>ENA-UOJD01000006-UOJD01000006.1-human-gut-metagenome-genome-assembly--contig:-P48-NODE-6-length-428472-cov-42.289078_pt1 | contig 428472 bp, 302 predicted proteins | sample MGYA00242342_ERZ723889 | MGnify/ENA metagenome assembly ERZ723889 | reverse complement strand
ACCTAATAGCTTGCCAATGCTACATTTATTATATCGCCTATACGGGCGCACCATCATAGTACTTTTTACCTTGTTCAAATACTTTAGCGGTTTCCTTGAATCCGTCCAACGTGTTTTTCGCCGTTGTCGAAGTCTGCGCAATCTGTTTAACGGTATTGATAATTCCTTGCGCCAAGTTTCCCGGATCGCTCACTACCCACTGTGCGTTAGCCGTACCCGCTGCCAGCAGGCACGCCAACCCCATGACTATCGCTTTTATCTGTTTCATATTCTTACTTGTTTAATTGATGGTTACTCCGTTTATATTCTCCGCCGGGCGACAGGTGTATGCGGTCTTTCTCCTTGTCGTAGGTCAGCATCACCGCCAGCCCCGTTTCGATGAAGAAGTAGCTGTCCGTTTCCCGTATCAGGTACGTTTCCGTCCGGGTGCTTTCCGCATGGCTTTTCTTTATCACTGTTACCCGGTATTGCCCGTTTTCTTCCGAAAGGGTAAAGGACGGCTTGCTGCCCGTGCTTACCCAGTCGCCCCGCATCTTTTCCAGTTTGTCGGCGTTCGTTTCCTTGCAGGAAGTGACGAACGCCAATGCCACCGTCACCGCTGACAGTAGCAGGATTAAATTCAATCGTTTCATAATGATTTCGTTTTTAATGATGATTTGTACAACCAGCCGTTTGTACGTTTAGCCGTTTAGCCAACCAACCGTTTAATCGTTTAGCCAGCCGTCCGGCTGTTCGACCGTTCAGCCGATTAACCAGCCAATCAACCATCCGGCTACCCGTACATTCAGCCGTTCATTTTCACTCTTTCCGGCGCACTTACTTGTACTTCGTTTCCGCCAGCCGTTTGATGGCAAGCTCCAAGTCGCCGCCCAACTCTTCCGCAAGGTTGAACACCTCCGTTTTCTCGCTCTCTTCGGTGGTGTACGTCAGGTACTCGGCGGGCGACACTTCCGTGGCATATACCGCCGACTGCACTCCATTCAGCCCGATCCACACCTCTTTGTATTTCTTTCCCGGATGGTTGGCAAGGTTAATGGATAGTATCTGCGCTTTCTCCTTTTCCGTCAGTCCGAGCATCGCCTGTATGCCGTCGAACTTGTTCATATACTTTTTTTGATCGAGTAGTATCTTACAATCGCTGTTATTGATGATCGCTTCCTTCACAATGGGTGACGAGATTATATCGTCCACCTCCTGCGTAACTACCACAGCTTCACCGTAATACTTGCGGACGGTCTTGTAGAGATATTTCAAATATTCGCTCATGCTCGGCGAGGAAAGGGCTTTCCATGCTTCCTCACAGATAAGCATTTTTCGCACCCCTTTCAGCCTGCGCATCTTGTTGATGAAGGCTTCCATGATGATAATCGTCACCACGGGAAAAAGCTCGGCATTATCTTTTATCGAATCAATTTCAAAGACGATAAACCGCTTGTTCAGCAGGTCGATATTCTCACGGGAGTTCAGCAGGAAATCATAACGACCGCCTTTGTAATATTGCCGTAGCGTGGTAAGGAAGTTGTCGATATTGAAATCATCCCGGCTTACCTTGATGTCTCTTTTATCCAGTTCCGCCCGGTAATCCTCCAGCATATACTCGTAGAAGGTATCGAACGAGGGCACGATATTCCGGTCTTGCTGTATCTTGCGGATATATGCCGACACCGCACTGCCCAGCTCGCCACTTTCCGTCTTCGTGATTTTCTCGTCTTCGCTCTTCCACAGCGTGAGCAGCAATGTCTTTATACTGTCTTTTTTCTCCACGCTGAACTTGTAATCGTCAGTATAGAAAGGATTGAAACTGATGGGCTTATCTTCCGAATACGTGTAATACACCCCGTCCTCGCCCTTTGTCTTGCGGTGTATCAGTTCGCACAACCCCTGATACGAGTTACCCGTGTCGATCAGTACCACGTGGCTGTTCTGCTCGTAGTACTGCCGGACTAAATGGTTCATAAAGAACGACTTTCCCGAACCCGAAGGCCCCAAGACAAACTTGTTGCGGTTCGTGATAATCCCCCGTTTCATCGGCAAGTCTGAAATATCCAGATGCAGCGGTCTGCCCGTCACCCTGTCCACCATCTTGATACCGAAAGGCGATAATGAATCTTTGTAGTTCGTTTCCTCCGTGAAGAAACACAGGGCTTGCGGGATGAACGTGTAGAAACTTTCCTCGAAAGGGAAATCCCCCTCGTTCCCCGGTATGCCCGCCCAGAACAGCGTCGGTACGTCCGTTGTGTTATGCCGGGGCTTGCACTCCATAAGGGCAAGCTGGCTACCCACGTCATTCTTGATGTGTTTCAGTTCTTCCCGGTCGTCCGACCATGCCATCACGTTGCAGTGGCAACGTACCGAGGTCAGCCCCTTGCTGTGTGCTTCGTTCAGGTATTCCTCTATCCATTCCCGGTTAATCTGGTTCGAGCGGGAATAGCGGGATAGCGACTGCATATTGCGGGCGGTCTGCTCGAAGCGTTTCAGGCTCTCCGTGTGGTTGTCGATAAAGAGGTACTGGTTGTAGCAATGGTTACAGGAGAGCAGCACGCCCACCGGGGCGGCGAAACTCAACCTGCAATCGCTCCGGTCAGTGGATAATCGTTCATAGCGGCTGTCCGTGCCTACCTTGCCCGGCAAATCCTCCACGTCCGAAAGGGTGTGCAGACAAAGGATGTCGTTGCCTATCCGCATTTCCTCCGGGTTCAACTGGATGTCCTTCAATACCGTTGTCCCGCTTTGCGAGAGGGAGAAATATTTCTCCACGATGCCCGCCGTCGTTTCCGTCCCGACAATCTCGTCCGTCGTCAGGCGGCGGAGCGTGATAAACCCGCTGTCGTTCATAATTCGCTCGAACTGCCCGACCGCTTCAAGGAATTTCGTTACCGTTTCCTTGTCCTCAATTTCCTTCGGGATAATCTTCCCCTTGCACAGCGTGCTGAACGTGCTTTCCTGACGGCTGCGCATCTTCGTTGTCTTGGTAAGGAACAGGTAGCAGAAGTGGTTAAGGAACGGGCGTTCGTTGAAGTGCCTCTCAAACGAGCGGGACAAAAAACTAAGGTCGTCCCTGTTAATCTCCGGCTGGTACTTCTCTTCGATAAAAAAGTCCTGCTTATGCACGATGGAGTAGTCCGGCAGTACCTTTACCGCCTTGTGCCACGCCGAATGTATCGCCTCGTACTCCGTTTGGGTAACGGTGAACAGTTCCGGCAGTTCCACCCGGAAGGCTACCGTCACGTCCGCATCCTTGCTCACGATGCAGCCGTTCTCCACAGCCAAGAGCGGGAACTTGCTTTCCAGCGTTGCCGCTTTCATTACATTTCTCATTCTTTCTTGTTTTTGGTGGTAAATAATCGGGGAATTTTCAGTCGGTTCAGTACGTACCTCGGATGCCGTTTGCGGGCGGCGGCTTTCATCAGCCCGTGCGTGCCGTACCGGGCGTTCAGCCGGAAGGTCAGCCATACCAGCAGCGTAGCCGAAGCCACGCCGAAGCCGATGCACACCCACTGGTTCACGCCCGCCATGTACAGAATCACGAAGACCACGAACACGGCGAGCAGCCCGGCGGCAAACACGAAAAGGTACTGGCTTTCCAAGCCCTTGAACTCCACGTTCCTGCCAATCCCCTTGTTGATTTCAAAGTTCATAACCCACTTGTTTACAAGAAGAAAGAACGCAGAATAGTGGCGGCAACAATCAGGAAGATACAAGCCCCGAACCAGCTCGCCGCCGTCTTCGACGTGTCGGGGTCGCCAGAACTGAACTTGCCATAAACTTTTACTCCACCGATTAACCCGACCACCGCACCGATTGCGTAAACCAACTTCGTCCCCGGGTCGAAATACGAAGTCACCATCTGCGTGGCTTCGGTGATACCCGCTTGTCCGTTACCTTGTGCCATTGCACCTGCGGCAGCCATTACAAGGCTCGCCATCAAAAAGATTTTCTTCTTTGTCATTGTCTTAAAAAATTAAATTAAACATTGTTGTTATTCATCAGTCGGGCGACACGTTGCCGTGCCCCTTCAAACTCATCCAGCATTTCATCCCACACGTCCGAACCCATCACGGCGGGCAGCACCTCACGGGCTTGCTGTTTCTCCTGCTCGTTCGCCTCGTCCGTTACCATGATCCGGTGTACCTTCTTCAAGTCCTCGAAGGTGTACCCGGTGGCAAAGTCGGGGTTGCCGTCAGGGTAATAAGCCCCCAGTCCTTCTTCCTCGTCCACCTCTTCGGGCGTGGGTACATATTCCTCTTCTTCCGCCTCGTCCTCTTCCGGCTCTACCTCGATGTCGGAGTAGTCCGCATCATCATCCGCCGGGGCGGTTTCTTCCGGTTGTTCCGCATCGTCAGCCGCAGGTTCTCCGGTAGCCGTTTCCAACTGTTTTTCCGTATCGTTTCCGGGCGTTCCGGGTGCGAAATTATCCGTTTTATCCGCTTGATTATCAGCGCGTCTTTGCTTGTCGTCCGGCTCGTCCGTTTGTCTTTTCCGGTAGGTGCTTTTTCCGATAACCGTGTACGGTTCGTCCGTTTTTTCCTCCGGTTCGTCGTCGGCTTCTTCCGCATCCGTTTTCCAAAAAGACCGCATCAAATCGTGACGGAAGTATTGCCACAGCACGGCAAGGTAGTAGAGCAGGATGACGGAGATTATCATTTTCAGTATCATGGCAGTTCCTCCCGGCATTAGAATAAGTTTTCTATTTTTCCGGCGTAAGCCGCCTCGATTTCTTCCCGGTACTGCTCGAAGTGCTGTGCCAGCACGTTGTCTATGTAGGCGGAAAGCGACACTTTGCCGCCCGTCAGCATCATGGAGATTTTGGCAATTCGTTCGTGATACTCACGCCGCACGTACACGGGCTTACCGTAACGTGCCGGAATATCCATTCCTTTTAGAAAGGTCGTGTCGTAGTCCGCCGCCTGCTTTGCCTTGCGCCGCTTGCCGTCCGTGGCTTTCCCGTCCGGTGTTTTCTCCGCAGGCACGGCAGTTTCCCTTTTCTCTGTTTCCTGTTCCGGTTCTTCCGCCTCTTGCCCTGTTTCTTCTGTTTCCGGTGCATCACCGTTACTTTGCAGTTTTTCTATTTCACCAGCCATCATCCGCATAAGCAGTTCTTCGTCGATGGGCTTATCTGCTTGCTGTTTCTTCATAGCCTGATAGTTTGAGGATGGATATTATTTCATGTGTTAGTTCGGGTATGCCGCTGCCCGCAGCCATCCGCTTGTCGGGAGCGAACAGCGTGGAGCGGAACACCGTCCGGTTTTCCGCATCCAGTTCCTTGCGAAAGCGTTTCGTGTCCGGTATCTGGGTAGTGAGCATCGGCAGCCCCATTCCGGCGATTACTTTTTCATACCGTCCGTACAGTTCGCTTTTTTCCCGTTTATCTACTAGATTCCAAAAGAGGTACAAGCCTTTTAAACGGCTTGTTTCCTTGCCTAACATCATCCGTTGCAGCACGTCCAAGAAAGCGAGCGTGCTTTCCAGTACCGTTTGGTCGGCACTCACCGGAGCAAAAATGTAATCCATTTGTGCGATGGTGCGCAATATGCCCGACGAGTTCACCGTACCGGGCAGGTCAAAGAACAGCAAGTCATAGTTTCCACTGTCCGCCAGTTCCGTCGCCATGTCCGGCGCACGTTCCACCCGGCACTTCTGCACTGGATAGGCGGCACGTCCCGGCTCACGCATCTGCTCGTATGCCATCCGTTTCAGGTACTCGTTTTCCAGTACCGCCCGGCTGTCCCTCTCCCGCATCTCATACAGGCTGTGTTGCGGAAAGTCACAGTCGATCACCGCCAGCGGACACCCGCAGTTGTAGTGCAGGTAACTCGCCACCAGCACCGTGATAGCCGTTTTCCCGCTACCGCCCTTTTGTGTGGCGAAAGCCACGTTTAAAGTCTGTTTATCCATATTGTCAATCAATTAGTTAATCATTCGGTTGCCTAAGCAATCGGTTATCTGTTCATTCATTCAATCACTCAATCGGTCAGCCGTTCATCCGGCTAATTCATCATGCGTTCAGCCGTTTGCCCGTTCATTCGCCCAATCATCCGGCTGTTCATCCGTTTAATCGTTTAGCCGTTTAGTCATTTGGCTGTTTAGCCAATCATCCGGCTAACCGTTCAGTCATTCGTCCGCTTATTCGTCCGGCAAAACCATCATCCGTTTAACTGCTTGTTTGGCTAACTATTCACTCGCTTGACCGTCCGTTTATCCGTCCGGTCGGATAGCCGTTTAGCCGCTTCCACGGCGCAAAGGAATATCAAATTATCGGTAGATTATTTACTTGATTATCAGCCTGTCACACATTGTCTTCCCACTCGTAGAGTTGTCGCATCCGGGCATAATGACCGGACGGGAAAAGGGCTGTTACTTTGCAGCCGTGAACCAAAATTCAGAGAAGATGAACAAGAGTAGTAACCGCCCGAAGGACTGTTCCGGCAGTCCGCAACAGACAAGGGCATCCCCAATCTGTCCGGTAGGACGGATTTTATTTTCAACCGAAAATAGCAAGTTGTGTGCTGCGGCACTCGCTTCGCTTTCCGTGCCTCACCACCACCTTGCCCCGCTGGTGCAAAATCCTCCGAAGTCGGATTTTTCTTTGCGGGGGAGAGCCGTAAGCATACGGCAGTTTCAACCCATGTTTCACTTAAAATTTGATAGGACTATGGATAGTCAGAAGAAGTATTCCAACAACCACGGGCGAAAGCCCAAACCCGACAAGATGCGCCACCGTTACGTGTTCCGTCTGGACGACGGGGACAATGCCCGTTTTCTTGCCCTGTTCGATGAATCCGGCAAGGCAACCCGTGCGGAATTTATCGTTTCCGCACTCTTCGGCAGGGAAATAAAAGTCGTGAAACTCGATAAGGGCACGCAGGATTTCTACATGCGCCTGACCTCTTTTCACTCCCAGTTTCGCAGCATCGGCGTGAACTACAACCAATGCGTGCGTGCGCTCAAATCCAATTTCTCGGAAAAGAAAGCACTCGCTTTCCTTTATAAACTGGAGCAGCACACCCTCGAACTAGTGGAACTTAGCAAACAGATTTCCGCACTGGTGGAAGAGTTTCAGACCAAATACCCGGTGCGATGATAGCCAAGATTTCACACGGCAGCAGTCTGTACGGCGTGCTTTCGTACAACCAGTTGAAGGTGGACGAGCTTCATGCCGACGTGCTTTTCGGCAACCGGATTATCGAGCCGCAGGGCGATAACCCCTACACGATAGAGCATCTTTCCCGTTCGTTCGAGGACTACCTGACCGCCAACCGCAAGACCGAGAAACCCATCCTGCACATTTCGCTCAATCCCGATCCGAAAGATTGCGTGAGTGAAGAGCAGTTTATCAAGTTGGCGGAAGAGTATATGCGGCGCATGGGCTTCGGCGACCAGCCTTATATTGTCTATCGCCACAACGACATCGGTAGGGAACACCTGCACGTCGTTTCCGTCCGGGTGGACGAAACCGGGCGTGCCATTTCCGACAGCTACGAACACGAGCGTTCGATGGCCGTCTGCCGGGAACTGGAACAACAGTTCAGCCTTACCCCGGCAACTAAAAAGGAGTGGAAGGAAGGGCTGCCCTTGTCGCCCGTCGATTACGAGGGCGGCAACCTCAAAGGGCAGTTGGCGGGCGTGATCCGTCCGATAACCCGTGAATGGCGTTTCCAGTCGCTCGGCGAATACCGTGCCGTACTTTCGCTTTACGGCATTTCGGTGGATGAAGTCAAAGGGGAATATGGCGGACGGGAGTATCACGGCTTGTCCTATTCGGCAACGGATAAGGAAGGTAACAAAGTCGGCAAGCCCTTCAAATCTTCCATCTTCGGCAAGGAAGCAGGCATCGACGCACTGGAAAAGCGTATGCAGGTTTCCGCTGCATGGGTGAAGAAGCACAAGGACATTGCCACCGACACCGCCGCCCGCATAGCGGCAGCCATGCAGACCGCAGAGCGTGATCGGGCACTTTTCGAGCGTGAACTGCTCCGGCAGGGTATCGGCGTGGTGTTCCGTCAGAACGAAGCCGGGCGCATCTATGGCGCAACCTTTATCGACCATGCCGACAAGACCGTTTTCAACGGTTCCCGTCTGGGCAAGGAGTTTTCAGCCAATGTGTTCAACGACCTTTTCAACGGGCAGGACGGTACGCACCCCGTACAACAGCAGGAACATTCCGGCGCACCTGAATGGCAGGAACGTGATACAGCGTACCAGCCCGACCACAAGGACAGCACCGCTGAAAATGTGGCGAACGCTTTCAGCCTGTTCGCACCCGTGCAGGGCAGCGCATCCGGCGACCAGTCCGCACCGCAGCAGCGGAAAAGGAAGAAGAAGCGCAGGTACGGCAGGCAGCAGTAGCCTTCCGTTTTTTAGTTTACTCACCATTTAAAAATTATATTAATATGCAAAACGAAGACGATTTGCGTGGACTTGCCAAAGTAATGGAGTTCATGCGTGCGATAAGCATCCTGTTTGTCGTGATTAATATTTACTGGTTCTGTTACCAGTCCATCCGGGAGTGGGGCATCAATATCGGCGTGGTCGATAGAATCCTGCTCGGTTTCCAGCATACCGCCGGGCTGTTCTCCAATATCCTTTGGACGAAATTCTTTGCCGTGGCGTTCCTCGCCTTGTCCTGTTTAGGCACAAAGGGCGTGAAAGAGCAGAAGATCACTTGGCGGAAGATTATTCTTTCCGGTGTGTCGGGATTGCTGCTGTTCTTTTTCAACTGGTGGCTGCTCGCACTTCCGTTGCCGCTATCGGCAAACACGGTGTTCTACGTCGCCACCCTCGCGGCAGGATATATCCTGCTGCTCATGGCAGGGCTGTGGATGTCCCGCCTACTCAAAACCAACCTGCTTGAAGATGTGTTCAACGTCGAGAACGAGAGCTTTATGCAAGAGACAGAACTCAAAGAGAACGAGTATTCCGTCAATCTCCGCACCCGCTTCTGGTTCAGGGGAAAGACGTATGACGGATGGATTAACCTTGTTAATATTTTTCGTGCGACAATGGTATTGGGAACTCCGGGCAGCGGGAAGTCCTATGCGATTATCAATCAATACATTAAACAGGTCATAGAGAAAGGATTTTCCGTTTTCTTGTACGATTTCAAATATCCCGATCTTTCCGAAATTGCTTACAACCACCTGCTCAACAATCTGGACGGTTACAAGGTCAAGCCGAAATTCTACGTGATAAATTTCGATGATCCGGCGGGTAGCCACCGTTGCAATCCCATTCACCCGGACTTTATGACGGATATATCGGATGCTTACGAGAGTGCGTACACGATTATGTTAAATTTGAACCGAACGTGGATCAGCAAGCAGGGTGACTTCTTTGTAGAATCACCTATCATTCTGTTAGCCAGTATTATATGGTATTTGAAAATCTACAAGAACGGCAAGTACTGCACCTTCCCCCATGCTATCGAGTTCCTGAACCGGAAGTACGCCGATATTTTCCCCATCCTCACCAGTTATCCCGAACTGGAGAACTATTTAAGTCCTTTCATGGACGCTTGGGAATCCTCGGCGGTGGAGCAGTTGCAGGGGCAGATAGCCAGTGCCAAAATCCCGTTATCACGTATGATTTCCCCGGCTCTCTATTGGGTAATGACGGCGGATGATTTCACGCTCGACATCAACAACCCGGAAGAACCGAAAGTGCTGGTTGTCGGCAACAATCCCGACAGGCAAGGCATTTACGGTGCGGCTCTCGGTCTGTACAACTCCCGCATCGTGAAGTTAATCAACAAGAAGAAAAGGCTCAAATCCGCCGTAATCATAGACGAGTTACCCACCATTTACATGCGTGGACTGGATAACCTGATAGCCACCGCCCGAAGCAACAAGGTAGCCGTCATGCTCGGCTTTCAGGATTTCAGCCAGTTAAAAAGGGACTACGGCGACAAGGAGAGTGCCGTGATCTGCAATACCGTCGGCAATGTCTTTGCAGGTCAGGTAGTTGCCGAAACCGCCAAAACATTGTCAGAGCGTTTCGGCAAAGTCTTGCAGAAACGACAGAACATGACGATCAACCGGAACGAAACTTCCGTTTCCATCAATACCCAGATGGACAGCCTTATCCCGGCTTCCAAAATCAGTAACTTGACACAGGGAATGTTTGTCGGTGCAGTCGCCGACAATTTCGACGAGCGCATTGAGCAGAAGATTTTCCATGCCGAGATTGTTGTGGATAACGAGCAGGTCAAGCGTGAAACTGCCCGTTACGTGAAGATTCCGCAGATTATCGACTTCACCGACAAGGACGGTAACGACACCATGCAGCAGCAGATTGAACAGAACTACTACCGCATCAAGAACGAGGTCAAGCAGATTGTCGCCGACGAAATCGAGCGTATCAAGGCTGATCCCGAACTCGCGCACTTGATTAAAACCATATAATATACAGAAAAGGGATGATTGATATCAATCATCCCTTTTCTGTATATTATGACAAATTTTATTTGATAATATTTTTTATACTTATTGGTATCGGTGTTTTAAAACAAGAAGAGATTTCCTTTATGTCATCTTTTCTGGCAACCAGAAAAGGATATAATAGCTTTATATCTTCACTTGATAAAAGAGCTAACATTTTCCCTACTGTAGTCATAGCAGCCCACCTATTATATCCTTTAGCATAATCAATACTTAATGCCAACAGTTTTTGTTTAGCTAACATATCTTGGCATAGAGGCATTAATATATATGCTAAACGTGCAAACTCTTCAACATCCTCACATTGAATCCAGCCAGAGCAGTTCCTAATAGATTCATCGAAGTAATTTACAAATGTAGAAATCTTATCTTGTTTCTGTTGAAAAATATATTCCAATTCTCGATTCGATAACTTTTTTAATGATATTGCCATATCAGCATTATCTGTACCTATCGAACAAAAATAATTATATACTTCTTCGGCAAACGTACTATTAAAAGTCCTGTTATTGGCTATTAATATCTCATCTAAAGGTTTAGGTGAAGTTGTCCATTGAATCTGTGCTTTTTTAAAGGCTTTTAACTCCGACAGAATTTTATCAACATCATCGTATCGTAATGTAGGCTCTTCTTGGGTGCAAGTACTTATGATACTGCCAATTATAGGATTTACTTTTTCAAGTCTAACATTGCTTGGGTCACATCCACCACTAAATATAAAATAAAGAGATTTTCCAATCATATAAATATCACCTTGAACACTACCGTTCCGAAAGCTGTCTTCATCTTTCCTAAATTCAGGTGGAATATATCCGTCGGTTCCCCCATATTGTCCTGACAATGTCAAGGTTGTAGAGTCACGATTAACTAATCGCCCTAATCCTAAATCTGTTATTTTTATTATTCCATTCTGACACAAAGCATTTTTAGGTTTAATATCTCTATGCGTAACACCTGAATCATGAATAGCTTTAATACCTTCACAAAATTGGATGCTGGCATCCAACTTCTCCATCTCCGTCATAATTGAAACTCGTTCTGCCAATGATCCTTCGCATAATGGCATAACATAATAAGGTTCTTTTACGTTAAGATTAGAATCCAATATCTCTATAACATGTTTGTCCTGAATCCCCAACATTATACGTGCTTCTCTTTTAAAACGTTTCACTTCTATTTCATCATCTGGATTCTGTACCGTTTTTAGAACATATAGATTTCCTTCTTTTTCTACCTTAAAAACTTGTGCCATACCAGCACCAGGGATTATGCTTTTTATAACATATCCACCAACAACATCATTTATTGTCATATCATATTTCTTAAAATTTTGTTTTCCTAATTTCATTTTTTAGTTTTTGCCATTTCTCATAGCAATATGTACAATATTCATCTTGTTCATAAGCATTTAGCATATCATACCATTCAATTCTATCCATGCAAAATTTACACTCTTCAACATAATACGGTTCGACAATTCCATAAATAACCTTTTTTTGCTTATCAGTCAAACTATTATACCCTTTTGCCAAAGTTTGTCTAATAACTCCTTTTTGGGTATCATTTAATACTTCTCTTTCTTGTATATCAATCAGAAAATGATTAAAATCGTTTTCTTCATATCTTTCTTCTGGAATATTCTTTTTATGAAATGGAAGATTGATATTCAGTATATCCAAGATTTGTTCTATGTTTGAAGTAGACATATTAGTTCTACCTGCAAAATAATTAGATAGTAGCCCTTTGCTAATATTTGTCTGTCTTTCAATATCAGCAGCCGATATGCCTTTGTAGGACATTGTTTCTTTTATAATATTTCTCCAGTTCATTTTACTATTATTTATCGCTGCAAAGATATAGATTTGTTTCTACATAAAAAACATTTATGATTAAAAAGTTTCATCCAAATAAACTTTTACTTGATTCATTTTTATGCATCTATACGTAGACAAACCTGCGAACCCAGCGACAAGTAGCGACAGCCCGCCCTAAACTTGCTAATAATCAACATATTCCCCTATATATTTACGTCCGGTTTCACTGGAAACCATTAGTATTCACCATTTAAAAATTTAAGTTTATGGACGAAAGACCGGACAACAGCCAGCAGTTGATGGACATCCTTCTTGTCATGGATAAGGAGGAAAAGACCATCCAAGCCGTCAGCGGAGTGCAGGACGGCAAGTTACAAACCAAGAACCCGTTGGAGGACAACAACGACCTTCTCAAAGTGGATCGCCACGGCGATATGTTCTCCAACTTCTTCTCCAACCTCTGGAATCAGATTAAAGATCCCACCCGTTTCCATTTCTTCCGTGTCCCGGAAGAGGAAGTACAACGGGTAGCGGCAGATTTCCAGCAGACCGTGAAAAATCCCACGCCCGAAGGACAGGCACGCATGGCACAGTACGAAGTACAGCCGCCCCGGCAGGCACAGCAGCAGAGCCAGCAGCAGGCGCAACCCGCCGCCGGACAACAACAGCAACAAACCGATGCACCGCAACAGCAACCACAACCGCAGGAACAGCAGCAACAGCCGCAGTACAAGTACGACGTGAACAAGATTGACTGGGAGGCAGCCGCATCCATCGGTATCAAAAGGGAGCAGCTTGAACAGAACGGTATGCTCGACCAGATGCTAAAAGGTTTCCAGACCGACAAGACAGCCCGTGTGTACTTCAACCTCGGTTCTCTTTCCCACAGCAACGACAGCCAGCTTTCCTTGCGTGAGAACACCGACGGCAAGCTCTTCATTTGCAGCCACGGCATTCTCGACCTTGACAAGATGCAGAAACAATTTTTCGGGTACGAACTTTCCCAAAAGGACATGGACGCCGTGAAGCTCTCCGGCAATATCGGGCATCCAGCCGAGGTCACCAACCGGGCGGGCGAGAAAATCCCGTCCCTTATCAGCCGTAATCTGAAAACGAACGAACTGGTGTCGTTCCCGCTGGACAAGGTGCGCATCCCTGCCGAGAAGAACGGGCATACCTTCACACCCGATGAAATTACCAAGTTGAAGCAGGGCGAAGCCGTCGTCTGCCAGTTCCAGACCAAAGCGAAAGAGGGGCAGAAGCCCAAGACCTATTTAGCCCCCGTACAGTTCAGTGCCGCCAAGATGCAGCTTGAACTACTCTTTGGCGAAAGGGGCAAACTGGCGATGGACGAACACCGGGAAATGCAGAAGCAGACCGCCAATCAGGAAGTCCCAAAGACCTTCCGCAAACAGGAACTCACCGAGAAGTCACAGCTTGAACTCGCTGGTGGCGGGACGGTCAAGGTTTCCGGTTTGGTGGATAAAAGAGGAAAAAACTACCACGGTTACATTACATGGCAGCCCGGACAGAAATATCCTGCTTTCATGTTCCCGAAGGATTACAAGACCGCACTCGAAGAGGGGCGTGTCAAGCCCGCAGTCGAGAACGAGGTACAGGTGGCGGTCAATTCACAGGGTAAAACCAACGAATCCACCAAGAGCCTCAAAGAAGCCCTGCAATCTGCACAAACCCAGCCCACCGGGGAACAGAAGCAGCAGCAAGACCGCAAGGAGCAGCAGAAAGAGGACAAGAAACAGGAACAACGGCAGGAGCAACAGGACAAGCCCAAGCAACGCAAGGGCGTTCGCCGTTAATCCTTTCCCCCCTTTTATTACGATTCAGTTGTCCCGCCCCCAAGTGACGGGACACTTTTTGTCAAACCATTAAAAATTGAACATTTATGATTACAGCAATTATCGCCGAGAAACCTTCCGTGGCGAAGGATATAGCAAACGTGTTGGGAGTTCGTGAACGTCATGATGGCTACCTCGCAGGCAACGGCTACCTCGTTACCTGGGCGTTCGGCCATCTTGTACAGTTGGCTATGCCCGACGCCTACGGTTACACGGGCTTTCGCCGGGAAAACCTGCCCATCATCCCGCAGGAATTTAAGTTCATTCCCCGCCAGATACGGGAAGGCAAGGAGTACAAATCCGATCCCGGTGTACTCAAACAGCTAAAGGTTATCCGTGAAGTTTTCGCCCAGTCTGACCGGATCATCGTGGCGACTGATGCAGGTCGTGAAGGAGAAGGAATCTTTCGTTATATTTACAACTACCTCGATTGCCGCAAGCCCTTTGTCCGCCTGTGGATTTCCTCGCTGACCGACCGTGCCATCCGGGAAGGGCTGGAGAACCTCAAACCCGGCAGCGACTACGACAACCTCTACCGTGCCGCCGAGGCCCGTGCCATCGCCGATTGGGAAATCGGCTTGAACGCCACACAAGCACTCTCCATCGCCGCCGGGCAGGGAATCTTCTCGCTCGGACGGGTACAAACACCCACGTTGATGATGATCTGCTCCCGCTATCTGGAGAACAAGGATTTCACCCCGCAGACCTACTACCAAATCCGGGTGACGGCGGCAAAGGACGACATGCCCTTCTCCGCCTTGTCCGAACACAAGTACGAACCCCTTCCGGCAGTCAATACCGCCCTTAGTGCCGTAACTGCAACAGGTACGGTTACGGTTGCCGACGTGCAGTGCAAGGAAGTCAGTCAAGATCCGCCGCTACTGTACGACCTGACAAGTTTACAAAAAGAAGCCAACAGCAAGCTTGGCTTTTCAGCGGACAAGACACTCAACATCGCCCAGTCGTTATACGAAGCGAAAGTATTGAGCTACCCCCGCACAGGCTCCCGTTATATCTCCGACGATGTTTTCGACGAAATCCCCTCCCGCATCGCCCTTCTGGAACAATACCCGGCATTTGCCGCCTATGCCGCCACCCTGAAAGGGACGGCACTCAACCGCCGCAGCGTGGACGATAAGAAAGTCACCGACCACCATGCGCTCATCATCACCGAATGTCTGCCCGGTGAATTGTCCGGCGACCAGCGCAAGATCTACGACATGGTGGCAGCCCGCCTGCTCGAATCCTTCTCCGCCCGGTGTGTCAAGGAAGTTACCACCGTTTGCCTGACAGCAGGTAACAGCGAGTTCACCGCCAAAGGAACAGTTATCAAGTCCGCCGGATGGCGTGCCGTGCGTGGCGAGCGGGACGAAGAGGAAGAATCCGCCGCCCTTCCCGCTTTACGGCAGGGCGAAACTTTTCCTCTCAAATCCGCCGAACCGTTGGAGAAACAGACCAAACCCAAGCCCCTGCATACAGAGAGCAGCCTGCTTTCGGCAATGGAGAGCTGTGGCAGGAATCTGGACGAAGCCGAACTCCGGGACAGCCTGAAGGACATAGGTATCGGCACGCCCGCCACCCGTGCCTCCATCATCGAAACCTTGTTTTCACGTGATTACGTGCGCCGGGAGAAGAAGAACCTTGTCCCGACCGAGAAAGGGCTTGCCGTGTACAGCACCGTCAAGAGCAAGAAGATTGCCGACGTTGAAATGACCGGGCAGTGGGAAAATGCTCTTGCCCGTATCGAAACGGGCGAAATGGATGCGGCAACCTTCCGCAAGGGTATCGAAGTCTATGCCGCACAGATCACCGAAGAACTCCTGCAGGTACAGGTGTCCGTGGCGGACGGTGAACGAATCCCTTGCCCCAAATGCCAGTCCGGACGTATCCTCTTTTATCCGAAAGTCGCCAAGTGCAGCAACGTCGATTGCGGGCTTACCGTCTTCCGCAGCAAGGGCGAAAAGACACTCACCGACAGCCAGATTACCGATCTTGTAACCAAAGGCAAAACATCCCTTATCAAAGGTTTCAAGAACAGGGACGCAAAGGCATTCGATGCGCACATCACCTTTGACAAGGATTTCCGCACCGTGTACGACTTCCCGCCCAAGCCCAAAGGGAAAGGGGGCAGACGATGAACGGCTGGTTCTCCGTGCAGGAAGCCGCCCGCCTTTGCGGTACGGACGAGCAGCGCATCACTCTTTGGATGAACGGCAACCACATCGCTTTTGCCCGTTTCGATACCGTCCTGATGATTGACGGCGCATCCCTTTTCGCCCTTTTCGAGCGCAACCGGGTAGCCACCATCTATGACGATGCGCCACGGCAGAAGAAAAGGGGCAGACCGGGCAAGCACAGCGAGCTACTGAATACCCCGCTGGACAGGCTCGGCTTTTCGCAGCGTGTCGTCAAGGCTTGCCGGGAACTTGGCATTTTTACCACCGAACACTTGCTCATGCACCTGAAAAGGTATCGTCTTTCCCGCCTGTATTGTGTCCGCAACTTCGGCAGCCAGTCCGGTACTGAAATTCTCCGCTGGCTTCACCGAAACGAACTCATAAATGACGGAAGCCCACGGGATTTTCAGGTTTTATTCCCGTAATCCCGTTATTATCATCAGATTTGCCTCGGTCATAGGAAAGGGAATTTCTTCCTTTTCTAATGACCGGATGGCAGATATTCAGTGTAGCAATACACCCAACACCTTTAATAAACTTTCAACAATAGTATAACATGAATTTTGAACAATTAGTAACCATCATAACCGACACGCACCAGCAGCTACAACAGAGTGCGGTCAAAGCCGTAAACCAATGCCAGACCGTGCGGAACTGGCTTATCGGCTTTTATATCGTGGAGTTCGAGCAGAACGGGGAAGACCGTGCGCAATATGGTGAACAACTTTTGAAGAAATTGGAACAAAGAATAAATCAAAACGGACTAAATGACACCCTGTTCAAATGGTCAAGAAAGTTTTATTTGGTTTATCCTTCATTTGCTTCACTCATCAATAATTTGGCAACTTCAATAAGTGCGACAATGTCGCACCAATCTAGAAATAATGACTTGATGCAAATAAGTGCGACAGTGTCGCACTTATTACAAAACTCTGATTATAAACAAGAAAACAGTATTAGCCCGGAAAAATTAATCAGTTCGATTTCTTTTTCTCACTTTATCGAACTGATGAAGATAGACAATCCGGTCAAGCGCATGTATTACGAAATGCTGACCATCCAAACCGGGCTTTCCGTCCGTGAACTAAGGCGTCAAATCGGAGCATTGAGTTACGAGCGTGTCGGCTTGTCCGGTGATATGGAATATGCGCTTACCGCTATCCGGCAGAAGATACATCCGCAAACCGCAACCGATGTTATCAAAGATGATTACTTCTTTGAGTTTCTGAACATACCACAACAACGGGCTTTACTCCTTAAAGAGAACGAACTCGAAACCCGGTTGCTCGACCATTTGCGTGACTTCATTATTGAATTAGGGAATGGCTTTTGTTTCGAGGCAAGACAAAAGCGCATCCTTATCGGTGACGAGTATTTTTTTATTGATATGGTCTTTTACCACCGTATTCTTAAAGCTCACATTTTGCTGGAAGTCAAAATTTCTCCATTCGACCACGCCCATGTATCACAGCTTTATTCCTACCTGAACTACTACAAAGCCGAGGTCATGGAACCCGATGACAACCCACCGATAGGCATTTTATTGGTAACGGACAAGAACGATGCGCTGGTACAATATACTACCGCCGGACTGGATGAACAGATATTCGTTTCCAAATACAAGTTGCAACTCCCGACCGAGCAGCAACTCAGAGATTTAATATTAGAGACCATCCGCTGGTAATGAAAAGAGCAAATGCGCAACGGACTGTTGCGCATTTGCTCTTTCGTACAACCTTATGATGAACCATCTGGTTTCTTCCTCTCCGCCACCGCATCGAATCGGTTGCGTATAAACTCCTGTACATCCTTCGCCCGATAAAACACCTTTCCGCTTATAGTGAAGTAAGGCAGTGTCCCGATAGCCCGGTAACGTTGCAGCGTCCGTATGCCCACTTTCAACAGCAGGCACAAGTCCTGATTATCCAGCAGTTCCTCACCGTCCAGCGCACTGTTCTTTTTCAGCACTCTTTCCAGCAGTTTCTCGGTGGTGTCGAACCGTTCCATGATCCGCTGCATCCAGCCTTCAAACTCTTCCCGGTCTGTGTACATAGCAATCTCCTTCCTTTTCGATGATTTCCTTTTCCCGCATATAGCGGATATAACCCTTTGCCGTCCGTTCCTTTACTTCCAGCATCTCCTGTATCAGTTCGCACAGTTCGATATAACCGTACTTCTCCTGCCGGGTGAACGCCTCCCGTGCCATTTCCGCCAGTTCCTTTTCCTTGCGCTTCTCCTTCTCCGCACGGGGCTTTTCGCCCACGTACACGGGCATCCCGGCTTGTCTGTCCCAGCGGAACTGCATCAACGGAATATCCAGCGGGCTGCCATCCCGCACCTTCAAGGCTTTCACCACCGATATTTCCGGGTTCTCGTCCTTCTCTATCGAGAGGATAGCCGCCGACTTGCGTTGTAACTCGCTGCCTAAGTGTCCCCGGAGCTTCAAGCCGTTCGGTACGAAATGCACCACGGCGGCGATGCACGTGTGGTAAATCCCCGCCAGCCGGTAAATCTCGTCGATCAACGCCACACTTTCCCCCTCGTCGTTGGCGCAGCGTATCAAATCCGCCACCCCGTCGATCACCACCAGATGAATACCCCCATGCAGGTAATGGTATTTGTCCATGCTCTGCATGATGGCAGTCAGCCGTTCGCTTCTTGACATTCCCGTCAGGCAATACACGTGCAGGAACTCCGGCATTCGTTCCCGTCCGGCACGCCGTAGCAGCCGCCCCGTGTTCTTGTACAGTTGTTGTTCGCTCTGTTCCGTATCATAGAGCAGCACTGCACGCCTTTTCCGGTTCGGTTCAACCCGCACGCCCAGCAGGTCGGTGTCCGTTTCCTTCTCCTGAATCGCCCCGGCTACCAGCGCAGCCGTGTAATTGCTCTTTCCCGTACCTTCCCCGCCCGTGATGCAGAGTATATTCTCTTCCGTGCCCAATGGCACATCCCCGGCGGTAATGATACTGACCGCCGCCAGTGGCGGGTGGTCGTAGTCGATCTCGCACGATTTCAGTACCGCCATAGTATCACCGTACAGGCTGTCCAACAGTTTCAGGAACAGCTTCACGAATTCTTCCCGTGTCCGCCCCGCCTTGAAGTAGTCCGACACGTCCTTGTCCGTCTTTTCTCCCGTCAGCGGCAGCACCAGCCGTTTCACACCGTACTCTGTTAGCTGTTGTCGGTGTTTCTCGGAGCTTTCCAGCCCTGTTTTATCCACGTCGTACAGCAGCACGATATGTTTGAAACGGTACACTAACTTGCGGATAATCTTCGTGGGGATAACCGACGTTTCCGAGTTGAAACAGATGGCGTGGAATCCGTGCGCCGCCAGCGTCAGCACGTCCTTCTCGCCGCCCGTCAGGAATAACGTATCGCCCTTAGGTGGCAGTTGTTCCAGCCCAAAACAGTAGTTATCCCCTGTATGTCCGCCATACACGAACCGGATTTCCGATTTCGGGCGGTACACCTTCACACCCCATTTCCCCGCATACCCGAACATCGGTTCTATGGGTGTGGATGTGAAACCAAACGCTTTCCCTTCCCCCGTTTCGCTCCGGTACTCCTTTAACGACTGTACCCCGTAACGGTTCAGCACCTCTTCCGTGATCCCGTACCCGCCCCAGTATTCCCGTTCCTTTTCCGTGAACCCTTGTTGCGCCGTCCGGTAAGGTCTTGGCTTCCGTTCCGGTTCTGCCCCCTGTCTTTCATCCCCGATTGGCTGCGTTTTTTCGCTTTCCCCCGCCATTGGAGCAATACGTATCGCTGCCCGTCTTTCGCGTACCGCTTCGGGCGGCATGCCCTTACTGGCACCCAGGCACAGTTCCCGATCTATCGTTTCCAGCACTTCCACGAAGTCGGCGGCGTTCCTGCAATCCAGTCCTTTAATCCTCGCTACGAGGAAGAAACAGTCGCCCGAAAAATCCCCGTTTCCGAAGTCCTTCATCTTGTACGTCCCGCTTCGGCGGTCATAATACACGTTGCACGAAGCTTTGCTGTCTTCATACAGCGGGTTCAGGAAATTCCTCCCCACCCGCCATTTCACGGGCAGGTAGTGGCGGAACACGTCCAACCCGTTACTCGTTCGTGCCAGTATTTCCTCTTTTCTTACCATACAGCTTATTTTTACGTTCATGTAAAGGGTGTGCTTCTACCATCCGGTCAATCAGCGTGGCGGGTGTTTCCCGCATCCACCGTTCCCGGAACTGCTCCACGTCCGTGCGGCGGTAGCGTATCTTTTTTCCGCAGATGGAGAACGGGAGAATCTGGTTCGTGCGGTAGCGTTGCAATGTGCGCGGGCTGATTTCGAGGTATTCGCATACTTCCCCGTTCTGCATCCACTTGTCCGCTTTCCGGTGATTATTCTCTTCCTCCCCCTGCTGCTCCAGTTCCCTTTGCCGGGACGCTTGCACGTATGCCACTATCCTGTCTATCTTTTCCACGAGGGCGGCAAACGCTTTACTTTCAATCGTTATCACTTCCATAAATCATTGATTTTTTTTAATTTCTGGTTGCAAATGTCCGGCTATTCGTCCGCTTTTCTTGTCAGCTTCATGTCAGGCTGGCAAAGATTTTCCGGGTACGAAAAAGCCGTCCAAAGGTCATTTTCTAACCTTTGGACGGCTTTTATCGCTCGTATCCTTTGCTTCCCGATAATCTGTCAGCTTGCTACCGCCCTGATAAATCCGACGCTGTCTTACAGCGGTTTATCATCCGCTTCGTCCATCCGTTTTTGAATTTTCTCTTTTAAATAATCCAGATAAACCGTCCGGCTGTTTTTCCGTTCCCTCATATTGATAAACAGGCGGTACACATCACCCAAATTTACATGGAATACAATTTCAAACAGGTTCGCCAGTTCGATAATGTCTATTTGCCCGTTGTCGATGCTTCCGGCGGCATGGATGGCGTAAATCAGTTCCACCGCCGCCGTTTTCTTATCCGTCCAGCGATGTTCCGTCACCAGAGACGAAATTTGCATCTCTCCGGCTTCTCGTGTGAGTGCACTCCTTCGGGCGGTCAGGTAAGCGTACAGCATTTCCATCGCCATGATACGGGCGACAATCCGGTCATAGCCCGTCGAAAATTCCGGTTCTCCGTCCAGGATGAACAGTTCCACCTCCGGGCTTATCTCACGCTTCTCACGCAGGAAATAATAAGGGTCGCGATAGGTTGCTCCGCTACGGTAGTATTGGTAGAAACTGACGTAGCGGTCAAAGAAGAGTTTTAGTTCTTCCTGTTGTCTCCGGTAATAATCATCTGCTAGTTCCCCACAGGGAGGGCGGTTGCTCTCGATTTGCAGCACCTTATAGAAGTACATCAGCCGTCCGAGCAGGGCGGGCTTCTTATTCTTGAAGAAGTCGATTTCTTCCGCTTCTTCGTTGAAAGGAACGGATTGTACGAACGCTTTCAGTCCGGTCAGTTTCTCTTTCAGGAAAAGGATTGTGGTTTTACACTCGTCAATGATATGCGTTCCGTTCAGGTCAATCGTGGAAATGTGGTTATCCACTTCCCGCATCATATTTACGTAATAGTCTTGCATCCGAATAATTTTAATTGATTTCGGGTGCAAAGTTACAACGACTTATTTATAACCGTTTTACAGGAGATTGCCAAATAATTGCGGAAAGTGAGCAGTTTATTCGTTCAAAGGCTCTTCCGACAGCGTTTTCCGTAAATTGCTGGGAGTGTCGCCTAAAAATTGCTTGCAGAAGTTACTGAAATGTCCCGCGGAGGAGAAATGAAATTCCTCGATAATGTCAGCAAAAGGGATGTAAGGCAGCGAAAGCCGGTGCCGTATGTGTTCCGCACGTTTCATTGTCAGCCATTTATAAGGTGATATGCCGAACTCCTTTTTGAAGATGCGCCGGAATGTATATATGCCGTAGCCGCACATCTTCGCCAGACAGTCGGTGTATTCCGCCTTGCGGTAGTGGGCGAGTACGAGGCTTTTGAACGGCACGCCTTCGTCGGTCATCGGATGGAAGAACAGCCGCAACTCTTCGGGCGTGTAGTATTTGGTAAAGAGCCAGATCAGTTCCTTATGTTTCAATCCCCACAGGGCGGGTTCGTGCTTTTCGTCGTTGAGATAACCGCCCACGCCGTCCATGATATGCGCCAGTTGCCCGCAGGCGGTCAGTTTGCTGTAAAAGTAAGACTTTCCCGGTTGGGGTTTCACGGGTTTATGGGTATAGAGGAACGAGAGGATGCAGTTCTCCGTATGGCAGACGGTATTGTTGAAATAATGAACGATTATCACGGCATCGCTCAACGCCACGCCGTGATAATCGCTTCCACGGGGGACGAACAGGATTTCACCGGTACAGAGGAACTCTTCTTTGAACAGGTTGCTCGACACGCGAATATGCCCCCGCTGACAAAAGATAAGTACATGCTGCTCCAGCCCGTAGCTGTTTCTTTCGTCCCCCTTCTCATAGAAGCTGAACCGGAAGAAGCATCCCGATGGGTTTTCGGGGCAGATCGAACCTTTTTGCTGTTGCAGAGTGCTCATTACTGTTTTTTATCGTGCTGCCGGTCAATAACTATTATCCGTATCAAACTGCTTCTCGTCGGCAACGAGCGAGGTCGGAGCGGCGATTGCTCACCACCGGAATCCGGTTGATACAAATCCTCATACTATTAATAATGTTTTGCCGGGCCGGGCTCTTCTGTCCCTGCCCGGCTTAGGAGGTTTGTTGTCTATAACGCTTCTTTAGATAAAATAGTTGCTGATGTAAATACTATTCATTAAAATTCAATAATGATGTCATCTCCCCATTCTGTATCCACGTGTATGCCTCCACCCGTTTTACCTGCCATAAGGAAATTTCTTTAATCTGGTATTTTAATTTTCTATTAAAGTATCAACTGATTTTCTTTCGATTATAATATTCGAATATAGTGACGGTCTTACCGTTTTGGGTGGCCGATTCTATCTCGGATTGACTCATACCCGCTTCTAGTTGAGCATCGTTTATATAAATATCGATATTAAGTAATGAGGCTTGCATATATACATTGTTCCACTCTGTTTGTGCATTTTCCAGATCTTCACATACAGTTTGAAAATTATCATTATCAGTATTGTTCAGACTGGCTTTTATAGCTTCTAAAGCGTCTTTTGTGTCTTGTTCTAATAAAAGCCATTCATTTAATACGGCTTGGGCATGGGATTCTAAAAGGCTAACATTATTGCTCATTTCTTCAAATTGAATGGCAAGATTATCTAAGACCACAATAGAGCTTTCAAGATCATTCACGTCGCCTTGTGCTGCTTCTATTTTCTTTTTGTCATTGTATATTTCTATTGAATCCAGGACAATGAACGTTGATGCGACAAATATAGCTGGTCCAAGAACTAACCATGATACTAACCCAAAAGGCCATGCTGCAATTGTAGCAACCGACCCCAATATAACAGCAATCCCATCAGTTATTGCAAGACCGGCAATTTCAAGAGATAGCTTTTTTATATCATCATTGAGCTGTTGTATTTCCTTATTTAATTTATCAATTTTATTACGGTCAACTCCCACAGACTCTTTGGATAAATCTACTATATGTCTCAGTTCTTTTGCTATTTCAGGAATTCGGTTTTTGAAAACTGTAATCGAATCTACAGTTGTTTCAAGCATTATTGAAATCATTTCAAATTGACCTTGAAGCAATTCTAAATCACTTATCAGAATATCCCGAACAAAATTAGCTTTCGGATCCACTACTAAATGATTTGCATTTTTTATAGCATCTTCGAAAATAGCATTGATATTTTTCTGCCTATTTACTATAGTTTTGGGATTTGACAATAACGGTGTTAGTACATTATTTACCCAGAGTAAAGCATCAGTTTGTGCATAAGTAAGACATCTCGCAAAATCTCCGTAATTAGCTGGAGTTATTGGCATGTTTGGTAATTGAGAGTTAAGTACTGAAACCATCGATTCATTGATAGTTAATACATGATTTTTATATGCATCGTTCGCCTTTACTAAAGAAAGTGAACGTTTGTTCATTGCTTGAAAAAGTTTCATATATATATGTTTTTGATTATTATTAAATCATTTTGTCTTCTCTCACTGCCCGCTTTTCCTCCTTCCCGAAAGCCGAGTGTTATAAATTAAATATTGCCGGGCTCTTCTACCCCTGCCCGGCTTAGGAGGTTTGTTGTCTATAACGACTTTTTAGTTAACTATTTTTTCATAATTCGGTATAATTATCCGAATTAGCTTTGTTTCCGTCTTCGGTTGTGTTCTGGTAATTATAATAAACAGACTTTCCGGTAAAATAAGTACCATATGTTTGTGCAACAGCCTGGTCGGTGATATTAGGCAGAAATACACTGAAATTGATTGTTGCATAAGGATTTCCTATAACATTGTTTAAAACCAATTGCTCCGATTGTTCGTCCGGATTTTCGTCGGCAGAAGAAATGACGGGCAAACTACCTTCAAATACAAGAGTCTTTAAGGCTACACAATACAAAGCCGTATAACCGATAGTTGTTACCTTGGCAGGAATGGTGATTTCCTTCAGTGCAGAGCATTCGCCAAATGTTTCTTTTCGGATTGCGGTAAGACCTTCCGGCAAGGTGATGCGTTCCAGCGTACGACATCCGTAAAAACAACCATCTCCTATGCTTGTCACGCTCTCCGGTATCTCTATCTCCACCAACCCGTTGTGCCGGAATGCATTGGCGCCTATCGTTTGCAAGGAAGACGGGAGAACAACAGAGGTTAAAGAACTGATTCCCCTCGTCGGGTTGAACTCAAACGCACTGCCATTAATTTCCGCAAGCCCTGTCGTACCGGACAGGTCGATAGATTTCAGTATGCCGGGGTTCTCTTTTCCCCACTGACCAACAGCATCTATATCGTCAGCATTGACCGGGCCTTCTATCACCAGGGCGCCATGGGTGTCGATAGCCTCCAGAATCTGCGTCTTATCGGCGGCAATCTGTCCGGCAGCCGTGGAAACCAGCCTTTTCAAATAGACCTCATAATCCTCTTCCCAGTTCTTGTCAAGGGTCACGTTGAATTCTTGTATAAGTAAACCGATCTTGGCAAATTCACCTTTAAGCACGGTGCGGTAGTTCCTCTTCAGGGGGACGTTGCTGATCTCTTTCGTCTTTTCGCTGCCGCCGGGGGCGGTGTAGGAGAGCGTCACGGTGGTAAGGTCTGTCCCCTCGGCAGGGACAAATACATAGCTCCCGCCCACATCTACTCCTGTTTTTGTGTTGAGGATCTGGAAACTGTACGATATCGTTTCGTTGTTTCCGGTGGCCGTGCAACTGCCGTTGGTTACATCAAAGGTGTACTCGGGCTGAGTGAACGACACGCCTATCATATCACCTGCCTCCAACGTGCCCGTCTCGTGCAGTACCACCTTGGCCACGGCATGGGTAAGGGTTACAGCTACAGGCGCGGACGACGTGGTGATCTCCTTTACCGTGTAGTAGGCCATCGAATAAGTCGACATATAAGTATTGCGCTTGATAGCCCTCAAGTCAGTAATGTCGTACATATACTCTTCGTCCGCCCAGAAAAGGCAGGTGTAAGTTTCGTCTTCTTCCAGATTGGCGGCGGTAAAGGTGATGTTATCCCTGCTAATAGTGCCGTGGATACGGCTGCCCACCAGATTCTCTTGCGCATCGTATATCTCCAATACAGCGCGGGTGATAGGAAGATCCGTCGGGTCGGTTGCTCTTGTAGCACGCAGCTTCATATTGCCGTCCAGCGTGGCGGTAAAGGTCACGGTCTTTCCTTTCTCATGGGTTTGCAGCGTGTTTTCGTCCTGGCTGCACGATGCCAGCATCACGGCGATGCCGAGCATAAGGATTGATAATTTTCTTTTCATGGTGCTTTTGTTTTAATTGTTTATAATTGGTTTCATTCTATATATTTATTATGTGTTACAGGTTAAAACTCAATAATAATATCATCTTCCCAGTCAGTGTCGATATGGATGCCTCCGCTGGTTTTACCCGCTGTAAGAAATTGACCGCTCACGGTGGTCAGATAACCACGGTGGTAGTTGATACGTACGCCGGAAATCTGGCTCACGATATTGCCTTGCTTATCGGCGATACGCACGGTTACATTGACGAAAGTCTCCGAACCATTAACCAATACCCAGTCGCTGCCAACCTGCATTTGTTCGGCACCGGCTGCCGACATGGGTAATTCACTTCCATATGACAATCCTGTTATGGCATCGTTGGGGCTACCCGTAGTCACATTGAACGAACTCGGCACAAAGCCTTCGTAAAGAATCGTGGCGGTCAGTTCGTCCAGTGGCGGATAGTTATTGTTTGCCACCAGTTGTCTGTAATGCTCCACATCGGTTGCTATCAGGCGGTATTTAGCCAATGGTCGTTCCATCGTTACTGTTTCCTCCTGTATTTCATTGGTAAGGGTAATGGGTGAAAGATGGGCGTAGAAAGCATTACGACTATCGGTATTTGCCCGGTAGGGATCGGTATTAATGGTAACGGTTTTCAACCCTCCGGCAGCAATGTAGTGATGGTCGGCAGTTGTACCCTCCGGTACATAGTCCGTCCAGATACGGATGTTATGCGTTCCGGCATCAAGTGCCAGTTCTACGATATAGCGTTCACTTCCATCATTGGATTGTACAGGCAGGCTTTCATGGCGGAGTAATATCTCGTCCGAGCCATTCCGGCACGCTTCAATTACACAACGCAGGGCGTACGTTGTTCCCGAAGTTTTTAAGGAACGAGGAGGCGAATACTCCGGCAGATGCGGGGACGGTAAGGCCAATATAAGCCGTAATGTAGAAAGGGAAATACCTGTCGCACCATCTTTCAGAACAATGCTTATCCGTTTCACTTCCCCCTCGGAAAGATTGGCCTGGGCCATACCGCTTATCATATCGGGATAATCTCCGGCTTCAGCAGTTAGTTTGGCAACGAAACCGGGAAGGGTTATATCGGTAGCGTCGGGCATAAAGTCCTTGCCTGCATTAGCCACGGCAATTACCGTATAGTAACCTGCCGGAAAGTTGAAGTACCGGGAGGCTACAGCCTGCGGACTTTCCGGATAGATACGATCTTTCAGTTTTCCTCCCGATTCGAAGACAAATAAATGTATATCGCCGATGCTACTTGCCAGTGCTTCCAGTCTGAGTTCTACAATCAATGCGCCGTTGCCTGCGGGAATTGTATATTCATCATCGTGTTCGTCACTATTGCAGGCAGTGAACAAAACTGCTGTTATCAGATATATTATATATATGTATGCTTGTTTCATTATTGTGCCTCCTTTCTGTTGCTGATTTCACTTTCCACGCGGCGTGCACGTGAAACATCCGTCTCGTTGGTGTCGATACCTTTGCCTTCAATAGTAATCCGTCCTTTGTCGATTCCGTTCTTCACGAGCCAAGATTGTACAGACCGGGCGCGAGATAAAGATATGCGATCATTTACAGCCTTACTTCCCCGGTTGTCGCACCATCCGGTCAGCAGAATATGAATATCCGGATGTTGCCGCATCAGTGTAAGAATATCGTGCATCTTATTCACCTGCGCTGATGTAATGGTGGTAACATTGAAAGGAAAATAGATAATAGGGAAACGGATGGGCTCGAATTCCATTTTTGCTTCCTCCTGTTTTTTAGGTTCTTCATGCGGGATGGTAACGATTACTTCTACTTTATCTTCAGGCTGTACAGACTCTTCAGGTTGCTTTGCTACTATCTCGGCAGGAGTAACAGAGATAACTTTCTGTGTTTGCTTTTTTGATTTTCCGAATGTCCATCCGAGTTTCAAGCCGCTTTCCCAGACGAAATTGCTCTTACGATGATATTCGGATACTGCATCCATCTGTTTGCCTGTCAGGTGTGTGATACCGCTATACAGGTTTACTGAAAGGTTTTCCGTCATCCGGTAACCTACAGAGAAGTCGCCGCCCAGTCCCAGACGCCATGTGTTATTCCCTTTTAACACTTCCTTATCTCCACTAATTGTTTTAATGGATGCCTTACTTCCTATTCCATAAATAGCCGGAGAAAGGTTAACCGACCAACGGTTTTGGGTAGTTGAAGGGAAGAATCCCAGCAAATTGACATTCAGGTGCAATCCGTATCGTTGCAGATTCACCCGGCTATATAAGTTAGAATAGTTCCAGCCTTCCATACCTGCCACCGGAACAAAGTAACGTTCACCATCGTTTCCAAGCCAGTAATCTGTACAGCAATCTCTTGCGCTCATGCCTGTCTTTCCAAATGAGGCAGAGGCATCGAGAGAGAATATATTATTGAAACGGTAGCCACCGTATAATCCGGTACTCCAGCCTATACGAGTTTTGTCGGCACCGAAACTGTTGAAGGTACTTATACCGAAAGGTAAACCGCCCTGTAGTCCTATATACCAATTGTAATGAGAAGCTGTTTCCGCTGGGTTTACTTCCTGCGCCCGGCTTTCCACACACAGAAAAACCAGAAAGCAGAGGAGAAATAATGTCTTTTTTCTATTTCTATTCATATGTATAAGAATCAAGATGTATAAGATTATTTCTTTTCAATGGGTATGTATATATCCGTTATTAACTCCTCCGTGTCACTTTCGAGCGGCATACTCACATAAACTTCCATACTCATCGTGTTTGCCGGACGGTAAGCGCTATCTGGCAACCACTGCCCATAAATCTCACTGTAAAGTTCGGGCAGCGTATGGTAGCCGCCTGTATGACGAAAAATGGCATACAGACCGGCTGGCCGGATATATTCAGTGAACCGCTTCATCGGCCCGCCGCCCGGCGTTATCGTAGCGCCCAGCAAGTGACAGCATTTATCGCGCGGTGTAACCTGTGGGTCGTCCAAGCTGACTCCTACGTATTCCGCTCGTCCGGTATCCACCCCGGCCAGCGTCAGTTCGTGTATAAACCTTTTCCACAGTAAGCGGTACTCCGCAAGCGTGCGGTAGGCGTTATCCATCTCCATGCACACGATCCGGCAGGCGTTCAGTTTTTTGATATGGTAAGGCTCCGTCACGGCAGATTCATCGGTCGGCATCCGGTCATCCGGTCTGATGATAGCCCCAGCGTGCTTCTTACGGTACTCCGTGGGGGGAAGCCCGAAATATTGAGTGAACGCTTTGGCAAGGCTGTGTTTGGTCTGGAAGCTGGAGCTAAGCATAATGTCCTTTACCGGCAGGTCGGTTGCCAGCAAGCTGTAAGCTATACGTTCCAGACGTACACGCTGGATATATACCCCGATACTCTCCCCGGCAATGAGCTTGAAAACACGCCGCAGGTGCGACAGTGACATATTCGCCACAAGGCACAGACGTTCCACTTTCAGGTCTTCATTTATATGTGAAGTGACGTATTTCTTTACGTTCCAGACCGCCTGTCTGTGAAAACGGACGACCTGCACCTCGCCATGCCATCTTTTAAGCGTCGGTAATCTTTTCATAAGGACTGCCCGTAAGGCATCCGGCGAATAGCGGGTGCCGGATATTTCGTTATACATATCGGTGTGCTCCACCCACATGTCGATCATTTGTTCAAGAGTTAAGTCGTCTACCCACACTCCGTCGCGTAGGCACAGGTAACAATATTCCCCGCTCAAGGATCGGTCGTCCCGGGTACCGAACTGGTTTTCGGTGCCGAAGCGGAAAGGCATGCCACAACTCTGGCAATATCCGTTTAATAATACTGACTGGTTTTCGTACATATCGGTCTGCGTCATTTTTAATATCGTTTTACTCTACTGGGACAAATATAGCCGGGTAAATCCGCAAAAAGTTGTCCGATCTGCTCAATCTTTGATCGGACAAGCAATAATTCCCACAGAAAAATTTCCGCCGCTCAAAAGTATGAGGAATATTTGCAAGGGATTGTGCACATCGTATAAATCTTGCCATGCAAATCGTTATGATAGGAAGAAAAATTATCCACATCGTAAAAACGGGTAACGATTTGCAAGGATGCGGTAAAAAACTGCACGAAAGCGATCTTCAGTTAGGAATATTATCGCACTTTTGGATAACTGAAATAATGGATATATGGAATTAGGATGGAATATGGTTGCCGAATTGCTGTGGGGAGTGCAGGTACTCACGGCAACTTGTTGTGTGATATATATGCTGTTGGTACTATCCCAAGCCCTGCCCGGCTTCCGGTTTTGGTATGAAAATCGTGGCAAAAACCACAAAATATCCAAAGAAACCAACTAATCTGTAAGGTTATTTTACGACAAGTCACTGGCAGGTGCAAGGTGCAGCTATATCTATATATAGCTGCACCTTGCACCTGTAAAATACACACTGAAAATCAATAACTTACAAACATCAAAAAGAGCAGTAGTGCACTCTCATTTTCTGCACCTCTATTTCCATTCCCTCCGTTCCCCTTCAAAAAATCATCCAATAAAAAAATCCACCCATTTATTTCCTCTTTTCAGTCCAATTTCGTACATTTGTACCAAGTTATCAGAGCAGAGCGAAGAAACGCAAAGAACCCCGCACCGTTACTAATTCGTTACCTGTCACCTAACTTTATACACTTTACGTCTTGATTACAAGTTAATTAAACTTTCCCCGTAGTTTTTTGCAAAAAAAATAATTATATGGCAAAACCAAGAATATTCATAAGTTCAACTTTTTATGATTTACGACAAATCCGTTCTGATATAGATTTATTCATAGAAGGACTGGGATATGAACCTATACGAAATGAAGAAGGCGACATTCCATATGGAAAAGAAGATGCTTTAGAAGAATATTGTTATAAAGAAATAAAATCTGTAGACATCCTTATTTCTATCATTGGTGGACGTTTTGGCTCTGAATCAAAAAGAGAAAATTCTTCTATTTCTCAAACAGAGCTAAAAACTGCAATTAAAGAAAATAAGCAGATTTATGTTTTTGTGGAAAAGAATGTACTTTCTGAATACGAAACATACTTGTTGAATAAGGAAAATTCTATCAACTATAAATTTGTTGACAATGTTAAAATCTATCAATTTATTGAAGAAATTAAAAATCTAAAGGTCAATAATAATATAAAAGGATTTGAAACAGCTTCAGATATAACAAGATACCTAAAAGAGCAATTTGCTGGATTATTTCAACGATTTTTAGAAGAACAAACCAAAATTAAAGAGGTTAGTCTTATAATGAATTTGGAAAGGACATCACAAAATTTAAACAAATTAGTCACTTTCCTTAGTGAACAAAATAAGGGACAAACAGAAGATATTAATCGAATATTAATGATTAACCATCCTTTAATTGGAGCATTACGAGAAAAATTGAACATTCCATATAATTTCTATATCGAAGGAGTAAATGATTTAATGAAATTAATAGAAGCAAGAGGATATTCTAATTCTCCAGACGAAGCACCTTGGGATGATGATTATACTTGGATTAAATTTTCAAAGAATGGGACATTAAAAGAAACCCTAACTATATCAAAGAAAATATTTGATGAAGAAAACAGACTCAAATATGTAAACAAATCCAATTGGGATGATAATTATATTAATCAGTCTTTTTTAAATATACCATCATCTAAGGAGGATGACTTGCCTTTTTAAATTTTATACAACAAAAAGCCAGCAACACAGTTTTCAAGAAACCGTGATTGCTGGCTTTCAACCAAACAATATAGAAAACAAGACAGCTATATTTCAATACTTCAATATTTCAAGAAAGCAAGACATCAATAAAACAAGATTCCATGTTTTCAAGATTTCATTTCTGATAGAACCTTTCCAACAAATCCATGATGTCGCTTTCCCGGTAGATGATTTTTCCCGGAAGCTGCACGTACCCCAGCAGTCCCGTGTCCCTGTAATCCTGCAAAGTCCGTTTGCTGATGCAAAGTCGCTCGCATACTTCCTCACCCGTCAGGTAGTGTTCACCGTTCAATACCGGGCGATAGTTCATTACCACGTACTCCACGTTTTCCAGTACCCTGTCAAGGGAAGAAAACAGCACCAACGTAGTTTCGGAATCTTTCGTTATCAAATCCATACGCCTACTTTTTAGAATTGTCCCTTACTTGGTTGAGCAAAAAGGCTTCCACGTCCGAAGCCTTGTAGTAAATCTTATTGTTAATCTGCGAATAAGGCAATTTCCCCGTATCACGGTAGGTCTGCATCGTCCGGGCTGAAACATTCAGCAAACGGCAGGTCTCGCAGTTATCCAGCCACTTGTCACGCTTCCTGCGTAAAGGCACGCAGAGCGCATCCACACGCCCCACAAAATTTTCAAACCTCTGTTTCCAAAGTTCAAAGGTTCTCTTTTCAATCGTCACTATTTCCATAACCGATATATTTATTTTTGTCAATACTCCGTTTTTCTTCACTGGTGCAAATATATAAGACTGAATGACAGGTTGTTTCTTCCTGTCCTCAAATGACCTTGCGTGTCCGAAAATGTCCACCACCACCCCAAGAACAACACGAAAGAAACGAACCGATAACAAAAAACCTGCTTTTTCTCCACTCACTAAATAAGTAAGGTAGTGAACACAAAGCCGTTTTCTATTTGCCGACATTAATTTGGTGCAGAGCGCAGCAAAGCGATTCCAAACGGCTGACGCTTTGTTTTTTACCGATTTTTCTTATTTTATTTGTGGTACTAATTCAAAAAACAAGCACCTATGAATAATCCTTTCGAAGAAATTTTCAAGCGGCTGGAGAACATCGAAAAGATGATTGCCCCGGTCATGGGCGCACAGCCCGAAGAACGGCAGGACGGAAAAGAGCCTGTGTTAGTCAAAATATCCGTTGCCAGCGGCATAACCGGGTATTCGGTCAATTACCTGTACCACTTAGCCGGCAAGGGACTGATACCGTGTGTCAAGCGTGGGCGTACCCTGCGTTTCGACATGGAGGAACTCAAAAAGTGGATGCAACAGCAGTATGTCCCGGCTTCTAACAGACTTCCCGATGAAAAAGAAAAGAAGTGACGATGCACGGCATATCGAGGGCTGGCAGTCAAAGAACGAGTGCATCGAAAGCCTGTTGAACGTCCTGTACGATTTCCGGTTCAATACCGTAAAGAGCCGGACGGAATACCGGGCTGCAAGTTCTTCGGGCTTGTACCAGCCCGTTACAAAATTTGCCCTGAACACTTTCAGGCGCAGACTGGACGCAACGGCTGACATTTCCACCTCTACCGACAACATCCGCATGATACTGGAAAGCGATTTCGCAAGAAAGGTGCACCCCATACAGGAGTATTTCAACGCCCTGCCCTTGCTGAATCCAGCCGAACACGGGCATATCGACAGGCTCCTGAACACGGTACAGGTAGCCAACCCCGGCAAATGGAAGGAATATTTTACGAAATGGCTTATCGGTGTGATAGCCAACGCCATGAACGACACGGGGTGTCAGAACCATACCTGTCTGGTATTGACAGGGGACAAGCAGGGACAGTTCAAATCATGGTGGCTGGACAACCTTTGCCCGCCACTGCTTAAAAACTACCTGTTTACCGGGAAGATAGACCCGCAGGGCAAAGACATCCTGACACTGATAGCCGAATACCTGTTCATCAACATTGACGACCAGCTAAAGGAACTCAATAAACAGAACGAGAACGCCTTGAAGAACCTTATCACCACCCCGGCAGTGAAGTACCGCAGACCGTATGATGTTTACATAGAGGAATACCCCCACCTCGCCAGCTTCATGGCTTCGGTAAACGGCAACGAGTTTCTGACCGACCCGACAGGCAGCAGGCGTTTTCTGCCGTTCGAGGTACTGCACATAGACAAGCCCACGGCAGAAAGTATTCACATGGATAACGTCTATTCCGAAATCATGTACCTGTACCGTCAGGGTGTACGCTACTGGTTCAATGATGCGGAGATTGAAGAACTGCACCTGACAAATGCGGAATTTGAGGTGCAGACAATCGAGTTTGAAATGCTGATGCAATACTTTGAACAACCGACAGCAGAGGAGGAAAGGAACTGTTTCATGACTACCGCACAGATACTCGCACACCTACGCAATATATCCCCTGTTCAGTTATCCGAAAAAAGATTGGGGGAATCATTGCGGAAAATCGGTTTCAAACGGGTGCAAAAGCGCATAAACAACAACTATTATCCCGTATATGGGTACAGGATAAAGCCTGTTTCGGCTTCCCGTACAGGAGATGATTACGGGTAGAACCCGAATGTAGTAGCTTCTACATTTTCTTTATTATATAAATAACTATCTAATAAACAGCGATTTATTAATTATGTAGTATGAAGTAAGATAGAATCCCAAACTTTCGGGAAATCCGGAAAAAAGAAAAAACGGCAATATTATATATAGGATATATTTATTCCTTTTTTAAAGGATAAATAATTACTATGTTACTACATGTACTACAATCCATTGAAAAAGAAACAGATAGATGTAGTAGTGTCCCTTGCTTCTTCTTACTCGCTTCTTGCTTCATTATTACTATCGTTAAATTTAAAAATAAAAATCATGACCTACAAGGAAGCCAACAATATCAGTATCAAAGATTACCTGAACTCTTTGGGAATCCAGCCCGTCACGGAAAAAGGAAGCTACGGTATGTACCGCAGCCCCTTACGGGAGGACAACACGCCAAGTTTCAAGGTGGATTATAACGCCAATCTATGGTGTGACTACGGAACTGGTGAGGGCGGGACGCTTATCGACCTTGTGATGAAGCAGCACGGATGCAATGCCTACGGTGCTATCTGCCGACTGGAACAGGGCAACACCGCCTCTTTTTCCTTTCACGGGAAAGACCTGCCCGAAAGGGACACGAAAAGGCAAGCTGCCAGCCCGATAGAGATACGCAGAATACAGCCCTTACAGAATCCGGCACTCATGCGCTATTTGCAGGAAAGGGGGATTTCTCCCGGAACGGCAGCCCCATACGTGCAGGAAATGTATTACCGCATCGGTGGAAAGCCTTATTTTGCGCTGGCATTCAGGAATGATTCAGGAGGTTATGAACTCCGCAATCCCCGTTTCAAGGGCAGCACATCGAAAGACATCACCCATATACGGCAGCAGGGAGAGCCGAGAGATACCTGTTTCGTGTTCGAGGGATTTTTGGATTTCCTCTCGTTCCTCACTATCCGGCAACAGAAAAGCCCGGATATGCCCTGCACCGACTGGCAAGACTACGTTATTCTGAACTCCACCGCCAACACGGATAAAGCCTTATATCCGTTGGCTGATTACGGGCATATACATTGTATGCTTGACAATGACGAAGCCGGGAGGAAAGCGGTTGAAGCCATAAGGCAGGAATACAAATGGCGTGTACGTGACGCATCACACCTGTACAGCGGTCACAATGACCTGAACGACTATTTGCGTAGCCTTAAAGTGAAACAATCCCAAGACTTGACAGTTACCGAGAAGCCCCAGCCGGAGCTGGATAACAGACAAAATCCGGGTGAAAAAAGAAAGAGAGGGCTAAGGATGTGACCTGCAAGGCTGGCGGCATGAACAGACGGCAAGCTGTGTGATTAGGGAGAGCAAGGTTATGTTTCGGTAAACCGAAACACCTTTCTTTGCCTGACAGCAAAGAAAATTTCTTCCGTTGGTCGCAATTTTTTAAGATACCACCTAAAAACAAAAATGTATGACAGAAATAAGGAACAAACCGGGAGGTCGCCCGGCAAAGAACCGGGTAAACAAATATCAAAAGGTAGTCAGTACGAAGCTGACCGAGTTACAGTTTTACGCAATCAGGAAGCGAGCCGGGGAAGCTGGGCTGCACATCAGCGAGTACGTCCGGCAGGCTGTCGTTTCAGCAGAGGTAACGCCCCGGCTGAACAGGCAGGATGCGGACACTATCCGTAAGCTGGCGGGCGAAGCCAACAACATCAACCAACTGGCGCACCGGGCGAATGCCGGAGGGTTCGCACTGGTGGCGGTGGAACTGGTGAAACTCAAAAACAGGATTGTCGAAATTATAAACCAGTTGTCGGATGATTGGAAAAATAAAAAAGGGAAGCGGGTTTAAGGGCTGCGTGAACTATGTGCTGGGCAAGGAACAGGCGGCTTTGCTCCATGCCGAGGGAGTGTTGGCGGAAAACAACCGGGACATCATACGCAGTTTCATACTGCAAGCCGGGACGAACCCCGACCTGAAAAAGCCTGTCGGACATATTGCGCTAAGCTATTCCCCGGTGGACGCACCCAAGCTGACAGACGGGAAAATGATACAGCTTGCACAGGAGTACATGCGTGAAATGAAAATCACCGATACGCAGTACATCATCGTGCGCCACCAAGACCGGGAACATCCGCACGTGCATATCGTGTTCAACCGCATAGACAACAACGGAAAGACCATTTCGGACAGGAACGACATGTACCGCAACGAACAGGTATGCAAGAAGCTGAAAGCCAAACACGGGCTTTATTTCGCTAAAGACAAGGAGCATGTAAAACAGCACCGTTTGAAAGAGCCGGACAAATCCAAATACGAGATTTACAATGCCGTAAAGGATGAAATCGGGAAATCAAGGAACTGGCGGCAGTTACAAACCCGGCTGGCAGAAAAGGGTATCGGGATTCATTTCAAGTACAGGGGACAGACTGGCGAAGTACAGGGCATATCCTTTTCCAAAGGCGAATACACGTTCAAGGGTTCGGAGATAGACCGCAGTTTCAGTTTCTCCAAGCTGGATAAATGCTTCGGGGATACGGGGCTGAACACTGCCGGAAGCAACCGACAGACGGTTTTCGCACCTGTTCAGGAGCTATCACAGACACCGGGCAAAGCCGACAGTCCGTTACTGGCAGGCTTGGGCGGTCTGTTCTCCGCCTCGTCCTCTCCGGCTGATGAAACGCCCGACAATCCCGGTGAAAGAAAAAAGAAGAAAAAGAAACGACACTTAAAATTATAGGGACATGGAAAATAACTTAATTTTGGAGGGGCTTCTCTCCATGGTTACGGAACTGAAAGAACGGCAGGAGAAGCAGGTAACGCCAGCCAGCCGGGAGGAAACGATTAACCGACTGGACGTTATCGAACAGCGCATTTCGGAAATGCAAGGTAAATCCGGCATTACTGAAAACATGGTGCAGGAGATTCTAAACCAAATCGGCAGTATCGGAAAAGGGCAGTCCGAGAACCCAAAACAAGACCTTGAAGATATAAAGGGGCTTATCGTGACCTCGCACCGATATTTCAAGGAGCAGTTAAAGGGGTTGTTTCCGGCTGATGATACACCGACCGGGGAAACAACGCCCGTTTCATGGCATGACAAACTGATATACCGGGTAACTCCCTATTTGAAACCTAAGTTCTTTCTTCTTTCAGCAGGGTTTATTATCTGTATCACTTCGCTAATCCTGAATGTTCGTTTCACGGAACGGATGCAGTGGTTACAGGACAATGATATAAAATACCGTTATATCCTGATGAAAGGAAAGGCAGACGGCAGCAGCCTTGATTTGCTGGAAACGAAGTTCAGCCGGGAACGGGATAACGCTTTCATCCGAAGCCTGACCGATTCGGTGAAAGGCTTCGAATACCGTAGCAGGAAACAGGCGGAAGCGTTGGAACGGGCAAGGCTGTTAAACGAACAAGCCGAGCAGCTAAAGGAGGAAGCCGACAAGTTGGGCAAGCCATAAACCAAAGCAAAGCCGGAGCAGGAACCGCCCCGGCTTTTTAATTCACTTCTTTTTCTTCGTGCAGTGTTCTTTCTCGAACTGGCGCAGCGTGGTAACACTGAACCGTTCTTTGATAAACTCCCGGACATCGGAAGCCTTGTAATACACTTTTCCGCTGATTGTGAAGTATGGTAGCGCACCGATAGCCCGGTAGCGTTGCAAGGTCTTGATACTCACTTTGAACAACAGGCACAAGTCCTGATTATCCAGCAGGTTGTCATCTTCGGGCAGCACCCTGTCGGCATTGCGCAGTACCCGTACATCCTTGCAGAGTTCTTCCAGTTTGGCGTACAGCTTCTGCATCCATACGCTGAAATCGTCATTGTCTATATACATAATTGCTTCATTTTTCTGACTATACATTATTATCTGTCAATCGATTGATGAAGCAAAGTTCAGAAAACAAGCGTAAAGAAATTACGGGGGAACTAATGGAATCCCCCATAAATAAATCATAAGTCGTTGATTATCTATATCCTTTCTTGTCATGTTCCTTTTTGATAAGCTCTGCCAGTCCATTAAGAAACTCGGTCAGTTTGCCTGGCTTTCGCTTTATCACGTCCTCATGCTTTTGGTAACAGTCGCCTATCTTGATATTGAACAGCCATTCAAAGGCTTTCGTCAAGTCCACCAAATAGGCGGGCTTTCCGTTCTGATACACGATGTCTTTAGAGAGGAACAAACCGCTTACCATTTCCATGATGTTGATAAGGGTTGTCTTGTCAGCGAGAAAGAGAGGAGAAAGAGATTGCTTATTAGCACGTTGTTGTAGCTGTTCCGGGTACTTGATACGCCATTCGATAAGGCGTATTTCGGTGTTTAAAAGTCCTATAGCTTCATCAATTAAATGTAAATAGGGCATTTTTTTCTTGCTCAAACCGTACACGGTACGATTTAAGACGATGCAAGCCAAAGGAGAAATAACGCAGTAATACGCTATAATCCTGCTCATTAATACTAAAATCGGCTACATAGGCAGCTAATTCATTAATAGCTTCTATCAACTCGGATGCAGAAACTTTACGTTGTGAATATTCCGATAATAATCGAAAAAAATTCTGTTGCAATAATTTATTCATATTAATTGCTATAATTAAAAATATAGTGAGTATTCCTTATTATCCTAAAATAAAGAAACTCACTATATTGCTTCAATTTTATAGATTTTCCAATTCTTGCAAAATTGCTTTTCCCACCTCTAAAGCAGATTGAGGGTTTTGCCCTGTTACAATTCTATAGTCTACTGTAACATGTGACTTCCACAAACCGGATTTTTCAAAAAGGCAACCTCGTTTTTTCAGTTCTGTTTCAAGCATAAATGGTACTATTGAATCTGTATTAAGGAATCTTTCTTCTTCATTCGTGAAACTATTTATTTTTCTATCCTTGATTAACAGTTCTCCATTTGATAATTTTACATCCAATAATGCTGCTGGCGCATGACAGACAGCACTTACAATACCTCCATTTTCATAAATTGTCCGAGTTATTCTTTCTAAATCTTGATTATTAGGATAATCCCACATAACCCCGTGTCCCCCAGCATAAAAAACTGCAATATATTCTACAGGATTAACTTCTTTGGGATTTAATGTATGCTCTATTTTAAATCGATAAATAGAGTTTTCCCAAAACGCTTTATTTATTTCATCTGTCAAATCGACTGCTTCCGCTGGAGCTTTACCACCTTTGGGACTTACAAAATCGATTTCATACCCAGCACTAATCAAAACAGACCAAGGGTGGCTTACTTCTGATAAATAATAACCTGTTGGATTATTGGTATTTCCCAATCTATCATGGCTGGTAACAACAAATAATATCTTCTTTTTCATTTCCTAATTTATATATATGAAACAATTTCATTAATTTCCTTTCTCGTAGATAGTTGATGTTCTTTGCTAATTGGATAGCCAATAGGAATTATTGCTATAGGTTGAATATATGCGTCTAAATCAAGATTTTCCTTACACATCGCAACATCAAAATTGCATACCCAACAAGTTCCTAACCCTTGTTCTGCTGCTGCTAAACAAATATGCTCAGTAGTTATAGCCCCATCAATATCAGCATGATTTTTATTGTCAAACTGTCGTTTCCATGCAATATCAGTATTTACGCAGACAACAATATATACAGGAGCTTCCGTAAACCATTTTGCCGGATAGCACTTAGTCAATTTCTGTTTTTGGGAATCGCTCTGTACTACAATAAATGTCCACGGTTGTTTATTAACTGCTGAAGGAGCCAAACGAGCACAATCCAAAATGTAGTCCAGCTTTTCTTTTTCTACCACTTGCTGTGCATAATGCCTAACAGAATGGCGTTCTTTTATTAATTCTAAGAAGTTCATAATTCATATATAATTTAAAAGATTATTTCAGAGAGCAAAATTATACCGATTTCATTCTTTGTTTATAGTATATATTTTCCTAAATACAGTATATTTGCAACATGAAAAAGGAAAATCTACATCAGCCGTTTGAAATCAGCGTAAAAGAGCTCGAAGAATCGCCTCTTAAAGAGCATGAACATACATTTTTTGAATTGGTTTATATCCTTTCCGGAACAGGTTTACAATGCATCAATAATAATAAATTTGATTATCATGAGGGACATATGTTTCTGATAACCCCTCAAGATTGTCATTCTTTTGATATTCATACTACTACAAAATTCTTTTTCATTCGCTTTAATGATATATATATTCATTCTGGTTTCTTTGGAACTAAAAATATTAAGAACTTAGAATTTATTCTTCAACATGCCAATCATCAACCGGGTTGTATCTTAAAAAACATTACAGATAAACCGCTTATAAAGTCTATAATAGAAGCTATTGTAAGAGAATATATAAATCAAGATTTGTATAACAAAGAATTGATACAACAATTAATAAATACATTGATAGTCATCGTTACCCGTAACATAGCTAAGTATCTGCCAGAAAAGATTGATGAGCGTTCAGAAGAAAAGACATTGGATATTTTGCAATATATCCAAAACAACATATATAATCCTGACAAAATAAAGGCAGACACTATCAGCCAACATTTTGGTATCTCACAGAATTATTTGGGACGCTATTTCAAAAAGCATACCAATGAAACTATGCAACAATACATCATAAATTATAAGTTGACGTTAGTAGAAAACAGATTATTGCATAGCGAAATGAGAATTAATGAGATTGCGGCAGAATTAGGCTTTACAGATGAAAGTCACTTAAACAAGCTATTCAAAAAATATAAAGGTGTCATACCCTCTGAATTTAGGAAAAGGAATTTATGACAACTATTTTGTTTTCATCGATTTATCCGTAAATTTGCATTATAAGATAAAATTCATGCTAAATACTGAAAATATACAATCACTCATTGATAGTGGAGAGGGCTACAATGTGGAATTTAAAGTCCGTGTACCCTCAAAGGTTCGTGAACTGACAGAGGAAATATGTGCTTTCGCCAATGCAGACGGAGGATATTTGCTTATTGGAGTAGATGATAACGGGCAAGTGGTAGATACTAACTTAGAAAACGATAAGCGTTCTGCCATTCAAGGTTCTATCAGCGAAATATCTCCTGCACTTCACTGTGAATTGTATTCTGTAAATATTAGCAATAAAACTGTTTGGGTGATTGATGTTCCGTCCGGCAAGGATAAACCTTATATATTTTCCGGTTCTATCTATGTCCGTGAGGGAGCAAACTCACAGAAACTTCGCACAGCCGAAGAAATGCGCAGCTTCTTTCAAGAATGTAACAAAATCTTTTTCGACCATATTCCCTGCCATTGGTTCAATATCGACACGGATGCAGACGAACAGATGATAAAGAATTTCCGAACGGAAGCCAAGCTAAGTACGTCCACCCCCGACAAACAAATATTTGAGAACTTGGAACTGTTTACCGCGAATGGAACGGCAAAAAATGGTGCAGCGATGTTCTTCGGCAAACAACCTGAACGAAAGTTCCCACATGCTATCACAAGATGTGTTCTTTTCAAAGGAACAAATAAAGTCTATATTATAGATGATAAAACTTTCGGAGGTTCATTGTACCAACAGTATTTACAGGCAATGTCTTGGCTGGAAAGCAAACTGCAAGTAGCTTATAAAATAGAGGGAGTAGGACCAAGAGAGGAAATTTGGGAAATACCTTTGACCGTATTTAAAGAAGCCATTATAAATGCCCTGTCGCACCGTGATTACTACGAACAAGGCGCAAGCATTATGATAGAAATGTTTGATGACCGGGTAGAGATTTCCAATCCCGGAGGACTTCTGCCTGTTGTGGCTAAAGATTTCGGGCATAAAAGCATGACACGTAATCCGCTAATTTTCGGTTTATTTACCCGTATGCACTTGGTAGAAAGAGTTGCATCCGGTATTCCTCGTATGCAGGAAGCCATGAGGGAAGCGAATCTGCCTGAACCAGAATTTTACACAGAGGGAATGTTTACAGCAGTGTTCAAACGTCAAATCTCTAACTCTGCCAACTATGACAGAGTAAATGGCAGAGTAAATGGCAGAGTAAATGATACAATAAACGAGAATGAACAAGCTATTCTCAATCTACTGGCAACCGTTCCCGGTTTGAATGCTTCTGAAATCAGTAAGCATATTAGCAAAAGCTTAAGAACGACTATGCGATATATCAAGATTTTGCAAGATAAAGACTTGATAGAGTTTAGGGGTGCGCCCAAAACTGGAGGATATTTTACAAAAAATGGATTATAATATTTATAAATTATCTGAATCAAATAACTTTTTATTAATCAAATCAATCATTTCATTAGCAGATATTTTACACCTATCTATACTATCTAATAGTTCTTTTAATTTAGAGCAAACATTTTTCTTTGCCAATATAATATATTGAGTCATTTTAGGTAGCCCTTTAACTGATTTGTAAAATTCGACTAATTGCCCATATGACGAATCCACATTACTCAATAATAAACGAAGTGCTTCTTTATTCTCTTGCCAAGATTCCTCCGGAATAATATTATCAGAAACTTGCAATAATCCTTTAAAAGCCCCTACTATTTCTTCAAAAGAAATAATCCAATTCTGAATTGGTTGTTCAATTTTCATAGCGTATTGATTCATCGCTTTAGCAGAAGTATTAATAACTGCTCTAGCTAATTGAATCTGATTTACAGGCTTTTGTTCATTAATTATATTCAGTTTTTGGGCAGATTCAGAAATTTGTTCACCTATCCAAATAGTTGAAACGGTTATTTCATTTAAAGATTTTACAGCTTCCGCAGACTTAGTATTTAAAATATCCTGAAATTCTAATAATCCTAATTCGGAGACTTCATCTTCAATGGGTTCTATAATGACAGGTAAATTGGACAAATTTACTTGTGTAGTTAAAGGTTTACTATTAACATTCCAATTCTCTATAACTTTATATAAATGAGCACGCAAATCATTTTTAAAATTCTCTGAACTTACATATGTAAAATAATAACAGCCTAATTCTGCTATTTGTTTTTGAAAAGCTCTAACTTTAGAATATTGTTCAATATCTAAAGAATCTAAAGGTACTCCTTCAATATTAAAATACATCATTATATGTACTTTACCGACTTGTTGGCTACGCTCTAATGCCCTATAAAACTCTTCTTCCGTACCAGATTCATAATTTAGTGTCTTTGAACCAAATCTAGTCCATAATATTCCTAAAAAAATATCATATTCATCACCTATTTGGGAATTAATCACAGCTTGAGGATATTCACCGACAGAAGGATAACTCGATTTTTCCCAACTACATAATTCTATTCTTGCATTTAACTGCGAAGAATATGTATTATTAAAATCGTTAATAATGCTCTCTACAATTAAACGTTCTTCTTTTACATCACTTGGTGATGCCAAGAACAATTTATATAATGATATAGTTTGTGGCATATTTTTTTGCAAAGATAAGTTTTTTCTATGCAAAAACACTAATTTTAGAAAGAAATATTACTTTTGCATTCAGAAATCGTGCCCAAAATACAAACTGATGTTGAACGGTGCAAAGCTGTGAAGACCTTATTCAAGGGACTTACATCGTAATAAAAATATAACTTACTGAAAGATAGTGCCATATCAACCCACTTTCGAGTGCTGGTGGCACCACTTGTAAGAAAAGCGTTGTAAATAACTTATTTACAACGCTTTTCTTTTTCTATAGAATGTTACCTAATGCATTTCCAAAAGAAAAGATTATAGAGACTTCTTCCACCTCTTCAACTCCGGGAAAAATTCTCTCATTTTAATCAATGCTGCCTGCTCGTTGAAATCAGGATCACCTTTGAAGAGTTCCCTCATATGCTTCAGGCTGATATTGATCATATCCTCCATACTGATATCCCCTGTAAAAGCTCCATCTTTAAAACAATAGATGCAATACTCACTCATAGGAGTTCCGTCTTTATTTGTTGCAAAATCTTCTGCCTTTACAAGTGGCATACCACAACTCTGACAATACATTTCTTCCATGGTAAAACTATTATTCTTTTAATTTATCACTATATAATTACCCTATATTCTTGCGGACATTTATCAGCCAATTCACACCAAACTTATCAGTAAACATTCCAAAATAATCCCCCCAATGTGCTTCACTCATAGGCATCGTTACACGTCCCTCTGTTGACAACCCGGCAAACAATCGATCTGCCTCCCCTCTACTATCAGCTTCTATATAAAGAGAGAAATTATTACCGAATACAGTATTTTGCGCCATATAGCCGCAAACATCCGCTCCCATCAAAACAGTCTCTTCAGCAATAGGCAAACAGATATTCTCTATTTTATTTTTTTCATCCTCAGAAATCGGAGGCATCCCATTCTGCGGAGGAATATCCCCATATCTGCCTATAAAAGTAAAATCTACACCAAAAGCTGATTTATAAAAATTGAATGCCTCTTCGCAATTGCCATTAAAGAGAAGGTAAAAATTGATTTTTGCCATTTAGTTACGCTTTTAAGTATTAAGTCTATAAAGATTTATATGACATTTATCGTCATTTACAAATATAAGGTTTTCTTTCTGATCCACAAGAATTACACTTCTGCAAATTGCAGTTAAACAAGTATTTATCACTAAATCGGATAAATTCAGAAAGCAAATCTGAAAGGTAAAAAATACCAAAGATAAACCTCCGAAAATATTCTTCTCAAACAACACAAAATCACGAAAAAAAGCAGTAGATTTGCGCCATTACAAAGTAGCAACATATTATGCGACATTTACTAACTGCTATATTTATACTTATCAATTCGACAGTGCTTGCCTCAAACCAAACACAGGCAGCAGATAGCCTCCTAGGTGTTTTAAAAAACACCCAGTCTTCCGAGAAAAGAATTCAAATATACAGAAATCTGGCAGACCTTTATCAGGAAAATCCTGAAGCCCATCTTTATCTATTAAAGATGTACCAGGAAGCAGCCACAATCGATGACAGAAAAAATATGCTGAATGCACTCGACGATATTCTTATCGCCGGAATCAGCGAATACAATAAAGATACAATAGCCAAATACACCGAATATTTTAAAAAGATAGCGACCGAGGATGAACTCAAAAGTTTATTACCTTTTTATCATATGCGAACTTTTGACTCACGATGCTACTCCGGAGAGAGAACGGAAGCTATCAAAGAAGAATTAGATTCCAAGAATGTAGAGACAGATAAAGAAGACAATGTATACAAACAAATAGCATCAGCCTATAATATGGGAACGAGTTTCTATATGAGTGATCAATTCAAAAAGGCAATACCTTATTTGGATAAAGCCATGCAACTTGCAGAAACACTCCCGGAAAAAGAAAAATACATCTACAAAAAATTCATTACCTGGAGAGTATGTTTTACATACGCCCAAGCAGGTAAGAACAAAGAAGCTGTGAAAATCATGGAGCAGCTTATTAATATGGTAGAGCAAAAATACAAAAATGATTACCAAAAACAGCGTCCTTTCTATAATATAGATTTATATCTCCTTCAGTACTATTCATTTATGATTAGCAGTTTGCCATATCTGACATTAGAACAAGAAAAATATTACTGGAAGCGTATTCAGGAAATTGGTAAGAGTCTGACTAATGATCTGGATAAATACAATTATTATCTTTGTGCCAACAACTATTATTCCAATAACCGTACCGAAAGAGATTTTCGCAAGGCAATAGCAGCCAATGACAGTCTGATTAAATTTGCAGAAACATTAGCGCCACAGAATCTGCCCGGATTATACAACATCAATTCCATGACTTATGAAGCAATCAAAGATTATCAGAATGCTCTGAAATATTTGAAGATTTCACATCTGATTCAGGATTCATTAAGCACAGAAGCTACACATAAGCAGCTCAATGAATTACAAGTAAAGTATGATCTGAATACTCTCAATAATGAAAAGACTATGCTGGAGATAAAAAATAAGAAAACGATGCTCATTTCTCTCAGCATTTTATTAATAATCGTAGTACTTATCTGTACCTATTTATATTTTTCCTGGAAGAAGGAGAAAAGGATGAAAATGGAATTAAAAGCCTTGCATCTCAAAGCACAGGAAAGCGAAAAGATGAAACAATCATTTATCAACTCAATCTGCCATGAGATACGTACTCCACTCAACGCTATCGTCGGATTCTCCGATCTGATCATGAATGAAGAAATCGATGCGGAGATGCGCAAAGAGTTTCCACCGGAAATTCAAAAGAATACTGTATTACTAACAAGTCTTATCAACAGTATGCTGGAAGTTGCCAATCTGGATGTTTCCGAAGAAAAACTTCCCTGTCAGCCTACAGATTTGAAGAACATCTGTGTACATGAAATGGAGCAACTCAAGAAAAAGGAGGGCATAGAATATAAGCTGGAGATTACAGAAGAAAGTATGATTATTCCAAGCAATGCCCAATACCTGACCCAAGTAATCGAACACTTGCTGAGTAATGCTAATAAATTCACAGAAAAAGGTCAGATCACTTTAGGATATGGAGTGGATAAATCCAAAGAGAAAATCCTGATATACGTCACCGATACCGGTTGCGGTATTCCTCAGGAGAAACATGAAGAAGTATTCAACCGCTTCTCCAAACTTGACACTTTTGTTCCCGGTAATGGACTGGGATTATATCTCTGCCGGCTCATCACAAAACGACTTGCCGGAGAGATAAAAATAGATCCTGCATATAAGGAAGGAATACGAATGATCGTCACTTTACCAATAAAATAAAGGTATCGGCTATATTACTTCATTCCCTTACTAATACCGCTTATATTCAGGTAAGCGCAAGATTGAACACCTAATAGAATCACAAACAAATACTCAGCCGTCAAATAGACCGGTAAAGTCGTTGTGAAACAATAACTCAATAGATACAAATAAGCCAGATAGACGACAATAGTGGAAATCTGAAAGATAAATGCAATCCGGGTATTACCTGTACCTATTACTGCATTCATAAAAACATAACCAGGCAAAGCAAATGTGTAATTCAGCAACATCACGATAAACGGATACTGAGCAAGTTCGATTAATTCTGCATTATCCGTATAAAATCCGATAATCTGTTGATTAAATAACATAGCAATAATTATCAAAGGAAGACCGATTGCATATCCCAATCTGAGAATTTTACCACAGAGCCGGAACATACTTCTCCCCTCACCCGCACCTATCAGATTACTGACCAGTGAACCGGTAGTAGCCGCAAACGAATTAACTATTACAAAAAAAACGGTAGAAACACTTCTTATAATATTCGACACTGCCAGTTGTTTTTCTCCCAACCGCTCGATAGCCACGAAGAATAAAAACCACGGAGCAACACTAATGAAAGCATGCATCATACTCCATACGGATAAGTGAAAAAGTGAATTTAGCAATTTCCTATCATAAACAGGTTTTAACCCTAAATTCTCCTTATCCATTTTCAGAAAAGTATAGATAACCAGAATTAATAAAGAACCGGCTTCAGCCAGTGAAGAAGCCATTGCTGCCCCGGATATACCCAGATTGAGACTGAAAATAAACAAGTAATTACAAGGGATATTGATAAGAACCGCCATTATAGCCGCCCACAACAAAACTCTCGTTTTCGTAATTCCCACGAAGAAAGAGCGGAATGCCAGAAATGGAAAAGAGAATAGCAGACCGAAACATCTCCATGTCAGATAATCAACCGCAGCATTATAAATCTCCGGTGAACGGATGAAATACCTCAGGATAACAGGTGACAGTATATAGGACGCAAGACTTAAAAACATAGCCAGTCCACTCAGAAACAATAATCCCTGGAAGAAAGTCTTCCCTGTTTCTTCGTATCTTTGTTCCCCGTTTCTGCGGGCAATCATAACCTGTAAACCCAAACTAAAGCCAAAACCAAGCATATAAATGGCCAGATAATAAACACTTGCAAGCGCAGAAGCACCTAACTCCACTTCGCCTACATGTCCCAGAAAAATAGCATCAGTAATATTGATTAATTGCTCCATCAGGATGCTCATCATCACAGGAAAGTTGATGAGCCATATTTGCTTATACGTATAATTCATTGTTCAACTAAAATAAACGCATGCCACACAGCTATGCGCATAGCTGCGTGCCACTCGATGTAAATAATCAGATAGGAAAACTCTGTGACGAATTACAAAAATCCGTCAGGATAGCCGAATAGCTTTTATTGGAAAGTACTATTCGTGGAACGTAGCTATATACAGAGTTGATGTTTCATGAGTTGAACAATCGTTTTATGTGAATTCTACACAGCAAATGTAGGAAAAATAATAAAAAAGCAAGTGATCTTACCCAGATAAATCAACGGTTATTATATTTTTGCGTGAAATTACTCCACTGCATGAAATCAACTGAAATCACAAGAGAAGAAATGTGGGCAAAGCAACATTTGTCTGCAAATGAAATCGACTATGCCATTTGGGAACAGGATAAAGTTGTGCTACAACAGATGTCCAAAATCAGCAGAAGTTGCTCATTTGTAGTTGATGTTTATAAATACAGATATGCTTTCGCATCTTCTAACTTTGCAGATATACTGGGATATGACAGCCGGAAAATAGCTACTCTGGAGAAGCAGGGAGATTATTTGGAATCACGCTTTCATCCGGACGATCTCGCCCGACTGGAGCAATTGCAGATTAACCTTAGCAAGTTTATCTATAGCCTACCTCACGAACAAAGAAATGATTATTGTAATATCTATAGTTTCCGGCTGATGAATGCCAAACAACAGTACATACGGGTAATCAGCCGGCAACAAGTTTTAGAACAAAGCCTCAACGGAAAAGCATGGCTGATACTTGGAAATATAGAGATTGCACCCAATCAGACAGAAACCGATCAGGTGGAATGCACTGTATTGAATCTCAAAAATGGAGAAATGTTCTCGCCTACTTTAGTATCTATTCCACGGATTCATCTGACACAGCGTGAACTGGAGATTTTACAGCTTATTCAAAAAGGATTATTAAGTAAAGAAATAGCTCACAATCTCTGCATCAGTATTCATACGGTCAATATTCACCGGCAAAACCTATTGCACAAATTAGGGGTACAGAATTCTATCGAAGCTATCAATGCAGGATTAAAGTCAGGAATACTAAGCTAACCGCTCTGCGAAAGAAATATGCAAGTTACGGCATCCAGTCCATAATTCCCGTAACCGGATGCAGACTTCTCCATTCCATAAAGTCCTCATAACTGCGTATGCCATCCCGGATAACAGCTTTATAATACTCTATTCCCATAATCTTTTCCGACTCGGGCGTATCATATTTCAATTTTAAAATGGCATACCTTGTTTCATCGGTCAAAACAGCGGAAAGCCGTTCGGCAAACTTCTCAAAATAGCCATCATACCGGGAACCTTCCAAAATATGGATCATATCTATCTGCCAAAGCGCATTATCTGCATCCCGATACCAAGCATGCCACTCCACACATGCTTCCTCTGTATCCAGCAGATTCTTATGCTCCATCTTCATGAAAGACTTGTTTTCCGTAAACTTCACCATTGCCTGAAAGCTATCACACAGACTAAATTGTGAGGTATAAATATGAAAATCAATGTCAAGATGCTTCATCAGCAATCCTGTACTTAAAGAACCTACTAAATTCACTCTGGCACCTATACTTTCCCAAATAGGGATGATCTTTGTGTCTTCTATAATTTTCCGGGCTTTCTGTTGATTCCGTCTGGCAAGATCAAGAATATCCATTGTTTTTCTTTTGTAATGACGTGCAAATGTAGAAAAAAGGACGGATATATAGCTATAAATAACTATTTAATAACCTGATAATTCGGACTAACTTTGCCACCCCTTCCAAACTTCCCAGATAAAAAATTAAAAGAGTTATGACATTCAATCTATCAGAACAACAGGAAAAAAAGTACTTGCAACAGGTCATCGGCATCATTAACGATACGATTCAGAATACCGATACATCAGTCAAAGAACATGTAGAAACCTTACAGGAATACAAAGATTATATCTGGTCAAACAAAGATATCGATCCGCATGAAATCCGATCCATGCGCGAAAGCATCCTCAATCATTTCGCACTGGGTGAAAGCGTAATTGACAAACGCAGGCGGTTGGGCAAAATACTGGATATCCCTTATTTCGGACGGATAGATTTCGAGGAAAAGAAAAACGGCAGTAGTGTTTTACCTATTTATATAGGCATACATACGTTCTATGATTCACAAAGTAAGACGAACCTGATATACGATTGGCGGGCTCCCATTTCCGGTATGTTCTACGATTACGAACTGGGGAAAGCGGTTTATACCTCCCCTACCGGTGAAATCAGCGGAGATATTTCACTTAAACGCCAATACCGCATCCGTAAAGGCAAAATGGAATATATGATAGAAAGCTCGCTGACTGTACATGATGAAATTCTTCAGAAGGAACTCAGCAGCAATGCCGATGATAAAATGAAGAATATTGTCACCACCATCCAGCGGGAACAAAACCGGATCATTCGTAATGAAGAAGCCCACGTTCTCATTATCCAGGGAGTTGCCGGATCGGGCAAGACATCCATTGCCTTACACCGCATCGCCTACCTGCTCTATACGTTGAAAGGGAATATTTCCTCAAAAGATATACTTATTATTTCACCCAATAAAGTTTTCGGTGATTATATCTCGAACGTACTTCCCGAGCTTGGCGAAGAAAGTGTGCCCGAAACCAGTATGGAGCAGATTCTTTCGGGAGTTCTTGAAAACAAATACAAATACCAGAACTTCTTTGAACAGGTAACGGAATTACTCGAAAAAACGTCCGCGGACTTCATTGAACGGATCAAATACAAATCTTCCTTCGAGTTTATTTCACAGCTCGATAAGTTCATCCTCTATATGGAAAACAACTACTTCAAAGCAGCAGAAATAAAACTCACCAGGCACATCACAATTCCAGCCGAGTATATTGAAGAGCAATTCAGGCGCTTCAACCGTTACCCCATGCGCCAGCGTTCTGAAGCTATGACGGATTATATCCTGGAAATGATGAAGGTGCAATACTACTTTACAATTACCACTTCAGAGAAAAATCTGTTGAAGAAAGAAATAAAGAAGATGTTTGCAGGTAACAACGATCTTCAGATTTATAAAGAGTTTTTCGTATGGGTAGGTAAACCCGAACTATTCAAATTACGCAAGAACCGGATGTTGGAATACCCTGACTTGGCACCTTTGGCATACCTGCATCTGGCTTTAGACGGGAATATTGCTTCGTCCGGTGTCAAACATCTTTTGATAGACGAAATGCAGGATTATTCTCCTATCCAATACAAAGTAATTCAGAAACTTTACCCCTGCCGGAAGACTATTCTCGGAGATGCATCACAATCTGTCAACCCTTATGGTTCGTCAACAGCCGATATGATTCGGAAAGCATTCACTATAGGCGAAATAATGAAACTATGCAAAAGTTACCGCTCTACGTTTGAAATCACGGATTTCTCGCAAAAGATTCAGACCAATCATGAATTAGAACCTATCATACGCCATGGTGAACCTCCTGCAATCTTACGGTTTGAAGATGTAAAACAGGAAATACTGGGTATTTTCAGTATAATTTCTTCTTTTAAAAAATCCGGTTATACGTCACTCGGGATAGTATGCAAAACCGAAACGCAGGCAAGAGAACTATCAGAAAGCCTCCGGGTGCATACCGGTGATATCCATTTCCTGTCCAATCAAAGCTCTGCTTTTATGAAAGGTATTATCGTTACCTCATCTCACATGGCAAAAGGATTGGAGTTTGACGAAGTAATCGTTCCCTATGTCAACGGCAAGAATTACAACTCAGCCATTGACAAAAGTATGCTCTATGTAGCTGTAACAAGGGCTATGCATAGACTGACACTAACCTACAACGGACGACCAAGTGAATTTATTCCTGTCTCTGTCAGATAAAATACTGTGTTCCTTTATCTGCCTAATTACCAATTAGTTCTGTTTAAGCAGACCGGACGAAGTGTTTCAAGCAATGGAACCTCCAGTTTCAAGCAATGAAACCGATAGTTTCAAGTAATGAAACAAGCAGTTCCAAGTAATGAAACTGACAGTTTCACACCGAGAAACCAATCATTCGGTAAGGGATTCCAGTTTCTTTCCAGAATCTCCCTTTACCTTTGCAATATCAGAATAAACCAAAGTATTAATTATTAAAAATAGAAGAATATGAAAAAGTTAGTTTTATTATTAGTATGTATGTTCACAATGCACACAATGGTAATGGCAGATAATGACAAACCGATCCAAGTAAATCAACTCCCTGCAAAGGCTCAAACTTTCCTCAATACCTACTTTAAAGATCATAAAGTGGCATTAGCAAAACAGGAAACAGAATTATTCTATAAAAGCTACGATGTGGTCTTCACTAATGGAGAAAAAGTAGAATTCGATAAGGCGGGAGAATGGACAGAAGTTAAATGCCAGCAAAGTGAAGTCCCTGCACAGATCATCCCGGAAGCAATCCGTACTTATGTAAAGACAAACTATCCGGACGTTAAAATCTTACAGATTGAACGGGATAAAAAAGAATATGAAGTAAAGCTGTCTAATCGTTGGGAAATCAAGTTCGACTCTAAGATGAGAGTAATTGACATTGATGACTAAAATAAAAAAACAGTAAATCATCGAATAGGAGGAAACACCGCTTCCTCCTATTCGATGATTTACTGTTTTTTGACTTTAAGTTCCCGACCCGTTTAATGTTACTTCCGATAGAAATCAAATGCAATGGCACAATGTTTTGTCATAAAGCCACACCGCTCCAGCGTCCTGCGTGAAGCAACATTATCAGCCGCACACCCTGCAATAGGAGTATATCCCGCTTTTAAGCATGATTCTTTAAGATGTGAAATAATCATTGTTGCATACCCCTGCCTGCGGAATGCCGGATTTACCCACATTCCTACATCAAAGATATCTTTTCCCGGAAGTACCCGAATAAAATAGCCGCATCCCAAAAGTGCTCCATCCTTTTCATACATTAGTATCATCCGGTGCGAAACGGTATAATTTAACTCTTCGGGAGATTCATATAAATCACTGTCGTGAGTAAGCAATAACGGAATATCAATCTCTTTCGCCTTACGAACGGTTATCCCGTCCTGCAAAGGCATCACTATCTCATCAGTGAAGAAACGGAACAGATAACCACCTACTTCACTGGATTGACAATATGCATGGCAGCAAGCCATAAACAAATCATCAAACGACTTGCAGAAAGCACTCTTAATCTGAAATTCTTTCAATACTCTTCCGAATATTTCTTCTTTTCGTGAAAGCAGTTCATCAGACAGATAGAATTCAATCAGCTCTCCTTCTTCCGACTGAATGAAATACCCCACTCTTTCTTCATCCTGTTCGATACAGAAACAAGTGCCTTTTGCAACAAGCCACTCGCAGTGTAACTCCTGGGGGTAACGCAAAGAATCCAGATATTGATTTCTCAGATTCAGAAGTGATGCCAATGGTACAGCTCTAAATTCAATCATAATTCCGTTTTTGCTAAAGATACGAAAGTTTTCCGGATACGAAAAATTACTTTACTAAACTGATGTATTCCCCATATCCTTCAGCCTGCATCTTTTCTTTAGGAATGAATCTCAACGAAGCACTGTTGATGCAATAACGCAAACCACCTTTATCTGCCGGACCATCAGTGAAGACATGTCCTAAATGGGCATCACCCGTAGCACTTCGAACCTCTGTGCGTACCATACCATGAGAAGTGTCCATCTTCTCATGAATAAGTTTACGGTCAATCGGTTTTGAGAAACTGGGCCAGCCACAGCCGGAATCAAACTTATCAGTTGAAACGAACAAAGGCTCACCCGTAGTGATATCTACATAAATACCGGGACGGTGTTCATTCCAATAATCATTATGAAAAGCCGGCTCGGTTGCATTCTTTTGAGTCACGGCATATTGCTCCGGGGTGAGTTTAGAACGCAACACCGTATCATCCGGTTTACTATAAACAGATTTTTTCGGCATTTTAGCCTTACGCGCCAAGTCAAATAGTTCAGGATGGATATGACAATATCCACCCGGATTCTTATCCAGATAATCCTGGTGATAGTCTTCCGCGGGATAGAAATTCTTCAAAGGCTTTATTTCTACTGCCAGCGGACGGGAGTAAGCTGTTGCCAGACGGTGCACAGTTTCTTGAATAACCGCTAAATCAGCCGGGTCAGTATAATAAATACCCGTACGATATTGGGTACCCTTGTCATTACCCTGCCTGTTTACGCTGGTAGGGTCGATGGTTTTGAAATAAAGATCTATGAGAAAAGGCAGGTCCACTTTGAGGGGATCATACTGCACTTTCACGGTTTCTGCAAAGTCCGTAGTTCCGGTACATACTTGCTTATAAGTCGGATTGGCAATATTGCCGTTTGCATAGCCGACTTGCGTAGTTTCTACGCCATCAATTAGTTTCAGGAAATGCTCGGTTCCCCAGAAACAGCCTCCTGCCAGATAAATTTCCTTGGTTGATTCCATATCTTTTTTCCTTTCTGCCTGCCCTGCCTGATTATTGGCACAAGCCAGACAACTTATTAACAATACAAATATAAGTTGTTTCATATCTTCAGCTCTCCAACAAATCTTATGCTATTGATATATGAATATATAACAATCAAACCGATAGGATAGTTGAACACAAGAGACTACAATATAGCGCTGCCTGTATTCTCTTCTATAAAAGAGGTGCGATCCGGCTCATAGTTTATCTCCGCCTTCCGGGCCTGCGAGTGCTGAAATTGTCGGGCTACTTTAAACTCCTTCCCTTCTTTCAATAAATAAGAACCTGTCTGCTTAAACCAGAAGCCCACATTAGCTTCTATACATTGGCGACGAATCTCCAAAACCCAGTCATAATCGCATACACGCGCCTCCCGTCCAGATTCTCCTCCGGCTACAACCTGCTCAACCCACTCACCTAACTCTCCCCTGAAATCTATCCGGCTGAGAAGCGGTTCGCAAATAATAATTTTATGCTTAATGGGAGCTGCCTTATAAATAGGCAGGCGATAGTCAATCCGATCCTGATTCTCCATCGTACAACAGATTGTTACATTATCATATCCTTCTCCCCAATCTGAGGGTAAACAATCCTTCAGTCGGTCAATACGCTTAGTGATAAACAGAAAGTGGAGATCTTGTCTCAACCGCATCATCTCCCATGCTTCAGGACGCCATTCATCAGCATCTTCCACCAGAAAATCAGAAGTGAAACATGTATAGACTAGGTTACCGGAAGGTATCTTGTAAGTTTTGTTTTTCTTTTGCTGCACAGGCAGATTGAACTTCTCTGTCTTTGCCACAACGGAACTATCCTTACCATATTTACCATCTGTACGATAAACATAGCAATGCTGACAGCCTGTACTAAACTTATGACAGCCATGCCAGGGATTCCACATCGAAGTCTTTACACCTATTCGCAGCATATGTTCATTGCCTCCATAACTCTATGTCTTTATTGTTGCTTTCACAAAGTTATGCATTGCCCTTATTCCAGGCAGTATTCGAGTTCTTTTTTATGGAACTTTTACATGCGCTTATGAAAAGAAGCATGAAAAAGAAAAAGGGACTCTGCAACATTTATGTCGACAGAGTCCCTTTTTCTATATTGCCAATAAACTAATTCATTGTCGCCGGTGTCTTCAGCTTCACCTCTGCCCAATCAGACCATGTAGGAGAAACCATATACTGAGGTTCCTGCATCTTGCCAATCAAAGCAGTAGCTTTCTTCACCTCTGCATTGGTCTTTTCAAACAGTTCTTTCATGGTTAAATCTCCCTTTGCATCCTTGATACATTTAACCAGGAAATAAGTATAATATCCCTGCTTCTTATCATGATAAACACTGGAAGTCTGGTCACCGCTACTGGATGAGAAACTCAAGGTATGTCCCTGTGGCAAACCCACCTTCGGTACTACACGTACCCCTTTTTGGGCCAGCAACGGAGCAGCACTCTTGTAGCCACCACTAAAGCAAGCATCCAGGAAAACATAAGCTCCCTTGATAGGATAGGTTGCCAGACGTTTATATAAATCCGCCAGAGAAATACCCAGACGAATGTTCTTACCCGTAATATCTACCGGCAGCAGATAAGGTTCTTTCGTTGCCTCATCATTATTACCATGACCGGAATAATAGAATATCAATTCCGCTTCAGGATCAGTACTTGCCATATTCACCAACCAGTCAAGCTGTTCGTGCATCATACCAGCCGTAGCATTCGGAACAACTTTCAATTGTCCATCAGGTACACCAAATGTACGTACACAATATTCACGGAATACCATAGCATCATTCACGGCATAAGGCACATTAATCTCTGCATTGGCACCGGTTATGCTATAATCTTCGTTACCAATGATCAATGCATAACGGTGACGATTCACAGCACCCACAGGAATATCTTGCAGCAACTCAGTATTGAGTCCTAAACTAACATTCTTAAGATCAACAGCCTTACGAACAGCTCCGTCAATCTTGATTGTGCTGGATGCCGTTAAGTATTCACCCACCTTCACCTTATAGGCTTCACTCAGATAAGAAGAACGGGAATCTTCACTCACGCTTACCATCACAGCGATTGAATCACCATCGAAACGCTTGTTCACCAAGAAACCATAATCCAGTGTTGCTACATCACCCGGAGCAATACTATCAATCGTCATTTCAGGTACATCAGTTGTAAACACATTATTCGGCAATTTGAAGTTCAATTTCACATTACGTGCTGTCTTCGAACCGAAATTCTGCAAAGCAAGCGTCAGCTTACCATTCTTACCTAAAGTGATAGAAGAACCTTCGGAAGCAAAGAACTGATGATCCGCCACACGCAGGCGCGGCATAGCATATTCCTGTGTATTAACAATCAATTCCGACGGATCAGCATCAAAACCATTCGCTTCAAATGCATAGATATTAATCTTGGCCAGCGCTGACGGCATTTCTTTCTTTACCAGATAACGGAAAGTGTATTGCTTCGATGTTCCTGCGGGAATATTACCACCATCCAACTCACGGGGACCGTCGAAATATTCATCATATCCCTGTTGTTCGGAAAGACGGAGGCGGATGTTATAAGCATCCCCCTGTCCCTTATTCTCAACAGAAAATTGAACAGCAAAACTTTCACCGGCATCTATTACCTTATTATTATTACCATCAATAAAACTATCCACATGGATGACCAACATAGCAGGTTCCACCGGCACAGGAGCAGATTCCTGTTGCTGTGCCACCCCTTCAGTCTTCTTCAATGCCTCATTATAGGCCAGCAAACGGGATGGAAAAGAAGTATATGAAGCACCGTCAGTAATAATTTTCATCAAGACTTCATACTCAGATTTCATATCCATATACTGATATACACCCGCCAACCCTTGCATATACATTTTAGATGAAGGCTCTTTTTCCAGAATTTTCAGGAACAGGTCTTTAGCATCCAGCAGATAACCGGAAGCACGCTGACGTACCAACGCATATTCGGTATCATTAGCAATAGTAGCACCGTTATTCACAATTTCAGTAGCTACATTGAAATTAACACGTGCCAGTCCGGTGAGCAACTCAAAACTATCAGGATGGAGAGCATACAAACGTTTGTAGATGTCAAGCGCTTCCTGATTCTTTCCCTGGCGTTCCAAAATACGTGCCTTGATGGGCAATACCTTATCATTATTGGGATCAACTTCAAGAATACGATCGATGGCCGACAGTAACTTCGGCATATTGTTCGTGGCAATATGCACATTCACCAGATTATAAAGGAAATCAAGCGAAACAGGATACTTGGCTATGGCTTCCTCTAAAACACGTTCCTGTTCAGAATAATTCTTCTGCGACTGATAAATCATATTCATATATACATAGCAGTCTTTCTGCTGTGTATCTGTTCCCGTGCTTAAATACTCCTGGAAATACTTCAACGCCTGCGAATACTTTTGGAGATTGTAGGCAGATACCGCCGCATAATATACTACAGAAGCATAGCGGTTATCCTTGGGAAGCAACTCGCTCTGAAAAATCTTCAGCCGGGGCATCTCAATATAAGCTGCCGCAAAATCCAGCGCCTTAGAGGGTTGCTTCTGTTCGGAATAATACACTGCACCATTCAACAGATAAGGATACATAGCACGCAAACGATTCTTGGCGCCACTCAAATACTGACCGTTATCCGGTGCTTCCACAACTTTCATGAAATTCTCGTAACTGTCCAGCAAATAGCTATACATACCCGTCACGTTCGTTCCTTTATCGCGCTCACTTTCAAAAAGCACATATTGTTGGTTAGCACGCTTAGAAGCAGCAGCGGCATCCTGTGCCACTACTCTCCCATATGCTCCCAACATTAAAATGATTGTCAGTACTAAAAAATTCTTCATATTTATTTATTAGCTCCTCACTAAATTATTTTGCAGGAAAAGCATCCATGATTACAAACTCTACGTTAATCTTACGGAATTCACCACCGCGTTCTTTGGCTACTTCCACATGATATTCATATTCGTTCTTGGTGTTATCCAGTGTGGTTACATTCTTTTCTATATAATTCTTCACACCTGCCGCACGCATCAAAGCCAACTGTTCATTAGCAGTAATGCCCGAAGCCTTTGTTACGGTAATATTATCAAGATTACCATCCTTATAATAAGGTTCATCGATAAATTCGCCATATTGTCCGTTATAGGCAATGCGTCCGCGAATAGGACTTGCATCGGCAGAACCGGTAACAATGACCTTCACTTGTTTACCTTCAGACAGATACTTGGAGAAATCGCCTTCAAAAGCATTCTTGATTATCTTCATCAGAGACATTGCGGCATTGGAACGTTCAATATCATAACCACCTGACGGGAAGTCCTCCTTTGCAGAAAACTCTTTATTGATCACCTCATACTGGTAGCCCACTTTGTAGTTCAGAATCTTATTACCATTAGCATCCACACCCGGAATTACTTCTGTCCTCACATCAATCTGTGTATTTTCCGTAATCAGCTTATCCTGCTTCTTTTCTTCGATTACAGCTTCTTTGATCTCCTTCAGCTGAATTTCTTCACGACTTGCCTGCTGCATAATTTCCAGCGGAACAAAGTTTTCATCTGCTTCCAGTGCGGTCAACTTGGTGCGACCGATATTATCATAAATATAGACCTTATTTGTAGTCTCATTACGCACTTCTACATAAGCCAACTCAAATTCGTCCTTATCATTCAATACATAAACCGCATTATCAAATTTCAGGTTCTTACCATCCTTAAAGTCGCCTACTTCATTTGAAGGCACTTCCAAAGCAATCGCGGGCAATGCATTAAATCCGATGTTCAGCATATTCTTGGAAGCGTCATATTCTCCCACGAAAGGATTATCAATAGAGATGCGGTCGCCTGCCAACTCCGTTGCCACTTCCTGAGCAAACAATTGTTGTTGCTTCAGGCGAGTCTCGTCATTCACACGGATAGCATAATCTTCCATGGACTCACCCTGCATCATCTTCACCCACTCGTTCATCTTAGCATCCACTTCCTTACTCATCAATTTACCAAAGAAAGGATTCAAACCATTAGCATCCCAGAACACAAGTCCTTTGGCGCGATTGGAAAGCATGAATACATCGCTCGTTTGCTTGTTTACAAAGAAGCGACTACCCGTCACACCACCCGGATTTTCATCCAATGTCTGTTCAGGCACACTGTTTTTCAAGTTCATGATGACAATAGCGTTACCATCTTTAACCACACTGATATATTTGCCATCCGGATGAAAGGACGGAGAAGTCAGTGTTCCACCTATCTTATCAAAGATATCCACCTTATCCCATGTCTTTGTGTCGAAAATAGTCAGACGCTTGTCTGCCGTCACAACAGCCATTTGAGAAGCATCGGCAGAAAAGACCAATTCAGTTACTTCGGCAGGCATCGGAAGAGAAGTACGCAGTTCTTTTGTCTGGAAATTCCAGATATCGATATTCTTACCGGTTCCGGCAGCAATAAAATAGTTGTTGGGACTCATAGTAATAGCCGTTGCGACAGCTTTTCCCTGAATATAAGCCTGAGGCAAATATGCTTTTGTGTCGTAAACTATGATTTCTCCTAAAGAATTGGAAACCAAAAAATTGCGTGCATCAGCACCATAGCACATGGCAACAGGGACAATGTCTCCCTTTGATGCATCTTTCATCAACTCAGCGCCTACAGGTCCGGGCACAAAGAAATTCAGATTCTTCCTGCCCTTCAGTTCCTTGCTCTTACGCTGCTCTTTCAGTTCAAAAAGCTTTTTGTTCCGGTCACGGAAAGAATAAATACTAACAGGTTTCTTCCCCCGCATCAAAGCCAATGAGCTACCCGTAGGGTTAAAGGCTATTTTATCAACATCTCTCAGATCGACAATAGGGATATCGCGAATCGTAAGCAAAGAACCATCCGACAGGAAAGCTGTACAAAACGTTGTATTGTCAAATGCCGAAATACGTTTCGCTGAAGGAAAACTCCTTTTCACCTGTACCTGCGCCATTGCCTGACTGCCAAAGAAAGCAGCCACAATACAAAATGCAATACCCTTGACCGGGCGGAACCACATTCTCATTTCATCCATATCTTTAATGTTTATAATAGTTTATGTTTCATACTATTTGCAAATATAAACATTAAATTCCTATCAAGCGGTCAACAAATTCCTGTTTTTTTTGTTTAAGGAGGCTTTTAACAGGATAAACAGGTAAAAAACAAGATTAAGAGGATCAAAAAGATAACTATGCGGAATATTTATTTGTCACGGAAATCAGTGACAAATATTAAGAATGTTTCAATCCCATCTTTTCAGCACGCTGCAACATAAAAGTGCGTGCAGCCTCGTATTCATTGGGTATCACTCCATCCAAAATAGCATCTTTAATGGCGCTTTTCAGAGTTCCTACTTGCTGGCAGGGTTCCAGATTGAAAGTTTTCATGATTTCTTCTCCACTGATAGGTGGCTGGAAATTGCGAACGCGGTCGCGCTCTTCAAGATCCTTCAGTTTCTGACGCACCAGTTGGAAATTATTAAGAAAACGTTGTTTGCGCTCTATATTCTTGGACGTGATATCAGCTTCACACAATGTCATCAGATCATCAATATCATCTCCGGCTTCAAAGAGAAGACGACGTACTGCAGAGTCGGTTACCACATCATCAGCAATGACAATAGGACGCATGTGCAAACTTACCAGCTTCTGTACATACTTCATTTTTTCATTCATCGGCAATTTCATTCTCCGAAAAATCTCCGGTACCATCTTCTCACCAATGAAATTATGATTGTGGAATGTCCAGCCTGCACGAGGTTCCCAACGTTTGGTAACAGGTTTTGCTATGTCATGCAACAGGGCAGCCCAGCGCAACCAAAGATTATCGGTTTTGCGACTGATATTATCAAGTACTTCCAAAGTATGATAGAAGTTGTCCTTATGAGCCCGTCCGTTGCGGGTTTCCACACCTTGCAATGCAGCAAGTTCCGGAAAAATCAGCGGCAACAGTCCGGAACGATCCAAATCAATAAAGCCTTTGGAAGGAACTGGAGAGAGCAATATCTTATTTAGTTCCTCCGCAATACGTTCCTTAGAGATAATAGAAATACGTTCACAATTGCGACACAAAGACTCGAACGTAGCATCATCAATATAGAAATTCAATTGGGTAGCAAAACGGATGCAACGCATCATACGCAACGGATCATCACTGAATGTGATATCCGGATCAAGCGGCGTACGGATAGTCTTTTCTTTTAAATCCTCTATGCCACCAAAAGGATCTACCAATTCTCCGAAACGGCTTTGGTTCAAACAGACAGCCAGTGCATTAATAGTAAAATCACGACGATTCTGATCATCTTCCAACGTACCATCTTCAACAATAGGTTTACGCGAATCACGTTGATATGATTCCTTACGCGCACCTACAAACTCCACTTCTGTCCCACGGTATTTCACCTGTGCAGTACCGAAATTCTTAAATACAGCCACGTGCGCTCCACGCCCCAAACATTTGCCCAATGCTTCAGCCATTTCTATACCACTGCCAACCACTACGACATCAATATCCTTAGAAGGGCGTTGCAGGAAAATATCGCGTACATATCCACCGACCACATAGCATTCCAATCCCAATTCATCTGCCGTCTCGGATATCCGTTTAAATATGTCGTCACTAAAATGTTGTTTCAATTCTTCTGTTGTCAACTCAACCATAATACATCTTTAAAAAATAATCATATAGTTTTCATTCCGGAGAGTAGAAAGTCTCTTGGTCTATTTTTCCACCTTCCATGTATCCGAACCGTGTCATCCTCGTATTTGCTCCGTACCTATACGCTTGGACTTGGTACGGACCAGGTACGGCTTTGATACGGACCGGGTACAGTGAGGACAAATAATTGTTCCAAACATCCGATATCTTAAGAAAACTAAAATACAATTTATCTATATTTGAGGCTGCAAAGATACGGATATTATTTATAATTTTGTCCTCACTAACAGAAGAACAACAGTTATGAAGACAATGATACTTCTTGCGTGCCTCTGTTGCACGCTCTTCTCTTGCGAGAATGTGGAGAAAAAAGCCGGTGAAAAATTGCAAACCGCCCGTGAAGCTTTTGAACGGGGAGACTTCAGTGAAGCAAAAATGCAGATTGACAGCATTAAGATATTATACCCAAAAGCTTTTGAAACTCGTCGTGAAGGCATCAGTCTGATGCAGCAGGTAGAACTGAAAGAACAGGAAAAAACACTTGTTTACCTGGATAGCCTGCTTCAAAAGAAACAAAGCGAATTGGATGCCATAAAAGGGAAATTCACCCTCGAAAAAGATGCCGAATATCAGAAAATAGGCAACTATCTGCACCCCTCACAAGTAATAGAAAAAAATCTGCATCGTTCATATCTCCGCTTTCAAGTAAACGAAACCGGACAAATGAGCATGACTTCCATTTATTGTGGTCCAAGCAATATTCACCACATCAGCGTAAAGGTTATCGCACCCGATGGTAGTTTTGCTGAAACACCCGCCTCCAAAGATAGCTATGAAACAACTGACCTGGGGGAAAAGATAGAAAAAGCTGATTATAAAATAGGAGAAGACGGCAATGTTATCGGTTTCCTTTATCTGAATAAAGACAAGAATATTAAAGTGAACTATCAGGGTGAACGCCCCTACTCCACTACAATGACTCCGGCAGACCGCCAGGCAGTGGCCAGTATTTATGAACTGGCACAGTTACTTTCATCTATCACTGAAATTAAGAAAGAGATGGAAGAAGCAAATCTGAAAATAGAGTTTGTGAAACGGAAGATGCAGGAAAGGGAAGAAAAAGAGACGGAACAAGGAAAATAAACAAATTAAAGAAACCATTAAAACTCAAGATTGTTAAAACTACATTCGGAATAATATCTATAATCGAAAGCAAAAATAAGAGTTTTGCAAATTCTTTGTAAGTTTGATTTAAGAGTCCAACATCTATTTATTTTTCAGATTTCACATACTATATATACGATGTAGGATAGCATCCTTTATGCCTTTTGATCTTTATTTCTATCTTTGTACTGAAAAACAATGTCATTCATTATGGGAACACCTTTTGTATATGGACGAATAGCCGATAAGAACAATTTCACGAATAGAAAAAAAGAAGTTGAACTGCTCAAGCGCAACTGCCGTACTGAAAATAAGCCATTCCGTATGGGATGATTTCGCCGCTTCCGTCCGAAAATATTTGGGGCGACTACTACCTTTTGTCACATTCTCAGATATGGCTCAAACATGCGAATTATCTTTCGGACTTGATTTCAAAGACAATAAAATGACATTTGATGAAATCTTGGATTTGCCACAAGCCATCAGTAGGGATTCCGGCAAAAAGATGGTGGTTTGTATCGACGAATTTCAAAATATCAACGAGTATGACGACCCTTTGGCATTTCAGCGGAAGCTACGCTCGCACTGGCAGAAACATACGGACGTATGCTATTGCCTGTACGGCAGCAAAAGACATATGCTACTGGATATTTTTCATAATTACAACATGCCTTTCTATAAATTCGGGGACATCTTATTTCTGGAAAAGATACCCAAAGAGGATTGGATCGAATTTATCGGAAGAAAGTTTTCTGAAACCGGAAAGAAAATTTCAGGAGAATTATGCAGCATGATTACCGACCTGATGAAGAATCACCCCTATTATACCCAACAATTAAGTCAGCAAGTGTGGTTTAGAACCGCGACAGTTGCCTCAGCCGAAGTAGTTGATGAGGCTTTCAGTGATATTATCGGGCAACTTAGTTTGCTTTTCGCCAATATCATCGATACATTGACACCGCGGCAAATAAATTTTCTACTGGCAGTAGCCGATGGGGTTACAAACTTCTCATCAAAAGAAATACTCATTAAATATCAGTTGGGGACATCTGCTAATATCAAAAATCTAAAAAAAGCAGCAACTGAAAAAGATTTGGTTGATATTTTACCAGGAAACCGAATAGAACTACAAGACCCCGTATTTGAACATTGGCTGAAACATATTTATCGCACGAGATGAAATCGTTAAAGTCCCGAAAACAAGGTTCTTTTCCATTGTACCAATAATATGCGCTAAGAAGCATTCTTATAGAGAATAAAAAGAAATATCTTCCTAAATATAAAAACGAACGCGGGACAACTACATTAAGAAGTCATCCCGCGTTCGTTATAATATAATTTATGCCATAAAAATTCTATTACCACTGCAACCGTGGCAAGAACTTACTCAAGCAAGTACGTAATGCACTCAAGGTAATAGGCTTTACCAATACTTCCGAAGCACCGGCAGCCATTGCATTTTCACGGTCAGCCGTAAAAGCATAAGCAGTCTGCATGATAATAGGAAGTTCTTTCTCCTCTTCACGGATAATCTTTGTTGCTTCCAAGCCATTCATGATAGGCATTTTAATATCCATAAGAATAGCAGCTGTCTTTCCACGGTTCTCTTTGAACAGATTAACCATCTCTTCACCATTCTTCGCCCACAATATCTCGCATTTTTTGCCAATAATAGCCTTTATCAACTTAAAGTTACTATCATCGTCTTCCGCTACCAGTATCAGCGGACGGTAATCTTCTGATAAATTCCCTGTTTCCATGACCAATGTATTTTTGTTTAATGAGGCAAAGATATAAAAAATAATATAAATATATTATCTTTGGAGAAGATATGCTGCATCTCGGCATAAAAAATGAACGAGTTCATTTTATTCTGTACTCGGTTTGCACTATCTTTGCGCCTCAATTTAAAAATAGAGTATGATTTCAATAGACGGACTGGCCGTAGAATTCGGCGGCACCACCTTATTCAGTGACGTTTCCTTCGTTATTAATGAAAAAGACCGCATCGCCCTGATGGGAAAGAACGGAGCGGGAAAAAGTACCTTACTGAAAATTCTGGCAGGAGTACGCCAACCTACCCGGGGCAAAATCTCGGCACCTAAAGACAGTGTTATCGCTTACCTGCCGCAACATCTGATGACGGAAGACGGACGAACCGTATTCCAGGAAACCGCACAGGCTTTCTCACACCTGCATGAGATGGAAGCAGAAATAGAACGCCTCAACAAAGAACTGGAAACACGTACCGATTATGAAAGCGACAGTTATATGGAACTGATTGAAACGGTTTCCGCCCTGAGTGAAAAATTCTACTCTATCGATGCTACCAACTATGAGGAAGATGTAGAGAAAGCTCTGTTAGGGCTCGGCTTCAGTCGCGAAGATTTCAACCGCCAGACCAGTGACTTCAGCGGCGGATGGCGTATGCGCATCGAGCTTGCCAAACTACTGTTACAAAAGCCGGATGTACTGTTACTGGATGAGCCTACCAACCACCTCGACATCGAAAGTATTCAGTGGTTGGAAGATTTCCTTATCAACAATGGTAAAGCTGTTATTGTCATCAGCCACGACCGTAAGTTTGTAGATAATATCACTACCCGTACCATTGAAGTGACGATGGGACGTATCTATGATTATAAAGTAAATTATTCCAAATATCTGGAACTCCGCAAAGAACGTCGTGAACAACAACAAAAGGCTTACGACGAACAACAGAAGTTCATTGCCGAAACCAAAGAATTCATTGAACGCTTCAAAGGTACTTACTCCAAAACCCTGCAAGTACAAAGCCGCGTAAAAATGTTGGAAAAGTTGGAAATTTTGGAAGTGGATGAGGAAGATACTTCGGCACTACGGTTGAAATTTCCGCCATCCCCACGTTCCGGCAATTATCCTGTAATCATGGAAAACGTAGGTAAAACCTATGGCGATCATGTAGTATTCAAAAACGCTACACTGACCGTGGAACGGGGAGACAAATTAGCATTTGTCGGCAAAAACGGCGAAGGTAAATCCACCTTGGTGAAATGTATCATGAAAGAGATTGAACACGATGGCACGCTGACACTCGGACATAATGTGCAGATCGGTTATTTCGCACAAAACCAAGCTTCCCTGCTGGACGAAAACCTAACGGTATTCCAAACGATTGATGATGTGGCAAAGGGAGAAATACGTAATAAGATACGTGACCTGCTGGGTGCTTTCATGTTCGGTGGACCAGAGCAATCCATGAAGAAAGTGAAAGTGCTTTCCGGTGGAGAGCGCACACGACTCGCCATGATTAAACTGTTGTTGGAACCGGTAAACCTACTGATTCTGGATGAACCGACGAACCACCTCGACCTGAAGACCAAGGACATTCTGAAGCAAGCGCTGTTGGATTTCGATGGTACACTGATTGTAGTAAGCCATGACCGTGACTTCCTAGACGGACTGGTTACCAAGGTTTACGAATTCGGTAATAAACAAGTAAAGGAACACTTAAGCGGCATCTACGAATTCCTGGAAAAGAAGAAGATGGAGTCACTCCGCGAACTGGAAAGGTAAACGTTCCTTAACAGGGCTTCCGCAACTTTTCTTGCGTCATATTGTTTCATTTTTATAAAACTCTAATTACGAGAACAATGAAACGATATGACGCTATAATAATAGGCTTCGGCAAAGGTGGCAAGCTACTGGCGGTCGAATTAGCCAACCGCAACTGGAAAGTGGCGGTCATCGAACGTTCCCCGGACATGTACGGTGGAACCTGTATAAATGTAGGATGTATTCCTACTAAAACCATGATAAACGAATCGGAATTCGCCGAACGTATCTATCAAGACGATTATAAGAAACAATCCAAGTTATATTCCCTCGCCCTAAGGCGCAAGGATAAGTTGGTCACCTTTCTTCGAGAAAAGAACGTCGAAAATCTGACGAATAACCCTAATATAACATTGTATGACGGAACTGCATCTTTTCTCTGTCCGGACACGGTAAAGGTAGTTCCTTCACCGGAAAGTGAAGATTACTTTGAACTGGAAGGAAAAGAAATCTTTATCAATACCGGTTCTACACCTATCCTACCCGATATTGATGGATTAAAAAACAGCCGATACATATATACAAGTGAGACATTGCTGCATAGCGAGATCCTTCCCCAACACTTGCTGATAATAGGAAGCGGAGCCATCGGGCTGGAATTTGCCACCATGTATGCCGGATTCGGCAGCAAGGTCACTATTCTGGAAGCCGGTAAACGCTTATTGCCGAAAGCTGATCGGGAGATTGTCGAATATATGCAGGAAAGTCTGAAAAGAAAAAATATAGAGATACGTCTGAATGCACGCGTACAATCCTTACATGATACAGCGGACGGCATTACCGCCGCCTATACGGATGCCTCGGACGGCACACCTTACTTTCTTGAAGGCGATGCCCTACTCATTGCAACAGGACGTAAACCTATGATAGATGATCTGAATCTGGAAAAAGCAAAAATACAGGTTAATGCACAAGGAGGAATCATTGTCAATGAGCAATTACGTACTACTGCACCACACGTCTGGGCCTTGGGAGACGTCAAAGGTGGGGAAATGTATGATTACCTTTCAATTGACGATTCCCGTATCATCTTAAATCATCTTTTCGGTAATAAGGAACGTTCTGTTGATGACCGCAATCCCGTACCTTACGCCATCTTCACAGATCCACCTATGGCACATATCGGTCTGACGGAAGAAGAAGCTATGAAACGTGGATATCCCATCAAGATTTCACGTCTGCCCGCCTCCGCCATCCCTCGTGCACGTACTTTGCAGAATATGGATGGGATGCTAAAAGCTATTGTAAATACGGATACGGAGAAAATACTGGGCTGCTCACTCTTCTGCGTGGATGCACCGGAACTTATCAATCTAGTAGCATTTGTCATGAAAACCGGACAGAAATCTTCGGCTTTACGTAACTTCATATTCACCCATCCCAGTATGAGTGAAGGTTTAAATGAATTATTCAAGGCTTTTTAATAACTAACATTTGGTAATTAAGCCGTTAACTTCTATCTTTGTCCGCAATAAAAAAATAAGGATGCAGAGAAAACGGTACATAACACTCTTTTTTATATTCATCAGCATGGTCATGCTGGTGGTACCGGTTATTCCTCACCACCATCACAATAATGGGTTGATATGTATGAAGAATGACATAACTCCCAATTGTTGCGGACAACAACACACCCCGGATAGCGAACATTGCTGTTGCGATACGGGATGTGTTACTACTCACTTTTTCCAGCAAACTCCCAGCTCGGACAACGGATGGACACATCCGGATTTTCCACTGGTTATCACATTATTCTCCGAACCCCTTCTCAGACTATTGGTCCTCCCCGAAGAAAGCGGGCAAAGACAGGACTGCATATACCAGGAGTCACTTCATGGCACGTATCTCACACGTGCCACAGGACTTCGCGCACCTCCGTGTGTTCTTACTTTATCGTAAAGTCTGCAACTTTATTGCAGGCTTTTATCTCTAATTTTGCACACAGATAAAAGTAAGAACATAAAAATATCATCATGAAAAAAATTCTTTTTATGGGAGTCATGGGATTATTCCTGTTAGGCTCTTGCAATAGTAAATCCGGCGACGGACACGAAGGTCATAATCATGAAACAGAAAAACATGAGCACGAAGGTTGTGATCATGATCATGAAGGCGAAGACCACAATCACGAAGGTGACGAACATAACCACGATGGACATAGCCACGATGAACAAACAGCGGCTGGACATAGTGACGAAATCATTCTGCCTACTGCCAAAGCACAGGCTGCCGGAGTAAAATCCAATGTTGTAGAACCGGGGATTTTCCATCAGGTTATAAAAACCAGCGGTCAGGTAATGGCAGCACAAGGAGATGAGAGCGTGGCTGTAGCAACCGTAGCTGGTGTAGTATCTTTCCGTGGAAAGGTAATCGAAGGTATGAGTGTCAGTAAAGGTACACCACTGGTGACATTATCTTCCAAGAACATGGCGGATGGTGACCCCGTAGAACGGGCACGTATCGCTTATGAAGTTTCCAAGAAAGAATATGAGCGCATGAAAGCCCTCGTAGGAAATAAAATTGTTTCTGAAAAAGATTTCGCTCAAGCGGAACAAGCATACGAAAATGCACGTATCAGCTATGAAGCCGTAGCTAAAAATAGTTCAGCAAGCGGACAAGCGGTAATTTCTCCTATCAGCGGATATGTAAAAAGCCTGTTAGTGAAAGAAGGTGATTATGTAGCCGTAGGGCAACCGTTAGTCAGCATTACGCAAAACCGCAAATTGTTCCTGCGTGCTGATGTATCTGAGAAATATTACCAATATCTGCGTACTATTGGTTCTGCTAACTTCTGCACTCCTTATAATAATAAGGTATATACATTGAAAGACTTAGACGGGCGTCTTCTCTCTTATGGCAAAGCTTCCGGTGGTGATGGTGGATATTACGTACCTGTAACCTTTGAGTTCGACAACAAAGGTGATATTATCCCCGGTTCGTTTGTAGAAATCTTCTTATTGTCTTCCCCTATAGAAAACGTAATATCCCTGCCCCATTCAGCATTGACTGAAGAACAAGGCAGTTTCTTTGTCTACCTGCAACTGGATGAAGAAGGATATAAGAAACAACTCGTGACTCTCGGAGCCGATAACGGTGAAAGCGTACAGATTCTCTCAGGTGTAAAAGCCGGAGACCGCGTGGTAACCGAAGGTGCTTATCAAGTGAAACTGGCAAGCGCTACGAATGCGATACCGGCACACAGTCACGAACACTAAACTTATTTACTATTTGACAAGTTACTATTTACTATTTGGCTGCGCAATGCGTGAAGCTGATGATAAGAATAGTAAATGTCAAATGGTAAAAGACAAGGTGTATCAAATAGTAAATAATAAATAGTAAAATAGTAAATATATCATCGTGTTAAATAAGATCATACATTTCTCACTTCATAACCGCATCCTGGTACTTGTAGCCTCGGTGTTGTTACTGATAGGCGGAACCTACACCGCCATGAACACGGAAGTGGACGTATTCCCTGACCTCAATGCACCTACGGTTGTTATCATGACCGAAGCAAACGGTATGGCAGCAGAAGAAGTGGAACAACTCGTTACATTTCCTGTAGAAACAGCAGTGAACGGTGCAACAGGTGTGCGCCGCGTACGTTCTTCATCTACCAACGGCTTCTCTGTAGTATGGGTAGAATTCGATTGGGATACGGATATTTATCTGGCCCGGCAGATTGTCAGCGAAAAGTTGGCCGTCGTAAGTGAAAGCCTGCCTACCGGTGTAGGTAAACCGACGCTGGGCCCACAATCATCCATTCTGGGTGAAATGCTGATTATCGGATTGACGGCCGACTCTACCTCCATGCTCGACCTGCGTACAATAGCCGACTGGACCATCCGGCCGCGTTTGCTCTCTACGGGCGGTGTGGCACAGGTAGCAGTACTTGGCGGTGATATAAAGGAATATCAGATACAATTAGACCCGGAACGGATGCGGCATTACGGCGTTACGCTGAATGAAATCATGACTGTAACCCGCGAAATGAATCTGAACGCAAACGGTGGCGTGTTATATGAATATGGTAACGAATACATTGTGCGTGGAGTACTTTCTACCGACCGTGTAGATCAACTGGCACGTGCCGTAGTTAAGGGAGGAGTTGACAAGGCTTCAGTCGACAAGATACAAGGCAATGCCTCGTCAACTGGTCAACTGGTCAACTCTGCCCCTGTCCTTCTCGAAGACATTGCAGATGTACATATCGGAGCAAAGTTACCCAAACTGGGTACAGCATCCGAACGGGGTAAATCCGCCGTACTGTTAACAGTAACCAAGCAACCAGCCACCAGCACACTGGAATTAACGGATAAATTAGAAGCATCTTTAAAAGACTTGCAGAAGAACCTGCCACCGGATGTAAAAGTCAGCACAGACATCTTCCGCCAGAGCCGCTTTATCGAAAGCTCTATCGGAAACGTACAGAAGTCCTTGTTTGAAGGAGGTATCTTCGTTGTGATTGTCCTATTCCTATTCCTTGCGAATGTACGTACAACGGTGATCTCATTGGTTACACTACCGCTTTCATTGATTACTTCACTGGTAACGCTGCATTATATGGGCTTCACAATTAATACAATGAGCCTCGGTGGTCTTGCCATCGCTATCGGTTCGCTGGTGGATGATGCCATTGTGGACGTGGAGAATGTATATAAACGACTCCACGAGAATAAGTTGAAGCCTGTGGAAGAACGCCTTTCCATACTGGAAGTAGTATTCAACGCATCGAAAGAAGTACGTATGCCTATTCTGAATTCTACGCTGATTATCGTAGTCAGTTTCGTACCACTGTTCTTCCTCACCGGTATGGAAGGCCGCATGCTGGTTCCACTGGGTATTGCATTCATTGTAGCACTGGCAGCTTCTACGGTAGTGGCATTGACAGTTACACCAGTACTTTGCTCCTATCTTTTAGGAAGAGACAAGAAGAAGGAACAGAAAGAGAGCAGCGACTCGTTCGTAGCACGCAAGATGAAACAGTGGTATGGTGCTGCATTGGCATTTGTACTGGGACATAAGAAGATCGTACTGGGCAGTACAATCGGTTTGTTCGTAGTTGCTCTGGTATGTTTCTTCACATTGGGACGTTCGTTCCTGCCACCTTTCAACGAAGGTTCGTTTACAATTAACATATCTTCTTTACCAGGCATCTCATTAGAAGAAAGTGACAAGATGGGACACCGTGCAGAGGAATTGCTACTCAGCATTCCCGAAATACAAACCGTTGCCCGCAAGACCGGACGTGCCGAACTGGACGAGCATGCACTTGGTGTGAATGTTTCGGAAATAGAAGCTCCGTTCGAATTGAAAGAACGTTCACGTAGTGAGTTGGTTGCCGAAGTACGCGAGAAGTTAGGTACTATCGTAGGAGCAAATGTGGAAATCGGCCAGCCTATCAGCCACCGTATCGATGCTATGCTCAGTGGTACGAAAGCCAACATCGCAATTAAACTGTTTGGTGACGATCTGAACCGTATGTTTACCTTGGGTAATGAAATCAAAGGTGCCATCCAGGATATTCCGGGTATTGCCGACCTGAATGTGGAACAACAAATAGAACGTCCTCAGCTTATCATTTCGCCCAAGCGGGAAATGTTGGCTAAGTTCGGTATCTCATTACCGGAATTCTCTGAGTTCGTGAATGTATGTCTTGCTGGTGAAACCGTATCACAGGTATACGAGAAAGGTAAAAGCTTCGACCTTACCGTACGTGTACGTGATGATCTTCGCGACGAAATGGAGAAGATACGCAACTTGATGATAGATACCAGTGACGGAAAGAAAATACCTTTGAACTACATCGCAGAAGTGCGTTCTGCCATGGGACCGAATACGATCAGCCGCGAGAACGTGAAGCGAAAAATCGTAATCTCTGCCAATGTTGCCGACCGCGACCTGCGCAGTGTAGTGAATGATATTCAGGCCCGTGTGGACAAGGATATTAAATTGCCCGAAGGGTATCATCTGGAATACGGTGGCCAATTTGAGAGTGAACAGGCAGCAAGCCGCACTTTGTTACTCACATCATTAATGAGTATTGCGGTGATCTTCTTACTGCTTTATCATGAATTCCGTAGTGTAAAAGAGAGTGCAATCATACTTATCAACCTGCCACTTGCATTGATCGGTGGTGTGTTTGCTTTGTTGATGACAACGGGAGAGGTGAGTATTCCGGCTATTATCGGTTTTATTTCACTATTCGGTATCGCCACCCGAAACGGTATGTTACTGATCAGCCACTACAACCATTTACAACAGGAAGAGGGAATAAACGTGTACGATAGCGTAATCCGTGGCTCAATGGACCGTTTGAATCCGATTTTGATGACAGCATTGTCTTCGGCTCTCGCTCTTATTCCATTGGCACTGGGAGGAGATTTGCCGGGTAATGAAATTCAAAGTCCGATGGCGAAAGTTATCCTTGGTGGTCTTTTAACTTCCACGTTCCTGAACGGTTTCATCATTCCGATTGTTTATCTGATGATGCACCCTAAAAAACAACCATTAACAATATCAAACAATGAAACGAATTCTCATATTTAGTTTTATCACTTTTTTCCTATATGCGGGAATGCGTGCCCAATCGGTCGGCATAGACGAAGTGCTGCACCGTATTGAAGCAAACAATAAGGAGTTGCAGGCCAATGCGCAACTCATCACTTCACAGAAATTGGAGAACAAGTCGGAGAACAATTTGCCTGATCCCACTCTCTCGTATGCCCATCTGTGGGGATCGGAAGATAAGAGTGAGACGATAGGTGAACTTGTTGTTTCTCAGAGCTTTGATTTCCCGACCTTGTATGCTACACGCGGAAAAGTAAACCGGCTCAAAACCGGTGCGCTTGATGCGCAGTCTGCCGCCTTCCGTCAACAACTGTTGTTGCAAGCTAAAGAGCTTTGTTTCGACATCATCATGTTGCAGCACCAACAAGTGATTCTGAATGAACGTATGAAACAGGCTGAGGAACTCTCTGCATACTATAAGAAACGTCTGGAGACAGGTGATGCCAATGTATTGGAAACAAATAAGATCAATCTGGAGTTACTGAATGTACGCACAGAATTCCGTACCAATCAGACTGCGCTTGATAACGCCTGGAAATCTCTCCTTGCACTCAACGGAGACCAGTCTTTGCAAGATAATGAGCTGAGCAGTTTCCGCTCCATCAACGACTATCCATTGCCCCTTCTTCCTACCAACTATGAACAGTTACGTTCGGAAGTGTTGGCAGCCGATCAGACTTTGCTGTCATTAAGCAGTGAAAGTGCTGCCGCCCGCAAACAGATTTCTGCAAGCAAACAAGGTTGGTTACCTAAATTGGAACTTGGATATCGTCGTAATACAGAGTCCGGTACTCCATTCAATGGAGTTGTAGTAGGCTTTTCCTTCCCGCTGTTTGAGAATCGTAATAAGGTTAAAATAGCCAAAGCGCAATCTCTGAACCTCGATTATCAGAAAGAGAACGCTGCTTTTCAAGCCGAAGCAACCTTGGCAAAACTATACAGCGAAGCACAATCATTGCAGACTTCCATCCAGGAGTACAGGGAGGCATTCAGTTCACAACAAGATCTTGCATTACTGAAGCAAGCTCTCACCGGTGGACAAATCAGTGTGATAGAATATTTTGTAGAAGTTTCTGTGATTTATCAAAGTAAGCAGAATCTACTTCAATTGGAAAATCAGTATCAAAAGGTAATGGCACAGATATACAAGAGTAAGCTATAAAAATATTATTCTTGTATCATAAAAGTAAAGCGAAGAATCGACTCCCACAATTGAAGGAGTTAATTCTTCGCTTTCTTTATAAATATCAAACTATAGTTCTGTAATCTTTCCCATAAAGAGGATGGCTCCCGTACTCTTTTCCTTAATCATAAAGGCAAAAGGACGATTCACAAAGAAGGGAGCAGGAGAAGATGGATCGAATGAAGTTTCAAACATTCCTCCTACTGTAACCGCAGCCGCTTCGGTACCTTCCTCATCCACATTTATATAAGTAAACTGTTGCAGAAGGCCAATATATAGTTCTGCACCGGACATATTGGCAAACTTTGCTTTATAAGCATCGAAGGCATCTTTCATCCCCATAACTATCATGTCCTCTTCCAGCTCTTTGTCATATTCTACTTTAAAACGAGGAAGTTTAATTTGTAGCTCTTTTCTTACCATATTCTTACTCCACTGTTTCCAATTCTCATAATTCAGGCTGGGTAAGCTTTCATTCAAGGTCTTATCTCCGGATGGCAACAGTATCACCATACTAAAAGCTTCATTGCCATAAGGTAATTCCGCAATAGAGAAATCATCAGTCTGGGTGTAATTGAACGTTGCGGTCTGGTTCATCATAGCTACTTTCTGCTGACTGCCGTCAACATTGGTAAAGTTATCATGTCCAGTAGCCGACTTATCAAACTGGCTTTTCCAGATACCTTTAAAATAGAGTGCATTAATCAAATACATACGAACATCCGCAGGTATTTCCTGAATAACCTCCTTTATACAATTATTAGTCTGAGTGGCGCACCATTGGTTTATCACATCTTTGGCGGTCGGAGATGTGAAATCAAGTTCTTGCACCTGAGCATCGTACATTTTCTTATTTACATCAACAAAAGAGTCATAAACCTTAAAACCTTCCTCTATCCAGATAGAATTAGCTATTCCGAGTTGAGTTGTATTGTCCAAATCCAACAAAGCTGAAGTTAACTTTTGATTATAGTTGTTCAGATCATCAAGAGAGAAAGTATTGGCAGGGAATCCTAATACATCCTGCATCTCAGCAAGCGTATTATCAGTAGCCCCGTTCGTAATCATGGATAAACAAAGTGATGCACTCAATGGAGACACAAAAACATTCGGTTTTTCTTTTTCGGTACTGCACACCTGATCGAAGAAACGGAAAGCAAAGTCTGTACCTTTGTCCATAAACTCTTGTTCCGCACGTGTAAGATTGATGTCTTGACGTGGTTTAGGTTCCGGTTGAGAAGGATTCTCATCATTCTGACAGGCTGCAAGGATACTGAGTAGGCTTAGCGCAGCAATAGTTTTCTTTAGCATAAGCATTATAGTATTAGTTTTCTATTAAGTTACTCTGTTAGAATAAATGCATAAATTTATAAAATACTGCATCCTATAATAAATAAAACATTAATCTTTCCTATCTTTGCACCTAGGTTTTGTTGGAGTATGCCTTTCGGTATGCTTCATGAAAAGGGAATTGGGTGTAACTCCCAAACAGTCCCGCTGCTGTAAGCTCATTATAGAGGATTTACCAGTCACCTATGCCACTGCCGGTATTCGCACGGTGGGAAGGCGGTAAATCCTGAGTAAGTCAGAAGACCTGCAAAACCTATCAAATTTTATGCCTTCGAGGAAAGGGCATGAGATACTTATATTTTTACAGCTATTTGTTATGATCAAGGATAATCCATGCCGATGCATTTGGCTACGGTTTTGTTTATATTGTTTCACATGCTGCCTTTGTGTCAATTTACAGGCACAGCAGGCGGGAGACTCCATTACGGGAAAGGTACATGCCATTCCGGAAGTGGGAATAAAGGGGCGACGTGTACCCCAACGTATATCTGTAGCGATGCCCATACAAGTACTTGAAAAAAACGAATTGGAAAATCTCGGACTTCAGAATATAGCTGATGCTGTTCGCCGTTTTGCCGGAGCCAATGTAAAAGATTATGGTGGTATAGGAGGATTAAAGACTGTTTCCGTCCGAAGCCTTGGCGCTACACACACAGCAGTAGCCTACGATGGAGTGGCTGTGAGCAACACCCAAGCGGGACAAATAGATATAGGACGTTTTGCATTGGATGATATAGACATGTTATCTCTGTCTGTTGGGCAAAATCATGATTTACTGCAACCTGCACGGCTTTTCGCTTCAGCAGGAATACTTTCTATATACAGTAAAAATCCTTTAGAGGGAACGGACAAAGCATATACCTTCAAAGGACAAATTAAAAGTGGTTCCTTTGGCTTAATAAATCCCTCTCTCACATGGGGACAACGTATAACACAACGAACCTGTTATACCTTGAATAGTAATTATCTACAAGCAGATGGAAATTATCCTTTTAAATTAATAAACGGCAAATATACTACGAATGAAAAAAGAAAAAATTCTGATATAAAATCATGGCACACAGAAGCAAATCTGTTTCATACATTGAAAGATAGTAGCCAACTGAACATAAAAGCATATTATTTCGATTCAGAACGTGGATTGCCAGGTTCAGTAATTCTCTACAATGATCAAGCCAATGAGCGTTTATGGGACAGAAATATCTTCATACAAGCCCGATACCTAAAAGACATTACCTCAGAATGGACCTTGCAGGGCCAAGCTAAATATAACTATTCGTGGAATAAATATGAAGATACAGACGTGAAATATGAAGGAGGTAGACAAACAGACATTAACAAGCAGCAAGAATATTATCTATCAGCTACTATACAATGGCAGCCTTGCAGTACATTTTCTACTTCATGGGCAAATGACCTTGTACTTAATACACTAGATAATAATTTGCCCAACAATCCTAATCCAACACGATATACATGGCTATCTGCATTTAATTTACGCTATCAATGGAAAGGGCTTACAGCCACAGGAACATTAGTACATACGCTGATTGCCGAGGATGTGAAATCAGGCAACCGCCCTGATAATCGTTCTCGTTTCAGTCCTACCCTTTCATTTATATATCGCCCTTGGGAGAAGTACTCCCTCTTTCTGCGATTAATGTACAAAGACACTTTCCGCGTACCAACTTTCAATGACCTTTATTATCAACGTATGGGCAATACTGACCTACGACCTGAAAAGGCACGCGAATACAATATAGGTATTACCTGGAGTGGTACTCCATTCTCTTTCACTAATTACGTAATGCTAACTGTTGATGGATATTTTAATGAAGTAAATGATAAAATTGTCGCCTTACCCACAACCTATGTCTGGAAGATGATGAATTTTGGGAAAGTACATATCACCGGGGCAGATATAACTTTACGTACCTCTATCCCGATCCACCGTAATATTGATTTATCAATAACAGGCAATTATACCTATCAGAAAGCTATTGACGTAACTTCATCAAGCAGTAAGAATTATAAAGACCAGATTCCTTATACTCCTCTACATAGTGGCAATGCTTCCATACTTGCAGAAAGCTCCTGGATAAATATAGGTTATGCCTTAACTTGTGTAAGCGACCGATACAGCCTGCCACAGAACATACAAGAAAATCGCATTGATGGATATACGGAGCATACCCTGTCAGCATCCCGCGCATTCCAACTAAGAAAATGCAGACTTCGCCTCCAAGCCGAACTAATAAACCTGACAAATAAACAATATGATATTATCAAATATTACCCAATGCCGGGACGCTCATTTCGGATAACGGGTAGCCTATTTTTCTAATTAATTACAACCTAAAAAAACAAAACATGAAAGTAAGAAGCTTATTATTCAGTACTCTTTGTATGCTCGCAATCTCTGTAACATTCACCTCTTGTAGCGATGATGACGATGCCCCATGGAACGATGAAGGTACTAAAGTAGAATTACCACAACGACGAATGTTCATCCTGAATGAAGGAAAAGCTGATAACAACAATGCAGGCATTGCCTTTTATGCCCCTAATAGAGATGCTAATGACAGCAATAATAATTTTATTGCCAACATCTATTTTAAGCAAAATGAAAAACAGTTGGGAGACACTGGCCAGGATATATTAGAATATGAGGACAATATTTATGTCATTGTGTCCGGCTCAAGCCTATTGCTGAAACTGAACGCTGCGGCAGTGGAAGAAGCACGCCTTTCATTCAGTAGTTCTGATGGTCAACCACGATACATGGCAGCTAAAGACGGCAAAATCTACGTTACACTTTGGAGCGGAAAGGTTGCACGTATTGATTCTCGCACTATGAAAATAGAAGCTTATGTCGATGTCAATGCCAACCCGGAACAGATTGTTGAAAATGAAGGCAAACTATATGTAGCGAATTCCGGATATGGGGAAGGAACAGATGTTTCTGTAATCGACCTGAATACTTTCAAAAAAGAAAAAGATATACCCGTTGTAAAAAATCCCAATCGCATACTTGAATCAAATGATGAAGTCTACCTTTTATCATGGGGTATCTGGACCAATGTATTGGGTGAAGGATACACCTTCCAGCGCATAAAATCGGATGATACTGTGGAATCAATAGCAGTAGCATCAGCCTTTGCAGAACATGATGATACGATTTTTCTCATTTATTCTGACTGGAAAAGTGACGGATACGAGCATAGTTTTTCCACTTATAATACAAAAACACATAAACTTACCGAAGGAAATTTCTTAAAGAATGCCCCTCAGGAATTATTATCATCAAGTATATATGGTTTTAATATCGACCCTGAAACGGGAGAATTCTATATCAGTACTTCTGACTATGTTTCCAATGGTGATATTTACCGTTTTAAGAAAGATGGAACTTTTGCTGAAAAGTTTGATTGTGGAGGTATCAACCCAAGCAAAATGATTTTCTTACAATGAAACAAATTTCTGTCTTTATAACCCTTTGGGTGACAGTGTTATTTCTTTCCGCCTGCGGCGGAAAGAGCAGCACTGTTTCCGGCTCTGCACAAGGAGACAGCATCCCGCTGCACTATTCTTCTAATCTCTCTCTGATAGATTACGAAGATTACATCGTTGCACAGCTACGCAATCCCTGGGATACAACAAAGATATTACACACCTATGTATTAGTAGACAAAAAGCAGCCGTTACCCCAAGAACTGCCTCAAGGTACTCTTGTCCGCACCCCACTTAGTAAAGCAGTCATCTACTCATCCGTTCATTGCAGCTTGCTGAAAGACCTCGGTGCTTTAAATAGTATTGGTGGCGTATGCGATTTGAAGTACATCAAACTACCGGAAATCGAGGAAGGATGCCGAAACGGAACCATCACCGATGTAGGTGATGGCATGAACCCCAATATCGAAAGAATCATAGACCTGCACCCCGATGCCATCCTACTTTCTCCTTTTGAAAACAGCGGCGGATACGGGCGTGTGGAAAAGTTGAATGTACCCATCATTGAATGTGCCGACTATATGGAAACCTCTTCATTGGGACGTGCCGAATGGATGCGTTTCTACGGTCTACTATTTGGTAAAAAAACGGAAGCAGATGCTATGTTTGCTTCGGTAGAAAGAAGCTATAAGGATTTACAGGAATTAGTAAAACCCATCTCCTTTGCTCCCTCCGTGATGTGTGATTTGAAAACAAGCTCTACCTGGTACACTCCGGGTGGCAACAGCACCATTGCCAGGCTATACGCTGATGCAGGCGCCAACTATATTTTCAGAGAAGATACACATAGCGGCTCGCTCCCCTATCCTTTCGAAGTTATCTTTGAGAAAGGTCAGCAAACGGATTTCTGGCTGATACGCTATAACCAACCTATAGATAAAACATACAAGGAACTGGAAAAAGAATTTGCCCCTTATGCAGGTTTCCGTGCTTTCAAGGAACGGAACATCTACGGATGTAATACCAACCGGGTTCCTTTTTACGAAGAAACGCCTTTCCATCCGGACTGGTTATTGAAAGATTTGATTAAAATATTTCACCCTTCACTGTTGGAAGGCTATGAGCTGAGGTATTACAAAAAACTATCAGAATAGAACTGATGATAAGAACGAAAGCAAAAGGATATATATATGGCATAGCACTGTCGGTCCTCATTCTCGTATTGATGGCTGCGAATCTCTGGTTCGGTTCAATCAATATCCCTGCCGGAGCTGTGTGGAATACTCTCATAGGAAATGAAGTAGAAAAAACCAGCTGGGCTTTTATTATCTGGGAGTCCCGTCTGCCGCAAGCCGTCACGGCATTACTATGTGGTGCCGCACTCGCAGCTTCGGGACTGATGCTACAAACGGCATTCAACAACCCACTGGCAGGTCCATCCATCCTGGGCATTAACTCAGGAGCAAGTCTTGGTGTCGCATTGGTGATGCTGGCCGGTGGAGGAAGCATTGCTACAGGAGTATTTACCTTATCCGGTTTCTTTTCCGTGATACTCGGTGCCTTCATCGGGTCGATGGTGGTAATGGGACTTATCCTTTTCTTTTCGACACTGATAAAAAGCAACATCATGCTGCTGATTACGGGTATCATGATCGGTTATATCACTTCGTCCGCTATTTCATTACTTAATTTCTTTGCTACTGCCGAAGGGGTACATTCTTATATGATATGGGGCATGGGGAACTTCGGAGGTGTCTCATTGCAACAACTCCCCTATTTCTCCATTTTCTGTCTGGCAGGTTTGTTACTTTCCATCCTGCTTATCAAACCCTTGAATGCCTTGCTGTTGGGTACGCGCTATGCTGAAAACTTAGGAGTAAACATCCGTCGCACAAGAAATCTGTTACTGATTGCCACCGGACTACTGACAGCCGTCACCACCGCCTTCTGCGGACCAGTTGCTTTCATCGGTCTGGCCGTTCCACATATCTCCCGCCTGATGCTGGGTACGTCCAATCACAATTCACTGCTTCCCATCACTTTGCTGACGGGTGGTGTAATTGCCTTGCTCTGCAATCTGATCTGCATCCTTCCGGGTGAAGCAGGTATTATTCCCCTCAATGCGGTAACCCCTGTGCTGGGAGCGCCTGTTATCATTTATGTCATTGTCAACCAACGTAAAATACAATACTTCAACTGATGGAGAAAGCTGTTATCACCGCAAACGATTTATGCATCGGCTACCGCCAGGGAAAGCAAGAGAAACGGATACATGAACATCTCTCCTTCCGGCTCTATCCCGGAGAACTGACCTGCCTTCTGGGAGCTAATGGAACCGGTAAATCAACTCTGCTCCGCACTTTGGCGGCTTCGCAACCGGCCTTGTCAGGAGAATTATTTGTACAGGAAAAGCCATTGTCTGCCTATTCCGAAAAAGAACGTTCACGTACCATCGGAGTAGTACTGACAGACAAGACACAAGCAGGCGGACTGACTGTATATGAGTTGGTAGCTCTGGGACGACAACCTCATACGGGATTCTTCGGCAGATTGAACAAAACGGATCACTCCATCATTGAAGAGGCTCTGGAAGCTGTAAGCATCAGTCATAAAGCACACAGTTATACTGCAGAGCTATCAGATGGGGAACGACAGAAGGTCATGATTGCCAAAGCATTGGTACAGGAATGTCCGCTCATTCTGCTGGATGAACCGACAGCTTTCCTAGATGTAGTGAGTCGCATCGAAATTATGACTTTGCTTCATCGCCTGGCAGTGGAACAAAAGAAAGCGATCCTGCTTTCCACCCATGACATAGAGCAGGCATTGGTACTGGCAGATAAACTTTGGTTACTTTCAAAAGAAAACGGACTGCAATGTGGAGTAACGGAAGATATGATTCTAAGTCACCGGATGGACGGCTTGTTTTCCCGCAACGATATCCGGTTTGATTATGCGCACGGAGTATATTATCCCAAAGTGGATAGTAACCGCTGTATCATTGTGGAAGCCAATGATGAAGTATTGCTGCACTGGACAACAAATGCACTCAACCGGCATGGCTATGCTTGTTCTCCCATTTCTACGTCAGGGACGGTCGATTTGCCATACTTACAGGTATTGTCTGCCGAAGATTTCAGACTGCATAAAGAAAAGGAATACAAATTCCACTCTTTCGAACAACTACTTGCCAATGTCTGACAAAAGCAATGATATTTATATACAAACGCACTGATTTCAACTAACGCTTTATTTCTGATAATCAAAAGAATACAAAATATTAATTCTTTGTTTACAAGAAGTTGGGAATTTGCCGACAAGAAGTTAACTTCCTGTTGACAAACTCCCAACTTCTTGTAAACTGAAAAGATGATGTTTTTCTATTATCTTACAAAGAAGTAAAAAGAAGTTTCAGCCGAAAGACCAATGAACGAGGAAAATCCGGTGAGGGCTGAAAGATCTGGAAGCCCAAAAAGGTATTTAAACTTGGTTCATCTGAAACTTCCAGTGCATGAGTTAAAACTTTCCCGGGAATTAGCTGTATATATCGGACGGGGAGTATCTATATATTGGATGTGCAACATCTATATGTCCAACGTGTTGTATCTATATATCCAATGTATTGCATCTATATATCCAACACCACCGATATATAGATACTAAAAACACAGAGTGAGGAAGGGCATTTGCTACTTCCAACTCACGCAACTGAAATTCCGGATGATTTCTTTATTTCATCACCAGTATCTCATCCGGCAGGTATCCACTTCGGATACGCCACTCCTGCGGATAAAGATTATTAGCCCGGTTACCGATATTCTTCACAAAACCTAAAGGAACATCCTTATACGTCAACAGCACATAACCGCGTGGAGCAGTATCGGGAAGCACAATCGCTTCCTTACGCAAATAGGCAATAGCCTGTTCATACGAAATTTCTTCACGAGGAAAAACATCGGAAGCCTGCACAGTGCTCATAGCAAGGGCATGATTGGGAATCAGGTCCTTGCCTTTCACTTCGGCAAGGGTAACGCCTGCCTGAATGACACGAAGAGATTGTTGGAGGACGGACAATCCGGATATATATTCTTTAGGGAAAGCCACAATATTCATTCCATTTGCAGAAATCTCATAGTCGTCTGACGAAAGGAGCCAGGCACGGGCGGCCAATAATTGTTCCTTAGATGCTCCGGCATTAGTTTTAGATGCTGAGGCACCAGCTTTCTTCTTTCCTTGGGAAACAGTGGATTTGTAACGGATTCGTACCGTCTCTCCTTCCGGTTTACGAAGTACGGCAAGGAAAAAGCCCTCACCCTTTGTACGGTGAGGCAGAAAACGATATACAGGAAAATCTTCACCAGCAAGCAAGTTTCCGGTAATGTTCCACGCTGCCGGAGCATCTACCGGAAGTATCTCTGCACCGAATTCATCACACATCCAGCGGATATTTTCTTCATCTTCCTGCGTATTATACGTGCAAGTGCTATAGATAAGCAATCCACCAGGTTTCAGACTGGGCCATATATCGGAGATGATACGTCGCTGACGTTGCCAGCAGATTTCCACATTCTCCGGACTCCATTCGCTGACGGCAACGGGATCTTTACGGAACATACCTTCACCGGAACAGGGAACATCGGTCAATATGACATCGAAGAAGCCTTCCAGATCAGCAAAGTCTGCCGGATCGTTATTGGTTACCACGACACCGGGATGCCCCCACTTCGTCAGATTCTCCGCCAGGATTTGCGAACGGTTACGGATCACTTCATTTGCTACCAACAGGCTGCCTGCAGGCAATACACTGCGGGCATGGGTAGATTTTCCACCGGGAGCGGCACAAAGGTCAAGCATCACGGAAGGCGTTTCACCGATATATTGCTTTAATGCTTGCTCCACAAACATGGAAGATGCCTCCTGTACATAATAGCATCCGGCATGAAACAACGGATCGAAGGTAAACGTCAACCGACGGTCGAGATAAAATCCTGTGGAAGACCAGGGCACACGCCCGGAAGAGGTAGGAAAAAGACTGAATGAAGAATCGGGTAGTTTTTCTTCATTCAGTCGTATGCTTACGGGCTGTTCGCCATTTAAGGCGTCAGCCAGTTTATTATATTCTTCATCTCCCAGGAGGAGACGGGTACGGTCTGCAAAAGATACGGGTAAATCCATGTGCCAAATTATTTTATGTCCGCAAAGGTAATGTAAATCGAATGCATAACTTTCATGCTTGCATGAAAAAGTTATGCTGAGATGCAGCTTATCTTCTTCAAAGGTAACATAAAAAGGCAATACAAGGCAAACCCGCCGGGCACTAAAAACTAAGCTTGACTCCCGCAAAGTAGGAACGAGGCGCTCCCGGACCATAAATGTAACCGGAATCGCGAGTGGCTCCTTTATCAAAATCTTTCTGATAGGAGTTGAAGATATTCTGTACTCCCACATTGAATTGCAGGCACATACCGGAAAAATCTATATCATAAGCTACCTTGGCACCCAGTTCGAAGAAATCCGGGCTCTTCACCAACAGGTCTGCCGTACCATCTACTTCGGACATCAGATGAGGCACATACATTCGCCCGGTATAATTACCGTTCAGGGCTACTGACAATGCTTTTGTAGGATTGAAAGTGGCAGTAAAATAACCATAAACATCGGGGGTACGCAATATCCGGTCGCTATGGCGTTCTTCATCCGACAAATGTTCCTTGTCTGCACTCCACTCCTCGGGAGAATCGTACAGACTGCGTTGCACGGTCAGTCCCGCCTGCAACTGGATTTTATCACGCCAGGCGATCTTTCCTTCCAATGTACCACCATACACCTTTGCACCGGAACCGTTGATACGGGTTTGTATCAGATATCCACTACCGTTCGGATCTTCTACCGGTGCTGTCAGTACAAACGGATCGGAGAGTTTCGTGAAGAAACCTTCTATCAGCAAATTTGCCTGGAAATCACCGAAGTAATGATACCAGTCCATCGAAGCGTTCACACTGCGCGAACGTTCTTCTTTCAGATCCTTAGCACGAACGATGGAAATCAACTCGCCTCCCACATTACTTATATGTAAGTCTTCGTCGAAAGCCTGCGGAGCACGGAAACCCTCAGCATAACTGAAACGGATATTTATGTCCTGCGTAGGGTTGTAGCGGATATTGGCACGGGGACTGAAAATGGCTTTGCTCATAATGCTATTCTTGTCCAGACGTCCGCCTATCAGAAAACTCCACTGCTCGCTTTTCCATTCATTCTGCACATAGGCACTCGCAATGTTCACAATCTGTTTCAAGGGATCGGGTGTATATTTATCAATCAACTGTTGCAGACGGTCTCCTATTGCGGTGGGATCTTCCGCCAAAGCGGCATCCCGGTATTTTTGCATATCCGTTGCTTTGTCGTCCAGATTATCATGATTAAATTCTACCCCACCCGTCAAGTCGGAAGGCATAAAAAAGAGCTTATCAAAATGATAGATATACTGAGCGCCCAATACGCCGGTGAAATCGGTGGTATGCCCATAGGCACTGTAATAACTGTCGCGCACGATATGCTGGGCAGAGGCGTATGCATTGAACGCATGCTTCTGATCCTTGGAGAAGGCACTGAACTTCAAGCCGCCCGTATTGATGGAATGTTCGATCTGCTCCACCAGTCCGGGTTCGCCGGAACCATTCAGATTGGCATCTTCGGCAATGTGAGGCGGCAGATCAAAGCGGTTACCGCCACGACGGAATTCTTCCATGTGATGATATTCCAGATTCAACTTAGAATAGGGGCTCAGCCTATAATAAGCGTTCACGCCTACTGTCTGGTTCTTCAATTTGGGTAATTCGGAAAAACTGTCACCGTTGGAATCCCATGCCGAACGGTGGCGGTTCTGCCCGTAGATGTAAGCTCCCATTTTGTTATCCGAAGATACCAGGGAAAGGTTAAGCGTAGTATTATTGTCAAACGAACCGGAGCCATCAAAATTGGAGATAGAGTGGGCAAACGAACCTGAGTTGCGGAGAGGTTCTTTCGTAATGATATTCACTGTTCCGGCAATGGCCGAAGAGCCGAAAAGAGCCGAACCGCCTCCACGTACCACTTCCACACGCTCTATCATATTAGCGGGAATCTGCTCCAAACCGTAAACACCCGCCAGTGCAGAAAAAATGGGACGGGAATCAATCAGTATCTGTGTATATTTCCCGTCCATACCATTGATACGTACCTGTGAGTAACCACAATTCTGGCAATCATTTTCTACACGTACGCCCGGCTGGAAGACGAGACCTTGCGACAAGGTATGCGAATTGGTCATGTCGAATAGTTTCGGAGTAACAACTTTTACCAAGGTAGGTGCCAGTCGGCGAGCGGTTTCATTACGATTGGCTGTAACAACTACGCCGTCCAAGGCTACCATATCTTCTTCCAGTTCGAAGTTTTCTTCCAGCGTCTTGCCTCGTTTAAGGGTTACTTTTCGTTCTTGTGGTTTATAACCTACGGCACTGACGGAGAGTATGAACTCACCTTCCGGAAGGTTCTTCAGAAAATAATGTCCGGTACCATCGGTCATAGTTCCGATAGTGGTCCCTTTCAGGGCTACTGTCATATAAGGAAGGTGTTCTCCTGTTTTTTTCTCTAATACGTGGCCAATAATATTGGCGTCAGATTTATTTAAATCAATTGCATAAGCGGTGTGGGAGAGCAATGTACACATCACTCCCACCACGAAAAAGATATATTTTTTCATGTAGTTCTAATTTTTAATGGATTTTAATAAGGGGAATTCCTATTGTCAATGAACTACAGGCGGTGCACGCAGACTGATGCCGCAACGAACTCGCACGCACTTGGTATGTTCTACAGCTGGAACACTCAGTACACGCAATAAAATAAGGAAAGCCGATACGACAAAAAGAATAGCCGGTAGAGAAGAAGCTACAAAAGAAGAAAGGAAGAATATCGTTTCAACCTGCGCTTCCGTATGGCTATGTTCACCTTTGAACGGGTGGGAATGTACAATAATTACCCCATTTACCACATGCGAGTGAGTAAACAGTGTAATACCTCCTAAATATGCGATAAATAATAAAGGAAGGAACCATTTCAATATATTCCGTAACTTCTCCAAAAGCGTTTTAATATAGATTTGCGAAAGTAGCACTAATTACAATAAGAAGCAACCGGATTTAGTTGTTTTAACCGGATATAGAGCAAAATACCTACATCTTATGAGTACAAGAAGTCTGATATTACATTATTATTAAATAAAAGTGATCCATTTTTTTCGGTTATGAATAAGACTCACCACAGATTACACAGATTGACACAGATTCTATTTTACTGATTATTAGATTAATAATTCTGTGTCAATCTGTGTAATCTGTGGTGAGTCTTATTCATTCCTTTTCCGGAAAGAATCAATCCCACCATCCCCTTTACATCTAAAATATCTGCAAATATTTTCAGATAATACCGATTTTCTAAAAAAAATATCGTCTCTTTGCAACTTTCTAGCTGGCATGATACGTCTAATACACAAAGAAACAATAAAAGATAAAACAAAATATGATTATGAAACGGATAATTTTAGCACTCATCGCCGCCATGACATTATGTTCACTGGTACAGGCAAAAAACAGAACGGTTACAGAAAACGACAGTCTGGGGAACAAAAAGCGCGTGATCGAACTGCGCGATACTACCATCGACGGAAAGACAGTAACCGATACGCTCAGCATCATGACCTACGAAGGCAGTAGTTCAGACAGCAAAAGTGATAAAGGATGGAAACACCACAACAGCAGTGGTTGGGACTGGGACTTCGATTTAGATGGCAAAACCTCTGAAACCATCATTTCAGTTACTGCCATCGTCTTCATCTTCGGTCTGCCGCTACTCATCGTCTTTACGGTATTCTTCTTCAATTACAAAAATCGAAAAGCCAAATACCGCCTTGCAGAACAAGCACTTTCGAGTGGGCAACAACTGCCTGAAGACTTCTTCAAGAATGCGGAGAAAACAGAAGATATCCGTACCAAAGGCATCAAAAACATCTTCATCGGAATCGGATTATTCATCTTCCTCTGGGCCATTACCGAGAACTTTGGAGTAGGTTGTGTCGGGCTGCTGATCATGTTCACCGGATTCGGACAATTAGTTATTTATTATACGCAAGACTCTAATAAAAAGAACAACCGGGAGAGATGAGCCAACTCAATGACATATCGTTAGTCGCACAGGTCGTGGTGTTTCGCAACACCAGGGCCTTCGACCAGTTGGTGAAAAAGTACCAGTCGCCCGTGCGACGGTTCTTCCTCAACCTGACTTGCGGCGACAACGAGTTGAGTGACGACCTGGCGCAGGACACGTTTATCAAAGCCTACACCAACCTGGCTTCATTCAAAAACCTGTCCAATTTCTCCACCTGGCTCTACCGTATTGCATATAATGTATTTTATGATTATCTTCGCAGTCGGAAAGAGACAGCCGACCTCGACACCCGGGAAGTGGATACCCGCTGGAACACCAGCCAAGATGACGTAGGACAACAGATGGACGTTTACCGGGCGCTAGCGACACTAAAAGAAATGGAACGAACCTGTATCACCTTGTTCTACATGGAAGATCAGAGCATCGAAAAGATTGCAGGTATCACGGGATGCCCGGCGGGAACAGTCAAAAGCCACCTCTCGCGGGCGAAAGAAAAAATGGCTACCTACTTAAAACAAAATGGTTATGACGGAAACAACTGATGATAAACTTTTGCAGCAGTTCTTCTCTGACAATCGGAAAGAGATAGAAGATAACGGCTTCAGCCGCCGCGTGATGCACCACCTACCCAACCGGTATTACCGGATTTCGCAGTTGTGGAGCTTGTTCTGTTTTACGCTTGCCGTAGTGTTGTTCTTTGTTCTCGACGGCTTGCAGCTTGTGCTGGGGGCCTTACGCGAAACTTTCACCAGCGCCATACAAAGCGGTGCAGCGGAACTCGATCCCAAATCACTGATTATAGTGGCAGTAGTATTGGTCTACTTAGGATATCGCAAGATTTGTTCTTTAGCATAAAGCTCATTTATTCTTGCAATAAATCCGTTTGCCCTTACAATAATTTAGTTAGCCCTTGCCTGCATTTTGCAGGTCAAGGGCTAATTTTTTTTAACTGAGCAAACATTTCTCATCAATAAATTGTATCTTTGTCGACTCAATTAGAAAAACTAACTAAGCGTAAGAAGTTTTGAGAAGAATATTATTCATCATATTATCATCTGCATTATTCTTTATAGGAAATATTCACGCGCAAGTCGCCACCAGTGACTCGCTCGTGATGCATTATCTACAACAACAAGGCATTCCGGTTACCGCCAACAATGAAGTAAAGCTTCTGATGAGCGGACGGGAGAAGTTTCTGGATCTCTTCGAAGAAATACGCCACGCCAAACATCACATTCATCTGGAATACTTCAATTTCCGCAATGACTCCATAGCCAATGCCCTATTCGACTTACTGGCTGAAAAAGTACAGGAAGGTGTGGAAGTCCGTGCTCTCTTCGACGCTTTCGGTAACTGGTCTAATAACAAACCATTAAAGAAACATCACCTGAAAGCAATCCGTGACCGGGGCATTGAAATAGTGAAATTTGACCCGATCACCTTCCCATGGATCAATCATGCCATGCATCGAGATCATAGGAAAATCGTAGTGATTGACGGTAAAATAGGATATACCGGTGGTATGAATATAGCCGACTATTACATTACGGGACTGCCCAAAATCGGTCAATGGCACGACATGCACATGCGTATCGAAGGAGATGCCGTGCGCTATCTGCAAGGTATTTTCCTCACGATGTGGAACCAGGAGACTAAACAGCACGTCGGTGGCCCCGTTTACTTTCCTGATATACCGCAACTCCCCGACAGTATAGCCGAAGAAATAGCCATAGTAGACCGTACACCGAGGGAAACTCCCCGCTCCATCAGTCACGCTTATGCAGCATCCATTGGAGCAGCGCAACACAGCATACAGATTGTGAACCCCTACTTTGTACCGACCAAATCCATCCGGAAGGCCATTAAATATGCATTAAAAAAAGGTACTGAAGTGGAAATCATGATACCTGCCGTTTCTGATATTCCTTTCACCCCGGAAGCATCCTTCTATATCGTACACAAGCTGATGAAGAAAGGGGCAAAAGTTTATCTCTTTAACGGAGGCTTCCACCATTCCAAGATTATGATGGTAGACCGGAATTTCTGTACTGTGGGTACAGCCAATCTGAATAGCCGCAGTCTGCGATATGACTTTGAAACGAATGCGTTTATTTTCGATCCTACAATCACTCACCAGTTGAATGATATGTTTGAACGGGATAAAAAGAATAGTACGCTATTGACCCCCGAAGTTTGGAAAAAGCGTTCAGGATGGAAGAAGTTTGTAGGTTGGGTGGGTAACTTAATGACACCGTTCCTTTAATTATACCTCCGTTCCTCTAATTTTTAATTGAAAATTATTCTATGCTATCTGCCGAAGTTTAGTTACCTTTGGCGAGGCAAAAAAAAGATTGTCCCTTTTGTTGTTTTTAATTCGTAATCTGCAATCATGAAACAATATTTAGACTTGCTCAATCGGGTATTAACCGAGGGCGTACACAAGGAAGACCGTACCGGAACCGGTACAATCAGCGTATTCGGACATCAAATGCGCTTCAATATGGAGGATGGCTTTCCCTGCCTCACCACCAAAAAACTGCATCTGAAATCGATTATATATGAATTGCTATGGTTCCTGAATGGAGATACCAATGCCAAGTATCTGCAAGATCATGGTGTTCGCATTTGGAACGAATGGGCGGATGAGAACGGTGATCTGGGACATATTTACGGTTATCAATGGCGTTCTTGGCCTGATTACAAAGGTGGTTCCATCGATCAGATCAGTGAGGCTGTAGAAACAATTCTTCATAATCCGGATTCCCGCCGCATCATTGTCAGCGCTTGGAATGTGGGAGATATTAACAATATGAATCTTCCTCCCTGTCATGCTTTCTTTCAATTCTATGTGGCAAACGGACGGTTGAGTCTCCAACTCTATCAACGAAGTGCGGATATTTTTCTCGGTGTACCTTTCAACATCGCATCTTATGCCCTACTGTTGCAGATGATGGCACAAGTGACCGGGCTGAAAGCAGGGGATTTCATTCATACACTCGGTGATGCGCACATTTATCTGAATCATCTGGAGCAGGTCAAACTGCAACTTTCCCGCGAACCACGTCCGTTGCCGCAAATGAAGATAAACCCGGATGTGAAGAGCATCTTCGACTTCCAATATGAAGATTTCGAATTGGTAAATTACGATCCACATCCGCATATAGCAGGTAAAGTTTCTGTTTAACAAATCATATATCCAATCATGATTAGTATCATCGCCGCCATAGACCGCAACTTAGGAATCGGTTTCCAAAATAAATTATTATTCTGGCTTCCCAATGACTTAAAACGTTTCAAGGCATTGACCACAGGAAACACCATCATCATGGGAAGAAAAACATTCGAGTCCCTGCCTAAAGGCGCACTGCCCAACCGAAGAAATGTGGTACTTTCATCTAATCCTGCGATTCAATGTCCCGGTGCAGAAGTATTCCCTACCCTTGAAGCAGCTTTGCAAAGCTGTCAGCCTGAGGAACAAGTATATATTATGGGCGGAGCAAGTGTATATAAACAGGCAATGCCATTGGCAGACATGCTTTGCCTGACGGAAATCGATGCAGAAGCACCTCAGGTAGATGCTTACTTCCCTGCCGTAGAGTCCGCAATATGGCATGAAAAAAGCAGGGAATCTCATCTTGTTGACGAGAAACATCCCTGCCCTTATGCATTTGTGGATTATATCCGTAAGTAATTCCTAATCTTCATCCATCTCCACCATGATTGGCATCTGCCGTTTTATGGCTTCATGGAAGGATATTAGTGTTTCTGTGCGCGCTAGCCCCAACGGCTGTAATTTATCGTGGATAATGCTCAGCAAATGGTGGTTATTGCGTGCGTAAAGTTTAATAAACATATCATATTTACCCGTCGTAAAGTGACATTCCACAACTTCGGGAATAGCTTCAAGTGCCTTTGTCACTGCGTCAAAAGATTCCGGATCTTTCAGATAAATGCCAATATAAGCACAAGTCTCATAACCGATTTTTTCCGGATCGATGACGTACTCCGAACCTTTCAAGATACCTAAATTCGTCAATTTTTGTATGCGTTGATGTATGGCTGCACCGGAAACATTGCAAGCTCTCGCCACTTCCAGGAAAGGAATACGGGCATTATCTGCAATCAATTTCAGTATTTGCTCGTCTAAAGTATCCAATTGATGATGTCCCATTTCTAATTTTATGATTAATAAATAACGATTGCTTCACCGTATTCTCATACGATAATGTGCAAAGTTAGCGAAATTTTTCCCAATAAAAATACGATTTATTACTTTTCTTGCTAAAAAATGAATAAACCCACAGTTCGATAAACAGGGTGAAAAGAAGATAAGCTGCATCTCGGCATAACTTTTTCATGCGAGCATGAAAGTTCTGCGCCCAATTTGCATTATCTTTGCCTATAACTACAAAATTAGATTGTTATGAAAAAATATCTTGTACTTGCATTGTGCTTACTGATGGTTACAATAGGCCATGCGCAAAACTACACTGAGTATTTTGCCGATAAAACATTGCGTATTGATTATATCTTTACAGGAAATGCCGCCCGCCAGAATGTATGTCTGGATGAACTGTCCGTACTTCCATCATGGGCCGGAAGGCGTCATCATTTAGCTGAATTACCTTTGCAAGGTAATGGACAAATCATCATGAAGGATTTGGAAAGTGGAAAGACAATCTATACTACTTCTTTCTCTTCCCTCTTTCAAGAGTGGCTGGAAACGGACGAAGCCAAGGCTGTCACCAAAGGATTTGAAAATACCTTCTTACTGCCCTACCCGCTCCGTCCTGTGGAAATAGAGATCACCCTGTTAAGCCCGAGAAAAGAAGTGCGTACACATCTGACGCACACTGTACGCCCCGATGATATACTTATTCATCAGAAAGGAACTGCACACATCACTCCACATAAATATCTGCTAAAGAATGGTGAAACTGACAAGTGCATCGACGTGGCCATTCTTGCCGAAGGATATACTCCTGCAGAAATGAACGTATTCTATCAGGATGCAGAAATCGCCTGTGAAAGCCTATTCTCACACGAACCGTTCAAAAGTATGAAAGATCGCTTCAATATTGTAGCTGTTGCCAGCCCATCTGATGACACAGGGGTAAGTGTTCCCCGTTTGGGAGAATGGAAACATACAGCCTTTAGTTCCCATTTCAGTACATTCTATTCTGACCGTTATCTGACTACCCGTCGCGTCAAATCCATACACGATGCTTTGGCCGGAATACCATATGAACACATTATTATTCTTGCCAATACTGAAGAGTATGGAGGTGGTGGCATCTATAATGCTTATACCCTGACTACAGCTCATCACCCAATGTTCCGTCCGGTAGTTGTACACGAGTTCGGACACAGTTTCGGAGGGTTGGCCGATGAATATTTCTACGACGATGATGTCATGACAGATACCTACTCATTGGATATAGAACCTTGGGAACAAAATATAAGTACCCGTATCGATTTCGCTTCTAAATGGGAAGATATGCTCATTAAAGGTACTCCTATTCCTACCCCTGTCAACGAACAGGCAAAGTATCCGGTAGGAGTATATGAAGGAGGTGGATATTCAGCCAAAGGCATATTCCGTCCCGCTGATAACTGCCGCATGCGCACCAATGAATATCCAACATTCTGCCCGGTATGCCAACGATCACTGCAAAGACTCATTGATTTTTATACCAAATAATAAGAGAAACTAAACTTTAAAGACCAACATTATGATCAGACTTCAACGTATCAGCACCGCTGATGGATTTTTGTATGAGTACATGGAACAGTTAATAACTGCCGCCTTCCCGCCTGAAGAATACCGACCGTTAAAAGAACTGCGCCTGTACACTGATAACAAACCTCATTTCTATAACAATATTATTTTCCACCATGATACTCCTGTAGGATTCATTACCTATTGGGATTTCGGCAAATTCTATTACGTAGAACACTTTGCTGTTGATCCGGCCCAGCGTAATGGCGGACATGGAAAGAATGTTTTAAATCATTTATGCGAATTACTTCAACACCCTATTGTTCTGGAAGTGGAAATGCCGGAAGAAGAAATGGCTCAAAGGCGTATTAATTTCTACAAGCGCCAAGGATTTGCCCTTTGGGAGAAACCATATCTTCAGCCTCCATACAGACCCGGGGATGATTATTTACCCATGCTACTTATGGCACACGGAAATTTAGAGTGTGAAAGAGATTTTGAAACAGTAAAAAACTCTATATATCGGGAAGTATATAACGTACAACAATAAAAAAATAAAGGGTGCCTATTCCGAAATAAGCACCCTTTATTTATATAGTTTGATTTAACTTCTTACTGACGCGGCTGCGCAGAATAGTTAAGTTTCAATGCATAAGCTTTACGAAGAGCTTCTTTGATATCTGTTACGATACCCATTTTCGTATCTTGGTCTACTTTCAAAGAAACAGTCATCTGCGGTTGATCTTCTTCCTTCATACTGGCACGTTCACCAATAATATAATCTTGGATTTCAGCAACTTCAGCATAGCTGTCGTTCAATTGGATACGACTTTCATTACCCAGTTTCTTACGGAACTCAGCTGTAGGCTTTCCTACATAGATAAACGTAACCAAAGATTTCTTTTCCAGTTTTTCCAACTCAGTAGCTTGCGGAACCTTAAACTCAACCTTTAATGTTACCTCACGCATTGTTGTTACAATCATAAAGAAGAACAACAAAGTAAAGATAAGGTCAGGCAGAGAAGAAGTATTCAACGCAGGCATTTCGCGTTTACCAGTCTTATTAAATTTTCCCATTACTTCTTTTCTCCGTACTTTTTAGGTTCTGCCTCAGAGATCTTCTGAGGATAAATATCACGAATTGCTTTTTGTTGGTCTTCGTCCAAAGCAGCATAGTCCTTTCCCCATTTCTCCTGAGCCAATTCATCTCTCAACTCATTGTAAGCAGCTACCAGCTCATTCTGAACAGCTAAGTATGCTTTATAGGAAGAACCACGGTCACAACGCAAAGAAATTACATGCTTTTCCGTAATCTGCATAGTCCCGAAGAAAGGAATGTCTTTCGCATGCTTTTCCGGTTTAGACTCATCATTATACGGGTTGGCAATGAATTCTTTTGCCTTATCTCTCAACTGATCTACATTAACATATTCTCCACTACACATCAACTGGTCGTTCATGTTCAGGAAGACTGTCATGACGTTACGCTCCTTAACCTTATCTGAATCGTCTTTCTTTTGGTCTTGCTCGGGTGGTGGTGGCAAACGTCTTGCCAAACCACGGTCCGTATCCATAGAAGTCGTAATCAAGAAGAAGATCAACAATAGGAAAGCAATATCCGCTGTAGAACTTGAGTTTATATCAGGAACTTTTCTTTTTCCTTTTGCCATTGTAATTACTCCATTAGATTGAGTTCCCTCAATCGATTATGATAATTTCTTTTTAATACTACTGAAAAGCATTGCAAGAACAGTTGCTCCTAGTAAGAAATAAATAGTATACAAGAACATATCAGTTACCTTCAACCAAAACGGAACATTATCAGTTCCACTATAACCTGGTATATTCATCTGTTCTCCACTACCCATAGACCAAGCAACGATCATTACAACAACCAGCAAAATAACACCTAACAGTGATTTCAAAGCTTTTACAGGATTATCTTTTAATGCGCTACCAAATTGTAGGATAAACGCAGCTACCATTGCAACAACAGTCAAAGCAAACAAACCATACATTAAGTACAGCAGACTTTCTGTCTGTGCAGGCTGCCACATCTCGGGATCAACGCCCGTCAGTACTGCATCGCCCTGAGCATCTCCACCAAAGTAGAATAAGCCCAATACCACTAAAATAGCGGCGAATAAAACATACAGTACATAATATGATACTCTATATGATAATTTAGCCATTTCTCTTATTTTTTGTATTTCAAGTTATATTTGATAACCATGTCCAACAGAGTGATAGAAGAATCTTCCATTTCGCTGGTCAAAGCCTCGATCTTAGACAGGATATAGTTGTAGAATACCTGCAGGATCAAAGCAACGATCAAACCGAAGATAGTTGTAATCAAGGCAACTTTCATACCACCTGCTACAACCGTCGGAGAAATATCACCTACTTGTTGGATCTTATCAAATGCCTGCACCATACCGATTACAGTACCCAAGAATCCCAAAGACGGAGCCATTGCGATGAACAGTGTAATCCAAGAGCAACCTTTTTCCAGGTAACCAGCTTGTACACCACCGTAAGATACTACAGACTTCTCAACTACGTCAAGACCTTGATCGATTCTCAATAAGCCTTGGTAATAAATAGAAGCGATAGGACCTCTTGTACTACGTGCGATGTCTTTAGCAGCTTCTACGTCGCCTTTTTCCAAAGCAGCTTCAATAGCAGCCAAGAACTTCTTTGTGTTGATTTCAGCTAAGCTCAAATAAATGATACGTTCAATACAGAATGCAAGACCGATAACCAAAGCAATAGCAACCAAACTCATGAAAGATGCAGTACCTTCAATAAACTTAGTTTTAATTTCCTTGTGAATACCACCTTCTTCTGCTTCTACAGTAGCATCACCGGCAGGAGCCGCCTGAGCTGCAGGAGCAGCTTGTTCTGTTTGTTCCGCTGCAGGAGCATCTTGAGCCTGAGCAAGTTGAGTTGAGCCAAATGTTAAGACTCCCATCACAGCAACAATTGCAAATAACTTTTTCATTGTGTGTCTAATTTTTAAGATTAATTAATTAATTTATTTATTATAATTTGTTGTTTTATCTCCATTTTATCACACTGCGGAGAGACGGGGATTCGAACCCCGGATACCCTTTAGGGGTATACACGCTTTCCAGGCGTGCCTCTTCAACCACTCGAGCATCTCTCCAATAGAGGCCTCTTTCAAAAACGGCTGCAAATTACAAAAAAAATGCGAACCACAAGCGTTTTCAGCTACAAATGTATTCTTTTTTTCGTTCTTGCCCTTCATTCTCCCCGTTTTATCTTTAATAAAATCTCAAAATTAATAAACTTTAAAATCTTTCCGATGTTATTTGAGCATTCCAAACACTTTTAAAGCGTTTTCCGAAGTAACGTCTCCAACAGCCTCAGGAGACATCCCGTAAATTTCAGAAACCTTCATCAAAGTATCCTTCACATAGGCGCTTTCATTCCTCTTACCACGATTCGGGACTGGAGTCAGATAAGGAGAATCTGTTTCAAGAACAATTTTTTCTAATGGTATTCCTGCCAAAATTTCCGGAAGGTGGGATTTCTTAAAAGTAACCACACCGTTAATTCCAATGAAGAAATCGGAAAACTCCAATACACGGGCAGCTTCTTCTGCCGTTCCTGTAAAGCTATGGAATATTCCTCTTAAAGGAGTCTTTTTGTAAGGTTCCAGCACCTTATATATATAATCAAAGGCATCCCGGCAATGGATTACTATAGGAAGATCATATTCCAAAGCCCAGTTGACTTGTTTATCCAGTACTATTTGCTGCTCTTTCAGGTAAGTTTTGTCCCAATAAAGATCCATGCCAATCTCCCCTATAGCAACATATTCCTTAGAAAACTTCAATTCGCGAGCAACTATTTCCAATTCTTTTTCATAATTAGCATTGACAGAAGTAGGATGCAAACCAATCATAGGAAAACAGTATCCTTTATAAACGCTACAGGCTGACAGCATTGCTTCAATAGTCGTACTGTCAATATTGGGCATAAATATATGAGTTACTCCGGCAGCACGTGCACGCTCAATAACCTGTGGGAAATCCTCTGAAAACTCCTCCAAAAAAAGATGGGAATGTGTATCTATCAATCTCATTCGTTTACTTTTTCTATTCGTTTCTCACCAGTACGATAATAATAAATCAGCCCGTAATCACGACATAATTCCAATCGTTTTTCATTGGGAGAAACATCTTCAAACTTTTTTTCCACTTGATTCCATATATCCAAGATCAATTCATCGGCAGTAGTTCGCATAGTAGAAAGAGAATCTAAACTACGGGCAGTTAAAGCCTGCAAATTTTTCTGTCGGTCATAACTATCTGTAAAAATATCATAATGAACTCTAACCTTCGCAATAGTAGGATTATAAATAGGAATCCCCCCTTGAGAAGTTCGTTTGGTTTCTCCATCTATAATTTTTCGCCCCCACTCCACCAAGGCTGCCTCCGTCGATAAATCCGGTACATTTGAACTATCAGTCGGCAAACCATAATAAGATTTATGGGCTGCACGCACTTCCGAACGAATAACAGCCAAGTTCAATACCTGAATGAAATGAGAAATATACAGACGAGCCATCTTTACATTGGCCTGATGCTTACGCCCTGCTTGCGACTGACGTTCAAAGCATTGGATATAATACGATTGGGCGGCTTCAAATCTCATCAAGAAATTCCGGGCTTCAGTCAACGTCTTTAAAGAAACTGCCAAATCATAGAGGTTATGGGTATCAGCTTTTGCAACCACTGCTTTCAGTGCCCGTATTCTCGCCTGGTCTGTATTTGGTAATCTTCTATAAGGCATAGTTACAAAAAAGCACAGTTAAACTTCTCTGTGTATCAAATTTTCTATTATCTTTTTCAGTTCTTCTTTTTTTTCTTCTGCAATACTGACAGCTGCAAGGCTTTCCATTGCCCGGTTGCTATACTCCAATATCTTATTTTCGCAAACTGCTTTCACACCAATCCGGTCATACAGTTCCGTCACAGCTGCAATTTTCTCTGCCGGCTGGAAAGTCTCTGCGTTTATCCAGCTATTCAACTGGTTATGCTGATCCGCATTCGCATGCTCCAATGCTTTAATCAGCATATATGTTTTTTTATTACAGAGAATATCCCCACCTATATTTTTTCCAAACACTTTAGCATTGCCATATACATCCAGCAAATCATCTTTCAATTGGAAGGCAACACCTATATGCATACCAAAATCATATAAACGATCAGCGTCTTCTACCGAAGCGCCCCCCAAACGAGCTCCAATCTTCAGACTCGCCGCCAACAACACGGCAGTTTTCAGACGAATCATCTCCAGATATTCTTCTGCAGTTACGTCATTCCTCTGCTCAAACTCCATATCCATTTGCTGACCTTCACAAATTTCAAGTGCCGTCAAACTGAAAAGATCCATAACCTCTTTCAGAAAAGTCGAAGGACATTCTGCCATAAACTGATAGGCAAGCACCAACATCGCATCTCCCGAAAGGATAGCAGTATTATCATTCCAAACTTTGTGGACAGTTTCTTTTCCTCTACGGCGATCCGCACGATCCATCAAATCATCATGCAAAAGAGTATAATTATGATAAACTTCGATACCTGTGGCCGGAGCATAGATACGGGTCACGTCTTCCTTGTACAAATTATAAGCCAGTAACATTAACACCGGGCGAATTCTTTTTCCACCCATAGATAATACATATTCTACCGGAGCATACAATCCTTTCGGAGTACGCGTAAATTGTAAGCCAGCAATATGAGAATTAAAATTTTCGAGAAGCTCGGAAGCTGTAAACATAATGATAGTAAATTTAGGAGAATAGTAGGAATAAAAAGAGGCTGCCCAAAAGCAGCCTCCTTTTTATATAGATAACGTATTACTGCAATCTAAACATTACAGGCACCGTATATTTAACGCGTACCGGTTTACCGCGCTGCATACCAGGTTTCCATTTCGGCATGGTACCAATCACACGAAGTGCTTCTTTATCCAGATACGGGTCAACACCTCTTATGACTTTGGCATCTACAATACTACCGTCCTTGTTAACAACGAACTGTACTGTTACACGACCTTGCGTACCATTTTCCTGGGCGATAGTCGGATATTTGATGTTCTTGCTCAAGAATTGCATCAAACCAGCCATACCACCATTCGGGAATTCAGGCATTTGTTCTACAACCTCAAAAATGGTTTGTTCTTCCGGTTCTTCTTCTACAACAGTTACAGGCACATATTTTACTTCTACTGCCTTACCTGTTTCTTCTGAAGAGGCGATAACTGTTTCTTCCACATCAGCATCATCCGCTACGATTTCCAACGTTTCGTTAATCGGAGCTACTTCAGGAGGAGGAGGAGCTACTTTTTCTTCCTGTTCAGTGATAGGAACCATTTCTTCTTCAAAATAGAGATCAGTAAGCGCCTGGCTTGTATCAATCTTGATATCGCGCTTCGTCCATTCAAATGCTATAAACATAAAGGCAAGCACAATAACATAACCAATAAGCATCCAAGTCGATTTCTTGTTCTCCAAATCTGCTTTAGGTGTTTTCTTAATTTCCATAATTATAATATTATTTTAACGTGTTTCTCATTTTGGGCAAATATAGTACTTTTTCCGCAAAACGTTCAGCCGTACTATCTTTTTTAAGACAATATGCACCCATTTTTGTTTTTTTTATCCTTCAGAAAGCACACCTGTGCTTTTGTGCCACAAATGTAACGAGATATTTTAAAAATACCGTATCTTTGGCAATAATTTTAAATGAAATGTTGAAAAAGTCATTTATAACGGCGCTACTACTCCTGATTTTCTCCGTTTTACGTGCACAAGACGGAACCAGCGCCTTTCAATTTCTAAAACTCCCTTTTTCTGCCCATGCATCAGCATTGGGTGGAGAAAACATTTCTATTATAGAAGATGATTTGACTATGGCTGTCCAGAATCCGGCTCTTCTTTCCTGCGTAGCGGATAAGACTCTCAACTTGAATTACATGCTTTACATGGATGGTGTCAACGTTGGTGGAGCCGCATTTGCACGTACTGCCGGTGAGCGTTCCACCTGGGCAATAACCGCACAATATGTAGACTATGGGGAGCTTAAAGAAACGACTGAAGAAAATATTGAAACCGGAACTTTCTCCGCCAAAGATATCTCTATATCGGGTATTTATACCTATGATTTAAGTGATTATTGGAGTGGAGGTGTACGCACCAATTTCATTTACTCCCACTATGATAAATATTCTTCATTTGCTATCGGTGTCGATCTGGGATTAAACTACTATAATCAGGAGTCCGATTTTTCCGCCTCGCTCGTTGCACGCAACCTGGGAGGACAGCTTAAAGCTTTTGAGGAACGGCATGAGAAATTACCAGTTGATGTACAACTGGGATTCAGCAAACGATTGTCACATGCTCCGTTCCGGCTTTCCCTTACCCTACATGACCTCACACACTGGAGTGCCTCAACCACAGCGGCAAACAATTTCGGAAAGAAATTGTTAAATCATATTGCCCTTGGTATTGACTTCCTACCAACCAACAACTTTTATCTGGCAGCCGGATATAATTTCCGCCGCGGAGAAGATATGAAAATAAACGGTTCCAGTCATTGGGCAGGTTTCACCTGTGGTACAGGTATTCAATTAAAACGGTTGAAACTGGGAATGGCATACGCCAAATATCATGTGAGTTCATCCTCACTTATTTTTAATTTATCATATACCTTATAATATATAATAGCATAACTCAAATATGAAAAAGATAACTATTGCAATCGACGGCTTTTCCTCTTGCGGAAAAAGTACTATGGCAAAAGACCTTGCCCGTGAAATAGGCTACATTTACATCGATAGTGGTGCCATGTACCGTGCAGTCACTTTATACAGTATAGAAAACGGCATCTTTCAGGGAAATGACATCGATACGGAAAGACTTCGAAAAGAAATAGATAATATCCATATTTCCTTTCAATTAAACCCTGAGACCGGGCGTCCGGATACTTATCTGAACGGAGTAAATGTAGAAAATAAAATCCGCAGCATGGAAGTTTCTTCCCATGTTAGTCCCATTGCAACTTTAGGGTTTGTACGCGAAGCAATGGTAGCACAGCAACAAGCAATGGGCAATTCCAAAGGTATTGTCATGGATGGACGTGATATCGGAACTACGGTTTTTCCAGATGCTGAACTAAAAATATTCGTAACTGCCACGCCCGAAATCCGTGCACAACGTCGCTATGATGAATTAAAGGCCAAAGGACAAGAAGCCAGTTTTGATGAAATACTTGAGAATGTAAAACAACGGGATTATATCGATCAGAATAGAGAAGTAAGCCCGCTTCGCAAAGCAGATGACGCATTGCTGTTGGACAATACTGACATGACTATTCCTCAACAAAAGGAATGGTTGCAAGAGCAATTCAATAAGATCGTTAAAAGATAAAGGAAAAAGGGTGTAGCCCTTCCGAAGGTCTGTTTACAATCTCTATATCAACATATTATATTATGGTAAAAGTAGAAATAGATGAAGGTTCCGGCTTCTGCTTCGGTGTAGTCACTGCAATAAATAAAGCTGAAGAAGAGCTAGCCAATGGAGGCACTTTATATTGCCTGGGAGACATCGTGCACAATAGCCGTGAAGTGGAGCGCCTGAAAGAGATGGGCCTCATCACTATCAATCATGATGACTTTAATCATTTGCACGATGCCAAAGTTTTGCTGCGTGCCCATGGAGAACCGCCCGAAACCTATGAAATTGCCCGTCGCAATAATATTGAAATCATTGATGCCACTTGCCCGGTAGTACTCCGCTTACAAAAGAAAATCAAGCAAGAATATACTCAAAAAGATACCGAGGACAAACAAATCGTTATCTATGGAAAAACCGGTCATGCCGAAGTCCTTGGTTTAGTAGGACAAACTACCGGAGAAGCAATTGTCATAGAAAAGTTGGAAGAAGCTAAAAAACTGGATTTCACCAGAAGCATCCGTTTATATTCGCAGACAACAAAATCATTGGACGAATTCCAGAAAATCGTAGAATATATCAAAGAACATATCTCGCCTGATGTCACATTCGAATATTATGATACCATCTGCCGACAAGTAGCCAATCGCATTCCAAACATACGGAAATTTGCCGCTTCGCACGACCTGGTATTCTTTGTGAGTGGCAAGAAAAGTTCCAACGGAAAAATGTTGTTCAGCGAATGCAAAAAAGTCAACCCAAATTCCCACTTGATAGACAGCGCTGAAGAGATAGACAGTTCTCTGCTTACCGGAGCTTCCTCTATCGGAGTATGTGGAGCAACCTCCACTCCCAAATGGCTGATGGAAGAAATTTCTAAGGCCATTCAATCACGACTTACAGGACAATAAGTCATCGTTTTGAAACAACAAATTAACGTTAAATATGAATCACACCCTCAGCTTTTTGCTATCTTTGCCGAGCGAAAATAGGCTGCGTTTCGGCAAAATCAAAAAAAACATTTTGCTTTTGCTCTTAACTTGCACTATTTTTGCGGCAATTATTTAAACCAAACTAAAAGATTGTTATGGGAACAGTTAAGTGCATAGGTATTTTGACATCCGGTGGCGATGCACCGGGAATGAACGCTGCTATTCGTGCGGTAACACGTGCTGCTATTTACAACGGATTACAAGTAAAAGGTATATATAGAGGTTACAGAGGTCTGGTAACCGGTGAAATCAAAGAATTCAAAAGCCAGAACGTAAGTAATATTATACAATTAGGTGGTACTATCCTGAAAACAGCTCGTTGTCAGGAGTTCACTACTCCCGAAGGACGCCAGATTGCATATGATAATATGAAAAAGGAAGGTATTGACGCCTTGGTTATCATTGGTGGTGACGGTTCATTGACGGGTGCACGTATTTTCGCACAAGAGTTTGATGTACCTTGTATCGGATTACCCGGTACTATCGACAATGACCTGTACGGAACAGATACGACTATCGGTTATGATACAGCTTTGAATACCATTCTGGACGCTGTGGATAAAATTCGCGATACGGCAACTTCTCACGAACGCTTGTTCTTTGTGGAAGTAATGGGACGTGATGCCGGCTTCCTAGCTTTGAACGGTGCTATTGCCTCAGGTGCAGAGGCCGCTATCATTCCAGAGTTCAGTACGGAAGTCGATCAACTGGAAGAATTCATCAAAAACGGTTTCCGCAAATCCAAGAACAGTAGTATTGTAATTGTTGCGGAAAGCGAACTGACAGGTGGAGCCATGCACTTTGCAGAGCGTGTAAAGAATGAATATCCTCAATACGATGTACGTGTTACTATCCTTGGACACTTGCAGCGCGGTGGAAGTCCTACTGCTCACGATCGTATCCTTGCCAGCCGGCTCGGTGCGGCAGCTATTGATGCCATCATGGATGGACAACGCAATGTAATGGTCGGTATCGAACATGACGAAGTAGTATACGTTCCTTTCACAAAAGCTATCAAGAATGATAAGCCAATCAAGAAAGACTTGGTAAATGTATTGAGAGAACTCTCTATTTAATTAGAATATAGTGAAATATGCAAAAGCGCGGATGAGATTCATCCGCGCTTTTGCATTATAGCCATTTTGCTACAATTTCTTCTGTCTTATCCCATAGTTCCTTCATCTGTACATGATGAAAGAATTTCTCTGAGAGCTGTTTAGGATGGCAACTTACATTCAATGTTCCGGTACGTTTTCCCGCATCTTCATCCAGTAACAAACTGATGGCCGTCGCTGCTCCCTGACGAGGCGTACGTATGAAAGGCCGGAAAAAGATATCCGTCAACGGATCAAACCACATATGCATCGTAATGATTTTTGTGGAAACAATACCCGGATCAGCTGCATTGACAATAATTCCTTTTTCTTTCACCTTCTTCGATAGAGCTATTGTAAACAGAGTCAATGCCAATTTTGTATTACTATAAATCGGAATACGCCAGAAAGCGCCTTTCTTTCCACGCAAAAAGAAGTCAGGAAAATCCAGTTTACCAATGGCATAAGTACAGGACACCATATTTACAATCCGGCTTCCCTCTCCCATCAATGGCAGCAATTTACGGGTCAACAAATAAGGAGCTACATAATTGACACTTACTGTACGTTCCAATCCATCTTCGGTGATACAACGTCTCGTTTCCATGGTGCCGGCATTGTTCATTAACAAGGTGATAACTTCTCCACGCTGAAGAAGTTCATTGGCAAAAGAAGCCGTAGAAGATAAAGAAGCAAGATTGACCGGTACTATTTCCAATGCTATATTTCCTGTTTCCCGCATTATTAACTGACGTTTCTCTTCTGCGATTTCAGGATCACGACACGCCATAATGACTTTATATCCGGCGGCAGCAACAGCGCGTGTAATCTCCATTCCCATACCGCCATCCGCTCCGGTTATAACTGCAAGTTTCTGTTTCATTATCCTTTTGCTTCTATTTTTGTAATTTCCCGCTTCAAGCCGGCCGGAAGTTCTTCATTCAAATGCTGATGGCATGCCATTTCAATGGAATACATTCGTGCAATACAGTAATTACTATGTTTACAATTACAGATTGCTTTCTCCTCTTCACGCATACGGTTGACAAAGCCCGGTTCATTAAGCAAAGCACGTGCCATCTGTACTGCTTCAAAACCATCATTCAGTACCTCATCTATTTTTTCACGCGAAACTAAACCACCTACATATACCAACGGCATCTTTATTTCTGCCCGAAATTTCAGCGCATCTTCCAGAAAGTAAGCCTCTTTGAAAGGAACGGTAGGTATCATCCACTTCCCTACCATTCGTACTCCATACTTCAGCCACCAACAATTCATATAATGAGTCATAGAATGAATAGGCATCTGACCACGCATCACATACATAGGAGCCTTACTTACAAAACCTCCACTTAGTACCAATGCATGAGCTCCTGATTGCTCCAGGCGTTTTGCCACCTGCATAGTCTCATCCATTTCCATTCCACCACGAAAACCATCGCGCATATTCACTTTTACCAATACAGCCATGTCGGTTCCGGCAGCTTTCATTACCTCCTCCATTACCATATCCATAAAACGCATTCGATTCTCCAAGGATCCACCGAAGCAGTCCTTACGCCGATTGGTATAAGGAGAAAGAAACTGAGAAATCAAATATCCGTGTCCGGCGTGTATTTCAACGGCATCAAAACCAGCTTCACGAGCCAGATTTACAGCATGACCATACGCGCGTGCCATCTCAGGCAGCTCCTCTTTCTTCAAGCCACGAACAAAAGTAGGTGAGTAAAGATTGAAACCGCTGGAAGCTCCGACAGGAGTAACACCACAGATGCTTTTGTGCGACATATTGCCACAATGTCCCAACTGTATAGCCGCAGCAGCACCTTCGGCATGTACAGCATCGGTCAGCTTTTTTAATCCGGGGATAATTTCAGGCCGCATCCATAATTGGCGGTCGAACGACAAACCACTTTGGGTGACAGCTGCATAGGCCACAGTAGTCATTCCAACACCACCAGCCGCAACTGAACGATGATAGTCAAGCAACATTTGCGAAGGGGCATTACCCGGACACATACTTTCAAATGCCGCTGAGCGGATGGTACGATTCCGTAAAGTCAGCGGGCCAAAAGTTACAGGAGTAAATAACTTGCTCATGAGTATTATTAATGATTTGTGATTTATAAGTGAGAGAAATTAATATAGAAACGGAAAAACACGTTTCCGGTTTCCTACCGCATCTCCAAATTCTTCTTTATAGCGATGCCAGATAGCATTGGCACGAGGAACTAGGTTAGCCACTGTCCACCATAGGAAGACCAGCCCGGAAAGCGACCATGTCAATATAGCCCATCCTGCCCATTCTATAATTTCACCAAAGTAATTGGCAGAAGTGACATAACGATACATCCCCTGCAACGGCAGATAATGCTGCGTATCTCCCGGTTTACGAAGATGGCGAATTACATAATCCGAATACCAGTTGATTCCCATTCCGGTGAAGAACAGCAATACTCCAAAAATAAACTGTGGAGTCTTCAGCCAGTCCAGCGTATAAAGAGTTTCAGGAGCCAGATAAAAAAGCCATTCTCCTTGCATAAAGCCATTCAGAAGGTTGAACAACATTCCCATCATCATAATAGCAAGCGGCATACGGCTCTTTCCCTTCAACAAGAAAGGAAATACAAAGGCGCGCTGGAAATAATGCAATTGGAATAAGAGAAAGAAAATTAAAGGAACAATTGAATTATATCGTGCTGAATTCCACCAAAGTAATAACATCACAATAAACACAGGTGCCTCCATCAGCATCCACGCCAACTTATTATTGATAGAAATGCCCCAAGATGCAGTTCGAAACATTCCATATCCCGCTTTGACAAAATAAAGTGCGATAAAAACAAACAGTGCGATGATGCTCATTGCACCAAGAAATAACTGAAAAGTCCCTTGTTCCATACTTGTTTCGATTTAAGTACGGGCAAAGATATATAAAAAGGAGGAAAAAGAAAACTTCCTCCCCTTAATTAGTTTACAAAGACGTTAGCGAATTATAAAAAAAACAATGAACTTTAAATCAAAGTGATAAGTTCGCAATTTACGTCAGAAATAAGTACAAAGTTACTTACAAAAGGGAACAGGATGAGACATAGTCGTATATTTAGGGTATCTCAGTCCCATACTTAGGGTATCTCAGTATGATACTTAGGGTACCTCAGTCGCATACTGAGATAGGGTTATTATACGCCTCTAATAGTCAACTAGTTACAAAACCGCTTTTAGAATCAATAAATCAGAACAAACAGTTTAGAAAAAACGGTCTCATTACTGATGGGTTATGAATTAATTCACCACAGATTACACAGATTGACACAAATTCTATTTTACTGATTATTAGATTAATAAATCTGTGTGAATCTGTGTAATCTGTGGTGAGTCTTATTCATTACTATACCGTTTTACTCCTATTTATCGCTTCTTGATAGGTACATAAGTCGTATCTTCGAGTACATTTTTGTATGCCGGACGAATGATACGCTTACCTTCAAAGTTCAATTCTTCATTACGGTGTGCACACCAACCGACAATACGAGCCATAGCAAACAACGGTGTAAAAATTTCCTGCGGTAATCCAATCATTTCATAAACAAAGCCGGAATAGAAATCAACGTTACTCGATACCGTTTTCCCATTGTTCTTTACGCGACCGAAAGTTTCGATAGCACGTTCTTCCAAGAGCTCAAGGAAAGCAAACTCACGCTCTTTCCCTTTTTCCCGGGCAAGATCACGAGCCAGTTCTTTCAGTAAGATAGCACGTGGATCGGAAATCGTATAAACAGCATGTCCGATACCATAAATTAATCCGGTCTTATTATAAACTTCCTTATTCAGCATACGGGTAAAGTAAGTGTCGATCTCATCCACACTTGTCCAGTCCTGAATATTCTCCTGTAAATGATGGAACATATCAGCCACCTGAATATTTGCACCACCATGAAGCGGGCCTTTCAACGAACCGATACCTGCAGCAATGGATGAGTATGTATCCGTTCCGGTAGAAGAAGTAACGCGGACTGTGAAAGTGGAGTTATTACCTCCTCCATGTTCTGCCTGAAGCACCAACAAAAGGTCGAGCGTACGAGCATCCAGCTGTGTATAATTACGTTTCAGCATATAAAGGAAATTTTCGGCAATAGAAAGATTTTCCTGCGGATGGCGAATATGCAATGAACGACCGAAAGTGGCATGGCGCAACATATTATATGCATAAGCAATAATGGTCGGGAACTTAGAAATCAATTCTATGCTCTGGCGCATCAGGTTGTCGCGGGAAGTATCATCGGCAACAGGGTCAAAACGATACATCTCAAGTACACTGCGTGCCAGGATATTCATAATATTATTCCCTTCCAGTTCTATAATATTCATCTTAGTCTTCTGCTCCAACGGCATATTATCATTAATCAGTTCACGGAAAGAAGCCAACTCTTCCTTATCGGGCAAATTACCGGACAGTAACAGATAAGCCACTTCTTCAAATCCGAAACGTTTCTCTTTAACAAAAGCATGTACAATATCTTCTACATCATAACCACGATAGAACAGTTTACCCGGGATAGGTTTCAAGCCGCCGCCCGGAACACGTTCATAACCCACTACATTACCAATTCTGGTGAGTCCAACCAAAACACCCGTGCCGTCTTCATTGCGCAAACCACGCTTTACATCAAATTTGGAGAATAATTCGGTATCAATCCGAACCGCTTCCTTCATATCCTCGGAAAGCTTATAAACTAAATATTCCTTCTTCATTTTCGTATCGTTTTAATCGTTAGTATTATTTTTCAATTCTTTCCACTATCTCCCGGGTAAAAGCAGAAGTAGACAACGAGACACCGCCGGGCATGAAGCGCGCCAGGTCGGCGGTAGCACGGGCATCAAGGAAACTTTGTTCCAAGGCATGTTCTATCAAGGAAGCAGATTCTTTCCAATCAAAGTATTCGAGCATCATTACGGCAGACAGAATGATAGAACAGGGATTCACAATATCTTTGCCTGCAATATTCGGTGCTGTACCATGGGTGGCTTCAAAGATGGCATGTCCGGTCTGGTAGTTAATATTTGCTCCGGGAGCAATACCGATACCGCCCACCATGGCAGCCAACTGATCGGAAACATAATCTCCATTCAGATTAAGAGTAGCAATCACAGAGTATTCTTCAGGAATCAATAATGTATTTTGCAGGAAAGCATCCGCAATACAATCTTTTATCACCAACCTTCCATCAGCCAGAGCTTCTCCAAACTCACGTTCAGCCAACTCATAGCCCCACTTTTTGAAACCTCCTTCGGTAAACTTCATTATATTTCCCTTGTGTACCAATGTCACGGAAGGCAGATTATTCTCAAGTGCATACCGGCAGGCAGCACGCACCAATCGTTCCGTTCCTTCTTTTGAAACAGGTTTCACACCGAAAGAAGATGTCTTGGGGAACCGTACTTTCTTCACCCCCATCTCATCGTGCAGAAACTTATAGAACTTTTCAGCCTCCGGTGTACCGGCTTCCCACTCGATACCTGCATAAATATCTTCCGTATTTTCACGGAATACACACATGTTCACCTTCTCCGGATGACGAACCGGAGAGTGAATACCCTGATACCAACGAACCGGGCGCAGGCATACATACAAGTCCAATGTCTGGCGCAATGCCACGTTCAGTGAACGGATACCACCACCGACAGGGGTCGTCAGCGGCCCTTTGATACCTACCTTGTAATCACGGAAAGCTTCCATCGTTTCATCAGGCAACCACAGGCCACATTTTTCAAAAGCCCGTTCGCCTGCCCACACTTCCATCCATTCAATTTGCCGTTGTCCACTATATGCTTTCTGCACGGCAGCATTCACAATAGCTTGCATAGAAGGAGTTATTTCAACTCCTACCCCATCACCTGTAATAAAAGGTACTGTAATTTTATCCATCTTTCTATCTTGCATTAAGAGCAGAACCGGCACGGAACCAGCCTATCTGCTGTTCATTATACGTATGTTGAGCTTCGAAGCTATCCTTCGTACCATCTTCGTGGTGAAGGATAATCTTAAGATTACGGCCGGGAGCAAAGTCCATCAATCCGATTACCGAAATTAAATCATGTTCCTGAATCTTATCATAATCGGCTTTATCCACAAAGGTCAATGCCAGCATACCTTGTTTCTTTAGATTCGTTTCATGTATACGGGCAAAACTCTTTGCCAGGATCACACGAACATTCAGGAAACGGGGCTCCATAGCGGCATGTTCACGACTGGAACCTTCACCATAGTTTTCTTCGGCTACTACAATGGAAGAAATTTCTTCGGACTTATACATCTTTGCCGTACCGGAAACCGTACCGTACGTATTAGTCAAACGATTCCAGACACTGTTAGTTTCTCCATTGAAAGCATTTACAGCACCCATCAGCATATTGTCTGAGATATTCTCCAGATGTCCACGGAAACGAAGCCACGGACCCGCCATTGAAATATGGTCTGTAGTACATTTACCCTGTGCCTTAATCAGCAACGGCATATTAAGTAAGTCGGTCCCTTCCCAGGCAGGGAATGGTTGTAGCAATTGAAGCCGTTGCGAATGGGGATTCACATTGATTTCCACCTTTTCACTGCTGGGGGCTATATACCCTTCGCTACCTTCGGCAAATCCTTTCGGTGGCAATTCTTCACCCACAGGCTCAGAGAGTTTTACCTTTTCACCTTCACGATTCACCAATACATCTGTCAGCGGATTGAAACAAAGGTCTCCGGCAATCGTCAGTGCCATCGTCAATTCGGGGGAAGCGACAAAGGCGTACGTATTCGGATTACCGTCTGCACGTTTAGCAAAATTACGATTGAAAGAGGTTACGATAGAATTCTTGCGAGTAGGGTTATCTGTCTCACGTTTCCACTGACCAATACAGGGACCGCAGGCGTTTGCCATAATTGTAGCACCTACTTTTTCAAAAGTTCCTATCATACCATCCCGCTCTGCTGTAGCCCGTATCCGTTCGGAACCGGGGTTCACAATCAGGGGAGCGGCTACTTTCAGGTGCTTCTCTTCAACCTGGCGGGCCAGGGAAACGGCACGACTTAAATCCTGATAAGACGAGTTGGTGCACGAACCTATCAATCCGACTTCCATCTTGCGCGGATAACCGTTAACCAATACTTTTTCTGCAAATTCAGAAATAGGCGTAGCGGCATCGGGAGTAAAAGGACCATTAATATAAGGTTCCAGCCTTGAAAGATCAATCTCAATTACCCGGTCGTAATACTTCTCCGGGGCAATCATGATGTCGGCATCTGCACGAAGATCACCCGCCACAGAATCAGCCATTTCTGCCACTTCTTCTCTTCCTGTAGCTTTCAGATAAGTAGCCATACGATCATCATAAGGGAAAAGTGACGTAGTGGCACCGACTTCGGCACCCATATTACAAATAGTCGCCTTACCGGTAGCGGACAAAGAAGCCGTGCCCGGTCCAAAATATTCAATGATTGCATTTGTGCCACCTTTAACCGTCAGGATGCCTGCCAACTTCAGAATCACATCTTTTGGAGCTGCCCAACCGCTTAGTTCACCTTTCAAATGTACACCAATCAAGCGGGGCATTTTCAATTCCCATTCCATACCAGTCATCACATCTACTGCATCGGCACCACCAACGCCGATGGCAACCATACCCAGACCACCTGCATTGGGCGTATGCGAATCCGTACCTACCATCATTCCACCAGGGAAGGCATAATTTTCCAATACCACCTGATGAATGATACCCGCACCCGGTTGCCAGAAGCCGATACCGTATCGGGAAGAAACGTCACGCAAAAAATCGTATACTTCTTCGTTTGTCTTGGTAGCAGTGGCAATATCTTCCCGGGCTCCTCTATAGGCCTGTATCAGATGGTCGCAATGTACTGTCGAAGGTACGGCAACTTGTTCGCGACCTGCATTCATAAATTGCAGCAATGCCATTTGGGCGGTTGCATCCTGCATTGCTACACGGTCAGGGCGGAAGTTTACATAATCTTCTCCCCGCTTGTAGTCTTTTACCCCCTTCTCATCAAACAGATGAGTGTACAAAATCTTTTCTGCTAATGTCAGCGGACGTTGCAGTATAGCCCGCACGTGTTCCATTTTCCCCTTATAAGAAGCATAAAAGGCCTTTAACATAGTTACGTCATACACCATAATCACATTTATTTTTAGTTTTCCAATATTGTAAAGATTACAAATTAATATAATAAACAAATTAAAATCGTTAAAGGTTTAACAAATTAAAGCTTTTCTTCGTGCAAAAGCGAAGAATGATTACCTTTGCGAAAAAACTATGCGATAAATGATAATTTAGCGGTGGCAGTTGATTGACAGTAGTATCTTCATTCTCCTCCTCCCGGGAGGAGGGGAATGAAGTTACTCCACATATCCCACTGATAAATTATCATTTATCATTATTCATCATTAGTTTATATGAGCAATAACCTCCTTTCTCCAACAGACCATCTTCAGCGACAAGAACTGCTCCTGCGCATGGAATATGAATTCGAAAAGGAAGAATTCAAAAGACAGACTGAAACCATGGGCATCGCCCGTAAGGTAAAACGGGGACTCTGTTGGTATCCTGCCACTCCCGGACGAAGTTACTACAATTCACTGAATCAATTAGTAATAGAAATTACACATACGGAAGATACTGATATAGAACATAATTTTGAATTCGGGCGTCCCGTCTGTTTTTTCCGTAAAGGATACGACGAAAAGATCACATATTTCAATTCTATTGGTACTATCAGCTATGCCAATGAAACACGTATGGTTGTTGCAATGCCCGGTGCAGGTGCTATACTGGAAGTACAATCTGCCGAAAACCTCGGAGTGCAGCTTTATTTTGATGAAACATCCTACCGCACTATGTTCGAAGCACTCTCCGATGTAATTCGCGCTAAGGGCAATCGATTGGCAGAATTAAGAGATATTATGTTGGGAACTTTAAAACCCGGATTCCGTGAACTCTACCCCGTCCGTTTCCCTTGGCTGAACTCTACACAGGAAAATGCAGTGAACAAAGTATTGAACTCCCGCGATGTTTCTATTGTACACGGGCCTCCGGGAACAGGAAAAACAACTACTCTCGTAGAAGCTATCTATGAAACATTGCACCGCGAACCTCAAGTGCTGGTTTGCGCCCAAAGTAATACTGCCGTCGACTGGATCTGTGAAAAGCTCGTAGATCGTGGTGTGAATGTCCTGCGCATTGGCAATCCCACCCGGGTAAACGACAAAATGCTTTCATTCACTTATGAGCGCCGCTTCGAAGGGCATCCGGCCTATTCTGAACTATGGAGTATCCGTAAAGCCATGCGTGAAATAGGTGGCAAGCATCGGGGCAGTTATGAAGAACGTGAAAGCGCCCGCAATCGTATGAGTCGCCTGCGTGATCGTGCCACACAATTGGAAATACAAATCAATGCCGATCTTTTTGACAATGCCCATGTCATAGCCTCCACCCTTGTCAGCAGCAATCACCGTATACTGAACGGGCGTCACTTCGGTACACTTTTTATTGATGAAGCTGCCCAAGCCCTGGAAGCCGCCTGTTGGATAGCTATTCGCAAAGCCGACCGTGTAGTACTGGCAGGCGATCATTGCCAGCTTCCGCCTACTATAAAATGTTACGAAGCTGCCCGTGGAGGCCTCGAATGTACATTGATGGAAAGAGTGGTTGCCAATAAACCCAGCACCGTCTCCCTATTAAAAGTACAATATCGTATGCACGAGGATATCATGAAATTTCCCTCTCAGTGGTTTTATAATGGAGAACTACAAGCGGCTCCTGAGATACGATACCGCGGTATTCTCGACTGGGACACTCCTATCAACTGGATAGATACTTCTGACATGGATTTTAAAGAAGAGTTTATAGGAGAAACATTCGGGCGTATCAATAAAGCAGAAGCAGATTTACTTCTTCAAGAATTAAAAGCTTATATTAACCGGATAGGTGGAAAACGCGTGTTAGAAGAGCAGATCGATTTCGGTATAATCTCCCCTTACAAAGCCCAGGTGCAATATCTTCGCAATAAGATTAAAGCAAGCGGCTCACTTAAGCCCTACCGGAGTCTACTCACCGTTAACACCGTAGACGGCTTCCAAGGACAGGAACGTGATGTCATTTTCATCAGCTTGGTCCGTGCCAATGAAGACGGACAGATAGGTTTCTTGAATGACTTGCGAAGAATGAACGTAGCCATCACCCGTGCCCGCATGAAGCTGGTGATATTGGGCGAAGCGGAAACAATGAAACGCCACAAGTTCTATAAGGAACTCATTGAATACATCCATACCATCACATAGACTCGCCGAAAGAAAAACTCATCGACTTATACTGAAATATCTTTTTCCCAGTTGAGATAATATATTTTCCCAGTTAGAGAAATATATTTTCTCAACTGGGTAAAAATAGGCTTGCTTTAAATTCAACTATAGAAATCGGAGAACTTAATGTAAACACCGGATATTTCGGCTAATCCTTTTTTGTCAATAATAGATTTATGAAGTCCCCGGTAACTTCATGCTTTGTTATAAAAAAAAGAGGAGCAACTTACGTTACTCCTCCCATTGTCTTCTTCCCGAACTTAAATCAGGATACGGTTACAAAGATACTACATTGAAACACCGAAATCAAGTATTCGGGCATTTTTATTCTTAATCCCCAAGAAGGATTAGTTGTTTTCCGGACGCAACTGACGAACCGTAACAGCAGTCTGCCACATTTCGCTTTCGCGCAACTGACGAAGTTCTTCGTTCAGTTTCTCACGATAATCGGGTTGAGAATTGCTGTCGATAGAAATCTGAGCCTCATTACCAGACTTAACGCTTGCATACAATTTCTGTACTACCGGCTTGATAGCATCGTGGAACGGAGTCATCCAGTCCAGAGCACCACGTTGTGCAGTAGTTGAACAGTTAGCATACATCCAGTCCATACCATTCTTTGCGAACAACGGCATTAATGACTGAGTCAATTCTTCTACAGTTTCATTGAATGCTTCTGACGGAGTATGACCGTTTTCACGCAATACTTCATACTGAGCCAACAGCAATCCCTGAATAGCTCCCATCAATGAACCACGCTCACCTGTCAGGTCAGAAGTAGCTTCACGTTGGAAAGTGGTTTCGAACAAATATCCTGAACCTATACCGATACCCAATGCAATGGTACGATCCATAGCTTTACCTGTAGCATCCTGATAGATAGCGTAAGAAGAGTTCAAACCACGACCTTCGAGGAACATAGTACGCAATGAAGTACCCGAACCTTTAGGAGCTACCATGATTACGTCGATATCTTTCTGAGGAACTACACCTGTACGGTCGCTCCAAGTGATAGCGAAACCATGAGAGAAGTAAAGAGCTTTTCCCGGAGTCAGGTAAGGTTTGATAGTAGGCCATACAGACATTACGGCTGCATCAGACAACAAGCACATAATGATAGTACCTTTCTCACAAGCCTCCTCAATGCCAAACAGTGTTTCACCCGGTACCCATCCGTCAGCTATTGCTTTCTCATAAGTCTTACCCGGACGCTGTCCAACGATTACGTTGAAACCGTTATCGCGCAGGTTGCATGCCTGTCCCGGTCCTTGTACACCATAACCGATCACTGCAATTGTTTCATCTTTCAAAACTTCACGTGCTTTTTCCAAAGGAAACTCTTCGCGGGTCATTACATTCTCAGTAACACCGCCAAAATTCAATTGTGCCATTTTCTTTTTTAGTTTTTTATTTGTGGCTTGCGCCAGCTAATGATTAATAAAATTATTTCTCTGTAAATATTACTTTTGAACGGCAAACCACCTCGCTGCCATTCTTTTTCACTTCAATATCGAAAGCTCCGTCACCCAATTCATCTTTATAGAGTGTAAGTTCATCACCGTAATAACTCTCAGCTACGTAAGCCATTTCAAAACGGCGGATACGCTTTTCCTTATACATCTCTATCGGAAACAAGTCCATGATATGTTCGATGTAGCGGATACTGTTCACGTGTCCGTTGATGTCGATATCACTGTATTTAGCTTTCAATGTAGCTACCGACTCGGTGGAAGTCACTTTAATGCGTGAAGGTTTCTCGATAGGGCAAGGTTCATCGCACACATAATCTACGATGCTACCTCCGTGCAATGCCAGCAAATCGGCAGGCTTGCGGGTATTGAGGTTAATCATAGCCCATACGGAACGCGCATAACCAATCTTCTTTCCGTCTTTGTCCAACAAGGCAAAGTTACGATCTGTGAAAAGGCGGTACACATTCTCCACCCAAGTCCAGATGGTAAAGTCTTCATACTGAAAAGGCATTTCATCCAGTTCGATGGCAAGGCGGGAGAGTACCCATGTGTAATTGTCCTCATTCAGCGTGGCTATACCGAACCCACGGTCGCTGGCATGGAAACCGGCGCAATTCAGCAAATGGTTTCCCAACACGCCCATGGTAAGACGCCCGGTAAAGTCCACATGAAAAGGCTCCGCTACAAACTGATATTTTCCTATCTTACTACTATTCTCACTCATTGTTTTGCTCCTTTTCTTTTTTCAAGCGATATTTCGTTTCACGGTCAGCAAGGTATTCGTTCACACGCTCGAAGCAACTCGTGGTGATAGCCACACGCCCTGAACGAACAAACTGAAGTACACAATCAAGGGCACGCAGCTCGTCATAAAGATTGGTGATTTCTTCACCCATACCATTCTTCTCTACGATAGCAAACACAGCATTCACCTCTACGATACGTGCATTATACTTGCGGATTACTTTCGATACCTCCGGTTTTTCTTCCAGTATCGGGGTTGTTATCTTATACAATGCAATTTCGTGCTGATAGATCTCATCATCCGTGAAGTAGTGCGCTTGAAGCACATCTATCTTCTTGGTGATTTGCTTGGTCACTTTCTCAATGGTGTCTTTATCCGTCCATGCGGTAATAGTGTACTTATGTACACCCTTGATGGACGAAGCCGAAACATTCAGACTCTCGATATTGATCTGGCGACGGGTAAACACTGCGGTTACCTGGTTCAGCAAACCGGCGAAGTTCTCCGAATGAACGATTATCGTATATAATGTCTTATCCATACTAAATTAAGAATTAAGAACGAAGAATAAAATTAGCATTCCAACAACATCTGGTTTACCGAACCACCCGGAGGTGTCATCGGCAACACATTGCCTTCTTCCATAACGCAGGCTTCCAACAGGAACGGACCATCCGTAGCAAGCATTTCCTCTATTGCACCTTTCAGTTCTTCACGCGTCATTACACGACGTGAAGGAATGTCGTAGGCAGAAGCTATCTTCATATAATCCGGATTCAGCATCGGAGTGAACGAATAGCGACGATTGAAGAACATCGCTTGCCACTGGCGTACATTACCCAGGAAGTTATTATTCAGCAAGATCATCTTAACGGGAGCCTTCTGTTCCATAATGGTTCCCATCTCCTGAATGTTCATTTGCAGACCACCATCACCCATAAATACACATACAGTGCGGTCGGGACGTCCGAAAGTTGCACCGATTGCTGCGGGAAGTCCGAAGCCCATTGTACCCAACCCACCGGAAGTTACAATGCTACGTTCCTTACTATACTTAAAGTAACGGGCAGACATCATCTGATTCTGACCAACATCAGTAACCAATACAGCTTCATGATTCGTTGCCTCACTTACGGCACGGATCACTTCTCCCATACTCAAAGATTTACTTGCCGGATGCAACTCAGGACGGATCACCTTTTCTTCCTCTACTTTCTCGTAAGGCAAGAAACTATCCAACCATTCTTGGTGAGTAGCAGGTTTCAGAAGTGCCGTAACGGCAGCAAGGGTTTCCTTGCAATCGCCCAATACGGCAATATCTGTCTTCACATTCTTGTCTATCTCAGCAGGATCTATATCGAAATGAATGATTTTCGCCTGTTTGGCATACGTATCCAACTTTCCGGTTACACGGTCGTCAAAGCGCATACCTACGGCGATAAGTACATCGCACTTATTCGTATTGATATTCGGTCCCAAGTTACCGTGCATCCCCAGCATACCTTTATTTAAAGGATGTGCAGTAGGCAAAGCAGAGAGTCCCAACAGTGTACAACCGGCAGGTATTCCGGCTTTTTCTATGAAAGCGCGTAGTTCCTGTTGTGCATCACCTAACTCAACACCCTGTCCTACCAATACCAATGGACGTTCAGCGCTATTGATCAGTTCAGCAGCCTGGTTCACAGCCTCTTCATCCATTTCGGGAACAGGCTGGTAACTACGGATGTAATCCAACTTGGCAGGAGCATATTCACTTTTCTCTACTTGTGCATTCTTGGCAAAGTCCAATACAACAGGACCGGGACGACCGCTTTTTGCAACATAGAAAGCGCGGGCTACAGCCCAAGGCACATCCTCGGCACTACGAATCTGATAGCTCCACTTCGTGATAGGCTGCGTAATACCTACCAGGTCAACTTCCTGGAAAGCATCCGTCCCAAGGAATCCCGTACCTACCTGACCGGCAATTACTACCAAAGGGGTACTGTCTATCATAGCATCTGCGATACCTGTTATCGTATTCGTCGCTCCGGGACCACTAGTCACCAGGCAGACACCTACTTCGCCTGATACGCGGGCAAAGCCCTGCGCGGCATGAGTAGCACCCTGTTCGTGTCGAACCAAGATGTGATTCAATGTCTTCCGATGGTCGTATAAAGCGTCAAATACCGGCATGATGGAGCCACCCGGATATCCGAAAATGGTCTTTACTCCCTGATGTTCCAAGGAACGCATCAATGCTTCAGCGCCTGTTATTATATCTTTCATTCTATTAATGGATAATGGAATTCTATTTCATTTGTCAATTCTCGGTTAATCAATCAGTCTCACTGCACCCTTATCGGCAGAACTTACCATACTGGCATATGCCTTCAAGCTCTTTGAGACTTCGCGTTGACGGGTGACGGGAGTCATCGGGCGGGCTGCCAGTTCCTCATCCGTCAGTTTGACGTTGATAGCACGTCCGGGAATATCAATCTCGATGATGTCACCATCCTGAATCTTACCGATATTACCTCCGGCAGCCGCTTCGGGAGAAATATGTCCGATACTCAATCCTGACGTACCGCCACTGAAACGACCGTCCGTAATCAGTGCACATTCCTTGCCCAGATGGCGCGATTTGATATAAGAAGTCGGATAGAGCATTTCTTGCATACCGGGACCGCCTTTCGGACCTTCGTGTGTAATGACCACAACATCACCGCTGACCACTTTCCCGGCAAGGATGCCATCGCAAGCAGCGTCTTGTGAATCGAACACTTTAGCAGGACCTGTAAATTTCCAGATGCTTTCATCCACACCTGCCGTTTTCACTACACAGCCATCCTGAGCGATATTACCTTTCAGTACTGCCAGACCACCGTCTTTGCTATAAGCATGTTCCAGATCGCGAATGCAACCTCCGGCACGGTCAGTATCCAATTCTTTATAATAGGCATCTTGCGAACCCAGTACCAGATTGAACTTTCCGGCAGCAGCACTCTTATATTTCTTCACAGCTTCTTCGCAAACATTCGGGCTGGTAATACCGTATTTGTCGATTACATCCGCCAGCGTCATACCGTCTACACGCTTTACGTTCGTATCGACTAATCCGCCTTTGGCAAGCTCGCTCATGATAGCAATGATGCCTCCGGCACGATTTACGTCTTGAATGTGATACTTCTGAGTATTCGGGGCAACCTTACACAGACAGGGAGTCTTACGTGACAGCATATCGATGTCATCCATACTGAAATCGGCCTCTGCCTCGTGTGCTACAGCCAAGAGGTGAAGCACTGTGTTGGTAGAACCACCCATCGCAATATCCAGCGTCATAGCATTCAGAAAAGCCTGACGGGTAGCGATGCTACGGGGAAGCACACTGTCATCCCCATCTTCATAATATTTATAAGCATTTTCAACAATCAGTTTAGCAGCATCCTTGAACAGTTGCGTGCGATTGGCATGAGTAGCCACAATCGTACCATTACCCGGCAATGCCAGTCCAATGGCTTCGTTCAGACAGTTCATTGAGTTAGCGGTAAACATACCGGAACAACAACCACAAGAAGGACAAGCATGTTGTTCTATCTGAGCCACATCGGCATCACTTACACTTTCATCAGCCGACTTAATCATAGCATCGATCAAATCCAGATGCTGACCGTTCCATTCGCCGGCTTCCATCGGTCCGCCTGAAACGAATACAGTAGGGATATTAAGGCGCATTGCTGCCATCAACATACCCGGAGTAATCTTGTCGCAGTTACTGATGCAAACCATCGCATCCGCTTTATGCGCATTCACCATATACTCTACGCTGTCGGCAATGATGTCACGTGAAGGAAGCGAATAAAGCATTCCATCGTGTCCCATCGCAATACCATCGTCAATGGCAATCGTGTTGAATTCGGCAGCAAAGCATCCCAGCTTCTCAATCTCAGCTTTCACCTGTTGTCCGATTTCGTGCAGATGCACATGTCCCGGGACAAACTGTGTAAATGAGTTGACTATTGCGATAATAGGTTTTCCTAATTGCTCTTTCTTCATGCCATTTGCCATCCACAACGCACGAGCCCCTGCCATGCGGCGGCCTTGCGTGCTGAACGAACTGCGTAATTGGTGTTTCATCTTCAAATCTCCTTTTAATTAAAAAGCCTTCCTCACATATGGTGAGAAAGGCTCCTAAATTGATATCTTAACGTACGAATACATACACAACCTTTCTCACGCTCTTGATTCCAGGACCACGACGCGAATAATATGCAGGACTGCCAGGTTAATAGATGTATGTAAGTTCATAACTTTATTTACTTTACTGTTTTCGTTAATCGTGCTGCAAAGGTAAGGGCTTTTTTATAAACTCCAAACAATTTGAAGAAAAAAATGAGATTATTATGATTAATCGTAAGAAAACCCCGCATTAAAATCTTATTTTATCACTTATTCAAGGCAAATCTGAGTAATTCGCTACCATGAACAGGAATTATTCAAGAGAATTCGAAGCATTTAATAATCTGAAAATTACAAGAGCTTACTCATTCGCCAACTAAATTATTCGTATCTTTGTCCCTTTCAAAAAGAAAAAACAGGAATTACTAACTTAAAACAGTAGGAATATATTAATGGAAACAGTAGAAAACAAGTACATTACCGTAGCTTATAAATTATACGCTATAGAAGATGGTGAAAAAGATTTCACCGAAGAAGCCACCGCAGAACACCCTTTCCAATTCATTTCCGGTCTGGGTCTGACTTTAGAGTCTTTCGAAGATCAGGTGAAAAGTCTGAAAGCAGGTGACAAGTTTGATTTCACAATCGCTTGCGCAGATGCTTACGGTGACTTTGACGAAGAACATGTAATCGACCTTCCGAAACAAATCTTTGAAGTAGATGGTAAGTTCGATAGCGAACGTATTGTAGCCGGTAACGTAGTGCCTTTAATGACCTCTGAAGGTCAACGTATCAACGGAACCGTACAAGAAATTAAGGCAGACGTAGTGGTAATGGATATGAACCACCCCTTGGCAGGTTGCGACCTGAACTTTGTAGGTGAAGTAATAGAAAGCCGCCCGGCAACCAATGAAGAATTAGCTGAAATCGCTCGTATGATGAGCGGCGGTGGATGCAGTTGCGGTTGCGATAGCTGTGGTGACGGTTGCGGTGACGGATGCGGCGATCACGATCACCAGGGATGCGGATGCAATCATTAATATAGTGATTAACGGTAAGTGATTAGTGATTAGCATGCTGCGCTATTATGCTGCACAGTTTCCAATCACTAATCACTCACCACTAATCACTATTTCCCCGTCATTATCTCCAGCACCAATTTATCCGTCTCATTCATTCCTTTCGACCCTATCTTGGTCAGATTACGGATACTTTGATCCACGTCTTCATCAATAATACCTTCTACAGAAGTTACACAACGGTTTTCCATAGCCATGATGGCAGAAAGAACAGCGGTAGATACACCTGTTGTTACTTTCAACGCACAGCTGGGCTTCGCACCGTCACAAATCATACCCGTAAGGTTGGCTATCATATTCTGAACGGCATAAGCCACCTGATCGTAAGTTCCTCCCATCAACCAGGTAATACCACAACTGGAACCTGTAGCAGCAACCACACAGCCGCATAAAGCAGACAAACGTCCCAAACTTTGTTTAATATAGATTACTGTCAGATGACTCAACATCAGAGCACGTATCAGTTCTTCTTCTGATTTATCATTTTCTTCAGCGAAGACGAGGACAGGCAAAGTGGCAGATATACCTTGATTTCCACTACCGGAATTGCTCATTACCGGAATCATAGCCCCTGCCATACGAGCATCACAGGCACCTGATGTATAAGACAAGATATGTGAGAAGACACTATCTCCCATCACTTTATGTTCATAAGTGCCACGCAACATCTTACCTAGGCCATGGCCATAATTGCCTTCAAAAGAACGTTCGGCAGCCGCCTTATTCAAACGGGCTGTTTCCAGAATAAAACTGATCTCATCCAGTGGAGTATTCAGAGCAAAGTCATAAACTTTACGTAAAGTCAGTTCCAGGCATTCTTCTTCTTTTTCACAGCTTGCCGTATGTTGTTTCTGAAATAGAACTTCTCCGTTACGTTCTATATATATAAAGGTGGTGTGTCCTCCGGCAATCACAGCTGTTGCTTTATCATCTCCGGCCTCACAGCATACTTCAATATATAATTTCTCTTCAATATTCTCTTTCAACGAAATATGAATGCGCTTTTCCTCAATGAAACGTTTCCCCTCTTCCACTACATCAGGCGTACTGTCTTTCAACACTTCCAACTGATATTCCGATTTTCCGATCAACGCCCCCAGCGCAATAGCAATGGGCAGGCCAATCATTCCGGTACCCGGAATGCCTACTCCCATAGCGTTTTTCAGAATATTAGCACTTAGCAACACATTAATTTTTTCCGGCTTTGTCCCCAGTGTTTCTGTTGCTTTAGCTACGCACAATGCCACAGCAATGGGCTCTGTACACCCAATAGCCGGCACCACTTCCTGATGTATCAGGTCGATTATCCGTTTTCTCTCCGTTTCCGTTATCATTATTTCACTGATTTTAATGGACACAAATTTAGAAAAAATGTTTTTAATACGTGCGCAAAGTCTTCTATTTCAAAAAAGAAACTTAACTTTGCGCCCGAGTTTTACATTATTAATAACCAAAAACTGAATTAAATGAAGATTAAAACGCTAACCTCGTGTTTCTTTTTGGCATTTGCCATATCTTCTTGTATACAAGACGAAGCGCTTAATTCTGAAGCGGCCATTGATGGTTGTACAGGTGCAGATGTGCAGCTGGCCAATATCAATGCGAATGAAAAGATAGTCGATGTATATGTACATAAAGGTGCAGACCTTGCCAAACAAGAGTTGAAATTCACTCTACCAGAAGGTGCAACTATCAAACCTAATAATAGCAGAGACGGAGATACCGGAAACTTCTACAACTTTAGTGAAGCTGGCAATTCACGTTCATTTACCGTAACCTCTGAAAATGGTGAATTCAAACCCACTTATACTATAAATATTAAACCGACAGAATTACCAACAGTTTATCACTTTGAGGACTTGTTGATTGCAGAAAACACCCCATATCACATCCTTTACGAGTTCGCTCCAAGTACTTCACAAGGAATATCTAAAGTTCTGCAGTGGTCTAGTGGAAATCCAGGCTTTGCATTGACTGGAATGGCAAAAAGCCCTACCGATTACCCTACAGTACAAGTAGAAGGCGGATTCAATAAGAAATGTGTTAAGTTGGAAACTAAAGACACTGGTAGTTTTGGTGCAATGGTAAAAATGTATATTGCTGCCGGCAATCTGTTTATCGGCAATTTTGATGTAAGCAAAGCATTGGCAGGACAAGAAGGCGCCCTTAAAGCTACCACCTTCGGTTTTCAATTCTATAAACATCCTAAAACTTTAAAGGGATACTATAAGTACAAAGCTGGTCCTGTTTATACTGAAAACGGTCAACCACAAAGTGGTCTGAAAGACAGATTTGACATCTATGCCATCATGTATGAAGCTGATGATAACTCATTCATGCTGGACGGTACTAATGCTAAGACTTCCGACAAACTTGTGTATCTGGCACAGATAAAAGCCGATGAAGCACTGGAAACCGACCAATGGACTGAATTTAGCTTACCGTTTGAACGTCAGAATAATAAGTCCATTGATGAACAAAAACTTCAAAATGGGAAATATAAACTTGGCATCATATTCTCTTCAAGTGTAGAAGGTGACCACTTCAAAGGTGCAGTAGGTAGTACACTCTATATAGACGAAGTAGAATTAGTTTGTGAAGAGAACTAAAAACGAAAATGATTATGAAGAAAGATTATATTATTTTTATTGCATTCTTACTGGCAGTAGTAGGGAGTACATCTGTAAAAGCGCAGGAAGACAGAACAAAAAGCATCACACAATCCTACCTTCGCGGATGGGAATATTCTTTGAAAGCAGGATTTAGTATTGGTGGTACCGCTCCCCTACCCTTACCCGAGGAAATTCGTAAAATAGATAGCTATGTACCCAGCATGACCATTTCGATTGAAGGAAATGCTACCAAATGGCTCGACGAGAAAAAATTATGGGGATTGACTTTAGGTTTGCGTCTAGAAACAAAGAACATGACGACAGAAGCTACGGTAAAAAACTATGGTATGAAGATTATCAATACCAATGGTGGTGAACTAGAGGGTCTATGGACTGGAGGGGTAAAAACCAAAGTAAAGAACTCCTATCTTACTGTTCCCGTCCTTGCTAACTATAAAGTCAGCAAACGCTGGAAACTCGTAGCCGGACCATATTTTTCGTATTTACTAGAAGGTGATTTCTCTGGCCATGTTTATGAAGGTCACCTCCGTACTCCCAATGAAACAGGTTCACGTGTAGACTTCAGTGGTGAAAGCGTTGCAACCTACGATTTCTCCGATGATCTCCGCAGATTCCAATGGGGCATACAATTCGGTGGCGAATGGAAAGCTTTCAAGCATTTGAATGTTTATGCTGATCTAACTTGGGGACTAAATGATATCTTTAAGAAAAACTTCGATACTATTAGTTTTGCCATGTATCCTATTTATCTGAATGTAGGATTTGGATATTCATTCTAACCTGAATAAAGAAGGCTAAATCAAATAATAAAAAAATCCGGAAGTATAAACTTCCGGATTTTTTTATATCCTTATGCTATTCTCTTATTCTCCCAGAACTTCCAATTCATCAACAATAAGCGTACTACCTACAGCACCTTTAAACTTATCACCTTCTTTACTTGAAGAACAGATAATAGCCAATTTATAAGTTTTCTCTTTATCGTAAGCCTTACCTTCCAGATATTCAAATGGAACATTGAATGCCGTCCATTCTGCCTTATCAGTGCCATCTTCTAAACGCGCAACAGCTACACGATAGTCAGAATCATTGATATCAACACCTGTAAGAATAACATCTTTACCATCAGCACCTACTGCTTCATATAGAACAGCCTGAATAGCACACTCATCCTGAATACCAAGATTATCCTTAATATTATTCTTATCAGAGCCATCAACATAATTATCACCACCTTTATACTTATAAACTCCTTTTAATGATAGTGGAATTTTATCATAAGGAATTCCGAACTCAGTCATCTTTAAAGGGGCTGTTATAGCTGTCATAAAATTAAAATTAAACTTACCTGTAAATAAAGAACCTGAAGCTAAAGGAGCATTTTTAGCAGTTAAAGCATTTCCTCTCGCATCTAAGGTAACCAACTTAGCAGCTTTTCCTTTATAACCAGCTTCTTCCACCATTACAGGATATCCCACCGGATTAGCACTACCATTCACCATTTTCACACCACCATTAGATGATGCTAACTGATCGGCAGGTTGAGGAGCCCAATATTCAGCATAATTCCCTTCTTTTACGGTTTCCCATTCATCAAGAGGGAACTTCATTAAAGAGGTTTTACTAGGAGGTATCACCTTATAAGTAGTAGCAGTACCATCTTCTGCAACTACCGTATAAACCACAGTCTGAGAGAAATCGGCAGTTCCACCTTCCACAGAGTAAGTAGCCTTATCAGAAACTTTAACAGTAGGAACCAAAGCTTTCAACTCTTCTGAAGTAGCATCATCAAGTACCTTGAAAGTAAATGTATTAGTAGCTTCATCCAACTTGGGTTGTTCAGTTACAACTGCATTCGCTTCATTACTTGGATCAAAGGCAAAACTAAGAATCTTTGCTTCACTACTTTCTGAACCATTAAGGCGTTTCCCTTCATATACCACTTTTACTTGTTGGCTCTCCCCATTCACAACGGCAGCAATATCCATATCAATCTTTACCTGACCATTTGCGACAGTACCTGCTGCATTTATAGTACAAGACAAAGTTTGCACATCCAGCTTCTGAACCCCTGTAAAAGTGTAAGTATCACCTTTCTTAGACAGTTCACAATTACTCAATTCAACATCCCCCACTGGTATACCCATAAAACTGAAATCTTTCAAAGAAAGATTGATAGCAGCAGGACCCGCCTTTGCTACAGATATTTTTTGTGGAATGTCCTTTCCCAAAAGTTGACCTTGAACTGTTACATTCAATGTTCCTTTATAGTTACCTACAATTTCCCCATCAATCGCTGTAGAATAGTCTGGATCATCATCACTACAAGCTATAAACAAACTCATTGAACAGACCAATGCAAACAAATAAAATAAATTCTTCTTCATAATTTTTGTTGTTTAGTTAATACAAGCCTTCTCTACGAAGGCAATAATGTTCTGTTTTTACATCACAATAAATCAAGGATGCAAAATAACAGCTTTTAAAGAATATCTAAAAGGTCTATTCTACTTATTAATGTTCTATTTTTAATAAGAAGTTTATTAACCTCTTTATCTAAATTAAAAAACAAAAGTGCTTTGAATTAAAAAAACAACTAAAAACATTTGATTGTTTTCAAGTTCAAGAATTATTTATAGAACCAAAAAAGGACTGTATAATTCCATACATTTACAAACACGTTCACAGATAACATATAATAAAAAAATGAGGATACTCTTCCGAATATCCTCATCCTATTTTTCTAAATTTGAATTAGTTTCTCACTAAATCCAATCCTAAATTAAAGTTCGTCGTCACTGACCAATATCCTCCTATCATCTGAATAAATATTCCAGCAGCCTGTGCTTCTTCTGGTACTACACCACCTGCAACCAACGCATTCCAAAGTATAATCAAGTCATTTGTTAGTACTGGTTCTCCAAAATTATCAGTTTCCCCTGTACTACGAAGCGTGAACAGATTATCAAATGCACTCTTATCTAAGTAAATATGAACATGACCATTATCAGCTATTTTAATATTCATTGGTATCCCATCTTTAGCCCAACTCGTTATTTGGTTAATGGTAGCATTTTGTATTCCACTAAGATCAGCATTCAACAAACCACCAAGCAAAGCTTTAACAGTAGCCGGATCTCCACTCAATACAGTTTCTATAATTTCCCCCATACCACTTGCATCGCTTCCAGTAGCAGCAGTTAAAATAGCAGGAATATTCAGTTTTACAACAAATTTTCCATTCTTTTCACTCCAATATGCCAGATCTTTAGGAGAAGTTGTAAAACCACTTGTCACAAAATTAGCTTTTACATCACTCACAGAAGGAAAAGCACCCGTAAAGAAAATAGATATTATAGAAGAGGGATCCATAGCTATTTCAGGGCTTGCAACATAATCAGCAATTATGCTTCCACTTTTGTCTAAAGTGATTGAATTCAAGACTTGAGGCAAAATAGAACCACCCAAATATCGAAATAGAGCTGAAATAAATTCTGGATAATTATCTTCTCCAGTAAATTGCCAATCAGTATACAAGGCGCCTGTCATAGGCCAATTCTTTGTAGTCTCATTTTCTGTCCATTCATAATCCTCTGCTGTATATTCTGCTATTTTATAAGTTCCAATCCAAGGACTTACTTCATCATCATCATCATCACAAGCAGTAAACAAGCTCATTGAGCAGATCAATGCAAACAAATAAAACAAATTTTTCTTCATATCTTTGTTGTTTAGTTAATAATAGCTCCCCATCACTGGGTAACCGTGCTTTTTCTTTTATCACTTTTGGGGTGCAAAATAACCGCTTTTTATCACACCAAACAAGGTCAATACATTAATATTTTTGTCCTTTTTTTAATCTTTTCTCTAAAAAGATCTTCTTACATCACCATTTCCGTGCTCCATTTATATAGGAAATGGGAGGCGTCTCTCCCCTTTATCCAGGGCTACACCATCTGCTCTAAAGGGTGTAGCTATCATACCCAAAGGGTGTAGCCATCCGCGGTAAAGGGTGTAGCCCTTTTCAATCGCCCCCACAAGCACTTCTAGGGCACCCTCACCGCACCCAGGACGTACTTGCTCCGTACCAAGTCCGCAGTTTCTCCGTCTAAAGGTACTTCTGACCGAAGAATGTACGGAGCAAGTACGGTTCAGATACAGTTCGGGTACGATCCTAGTACAATTCAACACAAGATAAAAAACATCTCATTCCATAAAAAAACAATATTTCTTTCTTTTCATGAGAAAAAATCCATAACTATTTGTTATCTTTAGGCATCCAAAAGCTTTTATTCAAAGGATTTGGCATGAATAAACCTTATACATAAACCATTAAAGCAAAAGATTATGTTCAACTCATTCGGCAACATTCTCCGCCTTACCAGCTTTGGGGAGTCACATGGTAAAGGCATCGGAGGCGTCATTGATGGATTTCCCGCTGGTATCCGCATTGACATGGATTTCGTGCAAGCGGAACTGAATCGTCGCCGTCCCGGGCAATCCCTCATCACAACGGCACGGAAGGAAGGTGATAAAGTAGAATTCCTTTCAGGTATCTTCGAAGGTAAATCGACAGGATGTCCCATAGGATTCATAGTATGGAACGAAAATCAACATTCCAGTGATTATGATAATATGAAGGAAGTGTACCGCCCCTCGCATGCGGATTATACATATAAGGTGAAATACGGCATTCGCGACTATCGTGGCGGCGGACGTTCATCGGCACGCGAAACCATTTCACGCGTAGTGGCAGGTGCGCTTGCCAAACAAGCACTCCGTCAACTGGGCGTACGCATTACGGCATATACCTCACAGGTAGGCCCCATCCGTCTGGAAGAAAATTATACCGCTTATGACCTTGATCTTATAGATACCAATCCTGTACGTTGTCCGGACCCTGTAAAGGCGAAGGAAATGGAAGAACTGATTTTCAAGATCAAGGGAGAAGGTGACACTATCGGAGGTGTAGTAACGTGTGTCATCAAAGGATGTCCTATCGGACTGGGACAACCAGTATTCGGCAAATTACACGCTTCGCTTGCCTCGGCCATGCTCAGTATCAATGCTGCCAAAGCATTCGAATACGGCGACGGATTTAAAGGCCTGAAGCAAAAAGGTTCGGAACAAAATGACGTATTCTTCAATAACTGCGGACGTATTGAAACGAAAACCAATCACTCCGGCGGTATTCAAGGCGGCATCAGCAACGGACAGGATATCTTCTTCCGCGTTGCATTCAAGCCTGTAGCCACCGTGCTTATGGAGCAACATACGGTCAACATAGATGGGATAGACACCACACTGAAAGCCCGCGGTCGCCATGACCCATGCGTATTGCCACGTGCAGTACCCATCGTAGAGGCAATGGCTGCCATGACCATACTTGATTTTTATCTTATTGACCGTACTACACAATTATAGAAGTGGTAGGGTGTTAAAGTAATTCACCTTATTATATATATTTATGAACGAAATACAGAAATACATTTCAAAGAATGAATCCAAGATGCTGGAAGACCTGTTCAGCCTCATCCGTATACCAAGTATCAGTGCAAAACCGGAACACCATGATGATATGCTGGCCTGTGCAGAGCGTTGGGCACAACTTCTGATTGAAGCCGGTGCAGACGAAGCATTGGTGATGCCCTCAAAAGGCAATCCGATTGTTTTCGGACAGAAGACAGTAGATCCTACAGCAAAAACAGTTTTGATATATGCGCATTACGACGTGATGCCCGCAGAGCCGTTAGAACTGTGGAAAAGTGAACCTTTTGAACCGGAAATACGTGATGAACACATCTGGGCACGCGGTGCGGATGATGACAAAGGGCAAGCATTCATCCAAGTGAAAGCTTTCGAATACCTTGTGAAGCACGGTATGTTGAAGAACAATGTCAAGTTCATTTTCGAGGGTGAAGAAGAAATAGGTTCACCCAGTCTGGAATCTTTCTGTGAAGATCATAAAGAACTATTAAAAGCCGATGTCATTCTCGTATCGGACACCAGTATGCTGGGGGCGGACTTACCCTCACTCACTACAGGACTCCGCGGACTGGCATACTGGGAAATAGAAGTAACCGGACCTAACCGCGACCTGCATTCAGGACATTTCGGCGGCGCTGTTGCCAATCCTATCAACGTACTATGCGGCATGATTGCCAAAGTGGTAGATGCGGATGGACGTATCACGGTACCCGGTTTCTACGATGACGTAGAAGAAGTGCCGCAGGCAGAACGTGATATGATTGCACACATTCCGTTTAATGAAGAAAAGTACAAAAACGCTATTGGCGTAAAAGAACTGTCCGGAGAAAAAGGTTACAGTACGCTGGAGCGTAACAGTTGTCGCCCTTCATTCGACGTTTGCGGCATCTGGGGTGGATATACCGGTGAAGGTTCTAAAACAGTACTTCCATCCAAAGCTACAGCAAAAGTATCCTGCCGTCTGGTTCCGCATCAGGACCACCACAAGATTTCACAAGTGTTTGCCGATTATATTCGGAGTATTGCTCCGGATACGGTACAAGTGAAGGTAACACCGATGCACGGAGGACAAGGTTATGTATGTCCTATCAGCCTGCCTGCCTATCAGGCCGCTGAGAAAGGTTTTGAAAAAGCATTCGGAAAAAAGCCACTGGCTGTGCGACGCGGAGGAAGTATCCCTATCATTTCAACGTTCGAACAGGTGCTTGGCATTAAGACAGTGCTCATGGGGTTTGGATTAGAATCAAATGCCATCCACTCACCCAACGAAAACTTCCCGCTCGATATTTTCAGAAAAGGTATTGAAGCGGTGGTGGAATTTCATATTAGCTTGTAGCTCGTAGCTGCAACTCATTGATACGTCGTCCTCAACACCTTGAACTCTGTACGACGGTTAATCGCATTACAAATCTCCTGCTGTTCCGGTGGGAGATTTTTTATAAACTCTTCTGTCAACACATCTCCCTCTTTCAGGAAAGGTGCTGATTTCAGCGTAAACTTGGTCACTGTTTTAGGTTGCTGTTCACCATATCCTTTCGGTGTAAGACGTTCCGGATCAATCCCTCCCTTAATAAGATAGCGTACAACAGACTCTGCACGGCGTTGCGAAAGACGAAGATTATAATCGTCATTTCCTTTATAATCACAATGCGCAGACAGTTCGATAGTAACATTCGGATTGTCATTCAACAACTCTATCAGTTCATCTAGAGCCACTGTAGACTCTGATGTCAGATCAGCCTTATCAAACTCATAAAAAATATTCTCTATCAGTACAGGGCGGGTAATGGAAGATAGCGGAAACTCAAGTTCATAGAGGCGATCCTCATTAATATTTTCCGTTGCCATTTCTTCTTTGTCATTCAAATAACCACGGCAGGAAGCCAGCAGGGCATAACGGCATCCCGGTGCGAGCTCTTGAGTGAAAGTACCGTCTTTCTTCACGTTTATCTTTAAATAAGTACCGTCATCCCCCACCAAAGTGACAAGCGCATCAGAGAGCGCATCTCCCTCCTTATCGTACACCAATCCTCTCAAGACATGATGTACCTCAGGAAACTCAAAACTATAAATATGATCCCAACCACGGGCATCTCCACGGTTAGAAGAAAAGAACCCTCGATTGGGAGCACCAGGCTCAAAAGTCATACCGAAATCGTCACCCTGTGAATTCACCGGAGACTGCATATTTTCAATACGCCATCGCCCCGTCAGGCTGTCTGTTATAGCACGGAATATATCCAGCCCTCCCATACCAGGATGTCCGGTAGAAGAGAAATACAAAGTACCATCCGGCGAAAAGGTAGGAAACATCTCATCAGCAGAGGTGTTTATTTCAGGTCCCAGATTGTCGACATAGCCGAAACCATCGCGGGTTATGTTGATACGCCACAAATCCAGCCCTCCCTGCCCACCGGGCATATCAGATACAAAATAAAGATAATCACCCGCAGGAGACAACACCGGATGAGCAACAGAAGAAAGCGTATCATTCAGAATTGCACATTTCTGGGGAGCTCCCCACTCTGCTCCGGCACGCTGAGAAACATAAATCTCGGCATAAGCTGGTGCATTGGGCAAGGTCCGGCAGCGAGTAAAATACATTGTTTTACCATCCGACGAAAAAGAGCAGGCACCCTCTTCAAACTCACTATTCACTTCCGAAGCAAGCGGTTCAGGCTTCTGCCATTGTTTCTTTTCATTCCGTTTAGAATGAAATATATCAGCACTCTTCATCCCGGTAATACCGTTCAGGTCAGTACCTTTCGCTTCATTACGGGTAGAGGTGAAATACAAGATATCGGGATCATCTCCCGCATACATAGGAGAATAATCGCTACGGCGGGAAACAAGAATAGGCACCCGTTTTACAATATACCGGGTAGGCTTCTTTTTCCATTCCTGCGCCAGACGACAAGAGGTGAGTCCGATTTGTGTCAGAGAGTCTTTACGTTCTTTCCCGGCAGGCAAGGTCTGTGCGTAAGCAAGGTAATTCTCATAATAAGGTATAGCCGCTGCATACTCACCATTCTTACGGAGCATTTCCGCCAGATAAAAATGAGAGAGAGTATCCGGATAACGATAACGGACAGCATTCATATAAGCGCCTTTAGCCTTCAATGTATAATTGATGCGACGGTAACAATCGCCTTGTTTATAGGCCAGTATGCCCCGTTGCGAACGATCTTTCGGAGAAGTACGGGTATAGGCGGTTTTATAATGACGGGCAGCATCAAAGTATTCACCACGAGCATAGCTTTGCTCTGCATGGCGCAAACTCCGTCCCACTCCACAGGAAGTGAGAAGTAAACCGACAGAAAGAAAAAAGAAAAGAAAACGCCTATATAATCTCATGCTCCATTACTTTTCATAGCTCATTCTAATAAACTGAAAAATCGGCAGATTATTGTATCTTTCATTCCGAACCAAACGCCTGACGAAACGTACATCCGTTCTTCCATTCAGAGCAACCATAAGCGGTTTTACCTTTAATAATGGTTCCTTTGCCGCACAACGGACAAACTTGTCCCTCAACAGAATCTGTTTGAGTTGCATCTGTCTGAATATTCCCTGTCTGCGAAGCACCATCAACCGGTGTGACTGGTTTAGCTTCAGTAGCCTTTTTCCGCGGTTTACTCTGACGCTTAGGCTTCGAAGCATCTTTTTCTTTAGCAGCTTTCCCGTTCTTACCGTCGGCAGTCGCTTCCTGCACAGCCTGTACAATTGTAATATGCCGGTTACTGTTATCCGAAAGCACGCTCATCACAACTTCGGAAACCATCTGTTTCAGTTCCTCAAGAAATTGTGCAGCATTATATGTTTTCTTTTCAATCTCCCGGAGCTTCTTTTCCCAGATACCCGTCAGTTCGGCAGACTTCAGCAGTTCTTCATGGATAATCTGAATAAGTTCGACGCCTGTGGATGTAGCAATCAGGTTTTTCTTTTCCTTGCGGATATAATTGCGTTTGAACAAAGTCTCAATAATTGCTGCACGCGTAGACGGCCTGCCGATGCCATTCTCTTTCAGGGCATCCCGCAATTCATCGTTATCCACCAGTTTACCTGCGGTTTCCATGGCACGCAACAAGGTAGCCTCTGTATAAGGACGAGGCGGCTGCGTCCATTTCTCATATAAATCAGGCACATGGGGTCCGCTTTCACCTTTCACAAAAGCAGGTAATACATTCTCTTCCTCTCCCGGGTCTTTTTCTTCTTGCGACTGTGCCCCCGGAGTTCCGAATATAACTCTCCATCCCGGTTCCAGAATCTGCTTACCGGTAGTCTTGAATTCAATCTCTTCAACTACACCCAACACCGTAGTAGTGGCAAACTTACAATCAGGATAGAACACTGCAATAAAACGACGCGCTATCAGATCGAAAACGCGACGTTCCATATCCGTCAGGTTCTGCGGATATTGCCCTGTAGGGATAATAGCATGGTGATCCGTTACCTTTGAATTATCAAAAACTTTTTTGGATTTCAGCAAAGTAGTGCCATCCAAAGGTGTCGTAAACGTAGCGTAGTCACGCAGTCCTTTCAGAATGCCCGGACATTTCGGGTAGATATCATCACTTAGGTAAGTGGTATCTACACGCGGATAGGTAGCCACCTTCTTCTCATATAATGACTGAATAATTTTCAGAGTTTCATCAGCAGAATAAGCAAACTTCTTATTACATTCCACCTGTAGGGAAGTCAAATCAAAAAGACGGGGGGGAGCTTCCTTTCCTTCTTTCTTGGTTACATTGGTAATGGCAAAAGGAGAATTCCGTATTTGTTCCAGCAATGCCGCTCCTTGCTCTTGGCTGGCAATAGGATCAATACCCCGGTTTTCTTCTTCCTTTTTGGGCTTCTTCCCGGCAGCGATAGCTTCCTTATTCTTTTCAGCTTCCAGAATCAGCTCTTCCTCACTTTTCCGGATTATGGCAGAAAACGTTGTATCACGATATACAGTCTTCAATTCCCAATATTGTTTGGGCACAAAATTCGCTATTTCCAACTGCCGGTTTACAATGAGTGCCAACGTTGGCGTCTGTACACGACCAATGGAAAGTACCTGTTTATTCTGTCCATACTTCATTGTATAGAGACGGGTTGCATTCATTCCGAGCAACCAGTCGCCAATAGCCCGGCTCAGTCCGGCTTCATAGAGCGGTTGAAACTCTTTCTGATCCTTCAGTTTGGCAAAACCTTCACGGATGGCTTCTTCCGTCAACGATGAAATCCACAACCGCTTTACCGGACAGCGTGCACCGGCTTTCTGCATCACCCAACGCTGAATTAACTCTCCCTCCTGCCCGGCATCACCACAATTTATAATCATGTCGGCTTTCTGCATGAGGGTTTCTATCGTATGGAATTGCTTCTCGTAAGTAGGATTACTGATTAGTTTTATTCCGAAACGGGGCGGTATCATGGGCAGGCTTCCCAGGCTCCATGATTTCCAGTTCGGGGTATATTCATGCGGTTCTTTGAGTGTACAGAGGTGACCGAAAGTCCAGGTAACCTGGTATCCGTTCCCTTCGATGTATCCGTCTCTCCTGTCTTTCGCTCCTAATACATCAGCAATGTCACGCGCCACAGAGGGCTTTTCGGCAATACAAACTATCATTCATTATTTTTTTAGCGGAGCAAAGGTACAAAAAAGAGGGCAACAACGAAATAATAAATAGAGAACGATGGAAAGAAAGTACAGTTAGCACAAAAACAAAAGGTAGTTGAACAAATTTGAAATTACAATCAACGCCCTACAAACAAACAAAAACAAAAGAGAAGCAAACAAGTATAGAAAAGACGTAGTTTTGTATCAAATGAAAACTATAATTATGATATGAAGAACCTGAAATCTACCCTAACCATGGGGGCTATTCTCCCAGCGGCATTATTTGCCCAAGAACGCCCAAACATCATTTACATCATGACCGATCAGCAGACAGCAACAGCCATGAGTTGTGCCGGTAACATGTACGTCAACACTCCGAACATGGACAAGTTGGCCGCTCACGGTATACGTTTCACCAACGCCTATTGCTCACTTCCCCTAAGTGGCCCCTCACGCGCCTCCATGTTCACAGGGCACACTCCTGCTGAAATTGGCATGGCCGAAAATGAAATACCAATACCCGAATCCCTGCGTAGCCGAACCTTGGGCACCTTAATGGAGCAAGCAGGATATGAAACTGCCTACGCAGGCAAGTGGCACGTCAACACCAACTCACTACCGGAGAAGCACGCTTTCGGATTCGAGAATCTGCATGGGCACAATGACTTCGGACTGGCCGAAGCAGCCGTATCTTTCTTGCAACGCAAACATAACAAACCTTTCTTTTTGGTTGCCTCCTTCGACAATCCGCACAACATCTGCGAATATGCACGCAAGCAGAACACTCCCTTTGCCACCATCAAAGAACCGGTGTTAGAAGATTGCCCCAACCTGCCTGCCAACTTCAACATTGCCCCCTACGATGCCGATGTACTGACTTATGAAAGAAGCCTCAGCTATCGTCTTTATCCCACACGAAACTATACACCCGATGACTGGCGACGATATCTCAACGCTTACTACCGTCTTGTAGAAACCGTGGATGCTGAAATTGGGAAAATTATTGTCGAAATAGAAAGGCAGAATCTTTGGAAAAACACAGTTATCATCTTCACTTCCGACCATGGTGACGGTGTCGCCGCACACCATTGGAACCAAAAAACCGTGTTGTATGAAGAAGTCGTAAATATCCCCTTCATCATTTGTCTGCCCCAAAGCAAACATGCCGGAAAGGTATTACCCCAACTCATCAACAACGGTACGGACCTAATGCCCAGCATCTGCGATTGGGCAAATGCCGAAGTACCTCAAGACGTGCAAGGAGTCAGTGTCCGTTCTATCGCAGAAAGTGGGAATCCTCAGAAAGAGCACCAGCCTTATGTGGTGACCGAGACCTTTTTTGCACAAACCGGAGGTACTTGCGGTTGGATGGTACGTACATCCAATTATAAATATGTATTATACGAAACCGGCAAGAACCGCGAAATGCTTTATGACATGAAGACCGATCGAGGCGAGATGCGCAATCTTGCCATCGAAAGGCAATACAAGGAGGTTATAAAGCAGCATCGCACCCTACTTTTGGAGTGGATGAAAAAACATCCTACGCTAGGCAGATCGACGCACTTCATTCCTAAATAAGCCTTGAACAAGCTCCCGAACTATTCCGGAAATTCCGCTGACCTTCGGATACCCCAACCTTATTAATAAAGAAATAAACAATAAAATCATTATGGCACTGTACTGAATGTTGTAAGAACAAGTGATATCGGACTTAGATATCAAGTAACAATAACAATATCCAAAATCACTATAGCCTCAACGAATGAGGATGTTCCTTCAAGTGTGATACAAGACGAAATAGCAAATGGTACTTTGGGAAAAGGAGCATCGTAATTACACAAAAACTAAAGAAAAAAAACAAATGCAAAGCCCTTTTCTACATAACCCGAAAGCGTTTCAACAAGAGTAAACACCAGATCCGATACTTTTCACCATCTTTGCAACATCCAAAAACCGCTAACGAAATAAAAACAATGAAAACACATTGAATAAGAACTTGAAATGATAAATGAAAAGAAACAATAATTACTAATAAAATTAAAACCATGAAAAGAGATAGAATATATGCGATTCTCGGCCTACTTCTATGCTGTCTCACGCAGTTCACACTTCAGGCACAGGAGAAGGTATTCGCACAGTATTTCGACATTCCGGTAAACAGTCCAGAAGGAACCGAAGTCATCGGACGTATCCATTTGGAACGGAATAAAGATATATTAACACAACCTATACCCAAAGGCTATCATTTTGAGATTGTCGAACAAGGAAATGAGCAACTGTTTTACTTAGATACCCAATACGACCTTTCAAACCGTATTATGGGAGTATTTATAGTGGGGCGAGGCAAAATGACGAACAGTCACCCCACCTCCCATCAGTTAACTGTAGCATTGAAAGACGGGCACAAAGTACTGAATACATTCACTGTTCAGATTAAAGTTGTAGAAAAAACTCTTTGGAGTATATTTTATGAGCGTTTCACTCCAAGTACCATAAAGAACAAACTTATGTATGGACGCATTAAATATACCGACAGTGAAGTAGCCTCCAAAATTCTTGAACTGAAACAACACAATGGAAAGTTTGAAGGATATAAAAGCTACACTTCCCACCCACAAGATTACGAAGGAAAGTTCGACCCGCTCAACCCGTTCCTACCAACTGGAACTATCGAATACGACTGGCTGGAAATAGCCAAGAAAATAGGTGGGCTAGGATATGCTTACGCCACTTCTTCTCTATATGGACCACAAGGTTCTCCCATCCAACGAAAGGAACTACGCGAAGCTTTATTCAGCGCACTGTTGGCCTATATGCAGTCCGTCCCCGTAGAAGGTGGAGATGTTTTGGTAGAGGGCAAACCAATAGGCCAATATACCGGCGACGGATTCAGTATGCTTTCCACCCATAAGTGGGCGGGAAGCGAATATCCTACGCATCAGTGGGATTTAATTGACCCACTGATAGTGCCCATACTGCACCTGATGCCGGAGATACTAGAGGGAGTCAGAAAACACGACAAGACTTGTACTAAATTGCACAACGAGTTAATACGCTATTGCCAACTTTTTATGGCGCTCATTCCGCAGCGTCGCGTCATTGACAACCCCAAAGGACGTTGGGGAGAGATACAAGACACACTCTATTCATCGGGTGCATGGACAGACGCCAACTTGGGACACCGTTCGCGCACCATGCAGGCATTGCCTATCATTTGGGCAGACTATAACCGACCGATGACTTATGTGCAGTACTGGTACAGCGACTTCTACCAAGATAAGCCCTTTAAAAACTTCAGCCTATTACCCGGTTGGAGCCCACAGGGAGTAGTGGCAGACGTCAGCCACTGGATGACCAAATATTATGTTCCGACACATACCTATATCCAGTCAGGATATCAGCCAGACGGAACCATCTCGCACCACATCGCCAACGCTACCGATGTAGCCATGGCAGCCTATGGCTTTGAATGGCTGACGGATTGCAACAGCGGATATGATTACTTTAAAAATACAGACTTCAGAATCGCCGACAAGCATTATCAGGCCGAACTGGACTGGCTACTGAAGGTTTATCCAAAAATGTTTTACAAACAACGGCTAGACTTCTTAGTTGCCGGACGTTCATTCTTAAGTGATTTACATCTGTTCGTAACCAAGATCTATCAAGATGCGGTCAATGATATGCTAAAAGCATGCAGCAAAGACACCAAGTTGACAGGATTGACCGAACTGAAAGACGTTTGCCGACGACTGAAAGCAAATACATACGAATACTCCGGAACAGACGCCTACTGGGTAAACGAGTTCCTCATACACCGCCGAGGAGAAAACGAGCAACCATTCTATGCTTCATTAAAACTGAAATCGGAACGTACCGTAGGAGCAGAAGATTTCAACAAGGTGCGCAAAGCATGGCATCTAGGCTACGGCATACTGCAAGTTAAAATACAAGGAGATGAGTATTCCGAACACGTACTGAGCAATTATGACTGGCATGCTATACCCGGACTGACCGAAGAATGGCGTACAGATGCCATACCCGTCGGACATGCACAAGCGTCGCTGCCAGGACTGAATAAAGTCTCGGGGGTACTTGCCGACGGCAAAGCAGGAATGGGTATATACCATCACCTGCCTCAAGAGACGTACAGCTCAGCTACCGCCTTCAAGAGTTACCACTTTATCGAAGACAAGATTATCGCCTCAGGAAGCGGAATCGCCCGCCAACATACTGGGCAGGGAAATGAGATTACGACCTTTATTGATCAATCAGTTTTCAACGAGCAACTGACCTGGTGTGCAGGCAGCAAGATACACACCGTCAAACCAGGACAATCCGTAAACCTGACAGAGAAAATCAATAGTGTCTGCTGGCTACATCATGGACAAAAAGGCTACATTGTGCTACCTATTAACAAATTATCCTTACGAATCGTAACAGGAAAAGAGGTGAAGATTACAGATCCTGCCATTGCAAATGACACACCCAACTTCATTCTGGCTATCGGTCATGGAACTGAACCGGGGACAGAATGGGACAACAAATACTACTATATTCAACTCCCCAATGTAAGCTGTGAAGAAATGCCCAGACGAGTAAAAACATTACTGAAAGATGTGCAGTTTGCTATGCAGGACAGCACCGCCCATGCCGTGTATTCCGTCGCGAACAAAACTTGGCAATATGCCTTCTTCAAACCTACAAGTATCAGTGTAGGCGGTATAGAGATAAAGTCAGATGATGTGGCACAAATCATGCTACGCGACAACGGTGAAGAATGGATATTGTCCGTCAACAACCCCATGCCTGATAAAGAAAAGCGAACATTGACATTCAGTATCTCCGCCAACCTACCCAAAGGTACTTATTCCTACCAGACAAGAGGCGTGTATCCACTGGAAGGAGAAACTGTTATTGTAGAGCATGAAGGGAAAGCAAAAAGAATCACTGTGCAGCTACCTGATAGCAGAGATACCACAAAATATAATTACCAGTCGGACCTATATGCTGCGACACCCATTGTAATCACCCTGCCTAAAAACATTATTAACAATTAACACTCTGTACAAACCATGAGAAACAGAATTCTATTCTTATTAACCGTACTGCTTGTGTGTACTGTTCTATGCCCTACTGTAACGGCACAGGAGAAGGTATTCGCACAGTATTTCGACATTCCGGTGAACAGTCCGGAAGGAACCGAAGTAATCGGACGTATTCACCTCGAGAGAAATAAGGATGTATTGACACATCCCATTCCAGCAGGCTATCACTTTGAAATCCTGAAGCAGGATGAGACCTCCCTCTTCGAGGTGGAAACACGATATGACCTCTCCAAGCGGATAATGGGCGTGCTCATTGTGGCCCCGCAGAAGAATACTGGCAACCAGCCCTCCAACCATCGCCTCACCATCGCCCTAAAGGACGGTAACAAACAACTGAAAGAATTCAATATTAACGTCAAAATTGTAAAGGAAACACTGTGGAGCCTCTTCAACAAGCGATACACAGCCAATACACTTGAAAATGAGCGCCTGTACGGACGTATCAAGTACTCCGACGATGAAGTAACAGCCAAGATTAACGAACTGCAGAACAACGGTTGGAAGTTTGCCGGACTGGAGAAATGTTACCAGGGACGTCCACAGGACTACGAAGCCAAGTTCAATCCGATAGACGACCACCTACCCACCGAAACCATAGAGTACGACTGGACAGAGGTAGCCAACCGGATAGGCGGTCTGGGGTATGCATACGCCACTTCCACTATATATGGCCCAAAAGGCAATCCCCAAAAGCGGAAAGAACTAAGAGAGACGCTCTACCAAGCGATACTAACCTATACCAATTCCGTAACTGTGGAAGGCTACGAAGTGATGGTAGACGGAAAGCCGATTGGCAATTGCACCGGTGATGGCTTCAGCCTGCTGCAAGCCCACAAGATGGCTGGCAACCAGATACCCACCCACCAATGGACACTGACTGACCCCTTAGTAGTGCCCTCACTCCACTTGATGCCTGACCTGTTGGCAGGCATGCAAAAGGGAGATAAGACTTGCTTGGAGGTGCATGATGCGCTGATACGCTATAACCAAGTGTTTATGTCTATCGTGCAATCCCGACGCGCCATCGACAACCCGCAAGGGCGCTGGGGAGAGATACAAGATACCCTCTACTCTTCCGGTGCATGGGCCGATGCCAATCTGGGACACCGTTCACGCACCATGCTAGCATTGCCCATCATCTGGGCCGACTACAACCGTCCGCTGACTTATGTACAATACTGGTACAGCGACTTCTATCAAGACAAGCCATTCAAGAACTTCAGTTTCTCACCGGGTTGGAGCCCATGCGGAATAGTGACAGACGTGAAATACTGGATGAGCAAATTCAACATCCCAGCACACAAATACATTCAATCTGGATTCCAACCGGACGGAACCATCTCACACCACGTGGCAAATGCCACGGATATTGCCATGACTGCTTACGGATTTGAGTGGCTGACAGACTGTAACAGTGCATACAACTATCTGAAAAATACAAAATTCAAAATAGCCGACGAGAATTACCAATTCCAGGCCGACCACCTGCTCAACGTATACCCAAAACTATTCTATAAACAAAATATGGATTTCTTGGTAACGGGCCGTTCATTCTTGTCAAACCAACGCGAATTTGTTTTGGGGACCTATCTTCGTGCAGTAACGGCTATGTTTAAAGCCCGGAGCAAAGACACCAAAATAGAGGGAATGGAAGCACTGGAAAACATCTGCAAGCGCTTGAAAAAGAACACTTACGAATACTCAGGTACAAATGCCTACTGGGTGAATGAATATCTAGTACACCGCCGTGGTGAAAACGAAAAACCTTTTTACGCTTCGTTGAAGCTGAAATCTGAACGCACTGTAGGTGCAGAGGATTTTGACAAGAAAGTGCGCAAGTCTTGGTATATGGGCTATGGCATCTTACCGGTGAAAGTGCAAGGTGACGAATATTCAGAGCGTGTATTAAGTAACTTCGATTGGCATGCCCTGCCGGGACTGACGGAAGAGTGGCGTACAGACCCGCTCCCCCTTAAAGGCGGTGCACAGGCCTCACTGCCGGGGCAGAACAAAATCTCAGGTGTGCTGGCCGATGGCAAAGCCGGTATGGGCATCTATCATCATCTGCCGAAGGAAACATACAGTTCGTCTACCGCCTTCAAAAGCTATCACTTCATTGAAGACAAAATCATCGCCTTGGGAAGCGGCATCGCCCGCCTACGCCCAGGACAAGGCAACGACATTGTCACTTTCATCGACCAGACTGTATTGAACACTCCGCTAACTTGGTGTACCGATGGAGAGATACAAACCGTGATGCCCGGAGAGTCCGTAAATATCGCCAAGGAGATAAACGGCGTGTGCTGGTTGCATCAGGGTAGTAAAGGATATGTCATCCTACCAGTGAAAAAGTTGTTGTTGCAGATAAAAAGTGGCACGGAAGTAAATATCACCGACCGTAAAATAGCCAACAAGAAGCCGAATTTTATCATCGCCGTAAGTCACGGAGCCGAACCGGGAAAAGCGTGGGATAATGCCTACCGCTACGTGCAACTCCCCAATGTCAGTGCAAAAGAGATGCCCGAACGTATGGAAGCACTGCTGAAAGATATGGAGTTCGCCATACAAGAAGGTACAGCACATGCCGTACACTCTGACGCGGACAAGACCTGGCAATATACTTTCTTCAAGCCGGGAAGTATTTCTATAGGCCATATGGAAGTCGTTTCCAATGATGTCGCACAAATCATGTTGCGGGATAACGGTACAGAATGGATATTGTCTGTCAACAATCCTATGCCGGATGGACAGAAACAGAGGCTGACTTTCAGCATCTCCACCAAACTGACCGAAGGAACATACACTTACCACACCAGAGGCATGTATCCGCTGGAAGGCGAAACTGTTACGGTAATGCCCAAAGGTAAAGGCAGTAAAGTAACGATAGAACTACCCGACAGCCGCGATGCAGCCAAATATAATTATCAGTCGGATTTGTATGCAGCTACGCCGATTGTTGTCAGAGTTCCCCAAAATAATATAACTGAAAACTAAAAAAAATACACCATGAATAAATTATCCATACTATGTCTAACCGCTGCGGGACTTTCTTCCTGTACAGGCAATAAAACTATACAGCTCAAAAATAAAGATACAGGCAATAATTCCACCCGCCAACTCAACATCGTTATCCTGCTGACCGACGACCAAGGATATGGGGACATGAAATGCTACGGTGGCGAACATCTACAGACACCTAACTTGGATCAACTGGCAGCTGAAGGTACCCGTTTTACCAACTTCTATGCTGGAGCAGGTGCCTCAACTCCCTCGCGCGCCGCCCTACTGACCGGACGCTACGCCGAACGTGTAGGAGTGCCGGGTGTTGTGGACGACACATCGAAGAACGGCATCAAACGCGATGAAATTACCCTTGCGGAATACTTGAAGCAGAACGATTACGCCACCGCCCTTATCGGCAAATGGCATTTGGGTTATCAGCCCGAATACCTGCCACTGCGTCATGGTTTTACCGAGTTTTACGGTCTTCCCTACTCCAACGATATGTGGCCCTATCATCCAGCGCCCGACCATGCCTATCCAGCACTGCCATTCTATGACAATGATCACGTGATAGAGTACAATCCTCCTGTCAATCAGATGACGACCAGACTGACCGAACGCGCCATTCAATTCATCAACAACCATAAGACAGAACCCTTTTTCCTTTACCTGCCCTATACCCAGCCACATGTGCCCTTGGGCGTATCAGGCAAATTTAAAGGAAAATCCGGCAAAGGTCTTTATGCTGATGTCATTATGGAAATAGATTGGAGCGTAGGCGAAATCATGAAAACCCTGAAGGCAAACGGACTGAACGAGAACACCCTCGTCATGTTCACCTCCGACAACGGCCCATGGTTAAGTTACGGTAACCATGGTGGCTGTACAGGCGGATTACGCGAAGGCAAAGGAACGACTTTTGACGGTGGGCAGCGTGTACCCTTCGTAGTACGTATGCCGGGCGTGATACCCGCAGGCAAGGTCAGCGACCAGTTCCTCTCTGCTCTCGACATCACACCGACACTAGTAAATCTCACCCGCTCGCAAATGCCGCGTATGAACAAGTTTGACGGACAAGACGCCTGGGGCATCCTTACAGGAGAGGAAAGTTCCCACCAGCCCTTCTACTTCGTATATAACGGTATAGTGGAAGCCCTGCGCGACGGAAAATGGAAATGTGTGGCTCCGCACAGCTACCGTATTGTAAAGACTCCCGGCAAAGATGGACTACCCGGCGAACAGATTGTCAATGGCGGAAACATCAGTCTTGCCCTCTTCGACATGGAAGCCGACCCTTGGGAAAGCAATGACGTGTCAGTCCAACATCCCGAAATCGTAGAACAGATGTACGCCAAAATAAAGGAGTTCCAAAAGGAAATGGACAAAGAAATGAAACACCTTATGATTGAATAATATCCGCCCATATAAACAAAAAAACGAATTACATCATGAAAAGAACCTTACTGCTCCTGACCTTGACCCTACTAGGGGGGCGGAGCATCTTGACAGCCCAGCAAGTGCTTCCCCCTCAAATGAAGGAAGCACCCGCATGGGTGACAAACGCCTTTACCGTGGCGCAGGCGCAATCGGAAGCCATGTACAAAGAAGTAATGAAAACCAAGCTACTCCCACGCTCCATCCAACGGGGTTTGCAACCCAAAACGGACTGGACGGCGGGTTTTTTCCCCGGTACCCTCTGGTATCTATATGCCTACACCAGAGAAGATACGTGGAAGACACGCGCCGAAAATGCCACCGCCCTGATGAAAGGTGAACAGAACAATGCCTTTGACCACGACATCGGCTTTAAAATGTACTCCTGCTACGGTAATGGCTATCTTTTGACCGGAAACAAGGCCTACCGCCACATCATCTTCCGCTCTGCCAAAACGCTGACATCGCGTTACTCCTATAAGACGGGGCTCATCATGTCGTGGGAACCGGACACAAAACGCGACTGGCTCTTCCCAGTCATCATAGACAATATGATTAACTTAGAACTGCTGATGGAAGCCTACAAAATTTCGGGCGACACCACACTTAGAAACATCGCCGTTTCCCATGCAGACAAGACCATGAAGTATCACTATCGCAAGAATATGTCCTGCCCACACGTGGTAGACTACGAACCGGAGACAGGTGCCCTGCGTAAGTATGACTGGAATAATGGTTCAGATGACACGACAAATTCCACTTGGTCACGCGGCCAGTCGTGGGGCCTTTATGGCTATACGATGATGTATCGTGAGACCGGTAACCTCCGCTACCTGCAACACGCTGAGAAAATAGCCGACTTCCTGCTGAGCCACCCCAACATGCCTGCCGACATGATCCCCTATTGGGATTATTCTGCCCCTCATCGCTCAAAGATGCGCGACACCTCAGCAGCAGCCATCATGGCATCGGCACTAATGGAACTGAGCACCTATTCAGCTCAAGGAAAGGAGTACTTTGAAGCCGGAGAAAAGCAACTGAAAAGTCTCTCTTCTCCCACCTATCTGGCGAAGCCAGGAACTCACAAGAACTTCATCCTGATGCATGCCACCGGAAACTTTCTGCGCAGCAGTGAACTGGACGGCGCCCTATCCTATGCCGACTACTATTTCATGGAGGGCCTGCTGCGCTATCTAAAGCTCATCAACGGCAAAGAACTGTACAAGGTAGCAGAATTGTAAACAGTCATTGTGAAAACCATTGTATCATATCATATTTTTAACGATCATGAAAAAAATATTATTGCCACTGCTTGCCCTCGCACTGTCTGCCAACCTCTTCGCACAAACCGAAGCGCAAGACAAAAAAATGAAATGGTGGCGCGAAGCACGCTTCGGCATGTTCGTCCACTGGGGCCCCTACTCCCTCTTGGGAGGCGTCTACAACGGCTACCTGCAACGCGTTGGAGGTACGGAGTGGATTATGAACCGCTGTAAAATCCCCGTCAAAGAATATCAGGACATCACCCGCACATTTAACCCCGTGAAGTTCGACCCCGAAGCCTTAGTCCGCATAGCCAAAGAGGCCGGCATGAAGTACCTCGTAATTACGGCCAAACACCACGATGGCTTCGCCATGTTCAAGAGCCAAGCCAGCAAATACAACATCGTAGACTTCACCCCCTACGGCAAAGACGTACTGGATACCCTAGCCAAAGCATGCCGCAAGCAAGGCATAAAGTTGGGCTTCTACTACTCGCAGATACAAGACTGGAACAACCCCGGTGGAACAACCGGCCGACGCCCCATGAGCCAAGGATGGCCTCATCCCAAAGCCGAGGAGATAGATGCCTACACACTAGCACACCAAGGCAGCTGGGATCCCTTGCAGCAGACAGCCACTCGCAAGGAATACTTCGACCGCGTGGCCATCCCGCAAATCAAGGAACTGCTGACCAACTACGGTGACATAGCCGTGTTCTTTTGGGACACCCCGTCCGAGATGACGGAAGAATATGCCGGAAAAATCAGCGCCCTCTTCAATGAATATCCGCACATTATCACCAACGACCGTCTTATTAGAGGTAGCGAACGGTTCACTGGCGACTACAAAACCCCCGAACAGACCATTCCCACCGTTAAGCAACTGGACGGTACCGACTGGGAGACTTGCATGACACTGAACGACAGCTGGGGCTACAAGCGACGGGGCACAGTGTGGAAAACCTCGCGCACACTGATTCTGAGCCTGATTGACATCGTATCGAAAGGTGGCAACTTCTTGCTCAACATTGCCCCCGACGGTGAAGGAGCTATTCCCGAAATCAACTATCATCGCCTAAAAGAAATAGGCGACTGGATGAAGAAATATGGAGAGGCAATCTACGGCACCGGACGCGTAAAGGCGAGTGAACCCCAATGGGGACGTTGTACCCAGAAACTAGTGGGTGACAAAACCTACGTCTACCTGCACGTGACAGACTGGCCCGAAGACGGGCAATTGCTGTTCCGCCTCTACGAGAACGCATCAAAAGCCACCCTGCTGCACAACGGACAGCCCGTAAAGTTCCACAATACCCACGATGGTATCTACATTGACCTGCCTGAGACGGCTCCCGACCCATATACTTCAGTTATCAAACTGGAGTTTGACAAGCGGCTTCCCGAAGTGAAAGTCAAACCGATGAACACCCGAAGCTATGAGATTGTGGACGAAAGCAAGAAGAAGCTATAGCCTCTGGCTATCGTTCCGAATACGGGAAACAAACCACGGAAATCTCCTCATACTAGGAGATTAAACAAAATCAGAAGGTACTCGAACAATATTATAAGCATTTGTCGGGTAATCAAAAATCTCTCCAACAAGTAAGCACATGAAATCATATGCTTACTTGCATATTTGCCTGCAAAAAGAGACACCTTCTCCGCAGAATGCTCTGCCCCCTAAATCACATTCAAAAACTATTTTATATGAAACGAATCATTTTCCTGTTATTAGCTTTTATGCTGACGGTCACAACCGTTCACGCAAGTCCCCTGAAAAGTATCCACGAGTTCATCCGCGACACCCCCTTCCCGCAAGAGGAACATACTATCTTCTTCAATCCCACACCGCTCATCGTTCCCCTAGAAATGAAAAAGTCGGACTTCCTGCAATTTAATCTTTCTCCGGACAAAAACTTCACCGGTGAAGGCACCCTGCTTTCCGAACCTTTAGCCTGGAACATGTTCAACCCACACCGCGAACTAAAACCCGGTGTGTGGTACTGGCGGTTCCGGTCAGTAAGCAAAGGCGGCAAGCAAACGGCATGGAGCGAAACCTACCAGTTTACAGTGGAGAAAACGACTCCTGTGTTCGTGACTCCCACCGTAGACCAGTTCATTAATAACATCCCCCGCACGCACAATCGCATCTACTGTTTCCTGCAAGAAGGAATGCCCGAAGCGCAGCGTAACATGCGCTTGCATCCCGAATATGACGAAATGATTGTGGAATCACGCGATGCGCTGGCCGTGGACTTCCGCAACGATACCGCCATCTACAATCAGATAGACCAAATGTACAAAAACGTGGACAAGCTAAACACCGCCTACCAACTCTTTCGGCGCGACATCTATGCCGAGAAAATGGTGCAAAACGTACGCTGCTTCCTCTGCACGGAAATGGACAAACAAGTGCTGAACAACGACTTCCATGCTGGCGACCTCTCCTACATCTTAGCCTGTACCTACGAAACCTGCTACGACCGTTTCACGTCGCAAGAACGACAACAGATAGAGCAGATCCTCATGTACATTCTCGACAAGTATATGGATAACCTTATCGGAAGAGTTGAAAACCTTCTTTATGAAGAGCATTTCTGGCAGTTCAGCATCCGCCACTTCCTGCAAGCCTCCATCGTTCTCTACGAGAAATACCCTAATGCCAAAAAATATCTCGAGTATCTTTACGAATTGTGGACAGCCCGCGCCCCGGCATCCGGATTCAACCGTGACGGCAATTGGCACAACGGAACCAATTACTTCAGTGCCAATGCTATCACACTCTACTATGTACCCGCCCTCTTTTCTCATCTCACCCGTTTCAACTTTTTCCAGCATCCTTGGTACCAGAATGCCGGGATAGGACTGCTCTACTCCTGGTTGCCCGGTTCGCTGAGCGCAGGCTTCGGTGATGGACACGAGAGCACAAATCCGAAGCCTCGTCGCATACGCAGTGCCTTCGCTGACCTGTTAGCCCGCACTACTGGTGATTCCTACATGGCATGGTACTCCGCACAGAACAACGGCTACACCCGCGAAAATGAGACACGTCTTTTCCGCATGGCCCTGAACAAGCCGCGCCCCCAACACAGCGTCCTCCCTGTCGATGCCCCCAAGGCTGTATGGTTCAAGGATACCGGAGAAATGATAGCCAACTCAGACTTGAAAAACCTTAGCAACAACCTGTCACTAAGCTTCCGTTCCAGCCCGTTCGGTTCGGGTAACCACACCCATTCCAACCAAAACGCCTTCAACCTTCTCTACAAAGGAAAACCTGTATACCGATCTGTCGGACACTACATGAACTACCAAGATCCTCACAACATTTTGTCTTACCGCAACACCCGTGCCCACAATACGCTGATGGTAGACGGCATAGGGCAAGCTTTCTCGCCCAAAGCCTACGGCCGCATCACACATATGTTCAACGGTAACCACATCGCCTATGCCTTGGGCGACGCCTCCAATGCCTACCGCGACAGCAGTGACGTAAAGATGTGGCACAGAAAGATAGCACAAGCAGGACTTAGCCAATCGAGGGAAAATGGCTTCGGCAGCACACCCCTAAAGAACTTCAAGCGGCACATCCTCTTCCTCTACCCGGACATTATCGTAATCTACGATGACCTGGAAGCCTCGAAAGCCGTAACATGGAACTGGCTACTCCACAGTCCGATACAATTTGACATCGAAGGAAACAGGCTCATTACACACAACCTGACTGAGGGATTCTATTCTGTCGCACAGATTTTCGGTAGTACCACCTGCAAGCTGGAACAGACAGACGAATATGTCTCTGCAGCGGATAGCACCCGTGCTCAACGCGGAGAAAACTTCAGGAAAGAATGGACACTTACCGCCAATTTCAGGAATATCAAGACCAATCGCATACTCACCGTCATCCAAGTGCAGGACAGTGGAAAGCAACCTCTCAAGGTAATCCGTACAGAAAAAGATAAATTCCAGATAGGCAATTGGATGATTGAAGCCGAGCTAGATGTCAGACGCAGTGCCCGGCTGCAAATCAACAACGAAAACAATGCCACTCTTTTCAGTTATGGAAAGGAAATGATAAAAGCTGGCGGCAAGAACTTCATATGCAATAACCAAGAAACTCCCGTACTGTATGACCAATTCGGTGACACTTGGGAAATAAAAGGAATTGAAAACACTATACCATAGGCTTGGGAGAAACCTCCATAAATATGCATCGGTTGGCACAGGCGGAATCATCCTATATAACGGGGCCGTCCTGCGCCAATATCTCCGTCAAAACCGTTATACAGCAACTGCCCCTATAGTACCGGAAAAGGTTGTAGCAACGTAGTATTTCTCACCGTAAATACTAGCATTGACAGTGCTTGCAGTGACTATAGAGCACAAGCTATTCAACGGCTATGCCAACATAAAAGCCGATTTGGGGCATATTCCCATCTTTGCCATCGTAAACACGGAGATTGTAGTGGTAATCCTAGGCAACAAGACCGGATGTTTGGATAGCCCCACATTACGCATAGCGCAAACCCGCGACGTGTTATGTTTATTGTCGGTATGAATAGGCTTTCGGCTCAAGATTTCCCCGAAAACTGCATTTTGACATATTCCGACGGCATATAGCCGAAATATTTCTTGAAGCTGGTTGCAAAATAGGAAGAACTGCTGAATCCTACCATCATACTGATTTCCGATACAGTATATCTACCTTCTTTCAGCAACTTACATGCATGGTTAAAGCGAATCTTACGGATAAAGTCATTTGTGGATTCACCAGTCAAGGCTTTCATCTTCAAATGAAGATTTGAACGGCTCATAAACATTTCGCGTGCAAACTCCTCCGTAGAAAATTCGACATCATCTATATGTTTTTCCACTACTTCAACAGCTCTTTTCAATAGTTCTTCATCCATAGAATTGAGAGCTACTTTTTCTGGTTCTATCTCTAAAGATTTGGAATAATAATCAATTGCCCGGTAACGAGTACGGAACAAGTTCTTGATTTTAGTAGAGACTACTAGCAAAGAGAAAGGCTTGGGGATATAATCGTCAGCGCCTACTTGCAAACCCTCTAATTGTTCTTTTAAGTCAGCTTTGGCAGAAAGTATGATAACGGGAATATGGCATGTATTCAAATTCTGTTTAATCTGCTTGCATAGCTGCAAACCGCTCATTACTGGCATCATGATATCTGTCAAGATAAGGGCTATTTCCTGTTCCTTTACGACAGCCAAGGCTTCTTCTCCATTTTCTGCTTTAAAAATATGATAAGTCTTGCCCAGTTCGTCACTTAAATATTGCAGGATATCAATATTATCTTCTACAATAAGCAAATTTTCTTTTCTACGCTCCCCTTCATCCATGGTTTCAGCATCTTCCACCTTTTCAGTACCGACAATATACATTTCCCGCTCATTAGTTGCATAGACTTGCCGCCCGTCTTCAGAAATTGCCCCCTCTGACATTTCTTCTTTACTATAAACAGATTCTGCCGTTGGCAAATAGATGGTAAAGCAGCTACCTTTTCCCTCCTGACTTTCCAATTCGATACATCCATGATGCAATTCTACCAAACGCTGTACAAGAGACAGACCAATTCCACTACCTAAATGTTCATTATCAACCTGATAAAACCTTTCGAATATCCTTCCTTGTTTATCTATCGGGATTCCACTACCCGTATCCATTACTTGAAGAACCAGTTGTGCATTTTCTTCTTTCAAGTTCACTACAATACTTTGTCCTTCATCAGTATATTTAAAAGCGTTGGAAAGCAAGTTATTTACAATCAGTTCTAAATAGTTGGGATCACAAAGGATCTCGCGCCCTTCTAATTCTGAATAAAAATTATAGGTTATACTTTTACGTTGTGCTACCCGATCATAGAAAATAAAGTTTTTCTCTATTACCTGATGAATAAGATTGCGTCTCACCTTAAGTTCGAACACCCCCAATTCTGCACGACGGTAGTCCATCAACTGGTTTACCAAATACAGCAACCGATTGGTATTACGTTGTATATGTCCCAACTGTTTGCATATCCAGCGGTCACTAATCTTATCCATCAAGTCCTGCAAAGGAGCCAAAATCAGTGTGAGTGGTGTACGTAGTTCATGAGAGATGTTGATGAAAAAACGTAATTTCATTTCATTCACTTCTTTCTGACGTTCTTTGTCCATGCGCTCCATTTGCAACTGCGCTTCCATACTTTTGCGTATCCAGAAATAGCGGAAAATGCAAATGATGACTATAATAAAAGCTGCAATAAATAGTATAATGGCCCACCAAGTCTTATACCAGACAGGAAGAATAATGATTTCAAGTTTTGTTGGAGTCTCATTCCATTTACCATCATTGTTTGCTGCTTTTACGAGAAACTGGTAAGTACCTTGCGGCAAATTTGAATATGACACCGTACGCAAGGTAGTCGAATAGTACCACTCCTTATCATACCCTTCCAACATATAGGCAAAAGTATTATGATTACCGGATATGTAGTTAGAGACAACAAATTCTAACGAAAACATAGACTGCTCCGCAGTCAGAGTGATACTTCCTGTCTCGCTAATATCCTTCTCTAATATCCCAGTGTCATCCCCCGGACATACATTTTTATTAAACAACTTCAAACGTGTGATGGTTACCGGTGGAATATAAGGATTGTCCTGTAGTAATTCCGGACGAAAAACGGTAATGCCATTAATACCGCCAAAATACATTTCTCCATTTGAGGTTTGACAATATGCAGAAGCAGAAAACTGATTACTTTGCAGCCCGTCATTACTCGTAAAATTACGAAAATGTTCAGTTACAGATTCAAAGTGACTAAGCCCTTTATCTGTGCTAATCCATAATTTGCCATAGGAGTCCTCCAAAATTCCAAATACCACATTGTTTGGCAACCCATCATAAACAGTATATTGTTTAATGGCCTTTTTATTCTCATCAAAACGATAGATGCCGCTACGTGTCCCAATCCAGAAAATACCGTCATTACTTTCATATACACAATTGATGAAACGTTGATTGAGCAAACAATCAGACGGTAATAAGAAAAGACGCCGCAACTCATTCTGCTCCTCTTGATATATAATAAGCCCTATTTCAGAACCGAACCATAAACGTTTCTTGCTATCTCGAAAAACAGTAACGATACGAGTGGATTCAAACGGCTCGCCATTCTTTTCGCGGATAACTGAGGTGAACGTCTTTTGCAATGGATTAAAACGTGTCACTCCACCTAATGTCCCCAACCAAAAATCTCCATTTTCGGTGGGAACTATTGCATAAATACTCCTATTGGCAATTGTTGGAGGCTGAAGATTTTTGAACGTTTCAATACGCCCCGAACTACGATCTAAAATGCTGAAACCACCGGCATGAGTACCAATATAGACTTTATTTAGTTTTTCGTCTACATAAATAGCCTTGACATCATTAAATCCCAAACCATCAGCAACTGTATAATAAGTAAATGTATTAGTCTTCCTATCATAAAAATTCACTCCTCCACTATTGGTACCAATCCATAGATTTTGCCGTGAGTCTTCTACTATGCAATTTACAATATCATTATTTAAAGAACTACCATCTGGAACAAACTGTATATTCTTGAAACGATTCCTCTGTGGATGATAATAATTTAGCCCACCAAAAAAAGTACCTAACCACATTCCTCCTTGCGAATCCATATATATGCTACGTACGGAGGTTTGCGAAAGACTCCCTTTACGCAAAGGATTGCTCTTACAAGCGACAAAAGTGTCTGTCTCTTTTTGATAAATATTAAGTGAATTTATGGTACCTACCCACAGTCTGTTTTGCGAATCCAAGGCGAGTGCCCTCACATAGTTTGAGCTAAGCTGATGAGTCGTACTGGAGTAACATTTCACTTCCCCATTCTGTGGATTTACCAGATATAACCCATGTCCTTCAGTTCCAACCCATAATTGAGTGGAAGATTCCTGAAGAACAGAAATTATCTGTTTATTCTTAAAGATTTCAGGAACGACTTCAGTAAGCGAATTTTGAGAAATGGAATAAGAAAATAATCCTTCGTCACTTCCTATATAAATATTATCACCCTGTTGATTGACAGAATTGGGAACTATTGTAAAGAGTTTAGGATTTAGCCGTGTTGCAATAAACATCTGCTGCACAACGTCAAACAACATCAACTCCTTGTCTGTATAGATTAGCAGTAATTCCTCATTGATTTCAGCAATTTCGTTGACAGGCATTTTTTTGCCGTTCTTCTTGTACGAAAAATTATAAAAGGAATCCATATCTGCATTGTACAGCGAAAGCCCTTCATAAGTACCTATCCATACTCTTCCTTGGCTATCAGTCTTCAGGGAACGGATGATGTCTCCTCCTATACTATTCTCATTCTTTTCATCGTGCTGGTAAACAGTAAAATCATAACCGTCATATTTATTCAGACCATTATAAGTGGCAAACCACATATTACCGCGTTCGTCCTGAGTAATATCGAAAACCGTGCTTTGTGAAAGTCCGTCATCCAATCCAATATGAACAAAACTGATTGACTCTGCTGGCTCCGCATGAAGTGATGTTACCACAGCACATAATAAAGAGAAAAGATAGAAAAGTTCTTTTGCCATATTCCATTAGGTATAAGATTACGAAACAAAGATATACAAAAAAAAATATTTTATTGACAGAACTTGAAAATAAAAGAAGAGAGATACCAAGATTGTTTAGTTCTTCTATTTTTGCCTGTCTTCTCCATATCTATATATCTATGAGAAAGGAAGAAAATCGCATAACCTCTTGAGAATGAATATATAAAAAGAGACTTTTTAAACAAAATCACAATTCCATTCCACAATATCAAAAGTATTTTGCAATTTAATTAAAAAGCATTCAACGCCTTTATCCGGGTTTTCCAGACAGACACGCTACTTTTGCTTCATCGCTTTTATTTAGAAACTCTTAAATATAATAGCATGAAAAAACCAAGTACACTTTGCACGTTTCTTTTTTTAATTCTGCCAACTATCTGCGCCGAAAACATCTCGTGTATCCACGAAAATGTACGCGAAACACCTTACCCTCAACAAGAGCATGTATTGTATATCAATCCATCTCCATTGCTCGTTCCACAAAGTATGAAGCAAGCGGACTTTCTGCAATTCAATCTTTCACAAAGTATGGATTTTTCAAGCGCAAACTCCATCTTGTCCAAACCGGCTCCTTGGTGTATGTTCAATCCGCACAGAATTTTAGAAAAAGGAATTTGGTATTGGCGTGTTCGTTCTGTCAGTAAAGAAGGAAAGGAAATGCCTTGGAGCAAGACATATAGCTTCCACGTAGCAGATGATATTCCGCAATTTGTTACTCCCCCATACGACATCTTCCTGGCAAATCTGCCGAAAGGGCACCAACGCATCTACTGTTTTCTAAACGAAGATCTGCAAGAGACACGAACCAAAGTACGTAACCATCCGGAATTTGAAAGCATGATAAGTGATGCCCGCACCGCACTTTCTGTCAATTTTTCCAATGACACCAAGCCCTATCGGCAAATAGGAATGATGGCTTCATTCTGCGATATTTTAAACACAGCCTATCAAATGACGCAATTGGATATCTACGCTGACAGAATGGTACAAAACGTACGCTATCTGTTGGCAGTAGAACCAGACCAAAAAGTTATCAACAATGACTTTAACGCCGGAGAATTAGTTTATACTTTAGCTTGTACCTACGACAACTGCTATGAACGCTTCACTCCACAGGAACATAAACAAATGGAAAGCATCATTATGAGTGTGCTTGAACGTTACTACAAGAACCATATTCTAGGATATGAAGAAACGCATATCTTCGACAATCACTTCTGGCAATTCACTTTCCGTCATTTCATGCAGGCAGCTTTAGTAATTTACGACAAATATCCACTGGCAAAAGAGTATCTGGAATATAGCTATGAACTCTGGACAGCCCGTGCCCCTGCTTCCGGTTTCAACCGTGACGGAGCCTGGCATAATGGTACAAACTATTTCAGTGCCAATGCAGTCAGCTTGTGTTATGTTCCTGCCTTATTCAGTTATCTGACTGGAACCGATTTTCTGCAACATCCCTGGTATCAGAATGCCGGTATTGCCATGACTTATAGTTGGATGCCCGGGTCAAGAAGTGCAGGCTTCGGAGATGGTCATGAGAAAAACAACGGCAAGCCTCTACGCATCCGGAGCGCTTTTGCCGATTTCATGGCACGCACCACCGGCGACCCCTACGCCACCTGGTATTCCTCCATCAATAACCGATACGAAACCGAGTCCGAAACACGTCTATATCGAATGGCAAGCAGCAAGAAACGCCCTGTCCATACACAACTACCGGCTAATACCCCCAAAGCCATATGGTTTAAAGATTGTGGTGAGATGATTGCCAACAGTAATTTAACCGACCATAAAAATAACCTCAGTCTGAGTTTCCATTCCAGTCCTTTTGGTTCAGGAAGCCATACTCATTCCAATCAAAATGCTTTCAACCTGCAATATGGAGGAAAAGCCATTTATTATGCGGTAGGTCACTATATGAGTTTTGCCGACCCACATAATTTGCTATCTTACCGACACACACGTGCCTACAACACACTTTTAGTGGACGGCATCGGACAACCGTTTAGCACCCGGGCTTACGGAAATATCGTGCGCATGTTTAATGGGAAACACATTTCATATGCATTAGGTGACGCCTCCAATGCTTATTGTGGCATCAGCGAATATCCTATGTGGCAAAAAAACTTCTCTGCACAGAATCTGAAACAGTCCCGTGAAAACGGTTTCGGAGAAACATCATTAACCAAATACCGCAGGCACATTTTCATGCTGCATCCCAATATCATCGTTATTTACGATGAACTGGAGTCTAGTAAAAGTGTAAGCTGGGACTGGTTGTTACATAGTCCTGTTAAATTTAATATAAACAAGGCTACTTCCACATTGATAACAGAAGATAAAGAAAACAATATTCACTCTGTAGCCCAACTATTCAGCGAACAGCAATGCAGCATTATGCAAACAGACCAATATGCAGCCGCCCCTAATGAAAAGAGAGCTGAACGCGGAGAAAATTTCGCCAATCCTTGGTCATTGACGGCCAGTTTTGGTCCAAGCAAAGTCAATCGTGTATTAACTGTTATTCAGGTAGAAACGAATGAAGACAAAATTATGAAAGTTATCCGAACAGACAACAATTTTTTATGTGGAGACTGGATAATTAAAGCTGAGTTAAGCAGCAAACGTCCGGCAAGCCTGCATATTCATAATAACCGATCTAAAGCAACCTTCAGTTACGGAGAAAAAGCTCCCATCATCAATGGAAAGCCCTACTCGTGCAAGAATAAATATTCTTCTCTGCTCTACGACGAGATAGATGGAGAGTGGAAGATAAAAGAAACAGACGATGGAAATCATCTTTCTACCGGCAAAGTTAAATGAAAACCAATTTTTTATCATATTTTTAATCACTAAAACAAGATCATCATGACTAGAAAAACATGTCAAAGGAGTTTTATATCACTCCTACTTGTTGGTTGCATGCTATTCCTCAACAATATAGGAACAGTAGCACAACACACACCCTACAAAGGTAAGGTGATTGATGCAACCAACAATGAACCTTTAATCGGTGTTTCCATTTTGGAAAAAGGCACTTCAAATGGAGTTATAACGGATATTGACGGTAACTTCAATATTCAGACAAACCCAGAAGCTGTTCTCGTCTTCTCTTACATCGGTTATAGCACCGTCGAAAAGAAAGCATCGGAATGTAACGGAATAACAATCAAACTCGCCGAAGATTCGAAATTACTACAAGAAGTTGTAGTAGTCGGTTATGGCGTTCAGAAGAAAGTAAACATGTCCGGTTCCGTATCGGCTATCGACGGTGAGCAAATTGCCGCTAAGCCGTCTACAGATGTTCTCTCCGCCCTTCAAGGCGAATTACCAGGTGTAACCATTACTCGCAGTAGCGGACAACCTGGTTCGGAAGCAGGTTTGCAGGTACGCGGATATTCATCTGTCAATGCTACCCAGACATTGGTGTTGATCGACGGTGTAGAAGGTAGTTTGTCGCAAGTTAATGCCGAAGACATAGCTTCAATCTCCGTATTGAAAGATGCAGCTTCTTGTGCCATCTACGGTGCACGTGCAGCAGGTGTCGTATTGGTCACTACAAAGAACGGTACGGAAGGTAAACCCAAAATTTCATATAATGGTTATGCTTCGTTCAATGTTCCTGGAAATATGCCTGAGCGCATTCCCTCTTGGGAGGAACAGACTTTTATCAATAATTCCCGTTTAGACATCGGTGGTCCCGAGTGGAATGCAGAAAAATCATCCTGGGTAGGCAATCCCAATTTCAACTACCGGCCACTGAAGAACGGACGTTGGGACTTATTTGACAGTGTAGACTGGTTAGGAGAAGGCACTAAAAACTTTACCTTGCAACACAACCATTCTGTATCAGTCAGCGGAGGTACGGATAAAGTAAACTACCTATTATCTGCCAACTATTTCTATAAAAACGGTTTATTACAATACGGTCCCGATGATTACGACCGCTATAACTTAATGGCTAAGATGAATGCTAAAATCAACAAATACATAGAATTGGGCATCAACATTCAATATCAAGCCAATAACACGTCAGAAAGTTCTTATGGCTCAGAAAACATCTTCATGCTACTTTATGAGAACCGTGGACGCCAGCCCATCATGCAGCCCGAAGCTGAGAATTATAAAAACCCTTACAATGGAGACTTGCAACTGAACCCTATCGACCTAATGAAAAACGGTGGTGAAAAGACCGTCAAAAAAGAATCTTATATCGGCAAAGCGCAGTTGACCATTAAAGATTTTATCAAGAACTTACGCATCAACTTAAGTGCTTCCCGCAGAGCCGGATACGCCTCGCAAGAAAAAAACATGCGTACACTAACTTGGTACAATTATGCCGGCAATGTTCAACGTACTGCAAATCCCGCTAATTCTCTGTTTAAAGAAAAATATTCCGATTATCACGATGTATTGGAAGCAACCGCCAACTACAACTTCAGCCTGAAAAACACTCACAACTTCAGTATGCTTGCAGGTACTTCTTACGAGAACTATCGTTTGGACAAGATGGGTGGTACAGCAAAGAATATGTTATCCAACGATTTCTTCTCCTTTAATTATTACGATACTTCCGTTGCAACCAACAGCGAATTGAGCGATGAAATAGGCACTTGGGCCATGATGTCCTACTTTGGAAGAATCAACTATAATTATCAGGAAAAATACTTGTTCGAAGCCAATGTACGTTACGACGGAAGTTCACGCCTTGCCCCTTCTAAGCGTTGGAGAGCTTTCCCTTCCGTATCCGCAGCCTGGCGAGTAAATGAAGAAAAGTGGTTCAAGCTCGGTTGGGTAAGCAGTCTCAAACTACGTGCATCTTGGGGACAATTGGGTAACGGAGCCGTATTAGGCTTGTACGATTATCTTCCTTTAATAGATTACAAACAAAACAGTGACAAGATACCTGCCACTTATCAAGGTGAAAAATGGTTCTACCAGTCAAGCATGGCTTCAGAAGACAAAACCTGGGAAATCATCGAAACAACCAATCTGGGTCTCGACTTCGGTTTCCTGAACAACCGTTTGACAGGTAGTTTCGAATATTATTGGAAATTCAACAACGAAATGTTGTCTAACCTCCAGTTACCTTCACAAATAGGAATTAACGTTCCGAAAATGAATATTGGTAAACTAAAAACCTGGGGATGGGACTTCAACATCAACTGGAAAGACCAAATCAAAGATTTCAGTTATCAAGTAGGGTTCAATATCTCAGACAGTAAGAATGAATTAGTGCAATACGACGGTGCCAGCGTAGTGAGTGAAGGTGTTGTTTCCTTATTGGAAGGTTATCCAATCAATACCATCTGGGGATATAAAACCGATGGTTTCTGGTCGAGCCGCGAAGAATATCTCAAATATAAAGAAGAACACCCCGGTTATAAATCATTCAATGACAACATCGTTAGTGGCGGTGACGTAAAATATGTAGCACAAGGTAATCCGGACCATACAATTGGCGTAGGCGATGGTAACCCGGAAAACCCTGGTGACTTGGTTTGTCTGGGCAATACTACGCCTCGTTATTTATATGGCATCAGCCTCTCCGCTCAATGGAAAGGTTTTGATCTTGCAGTCATGTTCCAAGGGGTAGGTAAACGTGACGTAGTACTGAATGGTTCCATGTTCCCGTTGTTCAAAGCACAAGAAATGCCCTGGACCATTCATCGCGACTACTGGACGAAAGATAATCAAGATGCATTTTGGCCCCGTTTGTATCAATATAAGGGCGACAATTTCAATAGTAAATCGGCAGACAGATGGCTGCAAGATGCTTCTTACTTCCGTTTGAAAAATGTAACCTTGGGTTACACAATACCTGTCAATAAGAAGTATATGGAAAAGCTGAGGGTTTATGTTACCGGACAAGATTTGTTTGAATTTACAGATATACTGTCAGTAATGGACCCTGAAGCAGAAAACAATGCAACCAGAGCACTCTATCCATTCTTCCGCAGCTGGACAATCGGACTAAATGTTACATTCTAAAAAGAGATAAAAAGATTATGATAAAGAAAATATATTCACTGCTTATCTGCGTGATTCTTGTAAGCAGTTGCTCACTGGACAGAGAACCAGAAACAACATTGAGCGATCCAAAATTCTGGAAATCAGAAGCTGACTTAAGAGGTGCTTGTAATCGCTTGTATATCGATCTTCCCGGTTTTCTAACCGGAAGAGGACATGATTTGCGTTCCGATGAATTGATAGGAAACACTCCCGACCCGATATCTTCCGGTAGTCGCGGTATTCCCGAAAAATCATCAGATTGGACCGATCCGTACAATAAGATCGGTGTCTGCAATAATATTATCATCAAGGGAGAGACAGCTCCAATAGCCGAAACAGCCAAAAACCGCTGGATAGCAGAAGCTCGTTTCTTCCGTGCCTTCCATTACTTCGACTTGGTAAAAAAATATGGAGACGTACCTTTGATCCTAAAAGTTTTCACAAGTACAAGCGATCCTGATATTAAAAAAGGAAGAGATCCGCGCGAAACGGTCATACAGCAATGCTATAAAGATTTAGAATTTGCTTGCGAGTGGTTACCGGAGATTGATGCGCTCTCTGATGTTTCCAACTGGGGACGTGTGTCCCGTTCGGCCGCTTTAGCCATGACCACCCGTATCGGTCTATACGAAGGAACCTACATCAAGTACCATAACTTGCAAGAAGGAGACAGCAAGAGTCATCTGAAGAAAGCAATCGATGCAGCAGAAATAATGATCTATACAGAAAAGAAACATTCACTCTATCCTAATTATCAGGACCTTTTCTATTTTGAAGGTGAAGGACGCCAGAATAAAGAGAATGTATTTGTGAAAATCTACGGTCCCAACGGTGCTTCTAATGCTATTGTCTATCACAACCAGTCGGCAACCAAAGCAGGTCAGGTGAGCCTTACCCGGCAAATCATTGATAACTATTTATATACAGACGGATTACCAAGAACAAAGTCCGCCCATTATATAGTAGACGTTAAACATGATGACATATTTATGAACCGCGATCCACGCATGAGAATGACCATTTTTGCCTATAAAGAAGTAGCCTTCAAAGGAGCCGAATATCGTCCTTTCGATCAAGTAAATCACAGTGGCAAGGGTTATCCTATCAAAAAAGGATACATAAATAGCGAATTCAATACCAATGGGCAAGAAACAGTTGACAAAATGATTATACGTTATGCTGAGGTACTGCTCTCTTATGCTGAAGCTCTCTATGAATACAACGGTGAAATCAGTGATACCAAACTGAATGAAACAGTCAATCTCATCCGTAAACGTTCGGGATTTGATGCAACACTGTCCAATCAATTCGTCAGTGCCAACCAACTGAATATGCTTGAAGAAATACGTAGAGAACGTATCGTGGAATTTATTGATGAGGACATGCACTATGATGATATCATACGTTGGAAAACCGCTGAAAAGCTGTTGCCACAGGCTCTATTAGGTATTTTATTCAATCCTGAGGAGAGTACCAAGACCGATAAGGAGCTAAATTATCAATTTACTGACGAAAACGGTTTTTACAAAGGAGTAAAGCTGTACGACCAGCCCAATATTTATGTAGGAGAAGATATTTCCGGTCGTAGCTTCAATCCGGAACGCGACTATCTTTATCCGATTCCCTCCTATGAAATATCTACATCTGAAGGAAACATCAAACAAAACCCTAAGTGGAACGATTAATAACAAGAAAATATGAAAACTCTATTTAATAAAATCACATTCCTTTGTATCCTTGCCGCAAGTTGCGTGCTCACAGGATGCAGCAACGACCATGACGAATGGGAAAATGGTGACCCGGCTCTGGCTCATGTCTATTATTATTGCTTTGAGAAATGGGGAGGTATCCCCGGTGGTAACGATATCAGTTACTCGGTGGAGCAGGGTGAAACCATTGCAATTCCCACCCAGTTCTACAGCAGTTTTACACGTAGCTATAGTCCCATAGTATATTACTATACTTCTGCTACTCCGAAAGAAGAAGCATTGGTATGCGGCACCGACTATGTGGTAGTTGACGAAAGTGGTAACACACTGACACCCGATGCCTCAGGAGCTTACGAAATGATATGGCCAAATGCCCAAAAGGGAGTACAAAACATTTATATCAAAACCCTGAACGGTAAAAAGGGCTCTTTCCGTGTACTGACTTTTTCTCCGGACAAGAAAATGGACGTAACCGATGTCAGTACTACTTCCATCGTTAAGACCGAAGAGTATGAAGTACGTGCCATATCAGAAAATTATTTTGTGACTGTCGTTATTAAATAATTTATAAACTCCGTTTATCCAAAACTGATAAATTAAGAACGGATGAGGAACCATTATTCTCATCCGTTCTATCATTAATCTATCAAATTCTGAAAGTATGCCCCATATACTATTAACCAATCACTTATTTCGCAGATGCAGCAAGCCTGCAATCATCTGCCTGTTATTCCTGACCGTCTTTCTTTCTCCTGCACAGGCAAAAGATTCTGCAAGTGAAGTTTTTTCATTGCTCAACCTTGATTACCCCGGGCTGGAACAAGTAAAAGCTCTCCATAAAGCGGGAAAAGAAGATAAAGCAGCCCAAGCATTGTTGAATTATTACCTTCATCGCAAAGGAATTGTAAACCCTGCCATCGACCTTGACAACCTGAACATCAGCGAGCGTGAGCAGAAGTGGGCGGATGAGGCACTGGAACATACGTTCTATGTACACGATGGCTACCAGCCTTCTTTCAACTACGGCAAAGATATCAACTGGCAATACTGGCCTGTTCAGGATAATGAACTTCGTTGGCAGCTTCACCGGCATAAATGGTTCACCCCCATGGGAAAGGCGTATAGAATCAGCAAAGACGAAAAATATGCCAAGGAATGGACCTGCCAGTATCTGGATTGGATAAAAAAGAATCCTTTGGTAACGGTAAACCAGGAAGAATATGAGATTGCAAGCGCGGGTGAAGTAAAAGGAACCGTTGAAAATGTACGCTTCGCATGGCGTCCGCTGGAAACCAGCCATCGGTTACAGGATCAGATACATCAATTCACTTTGTTTGTTTCTTCCCCCTCATTCACTCCTGAATTCCTGACGCAATTCCTGGTAAATTATCATCGGCATGCCGATCACATCCTTCACAACTATTCAAAAGCGGGAAACCACCTATTGTTTGAAGCGCAACGTATGTTATATGCCGGTACGTTCTTCCCCGAATTCAAGGAAGCTGCCGAATGGCGTAAAAGCGGCATCGACCTGCTGAACCGTGAGATTAAAAAGCAAGTGTACGAAGATGGCGGACAGTTTGAACTCGACCCGCACTACCATCTGGCTTGCATCGAAATCTTCGACAAGGCTTTACAAATGGCAGATGCGAATGGTTTCCGCCAAGAGTTTCCACAGTCGTTTATTGATACCGTAGAGCAAATGATTATATTCTATATGAACATTTCCTATCCCGATTATCTGAACCCCTGTTTCAGTGATTCCAAGAGGGACAACAAGCAACATATATTGGCACATTACAGAAACTGGACCAAAATGTATCCCGAAAACGAACAAATCCGCTACTTTGCTACGGAAGGGAAAGAAGGAAAACTCCCTGTCAATCTTTCTCAAGGTTACTTGAAATCAGGTTTCTTCACTTTTCGTAATGGTTGGAAGCAAGATGCCACAGTCATGGTCATAAAAGCCGGTCCGAAAGGAGAATGGCATTGCCAGCCCGACAACGGTACATTTGAACTTTGGTTCAATGGAAAGAATTTGTTCCCGGACAGCGGTTCCTATGTCTATGCCGGCGATGACGAAGTAATGAAGCTCCGTAACTGGTTTCGACAAACAGCGGTACACAACACTCTGACTTTAGACAACAAAAATCTAGAAATGACGGAATCCATAACCAAACTATGGAAACCAGAGGGAAATGTACAAATATTAGTTACAGAAAATCCCAGTTATAAAGATTTAAAACATCGTCGCTCCATATTCTTTGTCGACCGGCAATACTTTGTCATTGTCGATGAAGCCATTGGAAATGCCACCGGTAACATAAATCTACATTATCAACTATGCGACGGAAAAGCAGACATTCATTCGAAGAACCTGTCCCTGACCTCTGATTTTGAGGGAAACAGTCAAGTGAAATTACAATGCTTTACTGATAAAGAAACAATATTGAAAGAAGAAGAGGGCTGGTTCTCAACAGCATACCGCCAACGTACAAAACGTGTCGCCCTTTCCTTCAACACCGATAAAAAAGATAAGGAAACAATACGCTTTATCACTGTCATATATCCGTCGAAAAATAAAAAAGACTTCCCTGATATGAAAGCCCGTATCAAGAATACAGATCAGAAACAGCAATCCATCGAAATAGAGGTCATAATAAACGGAAGCAAACAGTTACTGAAATATCAACTGTAATAGCATCTGAAACAGTAAACTCTGTCAAAGTTCCTTTTAACAATTCCGTATTACGTATTTCTTAGGTATTCCTATTTTTGACAACAACGAAAATCATCAAATATAAACTATATGAAAAGAAATTCTCTATTCCTCACAACAGCACTTCTTATCAGTCTTGCAAGTTGCAAAAGCACTCCGGTCCAAGAAGAGCCTTGGATAAGTAATGCACTCGGCGTCGCTTCCTACCAATTAAAAAAGACGGCTGAAGAATTGACCGGTACCAACCAGATACCGCGTTCTATCCACTCCGGCTATGACATAAACTTCCTTGACAGCCAACTGCAACATGAAGATAAGTCATATATTGATTCTTTGTATCCTAACCCGTCTGCCAAGGAATTACTGCAAAGATATATCTGCGGCATTGAAGACTGGACCAGCGGTTTTTTCCCCGGCAGCCTTTGGTATGCTTACGAAATGACCGGCGACGAAAAGCTGAAGAGCCGTGCTATTCAATACACCAACATGCTGAATCCGATACGCCGTCTGAAAAATACGCATGATGTCGGTTTCATGATCAACTGTAGCTACGGAAATGCGCTCCGGCTGGCGCCTGACGACACTATCAAAGCCGTCATCATTGAAACAGCAGATAATCTATCCGCACGTTTCAATCCTGCAATCGGCTGCATCCGTTCCTGGGACTTCGGTGAATGGAATTTCCCCGTCATCATCGACAATATGATGAATCTGGATTTACTGTTCAATGCCACAAAGCTTTCAGGAAATCCCAAATACTATGACATTGCCGTAAAGCATGCGCAAACCACAATGAAAAACCATTTCCGTCCGGATTATACTTCTTATCACGTAGTCAGCTACAACAACGATGGAAGTGTAGAAAAGAAACAGACCCACCAAGGTAAGAACGATGATTCTGCCTGGTCGCGCGGACAGGCTTGGGGAGTCTATGGCTACACTTCATGTTATCGCGAGACTAAAGATACGACATTCCTCCAAGAAGCCATAAACATAGCGGACATGATTATAAAAAAAGTAACTACCGACGACTGCATTCCATATTGGGATTACGATGCACCGGCAGGCGAAAATACTCCAAGAGATGCCTCGGCAGCAGCCATCACAGCCTCAGCGTTACTTGAGCTCAGCGCCTATGCTCCGAAAGAAAAGAAATATTTCGACTATGCCGAAACCATTCTGAAGAATCTTTCCAGCGATAAATATTTAGCAGTGAAAGGTAGCAACCAGGGATTTGTACTGATGCATTCCACCGGTTCACTTCCTCACGGTTCGGAAATAGATGTGCCACTGAACTATGCAGACTATTATTACCTGGAAGCTTTACAAAGATACGTGAATTTAACTAAGTAATCAGATTGTTTGACTGGGTAAATCCGTTACTGATGTATCATACGGAAGTAACGGATTTTTTATTTATAAAGGAGAGTCCTGATATTTCAGTCAAAGATACTTTATAAAAACAAGTCATAGCATCACAGAATATCAATTATAATCCGCCTCAATCCGTAATATATATCGTACCTTTACCGCACAATCATTAAATTGAAAACACAATGGAAAAAGAAGCATTCGATTATGCAAAAGTTCCCCATAACTTTGGTCTGTGCGCGACAGCAGATTGCCCTCATGCCGACACTTGCCTACGCCGGATTGCATATACTTATACTCCGGCAAGCATTACTTTTCCGCCTACGCTGAATCCAAAAACGATTGAAGCCATGGCAGGGAAATGCGAGTATTACCGTTCCAATAAGAAGGTGCATTATGCAAAAGGATTTGTCCGCACCACGGAAGCACTGGCTGTTAGTGCATCAGGAACATTCCGCTACGGGTTAATTGGCCGCTGGGGAATCAGAAGATATTATCAGAAACGGAAAGGAGAAACCTTACTCTCGCCTGCCGAACAGCAAGAAGTGATTACATTAGCCAAGAAGCTGGGTTTGCGACAAGAGGAGTATTTCGATGCTTATGTAGAGGAATATAACTGGTAATAAGGTTTCTACCGTCCACCATACAACGGACGGGTAGCAGCATCTTACAAACAAGCAGCCGTGTTCTCGGCAGGTGAATGATTTTCACCTTACGAGGACACGGCTGTTTCCTTTCTCTGTAACTTGGTTTACTCCAAATGGAAATGTCATTTACACGCCGAGGTAAAACCCGTTACAATAGGAGGTAAAGACCGTTACAATATGGGGTAACGGTCGTTACATACGGCAGTAAATGCTTTTACATCGCGGCGTAAACAGAATGTAAATACAACACGTTGATAACTAAAGTACTAAATAAAGAATTCCTTTCACGTATTAAATCTGAAACCTTAACCTTTGAAGAATATTTTCTTCCTCAGCACATCCGTACCATTGGTAGCAATGACAATATAAAAGCCATTCTGCATACCGGGCAATTTCAGATAATTGTTATTTGTTTGCTGTGATAATACCCGTCGGCCGGACAAGTCAACGATCTCGATCCGGGTACTCATATCATTCCCTAAGCCACTCCAGGACAATTGGCCGTTGTAGTAAAACATTTCTGCCGCAGACGAGGAAGCATCCGGTAAAATACCGGTTGAAGGATCATCTACGCAAGCGGCATAAAGTTCATGAATCGACCAGTAATTGCCCTTAGTTCCCGTTTGCACAATCTTGAATTTTGAAGTTTCTTCTGCCGGGAAAGAGATAATTTGTACTGATCCCGCATTCTTGCCCGAAGCAACAAGCTTCCATGTATCACCTTCACCGGTACTCAGATACAATTCATAACCTGCCGGACCATCATTCGGACTCTTCGATGTGTCCAGAATAATCCGGTTCAGTTTCTGTGCCGCTCCCATGTCCACCATCACCCACTGTCCGGCTTGCTGCGAAGCGCTTGTATCCCAACGTGTGGAGGCATCATCATCAATGGCTTTACCCGCATTTGAATTGTTCGTACTGGCCGTGATCTTCCATTTCAGACGATTTAACAGCGCATCCGTAGTAGTGAAAACAGGTGCAATCGTCAAGTTATTCTCCCACACAGCTATCTTATCAATAGTTCCGGCAGCCACATCGGTTACAGTAGACGTAACAGAAGCCTGCTTCTCGTGTCCTTCGCTAATGAAGGCAGCCTCGTCTTTCATATTTACGACAGCATTGTGTAAAACGATAGTACCTGTAGTCTTGGGAAAGTTCATGAAGGAAGTCCCTCCGGACGTACTGAAGTTCACCAGATTCAGATTCATTTTTCCACTTTCCACAACGACACCATGCTTGGCACTTCCCCAGAAATCCGCACCAAAAAGAGTTACCTCACCCGAAAAGCCTGCACGAGTAGTCAGAAAGCGGGTTTCTGTATATGTGTTACTTTGATCCTCAAGGGCTACAACCTGAGAATTAATCATATCAAAGCCAACCGGATCGAGCGCCTCGTAAACCACGGAATTCCAGGAACCATCAATACCCAATCCAAGGGAGCAACCCGATGCGGCTTTACCCTGGTCGGCTTGAAAGACGATGCCCTCGAAACCACCATAATGGAAGTCATTGTACAAAATCTGATTACGGCAATCGCCCACGGTGATGAAACGTAATTCTGTCTGATTCTGCCAATAAGCCTTGTCCTGATCTGCTTTTGCACTGTTGGGCCATGAGCCAAACTTTGTTTCTTCTCCACAAGCATACACTATCGTATTGAACTGCATATTGCAGACCCGCCCACCTTCTGAACCGCCACCGATGCGGATTGCATTCATGAAAACATGTCCTGCCAGATAATCGACATAATGATTGTCACATTTATAAGTAAACAAATCCAGACCGTTGTATGCAGCACGCAAACCTACATTCACTACATACACATCCTTTCCCAGCGCCTGAATACAATAAGGATATTCAGTTACAGTAGGCAATGCGGAAGATACCTGCTCGGGATAGTCAAACGACAATCCACGCACGCCACTACCTGCTGAGAGTTTCAGGAAAGCCTCTCCTTGTACCTGTCCGCGCCCTGCATAGACTTCAAGAATACTGCCATGCCCACGTGGAATAGTAGCAAAATCAGAAGCGCCCCGCAGTTCCACACCTGTAGGAACTGTCAGATTCCCCAGCACTTTATAACGCCCGCCGGGCAGATATACAATACCTCCACCTTCACTGGCAGCCTTATCCAATGCCTTCTGAATAGCTTCCGTGTTATCCTTAGCCATCTCCAGTCCCGAACGGATATCTATTTGAAGCCACATACTGGTTGAGCTGGCAGTAAATGGTACCACAAAGGGTTCGGCTCCAAAGTCAAGTACATTATACAACGCCATACGCAAAGGCTTGGTTTCCGGTACTTTCATTTCCGGGAACTCCGGCAAAGGCTTCATCTCTACAGGCCTATGATCAATGCGGCATTCAAAGAGGGATTGATTATTGATATCCGCTTTCTTCGCAAAACGATTACCTGTAAGGATTGCACGGGCATCAGAACCAATATATACTTGCGGCGCGTCATTATTAAAGTCTGTATCCGAAACGATGAGATCACCTCCCAAACCTTTTACTTCCCCCTTATTGACAGTACACTGCTGCATCATCAATTTAGAAGAAATGCCTTGTTCCAGCAATACTGCCGCATCCGAGGCAGATATTTCACACCCATAGAACTGTACCGGTCCAGTACTGGCGGATGTCACTACCACACCTTTTTCGCAATCTTCAATGTGGGCCCGTGTAAACATGATACCTGCCGATGAAGTACCATCCACATAAATACCCGTCTCACAGTTCCGCAAATTGAACCCATAATTATGTCCGTTAGGTGCACCGTCTCCTCCTACGCAAAGTCCGGTACTAAAACCTTTATTATAGCCTTCAATATCCACATAGCATGTATACGACCAGTCGTTACGACGCATCACAATGCCTGTTCCATGCTTATAGATCCAGTCAGCATAGGCTCCACCTGCCTGCGGCGCTCCTTCCAGACCGGAGTCCGCCCAATAATCGGGTGAGAAATGTATCCACTCAAAACGCCCTACATCGGCTATATGGTCAATCTCGATACCACGTGACAGCGGAGTGCCATACACATCATAGATATTGGGACAACCGCCCCCGTTTTTCCTCGACAGCACGATGCCGCTATAAGAATTCACCAATGTCACATGACGCACATTGCAGTAATCGTTTCCCCATACGCCCTCACGCCCGTACAAGATAGTGGGCGGATAAGGTTTTATATTATCAGGATCCTGGTGTGGATACCAGATAGTAAGGTGTGTCAATGCAGTAGACGGTTCCATCGTGATAAATGCACCGGATTCTGTCTCAGATCCACTTTGCGTATCCACCATCAGGATGGTTCCTTCCACTGGCTTGCCTTTCACCGGCCGTTTCCATTCTCCACGCATCGTAACACCGGTAGGAATGAACAACTTTCCGGAAATACGATAACGACCAGCCGGAACAAACAATACACCACCACGGCGATTTTCGCCCAATTTAGTCAATGCCGTCTGGAAAGCATCCAACGAATTTTTCACACCCGTAGGATCGGCATTAAAGTCAGTAGTCACAGTATAGGTAGCCACCCCTACATCTTCTGCCGGATATTCATCCGACGCGATTAATTTCCAGTTACCGGGTTTATCAGCAGACTGCGATCTTACACCCAAAGCCAATAAGGCTAACAAACTAAGAAGTAGTAATTTCTTCATGCGATATTATTATTAGATTATGGTTCTTCTATAAGTAAGAATAATATCGCAAAGATGTGGTGGGACAGTTAATAAGAGAATTAATCTGGAATTAAAAACAAACTAATTTTCGTGTACACCGCTTAAAAACAAAAAAGCAGGGTATTTTTTAACACCCTGCCTCTCTAAAATTATCGAAATTATCAATAAAAGCTTTATTCTTCGTCCATCAGGATTTCCAGAATCTGGCAAGCAGCCTTGGCAACCGGAGTACCGGGACCAAAGATAGCAGCTACACCGGCCTTATAGAGGAAATCATAATCCTGTGCAGGAATTACACCACCGGCAATTACGATGATATCCTCACGACCCAATTTCTTCAACTCTTCGATGATCTGCGGAACCAGTGTCTTATGTCCGGCAGCCAGTGAAGATACGCCCACTACGTGAACGTCATTTTCAACAGCCTCGCGGGCAGCTTCGGCAGGTGTCTGGAACAACGGTCCCATATCCACATCGAAACCACAGTCGGCATATCCGGTAGCTACAACCTTAGCACCACGGTCGTGACCGTCCTGACCCATCTTGGCAACCATAATACGGGGCTGACGTCCCTCTTTCTTCGCAAACTTTTCAGTCAACTCGCAAGCACGCTTGAAGTCACTGTCATTCTTACTTTCTGATGAATACACGCCTGATATAGTTCTTATTATTGCTTTATAACGTCCTACAATCTTTTCGCAAGCATAAGAGATTTCTCCCAATGTAGCGCGAACACGGGCAGCTTCCACTGCCAATTCCAGCAAGTTGCCTTCCTTGGTTTCCACGCATTTGGTGATAGCCTCCAATGCTTTCTGCACTTCAGCCTCATTACGTCCTTCTTTCAGACGCTTCAGGTTCTCAATCTGTTCCAGACGAACTGCTGTATTGTCGATTTCAAGGATATCAATCGGAGCTTCTTTCTCCAAGCGATACTTGTTCACACCAACGATAGTCTGAGAACCGGAGTCGATACGGGCCTGCGTACGTGCAGCAGCTTCTTCGATACGCATCTTAGGAATACCGGTTTCGATAGCTTTCGCCATACCACCCAATTTTTCAACTTCCTGAATGAGTTCCCAAGCCTTGTGAGCCAGTTCGTTTGTCAGAGACTCTACATAGTAAGAACCACCCCACGGGTCAACATTCTTGCAGATGTAAGTTTCTTCCTGAATATAAATCTGAGTGTTACGTGCGATACGTGCAGAGAAGTCCGTCGGCAATGCAATAGCCTCGTCAAGTGCATTGGTGTGCAAAGACTGAGTATGTCCCAGTGCAGCAGCCATGGCCTCGATACAAGTACGGCCAATATTGTTAAACGGATCTTGCTCGGTCAGTGACCAGCCCGAAGTCTGAGAGTGTGTACGCAGAGCCAGAGATTTCGGGTTCTTCGGATTGAACTGTTTCACAATCTTCGCCCAAAGCATACGTGCAGCACGCATCTTGGCAATTTCCATGAAGTGGTTTGTACCGATAGCCCAGAAGAAAGACAGGCGCGGAGCAAAAGCATCAATATCAATACCCGCAGCTGTTCCGGCACGGAGGTATTCCAAACCGTCGGCCAACGTATAAGCCAACTCGATGTCCGCCGTAGCTCCCGCTTCCTGCATGTGGTAACCGGAGATAGAGATAGAGTTGAACTTCGGCATCTTCTGAGAAGTATATTCGAATATATCGGAAATAATCTTCATGGAGAATGCAGGCGGGTAAATATAGGTATTACGCACCATGAACTCTTTCAGAATATCATTCTGGATAGTACCGGCCATTTCTTCCAACTTAGCACCCTGTTCCAGGCCGGCATTAATATAAAACGCAAGAACCGGAAGCACAGCACCATTCATTGTCATGGACACGGACATCTTGTTCAAAGGAATACCATCGAAGAGAACCTTCATGTTTTCCAGTGAACAGATAGATACACCGGCTTTACCTACGTCACCTACCACACGTTCGTGGTCTGGATCGTAACCGCGGTGTGTAGCCAAGTCAAAGGCAACGGACAAACCTTTCTGTCCGGAAGCCAGGTTACGACGGTAGAATGCATTCGACTCTTCAGCAGTAGAGAATCCGGCATACTGACGGATTGTCCAGGGACGCAATGTGTACATCACAGAGTACGGACCACGCAGGTAAGGAGGCAAACCGGCAGCATATCCCAGATGTTCCATGCCTTCCAGGTCTTCCTTTGTATAAACAGGCTTCACTTCAATGTGTTCCGGCGTTTTCCAATCAGCATGGATGCCGTTAGCCTTTTGCCACTCAGCACCGTTTGCAGGCTGAAATGCGGCATATATATCTAAGTTCTTAAAATCTTTTCTCATCTTACTTCAAAAGTTTAGCGTTGAATTCCTTTAATGTTTCCAGCACGTTAACGCGAACATGGATAAAGTTCTCGATACCGACAGCCTTCAGTTCTTCCATGTTGGCAGGAGCACCGGCTACGATAAATATGGCACGGCCATCCAAAGCCTTGAAGGCAGGAACAGCATATTCTGCATATTCATCGTCACTCGAACACAATACCACGATGTCAGCTTTGGCAGCCATAGCGGCCTCTATACCGGCTTCCACTGTGGGGAAACCAAGGTTGTCAACCACCTCATATCCGGCACAAGCCAGGAAGTTGCAAGAGAACTGAGCACGTGCCTGACGCATAGCCAGGTTACCGATAGTCAACATAAATGCTTTCGGACGCTTACCGGAAGCTTCCGTTTCGAGACGCAACGCTTCAAATTCACTGGCAGCACGGTCGAAATTCAATGTCTGAACATCTTTTTCGCAAGTGTCATGACCACCGCAGCAGCAAGTAGCTTCAAGCGGTTTCTTCTCACCTGCCTTCTCATTGAAGTTCGGGAACTGATTGGTACCCAACAATACTTCGCGACGCTGGGCAACAGCTTTATGACGGGTCTTGTTACTTTCGTTCACAGCAGCCTGCACCTTACCAGCTTTTACTGCTGCATAGAAACCGCCTTCTTCTTCTACCGCAAGGAAGAGTTCCCATGCTTGTTTAGCGATGGATACAGTCAGGTTTTCAATATAATAGGAACCGGCAGCAGGGTCAATCACCTTATCAAAGTGAGACTCTTCTTTCAGCAACAACTGCTGATTGCGCGCCATACGTTCAGAGAATTCATCAGGAACCGCATACGTTTTGTCGAACGGGCTCACAGTCATTGAGTCCACACCGCCCAAAGCAGCACTCATAGCTTCTGTCTGCGTACGCAGCAAGTTCACATGAGCGTCGAACAAAGTAAGGTTGAATGTAGAAGTCTCAGCGTGAACACGCATCTTAGCAGCACATTTAGCTTCCGCATCATAAGAAGCCACAATGTTTGCCCACAACATACGGGCAGCACGGAACTTAGCTATTTCGAGGAAATAGTTGGAACTGATACCGAAATTGAATTTAATCTTCCTGGCAACTACAGCAGCAGGAACTCCGGCTTCGGTCAGTTGATTCAGATATTCATTACCCCAGGCAAGAGCATACCCCAATTCCTGATAGATATAAGAACCGGCATTATTCAGTGTCAGAGCCGTTACATTCAGTACACGGTATTCCGGCAGAGCATCGGTTGCTTCAATCAAGGCTTTGGCTGTTGCCAGCATATCGCCCTTTTCTTTACCTTTGGCCAGCATCTTGTCGAAGAAATCATAGCCGATAGAACCTTGCAATTTCGTCAGGTCATATTCTTTCTTCCGGAAGTAAGCTACCAGGATTTCCGCAAGTTTCACTACATGTCCCTGGCACGTGTAGAAGTTCAACTCTACACAATCAGCGCAGATACCTTCGAGCAATGTCTCGATGTATTCAGCATTAAGTTCTTTCGCCTTCACACGGAACGCCAGTGAATCTACGCCTTTATTCAGAATATCCAGCGCTTTTGTGTTAGCTTCCTTCGGGCATTCCACCTTGATTTCCTGGCGTACCAGCCATTCGTTGTTGTCTTTCTTGGTGCCTCTGAGATAAGGGAATTCACCGGGAAGTGCATCCGTCGTTTTCAGTCCTTCGAGGTCTTCCATGCGATAGAAAGGTTTCACCTTGAATCCTTCGTTTGTTTTCCAAACGAGTTTCTTCTCAAAATCAGCGCCTTTCAGGTCGGCTGTAACTTTGTCCATCCACTGTTCGGTGGTGGTGGGAGCAAAGTCTGAGAAGAGTTTTTCTTTACTGTCTGCCATAGTTTATTTTATAATTAAAAAGATAATGAGTAATCTCTTCACTTGCCTATTTGTCTAAAATAGGACTTGCAAATATACTCAATAACTTAATAACACAAGGTTTTTTAAGTAAAATTCGCATGAAGATATGACATTCTGGAAGCATGATTTCCGTATGTATATGCATGATTGCAAAGTGCACCTTACATTTTAGAGTAAAAACTTATATTCAAGCATACTACTCAATTATCCTCTGCCCATGCCTGTACTCAAAAGAAAAACTCCCGGAAACCCTTTGCTACCTCCCTTTTAATGCCTACCTTTGCGCGAAATTTAATAAGCAAATAAAAAAGATAAACAAAAGTAACTATGGATTGGTTAGAGAGTTTGTTATGGGACCCTGCCTCCGTCGCCCATATCGTATGCTTGTATGCATTCGTAATATCTGTCGGCGTGCTTTTGGGCAAGATCAAGATTTTCGGGATATCGCTGGGAGTCACATTTGTACTTTTCACTGGTATCCTGATGGGACATTTCGGCTTTACGGGTGAGACACACATTCTGCACTTCATCCGCGAATTCGGATTAATTCTATTCGTATTCTGTATCGGTCTGCAAGTAGGACCGTCGTTCTTCTCTTCCTTTAAGAAAGGAGGCATGACACTGAATATGCTTGCAGTAGGTATAGTTGTACTGAATATTGCAGTAGCTTTGGGCATTTACTTCATCGACGGAGGAATCGACCTCCCCATGATAGTAGGTATCCTTTACGGTGCAGTCACCAATACTCCGGGTTTGGGTGCCGCACAGGAAGCATTGAATCAACTGAACTACACGGGTGATCCCATCGCATTGGGATACGCCTGCGCTTATCCGCTCGGTGTTGTCGGTATCATCGGTTCTATTATTGCTATCCGCTACATCTGCCGGGTGAACCTGAAAAAGGAAGAAGACGAACTCTCTACACAGACTTCTGATATGAAGCACATGCCGCACATGTTGCATCTGGAAGTTCGCAATGAATCTATCGATGGAAAGAAGCTCCTCCAGATCAAAGAGTTTATGGGACGTCCTTTTGTATGTTCACGCATACGCCACGATGGACACGTCAGCATCCCCAACCAAGATACGGAATTTCATATCGGAGACCAGGTATTCATCGTATGCTCCGAGGAAGATGCCGAAGCGGTAATCGCTTTTATCGGTAAAGAAATTCAAGTGGACTGGGAAAAACAAGATATGCCAATGGTTTCACGCCGCATATTGGTGACTAAGTCCGAAATCAACGGTAAGAAACTGGGTAGCCTGCATTTTCGTAGCATGTATGGAGTGAATGTAACCCGCATCAACCGTTCCGGTATGGATTTGTTTGCCGATCCGAATCTGATATTGCAGGTAGGTGACCGCGTTATGGTCGTGGGTCAGCAAGATGCTGTAGAACGGGTTGCCGGTGTATTGGGCAACCAGTTGAAGCGGCTGGATACACCGAACATTGTGACTATCTTCGTGGGTATTTTCCTGGGTATTCTGCTAGGTAGTCTTCCTATCGCTTTCCCGGGCATACCTACTCCGGTAAAACTCGGTTTGGCCGGTGGTCCGTTGGTGGTTGCTATTCTTATCGGACGGTTCGGACATAAATTGAAGCTGGTGACTTATACAACCATGAGTGCTAATCTGATGCTGCGCGAGATCGGTATTGTACTTTTCCTTGCCAGTGTAGGCATCGAAGCTGGTGAACACTTTGTACAGACCGTAGTAGAAGGTTCCGGACTATCATATGTAGGCTATGGTTTCCTGATTACCGTAATTCCTTTGCTGATTATCGGTATGATTGCCCGCTTTTATTGCAAAGTGAACTATTTCACTTTAATGGGATTAATTGCAGGTAGTAATACCGACCCTCCTGCACTAGCGTATGCCAACCAGGCATCCGGTAACGATGCTCCGGCAGTAGGCTATTCTACGGTTTATCCGCTGACAATGTTCCTGCGTATTCTGGCGGGACAAATGATATTGCTGACAATGATGTAATACAAGTTGCATTTTAGCAAAAAGAGAGGTCATGTTCGCATGACCTCTCTTTTTTAATTTCACCAGATTATAAACAACTCCGCTTCACTTGATTTTGAGTTTCACAAACTCCTCCACGAAATCTATTGTTTTTTCAATTCCCAGCACCGAAGAATCAATGCAGAGATGATAAGTTGCCGCAGCTCCCCATGTCTTGTAACTATAATAATTGTAGTACTCCGAACGTTTTTTATCTGCCTTGCTCATCATATTTTCCGCCTCTTCTTCCGAAATGTGATGCATAGCGCAAAGACGAGCAACACGTGCCTCATGCGAGGCAGAAATAAAAATATTGGCGCAACGGGGATGCTCCCGGAGAATATAATCGGCACAACGGCCTACAAAAAGACAGGACTTCTCAGAGGCCAGCTGACGGATCACATCACTCTGCACTTTGAAAAGCGCGTCATTACTAAGACAATTTTGGGTAGGTAAAGCGCCATCTCCCACAAAAGGGAAACGCATACCGAAAAGTCCGCCGATGATTCCCTGCGAAGCACGCTCATCAGCTTTCTCAAAAAATTCACGACAGAGGCCACTCTCCTTGGAAGCCAGAGTTATCAACTCCTTATCATAGAAATCGATGCCCAAGCGGGCTGCCAACTTCTCCCCTATCTCCTTTCCGCCACTTCCCAATTGGCGACCGATGTTCACAACGAATTTCTTATTCATAGCTTCAATCTAAATATTGGTTTACTGATAGCAAAAGTAAGGATTTATAGGAAAGAAACAAAAAAAGTCACACGTTTTTCGCCCTATCCTTCCGCTCTCTTGAATTTACGGAACTGCCTTACCAACATTACCAGCGCTACCAGGCTGGCAAGTAAATCGGAGAATGGCATACTATACCACACACCTGCCGCACCGAAAAAACGGGGCAGGATTATCAATGCCGGAAGCAGGAAAAGCATCTGGCGCGTAAGAGAAAGGAAAATAGCCTTACTGGCCATTCCGATACTCTGGAAGAAATTAGATGTCACCATCTGGAAACCGATAATAGGGAAAAACATCACTACGACCCGCAAACCACGTGCCGAGATTGCTATCAATTCCTCATCAGAAGTAAATATAGAAACTACCAGCTCAGGTATAAGCATTCCCATCAGAAAACCGGAAGTAGTGACAACTGTTGCAAATATGATTGTCAGTTTCAACACCCGGGAAACGCGCGCGTATTGCTGGGCACCAAAGTTATATCCAGCAATGGGCTGCATACCTTGATTCAGTCCCATCACAATCATCACAAATATAAATACCAGTCGATTGACAATGCCGAATGCACCGATGGATAAATCTCCTCCATAGCGCTTCAGCCCTTGATTGATAACAATCACAATAAAACATGCCGCCAAATTCATGAGGAAAGGAGACATACCGATAGCAAGCGAATCTATCACAATCTTACGACGCAAGCGGAAAATGCCGCGGTGAAAGTGCAAGAGTTCGTCTTTATTGCTGAATATCTTGAATTGCCACAGTAATGAAATGACCTGGGCAATGATAGTGGCAATAGCGGCTCCACGGATACCCCAACCGAAGCCATAAATAAATAGAGGGTCAAGTATCGTGTTGATAACAACCGTAGCAATAGTGGCATACATCGCTTTCTGCGGATGTCCGGAAGAACGCAACACAGCATTCAAGCCCAGATAAAGGTGGGTGACGACATTGCCTAGTAAAATGATCTGCATATATTCGCGGGCGTACTTCACCGTCTCATCACTACCGCCGAAGAAGTAAAGGATGGGATCGAGAAATATCATCGTCACTACCGTAAATGCTAATCCCAGCACTATATTCAGGACAAGCACATTACCTAATATCCGTTGAGCCGTATCATAGTCTTTCTGCCCTAACTTTACAGAAACCAGCGTAGAAGCGCCCACTCCCACCAACGAACCGAACGCTGCTGCAAGATTCATCAGAGGAAAAGTAAGTGCCAGTCCCGAAATAGCCATTGTGCCCACTCCGTGACCGATAAAAATGCTGTCCACCATATTATATAAGGAAGATGCCGTCATGGCGATAATTGCCGGCACTGCATATTGCATCAGTAGTTTTCCAATCTTTTCTGTTCCCAACGCTGTGGGTGCCTTTTGTCCTGTCATACCTATTTCTTTATTTTCAGGGCGCAAAGGTACTCATTTTCCCGCAAGCAAACAAAAGAAGACGAGAAATAGATTATTTGTAGTGTTATTTCTTCAAGAGGTATATCATGCTAATTTCGGCTATTATGGTTCAATAGATATCACCTATTTGATTATACAAGAAGTTATGCAAAACAACTAATACACTATATATCAAGCAAATAAATTTCAATCAAATACAATAATAAAAAAAAATGGGGTTCATTCGGGTTCATTTGGGTTCAAGGTTCACTATGAACCCTACGTGCCACGTATTTATGTGGGGAAAAAGCTGTTTTTGTAATATAATAAGAACTATTTATAGACCATCTTCGCACCCATTCATCTTCGTATCCCGACAGAGTATAGTCAGAACATTTGCAATACAGTATTATTTTCGTACATTACATAATAAATGGGAGTGAACCTACACCCCAAAAAACACATATTATCCACAAAATCAAAAAGCAATTAACACACTCACTATCTGATGATTAATAAAAATTTCAGAAATTTCATACTGACAGATAGGGTTCATAGTGAACCTTGACCCCTGTGAACCCTGCGCAACAGTAAAACGATGTTACAATAAACGAATATGGATACAATATCATCCCCCTATCATCTATCCCACTAAAAAATCAACTATTAAAAGAGCAAACAAAATTATAGCAAGAGGGAACAAAACTATTGCAGAAGTAAATGAATACCCATAAGGTTCATTGAAAAATACTGGAAAATATAAAAGTCACATATAAGAGATGATTTTGCTAAATAATATAAGAAGGAATTCGTGAATACAAAAGTTTGGAACAAGTCCGTAAAATTCATAAAGAGGCAGCCAATGAATCTGCTAGTTGGGGTATTTTTCGCCCTAAACTTTTCCTAATTCTCCCCTCCTTCGTGCCATTATATGAAAAATGTTTCGTATTTTTGTCCCCAAATTGTGTTAATGTACAACGAAATGAATGTATTAGAACTAAGTGAACAGGAAATCATTCGACGTAATAGTATGAATGAACTTCGCGCGATGGGCATCGAGCCCTATCCCGCTGCAGAGTATGTAACCAATGCTTTCTCCACTGATATAAAAGCAGAATTCAAAGATGACGCTGAACCTCGCAAAGTATCCGTAGCCGGACGTATGATGACACGCCGTGTGATGGGTAAGGCTTCGTTTATTGAATTGCAGGACTCTAAAGGTCGCATTCAGGTATATATTACCCGCGACGATATCTGTCCGGGAGAAGACAAGGATCTCTACAACACTGTATTTAAACGCCTGCTCGACTTAGGCGATTTCATTGGAATCGAGGGTTTTGTATTCCGTACCCAAATGGGCGAAATCAGTATCCATGCCCAAAAGCTGACTGTACTGGCAAAATCCATCAAACCGTTGCCTATTGTAAAATACAAAGATGGTGTAGCTTATGACTCCTTTGAAGACCCCGAACTCCGCTATCGCCAACGTTACGTTGACCTTGTAGTGAATGACGGCGTAAAAGAAACATTCCTGAAACGTGCCACGGTTATTAAAACCATGCGTGCTGTACTGGACGAAGCCGGCTACACGGAAGTGGAAACTCCGATTCTGCAATCCATCGCAGGTGGAGCAAGTGCCCGTCCTTTCATCACTCACCACAACTCACTGAATATGGATCTGTATCTGCGTATCGCTACCGAACTTTACCTGAAACGTTTGATCGTTGGTGGTTTTGAAGGTGTGTACGAAATCGGAAAGAACTTCCGCAACGAAGGTATGGACAAGAACCATAACCCGGAATTCACCTGTATGGAACTGTACGTACAATATAAGGATTACAACTGGATGATGAGTTTCACCGAGAAATTGCTGGAACGTATCTGCATTGCCGTGAACGGCAGCGAAGAAACTACCATCGACGGTAAGACCATCAGCTTCAAGGCACCATACCGCCGCTTACCCATCCTGGACGCTATCAAGGAAAAGACAGGTTACGACCTCAATGGTAAGAGTGAAGAAGAAATCCGCCAGGTCTGCAAAGAACTGAAAATGGAAATTGACGACACCATGGGTAAAGGCAAGTTGATAGATGAAATATTCGGTGAATTCTGCGAAGGCACTTTCATTCAGCCTACTTTCATCACTGACTATCCTGTTGAAATGAGTCCGCTGACCAAGATGCACCGCAGTAAACCGGGACTAACCGAACGTTTTGAACTGATGGTGAACGGTAAAGAGCTTGCCAATGCTTATAGCGAGTTGAACGATCCCATCGACCAGGAAGAACGTTTCAAAGATCAATTGCGATTGAGTGAAAAGGGAGACGATGAAGCAATGTTCATCGACCAGGATTTCCTGCGTGCCCTGCAATTCGGTATGCCTCCCACATCAGGTATCGGTATCGGTATTGACCGTCTGACGATGCTAATGACAGGCAAGTCGTATATTCAGGAAGTACTGTTCTTCCCGCAAATGCGCCCCGAAAAGATCACTCCGAAAGATGCTCCCGCCAAATATATGGAACTGGGCATTGCCGAAGACTGGGTACCCGTTATTCAGAAAGCCGGCTACAACACAATAGAAGATATGAAAGATGTGAATCCGCAAAAACTGCACCAAGACATTTGCGGTATTAACAAGAAATACAAACTGGAACTGACCAACCCGTCGGTAAACGACGTAGAAGGCTGGATTGAGAAAATTAAGAATTAAAGAATTAAAAATTAAATAAGAAGATTAAAGATCGAATGAGGGAAAGGAGTTTCCTTTCCCCCTTTTAATTTTTAATTATTAATTATTAATTTCGATATGAAACTACCCGGAAAGATAGCCATAATGGGCGGAGGAAGCTGGGCTACAGCCATTGCAAAAATGGTACTTGCTCAGGCTGAGTCGATTAACTGGTATATGCGACGAGATGATCGTATAACCGATTTTAAACGACTGGGCCATAACCCTGCCTACCTGACGGGCGTCAAATTCGACATGAAGCGCATCAACTTCAGCTCTAATATCAACGATGTAGTAAAAGAGTCTGATACGCTGATATTTGTCACCCCCTCCCCCTATCTCAAAGCTCACCTGAAGAAGCTGAAAACGCGGATACGGGATAAATTCATCATTACTGCTATAAAAGGAATCGTACCCGATGACAATCTGATCGTATCGGAGTACTTCACAAAAGAATACGGCGTTCCACCCGAAAATATTGCTGTACTGGCAGGTCCCTGCCATGCGGAAGAAGTAGCCTTGGAACGTCTCTCTTATCTCACCATCGCTTGTCCGGACACAGACAAGGCATGTACCATCGCCCGCCGCCTGGCCAGTTCATTTATCAAAACATCCGTCAGCAATGATGTAGCCGGTATAGAATACAGTTCTGTACTGAAAAACGTGTACGCCATTGCCGCCGGTATCTGTAGCGGTCTGAAGTACGGTGATAACTTCCAGGCGGTATTGATATCCAACGCCGTGCAAGAAATGAACCGTTTCCTGCAAACAGTACATCCGTTGAACAGAAACGTGAATGATTCTGTTTATTTAGGTGATCTGTTGGTAACAGGATATTCCAACTTCAGCCGTAATCGCACGTTTGGTACTATGATTGGTAAAGGGTATTCTGTAAAAAGCGCGCAAATAGAAATGGAGATGATTGCCGAAGGATATTACGGTACAAAGTGTATCAAGGAAATCAACAAGCATCACCATGTCAATATGCCGATACTGGATGCTGTCTATAACATTCTGTACGAACGCATTTCACCCATGATAGAAATCAAGTTGCTGACTGATTCGCTAAGATAATCTCTCCCTTAACTCCTCTTCCGCAAAGAGGAGAATAAAGCCAGAGTTGCGATATAAAGAAAAGAATATTATAAATAAATCTTATAAACCAAAAGTAACTCAAACCTACCTTTTCCACAGGGAAGGGGGTAGGTAAGAGGCTTTTAAAACCTAGAATATTATGATTAGTTTGAACATCGAAAAGACTTTTGGATTTATCTCCAAAGCATCTGTTGCTGCTTACGAAGCTCAGGTAAAAGCTGCGCAGGAAGCATTGGAAAACGGTACCGGAAAAGGTAATGACTTCCTGGGCTGGTTGCACCTCCCCTCATCTATCAGCCAAGAGCATTTGGCCGACCTGAAAGCTACTGCACAAGTTTTGCGCGACAACTGTGAGGTAGTAATCGTAGCCGGCATCGGCGGAAGCTATCTCGGCGCACGTGCAGTCATCGAGGCTTTATCAAACAGCTTCACTTGGTTGCAGGAAAAGAAAACTGCTCCTGTAATGATCTATGCAGGACACAATATCAGCGAAGATTATTTGTATGAACTGACTGAATTCCTGAAAGACAAGAAATTCGGCGTCATCAATATCTCCAAATCCGGAACTACCACCGAAACCGCTCTCGCTTTCCGTCTGTTGAAAAAGCAATGCGAAGACCAGCGTGGTAAGGAAATGGCAAAGAAAGTTATCGTTGCCATCACAGATGCCAAGAAAGGCGCTGCCCGCATCACTGCTGATAAGGAAGGTTACAAATCATTCATCATCCCCGATAATGTGGGAGGACGCTTCTCTGTACTGACTCCGGTTGGTTTATTGCCGATAGCGATAGCCGGTTTCGATATCGAGAAATTAGTAGCCGGTGCTGCTGACATGGAAAAGGCTTGCGGTGTGAATGTTCCGTTTGCCGAGAATTTGGCTGCGCAATATGCTGCTACTCGTAACGAGCTGTACAAGAATGGCAAGAAGATCGAAATCCTTGTAAACTTCTGCCCGAAACTGCACTATGTAAGCGAATGGTGGAAGCAATTGTACGGAGAATCTGAAGGTAAGGAAAACAAAGGTATTTTCCCGGCAGCTGTAGACTTCTCTACTGATCTGCACTCTATGGGACAATGGATTCAGGAAGGTGAACGCACCATCTTCGAAACCGTAATTTCTGTAGAGAACGTAAACCACAAACTGGAAGTTCCTTCTGACGAAGCAAATCTGGACGGTCTGAACTTCCTTGCAGGTAAGCGCGTGGACGAAGTAAACAAAATGGCTGAACTGGGTACCCAGTTGGCTCATGTAGATGGTGGTGTGCCCAACATGCGTATTATCATCGAGAAGCTGGACGAATACAATATCGGTCAGCTACTTTACTTCTTTGAAATAGGATGCGGTATCAGCGGTTATCTGCTGGGCGTGAATCCATTCAATCAACCGGGCGTAGAAGCATACAAAAAGAATATGTTTGCATTGCTGAACAAACCGGGATATGAAGAAGAGTCAAAAGCTATTCAGGCAAGACTCTAGGTAAAAGTCAACTAACCATAGATAAACGAGGTGTGGATGAATTTAATCATTCACACCTCGTTTTTTTGTTGTATCTTTGCAGATATAAAACAATAGGTATTATGTTTCAAGAAGCCATTTCCCGCTATCTTCAGTCCAGCGGGTACTCCAGAATTCAATTGAAATCCGTCCTTTTCGATATGGACGGCGTATTATTCAATTCCATGCCTTACCATGCCGATGCCTGGCACAAGGTAATGGAACGCCATGGATTGCACCTGAGCCGTGAAGAAGCTTATCTGCATGAAGGACGAACCGGAGCTGCTACTATCAATATCGTCTATCAACGGCAATATGGAAAAGATGCCACTCCCGAAATGATACAGAGCATTTATGCAGAAAAGAGTGCAGAATTCAACAGTAACCCCGAACCGGAACCTATGCCCGGCGCATGGGAAGTACTACAGAAAATAAAGTCGGACGGACTGATACCGATGGTAGTCACTGGTTCCGGACAACACTCACTATTAGACCGCCTGTCGCATAACTTCCCCGGCATGTTCCGTCGCGAACTGATGGTAACCGCCTTCGATGTAAAATATGGGAAACCACACCCGGAACCTTACCTGATGGCTTTACAAAAAGGAGGATTAGCCCCCAATGAAGCTATCGTAGTAGAAAATGCGCCTATGGGCGTACAAGCCGGTGCAGCAGCAGGTATATTTACAGTAGCTGTCAACACAGGTCCCATTGACGGACAGGTCTTACTAGATGCCGGAGCAAATGTATTATTCCCGTCCATGCAGGATTTTTGCGACAATTGGGAGAACTTACGTAAAGCGTTCGAATAAAGAAATCGGACGCTTTACTATTTATGGAAAAGAAAATATTTTATCTCAATAGTTCACTGATTTTTTTCCTTAAATTTAACTTTATTATTTCATCAGGTTTTAACTCAAGTTCTATCAAAATCTTGGCAGTAGAGAGTTTATAAGCTTCATTTTCCCTATCATAATTCATCTGTTCTTTATCGATAGAATAGAGCAGGGCAAAATCATAATCTAAAGCTTTTGAAACATTATATAAAGTATCTGTATCAATACTTTTTCGTGTCAACATATAGTCAACACTCTGAGGCTTAACTTGCAGTCTCCTTGCAAGTTCAGCCTTTGTCACCAGTTTTTCAACCATGACATTTTTTATAACTTCACCGATGTATATAGTAGTCTTTTCCATTTCCATGAAGGTACGATTTATTATCCAAACCTAGAGGAAGTGAAATAAAAATTTATCTGTCCTGTAATACCTATTTATTCACAATTCACTTGTTTTATCAAATAAATTGTGATACTTTTGTCGCAGAATGATATAAACAATAAATAATCAAATTACCATGACTCTACTGATTCTTATTCTGATAGCGATTCCTGTTTGTATCTTGACAATTCTATTATGGATATACAATGATTATAAAAAGTACAAAAGACAGAATTGCTTCTTGATTTTATTGTTTTTGGCTTTACCTGCCACTATACAAGCTCAATACACAGACAAAAATTGCTGTGTAAACTCTAAATGGTATGAAAATCCAAAAGAAATATTAGAGCATACGGCTGGAAGTTTCACCACTTCCCATGGTTGTTGACAATAAACCACAATTCTTCAATACCTTCAATTTTATCATTACGCCAATCAAAATTGATTATGATACTCCAAGACATTAAAAGCCGCCTTAACGAAACGCGAAACTGGTACATTGTACTGACATTGCCCCGAAAAGAAAGAAAAACCAAAGAAACTTTGGAAAATAAAGGCATGATAACTTATCTCCCTACCATTTACGTAAAACGCAGATGGAAAGAACAAGTAAAAGAAATACAGATTCCCGCTGTAAACAGATGCGTATTTATTTACGCTACCGGTACAGAACTAGAGGGACTAAAAGGAATATATCCTACTCTTCCGATAGAAATGACGGAAGTAGGACATTAGAGTTGACTTTACAACTGGAAAGGGAAAAAGGGGGACACCGTGATGGTATCCCCCTTTTTGTTGTGTGACCCCGGTGCGATTCAAACGCACGACCTTCAGAACCGGAATCTGACGCTCTATTCACTAAGCTACGGAGCCTTAAATGCGGGGACAAAAATATAAAAAAATCGGGCATATTCCTAATGATTTGTCTTTTTTTACAGTAAAAGCCTATAAATAAGAATATTATTTTGAGAGCCACAACTGGTTAATAAGAAACAAATTGCTCATAAAATTAGCCAAATACGATGCAAATATAAATATTATACCTATATTTGCCGGACAAAAACATAGTACACACTTATGAGTTATCTGATAAAACCAGAGGGTTATAAACCCTTATTGGACTTAAAACAAACAGAATTAGGAATCAAACAGATCAAAGAGTTCTTCCAATTGAACCTTTCATCGGAATTACGTTTGCGCCGCGTCACAGCCCCGCTTTTCGTATTGAAAGGTATGGGTATTAATGATGATTTGAATGGCGTAGAACGTGCCGTATCATTTCCTATCAAAGATTTGGGAGATGCACAAGCCGAAGTAGTACATTCTCTTGCCAAATGGAAGCGATTGACATTAGCAGACTATAATATTGAATCCGGATATGGTATTTATACGGATATGAATGCCATACGCTCAGACGAAGAGTTGGGAAATCTCCATTCTCTCTATGTAGACCAATGGGACTGGGAACGTGTCATCACTACCGAAGACCGGAACGTGAACTTCCTGAAAGAAATTGTAACCCGTATTTATGCAGCCATGATACGTACAGAATATATGGTGTATGAAATGTACCCTCAGATTAAGCCTTGCCTGCCTCAGAAGTTACATTTCATTCATGCGGAAGAGTTACGTCAACTTTATCCGAATCTGGAACCCAAATGCCGCGAACATGCCATTACGAAAAAATATGGTGCTGTATTCATTATCGGTATTGGCTGTAAACTAAGCGATGGAGAGAAACACGACGGACGTGCCCCGGACTATGATGACTATACCACAGAAGGGTTGAATGGTCTTCCGGGCTTGAATGGTGACCTTTTATTATGGGATAATGTATTGCAGCGCAGCATTGAGCTATCATCCATGGGTATCCGTGTAGATAAGGAAGCCCTGCAACGCCAGCTGAAACAAGAGGGAGAAGAAAAACGACTGGAACTCTATTTCCATAAACGCCTGATGAATGACACATTGCCCCTTTCTATAGGTGGTGGTATCGGTCAATCACGTCTTTGTATGTTCTATTTACGAAAAGCTCATATCGGCGAAATTCAAGCCAGTATCTGGCCGGAAGATATGCGTGAAGAATGTAAGGAACACAATATTTACTTGATTTAATATCCAGGTACAAATAGAAAAGGCAGAGATTTTATGATTTCTGCCTTTTCTGTTTATCTCTGTTCGAAGAAATAAAAAGAATGCTCTATTACAGAAATCAGATTAAAATTGTATCTTAGCATCCGAAACTTTTAACACACAAAATTATGAACGTTCAAATAGAAGAAAGTTGGAAAGCACGTTTGGAACCGGAATTTGAAAAAGATTATTTTCATACACTAACGGATTTTGTACGGGAAGAATACAGTCATTATCCGATATACCCTCCGGGAAAGCTCATATTCAACGCTTTTAATCTTTGCCCATTCGATAAGGTGAAAGTAGTTATCATCGGTCAGGATCCTTACCATGGTCCCGGACAAGCTCATGGTTTATGCTTTTCTGTGAACGATGGAGTTCGTTTCCCTCCTTCATTGATTAATATATTCAAAGAAATAAAAGATGATATTGGTACAGATGCTCCCACCACTGGAAATCTGACCCGTTGGGCCGAGCAAGGTGTCCTGCTCCTGAATGCAACCCTAACTGTCCGTGCCCATCAGGCAGGTTCTCATCAGAATCGCGGCTGGGAGACTTTTACGGACGCCGCCATACGTGTCCTTGCCGAACAGCGTGAACACCTCGTATTCATCCTCTGGGGATCTTATGCACAGCGTAAGGGTGCATTCATCGACCGGAGCAAGCATCTTGTTCTGACTTCTGCGCATCCCTCTCCCCTATCTGCCTACAATGGTTTCTTTGGAAACAAGCATTTTAGCAGAGCGAATGCCTATTTGAAAGAACATGGAGAACAAGAAATAGCGTGGTAAAAGCAATTCCTAATCAGAAATAAAGATATCCCCTTCTACACTGAAGCATTCCGATAAATAAATCGTTTCAACAGTATAGAAGGGGATATTTTTTATGAAAAAGCAAGTGCAGTAAAAGGAATATCAAATGGATTCTTAATACCATTTAATATTAGTCTGTGTCTGACTCTTCTTATCATATTTCAAGTCTTGCAGAATGCTGGCATTGGCACGGATAACGAAGCTATAGTACTTCCATGTACCAAATGGAGAAAGACTGGCAGACATACTGAAACAGTGCAAGTCACGCGTTATATTGAAAGAAGTCTGCACTATCTTTTTAGCATTAAAGTCATAACCGGAGTTGAAGCTGACTGCCCACTTATTGGAAATCTTAACATTACCATTAATATTAAGCGCATTCAGACTAAACTTATACGGATAACGCATGCTCTCTCTGTTGATTGGTCTGGAGGTATCTTCTGTTATATTAAAGCCTGTACTCAGATTTATAGACCAAGGCATTTTGAAAACCTGATAACCGTCATCATCTACAGCAGCTTTTTCCTTCTTCCGCTTGGTAGGCGTATTACTTGTTCCCGCATCATCAGTTTCGTTACTTTCACTGTCCGCATCAGTCTGTTCGTTTCCTTTTCCATCATCCTCACTCTTCTCTCCGGTAAAGAATGCTTTCCACTTCTTCCATGTATCGTTATTAAGCGTGTAACTGAAAGAGTTCCCATAGCCTTGGAAACGTCCAAAACGTCCGTAAGACCACTCCGTGCGGTCACTCGTTACAACCCTACCGTTTTTATCAAAGGTATAAGCATAAGTAGCAAAGACTGAACTCATACTAAAGGTATAGTTCTTACTCAATTTCAAACGCAAATTTAATGTCAAGTTACTCCATGGACGCACCTTAGCAGCCGTATTATAAGAAATACTCGCACCCAACTCATCAATCAGGCTGACCTTGCGTATTGAGTCATTCTTATCCTTATATTTCATTTCCAAGTTATTGGATATCTGGAATGAAATATTTCCAGATTTTCCTTGTCCAGGCACTCCGAACATTTGTCCGGCATATGGAGAATAAGTGATCGTATCTTGTGTTCCATCAGCATTGGGTTTAATATAAGTATCATAGTAACCATAGCGGGAAGAACCAAAGTCAGGAGCTGCACTGATACTGACAGAAGGAGTTATGACATGTCGAATCTGTATTTCCTTTTTCTTCATAAACAAAGGTTTATACATACCATAAATTTTTGTATTAACACCCAGACTGGCACTATAGTTATATACTCGATGGAAACCATAAATAGTATCAGTTTCTACTTCCCGTCCACTGGTATCTATATTCGGATCCCAGTCTTTCATCACCTTACGTGTATACCAACGCTCCGTATAACTCACCGATGGAGTTACATTGAAGTACTTGAACAATGTAAACGTAGCGCTGATAGGTATTTCATGTTTCATTCCGTTCTTCCAGTCCTTCACCAGATTGGATTTGAACAGAAGATCATCTTTCGTAGTAATGCTGTTAGAAAGGCGGCCACTATAGCGAAGAGAAATCTTCTCATACCATTTCTCATTACCTACAGCATTTTTCCGTTTAAAAGGGAAAATAGTACTCAAGGTAATATTCAAATCCGGTAAAGTTACGGCAATCGAAGAATCCTTCATACTCTGTGCAATATTACCGGTAGCCGCAATAGAAAGTTTCTGATCGGGAAAGTTACGTGAATAGCTGATACTGGATGTTTTGGTATTCTGCGTCATAGCCTGCGCATTGTACATATTACCGATATTAGTACGCTCATAGCTACTGGACGAAAAGTTCACACTGGCCGAGAATGACGAATTAGGACTGGCCTTGGGATCCTGACGATGCGACCAAACAACTTTGAAGTCTTTTGCTACTGTGTAGTCATCCAGGCCTTTATCACCGGTTTTAGTCACCTGATAGCTGGCTTGAAACAGACCGGAGAATTTATAACGAACATTATAATTGGTTTCCGCATTCAAAGCCCAGGAGCCTTTTGTAAAGATATCACCGCGCAGCTTCAAATCCATCTTATCGCTGATAGCGAAATAGTAACCGCCATCCGTCAAACCAAATCCACGGGTAGAGTCATCCATATAACTTGGCATGATGAAACCCGATGAATAACTACTGGAGAAAGGAAAGAAGAAAAACGGTACGGCAAGAGGTAGCGGGACATCCTCAATAACCAGATAAGCAGGGCCCGTCACTACATTTTTCTTGGGGCGTACTTTGGCATAGGTCATCTGCATGTAGAAGTGAGGATGATCGTGATTATCACAGGTAGTATAACGGCCACTCTTCATGTACAGCTCATCGTTCATACCCTTCTTAGCATTATTACCAGTCACATACCCTTCGCCTTGCTGACTGACTACATTACTGATCAGCCCCTTTTTACTCTTAAAATTATACCGAATCGTATTCGTCTCATAAGGTGTATCGCCATCTTTGAAGACCGGTCTTCCTTTTATGACTTTTAATGAGTCTTCCACACCATGGGCAAAAACCGTACTACTGTCCATATTCATAGTAATCACCTCGGCAGCCAGCTCTATCTTCTGATAGTTCACCTTCCCATCTCCATATAAATTGGCAATGCCATTCTGAGTGAACACAATAGAGTCAGTAGCTTCATAAATCACCGGAGCATCCAAAGGCTGCTTTTTCTTACCGGCAGGCTGCAATTGTATCGTATCGTTTTGCAGAGTATCCCCCTTCAACAAAGTGTCTCCTCTTTGTACACCTTCTATATTAAAGGTATCTGTCCGCTCGCTTCCTGTGGGAACAGTTCTTCCACGCCGACGTTGCGAAAAAGCCTCGCCGGAGAGCAGGAGTAAGACAAGTAGTAGTATGAATGATATGAATGTATTTGCTTTCAATGGCGTAATCAACTTATAGTTTCCGCTTGAAGGGGCAAAAGTACGTAAATTATACGGATAATCTCCCTTTTTAAAGAAATTTAGATTGCTACAAGAACTGTTCGCACCAGCGATCAAAACGTTTCAAACCTTCATTGCCGAAATTAGAAAGACTTTTTCGGGCTTTCTCCACTGTTTTTTCCCGCTCCAGATGAGTCTTGGAATAAAACTTATCGGCAAAGCAAACGACTTGCTCTTCCAGGCTAATCGGGAGCATATCCCGATGAGGTACTGGCAGCTTTTGCGAAATAATATCGTCCAAAGATAGCCCTGCACCCGTATGCCTTTCACATACCAATGCATGACGGGGATATCCTTCCTGACGCATCAGATCCGCCCCTAAATAGCCATGACAGACATAGGGCTGATCTCCAAAACAGAAGATACCCGGAGCATTAGTCAGAAAGATGCCTATATCATGCAGCATGCCGGCTTCATATAAAAAGTCTTTATCCAACTGAAGCTCCGGATGGTGATCAGCAATTGAAAGAGCCTTCTCGGCCACCAAACGACTATGCACCAACAAGATGTGCTTACGTTCATTATCCTCCGGATAATATTTATCGATGATTGTAACGGGTGACATTTATTTCTTTTTAAACTTATACATATAAATCTCATCACGCAAATCGCAACTGCGCTTCTTCGTAAGGAAAATCTCTTCAAAGTCGTATGTATTTCCAAATTCTTCAAACAACAGTTCTTTTCCTCTCTCCGGCAAAACAACATATCCCTCACCGGACGGCAAATCCTTCTCAAAATGACGCATCTGATCATTCATATAAAAGTTTGCACAATAGAAGCTCATGCCATCATATGAGTAGACCGTTCCCTGCGGCACATATTCCCTGATTTGGTTAACCAGGTGCTTGTCCGATTTAACTGCCAACACTGTAGGTTGATAGACCCCATCCAGAGAAACGAAAAGACAAAGCATGCATCCGGCGATACTATATAATAAGGAATAAGCGCCGGCCCGCTTCGCTACTCCCATCCATGTGCAGGCAGCCGCTATCAAAGGAAGCGCCACCAAACACCATTTAGGAATAGACAGAGAAACCGCTTCCAAAGCATGCATAAAAGATACATTTTCAGCAGCATGACGGCCGGTTCCAAAAAGACTATCCGGTATCAGTCCTAAACGTACCGCTATGAAAGTTACCGTAAGTATCAAACACAGAGACGCAAATATATGTGCAGAGATTTTAAACACTTTTGCCCCACGCTGCACCAAAGCCAATAAATATTCAGCTATCAGCACTGCCATAAATGGATAGATGGGAAGCAGATAAACGCTACGTTTACTCTTGGGGATGCAATAAAATATGAAAATAAAAAGAATTACCACCCATGTGAACAATTGCAAGGGCGACTGTGAACGGAATTTTTTCCAGGCTTTCCCGATACGTTCGCCGAAAGATGTCCCCTCAGGTAACACACGCATGTTTTTCCACTTCAGTCCAAAGAGAGAGATCAGCAATACCAAAGTCCAGGGTATCCAGCCCCAGATAACAGTCAGGAAATTATACCATATCGGATTCTCATGTGATCCGTAGGACATCTTTCCCATGAAGCGACCGGTATTCTCTTCCAACATTAAATCGACAAAAGACTGTCCGCCTTGTGCATAAGCCGCGCCCGCCCAGGCTGCATAAGGAATCAGAGAAAGGATTCCTACAAGCAATAACAAGAAGAATGTCTTCCAGAAAGAACGTCCACGCAACAACTGGTAAAGACCGATACAGACACATGGGAATATAGAACCTACCGGTCCTTTGGTCAATGTGGCACAGCCCATCAGTAAAACAGCCAGCCAGGGAATACCGCGGCACTCCTTCTCATCCCAACGAAACAGCAAACACAATGAAATAACAATAAGCGACACTTGCAACATATCTACACGGCACGCCACCGCTGCCCGGTGTACTTCAAAAGAAGACAGAAGAAGAATAGAAGTCAGAAAAGCCGTTTTTACCCCTTTACGTTTTGCTATAAAAGAGAAGAACACCAACTGCATAGCCAGGAATGCAATAGCAGACGGCAGACGGGATGAATACTCTGACACTCCTCCAAAAAGGGAAGAGATGGCAGCGATGGCCCAGTAGAGGAAAGGAGGCTTATAAGCTATGTCGGTACCATAATTCACCGGAAGTATCCAGTTACCACTCTCTAACATAGAAAAGGCAACAATGGCCTCACGTGGTTCCCCTTTAGAATAAAAAATGGTTTCTCCCAGAAAAGGGAGTATCACAAGCATACTGAGTAGCGCTATAAACCAGAACGCTTTCTTCCTATCATCTGACATATATTTCTGTTTTTAGTGATTTCTGTGCGCAAAAGTACGAATTATTCTGCAACAATCCCTAACTTTGCCTTCTCAATTCTATGAATATGAAGAGACTGAAAAAACTGCCGGAATTTATTCGTTTCATTATGGTAGGCGTCTTTGCAACCGCTCTGCACTATGGTTTATATTTTATATTCCAGCGATTCATCAATGTAAATATAGCCTACAGCATAGGCTACATACTCAGCTTTATTGCTAATTTTTATCTGACAGCCCTTTTTACCTTCGGAAAGAAGCCATCCTGGAAGAAAGCTTTTGGCTTCGGGGGAGCCCATCTGATCAACTATATCCTACATATAAGTTTACTGAATCTGTTCCTTTGGTTAGGCTTTTCCAAACCCTTCGCCCCCATACCGGTATTTACCATCGCTATCCCGGTAAACTTCCTGCTAGTGAGATTTGTTTTCAAATACAAAGAAAGATAATTTGTTTTTCTCCCGATTTCTTACGAATATTGCAAAAAGAATAATTGATTATGGAAAAATCTCCAGTACTCGCTATCGTAGTACCTTGCTACAAAGAAGAAGCTGTATTACACGAAACACATAAAAGACTCAGTCTCCTATTGGATAAACTGATAGCAGAACGACACATCTCTCAGGATAGTTATATCTTATATGTAAATGATGGCAGTACAGATCAGACTTGGCCTATCATCAAGGATTTACACCAAAATACCCCCTATGCCTGTGGGCTGAACCTAGCCGGAAATGTAGGACATCAAAATGCACTCATGGCCGGACTGAATGCCGTCAAAGAACGATGTGATGTCGCCATTTCCATAGATGCCGACTTGCAAGATGACGTCAACGCCATTCCCGAAATGCTCGAACGCTACCGAGAGGGATGTGACATTGTTTATGGTGTACGCCGGGAACGTAAAACCGACACTTTCTTCAAACGTACCACTGCCCTCACTTTCTACAAGTTGATGAAAATAATGGGAGTAAAGTCGGTTTATAACCATGCGGATTATCGCTTGATGAGTTGCCGTGCTATCCAACAACTTTGCCGTTTCCGCGAGCGCAATCTCTATTTGCGCGGGCTGGTGCCTCTCATCGGTTACCAAACCGCCTGTGTTTACTATAATCGCGACAAGCGTTTTGCCGGAGAGTCGAAATATCCATTCAAGAAGATGTTAAACTTTGCCATCGACGGAATCACATCTTTTTCTGTCAAACCTGTGCGCATGGTTTTCTGGCTAGGCTGTATTTTTATACTGATAGCCGTATGCGTCACCATCTGGACGCTACGCGCTTACTACTTCCACGACACTGTACCCGGATGGTCATCTCTGATGATTTCCCTTTGGCTGGTAGGTGGTACAATATTGGTATCCCTGGGAATTGTAGGCGAATATATCGGTAAAATCTACATTGAAGTAAAGAACAGGCCAAGATATAACGAGGAGGAATTGCTGCTGCGTTAATGTTGCGCTTCTTCCTCTTCCCTCTTTCTCTTTTTCCATAGCTGCCAGCTATTGATCAGATTCTGCCACAAGACATAAGATCCCGGTCCCACGGAGGAAAGTGGATTCAGATAAGTATATGCCATCCAGATAGCAAGAACCGTATTTTTCTGTCCCAGTGCCTGCCCGCCACTGATACGGTCATTATAACGTCCACCTATATTCTTACCCAGAAAGAATTGCAGGCAACAAGCCACTAATCCGGCAAAGGCTATCAGTATTTCCACTGAAACCGGTGCATCACTGATTGCCAGGGAACGAACAGTTTGCCCGGATACAATAGCAAGCGCTACGCCCCACAAATAAAAAGCAAGATCATGGAAACCCAATAAAAAATGGTGCACACGGGGCATAAACACTCTCAGAAACCACGCCAGGAAGAAAGGAAACAACAACAACGGGAACACTTTACTCAGGATTTTCAGGAAAGCAGCAAAGAAAGTCATGTCAGCATGAGGCTCCACTAACGGGAAAACCAAAGGAACCGCTACTGCCGCCAGCAAATTAGACAATAAGGTATAAGTAGTCAACGTAGATGCACTGCCTCCCAACTTGCCAGTGATGACAGCCGCTGCAGTAGCAGTTGGACAAATCACACAAACCATCGCCCCCTCAAATACTTCCCGGTATATTTCATCCATCGGACAGCATACCAGCAAAGCGGCAATTGCCAGACATGAAATTGTCTGAAACAGCAGCAACCAGCCATGCCATGCTTTAGGTTTCAGTTCATTCAGTTTTTCTACTTTACAAAAAGTAAGCAACAGTTGGGCAAAGATCAGCAGTGGAGTAATATACGCAATCAAATCATTAATATATGGTTTGGTAGGCGCCAAGAAAGGGACATTTGCGAGAATAAAGTATCCCAAAGTACCTGAAAGCATCGCCAGTGGCAATGTCCAGTTCTTAAGAAAACGAACTAACATACCTTTTTTCTATTTAATTTGCGGGTGCAAAGTTAGTCTGTTTTAAAGAAATCTCTCACAAATCCTGGGGAAAAGTAACAAAACTTCATGTAAAACGTGAGTTTTCTATAAATTTCCACTACATTTGCAACGATTTTTGGGTATGAAACTATATAAACGACACATATTATATATCTGTATTTGCTTCGGGCTGTTCATCTCTCCTTTTTGCACTACCAGCATCGAAGCAAAAGACTTCGTTGTCGTTATTGACGCCGGACATGGTGGTCATGACCCTGGTGCTTTAGGCCGAATCTCCAAAGAAAAGACTATCAACCTGAATGTTGCCCTCAAATTAGGCAAACAGATAAAAAGGAATTGCCCTGATGTAAAAGTGGTATATACCCGTGAAAGAGATGTATTTATCCCACTTGACAGACGTGCGGAAATAGCCAATAATGCTAAAGCTGATTTATTCATTTCCATTCATACCAATTCCGTAGCGGGCGGTAAAACAGTTAAAGGAGCCTCTACATGGACGCTCGGTTTAGCCAAGTCGGATGCCAATTTAGAAGTCGCTAAACGGGAGAACTCCGTAATTTTATACGAAAGTGATTACAAGACGCGGTACGCAGGATTCAATCCAAACTCAGCCGAATCTTATATCATCTTTGAATTCATGCAAGATAAATACATGTCTCAGAGCGTACACCTTGCCTCATTGGTACAGAAAGAATTCCGCCATACCTGTAAGCGTGCAGACCGTGGTGTACACCAGGCTGGGTTCCTTGTATTGAAAGCAAGTGCCATGCCCAGCATCCTGGTAGAACTCGGTTTCATATCCAATCCGGAAGAAGAACGTTATCTCAATTCGGAAGCGGGAACCACCACACTTGCCAACGGAATATTCCGTGCTTTCCTGTCTTATAAACGTGAACATGAAATACGGATGACAGGAAGCAGCCGCACCCTACTACCGGAGGATACGGATGCCGGTAGGGTAGAAGAAGAGATACCTGCATCCCCCGTTTCCAATAACACCGAAACCAAACAAAATACAGAAAAAGTAGCTGACAGGCAAACCGATAGTGCTGCTCCAGTGTTTAAAATACAGATACTTACTTCTTCCCGTCCGCTTGCCGCCAATGACAAACGACTAAAAGGGCTGAAAGGTGTAGAGTATTATCAGGAAGGCGGACTTTGTAAATACACATACGGTGCATCGACCGATTATAATAAGGTATTACGAACTAAACGGGAGATAGCACCAAAATTCAAAGACGCATTTATCATTGCTTTCAAAAACGGAAAGAAGACAAGCGTCAGCGCTGCTATCGAAGAATTTAAAAAGAAAAGAAATAAATAATAAGACTATAACATCATGATGAAGTATCTTACTAAAGAAGTTAGAATAGGAATTGCGGGCATTATTGCTCTCTGCATATTGGTATATGGTATTAACTACCTGAAAGGCATTCATATGTTTAAGCCTACCAACTATTTCTACGTCAAGTTCCATAACATTAATGGATTGACCAAATCAAGTCCGGTCTTTGCCGATGGCTTTCGTGTAGGTATTGTACGCGACCTTTATTATGACTACAATGAACCGGGAAAAGTGGTAGCGGAAATAGATGTAGACCCGGAACTGCGTATTCCTAAAGGCAGTACCGCCGAATTAGCCTCCGAACTGATGGGTGGTGTAAAAATGAACTTACTACTTGCCAATAATCCACGCGAGAAGTATCTGACAGGTGATACCCTACAAGGCAATGTCAACAATGGTGTAATGGACCAGGTAGCCACCATCATGCCTCAGGTAGAAAAGATGCTTCCCAAGCTAGACTCTATCCTTGCTTCACTGAATACAATCCTTGGAGACCCGGCAATTCCCGGTACACTGCACAGCGTGCAAAACACAATGGCAAGCATGGAAGTCACCAGCAGACAGTTACAGGCCATTATGAGTAAAGATATTCCCCAGCTTACTAAAAAGCTGAACACCATAGGAGATAATTTCGTCACTGTCAGTGATAATCTGAAAGAAATAGATTACGCTGCCGCATTTGCCAGAATAGATTCGACTTTAGCAAATGCAAAAATGATTACAGACCAATTAGGCAGGAAAGACAATACAATCGGCTTGTTGTTAAACGATCCATCGCTTTACAATAATTTGAATGCTACAACAGCCAATGCTGCCAGCCTTCTTGAAGACCTGAAATCACATCCGAAAAGGTATGTTCATTTCTCCCTGTTCGGCAAAAAAGATAAGTAGGAAAAATCTCTTTAAATAGAATAAGTCTAAATAATAGGAGCAAACAGAATTGGAAGAAAAAGCCTCAGTAAGTCCATGTAGAAACTAAAGTATTCCCATCTGTCAGATTATTTGAAAAGTTAAAAAACTTATTCCTTTCTTATATATCATACTAGAAGACAGATACTTATAAAAATGCAATAGCCTCCCTGTGGGGCTATTTACATGAAACAAGATAAGTAGTTGAAAGTAAAGAGATTATTGTTTTTAGATAAAAAGCAAGAAAAAACACATTTGTTTTTCTCAAATAAGATTGCGAATTTTGCATGCGTAGAAGTTTTGCTTAATTAATAAATGTATTTAAAGCCGTTATGAGTGAATTAAATCATGTCGGGCTATGGAACCGCTGTCTTGAAATCATCAGAGACAATGTTCCGGAGCAGACATACAAAACATGGTTTCTCCCCATCATACCTTTAAAATATGAGGACAAGACGCTGGTCGTACAGGTACCCAGCCAGTTCTTCTATGAGTTTTTGGAGGACAAGTTTGTTGACTTGTTGCGTAAAACTCTATATAAAGTTATTGGTGATGGCACCAAGTTATTGTATAATGTTATGGTGGATAAGAGTTCACGTACTACCGTCAATCTCGAATCTACTCCCCGCACTATTATTCCACAGAAAAAGGTAATCGGCAGAGAAATACCGCAAGCTCCTATTGCAGATTTAGATCCTCATCTGAATCCTGAATACAACTTCGAAACATTTATAGAAGGCTATAGCAACAAACTTTCACGCAGCGTAGCAGAAGCTGTCGCTCAAAACCCGGCGAAAACAATTTTCAATCCGCTGTTTTTCTATGGAGCATCGGGCGTGGGAAAGACGCACCTTGCAAATGCTATAGGCACAAAAATCAAAGAACTCTATCCGGACAAGAGAGTGCTATATGTATCGGCACATCTGTTCCAGGTACAATATACCGACTCTGTACGTAACAATACTACAAACGATTTTATCAACTTCTACCAATCAATTGACATATTGATTATCGATGATATTCAAGAATTTGCCGGTGTTACCAAAACACAGAATACATTCTTTCATATCTTTAATCACTTACACCAAAACGGTAAACAGCTTATCCTGACTTCAGACCGTGCTCCCGTATTATTGCAAGGCATGGAAGAACGACTCATCACCCGTTTCAAATGGGGTATGGTAGCTGAACTTGAAAGACCAACCGTAGAATTACGCAAGAACATCCTGCGCAATAAGATACATCGTGACGGTTTACAGTTCCCTCCGGAAGTAATCGATTATATTGCAGAAAATGTGGGTGACAGCGTGCGTGACCTGGAAGGTATCGTCATCTCCATCATGGCACATTCTACTATATATAATAAGGAAATTGATCTGGAACTGACGCAACGCATTGTACGGAAGGTAGTAAAAAGTGAAAGTAAATCTATTACCGTTGATGACATCATCAACGTGGTATGCAAGCATTTCTCACTGGATACCGCTACCATCCATACTAAATCACGAAAACGCGAAGTGGTACAGGCACGCCAGATAGCCATGTTTCTCGCTAAATCCTATACAGATTTTTCGACGGCTAAGATAGGCGCATTAATAGGCCACAAAGATCACGCAACCGTATTGCACGCCTGCAAAACCATTAAAGAATTACGGGAAGTAGACAAAACTTTCCGCGCAGAAATAGATGATATCCAAGCATCATTAAAAAAGCAGGGTTAAAAACCCTGCTTTTTTATTACTTTCCAAAGATTCTCCGACATTACTTCGTTATCTTCTTTCTTATAACGCACGTCCGTAAAGACTTGAGCCAAGGTTTCTTTGTTGTTTTCAAAAATAAATTGCTTATTTTCGGGCAAAGATTCCTTATAGGCATACAGGCGATCTATATCTTCAGGAGTATAATCATGATACGTCTCCTCATGCACAATAGCTTCCAGCGGCAATCGATCTACCTGTGCAGGCTCCTCGGCAGGCCAACCTACCGTCACTGTCGTAATAGGAAATACCAATTCCGGTAGCTCCAGGGCTTCGATTATCATTTGCGGATTGTAAGTCGTCGTACCCAGATAACATATACCTAATCCTTTTTCTTCCGCAGCCACACAAAAAGTCTGTGCTGCCAGCAGGGCATCTACAGAGCCGGTTACGAACCACTCTAAATTATTATACCCGGGAGTTGCTTTTCGCTGTTCGCACCATTTAGTAAAACGGCGCAGGTCTATACAAAACGTCAAAACCACAGGTGCAGTTTTCACCATCGGCTGATTGAAGTGAGCCGGTGCCAACCTAGCCTTCCGTTCTGCATCACGCGTTACAATTACACTGTACACCTGCATATTTCCGACTGTAGAGGCTCGAAATGCAGAATCAAGCAAATCATTTAACAAATCTGAAGAAATATCTTTCTGTTGATATTTGCGGATTGTTCTTCTCTGTTTTAGGATTTCCATTCTTTTATTTTTTTGCAAATATAGAAAAAGAATAGCAATTTGTTGTCAAATAACGAGTTTAAAGTTTATCTACGTTTTCTAAAATCAATTAGCCTGTTTAATCAAAGTCTAAAAACAATTTTCTTTTTTGGAAACTTTTTGTTCACACAACAATGCTAATATTTTATAAATCAGCAATCTATTATTCAAAAATGGAAATCTCATAGCCTGTTCATAATTTATTCTGTTTTTATTTTGCTATAATAAAAAACATTCTTAGCTTTGCAATCGCATTTGTTAATGATAGGTATCACTTCTACACTCTTACTTATTAAAAAATAAATCTAAGGAAAAAAGAATCGTGGAAAAACAAACTTATTCTTACGAGGAAGCTTATGAAGAATCTTTACGATATTTTCAAGGCGACGAGTTAGCTGCGCGTGTTTGGGTAAACAAGTACGCAGTAAAAGACTCTTTCGGAAATATTTACGAGAAGTCTCCGAAAGACATGCATTGGAGAATAGCCAATGAAGTAGCCCGTATCGAGGCTAAATACTCTAATCCATTAAGTGCAGAGGAACTATTCGATCTGCTCGACCACTTCAAGTACATCGTTCCGCAGGGAAGTCCGATGACCGGAATTGGTAACAACTATCAGGTAGCTTCTTTGTCTAACTGCTTCGTGATCGGAGTAGATGGAGAGGCGGATTCTTATGGTGCCATCTTCAAAATAGACGAAGAACAAGTACAACTCATGAAGCGCCGTGGTGGTGTAGGACACGATTTGTCGCACATCCGCCCGAAAGGTTCTCCAGTGAAAAATTCGGCTTTAACCTCCACCGGCCTGGTGCCATTTATGGAGCGTTACTCCAATTCTACACGTGAAGTTGCTCAGGACGGACGGCGTGGCGCACTGATGCTAAGTGTATCTATCAAACATCCCGATTCAGAAGCGTTCATCGATGCTAAAATGACGGAAGGCAAAGTAACAGGTGCCAATGTATCTGTGAAACTGGACGATGCATTTATGACCGCTGCTATCACAGGTACTCCATATATTCAACAATATCCTGTCAATGCCGCTGAACCAACTGTGCAGAAGGAGATCAATGCAACCAATTTGTGGAAGAAGATCGTTCACAATGCATGGAAATCGGCAGAACCGGGTGTATTGTTCTGGGATACCATATTAAAAGAATCCGTACCCGATTGTTATGCAGACCTGGGATATCGCACTGTTTCCACCAATCCATGTGGTGAAATTCCCTTGTGCCCGTATGACTCCTGCCGTTTGTTGGCTATCAATCTTTATTCTTATGTGGTAAACCCCTTCAAACCGGATGCATACTTTGACTTTGAATTGTTCCAGAAACATATAGCGTTGGCTCAACGCATTATGGACGATATCATCGATCTGGAATTGGAGAAGATAGAACGCATCATGGAAAAGATTGATGCTGACCCCGAAAGCGAAGATGTGAAACATACAGAACGTATATTGTGGGACAAGATTTATAAGAAGAGTGGACAAGGACGCCGTACCGGTGTAGGTATTACTGCCGAAGGTGATATGCTTGCTGCACTGGGATTGCGTTACGGTACGGAAGAAGCTACCGAATTCTCTGAAAAAGTGCACAAGACCGTTGCCCTGAGTGCTTACCGTTCATCAGTGGAAATGGCAAAAGAACGTGGTGCATTCGAAATTTACGATACCGAACGTGAAAAGAATAATCCGTTCATCAATCGTTTGCGCGAAGCAGATCCCCAGTTGTATGAGGATATGAAGAAATACGGCCGCCGCAATATTGCCTGCCTTACCATTGCACCGACGGGAACCACCAGTCTGATGACTCAGACTACCTCAGGTATCGAGCCTGTATTCTTGCCCGTATACAAACGTCGCCGTAAAGTAAATCCGAACGACACTAACGTACACGTAGACTTCGTGGATGAAACCGGAGATGCTTTTGAAGAATATATTGTCTTCCACCCCAAGTTTGTTACATGGATGGAAGCGCAAGGACACAATCCTTCCAAACGTTACACACAAGAAGAGATCGACGTATTGGTTGAGCAATCACCTTATTATAAAGCAACCTCAAACGACGTAGACTGGCTGATGAAAGTCAAGATGCAGGGACGTATCCAGAAATGGGTAGACCACTCCATCAGCGTGACCATCAACCTGCCGAACGATGTGGATGAAGACCTGGTAAACCGCCTGTATGTAGAGGCATGGAAATCCGGTTGTAAAGGTTGTACGGTTTATCGTGACGGCTCACGTTCGGGCGTACTCATTTCTGCCAAGAGCGATAAGAAAGAAGAAATGCCTCCTTGCAAACCGCCTACGGTAGTAGAAACCCGCCCGACAGTTCTGGATGCCGACATCGTACGTTTCCAGAATAATAAAGAAAAGTGGGTGGCATTCGTCGGTTTGCTGGACGGACATCCTTACGAAATCTTCACCGGTCTTCAGGATGACGATGAAGGCATTATTCTGCCGAAGAACGTTACTTCCGGACACATTATTAAGAAGGTGGACAAGGACGGCAGCAAGCGTTACGACTTCCAGTTCCAGAACAAACGCGGATATAAAGTCACCATTGAAGGTCTGTCCGAAAAGTTCAACAAGGAATACTGGAACTACGCCAAACTGATCTCCGGAGTATTGCGTTATCGTATGCCTATCGAACAGGTTATCAAGCTGGTCGGCTCTCTGCAACTGGACAGCGAAAGCATCAATACCTGGAAGAACGGTGTGGAACGCGCATTGAAGAAATACATAACGGACGGCACAGAAGCCAAAGGCAAGAAATGTCCGAACTGCGGCAACGAAACACTTGTATATCAGGAAGGTTGCCTCATTTGTACCACTTGCGGAGCTTCACGTTGCGGATAAAAACAGATCTGCGAAATGCAAGCACAAACGTTTGCATAGGAATTTAAAAAACTTAGATAGCGGTAGCTGCTTGATTATGCGGAATAATGTCTATACTTGCATAATCAATGCAGCTATTACTAAATCTAATATTATATGATACTATCTTTTCATATCGAGTACCGCACAAGTTGGGGTGAAGAGGTTAGAGTCTTAGGATCTATTCTTGAACTGGGCAACAATCAGCCCGGTAAAGCCATACCTTTACAAACAGTGGATGGCATTCACTGGACTTTAGATGCGGACATTCAAGCGCCTGAAAACGGCATCGTACAATACAGTTATCACATTTATCGCGACGGCAAAGATACACGTACGGAGTGGAACAGCCTTCCCCGCACGCTCTATGTATCGGCTGACAAGAAGAAAGTCTACCGCCTGCAAGACTGCTGGAAGAATCTGCCCGAACAGCAATACTTCTACACGTCTGCTTTCACGGAGTCCCTGCTTGCACATCCCGAACGTAACGCCGCTCCAAAGAGCCACAAGAAAGGATTATTGATCAAGGCGTATGCTCCATGCATCGACAATGATCACTGTCTGGGCATTTGCGGCAACCAGAAAGTTCTGGGAGATTGGGACGCGGATAAAGCCGTTCTGATGAGCGACGCCAACTTCCCGGAATGGCAGGTTGAAGTAGACGCATCGAAAATCAGCTTCCCGCTGGAGTATAAATTCATCCTTTATAATAAGAAAGAGCGTCGTGCCGTGGCATGGGAAAACAACCCCAACCGCTACATGGCCGATCCGCAGATAGGCGCTAACGAAACACTGGTGATCGGTGACCGTTACGTTTACTTCGCCCTACCCGACTGGAAAGGTGCCGGAGTAGCCGTGCCCATCTTCTCGCTGCGCTCCGAAAAGAGCTTCGGAGTAGGTGACTTTGGCGACCTGAAACAAATGATAGACTGGGCTGTACTTACCCGCCAGAAAGCCGTACAGATATTACCTATCAACGACACCACCATGACACATACATGGACGGATTCTTATCCGTACAACAGCATATCCATTTATGCGTTCCACCCCATGTATGCCGATCTGAAACAGATGGGTACGTTGAAGGACAAAAAGGCAATGGCAGAATTCAATAAACGGCAGAAAGAGCTGAATGCTTTGCCTACCGTGGACTATGAAGCAGTAAACCAGACAAAATGGGAGTTCTTCCGCCTGATATACAAGCAGGAAGGCGAACAAGTTCTGGCATCCGATGCCTTCCGGAAGTTCTTCGAGAACAACAAAGAATGGTTACAGCCATACGCCGTGTTCAGCTATCTGCGCGATGCCTACAAGACACCCAACTTCCGCGAATGGCCGAAATTCACAGAATACAAAGCAGAAGAAATAGAAAAGTTATGCCAGCCGGAATCTGCCGACTATCCGCATATCGCCATCTACTTCTTCATCCAGTTCCACCTGCACCTGCAACTGCTGGCTGCAACGGAACACGCACGAGCCAATGGTGTAGTACTGAAAGGTGACATTCCTATCGGCATCAGCCGCAACAGCGTAGAAGCGTGGACAGAACCCTACTACTTCAACCTGAACGGACAAGCGGGCGCACCACCCGATGACTTCTCCGTGAACGGTCAGAACTGGGGCTTCCCTACTTACAACTGGGACGTAATGGAGAAAGACGGTTATTCCTGGTGGATGAAGCGTTTCCGCAAGATGTCGGAATACTTCGATGCCTACCGTATCGACCACATCCTGGGTTTCTTCCGCATTTGGGAAATCCCGATGCATGCCGTACACGGACTGCTGGGCCAGTTTGTTCCCGCCCTGCCGATGACGCGCGAAGAAATAGAAGGCTACGGAATGGCATTCCGCGAAGATTTCTTCACGAAACCCTATATCCATGAATACTTCCTCGGACAAATGTTCGGCCCGCATACTGATTATGTAAAGCAGACCTTCATAGAGCCTACGGAAACATGGGAAATATATCGCATGCGTCCCGAGTTCGACACACAGCGCAAAGTAGAGGCTTACTTTGCCGGAAAGACGGACGAAGACAGCATCTGGATACGCGACGGACTATACGCATTAATCAGTGACGTACTGTTTGTGCCCGACCGTGAAGACCCGCACAAATTCCATCCGCGCATCGGCGTACAACACGATTACATTTACCGTGCCCTGAATGATTGGGAGAAGGCAGCATTCAATCGTTTGTACGATCAGTATTACTATCATCGCCACAACGAGTTCTGGCGCGAACAAGCCATGAAGAAGTTGCCGCAACTGACGCAATCCACCCGTATGCTGGTATGTGGTGAAGACCTCGGCATGATCCCCGATTGTGTAGCTTGGGTGATGAACGACCTGCGCATCCTTAGCCTGGAGATACAACGCATGCCGAAAGATCCTTCACAGGAATTCGGACATCCGGACTGGTATCCGTACCGCTCGGTTTGCACCATCTCTACGCATGATATGTCTACGCTGCGCGGCTGGTGGGAAGAAGATTTCCAGCAAACGCAACGGTACTACAACACCATGCTGGGACATTACGGCGCTGCACCTGCCGTTGCCACTCCGGAACTTTGCGAGCAAGTGGTACGCAACCATCTTTACAGCAACTCCATCCTGTGCATCCTCTCCTTGCAGGACTGGATGGCTATGGACGGAAAATGGCGCAACCCCAATGTACAGGAAGAGCGCATCAACGTGCCTGCCAACCCCAGACATTACTGGCGCTACCGTATGCACCTGACACTGGAACAACTAATGAAAGCGGAAAGTCTGAACGAGAAGATCAAAGGACTGATAGAACAGACCGGACGAAAAGGATAATACTCTCAATCTTTATAGTAGAAAAAGGCACCCATAGCAGGTGCCTTTTTTTAAAAACTCCTACTTTTCTTGTCCTATCTTATTCAGTAAAAACAAAATTTCCGCCTGCTTATCAAAACCTGTCTGCTTGTATTCGTCATAAGTCAACATCACATCCGGCCAGAAAGTCTTTGCACGCTTATCCTTCCCCGGCAGGAATATTTGCACGGAATTAGAGATTGAACCTTCTATTCCGGTATAAGGTAATTTGAAAAGAGTCTGTTCCATAAAAGTATTCGGAGCCTGTCCGCTTGGCACGCCCACCACCGTAGCTCCCATCTTCCACAGCATGAAAGCATAATGAAACGCAGCACTGAACGTCCGCTCATCCGTTACTACAAAGACCTGTTTCGGAGCATATACCGGAGCACCTTTCTGTGCACGCAATTCTTCTTTCACACTACTCATGCAGCCATCAATAAACTGACGGCGCAAGGTATCAAGCGGTATATCCTCCTGCTCTTTCATGCTGAACGTATAGTCACCGAAGCTATAATCGGTTCCGTAACGCCTATTGAACTCTTCAAGAGTTATCTCTAATTTATTCATATACAGCGGTGAAACAATCCGATAATACTCCGTATCCATATCTTTCTGCAAGTATTTGTCCCCATAAAGCTGATACAAAGAAGCCAGTACGATAGGAGTCCAACCACCGCTGTTTCCCCGAAGGTCAATAATCAGATATTCCGAATGATGCTTCTTCATCTCTTTCAGCATAGCGGCAAAAGTTCCCGAAAACGAAGGCAATGCACGGATAGCCTGCAAAGTATCCGCAGGCATCTCTTTCTTCAAAGCATTCTGATAGTAAAACTCCATCTGACGGAGCAGATCCCCTTTCATATGCTTATACATATACTCAAAATTATCACGCGCCATAATGCTGTTCACTTTAAACATCATCACCTCTTTCTTCTTGTCTATGAAGCGATAAGCCATTTGCTCCTCAGGGCATCCCACCCAGGACGGAAGGTTCACTTTCTCTGCTTTCCTCAATTCCTCATTCTCCATAAAGTGCTGTTCCAAAGTCACATCCTTTCCATCCGGAGTGCGCAAATAGAAACAAACCGTGTCTTCCAAATCCGGTAACAACTGTTGCATAAACTGCCTTCTCACTACGTTCCGGCAAAATACGGAATAACGGTTATAGAGATTCTCACATGCAAAGAGACTTGCCGTCCGCGCCAGCAATTCGTCCATACTCTTGCCATTGATTCCGACAAGAAGACTACCCAGCAAATCTTGATGTGCAGCCGGAAGACTTTGCACGATCAGCCCGTCAGGAATACATCTGAACCCAACAGGCAAGTAGCTCTGCTTCTGTTGCTGCTTGGACGCAAGAGAAAAAAGATACGTATGCCCGTCCTGAATGAAAGACAGAAATGCCATCGACTTATCCCAAAACTCCTGAAGGGTATGGGGCTGACTACGTAACTCATTTTCCAAATTAAACGCTTGCTTATGGAAGAAGACTTTGCCTCCGAAACCTGTGTACGGATCGGGATGCGCAGCTTCAAGCTGTTTCACCAGATAATGAAAGTCAGCGGCAAGCGAATCCCCGCTTACCTTGTTCTGCGCCGAAAGAGAGAGGCAGACCAATGCGGATAAAAGAAAGGAATACAAGTGTTTCATGTCTTGTTTTTTTTAGTTGTTGGCACAAATATACCTGTTTTCTTTGTTTACTGGGAGGTAATTCTTATTTTTGTCATCCACCGAATATTCTATTTGATATGAACAGTTATATATTCCTTGATAACGTCCGTTTCTTTGCCTACCACGGTGTAGGTCAGCAAGAGCGGGAAGTGGGTAATGAATTTGTCATTAACCTGAAATTGAAAGTCGATATTGCACGTGCAGCCGAGACTGACGACGTGACACATACCGTCAGCTATGCCGATGTATACGAAAATGTGAAGGCTGAGATGGAGATACCTTCTAAATTATTGGAGCATGTTTGCGGACGCATCATAAAACGCCTGTTCCGTACTTTCCCCACCGTTAAAGCTATTGAGCTGAAACTCGCTAAACGTAATCCTCCCATGGGTGCTGACTTAGATGCGGCAGGAGTGGAAGTGCAATGTGAAAGAGCTTAACCCCCTCCCCAGCTTGTCCGAGAACTCTTGTTGTACTTTCTTTTAGGCGCAGACAGACTCCCCCACTGTTTTTTTTGAAAAGTGAACTCAGTAACAATAGTTCGTTAGATATTTCATTCACATTTCTACTATGAGTTTATGCACACTTTTACCTGCACGCTTGCACTCATAGCTTGTATCGCCTTGTTCATCGTGGTTTGAGCGGTGGTGGCAGCAAATAGAAAAGAAGTGTAGGCAAATTTGCTTGCACCAAGTAAAATGAATATATATCGCTCATAATCTGCTATGTATATCATGTAAGATGCTAAAAATGGCCGTTTGGCAACCTGCTATTTTTATGCCTTTTTATGAGGAAAAGTATGGAAGGTATGCCGCTTTTTGCTTGATATACGCCTTCGTCCGTTCAGCACACATCATAATCTTGCGTCATCCGGCCTGTATTTCTTTCACTAACCGCCTATGTTCCTTCTGTTTACAGCCCATGTTTCTTCCGCTGACAAGCGATGTTTTGATATGTCCACAGCCGTGGTTTATGTGCTTCACGATTGTGAAGCAGCACATCCACAATTGTGAAGCACGTAAACCACAGTTGTAGACATACAAAATCAAAGCATTCGAAGGTAAACAAAGCGCTATGTAAGAGTAAGTTAAAGGGTATGTAAAGCAGAAGGAAGCGTAAAGTAAAAGGGGACGCAAAGCAGAAGGGGCATAAAATGCAGAAGAGGCACGTAAAATATAGGGCAACTATAATTACAAAACAAATCTTTCAGGTCAATGTTTAATCATTGATTATCAGAAGAGTACAAGAAGTGTATTTTCTGTCGACAAGGAGTTAACTTCCTGTTTACAAACTCTTGACTTCCTGTAAGTAGAGAATATAAGATTTTTCCATTACTTTACAAAAAAGTACTAAAATACACTTTTCAAAGGGGACTCATTCTTAGATAATTATAGTTCAAAGTAACCGATCATAATTAGTTTATATTATCAATAGTTCGTTAAGTTTTGAATTAACATAAAAAAGCAGGTCAAATCCTGCTGATTCATTAAATTAAGGGTTGCTACCTCTTTAATTGCAATGAACCATACAGAACTTGACCAATATCTTGAGATAATAAAGTCATGCTTGATAGAATCAGGTATGAAGATAAACAAATGGCGTGAGAAATTTATGCTTGAAGTGCTACTTTTATATTTGATTATTCCCGGTCGGGTTAATTTCCTTCAATAGAGTCGCTATGGTAAGTATGGTGAGCAACGTTATCGTCAGCAATTTCAAGTTGTTTTTGACTGGCTTTCCTTCAATTCCTCATTAGTGGAATCGCACTTGGGCTCTCGTCTTGCTCTCGCCTTTGACCCTCGTTATATCAGTAAGTCTGGTAAAAGCACGCCCTATCCGAGCCGTTTTTGGTCTGGCTGTGCGGGAAAAGCGAAACGAATGAATATTTAAAAACGATTTCAACAGTCGTTTTACAAATAATTATTTATACCTTTGCCGTCGACAAAACAAACAAGCTATAACTAAAATGAAAATAACATCAGCATTGCTTAGCTTATCATTGCTACTCTTTTCCTGTTCACACAACAATGAGACAGAAGCCTTATTCTTAAAAGCAGATTCACTAATGGATGAATATCCTGACAGCGTACTCCAATTATTGAACATTCAGCCGGAAGAAATAGAAGATTTTTCAGACAAAGAATGCGCACGCTATGCACTGCTTCTTGCACGTGCCACGGATAAATGTGAACAGTCATTGCTTCCTTGCGATTCTTTACTGAATATAGCATTAGAGTATTATGACGATGAAGAAAAAGAACGGGCCGTAGCTTTGCTCTACAAAGGGCGTTTGGAAGTAGAAATGAACAGTACAGAGGACGCAATCGTTCACTTACAAGAAGGGCTAACAATCTTAACTAATTTTCCAAAAGAAATAGAAACTCGAAGAATTACGCTCAGTACTTTAGGAAATCTTTATTATAAAGCCAAATACTATGAAGAAGCGATGAAAATATACCGAGACCTTTACAAGCATTGTACAACAGATAAGGATAAATTTATCGCATTATATGCCATGAGTTCCTATTACTGTATGACAAATAAAGAGGATTCTACAATCATAACACAACAGAAAGCATTAAAGTATGCCATGTCTATGAAAGATTCCGCAATGATTGCAAGCTCATTACTATCATTAAGTCTTGATTATTATGATTTTAACCAACTAGATTCCGCTGTACATTATGCTCAACAAGCACTTATAAGTATGCCACAATATGAGAATAAAGGCAGATATTATTATAATTTGGGAAACCTATTATTGGAAACAGAGGGAAATAGAGACAGCGCTGCTTATTACATAAATAAAAGTATGGAGGACCTTTCTTTCAATGGCAGGTATTTATGTTTACGTAGTTTAAGCGATTTAGAAAAAGAGAATGGAAACTATGAAATCGCTACTGCATATTTAGAGGACTATATTGACATCTTAGATTCTATAGTAACAACAGAGCAATCAACAAAAACACAACAACTGATTTATGGATATAAGACTAAAATGCGGGTCAGAGAAGAACAAATCAAAGGACAACATATTCAATTGATTATCATTGTAAGTGCCTCCATAACTTGTTTTCTAATAATACTTGTTTATCAAAACCGTATAAACCGAAAAAGGAGAGAACAATTTTATTATCAACAGGCATTAGAGCAAACTCAGAATAAACTATCTTCTTTACAGACCATCATAAATGATAATCAAGCTATAATTTTTCTATTGCAGCAAGAACATTCTGATTTACAAGAGGAACAAAAGAATAAAGAAATGCAAATACATGAAAGAGAACAAATCATAGCACAACTTCAAAAAGAAAAAATACAGCTACGTAACTGGCTTTTTACACAAAGTGAAATTTATAAGAAGGTACATAGTTTATTTAATCAGAAAGTTATAGATAAGAAAAATATAAAAGTATTGACCGCTCCTGAACAAAAAAAACTGAAAGATACAATACTTAATATATATGCTGATTATGCCACCGACCTCCGGCTAAAATATCCCCGACTAGTAGAAGATGATATTTTGCTTCTTTGCCTGCAAGAGACTTCACTTGAATCAAAAGCGATTGCTATTTGCTTTGGTTATAGTGATACACATCCTATCAATCAACGAAAACAAAGAATAAAAGAACGAATGGAGGAGAATAAAATAAAAGTGTGACTACCCCATTTCGTACACACCAATAAATCAAGCAATTACAATTACAAAGTGTGACTAGAAATATTTCTCCAGATTTTCTAATAGCCCTAACTTTGCCGACATAAATCAACAAAATAATTGAAAGATGAAAATTAAATTTTTATTTATGTTATTATCTGTATTATTCATGATACCAATGAATGCAGCGACAGATAAAAAGGGAAGACGAAAATCACACATACGACATCAAGCTATTCAAAAAGAACTCGTATGTCGTACTCCTTTAGAATTTAATATGACTGTTAGAGATGAGGAGAATACTTTAATTATCCTATTCGAATCTTCTCTAAATAACGCTGATATAAACATAACAGACAAAGATGGTAACATAGTAATTAATGAATCTAAATTCTTAATTAACGAAACCAAGATGTTATACATCAATACTCCAACTGCCTATCCTTATTTCATAAAAATAACCTCACCTACTATAGACATTATAGGAGAAATCACACAAGAAGAGATTTAATTTATCAAATTGATAAGTTAAATCTTATATAACTAAACGACTATCAATTATATACTTTAACTAATAAAACAACTAAAAATGAAAATTAAAAGTATTATTTCTATTGCATTAGTATTACTATGCATTTCGTGTTCTAATGATGAAGCATTAGACAACACAAGTAGCGCTAAAAAACTGGAAGTAGTGAATTTAAAAGATTTTATCGACGCCAACAGCCAGACAAGATCTATTTCCAACACAAACCAGGCAGTTCTAAGGTTTAAGGATTATAACGCCTATCAGGAAACCTTAAACGAATTGCAAAACATGAATATTGAACAAAGAGAGGCATTCTTCAACGAACTGGATTATAAAGGTGCATACTCTTCTTTAAAAGAAGCTGATGACGAACTCGACAAAATCTTCGATATCGAAGATGACAATGCTTTTCTTGAGGCATACAAAGAATTCAAAGATAAATACGAGGATACATACCTCTTTAATACAGAAAATACGTATGATTTATCTCCGTATCTTCCTTTTACAGATGCTGAACTCGAACTTCTGGGTAGTAATCAAGGCTATCTGATTATAGGTAATGAAGTTATTGCACCGAATAACAATGTGCCAAATTACCAACAAAACCCAACGAGTGTAAACACGCGCGCTGGAATCCCGTCTACTACTCCTACATGGAAAGCACTTGTCGGAGATGTGCTTGGTGTAACAATTAAGAAAGGAAAATACAGAAGTGACATCACTCTTGGCATAGACGAATATGGCAATATTTTTATGGTACGAGCTGCCTCACAGAAAAAAAAGAAACTATGGAGCAGAAGACATCCTACAAACTATGAGGCAGACTTATGGGTAGAGGGAGGTCATGTTCATATTTCGTTAGCAAATAATGGTAGTAGCAGTCCTAAAAAAGAGCCAGTTGCAATAAACGCAAGACAATATAGCGGAAAGAATGTAAAATGTGCATTCAGAAATTTCACAACCGGATGTTGTGAAGGACAGGTTGGTAATGTAGAATTCAATGTTAATATCCCATAAAGCACTTCAGGAAGTCGATTAAAATACAATATAAACTTCCGAAAATTTTCTCAAATATTCAACACTATGGTTTTTACGGGGTAAACTCCGTAAAAACCATGATGTTTTAATATTATCACTAAACAGTAACAAGCAAAAAATCAAATAGTAACTTAACCAATAAAACAAATTAAAGATGGAAACAAAAACTTTATTTACGATGAGAAAACTATTCACTACAATTTGTCTATTGTGTATGATATCTTCACTCTCGTACGCACAAAATTTCAGATATGGCTTCACCGGCGGTGTCAACTTAAGTAAACCTATGGGAGACATAGAACCCCAATGCCAAGCAGGACTTCTCTTGGGAGCCAAAGGAGAACTAGGAATACCGTCCGTTACAAAAGGTTTTTACACCGATTTTGGTTTACAGTTATCCGCAAAAGGTTACAAGTTTCAATACGGAAATATGGTAAATACCGATGAAAGACACTTTACAGAGAATCTCAACTATTTAGTTGTTCCTGTCCATATAGGATATAAAATAGAATGCAGTAAATCGGTTTCATTTTTCGCCAATGTAGGTCCATATGCAGGAGTAGCACTGTGGGGCAAGCATAAATCTTATAGAAACGGAAAAAAGTTTCACACTGAAAGTGACATTTTTAGTGGTAAATATGGGTACAAAAGATTCGATTGGGGATGCGGATTCAATGTCGGTGTAGAATATGCAAAGCATTTTCAACTCTCATTTGGAGCTGATTGGAGTTTAATGAACGTATCTAAAGCTAACGACTATACATACAAAAACAGAAGTTTCACTTTCTCTTTGGGATATATTTTATAAAACTTGAAGAGGAGAAGGACTTCCTTTCAAAAATCCTCCTCCTCTTTAGCATCATTAAATCCCTTGATATCATAGCATAAAAATAAAATCTATAATAATAAGACAAATATAAATATTTACTTAATAATGAAAAAACTATTCACTATAATTTGCCTGCTGTGTATGGTATCCACATTTTCGTACGCACAAAATTTCAGATACGGTTTCACCGGCGGTGTCAACTTAAGTAAACCTATGGGAGACATAGAACCCCAATGCCAAGCAGGACTTCTCTTGGGAGCCAAAGGAGAACTAGGAATACCGTCCGTTACAAAAGGTTTTTACACCGATTTTGGTTTACAGTTATCCGCAAAAGGTTACAAGTTTCAATACGGAAATATGGTAAATACCGATGAAAGACACTTTACAGAGAATCTCAACTATTTAGTTGTTCCTGTCCATATAGGATATAAAATAGAATGCAGTAAATCGGTTTCATTTTTCGCCAATGTAGGTCCATATGCAGGAGTAGCACTGTGGGGCAAGCATAAATCTTATAGAAACGGAAAAAAGTTTCACACTGAAAGTGACATTTTTAGTGGTAAATATGGGTACAAAAGATTCGATTGGGGATGCGGATTCAATGTCGGTGTAGAATATGCAAAGCATTTTCAACTCTCATTTGGAGCTGATTGGAGTTTAATGAACGTATCTAAAGCTAACGACTATACATACAAAAACAGAAGCTTCACTTTCTCTTTGGGATATTTATACTAAAACAAACCGAACAAAGAGCAACTGAAAAACACCATCTTCAGATTATACAATAGTTACATTTCCAAAAATATCATGTTTTTTACGGATTTCATTCCGCAAAAAACATGATATTTTTGGATTTGCGTTTATTATCTGTTATCTTTGCTTTCAGAAAAAAGCAATAAGAGTATGATAACAAGAGTATTAGAAGAAAGCATACGAAATAAATTGGGACAAGATAAAGCCATTGTCATCATGGGGGCACGCCAAGTAGGTAAGACTACCCTATTGAAACATCTGTTCAAAGAAAAAGAAGGTATATTGTGGCTCAATGGAGACGAACAGGATACTCGTGCACTTTTTGAAAACATCTCAGCAACGCGTTTGAAGTATATCTTCGGCAATAATAAAACTGTTATCATAGATGAAGCACAACGAATTGAAGACATTGGGATAAGACTTAAACTCATCACAGACCAACTGCCGGACATTCAGCTGATAGCAACCGGAAGCTCTTCCTTCGATCTTGCCAACAAAATCAATGAACCACTGACCGGAAGGAAATGGGAATATAAAATGTATCCCCTCTCCTTTGAAGAGATGGTTAATCATCATGGACTTATGGATGAGAAAAGACTACTTCCCCACCGACTGGTATATGGCTATTATCCGGACGTAGTGAACCATCCCGGCTCAGAGGTTGAAATTCTGAAACAACTTTCCGACAGTTATTTATATAAGGATATCCTTGATTGGGAACATATAAAGAAAGCCGACAAAATAGTAAAACTTTTACAAGCTCTTGCTTTCCAAGTAGGTTCCGAAGTTTCATATAATGAATTAGGGCAACTGTGTGATTTAGATCCAAAGACAGTGGAACGTTATGTCATTTTATTGGAGCAATCATATATCATCTTCCGCTTAGGATCTTTCAGCCGTAATTTACGAAATGAGCTAAAGAGTAGCCGGAAAATATATTTCTATGACAACGGCATCCGCAATGCGGTTATCGCCAACTTTGCATTAGCCGAAACCCGCCCTGATATTGGAGCATTATTCGAAAACTTTATAGTATCGGAACGAATGAAGTTTTTGCATTACCACTGCCTATGGTATAATACATGGTTCTGGCGCACCACTGCCATGCAAGAAATTGACTTCATTGAAGAAGGCAACGGGCAACTGGCAGCTTATGAGTTTAAATGGAATCCAAAGAGAATCGCCAAAGTTCCAAAAACATTCACTAACAGTTACCCGAACGCTACATTCAAGGTTATCACGCGAGATAATATAGAGGAATTTCTATTATAATATCACCGACCGCCGGTTATTACAGAAGTAACTACCGGAAAAATCTTTGGCATGCGCACCCTCCTTCAACCGCCCGTAAATAAACTTCCGGTTCTCTTTCGAGAGTTGGGCAGCAATAGATTTCCATACCATACGGATGCGTGGAAGCTCGGGAAAGTCGTCCTTATTTTTGTTATAACTATCCGAAAGCTTCACATAGAAAGGGGGGGAAGGACTTTCCAATATGAAGCCCTTCTCCCCCTTTTTATTCTTATCGGAGAACTTACTTTATCCTCTCTTTTTCTTCCGCTTTTTTGCAGACTCCACTGCCTCGGCAACCACCGGTTTATTTTCAAATCGTTTGGTGTAGCCGGTGTAATCCGGAATAGTGCGTTCATATGTCGGATCAACGAATAGCGGGCTTGAAATAATATGGTCTGCCGTACTACGGTTACAGCAAAAAACGATATTCTCAACACCGGCAAGACGAGTCAGCGCTTTCACATCCGTATCATGCGGCTGCAACGTCATAGGATCAGTGAAGAAGAAAAGATAATCAATCTCGCCATCCACAATGCGAGATCCCATTTGCTGGTCACCACCCAAAGGACCGGATTTCAAAATGGTAAAATCCCACTCAACATCGGGATGCTTTTCCTTAAGAGCCTCAAGAATAAGAGTTCCCGTAGTACCTGTACAGTAAAACTTGTGCCCCATGAGCAATTCTGAGTTCCAGAGAACCCACTCTATGAGGTCTTTCTTCATAGCGTCGTGCGCCACCAGTCCAATCTTTCTAACTAATTTTGTCATAAGGCAATACGTTTAAATAATAAACAATCGGTAAAAAGAAAAAGCTATAATTGCGAGAAAAATTTCTTTCCACGTAAATAATACTGTGCCAAGATACTGCTTTTTGTCCATTCCGGTATCACGGAAAGGGAAGTTTTTTTCAGGTTCTCTTCACGTGCAGGAGTAAAAGAAGAACGTAACAAACGATATTCACGCCGTGCGCGAAGAACTGCCAATGCATTGGGGAACTGTAGTTTAAGTATAAAACTCAATGCAGCTATATAGTCAAGAACTGCACGGGTACGCATCACGGAAGCAAAATCCTTGGATGGCAGGTTCTTGTAAAGCATGACAAGATTATTACGAAAATTGAGGAAAGTCTTTCGGGGATTCTCTTTCTTCAGCGTAGCACCGCCTACATGGTAAACCACACTTTGCGGCACACAGGCAATCTGCCGGCCACGTGCACGAAGCCGCCAGCAAAGATCAATCTCTTCCATGTGGGCAAAGAAACGTCCATCCAATCCACCGGCTTCACGATAATCTTTCAAGCGGATAAACAAAGCTGCACCTGTAGCCCAAAAGACGGGAATGATAGTGTCATATTGTCCCCTATCCTCTTCTACCACACCCATAATCCGACCACGACAGAACGGATAGCCGTAACGATCAAGAAAACCACCCGCCGCACCGGCATACTCGAACATCTCCTTCTGCCTCCAACTGCGTATCTTCGGTTGGCAAGCCGCCGCTTCAGGATGAGCATCCATATAGTCAACCAGTGGCTGAAGCCAATGTTCCGTCACCTCCACATCTGAATTGAGAAGTACTACATACTCGGCATCGACCTCTTGCAATGCCATATTATAACCATCAGCGAAACCTTGATTTTCTTCCAACAGAATCAATCGGACGGTAAGGAATTCACGACAAAGCATATCAACAGATGCATCCGTAGAACCATTATCAGCAACATACACTACCGCACCGTCCGCTTCAGAAAAGCGTACTACGGAAGGAAGAAACGAGCGGAGCATATCGCACCCGTTCCAGTTTAATATGACAACTGCTATCTTATTCATGCTGTTTCTTCAAATCTTCCCGTGTGAGTTTCCACCGTTTATGCGACCAGAACCAATAAGCAGGAGCACGGCGAATGGTCTGCTCCAAGCGACGCACAAATAGTTCGGTTATTTCTCCCTCGGCAGTTTGCTTCGGGGTTTCAGTCAACAGATCAAAGTATGCTTTGCAATATCCTCTACCCCGTTTTTCCAATTCACAATAAAAAACGGGATAATTCATCATTCTGGCAATACGTTCACCACCATCCATAAATACGGTATCCTGATTCAGGAAAGTTGTCCAGTGATGGGCTTCATTGCGATTGGGAGACTGATCGGTAATCAGTCCGATCACTACATGCTTCCCTTCACGGCGCAACCGGATTACTTCGCGGGCAGTGGAATGTTTCGGTACATTATAGCCACCATGACGGGCACGGATGATCTTGAACATTTCATCCATATACTTGTTTCGCAAAGGTTTATACACTTGCAACGGTACGTCTTCCGGCTTCATGAAGGCTCCCATCGCCGTCAGCCACTCAAAATTGGCATAATGGGGAATGAGTACAACGATGCCTCCATGTTTTTCGAGCATGGCAAGATATTCTTCAGTATTACCATACTCCATACGACGGGAAAGGTCTTCGAACGACATACGCATCATCTTTATTTCTTCCAGCATATAGTCGCAGATATAGCGATAAAACTCACGCTCAATCTCGCGCAGTTCAGCCTCGGATTTTTCAGGAAAAGAATTCTTCAGATTCTTACGAACTACCTTACGACGATAATGCACCACATGACGCATCAAAAAACAAACTCCATCGGACAATATATAAAGTGCCCGAAAAGGAAGCAGAGCCAGAAGCCACATGCCAGCGTAAGTCAACCAGTAGACAAGTTTCGATTTCATACTTTTCTTATACCTTATTATAATAGCACCATTCCCTGCAACGCCGTTCCGTCTTCATTAAAATCGCCCAAACGAACAGGCACCACCTGATTATCCAATGTATCATTGTGGGGAACCTCCACGCGGATATAGTTAGCAGTGAAGCCATGCATAGGAGTTCCCGGCTTGGAACGTTCCAACAACACAGGCAGGGTTTGTCCGATATGACGGGCATAGAATGCATGCGTCTTTTCGTCCGAAAGTTCCAACAGACGCTGACTCCGACGGTGTTTTTCCTCGGGAGTTACCACATGGTCTATCTTTAATGCCTGCGTCCCCGGACGTTCGGAGTAGCTAAACACATGAAGCTGGGTCACATCCAGGCTTTTGATAAATTCGTAGGCCTGCTCAAAGTATTCATCCGTTTCACCACGTGTGCCCACAATCACATCCACGCCGATAAAAGCGTCGGGCATCACTTCTTTCACTTTCCGCACTTTGGAAGCGAAAAGTTCCGTATCATATCGCCGGCGCATCAGCTTCAGCACTTCGTCACTACCGGACTGCAACGGAATATGGAAATGAGGCATGAAACTGCGGGAATGAGAAACGAATTCTATGATCTCGTCAGTCAGCAAATTGGGCTCTATGGAGGAAATTCGGTAGCGCTCAATGCCTTCCACTTCATCCAGCGCCTTCACCAGATCGAAGAAAGTTTCTCCGGTAGTTTTACCGAAATCCCCGATATTGACACCCGTCAGCACAATTTCTTTTCCTCCCTCGGCCGCAGCCTGGCGGGCTTGTTCCACCATGGATGCAATTGTTCCATTGCGACTCCGCCCGCGGGCGAAAGGAATGGTACAGTAAGAGCAGAAATAATCGCAACCATCCTGTACTTTCAGAAAATAACGGGTACGGTCGCCACGTGAGCACGACGGTGCAAACGAATGGATATCTTTCAGCGCCGAAGCATAAGCTTCTCCCGACTCATTCTTTTGCAGGTTGCCGAGATATTGAAGCAAATCTTTTTTCTGTTCGGCACCAAGCACCACATCCACACCCTCAATCTTTGCAACGGTTTCGGGTTTCAACTGGGCATAACATCCGGTCACAACCACGAAAGCCCCCGGATGTTGCTTCACCAGACGATGGATAGCCTGGCGGCATTTCTTATCCGCCACTTCCGTCACCGAGCAAGTGTTCACCACACAGATGTCTGCTTTCTCGCCTTTACGTGCCGTACGCACACCTGCATCCCGCAAAATCTTACCGATAGTAGAGGTTTCCGAGAAGTTCAACTTACAACCTAATGTATAGTAAACCGCTGTCTTATCTTGAAATATATTGGTATCAATCATATCTATTCTAAACACATTTCTGCTACAAAGTTACATATAATTATTAGATTTTTTCTACTTTTGCACAAATCATCAATTTTCGTGCAATGATACAAGAGAACTTTATCAAACTCTACGAGCAGAGTTTCCGTGAAAACTGGGACCTTCCTTGCTATACCGATTACGGTGAAGACGAGAGTTATTCCTATGGACAAGTGGCGCAAGAGATAGCCAAATTGCACTTGCTATTCAAACATTGCAGCTTGCGCCGGGGCGACAAAATTGCTATTATCGGTAAGAACAATGCCCGTTGGTGCATCGCTTATATGGCCACCATCACTTACGGAGCTATCGTTGTTCCCATTCTTCAAGATTTTAATCCGAATGATGTACATCATATCGTCAACCACTCCGAGTCTGTTTTCCTCTTTACGAGCGATTCCATCTGGGAACATCTGGAAGAAGAACGCCTAGCCGGATTGCGTGCCGTATTCTCCCTTTCCGATTTCCGTTGCCTGCATCAGCGCGACGGTGAAACAATCAATCGTTTCCTCAAACACCTGGATGAAGAAATGCACATAACTTATCCGAAAGGTTTCCACCGGGAAGACGTGCAGTATACCACTCTTTCCAATGATAAGGTAATGCTGCTGAACTATACCTCGGGCACCACCGGTTTCAGTAAGGGCGTGATGCTGACAGGAAACAATCTCGCAGGAAATGTCACTTTCGGTATCCGCACCGAGTTGTTGAAAAAGGGAGATAAAGTACTCTCCTTCTTACCCTTGGCTCACGCCTACGGTTGCGCTTTTGACTTTCTTACAGCTACTGCCGTGGGTACTCACGTCACACTTTTGGGCAAAGTCCCCTCTCCAAAGATTCTGATGAAGGCCTTCGAAGAGGTAAAACCCAGCTTGATTATTACCGTGCCACTCGTTATCGAGAAAATCTATAAGAATGTCATTCAACCTATCATAAATAAAAAGACTATGAAATGGGCACTCAGCATTCCTTTGCTCGACGGACAAATCTATGGGCAAATCCGGAAGAAACTGATAGATGCTTTGGGCGGCCGTTTCAAAGAAGTCATTATCGGCGGTGCTGCCATGAACCCGGAAGTGGAAGAATTCTTCCATCGCATCAAGTTCCCGTTCACCATCGGTTATGGCATGACGGAGTGTGCGCCATTAATCAGTTACGCTCCCTGGAACGAATTCATCCCGACTTCTTCCGGGCGAGTGCTCGACATCATGGAAGCCCGTATCTACAAAGAAAATCCGGAGGCAGAAATCGGCGAAATCCAGGTACGCGGCGAAAATGTAATGACAGGTTATTATAAGAATCCGGAAGCCACTAAAGAAGTCTTCACCGAAGACGGCTGGCTACGTACCGGTGATTTGGGTAAACTGGATGAAAAAGGAAACCTCTATATTCGTGGCCGCAGTAAGACCATGATCCTGAGTTCCAGCGGACAAAACATCTTCCCCGAAGAAATCGAAGCACGTCTCAACAACCTGCCTTTCGTACTGGAAAGTCTCGTTATCGAACGCAATAAAAAACTGGTAGCTTTAGTCTATGCAGATTACGAAGCTTTGGATTCCCTTGGACTGAACCAAGAGGAAAACCTCAAAACCATCATGAACGAGAACTTGAAGAACCTGAATAGCAGTGTGGCCAGTTACGAGAAAGTCAGCCAGATTCAGCTCTATCCTACCGAGTTTGAGAAAACTCCTAAAAGGAGCATCAAACGCTACTTATATAACAGTATTGCAGAAGATTAGTATGTTATTAAACATACAAAAAGTAATCAAAAGGGGCTAACCTCCAAAAAAAACATAAAAAAAGTTGGGATTTGGAGAACAACATATTGAAAAAGTACATACCTTTGCAGCGTTTTAATAAAGCAATTGATTGTATTACGTTTTTAAAAAGCAAAGAAAATGAAAAAATTAGTTTTGATGGCCGTAGCTATCGTAGCAGTATCTTTCGCATCTTGTGGTAACAAACAAGCTGACGCTGAAAAAGCAGCAGCAGATTCTATCCGTATTGCTGATTCAATCGCAGCAGTAGAAGAAGCAGCCGCAGCAGCAGCTGAGGCAGCCGCAGCAGCTGATACTGTAGCAGTAGATAGCGCAGCAGTTGTAGCTGAATAATTCAGAACAACACACTGAGAGAATTGAAAGTCTGACGTGCGAAAGCATGAACAGACTTTTTTTATACCCATTTGTACCATCCCAAAGATACTTCAGTGATTCATCACTTTTCCTATTTGATTAGTTCTGAAAATCCTTATCTTTGCTAATCTACATATTATGCTAATATTATGAATACAAAACTGATAGAAAAAATTAAGCGATCAGCTATCAAGGGAAGATTAGGTGATTTCATCTGCAATTTCATTGCAGTCGTACTGGGTATTGCAATCACATTCGTGGGAAGTGATATGATTCAGGAGCACAATAAGAAAAAAGAGGTGGCACAGGCCCTGCAGTTGGTCAAAAGTGAATTACTTATCAACCGGGAAACAATAGAAGAGATGATGAAAATCGAAAAAATCAACAAAGAAGGTGCATGCTACCTGCTTCAATACAAAGACAAAATGAATGAAGCATCCTCCGACTCTCTGAATTACTACGGCTATTTCCCATTCCAATCACAAGATTTTCTTCCGGTCACCGATGCTATGGAAATGCTCAGAGCTTCTTCTGTCATGCAAAATATTAAAAACAAAGAGCTTTCTGTCGAAATCATCCAGGCCTATGCCGTAATAAAAAGTGCGCACCTTTTTTATGAAGGATTCTCCAAAGCAAAAGAGACAGGGGTAGAGAAGTGCGTCAGTCAGCAAGAATTTAGAAAAATTTCTAATGAAAATAAGTCACTAAGAGAAACCTGGGAGTTCACCCTTCACCTCCCAGAAGGGCTTGCTGCCATACGGCAAATTTCTTTTATACATGATGACCCGCATCTCACATACAGCCACTACATGGAACTAATTGATAAAACAATTACTTCTATTGATAAAGAATACAACTAGAATAAAACATACAGTAAAAAAGCCCGGCCTCCTTTCGGAAACCGGGCTTCTTTTATATATGAAGTTTAATTATGCTTCTTCAGCAACAACTTCGAAAGGAATCTCTACAGAAACTTCCTTGTGCAGCTTAACGATAGCTTTGTACTGGCCAACTTCTTTCACAGCGTCTTTTACAACGATGATCTTACGGTCAATTTCATGACCTAACTTAGCCAATTCTTCCGCAATCTGGATGTTACCAACAGAACCGAAGATAGTACCGGTTGAGCTAACTTTAGTAGCGATCTTCAAAGATACGCCTTCCAATTTAGCTGCCAATGCTTCAGCATCCTTCTTGATTTTTTCCAATTTGTGAGCACGTTGCTTCAAATCTTCAGCCAACATTTTCTTTGCAGCAGGAGAAGCAATCACAGCTTTACCTGTCGGGATGAGGTAGTTACGACCATAACCGGACTTAACAGTTACGATGTCGTTCTTATAACCCAAGTTTACAATGTCTTCTTTCAATATAATTTCCATACTTTCCTCCTCCTATTATTTCATCATGTCAGTTACATAAGGCAACAAAGCCAAGTGACGGGCTCTCTTTACAGCTTGAGCTACACGACGTTGGAACTTCAAAGAAGTACCGGTGATGCGACGCGGAAGGATCTTACCTTGCTCATTCAAGAATTTCTTCAAGAATTCAGGATCCTTATAGTCGATATACTTAATACCACTCTTTTTGAAACGGCAGTATTTTTTCTTCTTAACGTCCACTGACGGCGGAGTTAAATATCTGATTTCTGATTGAACTTGTGCCATGATTAATCCTCCTTTTTAGTTGATTTAACACTTCTTCTCTTCGCAGCGTATTCAGCAGCGTACTTGTCTTGCTTGAAAGTCAAGAAACGGATAACGCGCTCATCACGACGGAAGTTAAGCTCTAACTTGTCAATAACAGTAGGGTCTGCATTGAACTCAATCAGCTGATAGAAACCAGTTGACTTCTTCTGGATAGGATATGCCAGTTTTTTCAGTCCCCAGTTTTCCTCATTTACGATCTCAGCACCTTCAGCAGTAAGGATGCCTTTGAATTTTTCTACCGCTTCCTTCATCTGAACATCAGACAAAACGGGAGTTAAAATGAAAACGGTTTCGTATTGATTCATACTTGTTTAATTAATGAATTAATAATTCGTTTAAAAATTTGCGGGGCAAAGGTAGGAATTTTATTTTGATCTACAAACATTTAATGTTTTTTTGTGCCTGAAGGTAGGATTTATCATAGAAGTGACTTACCTTTGCAAAGTTGTTTAAACAATAATTTCATGATCGAGCAATTTAACTTTGACATCCGGCTGATTTTTGCCATCCTGAATGGTAAAGTTTCCGCCGCAATCAACCGAAAACTGTCCCGTAACTTCCGCCAGAACGGTTTGGAGATTACTCCGGAACAATGGACTGTCCTCATCTTTTTGTGGGAAAAAGACGGAGTGACGCAACAAGAGTTGTGCAATGCAACTTTTAAAGACAAGCCCAGTATGACGCGCCTGATTGATAACATGGAACGTCAACATCTGGTAGTCCGTATCTCGGATAAAAAAGACCGCCGCACCAATCTTATCCACCTCACCAAAGATGGAAAAGAACTGGAAGAACGCGCACGGGTAATCGCTAACCAAACTTTGAAGGAAGCATTACGCGGCATTACCGTAGAAGAACTGAGCATAAGCCAGGAAGTATTGAGAAAAATATTTTTCAATACGAAAGACTGAAATTCAGTGATCAGCGATTAGGGTTTAGTGATTAATAATCTTCGTTTTTCATTCGTCATTCTTCATTCTTTATTAAAATATGGTTTTTTTGCAAAAATAATTTCGCTTGTTAAAGAATTATGCTTTTCTTTGTGACAAGAATATAATAATCTATTAAAATACACACACATGAAAGGTTTATTAAAAAATCTGGGCTTGATATTAGTCTTGGTGGGAGCTGTAATCTTGGTTGCATGTTCCTTTACCGGTAATGTAAACAACAATACCATTTTAGGTACTTCAGCAGTCTTGATGGTACTGGGATTGATTACATACATTATCATCAATAAGAAATTGGCAGACTAATCGTCAGAAAAAGAATAAAAAAGGCGGTTGCTTTGGTAGCAACCGCCTTTTTTGTTTTATGCAAAGAGTCTATCAAGACTCCGGTTCCGGTGTAATCAACTTATATCCCTTTCCGTGGATGTTGATGATTTCAATGGAAGGATCTTCTTTCAGATGCTTACGCAACTTCGTGATATACACATCCATGCTACGTGCATTGAAGTAGTTATCATCAATCCAGATGGTCTTCAGAGCAAAGTCACGTTGCAGGATTTCGTTAGCATGAGCACAGAGCAAACCCAAGAGTTCAGACTCTTTCGTTGTCAGCTTCGTCTGCTTTTCAGGCGTTGACAAAATCTGTTTCTGTGTATCGAAAGTGAACATACCTATCTTGTAGATATTGCTCTCTTTGTTCTTCTTTCCACGTACACGTCTCAGAATTGCTTCAATTCTGAATGTCAACTCTTCCATGCTGAACGGCTTGGTGATGTAATCATCCGCACCGATTTTAAAGCCTTCCAGAATATCTTCCTTCAGTGTCTTTGCAGTCAGGAAGATGATAGGAATTTCGGCATTTGCAGCACGCACTTCCTGAGCCAAAGTGAAACCATCTTTCTTCGGCATCATCACGTCAAACACACACAAGTCATATTTATTCTTCAGAAAAGCTTTGTATCCAGCTTCACCGTCGGGATATAACTCCGCAGAATAACCTTTTGCCTGTAAATATTCTCTTAAAAGCATGCCAAGATTTTCATCATCTTCGCACAATAAAATACGCAGTTTCTCGTCCATATCATTAATTTTTAAGTAAAGGTAATGCAATAATAAATTTAGTTCCAACGTTTAGTTCACTCTCTGCCCGGATAGTTCCCTTATGGTCTGTAATAATCTTCTTCACATAAGACAATCCTAATCCAAAGCCTTTCACATCGTGCAGATTACCTGTATGCACGCGGTAGAACTTTTCAAATATCTTTTTCAAATTTTCTTTCTTAATACCTATTCCGTTATCCTGAATAGAAATCATCAGCTTGCCCGGTTCATTCCAGGTCTTCACTTTCAATTCCAAATCGGCATCCGGTCTCTTATACTTCACCGCATTATCCATCAGATTGAAAATCACATTCGTAAGATGCATTTCATCTGCAAAGATATTCGGGTCTGTTGCGTTCAGTTCCGACTCTATATTACCGTTATAACGTTCTACCTTCAGGGTGAATGTATTGATAACACCGGTAATCAACTCATTGGCATCCAGTTCCTTCATTTTTAAGGTAGCTTTCTGTTTGTCGAACATCGACATCTGGAGTACCTTCTCTACCTGGAACCTCAACCGTTTCGTCTCATCATTGATGACCGTCGATATATGCTGGAACATGGCAGGCGACTTACCCACTGCAGGGTCTTTCAACATCTGCGCCGCCAGCGAAATGGTCGATATCGGCGTTTTAAACTCATGCGTCATATTGTTGATAAAGTCATTCTTCATCTCCGTCAGTTTCTTTTGGCGGAACACGATATAAATCGTGAAGATAAACGTAATCAGCAACACAAAGGTGAATATCATCGACGGTATCATAAAGTTGATCGAGTCGAAAATATAATCTCTTTTGCCCGGAAAATGTATCTTTACGATACTCATACGGGCAGGTGGATCATTCAGGAACAAAGGCTGGGAGTAAGAATACTCGCTACCTTCATCGACATAGTCCGAACAACGGTATACTTCCCGTCCATCCCGGTCAATCACCTTAAAGTGATATCCCAGATCAATGCCGTTATCTACCAAGCCCGACTTTAAGTACTGATCCAGGTTCTTAAAGTTGATGCGTTCCTCAATCGGCTTGCTACTTGCCGTATATAACATCTGCAAGGCAACTTCATCCAACAAGCCACGCTGGTACACATAACGTTCTTTCATTAAATCAATTTGTGTACGAGCTGTTTTAGGAATCGTCTTAGCACCATGCTTACGCGAAATCATCGCTCTCGGCAGCTCTGACGGCTTATTTGTGATCGTCTGAAGTTCCATGGCCGAATACTTGGAACCATCCGGCGACGTCACCGTAAACCGTTGTGTCTGCACCAATGCCTGTCCTTGCTCAGTCAATTCCCACGCTCTCTTTTCTGCCTCAGAGATGTCTTCCCGCAACCAACGGGCAACCTCAGCGGACTCCACTTCTTTAGAAGCAGCCATCAGTCCACGCTTCACAGATTCATCAAATTGCTCGTTACGCATCTTTACCATCTTCTCTATGTAGCTGATTTGCAGATACAAGAGGCTGAGGAAAGATAACCCCATAACGATGCCTAATATCCATATTGTTGACTTCTTCATAGTCACAAAATTAACACTCCCTAATTAACACTCCTAACCTATTAACCTGATTTAACCGCAAGTTCTCGTAAATTAACCGAAAAGAGTTTTTTAAGTTGCATTACGAGCATTATAACAAATCAGCGTGTGTTTGGTTTGCAAATTTAATAAAAAATTAATCATTCCCGTTCACATTTACGCATGTTCTTAATCAGTGTTAATAAAAAAGCCATTACCCCTCGTTCTGAGGGAGTAACGGCTTTAACAAATTATAAAAACAGACGAAGTGAAGTCTTTTATTCTTCAGCTTGCTTAGCTTCGAACTCCTTAACCAACTTATCTTGTACATCACTTGGAACAAGTTCATAGCTGGCAAATTTCATGATGAACGAAGCACGTCCTCCTGTCAAAGAACTCAAGGCTGTGGAGTAAGATGCCATTTCCTTCAAAGGTACTTTAGCACTCAGCTTTTCATAACCGGCTTCACTACTCATACCCATAATCATGGCACGGCGTCCCTGCAAGTCACCCATCACATCACCCATTCTATCCGACGGAACAAATACTTCCACATCATAGATAGGTTCAAGGATCTTCGGTCCTGCATTCTTGAATGCTTCACTAAATGCATTACGGCCAGCCAACATGAAGGAAATTTCATTGGAGTCTACCGGGTGCATCTTACCATCATACACGATAACACGTACATCACGAGCATACGAACCAGTCAACGGACCTTGTTCCATACGAGACATGATACCTTTCAGGATAGCCGGCATGAAACGCGCGTCAATAGAACCACCTACGATACTATTAATAAATACCAATTTACCGCCCCATTCCAATGGGATTTCTTCGGTACCTTTCACGTTCATCTTAAACTCCTGCGCACCAAACTTATAAGTATCAGGCAGCGGCATACCTTCGTAATAAGGTTCTACAATCAGATGCACCTCACCAAACTGGCCTGCACCACCCGATTGTTTCTTATGGCGATAGTCTGCACGAGCCGCCTTCGTAATGGTTTCACGATACGGAATTCTCGGTTCCTCATATTTGATTTGCAACTTTTCATTATTCTCCAAACGCCATTTCAACGTACGCAAGTGGAATTCACCCTGTCCGTGAACAATAGTCTGGCGCAATTCCTTGGATTGCTCTATCACCCAAGTCGGATCTTCCTCGCGCATACGGTTCAATATGGCCATCATCTTTTCTGTATCGGCCTCATTCACGGGTTTGATAGCACGAGAATATTTTGAATTGGGATATTTGACAAAGTTGAAACGGTTTTCAGTACCCTTACCATTCAGAGTATTACCTGTATGCACATCTTTTAATTTCACAGTACAACCGATATCACCGGCCACCATTTCTTCTACCTTAATACGGTTGGCACCTGCACAGGCATAAATCTGGGCGATACGTTCTTTTGAACCACGGTCAGCATTCGTAAAGTCTTCACCTTCGTGCACTTTACCGCTCATAACCTTGAAGTACTGAACATCACCGATATGAGGTTCAACAGCGGTCTTGAAGAAATAGAGAGAAGTAGGTCCATTCGGATTCGGTTCCACAACCTCGCCACGAGTATTGTGTACGGGCGGCATCTCGTTTACAAACGGAACCACATTACCCAGGAATTCCATCAAACGACGCACACCCATATCTTTACCTGCACAAACACAGAATACAGGGAACATGCCACGTGAAGCCAGTCCCTTACGGATACCTTCACGCATTTCATCTTCCGTTAGAGATTCTTGTTCAAAGAATTTCTCCATCAGGCTTTCATCGTGTTCAGCAGCTGCTTCTACCAGCGCTTTATGCAGTTCGGTTGCCTTTTCCAATTCCTCTGCAGGAACATCTTCAATGGTGGGTGCACCACCTTCGGGGCCCCACGAATATTTTTTCATCAAAAGTACATCAATCAACGAATTGAAGTTCGGTCCGGTAGCCAACGGATATTGCACGGGAACTACCTTCGAACCATAAGCAGACCTCAACTGCTCCAGTACCATATCATAATCACACTTCTCATGGTCAAGCTGATTCACCAGGAAGATCACCGGTTTACCTAACTTTTCTGTATATCGGAAATGATTTTGGGTACCCACTTCAGGACCATATTGGCCATTCAGAAGTAATATTGCAGTATCGGTAACATTGAGTGCTGTCATGGCAGCTCCAACAAAGTCATCACTTCCCGGACAGTCTATAATATTAAGTTTCTTACCGTTCCACTCCACATGGAAAACGGTGGAAAACACAGAATAGCCATATTCTTGCTCCACCGGGAAGTAATCGCTGACTGTATTCTTGGCAGTAATTCTGCCGCGGCGTTTTATAATACCACTCTCAAAGAGCAGCGCTTCTGTGAGAGTGGTTTTACCCGAGCCATCATTGCCAAGCAGGGCAATGTTCTTAATTTCATTCGTCTGATATACTTTCATGATATATAAGATTTAAAATGAATAACTCAGTATGCCTTCGCATACCCTTAATTTTTGTGAGGCGCAAATTATGAATTTATCAAAAGAAAAGCAATAAATCGATAGTGTTACTAAACTATGTTATGTAACACATCACTACTAACAGAAAGATTTTCTTAACTTTACAGCAAAATCATTAACCCCCAAACTTACAATGAAAGAACTACTATCATCTATTGTACTGCTCATCCTCCTGTCATTTACCGGATGTCAATCCGGAAGTTCATCTCACAAGCAACGACCTCTTATCGGCCTATCTTGTTCACATCCCAGCGACTATTCGTCTGCACGAACGACTTATACCGAATCAGTCATACAAGCCGGAGGCACTCCAATGCTTATACCAGTCACAACAGACAGTATAGTTCTGGCAGACATCATCAGTCGGCTGGACGGGATTATTTTAATCGGAGGAGCGGATATACATCCTTCTTATTATAATGAAGAACCTATCGAACAACTGGGAGAGGTAGATTCACTGCGTGATGTTTATGATATTTCCCTTATCCGCCTTGCAGCGCAACGTGGTGTACCCATGTTAGGAATCTGCCGGGGCGAACAATTAATCAATGTAGCATTCGGTGGCACACTCTATCAGGATATTCCAGCCCAACATCCGGATACTACCGTGCGACATAATCAGGAAGAACCGAGTAGTGTACCCACTCATGCAGTCAACCTGCTTCCCGATTCTGAAATGGCACGGATAACAGGAGAGACACAACTATTTACCAATACCCATCATCATCAGGCTGTCAAACAGGTGGCACCCGGCTTCCGAATTACGGCATGGGCTACGGACAGTATTCCCGAAGCCATTGAAAACATTGAAGGAAAACCTATCTGGGGAGTGCAATTCCATCCGGAAGCATTAACGGTAGCTGGTGATAGCATATCTGCCAGATTCTTCTATTTTCTGGTTGATAAAGCAATCACATTCCGGAAAAGCAAATAATAGTTTTATCCATTACCGGGCATATTCAACTCCCTGTCAAGCCCGTACTATCTCCGTATCTATACGCTTGGAGTTGGTAGGGACTTGGTACGGACTTGACAGGGAGTTGGTAGGGAGCAGGTCATATTCCGGTAATTTTTTAGTGATTTCTTATATATAAGATATAAAGGTACGCGCGTGTATCACATATAATCCAACTTAATCACGATCACCCTTATATCCTGATCTTCCTTATCCGTAGCTATCTTTGCAATATGCCAGTCGGACGGGAAGAACAAGAAAAACTCACCGGGAACAGAGTCGATAAAGGTAGTTTTTTCCGGATCAAAATCATAGTGAATAACATCTTTCTTCTCACTATATTCGCAATTAGCCTTTGAAGACTCATGATCCAGCAATGCAAAACGTTCCGTTCCTTTCACCACATACTGCAAATCTATATGTTTCCGGTGTGATTCGGATGTCCGCTTCTCTAACGGTTCATTCTTACTATCTTCAACAGAAACCACAAGTGATGTTCCTTCTATCGGATGTTTTCCCTTCTCGATAGTAGTCAGGTCGTGCGACGCCAACCAGCGAAAAGCCGCCTTCCATTGTTCCGGATTCGCTTCGTACTGCGCTTTGAATTCCGCTAAATTCGTAGAAGAATGGGGCTTCGCCTTCAAACCTTCACTCCAGACTTTCGATTTTACCCATTTTTCAGGCGAGATACTTTTTACTTTCTTGCCACTTTGAGCAGAGACAGACAGACAAACCGCAAGCATACAAGCAGTTGCCAATAACCATTGTAAGTGTTTCATGTTAATGTTTTCTATAATTTCGTTTACTGACTACAAAGATATAAATTATAAATCGTATAAAATTGAAACATCTGTCTACCTATATTGAATTATTTGTGGAACATTAAATGATAAGTCGTTCTTATCTTTGCAACAGAAATTAATTCGTAAACTAACAATAAACCATTCAAATCATGAGAAACATTTTCTGGAGTATGACATTAGTTGTTGCCTGTTTGTTTGGAGCTGCTACAGCGCAAGCCCAAAAACAAGTAACCACCAACAATGCCATCGTGCCGGGTGAAGTATGGAACGACACCGACGGTAACCCCATCAATGCACATGGCGGCGGTATCCTCTACCATGAAGGAACGTACTACTGGTACGGTGAGTACAAAAAAGGTAAAACCATCCTGCCCGAATGGGCCACATGGGAGTGTTACCGCACGGATGTAACCGGCGTGAGCTGCTATTCATCCAAAGACCTGCTGAACTGGAAGTTCGAAGGCATCGTGCTTCCCGCAGTGAAGGACGACCAAGGCCACGACCTGCACACCAGCAAGGTACTGGAACGTCCGAAGGTGATTTATAACCCAAAAACCAAGAAATTCGTGATGTGGGCACACGTGGAAAGTGCCGACTACAGCAAGGCATGCGCCGGAGTAGCCATCAGTGACTCCCCTACCGGAGAATTCACCTATCTGGGCAGTTTCCGCCCCAACGGTGCCATGAGCCGTGACCAAACCGTATTCGTAGACGATGATGGCCGTGCCTACCACTTTTATTCGTCAGAAAACAATGCAACGCTGTACATCAGCGAATTGACTGACGATTATCAAAGACCGAGCGGACGCTATACCCGTAACTTCGTCAAGGAAAGCCGCGAAGCTCCCGCCGTCTTCAAGCGTAACGGAAAATACTACATGCTCTCTTCCGGCTGTACCGGTTGGGATCCCAATCAGGCTGAACTGGCAGTAGCAGACTCCATTATGGGTGAATGGAAAACAATCGGCAACCCTTGTACCGGAATAGATGCCGACAAGACATTCTATGCTCAAAGCACTTACGTGCAGAAAGTTATGGGCAAGAAAGACATGTACATTGCCATGTTCGACCGCTGGAATAAGAAAGACCTGGAAAACTCACGTTATGTATGGCTTCCATTCTCCTTCGAAGGTGATAAAATCACCATTCCCTGGCGTGACAAATGGAACTTCGACAGCTTTGCTGACCAAGGTCGTTTTGAAGCCGGCAAAGGAACTTTCCTACTGAATGGCAAACCATTTGTGGTTAAAGCCGCCGAACTGCACTACCCACGCATCCCGAAACCATATTGGGACCAACGCATCAAGTTGTGCAAAGCACTGGGTATGAATACCGTTTGCCTCTATGTATTCTGGAACTCTCACGAACCGCAACCCGGCGTATATGACTTTACGGAGCAAAACGACCTGGCCGAGTTCTGCCGTCTGTGCCAGCAAAATGATATGTATGTCATCCTTCGCCCCGGACCGTATGTTTGCGCTGAGTGGGAAATGGGTGGTCTGCCATGGTGGCTGCTTAAGAAAAAGGATGTCCGCCTGCGCGAATCCGATCCTTACTTCATTGAGCGTGTAGCTCTGTTCGAAGAAGCCGTAGCCAAGCAAGTGAAAGACCTGACAATTGCCAATGGCGGTCCCATCATCATGGTACAGGTGGAAAACGAATATGGATCTTACGGAGAAGATAAGGGTTATGTATCCCAAATCAGAGACATCGTACGTGCCAACTTCGGAAATGACATCGCCTTGTTCCAATGCGACTGGGCCTCTAACTTCACCTTGAACGGACTTGATGATCTGATCTGGACCATGAACTTCGGTACAGGTGCCAACGTCGACCAGCAATTTGCCAAACTGAAACAACTTCGTCCCAACAGCCCGCTGATGTGTTCTGAATTCTGGAGCGGTTGGTTCGACAAATGGGGCGCCAACCACGAAACCCGTCCTGCCGCTGATATGATCAAAGGTATCGACGATATGTTATCGAGAGGCATTTCATTCAGCCTGTATATGACACATGGAGGTACGAACTGGGGACACTGGGCAGGCGCCAACTCTCCCGGCTTTGCACCCGATGTGACGTCTTACGATTATGATGCACCTATCAGTGAATCCGGTCAGACAACTCCTAAGTATTGGGCGTTGAGAGAAGCCATGGCGAAATACATGGATGGTGAGAAACAGGCGAAAGTACCTGCACTGATCAAACCTATCAGCATCCCTGCTTTCAGATTCACAGAAATGGCACCATTGTTCGAGAACCTGCCCGCAGCAAAGAAGGATGAAAACATCCGTACCATGGAAGAATATAACCAGGGCTTCGGAAGCATCCTCTACCGCACTACCCTGCCTGAATTGAAATCGCCCGCTACCCTCACAGTGAACGATGCGCACGACTATGCTCAGGTATTCGTAGACGGGAAGTACATCGGCAAACTCGATAGAAGAAACGGTGAAAAGCAATTGGTACTCCCCGCCTGCGTCAAAGGTTCCAGACTTGATATTCTGGTAGAGGCCATGGGTCGCATCAACTTCGGTCGTGCCATCAAAGACTTCAAAGGAATCACGAAAAACGTAGAACTTTCTATGGACATCAACGGATATCCTTTCGTTTGCGACCTGAAGAACTGGGAAGTTTTCAACATTGAAGATACCTATGAATTCTATCAGGGCATGAAGTTCCAGCCGATAGAGTCATTGACAGACCGTCTCGGACAACGTATTCCGGGTGTTTACCGTGCTAAATTCCAAGTGAAGAAACCGAGCGATACTTTCCTAAACTTCGAAACATGGGGCAAAGGACTGGTTTATGTGAACGGTTATGCACTAGGCCGTATCTGGGAGATCGGTCCTCAGCAAACTCTTTATGTACCGGGATGCTGGTTGAAGAAAGGTGAGAATGAAATCGTAGTTTTCGATATTGTAGGTCCTAAAGAAGCTAAGTCCGAAGGTTTAAGTGAACCGCTCCTTGACCAGCTGCTTGTACAGAAACCCTTGACACATCGCAATGAAGGCGAAAACCTGAACTTGTCAGGTGAAAAGCCTGTATTCACGGGAAGTTTCAAACCGGGTAACGGCTGGCAGGAAGTTAAATTCAACAAACCTGTTACCGGACGCTATGTTTGCATTGAAGCATTAAACTCACAGGATGGAAAAGACCTGGCTTGTATTGCCGAAATGTATTTCTTGGACAAGGATGGTAGCCGTCTGTCCCGTGAGCCTTGGATTGTGAAGTATGCCGACAGCGAAGACGTGGCTCACGTCAACCGCTCTGCCGACAAGACTTTCGACCTTCAGGAATCCACCTATTGGAGCACAGAGAAAGGTAGTCCTTATCCGCATACGATTGTAATCGATCTGGGCGCCAGTCATGCATTGACAGGTTTCCAATGCTTGCCCCGAATGGAAAGCGAAGTACCGGGAGGCATCAAGGATTTCAAGATTTATGTGAAGGGGGAAAACTTCAAATACTAATTTGATTCACCACAGAGTAACACAGAGTCCCACAGAGTTCTATTGATTTAAAATCAAATGAATGAACTCCGTGGGACTCTGTGCTACTCTGTGGTGAGATCTTAATAGAGCATCACCTGATCCAGCACCACTCCTTCATCCAAAGCCGTAATAACCAGCTTATGAGAAGCCTGTTTATTGATCGGCAAAGTCACTTTCCGAATAGCCTGATTACGCAATACATTCTCTTTCCATTCTTCACTGCGTCCTTTCGTCTCATAAGATACCGTTTGCGGAACGGCCTCATCTACAGATATAGCGAAACGAAGCTGTTTCTCATCCAGTGGATGACTTGGCAATAGCCTGATCTCAACTTCAACAGAATCTTTTCCATAATCATCAAAAGCGAAGGTCAGAGAGGAACCTTTACGGATACCTGCCGCTTTTCTTTCATACCCCAAGCCCTCGCACGGAACAGGTTTCCCATATGTACATTCCATAGCATTCCATTTGCAGAGTATTTTCCGGTCTGTCACCATAGGCTCAGTAGCGGCAGTATGCTCTACACGCTTGAATACCGGCAACTTACGGGGTTGAAAATCCATCATACGGTTCCATTTGCCATTCTGCAATGAATTATACTGCTGCGTCAAGGATGCAATGCTGTCAAAGGCAGCATCACTTTGTTTCCAGTCAGCCTTAGAGTGACGGGCAAGCTGGGCAGTCAGAATTTTCCGGTTCATTTGTGCAGCGGCCTGCACCGGATATTTCACAAGCTGGAAGTAAGCATCCTGCCTGTCCGCCGGAATGTTACTCTCCATTCTCTCGACAACATCGGACAAGACGGTATAAGATCTCAGACGCTCACTAATAGTCTGCTCGCTCCAAGGCAGGTCTTTAATCACCTTGTATTTCGGATCCCGCTCTTCTTCACGCGTATTTCCCATAAATTCGGGCTTACGGATGTAGGATAGTTGGTAATGTGCTTCCATGGCAGGCAACAGTTCCTCGGCACAATTACTTCCAAATTCCCGCCCCAACCAGGATTTCAGATGGGCAGTGACTCCTATTTCGTTCACTTCATCGATGTTCCACGCCATATCCAGGAAAAGCTCTATCTGATATTCCGCAGGTTTGATATCACCCACATTCAATACCCACATCTTCTGAATGCCACGGTCGTAAGCCAGCTTCATTTGTTGATGGAGTAGATAAGGGCTGAAAGTTCCCAACCAAAGATAATCGTGAGGACGGCCCCAGTAAGATACATGGTAATAAATACCGTTGCCTCCCTTACGAGCACGCTCTTCCGCTGTCGGGAAGTGACGGATATACCCGTAATTATCATCACACCAGATCAACGTTACATCATCAGGCACCTGTAAGCCGGCATTATAAATATCCAACACCTCTTTATAAGGAATAAATGCTTGCGGAATAGCTGTAACATCTTTATTGCCATACTTCTGCAAGAGTCCGCGCTGGTCTTTAAGCACACGTTCCAATACCGCTTTCTGTTCTGCTACGGTTTTGGCTCCCTGCATCTGTCCGTCGTGCACGCCACGCATACCCAAAGTATAGATATTACCTTGTTGAGCAACCTCTTTCACCCGGTCTTCCCAGAATTTATAAACAGACGCACTATTATTCACATAGTCATAATCACCCTGACCGCGACGGCGCCACTCACCGGCAGCGCTACACACCATCGGTTCACAATGCGATGAACCTATAAAAATACCATATTCTTCCGCAACTTTCCTGTTGCCTTCCGTCAGGAAGAAAGGCAAAGTACATTCGTGCATCGCAGGCCAATAGGTATTGGCACGTAAACGCAGCAACAATTCAAAGATACGTGCATTCGTCTTCGGACCGATATGTCCTTTTATATCCGACGGTTCATACGTCTGACTACTCCAAGGCATCAATCCCCAGTCTTCGTCATTGATAAATATACCCCGATATTCCACGGAAGGGGATTGCAATGTCTGATACTCTGCCGACAGTACAAAAGAAGTCTTCTTCTCCGGTGTTACATCCGCCCACCATTCCCAGGGAGATACACCTATCAGACGGGATAATTCCATGATACCATAAGCCGTACCATGCGAATCACTACCTGCTACCAGCAATTTTCCATCCGGCAGAACCTGCAAAAGGAAAGCCTGTTTCTTGCCTGTCAAAGCACTTACGTCCGCACTCACAGCTTTCAGCAACGGGCTTTTTCCAACCGTACCTACTATGATATTTCCTTGCCGGGCATCTACGGCGGCAGATGCAGAAAATACCGATTGATAATCACGTATGAACAGTTTCAATGCGGTTTGCACTACCTTCTCTTCCGCATTATCACAAGCCAACTTAATCGGTTGGTCGGAGCGCAGACTAAACTGTGCACAACAAATCTGTGTCACCCAAAGAAAAACTAAACCTATAAATCCCTTCTTCATATATTTCAATTTATTTTTCAAAGCTATATTCTATACATTTCTTCAAAAACTGATTTTAATGCTTCCTCCATAAGGGTTAAAATCAAATATCATTTTATCGTCTTGCTCCCGGACAGACAGTTCTTTCCCATTCTGCAAAACTTTTACTCCACTCTTTCCTTTCTTATCAACCACCATTGTCAAAGGTTCGCCAAATAACTCCTGATTCAATGCCAAACGTGGGCTGACCATCCAATGGGATTTTTTCTTCGTCACATCCAGTTGGATATTATTCCGTTCCTTAACGTAGGCAGCCACTTCACGGAAAGTGCCCACCCATATATCATCTTCCTGCGCCTTCACCCGTTTGAAATGTTCCCACAATATATCCGGAGAAGTAAAAGCATCATAACCCACCGAAATACCATGAATCATCGTGACCCCCCAGTCGCCTGCAATGATAAGTTCCTTCACCCATTTATCCAGTGACTCAACTGTTGATTTTGATTTTTCACCACCTATAGCATATTGCTTCGTACGTGTACCTATTCTATCTTTTGAAGCAATCCGCAACACATCTTCATTATAAGAATTAAACGGATAACAGAAAGTCAGCGATCTTTCACCTATTTCTGCCTGAAGAATACTATCATTCCGGTCAACTTCCACTTGCACTTCTTTCAGACTCATATTTTTCAGATTGGCATGCGACCAACTGTGACTGGATATTTCATGCCCTTTACAGGCCATTTCCTTCATTTGTACCCAAGTCATACGTGGCTTACCTTGCTGTTCCGCCACATTCCCTATCCCTTTTCCCCATATCCAGAAAGTACCCTTGAAACCTACTTTTTCCATTTCCGGGAAAACAAGCGTATAGTGTTCTTCTAGACCGTCATCGTAAGTATAGCTGATAGCACATTTCTTATTATCCTTATAATCGGCCACATACACTTCAGGATCATGCTGCTGTACATACGGTGCCAGTGCTGGTACAACCTTAGCAACAGCTTCCATAGCAATGCCTGCCACTACCTTTCCACCATAAATATTCAGATGTGTATTGTCTATTTTCCCTTTCGGACAAAAATCATAAATCCCCGCAGGTACCCACATAAAGAGGCTTTTTGATTTTTCCACGCCCAGATCGACTACCAGATCATGCGTCAGTTTATTCAGATCGACAAAAGGTACGTCCATTTCTTCAGCTACCCGGCGGGGAGAATTCAGATACTCTCCATGCGTATCCACAAGCACATTTCCTTCCACTTCATAACTTCCTTTAGGCTCCGTCACCCCTTCGGGAGGGAAGTTTCTCCGCACAATGGAATTAAACAGTACAGGATAAGCTCCCTTTTCGCGGGTTTCTCTTACGAAACGACGCAGGTTATCATCGAAGGTAGTTCCCGGATCGGTATGCAATTTTTCGGAAGCTTTCTCATCATTATGTCCGAACTGAATAAATACATAATCTCCCTTTTTCAATTTGGCAAGCACCGCATCCCAACGTCCTTCATTGATGAAACTCAATGAACTCCGTCCATTCATGGCATGATTGTCCACTGCGACATCCTCCGTCAGAAAACAGGGAAGCATCTGCCCCCAACCACGTTCCAGGTTACCGTTCTTCAGGCTTTTGTTAGCCATAGTAGAATCGCCTATCATAAAGATGGTGATAACGTCTTTCTTTTCCGTTATAAAGGCTGAAAAGAGTAATATCGCACAGAGTGCAAACAGTAGTTTTATTTTCAGATTTTTCATGCTAGGAAATTTTCAGTAAAAATAAGTAAGTTCATAGATACGGCGTATGGAGCTACGTACAATTAGATGTATTATCGTACATAAAGAAGTACAATTTTTCTATAATCCCTTATTGACCAACAGATAATAGACTAACGCCCAGTCCTGATCATTCGCATAAGGATCGTAAAATTCCGCCTTCACACCGTCAATCTTATAGGGATACATATAAGCACAAGACGCCTTCCCATCTTCGAAGAAAAGACAGAGATTATTCCTCACTACATTTTCCGCACGCTTCTGATAAGAGCTATCACCGGTACATAACGCATAGTAATAATACACCGCACCGGTTATCGTACTCCAATAATGGGGAAAAGTATCACCAAACAGTTCACGTTTGCCAAACCAATGCCCATCCCAATGACGAATCGCAACTTCATTCAGATGGTAGCTGGGTTGGAAACCATTGAATGCTTCCAGTACAGGCATTTGCCGTTTCACTTCATCCAGATATTTCTGACTGCCTGTCTCCAGATAGAGTTGTGCAAGGAACTGGATGGCAGGAGCTACAATGCTTTGCTCATAATTTACCTCATGCGCAGGGTAATTCAAACCATTCTTTACAAACACATCACCTGTCTTTATAAAATCGTTCCGCAAATCCGTGTATTCTTTCTTCATTCCGGCTTCTTTCAGGCTTTGCAGTCCCAACCGAACAGGAATGCCTATTGCATAAAAGCCATAACCAAACTGCTGGAACATAGATTTCAGAGTCTTATAGCCATCAGTCACAAATTGCTTGTCGCCAGTCACTTTATACATCTGAAAATAGAGTTCTGCCACCCACATATAATTATACCCACGGTTGCGATTCTTCTGGTCTACACTCGAATAGGTTACGTAATTATCCGTTTGCAGTTTTCGGCGTACAAAATTAGCATACCTCAAAAGAGATTGCTTTAATTCCGGGTCTTTAGTCAGTAAATACTGTTTTGCCAGTAATACCCCCATGCCCAGACGTTCCGCTCCTTCATCGCGATCCACCGGATTACAGTTTGGCCTATCATTCAGATAAATGCTATCACCTTCATTATCATAAACCATATAAGCCCCATCACGCAAATCAGACGGATTGTTCATCTGTTGACGGGTACGAATAAAATCGACACGTTTTCGGATTAAATCAGCCGTATTGTTGATGACCAGACAGTCTGCATGAGTTTGCTTATTTCCATTGTAATAGAAATCAAAACGTACCTCACCAGCCTGTTCCATCGGTACTTCTACGAAACAAAGATTCCCTTCCTGCTTTACGGGGACAGGTACTCCATTCATTTTAGCGGTACACGCTTCTAAAGGTTCCAGACTCCGACATTCCACACGGGCTTTCTCTCCTTTCTCAAACACATATTTATTGCAAGATACAAGTACACTCCCTTTTTCCAGAAGCTTACGGCGGAAATCATCATTCCCATTATGAGCAAAAATATGCCACTCCAGTGAATAGCTTTCTCCCGGCTTCAACAATAAATCCGGCAGATCCAATGCAATGATACCTCTTGTCTGTGAGTTTGCTTTTTTACGTCCACGTTCCCAGATTTCATAGTTCCTGATAGCTCCGTTCGTCACCACCAGTCCCAGATGGGGAGTAAAAGTTCCCATACGGATAGCATTGACATAGGCAGCACTTCCCCCTTTCCAAATATGCGTATGAGCACGGGAATTAATGCATTGTTGTGCATCCGGATAATTATCATTGAAAGGAGTATAAATACCAATGTCATATAAAGAGACCGGTTCTGTCCCCTTATTCGTAAAGGTATATCCTTCTATTAAATCACCTTGAACCAGTTTCCGCCTTACCTGAACACAAATATCATTCTCACGATACATTACATTCATACCGTCAGCACTAATATTAACAGGAGTTTTCCATTCGCTTTTTATGCTTTCCCGTCCTTTAGTTATGGTAAAATAGCCTAATCCCCAGCCATAATTTTCCTTCACCCAAGCATATTGGGTACCATCAACTTTGACGAGCCAATTCATATCACGTTCATCACCTCTTATTTTCAGCTCACTTATTGCTCCGGTTGAAGGATTAACTTTCAACTCAACAGGGAGATTTTCAGCAGATGAAAAAACAGATGTAGTTAAAGGGCAAAAAAGAAAAAAAACACCAAGCAGCACTATACTCATGCTGCTTGATTTTAAGTTAGATGTTTTCATAGATTAATCGTTTTTACTAATTCAACTGATACATTTCTATCTGATCAATCACTACTCCTTCATCAAGTGCTTTTATAGTCAAATTGTGGTTCTTCCTCTTTTTAACCGGAAGAACCACCCGTCTGATAGCCTGATTGCGCAAAACATTCTCTTTCCATTCCTCACTACGTCCCTGAGTTTCGTAAGAAACTGTCTGAGCATTCTTTTTATCTATCGAAACAGAAAAGCGTAACTGTCCTCCATGTATAGGATGGTTTGGTAATAACCGGATTTCAACTTCTACAGAATCACCGGGACATTCGCCAAAATCAAAAGACAATTCTTTGTTCTTTTCAAGCATTACAGCCTTTTCTTCATAACCAAGTCCCTCACAAGACACTGCATCACCTGCCGAATATTCCGCTCCATTCCATTTATATAAACCCGGGGAATCCTCTAACATAGGTGTTTCGACCGATGATCTGTCTACCGGCTCAAATACTGGCAATCTACGCGGCTGATGATCCATCATACGGTGCCACTTACCATTATTACGTATACCTATATTATATATGCGGGTCAGTGAAGCAATACTATCATAAGCAACATCACTTTTATTCCAGTTCATCTCCCCATGACGGGCAAACTGTGCATAAAGCATTTTCTTATTCATTTCAGCAGTAGCCTGTACCGGATATTTTATCAATTGGAAATAAGCATCCTGTCTATCCTGTTGAATTCGTGAAGCCAACTTTTCTACTTTGTCCGAAATGACTTGGTAATCTTCAAGACGCTTATTTATGTACGACCTACTCCAAGGCATATCTTTCACAATCCGGTATGCATTCGTATGGTATTCTTCTTCACGGGTATTTCCCATAAATTCCGGTTTACGGATATAGGACAAACGATAATGTTCCATCATAACCGGCAAGAGGTCTTCACCTATAGCTTCTCCAAACTCACGCTTCAGAAAATTACATAAATGACCAGACACACCTTCTTCGATAACCTGATCGATATTCCATGCCATATCCAAGAATAGCTCTGTCTGATACTCTATCGGCTTGATATCTCCTACATTCAATATCCATATTTTTTGTATGCCACAATCATAAGCCTCTTTCATCTGTTGATATAGCAAAGCCGGACTAAACGTTCCTAACCAAAGGTAATCGTGTGGACGCCCCCAATATGAAACATGGTAATAAACTCCATTTCCTCCTTTACGAGTACGCTCTACTTCCGTCGGAAAATGCTTTATATAGCCATAATTATCATCACACCACATGAGTGTTACATCCTCAGGAACTTCCAGCCCGGCACGATAAATATCGAGCACTTCTTTATAAGGGATAAAAACTTGTGGAATAGCCTCAACATCTTTATTCACATATTTTCGTAATAAATCACGTTGATCTTTCAACACACGTTCCAACACAGCTTTCTGTTCTTCCACTGTTTTAGCACCTTGCATCTGTCCATCATGCACACCACGCATGCCAACCGTATATAAAATTTCCTGCCCCGAAACTTCCTTAAGCCGTTCTTCCCAAAAATGACATACCGAACTACTATTTTTCACATAGTCGTAATCACCTTTTCCTCTTCGGCTCCACTCACCGGCAGTACTACAAGCCATAGGTTCACAATGAGACCCACCTATATAAATACCAAACTTTTCTGCAGCTTCCCTATTTCCGGGAGTAAGGAAAAATGGAACCGAACATTCGTGCATGGCAGGCCAGTATGTATTAGCTCGCAGACGGAGCAACAATTCAAAAATACGTTCATTTGTTTGTGGCCCTATGCGTCCGGGTTTATACCACGGCTCATAATTCAAACTACTCCAAGGCATCAATCCCCAATCTTCATCATTAATAAAGATACCACGGTATTCTACCGAAGGAGACTGCACCATCTTATAATCGGCAGCTAAGTGAAAAGCCTCTTTCTTCTCAGGTGTTACGTCTGCCCACCATTCCCAAGGAGATACTCCTATCAAACGGGACAATTCCATTATACCATAGGCAGTGCCATGTGAATCACTTCCTGCAACCAACAACCTTCCACCCGGCAATACTGATATGAGAAAAGCCTGATTCTTACTCTTTAAGTCTGATATATCCACTCCGGTAGCGGCTATTAAAGGACTTTTATCAACTGTACCTACAATAATTCCGCCATGGTTAACACTAATAGTAGCAGGAGCAGAAAATACAGTTTCATAATCACGTGCAAATAACTGTAAAGCAGTTTGTACCACCTTCTCTTCCGTATTATCACAAGCCACTGTTACCGATTGACCAGAACGGAGACTGAATTGTGCACTACAAATCTGCGTAACCCCAAGAAACAATAAGCCTAAAATACCTATCTTCATATATTGTATTTTTTTCAAAAGTAATAAATATCATCTATAGTCACAAAAGTATTGTCACTTCCATAGATTGTTTTTGATTTATCCGTCCACACAGGTTTTATACCTGTTACTTCAACCAATAATGTATAATTACCTTTCTCCATTTCCGGCGTCATAATACGGATTGCCTTTTCTGAATATTTGCTATAAAAATCCACTAACGAAGAATATACTGTATCCTTCTTCGCATTCAATACACTCACTCGGGCATATCCGCTATGGCAATCAGATTTCCCGACAACTGCTACATGAGTCCCTCTGAAAGGTACAGCTAATACACTGCCTTTTGCATTTGAGACAAAACATCCTCTGTTTTCAGTCCAGCCCACAGCAGGTTTTATGTTTTTCATAGATACCCGCTTTCCTTTACGAAGTATATCCACCGGCTTCAAGGTATTAAAGTCCCAACACTGCCAATATTCAGGAATAGATAACTTTGTCCCATTAACTTGCATCGGCATCCAAACGTATGTAGCGGCTGAAGCTTGATGAGGATATGACCATCTATCTCCCATAAACATAGGTATGGTATCATTCCCCCTCTTCAAGGGAAAAACGAAAGTACTCTGAGAATTATAAGTCAAAGTTCCTTCAGGACAGAACAAGCCTTGCTTTGTCCAAGGGCCTTCTATTTTCGGGGCCGTGAAATAAAAGTTATCATTCTTCTCCCAACTGGTCAGATTAGAATAAAGCATATAATAAATGCCGTCTTTCTTGAACATAGCAGGTGATTCACCTGAGCCTTTCACATGCGCAACTTCCATCTCTATTGATTGGTAATCATCACTCAACCGATATATCGGTCCATGATGAATCAGCAAATATCCTTTGCCATCCGTATCTTGGAAAGTTCCCATATCCCAACGCTGAACAGGTTTTCCCTGATAAAGTAACGGTCCCTGCAACTGATATTCGCCATTAATGGTTTTACAGGTGGCATACCCGATATAAGGGTCTTTGTATCCCATATCATCAGCATGCATAAACATTACAAACTCACCGGTAGAAGGGCATTTCATTACTTTCACACGTTCACCTACACGATTAGGTCCTAATATGCCATCCGGTTGCACGGTCAGGACTACCCGCTCGAACTTCCAGTTAACCAAATCATCCGAAGAGTAGCAGGAAAATCCCGGAAAAGCATTGCTTTCATCTGATTTCCACTCACCAAACAGATAATACCTCCCCTTTTCTTCTACAATGCAAGCACCATGCGCATTGACAATATTGCCATGATCATCAAACCACGGCATGCCATTTCGAATAACCTTCTCCATATTTTGGGCAGAGCAATATATCCCCTCTCCTATTCCTCCAATGAGGAGCCACACTAATAATACATATTTCATATACCTTATCAATTTCTTAAAAAATAAAAACTAATATCTATTCACGCCATTACACAAGTTGAAATCAAACAGAATTTCATCATCAGTCTGCTTTACCAACCAATCTACTTCTGTTACATAAAGAATGTATAAATAAGAGGGAATATAGAAACTCCCTCTTAAATTATATGGAAAAACAATCTTACTTGTCTGTCATTTACTTTTCTGCTGCCATATCCGCAGTGGTAGGCCAATATGGATTCTGATAAATCGGAGAAGTTTCAATATTCTTACCATCAGTAGATGTTATTTGGAACTGATCAATACGAATCGGATCAAGATAATGAGCCATTTTCCAAACAAAACCCTCATAGGCCAACTGGTTAGCAGTTTTACGATATGGAAGCAGATATTCGCTATCGTTGGGTGAAGACACATTTGCTTTGTCAGTGCCATAGACAAGTGTAGTATTACCTTTTGAGTCATCATACCAACGTTCCATAGGTGTATTCCAAAGATGCATACCTCCGGGAACATAAGGCGTAACCGTCATCTGATCCATTGCTCTCCACCGACATAAGTCCATCCAGCGAAGACCTTCGGATATATATTCGCAGCGACGTTCACGGCGAATATTATACAAAGTCTTATCTGTCAAAATCTTCCCTGCCGAATAAGCTCCCCAATCATTCTCAGCTTCCTTATTCAAATCAGTAGCAGCAATAGTAGCATCAATATTATCACTAACTAAAGCACGGCGACGAAGAAGTTGCCAATATTCACGGGCTGTATTATCTAAAGTCTGATTACGTTCATAGCTGGCTTCCATATAATTCAATAAAGCTTCAGAAGCACGATAGATAGGGATACCGAGGAAACACTTGTTCTGAACCAGATATTTACTATCCCAAGCTCCACCTTTACGCAGTGCATAACCGGTAGTATAGGCGTACTGTGAAGCTCCATCTGTAATCTTGGGATACGGTTCATCCAACCAAATATTAGTAAGTCCTGTCACACTTTCAATCAATACATTCTTTTGTCCCGGCTCTTTCAGAAAAACAGTCAAGCGACTATCACGATTAGTACGCACATCGGCAATCGTTTTATCACCCATATAATAACCATCACCATCTGCATAGGTACCATGCGCATAAACTGGCAAGCCATCCTCCATAAGAAAATTCTGCACAAAAGCACGCGTCACACCAACTCCCCAATTACCTTCATCTGCTGCTAAAGCAATATCATGTCCACTTCCCAGTCCTTGTACATATTGACGCCACATCAACACCTCTTTTACACCTGACAAATCTTCCTGACCAAACATAGCAAAGTAAGGATTCTCTGTAGTTGCTAAATCTTGCTTCACAATACCTGTATTTTCAGTCAAGCTAGATTTATACTTTTCTGCCACTTCTTTAGAAGCACTCATAGCCTCTTCAAAAAACCAATTGATTTCATTATCAATACTTCCACTCGGATACTGATAATTGGCATTATATTCTTTCGTCTTACCCGGCCAACCTTCTCCATTGGGAACAAACGCTGAGCCCTTGAAATATTTCAGCCAGGTAGCCTCGAACAATGCTACACGCGATTTGAGCAACAAAGCTACATCACGATTGATACGTGTAGTTTGAAAATCTTTTCCATCCATCAAAATAGCAGCTTTATCTAGATCAGAAAGAATAAAACGTGCAACCTCATTACGCGGCGAACGCTTAGCAGCATCAGTCAGTATTTCCATATTATCCGTTAAAGGATCAGTTACGATAGGATAGTCACCAAATGCCTGGTAACGCTTAAAGTACTCCAATGCACGCAAAGTATACAACTCACCTATATAATGACGAATACTTTTCAAATCACCCGAGATAGTATTGCCTGATCCGTTTAAATCTTCACCAAAACGTGGCAAAACATTCGCAAAAAAGAAATTTAAATGATAGATATTGGTAAAAGACCAATCACCAGAAGAATTAGGAACTCTCCATTCACCCGTACAAAAATAGCTAGGTGCGCTCTGGGAAATCTGATTATCTGTACCTTTATCATTTGCATAAAAGCCATAAGAATTTCCAGAGTTTCCAGGTAAGATACTGGAATAATACTTATCAGCATATGCTTGTAAGTGTGAGACATCTGTAAAAAAAGTTTCAGGTGCAAGTTCTGAAGTTGGTTCCCTATCAAGGAAATCATCACATGATATCATTGCACTACTCAAAGCTGTAGCTATCAATGCTAAAAATATATTTTTTGTTTTCATGATTTTATTATCAAATTAAAAGGTTACACTTAAACCAAATGACCAAGTGGAAGATAAGGGGTACGCGTTACCACCCCAACCACCAACACAGGTTTCAGGATCAAAGATTGAAGATAAAGAGGTAAATGTCAAAAGATTCTCACCTGACACAAATACGCGACAATTGGAAATACCTACTTTTTCAACTACAGACTTCGGTAATGAATAACCTAATTGTAGATTCTTCAAACGCATATATCCTGCATTTTGCATATAACGACTTTGTTTTTCTTGATTTTTAGCTCCAAAGCTCGTTTTATCAGAATCTTTCGAAGTGATAGGACGTGGATAATATGAATCTAAGTTAACTGGTAATTCATAACCTGCCAACCCTATCGGCTGATCCCGAAAATAATCATTATGCTGTTCCAGACCAATAGTATACCATTTAGAATAGCCACCACGAACACCCCAGAAATAAGATGACTCACCCGGCCAAAAGTCATGTTTCAAAACACCTTGCAGAAAACAACGGAAATCAAATCCCTTATAGTTGGCTGTCAAGTCAATGCCATAAAAGTAGTGAGGATTACTGTCACCCAAAATCTTTAAATCGCCATGATCATCCCATGTACTTGCACCTTTACTTATTTTGCCATCACCATTCAGATCCTTATACATGATGTCACCTGCTGCCCACTGCGAACCAATGGCGTCTTGTCCACCTTTAGGCAATGAAGCAATATGGTTATCCATCTCTTCCTGAGTTTTGGCAATGCCTACTGTTTCAAAACCCCAAATAAGTCCTGTTTTTTTGCCAGCCATGTATGTGCTGATAGAACCAGTCTTGTTACCGGGATAACTGTCAATATAGGTAACCTGATCGGAAAGTGACACAGTTACACCATAATTCAATCCATTATTCAAACGGTCCTTCCAAGAAAGAGCAACTTCCCAACCTCTGGTCTGAAGGTCACAATTGTTTGTATTAGGAACCTCAATACCCAATGTATTAGGCATCTGGTTAGCCGGTCCCACCATATTCTTGGTGTAGCGGACAAAATAATCAGCAGAACCTGTCAAACGATTATTAAGTAATCCCCAATCCAGACCGATGTCCCATGTGCGAACGGTTTCCCACGTCAGAGCCTCACTAATCAAGCCACCCACCGAAGCAGTATTAGGTTGCATACCATTCTGTATCCAGGCACCATTTGCAGCACCTAAAGACATCACACGGTAAGTAGGATAATATGAGCTTGTATTCTGGTTACCCAACTGACCGTAAGAGAAGCGTAACTTCAACTGATCAACAACACTGGTAGCCGGAGCGAAGAACTTCTCTTGTGCAATATTCCAACCTGCCGAGAAAGAAGGGGATAGTTGCCAGCGACTGCCGCGGCGGAAACGGGAAGTACCATCATAACGCATATTAACTTCCAACAGATAGCGGCCCATGAAATCATAATTTAAACGACCGAAGAAACCGGCTGTAGCCCATTCTCTTGAATAACCATTCACCCCTGTAGTTTTCTCTTCACCTTTACCGCTCAATCCGGATGTCAGATCGAACTCCCAGAAGTCTTCATCCTCTACATACAATCCATATTTGGTAACGTCGAAATAATGCAGTTTGAACTCTTCTGCCTGAAAACCACCCATGAACTTGAAGTTATGTTTATCTGCGAAAGTATGAGTATACGAGCTATAAACATTCAGATTCAGATAATTTTCTTTCTGATCGTTTTCTTTTAAACTTGAATCTTTGTTCGTTACGATTTTATTACCTTGTGGATCATAATTATAAGCAGGTAATGTAGCTGCCTTTGTACTCTCCTCTTTAATACTATAATTGAACTCTATATTTGTAATCCAGTTCTTGACAGGCTCTATGATAAAAGCAGCCTGATGATAGTGACGGTCTGTCTGTTGAGTTCTTTGTCCACCTTCTGCCAATGCACGAGGATTGTCATGATTGATATGACCGTTTTGATCGTAAATAGGCATATTCGGCCAGTTTGAGCGCCCCAACCCATCATAATAGCTATCTGTAAAGCTCGTTGGTCTACAAATATCATTGCGGGTAAAGCGAGTAGAATAGTTGAATTTTAACCATTTTGTCAATGTTCCATTAATTTTTGCTGTCGTATTGAAACGCTGCAAATTTTCTTTTCCGAAGTTGAGAAGTCCTCCCTGATCCAGATAATTGAACGAAGCATAATAAGACATCTTTTCGCTACCACCTGTGACACTGATGTTGTGTTCCTGAGAAAACACATGATCTTTATACATGGCATCCCAGATATCTGTATTAGCATATCCCTGAGTCCAACGGTCTTGCCAGGCAGTCTCACTTTTAGCATCCAACCCTACTTCTCCATTCGTAAACTTTCCATTCTGGAAGTCAATCATCTTCTGCATCGTTTCATCCGAATATGCACCTTTAACACCTTGATTGGCATCCGCATAATTCATCATGACGGCAAACGAATAAGAGTCCATTGACTTCGGCATATTGATAGGACTGGAGACACGGAAGCTATTATTATAGTTAACAGACACTTTACCTTCCTTTCCTCTCTTAGTAGTAACCAAAATTACACCGAACGGTGCACGCGAACCATAAATACTGGAAGCGGCAGCATCTTTCAATACAGAAATATTCTCTATATCCTGCGGGTTGACAGTATTAATATCGCCCACCATACCATCAATTAAAATCAATGGAGAGCTATTGGAACCAGAACCGATAGTACCTGTACCACGAACAGATATACTCATGTCCTTTTCTAACTGTCCGGAACTGGTGGTAATCTTCAGACCCGGTACTAAACCCTGCAAAGCCTGAGTTGCAGAAGTTACCGGACGCGATTCTATTTCTTTGGCAGTAGCAATACCTACGGAACCGGTCAAGTTCACCTTCTTCTGCGTACCGAAACCTACTACTACAACTTCTTCCAGCATCTCGGTATCTTCTTTCAGGGTAACATCCAGTATTTTCCCTGCCACAACCGGAATTTCTTGAGTTTTAAAACCAATATAAGAGATAACAAGCGTGGCACCCTGATTTACGGAAAGCGAGAAATTACCATTAATATCAGTAATAATTCCGTTTGAGGTTCCTTTCTCCTGAATGCTGGCACCGATAACAGGTTCGCCCATTGCATCTTTCACCACACCTGAAACTTTGATTTGTTGTTGAACCACTTCCTGATTAGTCTCATTGCCCTCAGCCATCACTGCCAGCGGACACCCGGTAATGAAACTACTACAAAGTAGCAAGGCTGCCAGCGCCTTCCGATTGTTTCTAAATGAATCTGATTTCATTGTTTTTCGTTTTAATATGAATATAAGGTTAATAATCCCTGCGTTACTTTTTTGAAAAGATAACGATGCAAATGTAAGATTGACTTGCTGAAAAAGGAGAGACAGACAGATCAAATAGAAGGGTAAATTGTTCATTGACCTATTTCTCTTGTTTCTTTGGCCTATCTGTCCATGGTCTCCTCTTTCATTCTTTCATTGTGATATCTAATATATAAGGTTGGGATACGCCCTCTGTTTCCACTTTCACTCTCAATACTCCGGGAACACGCGCCGATTGTACAATCAAGAGTGCCCGCCCGAAGAAAGTTTTCAGCTTATTGCTTCCGAACGGAATGTCTCTGCGCATATCTCCGTTGTCCAATGCCAACAATCGTCCTTCTCCTTCCAACTGCACTGTTAGGTTACGGTCGTCCATCTGGACAAAACGTCCGTCTTCATCGCATAATTTGATTTCTATATGCGAAAGGTCCTGCCCGTCAGCCTTCAGTATCGTCTTATCGGCTATAAGTTTAAATGCTGAAGTTTTCTTAGTGGTAACAAGACTATCCCGGCAGACTTCCACTCCATTCTTATAGCCGATAGCTAAAACTTTACCCGGACGATAAGGTTGATTCCAGACAATCGTATTATTCGGATAATCCTTTGTACTCCGTACCCCAAAATCCATAGTTCGTTTGGCATGTGGAGCAATCAGCCGTACGGAGTCACAATTAGTCATTGTACGATATTCCAATACCCGGTCATCCGTATACGGCAAGTTCAGGTTGTCCACCATCAAAGGATACTGCCAATGATCCTTTCCCGGATCTATATTGAGCGAGTTATCAACAATAGCCAATTTCAAAACAGGTTCATCATTCCAGACTGCTCGATGATAGGCAGCAACCGGTTTCTCCACCATACACATATCGAACGGACAACTTGCCCATCCCTTACTGGGCCAACCTACAGATTCCCCCAGATAGTCTACACCCGCCCAGATAAACGAACCTAAGATGAAATCGTTATCTTTCACATAGTTCCATGAATTATATGGTATATAGTCACGTGAAGAGGTCGGATGTGCAGCCGTATAATAAGGATAAACTTCACTTCCCAACATCAACCGCTTAGGATATGTGAGATGGTCTTGCAGCATTCTGGTCTCCTGATAGTTATACCCGACGATATCAAAGACCTCACAGAACTGGTTCAATGAATTGGGAGCCATAGCTACCATAACCGGACGCGTAGGTTCTAACTGATGAACAAAGTCCTGCATCATCCTGCCTCGCTTTATCCCTTCATCCGTCTTCAGGAAAGCTTCCCGAGTTTCATTACCTATACTCCAGATTATGATGGAAGGATGATTCCGATCCCTTATTATCATGTCCGCCAGGTCGCGCTGCCACCATTCATCAAACAGCTTACCATAATACAAGCTGCCTGTTTTCCAGGCATCGAATGCCTCATCAATAACTAAAAGTCCAAGTGTATCGCATATTTCAAGGAATTCCGGTGCCGGAGGGTTATGGCTGCAACGCACTGCATTACATCCGAATTCTTTCAGAATGCTGAGACGGCGCTCAAAAGCACGATCAGGTATGGCAGTTCCCAGTCCACCGGCATCCTGATGCAGATTCACGCCTTTAAACTTCATAGGCTGCCCATTCAGTTTAAATCCTTCTGTACTGCTAAATTCAAGGGTACGGATGCCGAACGGAGTTTGATAAGTATCTACCGTCTTTCCCTTCTTTTTTATCATAGTACGCACAAAGTAACGATAAGGATCGTCTACCGACCAACAGTGCGGATTATCCACTACCAGATACTGTTCGACATCCATTGTGTCATTAGCTGGAATGTGTAGGGAAGTCATAGTTTCCAATTTCTTACCTTTCATCTTAATGGGCTGTCCCTGCTTATTCACCAACAGTTGCAATACTTGTACGCTTTCATCCTGAGCGGTCTTGTTAGTTACACTGGTACGTATCCGTACTTTTGCTTCATCCTTGCTTACTTCCGGGGTAGTGACATAAGTTCCCCAAGTCGTTACGTGTAGCGGTTCAGTCACCTGCAACCAGACATGACGGTAAATACCCGATCCGGTATACCACCGCGAAACATCCGTATGATTCACATGTACTGTTATCAGGTTATCCTCACCATACTTCAGATACGAAGAAATATCATATTCAAAGCTGGTATATCCATAAGCATGAAATCCGACTTTCTCTCCATTTACATATACAGTTGACTGATAATATATACCATCAAAAACAATAGAAACCGCTTTTCCCTTATAAGATAAGGGGATATGAAACTCTTTCTTATACAGCCCCACGCCTCCGGGTTTGAAACCATTTTCCGGTTTTGCTTCCCTATCAAAAGGCAAGTGTACACACCAGTCATGCGGCAACTGGACCGCTTCCCATTTCCATGCGGAAGGTGTAAATCCCGGTTTCATAGCATCCGGTTCGTCCCCCAGATGAAACCACCAGTCAAAATCAAAATTGATACGTTGCCGATTGGCCATAGTGTATGAGCCCGGTAAAAATACAAATACCAAAAGTATTATAATCTCCCTACTGATCATTCTTTGTCTTACCATAAAAGTGTTCTTTAATTATAAAGTTAATAAAGGATGTTCTCATAGGCAAAAATACCCGATTTTACTTTAAATAACAGGAAGTAATCGGGCAGATATCATTGGCAAATAGTTCATCACGGCTAAATAAAGGCAAACCAGTTTCTTCAATTCATGAAATGCCATATTTACCCATGTTAAATGATCAATCTGTCTCTATCGACATACCCTTACCTGCTTTATCTTTGCAACCAGACACTTAATTATAAAAAGTATCATTTACTAATTTAAAATATAACTATTATGAAAAAGCACTGTGCGGTATATCATTTATACCTTGTAAGTTTTGTATGTCTCCTGTTTATTTCCTGTAGCTCTCCAAAGGTATCTTACAATGAGATTAAAGTGGCTGCCCCTTTCCCCATGGAACCAATCAAAGAATGTATCTTCCCTGAAAAAGATTACTCCATTGCGGATTACGGTGCCATCGAAGGAGGGAAACATATTAATACGGAAGCTATCAGTAAAGCCATCGAGGCTTGTAATAAAGCCGGCGGAGGGCGTGTGGTTATTCCTGCCGGTGAATGGCTGACAGGTCCCATACATTTCAAAAGTAATGTAAACCTCCATCTGGAAAAAGATGCAGTAGTCCGCTTCACAGATAATCCGGAAGATTACCTGCCAGCAGTAATGACCTCATGGGAAGGGATGGAATGTTACAACTACTCACCACTCGTCTATGCCTTTGAATGTGAAAACATAGCCATCACCGGAGAAGGAATGCTAAAGCCCCACATGGATTTGTGGAAAGTATGGTTCAAACGTCCTCAACCCCACATGAATGCCTTGAAAGAACTTTATACAATGGCATCTACCGACGTACCGGTAGAACAACGCCAAATGGCTCAGGGAGAAAACCATCTGCGTCCGCACCTTATCCACTTCAACCGTTGCAAGAATATACTGCTCGACAGTTTTATGATTCGTGAAAGCCCCTTCTGGACTATCCACATGTATATGTGTGATGGTGGCATTGCCCGCAACCTGAATGTGAAGGCCCATGGCCACAACAGTGATGGCATCGACTTAGAAATGACCCGCAACTTCCTGATAGAGAATTGTACATTCAACCAAGGAGATGATGCCGTTGTTATAAAAGCCGGAAGAAACCGGGATGCATGGCGCCTGAATACTCCTACCGAGAATATAGTGATACGCAATTGCACCATTCAGGATGGACAAACGTTACTTGGAGTCGGCAGCGAAATATCCGGCGGTATCCGTAATATCTACATGCACGACTGTACTGCCCCTAACTCTGTCCACCGTCTTTTCTTTATAAAGACCAACCATCGCCGGGGCGCCTTTGTAGAAAACATCTATATGGAAAATATAAAGACGGGAGGCACGCTGAGAGTTTTTGAAATAGATACGGATGTTCTGTATCAATGGAGAGATCTGGTTCCCACCTATGAAGAACGCATCACTCGTATCGAAGGTATTCACATGAATAACATCACTTGCGAATCTGCAAAGATGATTTATGAAATGAGAGGAGATAAAAAACTACCGGTAAAAAACATCGAGCTCAAAAACATACATGTAGGTTGCATCGCCGACAGCGTAAACCGGGTAGTAAATATTGAGAATATAATCACAGAAAATATCACCTACAACAGCATAGATACTACCTTACTGAAGGAACTTGACAGATACATTACTAATAAATAATTCTCTCAGAGTTACCCCCTATTAAAAAGGTGTTACCCGTCTCCAGGTAACACCTTTTTAATTATTTTCTATTCCAATACAACTTTATTCTTCCATAAGCTGAAATTCAGCCACATGTCCGGCGCCATCCCAACTGGACTCCAAACGAATCACATTATCTGTTCCAGGTTTAAGTTCAGCAGCAACTTCCACATACTGATACGTATCCCACGAACCGGTAGAAGGCAATCGGAGGCGTTTCTGCACTCCATTCACTATCAGGCTGGGAGTAGCGACTTGCGACTTTCCATTAGCATAACGCAATCTGATAGTTTTCCGCCCTCCATTTTTTCCATCCACATTTTTCCAGATAGCATATCCACCTGCCAACGGAAAGTTCAGATAACCAGCTCCGGTGAAACCGATGCAATTTTCCGCATCAGCTTCCAGTACCACGCCCCCACCAAACTCCATGTGTTCCGCAGGACAAACCACAGATGGCATCGGTTGCGCAGCACGAACCAAACGAACTGTTTGACAAATTCCCGCATCCAACGTAACAATGCGTTTCCGCTTATCTGTCCGGAAATCAACAGCACCTTCGTCCACCCAATTATTATGAGCGTCAAAGTATCCCTTGCTTGCAGATAGGATATTCAGAGAATCCGGCCAGGAGAAGACTCCGCCCTTAGAGGTAGCCAGCACTATCTCACTGCCGCTACGAAGGATGCTAACCGCCTGTGAATTAATATATCCCGGAGTAAAAGAGATACCTTCGACTCCTACGGTAGGCATCAGCGAATCACCTTTCCAGTTATGTACAAAAAGACCGTATCTGCTGGCATTCACCGCTATATCCGTCATGATACTATTCAACATTTTATTAACCAACTTCACATCTTCCAGATAGATACCACGAGGTGCGAAACCGTTTTTCTCATCCTGTACAAAAATTCCCAAGTCGTCCGAACCGCACAGTTCATAGTAATCAAAAGCATTATTACCGGACAAAGCAGCAAGGTGCAACTGAGCTATATTGGGTACACGGGCCCCTATCTCCATAATCATACGAAAATTCTTTTCCACATAAGGCACATTAGTACGTGTACTTTCCGCAAAACTGTCTTCCGTCTGGAAATGGTGGCGGTACGTATCGATACCTACAAAGTCTATATAAGTACCGGACGTTGAACGCATCTGTTCGTTCGCATAAAGTACGGAGTGGAGATCGACATACGTACAGTTCATTCGTGTCCATACCGAGTAAGGGGATTCTTTTACAGCCCGTCCCAGTTCGCTCATATATTCTACAATGGTAGACGACGGGAAACTGCGTACTTCATTATTTAGTTGTACACCGATCAAGGTATGTCTGGCTCCGTTCTCCGCATCCCAGCGGGCAATATGCTCCATGACTTTTCCTAAAACATAGGCCTCACGGGCACATAGCTTCTTATCATTCAAGTCTAAGGTATAGTCTGAGATATCACGCCGGATCGTAAATTCACTGGTAGTTTCTTTAGAACTACCTGCCGTAGAGAAAGACTGGAAATCACCGGCTTTCGGAGAGTGCATCACATAATCGGGAGTTCGCAATTGGTCGGGCTTCAGCCATTGTACATGTCCACCGCTGTTCTGCCCGAACCAAAGCATTTCTACCCTAAAATTATATTTCTGTGCCAGTCCCATGTAGAGATCCAGGGTGGTCCAGTCAAATTTGTCTTTAGCCGGTTCCACTTCCACCCAATGAATGGGGATGGAGAGGGTATTGAATCCCAGTGCGGCAGTTTCTTTAATTAATCTTTCGCAGGTGGCTATATCCCAATTCCAACGGTAGCGCAATTTGTCGAAACGCACCTGTACATTGGTCATATAGAAAGGTTTGTCGTCCACTCTCAACACATACTTCTGTGAACCGTTGAGTGAAGTGTCTACATAAGAAATTACTTTCTTCTGAGAGTTTTTTCCCTTGCCTGCAATGGCAGAAGGAAGTAAGAGCGCCATACATAATAAAATAACAGACTTCATACAAACTGTAGTTCTGTTTACGAAAAGGTTCGTTTTCATGATACTTTTACTGATTTTAAATGATGAAAAACTTATTAAATTACAATGCTCCCATACCAAAAGGAGACAGACAAAAGTACGGATTTGACTTCGGAACAAGCAGTGAGATATCGGGAGAAGAGAAGGGTGAAAATGGTCAATATACAATCAAATTGTCCCATATTAATGAAAAAGTTCTCTTCTCTTCATCAGAAAGTTCCTAATAATGCAGAGAAAAGTTTGCGGCATCGAATAAAAAGTTATAAATTGCAGCTTCATTTATATATTCGTAATCTACAAATATGAATTCGTAAATTACATTTTTATATTCGCAAACTATGAATATACTTTTTTATTAACTTTGACAGGTTTTGTATAAAGAGAAAATAAGTTTTGTACGAATAGAGAGCAGGTTTCTTCCCTATACGGAGCAAACAGGAAACATATAACTACTAAATAAATCTATTTATGGCTGAATATGAAATGCAGGAGATGAACCTGCCAAACAAAGACGGGAAGCGCATACTCTATCCCCGCCTTGTACAACACGGACAAGCGAGCACGGACTACATTGCAAAGATACTGTCCGAAAAGAGTTCATTTACCAGAGGTGACATCAAAGGTTTGCTACAGGAACTGGCCGATGAACTGGCTTACCAAATGGGACAAGGGAAATCGGTAAAGTTGGATGGAATAGGAACCTTTGTTCCCTCACTGGCTCTGCGCATAGACAAAGAACGGGAAACCGGAGAAGCAGATAGCACCCGACGAAATGCAAGAAGCATCGTAGTAGGCAGCATCAACTTCAGAGCAGAGAAATCGTTGATTCACAATACCAATTATAACTGTGACCTGGAACGTTCGCAACAGAAATTCCGCCGTTCCTCGCAGAAGTATACACCGGAAGAACGCCTGGAACGGGCAAAGCAATATCTTACCGGACATCCTTATATGACGGTCAGGAATTATGTCCAACTAACAGGGTTGCGGCCCACTACCGCCTCTGTAGAGTTAAGGAAATGGGCAGAGAATCCTGAAAGTGGTATTACAACTTCCGGACGAGGCACACATAAGGTATATATACAAAGGTAAATTCGTCAAACAGCAGGGACAGATTGAGCAAAACACCTGTTTAGGATAGCTGTAACGCGAATTTATTGTATTTTTGTTGCAAAGACAAATTCATAAGCCAAATGATTATGCAACGACATTCATCCCTATTGATTCTGTTGGTTTTGCTGCTTTTTACAACAAGCAGCACGGCGCAGCCTTACATACTACAACACTTAAGTATAGGAGATGGGCTATCGAATAATTATGTCCAAGACATTGCACAAGATAAACGGGGATGTATCTGGATTGCAACCGTACTGGGGCTGAACCGATTCGACGGACTTAAGTTCACCACTTACAAAAGTACCAATTCTAAATTAGGGAATGATGCGCTGAATACGCTGCTCTACAATGAAGAAGATGATGAATTATGGGTGGGAAGCAATAACGGACTATACATACTTGATTGTTCAACAGAGCAGTTCAGGCAATGTACTCCACCAGAAGATATCTCAATCAACAATATTTCAGACCTGGCTCCTGCTTCTAACGGCGGAATATGGATTGTCAGTCACACTGGCCAGATAGTACATTATAACAAAGAGGATGAAAAGTACACCTCATTATCAAATCAAATCAAAGGAAAACTGAAACAATCGAGCTGGTGCGCTTTCGATGACGGAGAGGGACATCTGTACATAGGCCATGCACAAGGTGGACTGAGCATCATTAATCTGGAAAATAAAACACTCCGTAACCTCTCCAATATTCCTGAGAATCCCAACAGTCTGCCTGGGAATAGCGTTTATACAATCTATAAAGACCATCTGGAGAATATTTGGGTGGGCACAAACCAAGGGCTCGGACTGCTGAATCCGAAAACGGACGAATTTACCATCTTTAAACACGAGTCCAATAATCCACATTCATTAATAGCTGATCATATATATGACATCAAGGAGATGGAAGACGGCAATTTATGGATAGCCAGTGACATTGGTGGAATCAGCATACTCGACTTGCACAATATTACTTTCAAATCTCCCCAAAACGTACAGTTCTATAACATCACGGCAACGATGGATAAATATGGACTTTCATCAGGAAATATACGAAGCCTGTTGCAAGACAAATTTGGCAATATATGGATAGGCAACTATAGTAGCGGAGTGGACTTTATTAGTCATACCCAACCCATGTTCCATATACTTCCCTATACCACCCAAGGCAAAGAAAAACAGAAAAACAAACCGGTATGGGGACTATTTCAGGACAGTGAAGGAAGAATATGGTTGGGTGGAGAGAATGAGGCAGTCGCATTCAAAAACGAAAAACAACTTGAAAGTTTCGATATCACGGAATATTTGGCCAGACCTTACGGACAAGTATTTTCCTTTGCAGAATATAGTCCCGGCATTTTCCTGCTTGGAATATACGATGACGGCCTGCTGAAACTCGATACTAAAAGCAACCGGATAGAGCGTATTAAGCTCGACATGAGCAACATTGACATTCTTTCATTTTTCAAAGATGATGACGGAACGATATGGGTAGGTGCTGAATATGGTATATACACCTATAAAGGCGGAGTTATAAGAAAGGAAGAAGATATCACCCGGCAATTATCCGATAAATCTATATACGGCATTTTGCGTGATCGGCAGGGAAAGCTATGGATAGGTTCCTATGCTGGAAGAATAACGATATTCGACCGGGACTATAAGGCAGTTACACGGTTGGACCATAACAATGGATTTAAAACCAATGGAATCAATTCTCTCTTTATGGACTCGCAAGGTGGTGTGTGGGTAGCAACCCGTAAAGGTATTGGTTATATAAAAGATACCAGTAAACCGGAAGAGTTTGAACTCTATGGTTACAGCCACGGGCTTGAAGATACTTTCGTACGCAGCATTCAGGAAGATTTGCAAGGAAATATCTGGATCAGTACCAACAATGGCATTTCTTTATGGAACAAGCAAAAACAGCAATTTGAAAACTATGATTACCGGGACGGGATACCGATGGGAAATTTCATAGAAGGTTCAGCCTGCTGCACACCGGACGGTACTCTCTACTTCGCCTCACTGAACGGTGTCTGTTACTTCAATCCGCAAAGCCTGACTACGGACCGCCAAGTAGCCCCTGTACAGATCATGGAATGCAGGCATCTCAATAACCAGATAGAAAGTCGCCGGGCGGAAGCATTGATTCCAATTACAAACGGGCACATTGACTTACCATATGACCAAAATTCTTTCCGGATCACATTTTCCATATCGGACTATTCACAAAGTGGACAGGTAGAGTATGCATATCTGATAGAAGGCTTGGAGAATACATGGACCAATACTTTAGGCGAGAGCCAGATTACATTCCGCAACATTTCTCCCGGTGAATATACCTTTAAGGTAAAGGCGCGTTTGAGAAATCAGGAATGGGACGACAATCATGTGGCAACATTGAAAGTATACATCCATCCGCCACTATGGTTGACGTGGTATGCAAAGATTTTCTATATCCTGCTGGTATTGCTGGGCATCTACAGTTGGTTCCGTTTCTACAAACGCAAGTTGCTGTTGGAAAGCTCACTCGAACTGGAGAAGAAGAAGAGCCAGAACGAACAGGAGCTCAATAACGAACGCCTGCGCTTCTATACCAATATCACGCATGAGCTACGCACACCGCTGACATTGATACTCGGTCCGTTGGAGGATCTGATTAATGATCCGAAAATACCGGCTTTTTACGGTAATAAGATTAAAGTCATTCACAGTAGTGCACTACGATTGTTGAACCTTATCAATCAGATACTGGAATTCCGCAAGACAGAAACGCAAAACAGAAAACTGACCGTAGCGAAAGGGAACCTGAGTAGCCTGGTGACAGAAACAGGACTGCGCTATAAAGAGCTGAACAGGAATGAGAAAGTAAAGTTCCACATCAATATTGCAGCAAAAGACGCAAAGATTTATTTCGATACTGATGTTATTTCCACCATATTGAACAATCTGCTGAGTAATGCGATAAAATATACCTCAGAGGGAGAAATCAACCTGATCCTGCGTTCTGCCGATGATGGAGGAAATCAATATACGGAAATCATCGTAAGCGATACCGGATATGGCATAGATGCTGAGGCACTTCCTCATATCTTCGATCGTTACTATCAGGCAAAGGGGAAACATCAGGCATCCGGTACGGGCATAGGACTTGCTTTAGTAAAGTCGCTTGCCGACCTGCACGAAGGAACTCTCCAAGTGGAAAGTGAAATAGGTAAAGGAACGACTTTCACCTTCCGTCTTCTGACTGAAAACACGTACCCGAATGCGCTGCACAGAGAGGAAAAGGAAACGCTCGCACAGGAAGAGACAGAAATCGCGGAAACGGTGGAAGAAGAAAAAGAAGAGGCTGATACCCGCCCTGTAGTACTGGTAGTGGAAGATAATGACGATATACGCGAATATATTGCCACTTCTTTCAGCAGCAACTACCGCATTTTGACAGCAACGAACGGTAAGGAGGGCTTAGAGCAAGCGCAGAAATATATTCCGGACATCATCATCAGCGACATCATGATGCCGGAAATGGACGGCATCGAACTCTGCAAGCTGGTGAAGGAAGATATACGCACCAGCCATATCCCCGTCATCCTGCTCACAGCCAAAGATTCCATCCAGGATAAAGAAGAAGGATACGAAAGTGGTGCAGACTCCTATCTGACCAAACCCTTTAGTGCCAAACTGTTGAACAGCCGCGTACACAACCTACTGGAATCCCGCAAAAAGCTGGCACTTATAGTAGCCAATCGCACCAAAGAGTTGAAACCGGAACAACAGGAAGAAACCATCAAACTAAATAAGCTGGATGAAGAATTCCTGACCAAATTCACCACCATTGTAGAGGAGAATATAGACATGGAAAAGATGGACATGTCCTTCATGATGGAGAAAATGAACATGAGCCATTCCACACTCTACCGGAAGATCAAGAGCCTGACCGGAATGTCAGGCAATGAACTCATCCGGAAAATCAGACTGAAAAACAGTTTGCGGTTACTGATGGAAAAAGGGCATAATATTTCAGAAGCAGCCTATGCAAGCGGCTTCAATGACCTTGGATATTTCCGCTCCTGCTTCAGGGAGGAATATGGAATGGCACCATCAGAATATATCAAACAAACGATACGTACGAAAGAGTAAATTGTCTTCTTGATATGCTGTATTTTCAATCAACCGGGAATGATAAATCTACTATAGAGAAGAAAAATGAAACGGACATCCTCTCTACTTGAAAGAATGTCCGCTCTCTATAAATACTACCTACTGAAAACTGTGACTTAAAAAACTACCCTTTGTTTATTAATACCAATCTTATGTTAATCTATAACCTATTGTCGATGTTGCAAAGATAGGGTGAAATTTCTATTCAGTAGTAGCACAATTGTTTCATAAAAGGTGATAAATCAGTCAATTTTCAGTTTATCCCCCGACAAATCGACTTTAAACAGGTGCGGAATACGAATATATCGCCCGTTCACATCTTTATGACTATGAACCGACATCATCCACTCACCATCCAAAGTACGGAACAACATTCCATGTCCGAAGTTAGGTGGAGTGATCGGTTCTTTCTCTTGTATCCAAGGTCCATCCAAAGTTCCGCTTTCGGAATAGGCAACGCCTTGTGTATAGTCCTGGAATACCCAGCTTGTCCATATCATACCTAACCGGCCCGTACCTGTGCGGAAAAGCCATGGTCCGTCGGTTACACGGTTGGGCAAAACTTTGTCCCCCATCTTCTCACGGCTCCAGGGAGAGTCACTGGCACGGAAAAGAATCTTTCCTTTGCCGATGGAACCGCTTAAATCGGGCTTTAATTCAATCTTTTCCATTGTACCGTTCCAGTTTTGCAGCCATTCGTGACAATAGATCATGTAAGGTTTACCGTCATTGTCCACCCAGAATGTGCCATCAAGGGTAGGCATATTCTCGGGTAGGTAAGTGGGGTCTTTCATAGGTTTATAAGGGCCATCCGGTTTATCACTGACCAGGATGTGGCTGGCACGACGGGGGATAACGTTTCCTTTTACGGTATCAATCTTGATGGCGTTATTCGTAAAAGTGGCGAAATAGTAATATTTTCCATTGTATTCGTGCAGTTCGGCTGCCCAAATTTCGGGTTTAGGGCCCATCCAGGAGTCAGGATCAGTTTCAGCTACACGATAAGGGCCTTCCCAACGGGCAAGGTCTTTACTTTTCCAGAGGAGGCCGCCGGTACCGGTCATGTAATAAGTGGAGGTTTTCTTATCGGCCAGTATGCAAGGGTCACTCAGGTGGATGGAATCGAGAGGGATGTCGGTACGGAAACGGTTTGGGACTTTCTGCTGGGCAGATACAAGGACAGAACACAAGGTAAATATAAACACCAATAATTCTTTTCTCATATTAGTTCTTTTAATATAATGAGGATAGATACGCGGACGACGCAGATAAGGCGGACAAACGCGGATTTATGATTATTCCGCGTTTGTCCGCTTCATCCGCGTCGTCCGCGTATCTATAACTTATTCAATTTCTATACCGTGTTGTACCGGAGTAAGAATGAACGTAAATTCATAGTCACCATAAGGCAACTGATATTGTGGCAACGGCCATGCACCCCAACTGTTCACACATCCTAAGCCCATCTGAGCTTTGTCGATGCAGAGATTTGTCAGGTTAGCTTCTTTCACTTCGGGAGAGTGATTCTGAGCTTTCTCCCAACCATCGTCCAAAGACTCGATAGTATAGTGCAGGGCTGATGCAGAGAACGGAGCATCAGCTACAATCTGCAAACCGCGTCCGGCATCATTCAGTTGCTTCCACCAGCGGATATCGGTCTTCGTACCTGTTTCCTGCGGACGGATATAAGAATAGAATTGTTCATCTACACTCTGGCGATATAATCCCAAATCTGTACAATGATTGCGGTCACTGTAGTTCTCTACGGGGCCACGGCCATAGTATTCTACTGTTTCAAAAGTCTTGGGCATCTGCATCTGCATACCGAAACGGAACATATGAGAAACTTTAGCCTGCGGATCGGCAGTCATCTTTTGAGTCACCTTTACAGCACCCTTGTTATTGATTACATAAGTAAGATCCAGTTTGGCAGAAACATTCTTCATTTCGTATTCTGCACGTACCACAGTCTGATTGTCTACTGTTTCCCATTTGAAGGAAGTAAGCTTCAAACCCGGGTTCTTCCAGGCAGCGAATTTCTGTTGCAAACCTGCACCGAAATCATTGTCCGTAGGTGCACGCCAGAAGTTAGGTGCCAGTTCGGCATCTTCGTTCATCAATTCCGTGCCTGCTACGTTGTAGCGATTCAGATAACCGGTATGTTTGTTGAATTCCAGACGGAAGTTATCACCGTTGATAATCAGATAACGCCAGTCGTTTTCCTGAATTTGAGGAGCAACGGTGGGGGTATTCACAACTTCCACATTCTTCAGGTCCATGGCAGGAGCCTTGTAGGGGTTCAGTACAAGTTGATCTTTGGCTACGGCATATCCGGCAGGGAGCAAACCTTCGCGGTTCTTCAGGCGATAAGTTACATTCAGCAACCATTCTTTGCATTCGCAGGTTTTGCCGATGTTCAATTTCACTTTGGCAGTCTGCTGCGGAGCTACGTTGAGGTCTTCTACACGACCGGTACGAATTACTTTACCGTTAGCAAGTAATTGCCAATCCAGATAGTAAGCTGAAAGGTCACGGAAGAAGTTTTCGTTGTACACGTTCACTTCACCGTTCTTCAGGTCAGCGGGAGTTGTCCAGATGTTCTGATAATAGTAACCCACTTCGTACATGTGCGGATTGGGAACACGGTCGGGACTGATCAGACCATTATCACAGAAGTTCTTGTCGGAACCGTCGTAACGGTTGAAGTCACCGCCATAAGCGTAGATAGTTACACCGTCTTTACCTTTCCAACGAACGGACTGGTCTACGAAGTCCCAGATAAAACCGCCTTGCAGGTTGGGGTATTTACGGATTAGATCCCAATATTCTTTGAAACCACCCTGTGAGTTACCCATAGCGTGAGCATATTCACACTGGATAAGCGGCTTCTTGGCATCTGTACGTTGGCCATATTTTTCCATGTGCTTGTAATCAGCATACATAGGGCAGTCGATGTCGGTAAATTCGTTTCCGTGTGCCTGTTCGTATTGTACGGCACGGCTGGAATCTTCGTTCTTGATCCAACGGTAGCAAGCTTCAAAATTAGGTCCGAAGCCGGCTTCGTTACCCAATGACCAGAAAATGATGCTAGGATGGTTGAAGCCGCGTTGTACATTGCGTTGGTTACGTTCCATGTGAGCCTTGGCATAGTCGGTGCGTTTAGCCAGTGTCTTTTCACGATAACCCATACCGTGTGATTCGATATTAGCCTCAGCCACTACATACAGACCGTATTGGTCGCAAAGGTCGTACCACAGGTTATCATCAGGATAGTGACAGGTACGCACAGCGTTGATATTGAATTTCTTCATGACCTGGATATCCTGAATCATGCGTTCGGGAGATACGACATAACCACCATCCGGATCAATTTCATGACGGTCGGCACCTTTGAAAAGAACGGCCTGGCCGTTTACTAATATCTGGTCACCTTTCAATTCGATCTTACGGAAGCCTACCTTTACGGGGATTACTTCGTTGCTACCTTGCAAAGTGGCACGCAGTGTATAGAGGTAAGGAGTTTCGGCTGTCCATTTATGCGGATTTTCCACATTCATCAGAATAGTGCCGCTACCTTTGGCTGTTTCCGTAGCTACTGCTTTGCCGGCAGCATCAAGTAATTCCAGGTTCACATTACCGCTGCCTTTCAGGTCAAGCGTCACACGCAGGGAACCATTTTTGTATGCCTCGTCCAGATCCGGAGTGATACGGATGTCCTGAATACGTTTCTTGTTGCGGGCATAGAGGTAGCAATCACGTCCCACACCACTGTAACGGAAGAAGTCCTGGTCTTCCAGGTAGGTTCCATCACACCAGCGGAATACCTGGAAAGCGATGAGATTCGTTTGTCCGGGCTTCAAATAAGGAGTCAGGTCGAATTCAGCTTCGAGCTTGCTGTCTTCGCTATAACCTACATAACGGCCATTCACCCAGAGATACATATTGGAGGTTACAGAACCGAAATGAGCGATGATGTCTTTCCCTTTCCAGTCGGCGGGAACAATGATTTCACGACGGTAAGAACCTACATGATTGTTCTCTGTAGGAACTTCAGGAGGGTTGTTCTGGAACTGATTACGCCAGGCATAGCCGGTGTTTACATAAATAGGATCGCCATAACCGTTCAATTCCCACACAGCGGGAACTTGCAGATTATTCCAGCCTTTGTCATTGAAACCTACTTTCCAGAAGTCGGTAGGACGCTGGTCGGCATTGCGTACCCAAGAGAATTTCCAGGTACCGTTCAAAGTCATGTAATTAGTAGATTGGGCTTTCTTGCCTTGCATGGCGGCATCTGCCGATTCATAGGCAAAGTAATTAGTGTGCATGGGAGCACGGTTCACGGCATTGATTTCCGGATCAAGCCACTCTTTAAAGGACTGTGCATTTGCAGTCAGAGCCAGGGCTGCAAAGAGTCCGGTAATAAGATGTTTCTTCATGGATATAAAATTATTATGTTTGTAGCGGTACGAAGAATATTTTCTGCATACCGCTACAAAGATAGGGTGAATGAACTTTTTTTAGGGTGAATAATAGTTCAAAAAAGGGGGAATAGAGTTCAAAGAGCTACAAGCTACTGTAATCTATACACTCCAAACGAACGTGGTTCAAGTTTCAGTTTCAGAGATTGCCCTTCTACCTGCACCGGACGTACACGGGGAACAATCGCTTCCTGATCCAGCGTATTTACTGTGCGCCAATTGTCATTCTGTAAGTAAGTGCAGGAACCGGCAACCAACTGACGTTTCTTCAAACCATTGAAATCGATCAGAACATCGGCAGGCTTACTACTTGCATTCACCAGTTTCAGAATGATTTCTCCGGTAAGTGCATTCAGTGCAGCTGTTGCATAGAGGCTGTCCTGCCCTGCTACTGCTTTGCCATCCATCTTCAGGCTGAGCACATCGGTACCGGCATTCATGCCGTACATCTGCTGAACGTAATAGTTCGGTGTGCGCATCATGCGCAGGTTATCGAACCAGATCAAGTCCGGATTCCACTGCCAAGCGTCTACGTGAGCAAACAACGGCGCATAAGTAGCCAGATGAACAACATCCGCATTCCGTTCCAATCCCGTCATAAAGGCAGCTTCGGAAAGGGCGGCGAGGAAGTTGTTATCCTTCTTCGTGGAATGATCGTGTGAAGCATATTCTCCGGCGAAAACCTTCGGACCTTTACGGTCGTAATTGTCATAGCGTGACGCATTGCCAAAGAACCAATCAGGATTCATATAGTAGTGTTCGTCCACCAGGTCTACACCGATACGCTTCATTTCGGGCCAGAGATAATCGAATTTATCACCGCTAGCACTCGGGCCGGAGCTACCTACAACCTTCACATTAGGGTATTTCGCGCGGATGGCTTTTGTGAAAGCTTCGAGGCGTTCTACATAAACCTTGTCCCACTGTTCATTGCCGATACCGATCATCTTCAGATTGAAGGGTTCGGGATGTCCCATATCGGCACGCACCTTTCCCCACTTGGAAGTAACAGGGCCGTTGGCAAATTCAATCAGGTCGAGTGCATCCTGTATATACGGGTCTAGTTCATCCATCGGAACTACTTCGTTGCTTTCGTACTGGCAGGAGAGCCCGCAGCTGATTACCGGAAGAGGTTCTGCACCGAGGTCTTCGCTCAACAGGAAGTATTCGAAGTAACCAAGTCCCAAAGTCTGGAAATAGTCAGGGAAGGCTTTATGTTTGAAGGTGTAATTCCAGCGGTTTTCATTCAGAGGGCGGTTTTCAACAGGACCTACGGAATTCTTCCACTGGTAACGAGTTTCAAGACTGTTACCCTCGATGATACAACCACCGGGGAAACGGAATACGCCGGGGTTAAGGTCATAAAGGGCTTGTGCGAGGTCGGCACGCAGGCCATTCTCACGTCCTTTCCAAGTATTCACAGGGAACAGGGAGATATGATCCATATCCACCGTACCCTGTGTTTCGAGGACGATACGCAGGCGAGCATGAGCATCTGTGAAAGGAGATTTCAGCACCGCCGTCAGCTTTTGCCAGTTATTGCCGCTGACTTCGATTTCTTTCTTCAACAGATTCTGTGCATTGGAGTTGACGAGCTCGATGGAGAGCTTCATCGGCTTCGCATCCGGTGTGCGGGCATAAACGGAGAAACGGTATTCTTCGCCTTGCTTCACACCGATGCCGCGGTAACCTTCATTATCCAGTCCGGCACGCAGCAAGCGGCCGTCGTTCACTATGCGTACATAGTGAGGATTGCGGTCAAAACAAGGATTTGCATCCTGAACGGTTACATTACCAAAAGGTACCCAGCCCACGAAAGGTTGTGGAAATTCAAACGAACGGTTCTTTACCAGTTCGGCATACAGACCGCCATCGGCACCGAAGTTGATATCTTCGAAAAAGATGCCATACATTTCAGGTTGTATCTTTGCCGTCGGTTTAGAAACGTCGACGGTCATCACATGTTGCTGCGCCTGCACACTCAGTGCTCCAACAATCATCAGGAAAAATAAAAATCTTTTCATATTATATTCATTTCTAACGATTCAATTCTATTCGATAAATACATCTTTCATCTCCTCTCTGTACAGAAGATATAACTACAGCCTCCACCTGATGCTCACACACCACAGAAAACATACGTTCTGCAAATCCCTCAGAGCAATAACACATGGCAGGAAGAAGCTTATCCGTATCTTTATTTATTAGCGGGCATACACAAAAAGGTTTCGATTCATCAGCAATAAGCACCTTTTCATTTTCTTCAAAGTGACATTTCCAACCCCACTCTTTCTCTATGAAAGAAATAAAGTCTTTTAATCGCCCTTTAAAGGGTGCCAGCATAGCCTCCGCTTTCATTTGATTAAAATGAGCTATCGAAGCTGACTTTATCAATAAACGAAGTTGTGATTCTTCTTGAGTTGCACTCAGATTTGTTAGAAGCTCTGCAATCCATACTTTTGCCATATCATTTGTATCAGAAGCCTCTTCTATATCTTCCAAAGCCGGAGTATTCGCTCCGAGAAGGCGTCCAAACCCACAGAAGCATAAAGCACCTAAACAGGAGGTTTTCACAAAACGCCTTCTCGATGTTTCCATATCAGATATCATTATTTTTTCTTTTCAATATTCTGATGGATACGTATCACTGTAAACGAATAAGCAGGCATTGAGTAAGAAAAGTCATTTCCTTCTACCTTGAAATCAGAAGAAGCGGGTTTAGCTCCTCTGTCTTTCGGATCACCTGTCAATATCGTCTTTGTAGCCGAAGGATTTACCAAAGTAGCTCCGTCCAACTTCACCTGGGAAGAAACTTCCACCGGAAGCATATTCACTAACTTCACGATATAATCTCCGGTATTAACGTCTTTCACAACTGATACTCCGACACGCTTCTTCACGGCATCCCAGCCATTATTCAGTTTTACCGTAGAAGACAGGTATTCGGTACCAGCGTTCTGACCATACATCTGTTGAGTATAGTAGCCTACTGTGGGTCGCACTTCCGTATTATTGAAATAGATCAAGTCCGGATTCCATTGTGTATGACCATCTTTAGCCAACAACGGAGCATAGGAAGTCATTTCTACCACATCACCGTTACGTTCCACGGCAGTCAGGTAGAGAGCTTCGGCAAGCGCAGTTTCTACATTATTGGGGCGTCCCGGCAAGTGGGCGGCGTATTCGCCCAAGTAAACTTTCGCTTTGCTACGGTCGTAATGATCGTAATATTCCTGGTTGTGAATCATCCAACCCGGTTCTACGTAGTAATGCTCGTCTACCATCGGTACACCCAATTCGGTAGCAAGGTCCCAACCTACTTCATAATCCGTACCTTCGTAGAACGGACCGGTAGTACCAATCACGGTAACTTCAGGATGTTTTGCTTTTACGGCATCGAATATCATCTTAAAGCGTTCCACGAAGACAGGTGTAATCATGTCTTCATTACCGATACCGATGAACTTCAGATTAAACGGTTTCGGATGTCCGGCTTCCGCGCGCTTCTTACCCCACACGGTTTTGCGGGCATCTCCGTTGGCATATTCTATCAGGTCGAGAACATCTTGGATGTATTGATCCATTTCTTCCATCGGCACGCCACCCTGCTGCCCCATGCAAGTCAGTTCACCCTTGGAATGGTGAGCGCAGGTACCAGAGTTCTGACAAGGTACACCGGCTGCAAGCACAGGTACTGGCTCCGCACCCATATCTTCACAGAACAAGAAGTATTCGTGGTATCCCAGACCGCGTGTCTGATGGTATCCCCAAAGATTACGAAGCGGCTTGCGGGCTTCCAACGGACCGATAGAGCCTTTCCAATCATAAATATTATCTATTCCATCGCCATGAGCCACACAACCACCGGGGAAACGAACGAAACGAGGATGCAGGTCGGCAAGCGTTTGTGCCAAATCGGCACGAAGTCCGTTCTTACGACCTTTGAAGGTCTTTTGTGGGAAGAGGGAAATCATATCCAGCGCATACTTGCTGACAGCCTGGGGAACAATGGACAGAGATGCAGCAGCCGCATCGCTTGTGGCTGTCAGGACTGCTTTCTGTTGTTTCCAATCTTTAGATGTTACATTTACGGCAGTTTGTCCTATAATTGTTCCATCTTTATCAACTAAGTTCACAAGTACCTTACCCCCTTTACCCTCAAGTACTTTACCAAAGAGTGAGAAGTCATATTTCTCGTCTTTCTTCAAGGCTATGCCATCGAAACCAGCATTCATCAATGCAGTTTGTTCAGCTGCATTCACATCGAAGACGGCATAATGGGGATTATTAGGATGAATAGGATTCTCTGTTGCAATGCTCAATGTAGCATCACTGCCCTGAACACTCCAGGAATGAGTACTATTCCAGTTCTGATCGTTACCACGGTCGGTCGGGGTATATTCAAAGTCGCGATTCTGAACCAGTTCGGCATACAAACCGCCGTCAGCTCCATAGTTGATATCCTCAAAGAAAATACCAATCAGATGCTTGCTGATTTCTTTCGCCTGACCTGCATTCACCTGAATAGTAGCCTCTACTGGCTTGAGGTTGGCAAAACGTACAGGGTCTTGCTCGGTACGCTCGGCATTCAGTGACTGGCGGTATTTCTTATGTTCGGCATAGCGAATGATCTGCTGCACGGTAGTATAGGGAACTTCCTGCACCCAGCCTTCTTCTTCGGAACCATTCACCAATACCTTCTTCTGAGTGGTGGGATACACATCTTTGGGCTCATACTTGCTACGTTCTTCGGGAGAGAAATAACTCTGTGCTTCCCACTTCTGCAAGTCGGGAGAGGTTACATAGGCAAGTGCCTTACCGGTATTCGTAGCTTCCCAGATGCAATGCCATTTGCCATCGGCACGGGTTTGCATCAGATGGGGCTTGAACATAGTCTTCGCCCGTCCCCACGGACCGAAGTCGGAATTCACATAGGCAAATCCATCGGCCACGCTAAACCATTTCTCTCCGTCGGGACTCCAGGCAAACTTCAGGCCGCTGCGTCCGTCACGGTTCGAATAGGAAAAGAGGTACACCTGATTCGGTTCATTCGTCACGTCCTCCACCTTTGCCTGCACAGGGAAGACAAAAGACAGAAGTAAACATACACTTAAAAATCTAATCAATCTGTTCATGGTATTATTTATCGGGTTATTTGTTTTTCCAATACTTTCTCAGCTTCTCAGCCTCTTTCTTAGTGATGTGGATTACTGCTCCATGTTTCGGTGAAGAAAAGTTAGTCGCCTTCATCACGCCCTCGTTGAAGTGTCCCAGACCTTTGAAGTTCACAAAGTCAGTGGTTTCACTGAAACCGAAATTATGAGGATTGATACCATAGATGTCATACATTACCACCCATTTGTCTTCGCCAATGCGCTTCCACATGTTAGGAGCTTCGCAGGCTTTCGGTTCCGGGTCTACCCATTCCGGCAGATAAGTATATCCACGGTTGATATATTTCGATACAGCTTGTTTGATACCCGGTGTTCCGTCGTGAGCTACGTAGAACATGTGATACTTATCACCTACTTTCGTGATATCAGCATCGATAGCTGATTTGGTAGCATCAGGATATTGGAACAATAAGCGGGGTTCTGTTTCCAGACCGTCGAAGTCTTCGTTTACATAAGCATAGTACAGCATATTCCGTGCATTGCCCATACGCATGGTGAAGTAGATCATTATTCTGCCTGCATGTTCATCGTAGACCAGTTCAGGTGCCCAGGCACAACCGATCTCATCATATCCGGGGAAAGTCTTGTCAATACGAACCACATGGTGTGTCCAGTTTACAAGGTCTTTTGATTTCATCAGGACAAAACCACGGTTGTTGCCCCAGCCGTATTTGGCTCCGTCACGCTCCCACTCGGTGTTGCGCAGACCTTTCTGCTGGGCAAAGATATGCAGGTCGGTCATGGCAATGTAGAAAGTACCATCCGGTGCACGATAGATATGCGGGTCACGGATACCTTTCTGTTCGGCAATCGTATCACCGGCGATAATGGGCTGACCGTTATTTACATCCGTAAATGTATATCCGTCATCGCTGACTGCGAAATATAAACTATGTGTATCATCTTTGAAATAGGTAAACAGATAAGCCCCCATTTCCTTTTCATTCGTTTTCCAGTCCTGAACCAGTACGGCGCCACCTTGCGGTTGGAGGGTCAGTTGAAGTTTGCCGTCAGCTTTCAGTTTCAGAGTTTGCAACTGGGGTTGCAGTTCTTTATCATCATTATAGAATGAGAGAGTCTCTCCTGCCAGCATAGGTAATTCGAGTTTCAACTTCAGTACTTCTTTTGTACCGTTAACGGCAGCCACATACCATTGCTTGCCGTGACGACGTGCAACAACTGCATATTTTCCGGGATAACCATCAATAAAACGCGTTTCATCCCACGTAGTCGGCACTTGTTTCATAAAGTCCAGGCAAACTTGCGGGGCATCTGTCAGATTGTTGGGTGCCAAAGCATAATTCTGAATAGGGTTCTGGAACAACACAGCCGTTGACAACTGGAATACATCCGTCGTGCGACGGGTAGTTCCGCCATTGTTTCCACGGTTCAAACGCTTGTTCAAGAAGGTACCGCCAAATTCCATACAGCCTACCGAATTACGGATAAAAGGATGCAGACAGGCATTGAAAGCCTCTTCGTCACAGTAGTGCTGGTTGAAAATCAGATTCTCGGAAGCCAGTACCGCTTCGCTGCCTACATAGTTGGGATACATCCGCTCCCATCCGCGAGGCACTGTACAGCCGTGGAAGATTACCATCAGGCCATGATCGTCAGCATCACTCAGAATACCTTCGTACAAACGCATGGTTTCCTGTTTATCTCCACCGAAGAAGTCGACTTTGATACCTTTCACACCCTGCTCCTGAAGCCATTTCATTTCACGCTTGCGGATAATCGGATCATCCATCATGTTGACGGGCCCTTGCTCGATATCATTCCAGTAGCCGCTTGAACTGTACCACAAGAATACATCCACTCCCTTACCTTGTGCATAGTCAATGAGGGATTCCATACGCTTATGGCCGATCTTCGTATCCCACCAGTTATCAATCAATACATATTCATAGCCCATTGCAGCAGCCAGATCAACATAACGCACCTGGTCATCATAATTGATACTGCCGTCCTGCCAGAGTATCCAACTCCAGGTTCCACGTCCCATCTGATAATCATGTTCCGTCTCATACAACGGTTCCACAACATCCCAGATAACAGTGGTTTCTACAATAGGTTTCAATGTTTCACCTACCGTAATCGTACGCCAAGGTGTAGAACCCGGTAAAGCGAAAGCGGGGGCAACTGTTCCGTTACCATTATTCTCTTCAGCCATCGGGAAAGCTACCGTATACAGATTTCCTTCTGTTACATCGCTCAGGCGCGAACCGCAATAGCGACTGTCTACTCCTGTCTCACTGACAAGCACCCAGCCATTATCTCCTACGCGGAACAGGCAGGGAAAAGTATATCCGTGGCCGTATTGTGAACGGACATCCATCGGGGCATCTGCCTTATATTCTTCTTCATAACTCGGTTTTGTCCGCTTCCAGCCTATCATAGCGTCACTTTGCGGACACATGAAGGTCGTAGTCTGTTCAGGAAAACGGAAGCCGGTTGCCTCACTGTTCACAACAAGGCTTCCCCGCTCGCCCTGACGGGGCAACGTATAGCGGAAAGCAACGTCATTATTGCTCACACGAAAGATTACGTCCATCTTCTGCCCTTTTGCATTGGCAAAAGCACATACCAATTCATTGGCCTGATAGTGTATCTTGGAAGCTTTGATACGCGATTGCGTGTAAACGGTATCAATTTTCCTTTCTTTATGCCCGGTCAGTTTCATTGCTTTCGCGAAATCTCCCACATTGGTCTCCAGACCCAATGGAGATGATTCCAACATCTGTTTTCCGTTATAGGTGAGAGAATACGATGCTTCCTTCCCTTCCGGGCACGAAACTGTTAGTTGTAATTTACCGTCAGGTCCGCTGACGGTTACATTCTGTGCTGTCAGCGGCAAGGCTACCGCCATACATAAAAAAGCTAATCCCTTCAGTTTGTTTCTCATGATCAAATAATGTTTCTCTGGTATTTTAATAGTCATATAATTAAAGGGTTGGCACTACCGGCTTAATGGTTCCGTCCGCATTGAATTCCATGCGATCAATGCACACCTCGCGGTGCACGCCCGGACCATCTTTCAGGAAGTTCTTATTAATACGATGGTAAACGATATACCACTCATCCGTACCCGGAATTTGTAACACTGCATTGTGTGCAGGACCGTAGATTTGTTTCTCCGGATTCTGAATCAGTACAATCGGATCTTTAGCGACCTCGATAGGTCCCAGCGGCGATTTAGATGTACCGTAAGCCACATGATAGTTGGGTGAACCGGTGTCATCTACCGACCACATAAAATAATAAAGTCCGTTACGGTAAAATACATAAGGAGCCTCGCGGAATGCATAATCCTGCAAGGTTCCTCCTTCGGGAGTCATTACCGTAAGTGTTTTCTTCTTGATGGAAATCATATCTTTATTCAGTTCGGCGCCGGCCATGTAGCCATTACCCCAATACAGATAGGGTTTACCGGATACGGGATCGGTAAAGACATCCACGTCTATCTGCTGTCCGTGTCCTACAGGGGAGTCTGTAATGATGGGCTGTCCCAGATCGGTAAACGGTCCGGTAGGTGAGTCGGCCATTGCTACGCCGATTTGCTTTCCTCCGCCTTTGGCAGGATTGCCGCTATAATAAAAGAAGTACTTGTATTCTCCCTTGATGAGTTTTTCTTCAATACACGGTGCCCAGGCATTCCCATTCGCCCAAGGTACCTGTTCGGATTTCAAATCCAGCATAACGCCTTCATAGTTCCAGTTCTTCAGGTCGGTTGAAGAGAAAACAGTGAAGTACCATCCGCCCCAGCCGGGTTGTCCGTCTGTTGTGGAATAGATATAATATTTCTTAGTCTTGTTTGAATATAAGATTTCAGGGTCGGCATGGAATCCGGGCAGTACAGGGTTATTCGGTATTGCACCCAATTCGGCAGGCTTACCCCATTTATCCGTGATACGGATCAATTCATCGCGCGTGATAGGAATAATCGTTCCATGGCGGGGATGGAAATTCATCTTCACTTCACTGTCTATCACTTTGAAGTTCTTCAGGTCGGTAGTTTCCGTAAACTGATATTTGCCTTTCATGTATACATCATACATTAATATATACTTATCCTGATTTATCAGTTTAAATGTACCGGCTCCTTCTACAGCGTCCTTTGTTTGCTGCTTGTAGTCCGGTTCTTCTTCCCATTGGCCGGAAGTCAGTGAACGGGTGGTTGCCACTTTAATGCCGTTTCCATGTCCCTCTGTCTTATAGAACAGGTGGAAAACGCCATCTTTATAGACAATATCCCCGTCGATACATGATTTCTTATTCTCCGGAATGAAGAGTGGCTTCGGTTCACCAATCAGATCTGTAAAGTCATCATTGGCGTATGCATAGTAGATGATATCGGCTCCACCGGCATACTGCATAGACCAGTACACCATATATTTTCCGGCTTCAGGATCAAAAACCGTCTGCGGTGCCCAAACACGTTTCAGCTTTTCCTGTCCTTTATAACGCTTCTGCATATTGATGATGGAATGCGTCCAGTTTACAAGGTCATTGGACTTCAGCAGCACCATTGCACGGTTCGAATCCCAACCATTGTCAGATACCATATCTGTCACCACCATATAAAAGGTATGACCGTCCTGGCTTCTCAGGATATGCGGGTCGCGCACACCACCGGTCGAACTGATTACTTTTGAATCAAGAACGGGCTTGCCGTCATTCAGTGCCCAATATGTATATCCGTCCATACTTACGGCATAACATACAGCTTCTTCACTGATGTGGTTACCTGTAAAGTAGGTAAACAAATAAGCCACATAATCTTTTTCAACGATAGGATGTTGTTGGGAAAAAGAAGGCAATGTCATTGCCAACATTAAACTAATAGCAACTGCAAAATGTCTCATAGTGTTCCTCATAAAATTCACGTTAGTTATTGGGTGTCAAAAATACACATAAAAAAGGGAATATACTACCACGAATCATGCAAAAAGGGAATAATTTTGTGTCATTTCATTAAAAAACAAAGATTTACCCACTTATCTATAACAAAAATGGAGTTTGCCGGCAAAACAAACTCCATTTCGTATTTCAATTAAAAACGAATGTTCAATCCAAGAAACGTACCATTTCACAAGCGGCCAATAAGAATGCTCCCACTCCAAAATTGGCAGTCGAGTTGGCATCTACTACCTGACCCGGAATTGCCTTTTCTCCGATAGGTTGCACATAACCGATACGTCCATCCGGCTGCAAAGCAACAGTCGTCAGATACTTCCAGGCTTTTTCTACTACAGGCTGATAAGTAGCCTTATCCAAAAAGCCGTTATTCATACCCCACAGCAGGCCATAGGTAAAGAAAGCAGTGCCACTGGTTTCCGGTCCGGGTGCATGTTCCGGATCAAGCAGGCTGCGTGTCCAGTATCCTTCCGGTTGCTGACAGGCTGCCACAGCTTTTGCCATCGCGCGGTAACGGTCTATATATTCCTGACGGTATTTATCCGTTTCAGGCAAATCTTTCAGGACTTTAGCCAAAGCAGCTAAAACCCATCCATCTCCACGAGCCCAAAAATCTTTCTTACCATTCACACTTTTATGTTTAGGATAGAGATATTTTCCGTCACGATAATAAAGCGCATCTTCCGGATCGTACATCAGACTGTCGGCAAATGCCCAGTATTCATGCAGTTTCTCCAAGTAAAGCGGATTGCCGGTAATCTTATATAGTTTAGTCATCACAGGCATCACCATGTAAAGACCGTCAGCCCACCACCAATAATCATTCTTATCCGTACTCATCTGATATTCCATCACTTCGCGGGCACGAGCTATTTTTTGAGTATCCGGTTCTATATTGTATAAATCGGCATACGTCTGGAAACAAATCTGGTAATCACCAAAAAGCACATAATCGTCACTCTCGCCATAGCTGTATTTCCATTCGGCTTTATTATCCGACTTAGCACCTTTCCATTGATTATGTTCAGCCCAAGCCTTGGAGTAGTTCATGAAATCGGAGTCACCGGTCAGGAAGAACGCTTCCATATTACCAGTATGGTAAGCTGCATTGTCCCAAAAAGAGCGTCCGTGCTCAGGATTCTGAGTTTGCCAGTAGTTATTCACTTTATAAATAATATCCACAATCTCTTTGGCCTCATCCTTTGGGGATGCACAAGCGGACATTCCACTCCAGCAAAAAGCCCCAATCAGGATGTTTACTAAATACTTATTCATACTCTTGCTATTCTTTATCTATTTACTATACTAATTGTCTGAGCGTTTAATGTTTCATTCTGTTTCTCTCTATTGAAACAATATTTCCAACATGGCGGAACCAATGTTTCATCGTGCTGAAACGATTGTTTCTCCTTGGTGAAAATAGAGTTTCATCACGTTGAAAACAGAATCATCTTATGTAAGGCTTTCAATCGCCCTTAGGCTTTACAACTTCCAGCACATACACCGGTTGAGGGGCAAACTCTACCCTACGTTCTCCGTCACCTTGCTTGGTGTGCTGCACAAAGAGATGAAGACGACGTTTTTGCTTCCACAATTCCGTATCGTGAGACGGTTCCCAAGCATCTACCGGGAAGTTGGTCAGATCGGTAAACGTCCACTTACCTACTCCTACAGCCGCAGCGTGCGCCAGCGATACCCGGCTTCCCCGTTCCTCATCACGGAAAATATAAAATATCTCGCCACCATCCACTACGATACGCGGGCGGGCGATAGGAATCATCTTCGTACCACCCCCTTTCAGAGAAAAGGAAGTATGGCGGTTCGAAACCTGGCGATTGTGCCACATCTGTCCGTCATGCCACACAATACGGTATTGCGGTACTTCGCTATCAGGATCACGCCAATACGTGGCAATGTACGGGTTACCGCTTGCATCAGCACTCATACTGGTCTGATTGATCAGTTCTGAGTTTTGCGGGATGCGGCAGGCATATTCCGCATTATTGTACCGGATAGGTAAATCGTATTTCTTGCCATTTGCTTTGTACCAGGTCACACCATTATCGTAAGAACGGGCATAACAAAGATCATGATTTGTCTCCACGTGCCACGTTTCGCGCCACACCCAAGATAGGTGAATCGTGCCTTGTTCATCCACATAGAGTTGCCAGTAGGCATTCCGTTGGTCTTCACCATCTATCAGCACATCTTGTACACGATTCCACTTCTTCTCCTTTACAGAATAATGATTCATCACCAGATTCCCCCGTCCGGAAGAGCCGGAGCGATAAACAAACAGCAAATCTCCCCCATTCAACGGATAGAATTCCGGATAAGTCACATTACCTTCATCCACACCAGTCATCGGTTCCTTATCTCCAAGTTCCAGCGTATAAGGGGCGGTGCTACGGCAATAATTCAGTTTATGCCCATGGTGGTCGAATGAGAGATGCAGATACCCCTCGCCATCCAGCATCATGCTGATTATGTTATGGGCATCTTTCACATTTCCCTTGTATTGTGTCCGCTTCAGTGTCCATTGGTCAGAGTCCAACTTCCGTTTACCGAGTACCAGATAGCCGTCGCCGTCATAGTAACTGATATACTGTTCGTCTCCCTGCGTCACAAGTGAATTGTTTCTGAAGACAGTAGTGTTGACTGATGTCTGGCTATACCCATTCCCCACTTCCACGAGCCGGGACTGTTGTGCCCGGAGCGTGGTAAGTGTCGAGAGAATCAGAAAGAAAAAGAGAATGTATCTGTTCATGATAACTTATTTCTTAATAGGCGTGATCTTTCGGGAAGTCTTCTCCACCCCACGCCTTCTTTGATGTCCACGGTTGCGGGGCATCTGTCCAGAAAGGAGCGTCAGCGGGCAATCCTAACGGCAGGAAAGCAAGTGAGGCCAAATATAGGCTGCCATTATTGGTATACCAATCCGATATATTAGGTTGGGAACCATTGAAACCCAATGTCAGATAGCCTTCCGCATTGAAGTTGCGATTATCACCGAACATACGTTGAATGACAGCGGTCATTGCCGCACGTACCTGTCCGGCAGGCAACTCTTTTGGTAACCAACCACGCAATGACAGCAAGGCAAGCGGTTGCAGTACGCCGGTACGGTAAGTAATCGAACGGCCAAATACCGGGAAAGTGCCTTCGGGAGAAACAAAACGTTCCAATATCATGCCGAAACGCTGCATACGCTTCAAGGCATTCGGAAAGTTTCCGCCTTTCACATTCCAGATATTCTGCTTTCCGCCATTTGTCATCACTTCAAGGCATTCCACATACATGGGATGAATCACAAAACTATTGTAATAATCGAAGGCGAAATCCTCTCCGTCACTGTACCAGCCATCTCCTACATACCATTCATCGACTTTACGCAAAGCTGAAGTGATACGGTAATAATCCGTCTGGGCACCCGCCTTTTTCAGGAAGCACTCAACAGTTGAAGAGAATAATAACCAATTCGTATAGGGTGGATCCACCCGACGCAGTTGCTGGAATTCAGCAATATAGCGCTGTTTTGTCAAATCATCCAATGGAACCCACAAAGCGTCATATCCGCGCAAAAAACTTTCAGCTATATAGGCGGCATCCACCAAGGGTTGTCCCTCTTTCCGCCACAACAGATAATCTTTACTTTCCGGATCTACAGATTGAGCATAGCTCTTTAATGCCCATTCACGCAATTGTTTGCGTTGTTTTCCTTCTGCCGTATCATCATCGGGCAGTGACAGCCACGGAGCCAGTCCGGCCATCAACCGTCCGAAGCATTCCATATAAGTCACCCGCTTATCACGACCGTCCCATGTAGGGCTCAACTCTACCAGCATATTTTCCTGCAACTTGCCTTCGCTCATATTACTGAGTACAGGCGCTGCCATCTGGTACAGAATTCCCGCCCAGAGTTCACGATCAGACTTTACTTTTTCCGTTTTCTTTTTTGCCGAAACATTGAGGGGAACCAACAACGCTACAATCAACAGTAGCCACAAATATTTCCACGTTTTCATGATATTCAATTATAAGTTGTTTTTCATCGTTGCAAATATATTCGTTTTCAGATAAACCGAACTGCTAAAATTATTTCAAAAAGGGTATATAATCGACCATTCTATAGGAAAATGGCCGATTTTCACTCCACACTCACCACTTATCCACCCACTCTATAAATGGAATTCCTTTCCCATTAAAACGAACAGGCAGCCAAATATACCTAGAATCCGACAAGCTTTTCGGACGCCACACATCTGCCATAAACATGTATCCACCATCCTTTAGTGGCAGTATGTAGGTACTTTGTCCTCCAAAAGTAATTTTCGCATCTTTACCTACACAAGGATTAGGTAATTGCGACCATTCCCCCAGAATTGAAGAAGCAGTCATCAAACGGGCTTCATTCGGCTCCCATCCTGTACATCCCGAAGCTATCATCCAATAAGTTCCATCCTTCTTAAATATAGCCGGCGCTTCATTATGTCCTCCGGGAAATATACGAATGTACTTTCCGGTATGGCTCAGATAATCATCAGACAATTCTGCGATATGGAGTGTCAGGTTCTCTTCCGAGGAATAAATATGGTAGGCTGTGCCGTCATCATCCACAAACAAAGTCATATCACGGGACATCTGTCCGTCACCTTCCAGGTCACGTTTCACAAACATTCCCTTATTGACAGCCTCACGCCACTCCGGAGTCCACCATTCATAATCTTCCGGATTCCAGGTAAGCTTCTGCTCCTCCCGTGTCATATTTAGCGGATAGACACCGGGATTCACGCGCCCTGAACGGATAAACCGATAAGGTCCCGCCGGGGTATCGCTTACTGCAACTCCGGCACGGGAAGGACCATATCCTCTTCCTTTAAGTTCCAAATGGAACCACATTACATATTTTCCTGTTTTCTGATTATAAATAACTTTAGGGCGTTCTATGATACATCCTTTCTCTATATCACTTCCCGCTTCGTCAGATACAGCCAAAGCTACACCTTCGTACTTCCAGTTACGCAAATCGGTTGATGAATAACATGTCACTCCCACCTGTGTTGTAAAACCGGAAGAAGGCCGGTGCTCTCCAAACCAGTAGTATTTCCCGTTGTTGAAGAGGATACCGCCGCCATGGGCGTTAATAACATTACCGTCTGTATCTTTCCAGACTTCACCGGAAACAATGTCCTTCTGATGAGCGACATTTATCTGTCCCCATAAAGAAGTTAACAAGAAGAAATCCAGAAGTAAAAAGCATCCTACTATTTTCAAACATTTATTCATGACTATCTTTCCTGTTAGAAAAAAGGCGGAGCAAACTTTCAAGAGAAAAGGTTACCCCGCCTTAATCAAAATATAAGACCTATCAAAAACTATTATTCACACGTTGCACCTGCCGTAATTGGCCATCCCGGATTCTGATAAATCGGAGACTGTGAAACGGTTGAACCATCGGGGGATGTAATCATAAAATGTTGAACTGCAATCGGGTCCAAATAATGAGCTTCATAAAAATAAAGTCCATTATAATATTGATTGGTAGAAGTTACCTGGTTCGGACGAAGATAATCACTTAACGATGGAGAAGAAACATTATTATTCTTCTCATCCGCCTGGTCATACTTCAAGTTATCACCGAAAATCGATTTCATCGGACCAAAAATTTTAGCTCCTTCCAACTGATAACCGTTCAATTGATCTAAAGCTCTCCAACGAATTAAGTCCATGTAACGGAATCCCTCTCCGATAAATTCGCAACGGCGTTCACGGCGAATATTATACAGCGTAGCATCAACCAATGCACCATGCGAATAAGCATCCCAACCATTCAAAGCTTCTTTCGACATATCTGTGGCATTAATAGTCTTCTGATAATCAGTATCTACACCCGCACGGGCACGAAGCGCTTTCCAGTATTTATCTGCCGTAGCATCAATATTACCATTTTTTAAATAAGAAGCTTCTATATAGTTCAGATAAGCTTCACTTGCACGATATACCACAAATGCCGTCTGATCCTTACCAAGCAATTGGTCATTATAGTCCAACGAATAGCCCTTGCCTTGAATATAGCCTGTAGAAGTTGCATTCTTAGCATCAGATACATAGAGGCGCGGAGCTTCCGGGAAGTATTCTACCGTTGCAATATTATCAACAGCTTTAGCTTCTTTCGGAGCTTTCATAAACAAACGCCAACGCCAGTCACGGTCAATCTTAGTATCAGTAATATAATCATCACCGGCATAACCACTACCTGCCGCATAGACCGGCAGCCCGTTTTCCATTAAGAATACTTGCTCAAATTGGTGTGTATAGCCTGTGTTACCGCCACTATACAAGTAGTGATTAAAGTGATGGCTATTGTTCAGACTCAAATCATAACCACGATACATGATCACTTCACTATATCCACTCGGATCATGCGAAGCAAACATATCATAATATGGATTTTTACCCTTCGATGCCTGATCGCGAATAATCTGATTATTCTCTGTCAATTGCACAGCATCAGCTACCTGAGATGCAGCACTCATCGCTTCAGTCAGGAAAAACTCGATTTCTTTTTCTATGCTTCCACTCGGGAACTGATAGCCCGCATTATAATCTTTTCCCGCTCCGGGCCAACCTGTGCCATTGGGAACAAGAGCCGTACCAGCATGATATTTTTCCCAGGTAGCTTCAAACAAGGCTACACGAGATTTCAGCAGCAGGGCTGCATTCTTGGAAAGACGGGTCTTCTTCACATTATTATTCATTAAGCTGATAGCCTGATCCAAATCGGAGAGAATAAAACGAGCCACTTCATTACGCGGACTACGTTTAGAAGCCTCCGTCAATGCTTCCTGTTCATCCGGTAACACTGTTTTTACAATCGGAAAATCCCCCAATCGCTGTAAACGGAAGAAATACTCTAAAGCACGAAGGAAATAACCTTCGCCGACCAGATGTTTCAAATTGCTTTCAGTACCGGTCAATTCTCCATTCTCTAAACGAGGCACCACTGTCTGCAAATAATAGTTCAGAGCATTGATATTGGTAAAATTCCACTTGCCACCGCTCTGGGCAACAGTCCAGGTATCCTTAAGATATCGTCCATTGGTGCCTTGTTGATTGTCTGTAGCATTATCATCCTTATAAGTAGAACCATTTTCTGAACCCCAGAAGCTCGGGATCATCCCCCCTTTATCATCAGAATCACTTTTCCAGTTGTCATAGTCAGCATAATATTTATTCACATATGCCTCCAACTGAGACTCGTTCAACAAATATTTTTCGGGAGAAACCTCCGATTGCGGTTCTTCGTCCAAGAAATCGTCGCATGCCGGCAGAATTGCCAATGAACAACTCAGCAATAAAACTTTTGCTATATTGATATATTTCATTTTTTTCATTGTTCTAGTCTATTTAAAAGTTAACACTTAAACCAAACGAGTAAACGCGTGACAGTGGATAAACCGTACCACCCTGTTTACCAATACCTGCCGTTTCAGGGTCCATTGTATCACTAAGACCGGTAATAGTCAGCAGATTCTCTCCAGATACATAAACACGCACATTCTGCAATCCTATCTTATTAATCAAGCTCTTCGGAAGTGTATAACCTAATTGTAAGTTCTTCAAACGCATGTAAGCTGCATTCTGCAAATAAGCAGTCTGTGTCTTATGATTCTTATTGTTAAACAACGGACGAGGATAGTAAGCATTTACATTCGCACCCAGTGGAGAAGCAGTATCTTCGGCACGGAAATAATCCATATGATCCTTGAAAGAAGTAGACCACCACTGACCGCTTCCAGTAGTACCCCAGAATACCATGGAATTCTCACCCGGATCGAAATCACGCTTCAATACACCTTGCCAGAACATGGAGAAGTCGAAGCCTTTCCACTGTGCATCAAGCGTGATACCTGTACGGAAACGAGGCGTATTGTTACCAATCTTCTTTAAGTCACCCATATCATCCAGTGTATTGGAACCGTTATCTATCTTGCCATCACCATTAATATCAGCATACATAATGTCACCGGCTTCCCACTTGGAACCAATTGCTGTTTGTCCACCCTTAGGTAAAGAAGCAATATGTGCATCCATTTCTTCCTGTGTCTTGGCAATGCCAATGGTAGTATAGCCGTAGATATCTCCTGTCAACTCACCAGCCATATACTTGGATAGAGAATTCGTCGGATTCGGATACTTGTCAATACGAGTCTGGTTGTCGGAGATGTTCAACTTCACGCCGTAGCCCAATTCACCCACTTTATCTCTCCATCCGATTGATAATTCCCAGCCGAAAGTAGTCAAGTCCGTATTATTAGTGGAGGGTACAGTAGCTCCTAAAATAGCGGGCAGTTCAACACCAGGACCTACCATATTCTTAGTTTTACGCCAGAAGTAATCGAATGAACCGGTCAGACGGTTATTCAAAGCACCGAAGTCAAAACCGATATTGGTATTCTTAATCTTTTCCCAACTCAAGGAGGTAGAGATTAGGCCGGGTACAGATGCCACACTAGTCAACGCACCATTTTGTAACCACTTTCCACCATTTGTAGTGACACCCAATGTCTGATAAGTAGGATACCAACTTGTTGTGTTCTGATTAGCCAATTCACCATAGGAAACACGAAGTTTGAACACTTCAACAACATCCGCTAATTTTTCCCAGAAATTCTCACGCGCCACATTCCAGCCCAAAGAGAAGGAAGGAGTCAGAATCCAACGGTTTCCACGACGAAAACGGGAAGAACCGTCATAACGAAGGTTACCTTCTACCAGATATTTACCGTTATAATCATAGTTGATACGTCCGAAGAAACCGGCGTTCTTCCAATTCTTATATAAGCCTTTCAGTGTGTAACTATCAGCATCTGTAGTCAGATTGAGCACCGGCAAATCAGTTGTAACCAAGCCCGTACGAGCACCTTCCATATCACGATATTTCATAATTTCTGCTTGGAAACCACCCAATACCGTGAAATTATGCTTCTCTTTCAAAGAGAAATTATAATTCGAATAAACCGTAGGGTTCAGATAAGTCGTCTTCAGTGAGTATTCAGATACTTGATCCTTATTGGCACTGGTCAAAGCAGTATAAGTATTTTCCGGATTATCCTTGTAGTGGGAATATACAACAAACTGTTCCCAATGGTTCCAGTTATTATCAGTCTTGATATTCATCTCACCAATGATATTCCAATTCTTCAAAGGAGTGACAGTAATCTTCAACTGTTGAGCCATTGCATCTTTCTGCTCATTATGACGACCACCATCGCGCATTACACCGATATAGTTAATATCCGACATCAGATAACCATTCGGATCATAAACGGCACGCACCGGACGCGCACGACGCAGAATATGATTATAGAAATCATCATTCATATAAGTAGGACGCTCATAATCAGTACGAACCCAACGGTTAGAGTAATCTACCTTCAATGCCTTAGTCAGTTGGGCACTGATTTTAGCTGTAATAGTATAGCGGTCATAATCTTCTGTTCCATAACGCATGAAACCTTCTTGCGTCATATAGTTAGCAGAAAGATAATAAGTCATCTTATCACTACCACCACTCACGCTGACGTTATGTTCCTGTGAGGGAGCCGTATTACGATAATACTCTTTCAACCAGTTTACATTATTGGCGGAATAGTCGTAGTTCCACTTACCACCACTACCATTACCCCAAATATAGTCATCACTTTCTCCTGTCATGAAGTCATATACAAACTGACGGTACTCATCAGTATAAAGATGCTTGCCACTACCATTGTACTCAGCGTCATCAAACAAGTTCACAAATTCATAGGAGTTAGCCATGTCGGGCATCTTTATCGGTGTACTGTAGCGCATATTCATATTATAGTTGATCTGCGCACGACCAGACTTACCACTTTTCGTAGTCACCAATACAACACCAAACGGGGCACGAGAACCATAAATAGAAGAAGCGGCAGCATCCTTCAATACAGAGATACTCTCAATGTCCTGTGGATTGATTGAATTAAGATCGCCTTCCATACCGTCAATAAGAATCAAGGGAGAACCACTGGAGAAAGCATTTCCACTTGCATCCTTACCTACTGTACCCGTACCACGCACATCGATAGATTTAGTTGCATTCAACTCACCACCGTTGCCGCTATTGCTAATGTTAAGTCCCGGAATGACTCCCTGCAAAGCCTGAACAGCATTGGCAACCGGACGAGCTTCAATGTCTTTTGCCGTAGCCGTACCAACAGAACCCGTCAAATTGACCTTCTTCTGTGTGGCAAAACCTACAACCACCACTTCCTCAAGCATCTCGTTATCCTCTTTCAAGTCGATAGTGAAGAACGTTTTTCCCGCAACAGGGATTTCTTGAGCTTTATACCCCACAAAACTTACGATTAACGTACTATTAGAAGATACATTCAGAGAAAAATTACCATCTATATCAGTAATTGTTCCATTTCCGGTGTTACCTTTTTCCACAATGCTGGCACCGATAACGGGTCCCATTGCATCATTCACCACACCTTTCACTTTAATTGTTGAATTCTGAGCGCCCAAGGAAGGGGCATTCAACAGAAGAGCCATACAAACCGCTAAAGTGACACACACTTTTAGCCTGAGTTCTTCAAAGAATCTCTGTTTTTTCATTGCATAAACTTTAAGATTAAACATTCAATAAACACTTTACACTTTTAGAGCGCCTGAAATCAAAGAATATATATCTTCTTTCAGTTCGCACCGCAAATGTAAGTGCTATTAAAATAACTGTCTGAGAGACAGGTTTCAAAGAAGTGTAATTATGGTGCATGAAACAATCTTATGTATAACTTGCACCATACTTAAACCAAAAGCGGACCAATCGTACTACATATCATCTTCCACAGTTCCCCCCGTAGTGAACTTTTCCATGTACTCGGAAGGCTGCATCCCGATTTCTTTCTTGAAGCAGACACTAAAATAACGCGGATCATTGTATCCTACAGCATAAGCCAATTCGGAAACCCGCACCCGTTTCTTCTCTTCCATAATACGACAGGCAGCCTTCATACGGATATTACGAATAAAGGAAGAATAGTTCAGTCCCGTCAAAGATTTCAACTTACGGAAAAAGGTGGATTTAGTAGTGTGCATCTCTTCCAAAAATTGTGTCTGGTCAAATTCCGCATCATCAAGATGACGATTCACACACTCGATAGCACGTTGCAGGAACTCCTCATCCAAGCTGGTAAAATCCAGTTCTTTCGCTTCAAAGACCAATTGTTTCTTGAAATCCTTCATCGCCCGCTGACGACTGCGAAGCAAGTTACTGATACGGGCATGAAGCACACTCAGATTGAAAGGCTTACTAATGAAACCATCAGCACCCGATTCATAAGCTTCTACACGATCTTCTTCCTTATTCTTGGCGGTCAATAATATAATAGGTATATGGCTGGTTTCAATATTTTCTTTGATGCGACGGCAAAGTTCAATACCATCCATTTCAGGCATCATCACATCAGAGACAATCAAATCGATGTCTTCTACCTCAACCACTTCAATAGCTTCTCTTCCGTTAGTTGCCGTATAGATGACGTAGTCCGTACCCAAAAGCTTCACCATCAGATTCAATAAATCTTCGCTATCTTCTACTATCAACAACGAACGGGAAGGAGTGGTATCGGCCCCCTCTTCTTCTTTTTCTACTGCATCAGCCTCTACAATTTCTTCCACATCCGGAATAACTCCCGACAGATTCGAATCAATCTCTTCTTCGGCATAAGCCGTACGCAAGACGGGGAACGTGACTGTAAATTCCGTACCTTGTCCTTCCTCGCTCTCTGCCGTAATTGTGCCATGATGCAATACGACCAAATCACGTACTAACGACAATCCGATACCAGTTCCAATTGTTTTAAACTTCCGGTAATCTCCTTCGTAAAAACGTTTAAAAAGGTTTTTCTGAGCTTCCTTTGCAATACCGGGACCATTGTCTTTCACGACCAGACAGGCAAGGTTCTCTTCCATGCAGGTCAACCTGATGCTTATCATTCCTCCGTGACGGCTATATTTAGAAGCGTTGGACAGCAAGTTATACAGTATCTTATCCAGCTTATCCGGATCAAAATAAGCATTGAAAGGTTCCGGAGAACAAGAAATACTAAACTGCATATCTTGCTTTTTCATCAAAGGTCGGAAACTGTCGAAACTACGCCGTACGAACTGCGCCAGGTCTCCCTGCGACACTCGTAACTTCAGATTTCCAGTTTCCGCCTTACGAAATTCAAGAATCTGCTGTAATAAACGTATCAACCGATTGATATTGTTCGTCATAACCCGATACTGTTCCTTATAACCGGGAGCCGCCTGCATCAACTCATCCACTGAAGCGGAAATAATCGTCAACGGAGTTAATAACTCATGAGTAATATTTGTGAAGAACTGCAACTTGGCATGATTTATCTCTTCCGCTTTAGCCTGTTCCATCTCACGCATATGAAGCGCATTACGCAAACGGATACGGTTGCGAATCACCCGGTAAGCATACCAGGCAGAGCCAAGAACCAATAATATATATAAGGTATAAGCCCACCAGGTTTTCCAGGGCGGTGGTAGGATAATGACTTTTACAGTCTGTACATCCTGGTTCCAAATACCATTTGAATTGGAAGACTTCAGATAGAAAGTATACGTCCCAGTCTTTAAGTTATTATAATAAGCAAAACGTTTAGAAGCATCTGTATATTGCCATCCGGAATCAAATCCTTCCAATCGGTAGGCATATTGGTTTCTCTCGGGGTTGGCATATTCCAATGCAGAAAATTCAATGCTAAAGTTATTATGTTTATAATCCAACCTGATTTCATTCATAAAGCCCGGGGATAAATCGGACATTGCCGCCCGTTCCTTTTCAGTGAGCGATGCCCATGTCTGATTAAAGACTTTAATGTTGGTAATTATCACAGGAAAAGAGAATACTTGTTCTTCCTGTTGATCAGGATAAAAACTATTATACCCCCGGTGTCCACCAAAAAACATTTCGCCATCGGAGGCTACACATGACGCTCCCCGATTGAATATATTATCTTGTAAACCATCAGCAGTAGTATACAAACGATATGTCACATTCTGTAAATCATCCGGAACCGTAAGCCTCAGCAATCCAATATTAGTCCCTAACCAAAGTTCCCCTTGCTTATCACTCTGAATACTGGCTATCGCATCTCCGGGCAAATTCCACAATACATGTACCGGTAAGAAAGTATCATTCGCAGCATCATATAAATTCAATCCACTGCCACCGGTCCCTACCCAAATTCGTCCTTGGGCATCTTTATAGACGCAATCAGCATAATTACTATTCAACTTATCATTCGCCAGTGAATAGCCGGAGACCGTATATTCTTTCAAAGAATTCCCACTTCCCTGAATACGGATTACACCATTTGTGCTGGATGTCACCCACATATCACCATTATTACCCTCTACTATTTGCATAGCTACCACATCATACATCATAGTATCGCCTACCTTCAAAGAATCAATCCGCACAGGAGTCCCATCAGCAGTACGCATAGACACCCCACCCCGAGTAGCGAACCACATATTCTGTTTAGAGTCTTCATAAATACTATAAATACAGGAATTGCACATCCAGGGCACATTCGAAGGCGAATAATATTTCACACGCTTCCCTACAGGAGCCGACTTGTCTATTTCAAACGCCCCACCATTATAGACTCCCACCCAAATATGTCCGGTAGAAGGAGACTGTATAATAGACATCACAGTGGACATTCTACTATAATTTTTAAAATCAAGCATTTGAGTATAATGAGTAAATTTCCCAGTCGCCCGGTCTTTTACTCCAAAGCCATAAGTACTCATACCCATCCAAAGTAGCCCTTCATCATCCAACAGAATACTACGAACAGAATTGCTCTTGAGCATCCGTTTTGCCTCGGACAGACGATCCATATTGAATTTAGCCTTACGGTTATTCACCATATTGATGCCGCCACCAATCATACCCACCCACATAATACCCTGCCGGTCACGCAATAAAGAAGCCACTTCGCTACTGGTAATAGAATTCTCCGATTCTCCCGAATAACAATTCTCAAATTCAAGATGTCCTGTCTTTATATCCATCAATGAAAGTATACTTAAACCACTACGAGTCCCCACCCATAAAGAATTCGTATTGAGATCCTCGGAAATAGCATAAATCAGATTATCGGAAATTGTACCCGACCTATTTTCATCATGGGTGAATGTTGTCCAAGTGGTTTTCTCCGGATTATAAGCATCATGCAGCAAATGTAATCCTGCTCCCCAGGTTCCTACCCATATATTTTTATGGCTATCCTGAAAGACAACATGAGCTGAGTTACCAGAGTTCATTTGCGGGTACTTCCGGTATTTACCGGTTCTCTTTTCATAGCGGAACAATCCCTGACTCCATGTACCAATCCATATATCCCCCCGATCATCTTCAAACAAAGACTTTACAGTTGTTTTTGGGAAAACGCCATCGGTATTATCCTGATTAAAAGCTAAAAAACGATTGCTATCTTCCAGATATTCAAGCAATCCCCCTTCTGTAGCAAATAAAATACGATTGTCACTTGTCACCAATATTTGAGATATGCCAATACCATTTATTTCCGGGTCATCTATTTTCCGAATCTGTCCTGTTTGCTTATCCAGCACATTCAGTCCGCTGTAAGTACCAATCCATAGCCGATGTTGCGCATCCTCTGCCACACAATAAATATTGTTATTCGTTAATAAATCCGGGCAATACAGATTGGATTTATAGGTAGTAATGGAATAGCCATCATACTGAAAAAGTCCGTTGCGGGTAGATATCCAAATATAACCATCCCGGTCCTGATATACCGACTGCACGTCTTTACTTGGTAAGCTATTCAGAACAGATGAAGATTTGAATACCAAAGAATTAGGTCCGGGCGCTACCATAGCTTGACATACTATAGGAAACAATACCCCCAAGATAAAGAAGAAACTCCTGATCTTTTCTTTCATAGTTGTTAGTTAGCAAATATTATTAATCAACTCCGGCAAATATACATAAAAAGTTCTAAAACTATCTTATTTGTTCGATAGGATTATTTTCAGGAGTGCTACACTATCACACCAACCAATCACTGATTCAGACTGTGGCATGTATGTAAATGAATATAGATGAGGAATTAACAAAATGACAAATTGATAATCCTACCCTGTCACATTCTTTTCTTTCCGTACCGACCACGGCATCATACGGAAAAACGCAAGGATTCTTTATCAGGTAAATTCAAAAGAATACGGACAGAAAGAAATACCAGACAATTAGACAATGATAAGTTTGAAGTTAAAACACTATAGAAGACATTATTGACAATATCTAAAAAAATGCTTCTTTCAGTCCATTTCCTATTTCCACCGAAATAGAGAAAATATTGCCTGTAAAAAGCAAGGCTACACCCTTTATGCCGGATGGTATCGCCCTTCAGTCAACAAGACTACACCCTTTTGGACCTATGGTGTAGCCCTTCGGAAAAAAGAATAAGTCTTTTGGGAAATTACATGGTATGTTTTAGAGTAAAAGACCGCTTGTTGGAAGGTAAAAGACCGTCTGTTTTTCCTAAACAGACGGTCTGAATTGAGGGAAAAGATAGGTAGAATCTTCCAGAAGGCTCTATTCCACGGAAAGACTCGTTGTTAATAACAGACAAAAACACACATTACGTCATTGAAATCAACTATTCAGCATCATAGTGACAATTCAATAAACTTAGATTCACCCGTCTTAAACTATTTCTGATATACCCGAACGTAATCTATTTCATAACGCATAGGAATACCTTTATCATCAATTTCGCCACCATTTATGCCACCAAGAGCCAAGTTCAGCAAAAGATATTGTGACATGCGGAAGGGGTTCGTTCCTTTTCCGATGGTACCGTTAACAGTTTCGCTCAAAAGAATTTCATTCAGTAATTCATCATCCAGATAGATTTTAATGGCCGTTTCATCCCAATCCATACGCCAGATGTGAAACTTATCCGCCCACGCCGGGTCTTTATCTGTAAAATGAGTAAAAGGAATCGCTTTACTATTCCATCTTGCATTCCACTGCCAGTCAGTTCCCCAGGCAGCATTTGCCAGAATATGCGGTTCACCTTTGATACGATAGTATTCCATTATGTCAATTTCACCACACGAAGGCCATTCCATACCACTGCCCAAAGCCCAAATAGCCGGCCATGCCCCTCCGCTCACGGGAATCTTGGCACGAACCTCGAATCTGCCATACAGGAACTCTTTCTTGCCGGCCGTAGTGATGCATGAGGAAGTGTACTCAATAAACTCCCGCTTCTTCCGCCAGTCATTACTTCCGGCCTCATACCAGGGATTTTTACGTCCTTTTTCTTTTCGTGCTTCAATAATCAGCTTTCCATCTTTGCAGTAAGCGTTGCCTTTCTGATACCACTGGGCTTCCTCATTGCGTGCAAAGCCATTATCATAACTCCAAACAGTCGTATCCGGAAGACCGTCTGTATTAAATTCATCACTCCATACCAATTTCCACTCCGATTGAGCGGACAGATTTACCTCGTCCGTCCACTCAATAAACGGAACACCCTGTTCATCAAACTGTATAGGCAGCCAAATATGCCCGGAATACATCAGACTCCTCGGTTTCCATACATCAGCCATAAATATAAAGCGGTTCTCCGGCAACTCCAATACGAACGTACTTTGTCCACCAAAGGTTTTCTCACTGTTCTGTCCGCGACATGGATTAGGATGTTGCTTCCACGGTCCCCAAATGGAAGACGCTGAAAACATACGGGCTTCATTAGGATCCCAACCGGTACATCCGGAAGTAATCATCCAATACATATTATCTTTCTTGAATAAGGCCGGTGCTTCGTTATGTCCACCGGGAAAGATACGAATATAGCGCCCTGAATGCTGCAAATAATCATCTGTCAGTTCTGCAATATGCAGAGTCAGGTTCTCTTCTGAAGAATAAATGTGATAAGCTTTACCATCGTCATCCACAAATAAAGTCATATCACGAGACATTTGTCCGCCTTCTATATCGCGTTTCACAAACAGTCCCTGGTTAACGGCCTTGTACCACTCCGAAGTCCACCACTTTTTATATTTCTTCATGTTCCATGTCAGCTTCCGGTCTGCCTCAGGCATATTCTCCGGATAGATTCCGGGGTTCACCCGTCCGGAACGAACAAAGCGATAAGGTCCCTCCGGTTTGTCACTGACGGCCACAGCCGCGCGGGCGGGTCCATAACCTTGACCTTTCAGTTCCAGATGGAACCACATTACAAACTTCCCTGTCTTCTTATTGTATATCACTTTAGGGCGTTCCATGATGCAACCACGTTCAATATCGCTACCGGGTTCTTCGGATACGGCAAGCGCTACGCCCTTGTGAGTCCAGTTCTGTAAATCGGAAGATGCGTAACAGTTCACTCCCACTTCGGTAGTGAAGCCGTTTTCAGGGCGATGTTCGCCAAACCAGTAATATAATCCGTTATGAAATAAAACGCCGCCACCATGGGCGTTGATATATTCATTATTAACATCTTTCCACCGTTCTTTAGTCTGCGATAATAGAGGAAGACAAATAATTGTCAATAATAAGAATCCTCCCAAATACTTTATATATTTCATATACTATTACCTATTTTACAAATATTCCGTACTGCCCCAATGTTCTGTTAGGTTCATAGGGACAATACGGAATACAAAATTAAAGATTTTATTTATTTTTTCTGATAAACTCGTACATAGTCTACCCGATATTCAAGCGGGAAAGTTGCTTCTATAGGTCTTCCATTGCTACCACCGATAGCCAAGTTCAGCATCATAAGCTGACCAAATCCTTCCAGATCATTGGAATAGGGATTAATATAACCACCCTCTCCGGCACCATGGTCACCTTTATTATAGGTTGTACTCAGGTCGGTTTCATTCAGAAGCACATCATCCAGATAGATGCGAATGTATTTTTCATCCCAATCCATCATCCAAACATGATATTTTTCCGCCCACTTCGCATCTTTGGACGTGAAATCAGTAATAGGATAATTTGCAGAATTCCATGAACCATCCCAACGTTTATTTCCACCCCAGCAAAGGTTAGCATGAATCTTGTTCTTATAGAATTCCAGAAAATCGATCTCACCACCCAGCGGCCACTCATACCAGTTACCGGTAGACCATATCGCAGGCCATCCACCTTGCTCAATAGGTATCTTAGCGCGTACAACCAGTTTCCCATATTTGAAAGCATACTTATTTTGGGCTACCACGCAAGCGGAAGTATATTCCGCATATTCACGAGTCTGTTTCCAAGAATTACCACCTGTTGCATTCGGATTGTAGTTCGGATTCTTCACACGTTCCTGCTTGGCTGTAAAGACCAATGCATTTTCTTTCATCTCTGCATTATCCTTTTTATACCACTGATCTTCTTCATTACGCTGGAATCCTTCTTCAAATCTCCACATGTCAGTATTAGGTGCACCTGTTCCATTAAATTCATCATGCCAGACCAATCTATATCCGCCTTCCAATTCATGATCATCAGGCACACCTTCTCCGTCAGCAATGTATTCAGGTGATACATAGGTCACATCAAAGAAAAACATAATCGTGTTTGTCTTATCATTTATGCCATAAGAAGTTGAATTCTGAATCTGTACAGGTAGCACAAATGTAACGCTCTTTCCACGTTCATTTTGTACCCATTTTATCAGTTGGCTGCAATCAACATTCAGTTCCACTTCTTCAGATTGCTTTTCACCAGCATTCAGTGTCACTTTGTTTGCAGAGAAATTGTAATATCCTTCCGGTAGAAGTTCAACATCTTTATATATAGCATAAGCAGAAGACATACCAGCCATAGCAATAGCTTTATTCAAAGAATCTGACGCTATTGCCAAGTCTACAGTGGCATCCTTTGTAGCCTGCCGGTTCTGATACAGTGTCAAGCTCAACCGATAATTAAATTCATCTACCTTTTGTTCTTCTCCTACTAAAGGTTGCTTAATACTCGTAGTTACATTACATTTCGTTCCATCCCACAAATCACGAGCCTGTTTGATACTTAATAAGTTTAAATCCAAATTTCCTTTGTAACTAAAGTCTTTATCATCATCACAAGCGGCAAAAATGACAGAACAAGCAATCATACAAAGAACTGCCCAATTTTTTATCTTAGTTTTCATATTCTTATCCCTCTATTAAAATTAATCCAAAGGAGCTGTTTCCGGGTCATAGACTTCAACTTCTACATCATAGAATTTAAACTCTGCCATATTAAAATATTTAGTATTACTCGAAGTCGCAATTACATTAAAACGAAAATAGGTAAAACTCTTTCCAGGCATTACAAATTCTGATGTATATTCATCACCGTGACCTGTAGGCAGACCCGAAAGGGTTGTCAATGTTTCCCACGACTCTCCATCATTACTAATCTGAAGTTCTACAGAAGATGGACGTGCAGCGGTAGTCCACGTATCATCACCCCTTGTACGATAATAGACAGAGAAATTCTCATGTGCTTCTTTAAAGTCTATCTGAATATAATGTGGCAAATCTATCTGTGGAGAACTCCAACGAGTATGAAAAAAATTATTCACATTTCCATCTACCAGATTAGAAATAGGTCCTTCACTAGGCTCTTGGGCATTTGTGCTCAATTGGCTGGCAGATAATGCAAACTCTTTTCTTGATTTCTCTTGAACTGTAATAGGAGCAGCTCCAGACTTAGCTTTTATTTCCGTAACTTCACTACCTTGTTTTTTTACATTAAAAGTCTGGAAATAAAAAGAGTAATCACCGAAACGAGCAAGAGTGTTATCAATTGTCAGCTCTGTAGTATATTTAGAAGCAATCTCACAAATCTCTTCTTGTGTCCATGGGTCTCTATATTTTACCTGTAAATATTCATAAGCATTTTCTGCAGGAGCGTCCCATACCAACTTTATCTGCCCTGGTAATGCTTCAGAATCAACAGATGAACTTGCAATAGCAGTGGGAGCATTTGCTCCCCCTGATGTTTCGTATGTTTCTAGTTTATCATCACAACCTGTAATACAAGCTAATAAACCTGTTGTAATCCATATATATTTTAGTTTCATAATCTTCTATTTTTGAAATTTACATACCTTATTTATCCCAGCCTGGATTCTGTTTTAAATTCGGATTTTTCCGAATTTCACTATCCGGTATCGGATAGAAATACATTTTATCATCCCAAACCAATGCCTTGATACTGCGAGTATAGGTAAATGAATCATCAGAATTCTTAGTGATTAGCATTCTGCCGATACTAGTAAAACCACCTTCTTTCCAACGGCGTACATCCCAAAAGCGATGACCTTCAAAAGCTAATTCTACCATACGCTCATTTTTATATCGACTCCAGAAATCACTGGAGCTCATACCTTCGGGAAAATCAGGCATATCTACCCCAGTACGTTTACGAACCTTATTCACAGCCTCACGCGCAGTCATTGTCAATTCCGCATCCTTAATATCAGCAGAACCAAAATACTTAAAGGTAGCTTCTGCATAATTCAATAAGAATTCTCCAAGGCGGAAAGTTATCCAACTGTGACGTTTGCCACCAGAACTCGTACTAGCACTAATATCTGTAGCACCATCCACGTACTTCTTCACATAATAACCAGTAGGCGTTGCATAAGGCACCGGAGCAGCGTCTCTTCCACCTGTGTAGATCTCTAACGGATTGGGATTTGTATTGGGCCATTTATCACCATTCACCGCAATTGTCATAGCAAAACGAGGATCTCTTCCAGTATAGGGATCTTTCTGATTAGGTTCACCTCCATTTTTCATTTCATAGGCATCCACCAAGGTCTGAGTAGGACAATTGCCTGATTTAGCGTTTTCCATGCCAATAGGAAAATTTGTCCGTTCCGGATCGTCAGTATCGCCAACACGACGCACAAAAATCATCTCTGAGGCCTTCCAATTATCAGCCCCCCACAGATCCGTATATTTACCTAAAGTTATATTATTCTCCCCACAGTAATTAATGACATCCAAACTGGCTGTTGCAGCCCTTTTGTATAAGTCCCGATTTTCACTGTCATTGAATAATTTACTAGCGCAATACAGTGATGCACGCGCTTTCAGCGCTAATGCAGCACCGCGCGTCACACGCCCTGCTTCAGGGTTAGTACCACCTGCGGCATCATTATCCAGTTTGGAATAATCAACAGGTAATTGGGGTGCTACTACATCACATTCACTTATGATAAAGTCAAAGACCTGTGACGCCGGCGTGCGTTCCAAACTGTTGGCTTCCGCCTCTGTCAGTACTTTCGTTGTAAAAGGAACATCGCCATAGGCACGTACTAATAAAAAATAGTAGTATGCACGCAACAAACGTACTTCATATTGATAACGTCCATAGCGCTTCATCTGCGCCTCATAATCCTGATTAAGTATCAAGTCGGAGAATTCCAAATTCAAACCATTCTCCAAGAAGTAATTAGCTGCACGAATCGGAGTGTAATAATTCCATTGAGATTTAGGATTGAGAGCAGTCCAATTACCATTTGTATAATCAAGTACATTAGAATAGTTTAATGCCATTTCTGCTTCATCGCAAGCAGAAGCCAATGAAGTTGTTCCCAGCAGATCATAATCCAAATAGGAATAAATGTTATTCACAAATGCAGCTGTACGTCCGAAGTCGGAAAATACATACTCCTTACCGTAGTTGGTATATTCGTGATAGTCCATCTTATCTGTACATCCGACCAATGCTACTGTACAAACAATACCGAAACATATATTCTTTAATTTCATATTGTAATTCTTTTTATATAAATTCTGTTATTTAGATACCTAACGATAAACCAATGTGTATAGAACGGGTAGCAGGCCAAACATCTCCAATCGCTTCCGGATCTGTAATATCAACTTTATCAATACTAAATAGATCAGTACCTCTCACATAAATCTTTGCCGTTCTCATTTTAATCTTATCCAGCCAAGAAGACGGTAAATTATAATATACCTCACAGTTACGTAACTTCAAAAAAGAACGGTCCTGCAACCATACAGAACTGGTTTGAGTATTATTCTCTACAGCCTCAGTTGTCAGACGCGGAAAACGAGCTGAAGGATTCTCTGGTGTCCAACGGTTGTCATACGCATATTGTGATATGGATGTATTGTTTATCAACGGACGATAAATACTGGAATTCAATAAAGCAGTATAGTTGCTTACACCTTGAAAATAAGCATTGAAACCAATCCCTCTCCATTCTAAACCGACATTAAAACCATAATAAATCTCGGGCCAAGCAGTACTATATCCCATAGGTATCATATCATTAGAGTTGATAACACCATCATTATTCACATCTTTATATTTGATATCTCCCGGTTTCACCGGACCAAATTGCTGAGGTGTACTATTATCAATGTCTGCCTGATCTACAAAATGTCCAATAGCTTGTAATCCCCAAATCTGTCCAAGAGGTTTCCCTTTTGCACTTAAATAATCATAGGCTTTGGGCTCTTCCAGATTTTCAATAATCTCACTACGGTTGAATGAGAATGTACCTCCTAAACGTAATTTAAAATCACCTAATTTCTTACTATAATCTACACCTAATTCCGTGCCCCAACTATCAACAATACCGGCATTCTTATAAGGGCTTGTGATACCCAACACAGCAGAATTCTGGCCGCCTGCACTTACCCAAATATCTGAACGTCTTTCATAAAATCCATCAATAGTAAATGTCAAGCCTCTCAATAACGACACATCCAAACCGACATTATATTTATAGGCCTTCTCCAGGGTACCATTCAAGGAAGGCAATGCACCTTCACTCCACCCGCTGTCACCACCAAAGTTATTGTTCACAGGATATCCACCTGCACTGCTACTCATTTTATCATACCAATAACCTTGATATGGAGTGTTATCTGTATTAATAATACCAAACGAAGCACGTAATTTCATGAAATCTATCACACTCTGATTTTTCATAAAATCTTCATTGGAAATAATCCATGACAATCCAACTGTAGGAGCCGGTAACCAACGGCTATTAGGATCCAGATTATTAGAGGCAGAGAACATCAATGTAAAATCTGCAAAATATCGATTATTATATCCATAATGAGTATACCAACCGGCACTTTGCGTATACAATGTCACATTGGTCCCATTTCTATCATCAAATTTATACGTGTATAACAACATACTATAAAGATCATGCTTGTCAAAACGACGTTTCCAATCCACATTCATCTGGAAATTGAAAGAACGATATTGCCAGTCCAGTTTAGAAGAACCGGAAGCATTGCTAACCGCACCTCCCGTAACATCAACTAAATCTACAGGTACGCCATCTTCCCAACGTGATACAGTCTGCATTCCCCATTTTTCTCCTCTGCGATAATCCTCCCAGTAAGAAGCTAAATTATCATAACCGATACGCATTGAAGCTCCCAATCCCTTTGTCACAGCAGATAAATCCTGACTTAATTTCATATCTGCATATAACGCACGGGTATGTCCCTTCGTATATCCATGTCCCTGTGCCAGATAAACAGGATTATAATCTCCGCTCCAAGTGTTATTACCACCCCACAGACCTTGTTCTGATTTAACAGGAAATGCAGCGGAAGGAACTGTATAAAGTTTACCAATCAAATTATCACCAGCAGAACTCGGTCTGCTGAACTCATTCAATACACCGGAAATATTCGCCTGCAAACGAGTTTTAGGTGCCAAATCAATATCCAAATTTGAACGAAAGTTTGCTCTGGAATATTTAGCCTGAGTAGAATATCCATCATTAGAATCTGCATTCTTGATAAAACCACGATTATTCTGCAGATTCAGCATCGTAAAATAACGCATCTTAGTAGAACCACCACGGAAAGTCAAAGTAGCGATATCAGTAGTTCCCTGATCACGGAACACCTCATCTGCCCAATTTACATTAGGATACAGATATGGATACTGCCCACTCTTAAAGGCATTCAGTTCATTCTGTGAGTAACGTGCAGACTTACCATCATTAGCCAAAGCCTCATTCATAGCATTGGCATAGGTAAAAGCATCTGCCATTTCAGGTATACGGGTCTGATAGTTAAACCCATGATCATAAGAGAAATTAATCTCACGAGTCTTGTATTTACCACGTTTAGTAACAATATTAACAACCCCATTTGCTCCACGAAAACCATAAAGAGCTACAGCCGCCGCATCACGCAAAATACTTACAGATTCCACCTCTTCCGGTGAAATATAATTTAATGCCTGATAAGCATTATCACGTTCCAATCCATCTACAACCAACAAAACGCCTTGATTGCTCAATGTTTTCGAACCACGGATAGCCATAGATGATATCTGTTCCCATACATCGCCCGTTTTTTGCATTGTATAAAGTCCGGTTACATTACCATATAAGGCATTACCCACATTAAAAGTGGAACGATTATCTATTTGGTCAGCATATACCGTAGAAACAGCTCCTGTGCTTTCAGCATTAGTCTGGCTCAGTCCAAAACCATAATTTACTTTTTCAGCAGAGAAATCCATAACAATCGTCATTTCCTTTCCATCTGCTACAGGTACTATTTTCACATCATCCTTTCCTGTACGTACCTTTAAAAGATTGTCCTTATCAGCAGTAATTACAAACTGACCTTTGCGATCGGTCGTAACCTGTACAAGCGAATTGTTTTCAACAGAAATCAATGCACCTTCTACCGGATTACCTAATTTGTCAATCACTTTACCGACAACATTTCCTTCCTCTTGCGCCCAGCCTTTCAGAGAAACGCAAGCAAATATTGCTAAAATTACTATTTTATACTTTTTCATGTTGTTCTTTTCTAATTTAACGGTTGTTCTTTATTTCTGTTACCAACCCGGATTTTGTGTCAGTCCATACCCCTTATTGATTTCTGCAACAGGGAATGCAGACAAGTACCATTTAGGGCTAAAGTTAGTCCACCAAGAACGTGCACTAAGAACAAAAGGCTCATAAGTAAATTCTGTAGGCCATGGGTATTGGGCAGAGTTACCATCCGAACCTGACCACGGTTTTTTGCCACTTCCATCATTACGATAAACTTTTAATCCATGAAGTTTTTTCTGAAATAAGTCAGCGCGTTTATAACGAATCATATCGAAAAGACGCACATCTTCAAAACCTAATTCACATGCACGTTCACGCAAGATTTCCTCTAACAAAGCATCCGAATTAGAAGTTAAATGCTTGTCAGGATTACACTCAGCCAAGCCTCCCAAGCCAACACGTCCACGTACAATATCCACCTGCGCGATTGCTCCCACCAAGTCATTCTTAGCTTTCAAGATAGCCTCAGCATAGATCAAATATAACTCAGATAAACGTAAATAAGGCCACTCTAAATAAGTACCATTAAAACTTCCTTTTCCTTCTTTCCAGAATTTATAGAGACGGAAACCTGTTGCAGTTTTATTAGTTTCCTTTTCTGTATCAGTCAGATTATCGCGTCCGCCTAACCACAATTCAGCACCGCGGCTATCATAAGAAGCACCATTCACCAACATAGTCTCGTACAAACGAGGATCACGTACAGGTTTATTCCGATCATTATTCTCAAAGAAAGGATCAGCTCCATCTGCAAGCATAACCTCTGGATCAAAAGCTTTACCGTCACTCATCGGGAACATTTCCATAAACTCTAAAGTCGGAGTATATCCACGATTGTTAGGCCAACCTTCTTCTGAGTCATTATTAGTTCCCCAATAGTGCCACCACTCACCACCATATTTACCTGTTACTCTGGTCGAAATCAATAATTCAGTGTTGTTTTCACGAATGAAATAGGCTTTATTAAAGGCCTCGCGATAATCAGTACCCGATGTCCCTTTAGCCTGTATCAAAGAATAGGCATTTCCCTGTTTCGCATTTTCTTCAAAGAAATTATAGCAAGCTTGCCAACACTGTTGCCACAAATCAGCATTATAGCCACCATACCAGACTTGTAAATTAGTTACTGCTTCTTGAGGAGGCTCTGTACAGTAGGGTTCATTATCATTGAACAGAGGACTTGCAGCAAACAGTAATATTTTACATTTCAATCCCATCGCAGCCGCTTTTGTAAAACGCCCCTGCCAATTATCCTCCTCAGTACCTAAGCTCCAGGGCATTGCAGAAGAAGCTTCATCCAACAGTCCTACCATAAACTTAACCGTCTCATCAACAGTACCTCTTGGTATTTCATATTCAGCTTCCACCCCATAAGTACCTCTTATAATAGGGAGTCCACCAAAATGACGGAACAAGTCAAAATAACGGGAAGCAATAATGCATTTAGCCTCAGCCTTCAACCGCTCTTTCTCGTCTGTTTCCATATCGGGAACGCGGTCTACATTCTCTATAAACATCCATGAAGAGCGGATTGCAGGCCAGCAATCCTGTTTTAAATATCCAAAACGAGTATCACTACCTGTTTCATTGGCAGCAGTATATGAACCAGGATAATAATGTCGATTCACTCCATCCCATCCATTATGGCTTTGATAACAATCTGATAATGCTTCAAATACCCCGGTATTCATTTTAGAGGTCACATCGCCCCAATTATAAGGTAAACCGAAATACATTTTGCTATAAGTATTCCAAAGAAAAGCACGAGCATAATCAGCTTTTCCAAAGATTGAGTCTTGATTCAAATCACTTGTCGTAGGTGGTTTCTCAAGAAAACTATCACCAAACTTTATTTGATCTACGCATGATGCAAAGAGTATAGATACTCCTACAAATGCCATTATAAACCATTTAGTTAAATATTTCATATCTTAAATCTCTATTAAAAGTTATTGGATTTAGAAACCTACTTTCAAACCGATATTAAATACACGAGTCAACGGATAATTAGGACGGTCGCTCTGACGAGATTCCGGATCCCCCCAATCAAACCCTGTAATTGTCAACAAGTTATACCCATTAATATATAAGCGACAGTTATCCAATTTCATTTTTTTCATAAATGGAAAATCAAAATTATATCCGATTTCCACATTCTTCAGACGGAGATAACTTGCATTAATCAAGTAAAGGTCGGTTCCTCTATAGTTATTGGACGCATGTGAGTTTGAAGCACGTGGGAATTTAGCCGTAAATGTATCCTCCGAAGAACGCCACGTTGTTTCATATTGATAAAGCAACAAAGCTTTACTGTTTGTATCACCCAGCGGGCGTCTGAATTCACTTAACATACGATCCACATTCCAAGCCCCTGTCCATTGCATAGAGAAATCAAAATTCTTCCAAGAAAATCCTAAATTCAATCCGGCAGTATATTCTGGAATATCAGTGAAGCCGATATCTCGGGTTGCATCATCACCATTCAAAACCCCATCACCATTCAAATCTACGAAGACAGCATCACCAGGTGCTAATGTCATTCCGTGATCAGCAATAGGTCTTCCATATTCTGTTTGATAACGTTTATCAGCCGTTTCATCGTAAAAACCCCAAAACTTATACATAGAACGCGAACCTATACGACGTCCGGTTTCATACATCCATTCCTCATTCTGCGCCACTTCATTTTTGAAAATGATCTTATTGCGAGCAAATGACAAATTGAAATTAGCCCAATAGCGGAAATCATCATTCAGTTTATCGTTCCATTTTGCCTGTATTTCAAAACCTCTGTTTTCAGTCTTTCCTACATTAACAACAGGCAGTGTCATACCCAAAATGCCCGGTAAGTAATCAGGTGAAACAAGAATATCACGACGTTTTTCGATAAAATAATCAGCAGAAACGCTCAAACGCTCATTTAAGATATTAAAATCAATACCATAGTTTTGTTTTACAGCGGTCTCCCATTTTGCATCAGGATTACTCTGACTGGCCTCCCATGCACCTGGCTTCTTATTATTTACGTTCGTTCCAAAATAATATCCATCACCACTTCCATAAGAATATTTACCCGGCAAATACAAAAAACGATTGCTACCCATCCTGTCATTACCAACCATACCGACTGCGGCACGAACTTTAAAATAGCCAACGACTTTCTTTAAAGGTGCAAAAAATTGCTCCTCACTTAATACCCAACCAATAGAACCGGCAGGAAAGAAACCGTAACGATTCTCCGGGGCAAAGTTCTCCGAACCATTATAGCCGGCATTAAATTCTGCCATATAACGAGATTTCCAGTCATAAGTAATACGCCCTACAAGCCCCACATAACCAGAAGGTATATAATCATAAGTACCGCCCGGATAATATCTTTTAGATTGATTATAAAGTAATAATCCACTTACATTATGATCACCAAACTTACGGCTATAGTTCAGAGCCAATTCCATATACCAGTCGCGTGCCTTACTGTATCCGCCTTCACTATAGCTGGTTTGAGTATCAGAGCCTTCTTTACGATACGCAATGCCATTTTCCGTAATTACCGGAGTATATTTTGCTTTGGATGAGCTTGCAACTTTAGTTGTCCCATAACTAGAATTATAAGATCCTTTTAATTTAAGGGAAAGTCCTTTAGTTACAAAATCCAATTTCTGATCAAGGATCATATCCAGATTCAAAGTGTTAGTCGTCGTATTACGAAAACCCTTACCATAATATGATTCCAAGCCATCCACCATATTCAAAGAAATATACTCTTGATTAGTGACAATACGTTTACCATCTACAATACCTGCCCCAGCAAAAGGAACTGCCCAGTAAAGTTTACGAAACAGCTGATTTTGGTCTTCACCAGACTCCGGCGTACGCTTTGTATCTACACGTCCCCCAATATTGACAGACAATGTAGTAGATTTCGTTACGTCAAAATCAAGATTGGCGCGATAATTATAGCGCTTATAATCAAAATTCGCATTGTTATCCGCACCCAGTTTCTTGAACATACCACCTTGTGTAAACAAACCTGTAGAAACAAAATAGCGCATATTATTTGTTCCACCGGAAATATTCACATTATGCTGTGACTGAAATGAAGCTTTGTTCATACAATAATCAATCCAATTTATATCTGGATACATAATCGGATCAGTATGATCTCTGAAAGCAACCAATTGCTCATCTGTGAAAGTCGGCTGTTCTCCATCATTAATCTTCATCATATTATAATAGTCCGCATATTGATAGGAATTCGCAAAATCCAATTCTTTCGTACGGACATTGACACCAGCGGAAGTTGTAAATGATATTTTAGCTTTACCTTCGGCACCACGTTTAGTAGTAATCAAAATAACACCATTTGCACCACGTACACCGAACACGGCTGTGGCAGAAGCGTCTTTCAAAACAGTAATACTTTCTATTTCGTTCGGGTCTATTTGCGACATATCACGCTCTACACCATCTACTTGAATCAGCGGAGAGGCATCTTGCCACGTAGCTACACCACGAACATAAATATCTGCCGCATCAGCACCTGGTTCACCAGAGTATTGTACTGAAGAAATACCCGTCACCTGACCAGAAAGAATATTAGAAATTGAACCGGCTGGCGTTTTTAATAAATCATCCCCCTTCATTGAAGAAATAGCACCTGTTATTGATACTTTTTTCTGAGCACCATAAGCTACAACCTCTACCTCGCCTAACATTTGCGAGTCTTCTTCCAATACTATATTTAGACTAATACCTTTTTTAATAGGAACTACCTGTTCCTTATACCCAATAAAACTAAATTGTAATTTACCCCCAACAGGAACCTCCAACATGAAATTACCATCAATATCGGTAATGACACCAGTGGCTGTGCCTACCACCATCACATTAGCACCAATAATTGGCTCACCGTTAGTATCCTTGACTGTACCAGTCACTTTTACTGTATTTTGCTGCATGCCTTCTGAAGAGAAAGCTTCGTTACTATATCCCTTAAGAGGGACAGATAAAAACAAAAACAATAAAATTGCAACTGGAAATAATCGACATAATTTTTGAGCCTGTCGTTTACAGAAATTTTCTTGCTTTTCCATTAGCAACAATTTTAAGATTAAACATATATTTAATTATTAAGTCTCATTATATAGCCCTTACTGGACAGAACGGCTAGGGAAAAAGATAATAGTATCAATTATCTCTCCTGTTTTCTTACTTACGAATTCAAAAAAGACCGGAACAGGATAAGCAACCTTAAACTCATAAAATCCAGTATTAATTTCTTCATAATAGTATGGAGTTGTACCTATTTGAGAGAATTGTACATTAACATTTTCCAATACCTCACTCCCAACAAAGAATAATGTAGTAGCATCCGGATATATATTCTGCGTATAATCAGTATACTCTGATATTTCCGGAGTTACTCTGCCATTCGGCAAAGTATAAGAATACTGTTTCCACCACCCATTCCTTATGCGTTTCTTTAACTCTGCATCACTATATTCAGTTGCAGCTAATAAACTAAAGTTACTGATTGAATCTGATTCAATCAACTCATCTGTAACAGCCCTTGTGTCGGATGCCAATTCAGGCAATGCACCTTCATCCAATCCAGTAATTGTAGCATCGTCACTACACCCTGTAAAAAGACTAACAGACATTGCAGCAACAAAAAGTACTGTAATCAATTTGCCTCTTTTGTTTTTCATGTTTCTCATTAATTTTAAGATTAAACATTGGTTTGTTATTTACAACAAGAACTAAAAAAATCTCTATTATTTTCATTCTTGATTGCGACACAAAAGTATGGGGGCAAAAAGCAATATGGCTTCTACAACAGCCCAAACAGATGCTAATTTGTCTCATGACACAATTTTCTACATGAAATGAAACATTATTCTACATAAGTTTTCAAATGTGAGAGAGTTTTAAAAGAAATGTATAAAACGAATAAACGGGTAAGTAACACAATAAGACTGCAAGAACAACATTCCATTTTCCGGAAGTTGTTCTTGCAGTATAAAAGACAAGATGGTTAATAAATATATGCTCTATGTTTCCGGAACATCATCTTCCACTGTGCCATTCGAAGTAAAGCGCTCCATATATTCGGAAGGTTGCATACCAAACTCTTTCTTAAAACTATTACTGAAATAACGCGGATCATTATAACCCACAGCATACGCCAATTCTGAAATACGAATATTCTTCTTCTCTTCCATTATACGACAGGCTGCTTTCATACGAATATTCCGGATAAAGGAAACATAAGTAAGACCGGTCAATGACTTCAACTTCCTGAAGAAAGTCGATTTAGCCATATACATCTCCTCCAACAGCTTCGCCTGATCAAAATCCGGATCATCCAAATGACGATGCACACAATCAATAGCCCGTTGCAGGAAATCCTCATCAACACTGGTGTAATTCAATTCTTTAGCTTCAAATACCAACTGTTTTTTGAAGTCCTTTCCCATACGTTCACGGCTCCGAAGCAAGTTGGAGATACGTGCATGAAGAACACTCAGATTGAAAGGTTTACTGATAAAGCCATCAGCACCGGACTCATAAGCCTCAACCCGGTCTTCCTCCTTATTCTTAGCCGTCAGCAAAACTACAGGAATATGGGATGTTTCAAACTTATTTTTAATATACTGGCAGAATTCAATGCCATCCATCTCAGGCATCATTACGTCAGAAACAATCAGATCGATCTCTTCCTGCTCTACCACATCTATAGCTTCCTTACCGTTATTAGCTGTGTAAACCATATAATCCGCACCCAACAATTTCGTCATTAACTGCAATAACTCTTCATTGTCCTCAACAATCAGTAAAGAGTACGAAGACCGGATAGCAGTCGGCTCGGATTGTTCCTCACTATCATCATCAGAGACATTTTCGCCAAACTCATCTGATAACAGTTCTTTCTTTGCTTCTTCCGCATCTGCCGGCAGACTTTCTTCTATTTCTTCCTCCGCATACGAATTACGAAGAACCGGAAAGTTTACAATAAACAATGTACCTTTCCCTTCTTCACTTTCTACCGTAATAGTGCCATGATGCAGCACTACCAAATCGCGAACCAATGACAAACCGATGCCGGTTCCAATAGTCTTGAACTTCCGGTAATCTCCTTCATAAAAGCGTTTGAAAAGGTTCTTCTGGGCTTCTACTGATATACCGGGGCCATTGTCTTTCACCACCAATCGTGCTGTTCGGTCTTCATTTTCAAGCAGTTCCACACTGACCAGACCACCGGCACGATTATATTTAGAAGCATTAGACAGTAAATTATAGAGTATCTTATCAAGTTTGTCCGGATCAAAATAAGCGTTGAAAGGATCGGGTGAACATGAAATCTGAAACTGAATATCTTTCTTCTTCATCAACGGGCGGAAGCTATCCAGACTGCGATGTACAAATTGCGTAAGGTCACCTTCGGAAACCCGCAGCTTAAGATTTCCTGTCTCCGACTTACGAAATTCAAGGATTTGTTGCAGCAAACGTATCAGGCGATTGATATTGTTATTCATCACTCTATATTGCTCCTTATACGTGGGTGCGGTCCGTCTCAGCTCATCCACCGAAGCAGAAAGAATGGTTAACGGAGTCAGTAGCTCGTGAGTAATATTAGTAAAGAATTGTAATTTAGCATGATTAACCTCTTCTGCCTTAGCTTGTTCCATCTCACGCAAATGCAGAGCATTTCGCAAACGGATTCGATTACGTATCACCCGGAAAGTATAATAGATAATAGCACAAACACATATAATATATAAGGTGTAGGCCCACCATGTTTTCCAGGGAGGCGGTAAAATAACGACTTCCATCCGGAGCATCTCATCATCCCAAATGCCATTGGCATTAGAAGCTTTCAATTGGAAAGTATAAGTTCCGGGCTTCAGGTTATTATAATAAGCAAAACGCTTGGCCCCACCCGTATATTGCCAGTCAGAATCGAAACCTGCCAACTGATAAGCATACTGGTTTCTCTCCGGATTAGCATACTCCAATGCCGAAAATTCGATGCTGAAATTATTATGCCAATGGTCCAGCTGTATCTCATCTGCAAAAGCGGGTGAAAGTTCTGAAATCTCCATTCGCTCTTTAGCTGGCAGATTTCCCCATGACTGATTGAAAATCTTAATGTCAGTCACTATCACAGAAGAAGAAAAAGGCTGCTCCTGCTGATTCTCAGGATAAAAGCTATTATATCCCCGGTGTCCGCCGAAGAACATTTCACCGTCAGCTGCAACCGCCTGGGCACTACGAATAAATATATTGTCCTGCAAACCATCTACTGTGGTGTACAAACGGAATGTCGCACTTTCCAAGTTATCCGATAGGGCAAGTTTTATCAATCCAGCATTCGTACCCAACCATAAATCACCCTCTTTATCACTCCTGATACTGACAACCGCATCTCCCGGAAGATTCCATTTCGCATGTACCGGAAGAAAAGTGTCGGTTGCTTCATCATACAGATTCAGTCCACTGCCTCCTGTTCCTACCCAAATGCGTCCTTTGACATCTGTGTAAAGACAATCGGCATACACACTGTTGAGCTTTCCATTCGTAGCAGAATAACATGAAACGGTATAGCTCCCTTTTTCATCACAATGAAGCCGAAAAACTCCATGTGTATTGGAAGCCACCCACATATCTCCGTCATTTCCTTCGGTCATATACATAGTCGGAACGTTTCTCATCTGGCTATTTCCTACTTGCAAAGTATCCAACCGCACCGCTTCTCCATCCATTGTACGCATTGAAACTCCATTACGCGTAGCAAACCAAAGGTTGTGCTTTGAGTCTTCATAGATATGAAAAACACAGGAACCTGCCAACCACGGCGCATCCTGAGCATAATAATTCCTCACCCTCTGTGCCACAGGCGCCTTCTTATCTACCTCATAAACTCCTCCGTCATAAGCTGCAATCCAAATATGTCCCGTTACGGAATGTTGCATCATAGACATAACCGTAGAAATACCACGATAACGGTCGAATTCAGGCATTTGAGTATAATAAGTAAATTTCCCGGTTTGACGATTCTTCACCCCTAATCCATAAGTTCCTATTCCCAGCCAAAGTAATCCTTCATCATCCAGCAAAATACTGCGAACCGAAGTAGTCTTCAGCATCCGTTTGACTTCCAACAACTGATCCCAATAGAAATCAGCTTTTCGAGTACTCACTTTGTTTACACCTCCACCAATCATACCTACCCACATCAGTCCCTGACGATCACGCAAAAGGGAAGCCACTTCGTCACTGGCTATAGAACTATCCGATTCACTGGGATAATAATTACTGAAAGCCTCAGCACCCGTGTAATTCCCTGTCAACGGAAGTACACTGAGTCCTTTACGGGTTCCTACCCATAAAGAATGAGTATTAAGATCTTCGGATAACGCATAGATAATATCATCCGAGATACCGGCAAGGTTCTTTTCATCATACCGATAAGTAATCCAAGTGGTCTTATCCGGCTGGTAGGCATCTTTCAACAAAACCAAACCGCCACGCCAAGTACCTACCCAAATATTCTTCTGACTGTCCTGAAATACATAATGAGCAGAGTTTTGTTCATTCAACCGCGGGTATCTGAAATATTTCCCAGTTTTCTTCTCATAACGATACAACCCTGCATCCCATGTTCCAATCCAAATATCTCCCCGGTCATCTTCAAACAGAGATTTGATGGCAGTCCTGGGCATCACATTCCCTGTATTTTCGCCACCATGGCATAAGAAATCATCTTTATCTTCCTGATACTCATACACTCCCCAATCTGTTGCAAACAGAATACGTTCATCACTGGTTATCAGGACTTGAGGGATACTATTACCATTCATCTCCGGATGATCTATTTTCCGTATCGCACCCGTTTTCTTGTCCAAAACATTCAGACCACTGTAAGTACCAATCCAAAGACGGTGTTTTGCATCCTCTGCCACACAGAAAACATTATTATTGGTCAGCAAATCAGTGCGAAAAAGATTGGATTTATAAGTAGTAAGAGAATAACCATCATATTGGAAAAGTCCATTACGGGTAGATATCCAGATATATCCGTCGCGATCCTGATAGACAGATTGCACATCTTTACTGGGCAAACTGTTCAATATGGATGAAGACTTAAACACCAGAGTATTTGGCTTAGGTGTTGCGATGGCCTGACATATCAAAGGGAAAAATATTCCAAAGCAAAATACAAAACTCCAGATTTTTTCTTTCATTGTAAACATTACCTTCATGGTTAACTCGGTTTAGAATATAATTAATAAAGCCCGACAAATATACGTAAATATATCTAAAAGTATCTTATCCATTGGTAATATTATATTTCAATAATTCTATATCGGGACGTACCCGGGATGTACTTGCTCCGTACCAAGTCCGTAGTTTCTCCGTCCAGAGGTACTTCTGACCGAAGAATGTACGGAGCAAGTACGGTCCAGATACGATTCGGATAAGGAGCTGATAAGCCCCAAAAGACAATATTGATCTAAATTTCACCCTTTTTGGCACTAAAGTAGCCGTTTACATTGCAGAGAATACCTTTTCTTTGCAGAGAAAAATAAATAAGAATATTCTTACCATGTAATACACACGCAATGATGAAAATTGTATTCTCAAAAATGACCGGAGGATTATTACTATTTACTTTATTAGTTTCATTAAAAGTAAATGCCTCCCTGCCACAGGCTAAAAATGATTCCGTATTTCATTTAGTACAACCGGACTACAAGTTGAGTCCTCTCACCGGTATGACTCGCCAACATTGGCTTGATGCTGCAACCTATTTACTGGACGGAGCATTCAGCTACATTCACACACCGGACGATCCGATGCATTTCCCGAAACAGCCGGGAAAGAGTTATCCAACAGATGGAAAACCTAATAAAACGGAGAATTTGGAGGGACTTTGCCGCACTATGTTCGTAGCAATTCCGCTACTAAAAGAAAATCCGGATCTGGTACTGAATGGAATCAAAGTCGGAGATTATTACCGACAACAGTTGCGCAATATGAGTGATCCGTCGAAGTCCGGATATATTCAGCATCTCAAAGGTGGGCCAAGCCAGACGCTTGTTGAGTTCGGAGCACTTGCCCTGTCACTTACCGTGATGCCTGAAATTATCTGGGAACCATTGACTCAAAAGGAGAAAGATGATCTTGCCGCATTGATGCTTAGTTATGGCAACGGGCCTACAATCGGTTCTAACTGGCGTTTTTTTAATATATTCGTCATGTCTTTCTTCAAAGATCAGGGTTATGAGGTCAAAGACGGTTATATGGATGAATTGCTGCAAAAATCACTGGCACAATATCGTGGATATGGATGGTATAATGATAGTCCGGCCTATGATTATTATAGTATGTGGGCTTTTCAGATGTATGGTATGATTTGGGCGCATTACTACGGTGAGAAGTTCAATCCGGAAGCCGGACGACAGTTTGTCAGCAACTTCCGTGACCTAGTCCCTAATTATCCCTACATGTTTGCCGAAGATGGAAAAATGAATATGTATGGACGCAGTATTACGTACCGTATAGCTGCCGCTGTGCCCTTCCCGCTGATGGGGTGGCTCAATGATCCGTCTATCAACTATGGCTGGATGCGCCGCATTGCCTCTTCCACCTTGCTCCAGTTCCTTGAAAATCCTGCATTAATGGAAGACCGGGTACCAACACTGGGGTTTTATGGGGCTTTTGAGCCTGCCGTACAGATTTATAGCTGCCGTGGCAGCGTTTACTGGATGGGAAAAGCGTTCCTTGGATTATTATTGCCTGCCGATAATCCGTTCTGGACAGCTATTGAGAATAACGGAGCTTGGGAAAAAGAATTTCAATCCGGCAAAGTATACAATAAGTTTATGGAAGGTTCCAATACTTTAGTGACCAACTATCCCAATAGCGGTACTTCGGAAATACGTGCATGGTGCCATGAAAGGGTTGCCAAAGACTGGCAGAAATTCCGTTCTACCGAAAATTATAATAAACTGTCTTATAACACTGCATTCCCCTGGATGGCAGACAGCCCAGATGGTAAAGTGTCCATGAACTATGCTGTACTGAATGACAAACAAGAATGGGAAGTATTGCGCCTCTATACATTCAAAAAGTTTGAAGACGGAATTTACTACCGGGATGCAGAACTTGAAACAAACCCGGAAATCAAATTCCGTCTGGCAGATATTCCGCTTCCTAACGGTATTCTGCGTGTAGACAAAGTTTCTTTCCCGCTTACGACAGAATTACGTTACGGACACTATTCATTACCGGAATTAGAAAGTCACATTGTTACAAAGGAACAAAAGGCCGGAGGATACACTGCCTACTGCATGGATAATGGTGCCTATCAAACAGCGCTTATCAATCTCCAGGGTTGGTCGGAAGTGGAATTTGTACAGACTGAAGGACTACATCCGGTAAGTAATAAATGTTCTGTAATCAATGCAGCCACAACTCATTCCGGTGATAAAGTCTTTATCACACTACAATTATGGAAAAAGAGTGGCAAGCCATTTACTAAAAAGGAACTGACACCTGTAAAGTCCTTTAAACAGACCGGAGACACTATAACCATTTATTTCTCTGACGGGACGGTAAAGACGGTTTCTCTCTCCTGATATAAGTTTCGGAAGGAATAGTTATCTTTGCCGCCAAAGTAAGAGCTACGAAAGCTCTTCTACAGAAACAATATAATTATGGCAGGCATCTACATACATATCCCCTTCTGCAAGACACGTTGCATTTATTGCGATTTCTATTCCACTACACGTTCGGAATTGAAATCGCAATATATCCGTGCCCTTTGCCGGGAGTTGACGGAACGCAAGGAATATCTGAAAGGGGAAGCTGTTGAAACCATTTATTTCGGTGGAGGTACACCGTCACAGTTATCGGAGGAAGACTTTAAGGAGGTTTTCAAAACGATTGAACAGGTTTACGGAATGAGGGAAGCAACAGAAATAACGCTTGAAGCAAATCCCGATGACCTTACGGAAGAATATATCGGAATGTTGCACACTCTACCGTTCAACCGCATCAGCATGGGAATACAAACTTTTGATGATGCAACACTGCAATTATTGAACAGACGGCACAATGCCACACAAGCCATAGAAGCAGTAAAACGCTGTCGGCAAGCAGGTTTTCAGAATATCAGCATCGATTTAATTTATGGTTTGCCCGGAGAGACTGAGCAACGTTGGGCACAGGATTTACAGCAGGCTGTCAGTCTTGATGTAGAGCATATTTCAGCCTACCATCTGATTTACGAAGAAGGTACGCCACTTTACAAAATGCTGCAACAGCACTCTGTATCTCAAGTGGATGAGGACAGTAGTCTGAACTTCTTCTCCACATTGATAGACACCCTTTCTGCCGCTGGATACGAACACTACGAAATATCCAATTTCTGCAAACCCGGAATGTACTCCCGACACAATACTTCTTATTGGCAAGGTATCCCTTATCTGGGATGCGGCCCGTCCGCACATTCCTTTGATGGAGACTCGCGCGAATGGAACGTAGCATCCCTAAAGGAGTACATGCGCTCCATTGAAAAAGGTCACCGGGAATTTGAAACCGAATATCGGGATATCGCCACCCGCTATAACGAATGTATCATGACGGCCATCCGCACCATGTGGGGAGTGTCCATGCAATACGTGAAACAAACGTTCGGCACAGACTTGTGGCAATATTGTATGGACATGGCACTCCCTTATCTAAAAAGCGGCAAGCTGAAGTTGAAAGATGATTACCTATACCTAACACGGAAGGGTATATTCATATCGGACGGTATTATTAGCGACCTGATGTTCGTTGAGGAATAGACGCGTATTTTTTTTCCCGAACGAATAAAAGAGGCACTTCTTCACAGAAATGCCTCCCTCGCAGATTTAAAATAAAAATTAAACCTTATTTGTCAGAGAGAATTCTTTATTCTTTCAATTCAACCTTCTTTATAGAAAGGTTTTTGAACATATCATAATAACCGAGAGCATTACCACCGCTAAACGAAGGTGATTGTGATTTAAATACATATACCTCCAATCCGTCAAGATAGCTCTTTATTGTCCCGTCTGATGTCGCAAAGCTAAATCCTTTCTCGTCCTTGAAGGGGAAGGATGGCATTACGACCTCATCGTCCAAATCAAATTCCGCGATGGCTGAATAAGCCAAAGCTGCATCAGCATGAACGTACCCCGCCTTACTGGTCACCACGGTATATAGATACCACTCCTTCGACGCAATATGCCCAAGATATTGTCCCGCAAATACGCTTAACTGATAGGTCTCACTATCAAATTTCAGCGGTATCACCAAGCCACCTATAGCACTCAATTCTTCCGCATAAAACAGCTCCTCATTTTTCACATCCTGAACAAGCTTGAAAGTCTTCGTCTCTTCAACCAGCTGGTCATTATCTCCATAGACAGAATACGTAGCCTCGTAGGTACCTGCAATATCATTGATTCCAAACTGTAGAAACACGATTTTCTTCGCGCCTCTTTCGCTCGTGAACGTAACGGTTCCTTTGCGAGCATTTCCTGTCGTATTCTCTGCTAAAGTTAAATTATAACCTTCTTTTACTTTCTCACCGGTTATCCAAGCCGGCAAATCTACGGTATAGTCATAATCACTCTTCACAGGGATTGTTATAGTACTTTCTTCGTCAGAAAGGCCATACGCATCATCACCTTTCACATACCATACTCCACCGGCTTGTGACACAGGTACACGCACCTTGCTATCTAAGGTATTCGATATTTCAACAACCGCATTTCGGCCTACAAGACCAGTATAAGTAGGAACCGCCACTGTCACGACATTACCGTTAACAGTAACCGTACACCAATCCTGATTGCTTACCGCTGTAATGGCAGAAGTACTTTGTACCTCTATAGTGCCGGTAGTTGCAATGGCAGTGAAAGATACATCAGACTTTATCACCTGTAAGGATGCAACGGCAGATGAATCGTCATCATCCGAGCAGGATGTTACCAAGAACAGACATCCTATCAGCATCCATAAAATATTTATTTTTTTCATACGCTAAACAGTTTATTTTTTAGTTTTCAAAAGTTTTCGAACCGAAGCATTGATAATTGTATCAGAGAGATAGATAAAAAGAGTTACTCCCAATGCAATACACAACGATTCTCCAAAAGAATGTTTACTATCAAAGAATATCAGTAACAAAATAATAAGTGCTGCCACTATAATATATCCCAGTATTTGTTTCAAGACAGAAGTTTCATCTGATTCCTTAGCAATCACCCAATTTACCGGTGAATAGCACAACAAATCTATTAAAACAACCATCAACAGTGCTTGAGGGAATGAATAACTGTCTTCTCCATACATAAAGAAGGGGATTCCAACTAAAAGCACTATAACAGAAACGACTACAGATAAAATAACTTTTTTATTCATAATAGTATTTTTCTTATAGTATCAATTAATCATTGTTTAGTCAAACTAAGCCAAACCTTATTATCGACTGTACTAACCAGTTTAGTAGTAGCAGGCGTTTGGTCATCATCAAATTCTACAGTATAGGGACTATGCGCATCAACATACTCTATGATAGGATCTAAGAATGTGTAAAAATCATAGTTCAGCCCCGGAGCCGTAGACTGGATAGAAATCTTTTTTGCCGCTTCATCGACAATAGACAATTTATATCCATAACATACCCCCCAAACCTGCAATCCCAACCAATTGGATTCCCAACCCATACAATAGGGATTTGTATCATTCCCCGGATAAGCAGGATTTGCTCCGATATACCAGCCTATGAACTCTTCATATTGGGTCGATTGATTTATTTCATAGGCATTACTGAATAAATCCATCAGCTCTTCGTTCATATCTCCGGTTCCCGCAGCTATATCGAAGGAGAGATACCACTGAGCAGTTGTTCCGCAGAACTGCTCCAAAGCTGTAGGATAAGGGAAAGAAACATCTGCATCCGTAGCTTTTATAGCTCCAGTAGCATCATCATAGACCAAGTGTTGAAAAGTAATTCCATTTACCGTAAGCGGTTCATAGAGATTTATTCCATCCGGAGTATAAATATATGCCATGTCTATATTTTCCAAGGAGCTGTCTTCTTTCATATCCGTATAAGAAAGTAATTTGCCCACCATGCTGACAGTATATTCTTTTCCTCCCACTACCATTTTCATGCGAGGTACGGCTGCCATTTTTTCCTGCATATCCAGTACCTTTTGCATATAGCTACCAGCACTCTCAGTCAGTTTAGTCATGACCATCTTATTGCCATATTTCTTTCCTTTTAGTACAATGCGGTCTTCACTCACTTCCATAAACACAAACTCATAGTCGCTGGCATATCCGTCAACATCACTGGACCCTCTTGGTTCTGAAAAGAAATGGAACAACAAATTGTAAGTATCGAATGTAAGAAGTGCACTTTGTTCGGAGATAACCCGGTAATACGAAGTCACTACCGTACCAGCCGGCCATTTATCACCGCTGCTGGAATTTAAAGATAATTCCGAAGTCATATCAACCTTACCATTATCGAACTTTGCAGTATAAGTATATCCACCCATCGAACGGTCGCTCGGATAGAACTCCATTACCCAACCCTGCGGATCATCCTGAAGAATAGCTTTATATTTAGTCAAAGCTTCATTCATCCTTTCAGCTGCCGACTTATCAAATAAGTCCTCTTCTTCACTTACACATGAGTTGAAGCAGAATCCGGCGAGCAATAAAAATAGAATATAATATATTTTTTTCATCATCTCTCATATTTATTTAAGTGTTTCCAAATCAATTTCTCCGGTCACAACATCACTCATACGACGCTGAACAACGTCACGGAGTTCGTCCATATCAATATTCCATGCTGTTTGCATGTAATTCTTTACAATCGTCAATTTCTGATTGATGATTTCAGCACCTTTGGTTCCGGCTGTTTCCATCTGTTCCGCCCAATACTCAGCCGTATTTGTGATATAAATAGAAGTAACTTCCGCAATATCTTCACGAGGTTCGCTCATTGCATAAGGAGAAATGAAACCACTTGCCAACGCATCTTCATCAGACTCCAGATACCAGTCACCACTCACATAAAGCCCCTCGGAAATACGGTCATAATCTGGATCATAACTCTTTGTCTGGTGAAGGATATGGGCAAACTCATGATGCATGGTCTTAAAATAGTACTCATTCAGAAAATCTGCATCTATCTTCAGATTGTTTACAAGATATAAAGTAACCTTTAACCCACCTTCCGCAGTACCAAGCACCATCGTTCCATTGTCCTCGTAGGCAGCGGAACCTACCAAATGAAGAACTTTGGGCACATACTGACGCGTAAAGTCGATACCCGCCACTTCATCATAGGTTTCCAGCCATGCATACTTCACGATATGCGCCAACTTCACCGATTTATCATAATCAGCAGGAGCCAGAGTATAATCATGATTAGATTCAATATCCTCCATATGATATTTCAATGCGATATTATAAGGCATTGTATAGTTAGCGAGGATCCATTTATCAAAATCATTTTGTTCACTTGTCGGCTGATCTTCAAAAATGCTCTTAGGGTCCAGATCATCTTCGCTACAACTTGTAAAGTTCAGCAATGAAGCCGCTATGCCTAATATATATAAATATTTCTTCATAATTTTTCTTTTTAAAATTAACCGATTAATTACGCGGATTAGCTTCCAATCCTGCTGTTATTACGCTTTGCGGTAACTGAATAGCCCGACGTGAATCATCCGCTTTCAATTCATCGTTCACAGTAATTTCATTGTTATATACAGTACGACGATAAATTTCCAAACCATATCTCTTAATATCAAACCAACGCAAGCCTTCATGCAAGGTCAATATACGGCGTACATGCAAAATTGCATGAATAAGGTTTTCTTGTGTACCCGATTCTACCGTAAAATCAGGATGCAGCGCCTTTTTAGGAGTAGGAGCTTTCGGAGTATAAAATTTCATACCCGTACCGGTTGCTTCTGAATATTCTCCATACAATGCATTGACAGACTCTACCGTTACAGTATTCGTGGATTTAGTGAAAGCATGTATCCATGTATCCAAATCTGCTGCTGCTTTCGTATAGTCTTTTTTCATTGTGTAGGCTTCAGCACGATTCAGAATTACCTCATCAGTTGTGAAAGCTGGAAACATCACATGAGCATTACCGATATCATTCACAGGATCTGTTATTTCAAAATATTCAGCCATCTTTCCCATTATAACTTTGGGAAGTCCCTGATAAGACGGTATGCTGAAATAAAGCATGGAATAACCACCCCAGATAGAGATTGTCTTACAAGTCTCCTTATTGGCTATCATATCATTATGAGTATATTTTTCTCCTAACCCATAAGGTCCGTGAATTCTTCCCCATGAAGAACTCGTTGAATATAATAACAGATTAGCCTTCTCGCTTACATTGATAAATGCAGTGGCACGGATAGAGTTATTAGGACTCAGTGCTCCGACAGTAGCCCAGTCCCGCAACATTGCCGTCGGATTTTCTGTCAGAGCCACCGTTGCATACTGAATGGCCTTATCATAGTTTGATTTATCATCCTTTACATAATAAAGATAAAAACGTGTTGCGAAAGCATATCCGGCTTTTTTATTAAAATGATATTTAGGAACAGAATAAATAGCATCATTCAATAAAGGTAGTCCGGCTTCTATATCAGCTGCAATTTTTTCATAGACTTCCGCTACAGTTCCGCGAGTATATTCAGGAGACACGGTAGTTTCCAAATGAGTCATATATGGAATGCCTAAATCCGTAGTGCTGGTTTTCGGACTATACGCCTTACTAAAAATATTGACCAGAACAAAGTGGTTGTAGGCACGGCATAACAATGCTTCTCCCCTCTGAGGATCCAAAGATGACGGGTTCCCCATAGTATTAATAGCATCCAGAGCTGCATTAGCTGCTGCAATCGCCTTATAGCAATCATTCCACAAAGAATATGGGCTGTCTTCTTCCTTATATGTCGCATCCTTCCAGGTAGCGGCTTCTTCCTGCAACTTGTTATACGCAGTCCAGGTGCCACCATTATCATCCGCATTATCAGATGACATCTCAGCCAGCAATGCATAGTTAGTTTCAGGATAAGCAGATACCAGCATGCTGGTTATTTGGGCTTCCGTATCCAGTTCTGTACGGTTATCCGGCATTTCATCCAAAAAGTCGTCACAGGATGACAATGCTACAGTCATCGCCAATACCATAAATGGATAATATATATATTTCTTTTCCATAATCTAATTAGCTTTTAATGTTTTAAATACCAAGTCTCAAAGTCAATGTAAACTGCTTAGGTACAGGAGCTGCTACACCACCGGAACGGAAGAACTCAGGATCTTGTCCGTTCAGTTTATCATCCGAATAGATCAGGAACAAGTTAGTAGCTTGCAACTTTAAAGAAAGATCATTAATAAATATTTTCTCTAACCACTTCTTCGGGAAATCATAAGAAACTGATATTTCTTTCATACGAATAAAATCCCCTTTAGCTATACGTTCCGTAGAATAATTGTATGCGTTATAAAGAGTTTTTAAGTGATTATCAGTATCGCTCTGCCGCTTCGTTACAATCGTTGGTATTGTGGTTATACTCTCTTCACCTGCCAGTACCCAACGATTTTTAAACTCTTTCGGCATAGAAGTCAGATCCGTATATTCGTTACTGAATACGGGATCCAGGCGAATAACATTACCGAATGAGTAAGTGATAAATACATTCAGTTTAAACCCTTTGTAACGGAATATATTTCCGAAGCTACCGGTAATAGTAGGATCAGTCGGACCTTCATATTTTAGATAATCCAGTTTCTGACTTTGAAAATCAATATCATTACCATCACTCGTCAAGTTTCCATTCTGATCAATAAAAGTAGGTAAACCATCTTCATTCAATCCCTTAAACTGATACGAGAATAACCCACGTACCGGATAACCTTTAAGTGCAAATCCTGTACCGGAAACCACGTCAATAACTTCTGCATCCGATTCCAGGTCTGTAACTTCATTTTTTGCCTGAGAGAAGATAAAATCCGTAGTCCACCCAAAGTCTTTCGTTTGAATATTTCGTGTAGAAAGCGTAAATTCAACACCATGTGATTTCATGGTAGCCACATTAGCCAGTTTACGAATTTGTCCTCCGACACCGGGAGTCTGTATCACACCAATCAAATCATAGTTATCACGTTTATACCAGTCAATAGCAAAGTTGATGCGATTGTCCAGGAATCCCATATCTGCACCAATATTCAACTCATGTTTCTTCTCATAAGTCAGGTCGTCATTTGCCAAATCTATAATCTTTAGACCACTTTCCTGAATGTTGGCAAACGGACGATAAGGTTTATAACTCTTTAATACCATGGTAGAGTTAGTAACCGTATTCGGCCCCGGGTCTCCGGTCAAAGAATAAGAAGCCTTCAAAGCGAAGTGTGCCAAAGCCGGTTTCAATGACTCAAAGAATTCCTCCTCGTGCATATTCCATGCTGCTGATATATTCCATGTGGGTAACCAGCGTGCACTACGACTCTTGCCTAAACGGTTAGTACCCTCATAACGATAAGTACCATTCACCGTATATTTACCCTGATAAGAATAAGTAGCGTTTGCAAAGAAAGCTGCTGATCTAGAACGGGTATTAGTCAATGAATAATAGTCAGTACCCTCTTCTATGCTCTTTTTAAAGAACTGATAAGTATAGAACGGAATTTCGCCCTGCGTATATTGCATACCCCAACCATTAAAGTAAGTCTTATTACGATCGGAAGAGTTTGTCTCCATACCGGCAAAAAGATTCACAATATGTTTTTCGGCAAATACATGATTCCAACTTCCAGTAGCGCGGAAGTCATATCCCAGCATCTTATAGTTCGTACGTTGATAAATACCTCCTTGAGGCAATACGCTAATAGGTAATGCATATGGGTTATCCGGATCAGTATACAAGAAGGGGTTACGATCACGTACCGTAGCATCGGGCATAGCACGATAAGCCATAGCCTGGTTAGAATCATCCGTAATGAGGTGTTCTTGTGAAGTTGCAGAATACTTCACAGCTCCCAATGCTGAAAATTCCAACCCTGTAATAGGTTTCCATTTCAACTCCCCCTGGAACTTTAAATCTGCCACATCCAGATTCATATAGTTATTATCCAATTCATGAAGGATATTGAAATCAGCATAATTACGGGTATACATTGTCTTCGAATCCAATGCACGGGAAGTGTTCAACGCATACGAATACGGGTTAATATCAAAGTCACGCTTCACTTCACCATATACAGGATCCACACTTTGGCTCAAAGTACCAGGAGCCTTTTGTTTTCTATAGGCTGCCGAAGATATAAGATTAATGGATAGCTGTTTTGAAATATTATATGTAGCATTCAGATTAGCCGTATATCTGTTTACCTCACTATCTTTATACCATCCCGGATCGGCCATAGCACTTAAAGAGGCATAGAAAGAAGCTTTTTCCGTACCGGATGAAAGACTGACAGAATGATTATGCATCACAGAATTACTGAATAGTGCATCAAACCAATCTGTATTTCTGTACTCAGCCTCCTGCAAATAATCATTCATTGCAGTGTCTGTGTGTTCCAAGGCAAATGTACCGGTCACCGGATTATAAGTATTCATCAACTGATACATCTTACCATAGACACCACTTTGAGCAGCACGATAAGTATCCGAGAAATTTAACCAGCCTTTCTCCTTCATCTCTTTGTAAACTCCCATCTGTTCCTGTGAATTCATAATATTGAAGTCGGCATATCTCGGAGTCATACGCATGGTAAATTCACCGGTATAGGAAATATGACTTTTTCCGGCCTGCCCTTTCTTGGTAGTAACTACAATCACACCTGCCATGGCACGTGCACCATAAATAGAAGTCGCAGATCCATCCTTCAAAATTTGGAAACTCTCAATATCATTTGCATTCAGACCTGCAATGGCAGAACTAATCAATGTAACGGCGTCACCAGAAGACAACTCATCGGCACTTACTTCCGTAACATCTTCCATTATGATACCATCAACTACCCACAACGGTTTAGAACTACCATAAATAGATGTAGCACCACGAACACGTATTTTAGGAGCTGTACCGAAAGTTCCGGAAACATTTTGTACAGATACACCTGCCGCACGTCCTTCCAACGAACGGCTAATATCTGCCAAACCATCCAATTTCACATCTTCACTGGACAATTTGGTCGCAGCACCTGTAAAAAGTCGTTTATCCATCTTTGTCATACCGGTAACCACTACTTCTTCCAAAACTTCAGCATCCGGTTTCATCGCGATTTTCATCGTCCCGCTTTTTATATTCACCTCTATCGTCTGCATGCCGACGTAGGTTATTCTCAGTATTTTTGCCGTACCCGGCACATTAGTAAGTGTAAACTTACCATCGAGATCTGTTACCGCCCCCTGGTTTGTACCTTTAATCAAAACAGATGCACCTACAATAGGCTGATTGTCTTCTTCAAAAATGACTAGTCCCGTCACTGTTTTTGGAGTTTGCGCAATCGCCAAGCCAATTCCAATAAGTAGGCAGGCTAATGATAAAACAATTTTTTTCTCCATAAGCTCTCTTAAATATATGTGTTAATACTAGAATCTACCATGTTCTAGCAGAACTTATGAAAAGCAAATTCTCAACAGTTATTTTTTATTATTCAAAATAGCTTGTTCGTTATGAAAAATTTCATTTGAATGTAATCAATGAGATTATATCTAAAAAACAAACTCATAGTTTACATTTGCTTTTATGTTAACATTAATGTCTTTTTCTATAAAGCGGTGCTATTTTTATGTTATTAACAACAAAAGAATCTTTATTATTCACTAAAACAAAGCATATTTCTATCATTTTGCTTTTTAAAGCAATCATATAATCACTGTTTTCTTGATTAAAAACAGATATAAATGTAATATAAACACTTAACCAAATACATGTTCAAACAATATGTATTTGCAAGTATTTTAGATTTTATTTTGTATTTTGCTTTGATTTTATAGAATATTACTTAATTTTGCAGCTGTGGAACATGAATAAACGACTATGCTTTCAGAGGATATGATCAAAACACATTTACGAAAGAAAGATTAATGTCATTCTTCATCTACACTTCAAATAAATATATAGCTCAAAGTTTGAAAAGATAATAAAAATCTATATTCCTGAAAAAGTAACAGAAGTATCATGAAAACAACAGCTACGGTAGAAGCAAATATTTGCTAATATCATTGATTAGTACACTTTAACCAATCTATCAAGTTCTGCTAGAACTCCATCTTTTAATCAACATTTTAGAAAGACAAGAAGCACACAAAATAGGATATTTAATTTGAAACTCTTACCTTTGTCCGCTGATTACATGAAACGACAATATGACAGAACAGGAAGTCAGAAGGTATCTACGGAAAATGAGCGAGCAGGATTCGCAAACTGCTTTCCGGGATTTTTATGATATGACGTATGACCGTCTGTTCCGTATTGCTTTTTACTACACTCACCACGAAGAATGGTCGCAAGAGATTGTGCTCGATGTTTTCATGAGACTCTGGGAACACCGTAAGCAATTATTAGAAATTACCAATATCGAAGATTACTGTTTCATACTCGTAAAGAATGCCTCTCTCAACTATATAGAAAAAGAGGAGCGCCGCCCCACCCTATCAACAGAAACCCTACATGAACACTCCGATCAAGCAGTATCACCTGAAGATACTCTGATCAGCGAGGAACTTTTTTCCCGCTATGTAAAAGCTCTCGACCGGCTACCGGAACGTTGCCGTGAAGTCTTTATCCGCATCCGCGAAGAAAAACAAACCTATGCACAAGTAGCAGAAGAGTTGGGCATCAGTACAAAAACGGTGGATGCGCAATTGCAGAAAGCAACCATTCGATTGAAAGAAATACTGCTCTAATAAACAGTCAGAGTCCATCATCTTATTTTCTCTATTATCTGAGGTATATCATCAATTAGCCTTTAACACTTTTTATTTCTATCGCCATAGGGAATTTCTTTTTTGCTCCTGTCTTTACTCATGAACTATATAAACTAAACTAAATTAAAACGACATGAAAAGATTTTGCAAACAAATGGCAGGAACCGCAGGGCTTCTCTTTATCCTTGCCGCATGCAGTAACAACAGTTCCAGTTATCCCGAAGAGTATGTAGGTTTTGAGAAAGCCACCAAAAACTATTCGTTCGACAAAAACAAAGACACAGAAGAGTTCGACGTAAAGATTATTGCCGCTGAAAAGAAAAATGAGGATAGGGAAGTTCTCATTAATGGCATAAACATGCCGGGTAAAGCAGCTATTTTCAGTATTGAAGACAAGACGGTCATTATCCCTGCCAAGAAGAAATCAGCCAATCTACGAGTGAAGATCTATCCGAAGAGAGTGACAGACAAAGCTGAATTCCGCATCGTCTGTACCCCGAAGGATAAAGAAGGCAAAAAGACACAGATCACTATCCATCTAAGTCCCCAATAATGGGAACTACAACTCCATTCTGTTTCATCCTACCACTAGCTTTTTCTCACGTGAGCTTGGTACATAAATGCCTTAAGGCCGTATGAAAACTAAGCTTTGCTTTATTGTTTTTGTCCTTTTGCCCGTAACAAAACTTCGTCCCACAGTTGCGGGCTCTACGTTTTCCAATTGAGGGCTGTCGGTCCCACAACTGCGGGCTACACAGCCCTCAACTGAAAAACGAGGTTTTACTTATAGCATAATGACATTAACATTAAGGCTTTAGGAGAAAAAGGAAGGAGCATATCAAGTTTCTCCTCTATCATTCAGCTTTCTATATAATGGGATTATGAAGCCTGACTCCTCAATTCTTACGAAGTGATAACTTCTGCGATGAAAATTCAGTTTAAAAGGAGATATTTGCATGAATACAGGCAAAGTTTGTATAATACATATTAAGGACTTGTGAATTAGTGAATTACAAACATAAAAACGCTCTTTTTTTCTATTTTTCGGTGTAGGATGCAACTTTCCTACACCTTCCTACACCACTTCCCACGCCACCTATCTATTTGATAACCAGATAAAAATGATAGCGGGTGTAGGATGTAGGAAAAAAAAGTAATTTCGGCATAGGGAGTTTTTCCGTTTTACCTGTCTTTATAGAAAAGAAGAAGAACATGGAACAAGAATTTGAAAGAATACTCGATAAACTCGCAACCTCCACCCGTTCGCCGAGAGGAAGATTCTCGAAAGCCAATAGCTGGATACTTCTTGAGAAACGGTTGCCGCATCTGCAACGCCGCATCCTTTCATTGCACACAATGGCTGGTGCAGCCGCTGTCGCCGTGCTTTGTGTACTGGGCTGGTGGGCATATTATATGTTCGCCCCGGTACCATTGCAAACCGTATCCACATTGGCAGAAACACGTACCGTAACACTGCCCGACCAAACAGAAATTGTACTGAACCGCTATTCTTCTCTGACTTATCCCGAACGTTTCAGAGGAAAAGACCGGAAAGTACAGTTACAAGGAGAAGCTTATTTCGAAGTCAGCAAAGATACAGCACATCCTTTCAAAGTAGAAGCCGGAGCAATTATAGTACAGGTTTTAGGTACACATTTCAATGTCGAAGCCTATCCCGAAGATACACAAGTGAAAACAACCTTGTTGGAAGGTTCCGTTTCTGTCAGCCTCATCGGTAAAGCAGAAGAAAGCCTGATACTTTCACCCAATGAAAGCGCTATATATAATAAGGATAAGAAAAGTCTGACTCTACATACCGAAAATAATGCATCCGAAGAGATTATCTGGAGAAACGGAACACTGCTTTTCAAAAGTATTCCTTTACAAGAGATTGTCCGACAACTTTCTAATGCTTTCCACACAGACATTCGTATTGAAGACGCTGACTTACAGAACTATCGCATGACGGGTACTTTCTCTGATGGCGAAACGCTGGAAGAAATTCTTTCGCTGCTTTGCCGCAATCAAAAGTTTGAATACACAAAAACTAATGACATAATAACAATCACACAAAAATTAAACTAGAATGAAATCCTCTATCTGTTCACCCCGCACCATCAGGAAATTTTTCCTGGTGGGAGCGGTTCTCCTATCAACCTGTACACTACAAAGTACGATTGTATTTGCCACCTGCGTTCTACAGAAGACCAATCCTTCACAAACGCGTTTCAGCATCAGACTGCAAAATGCGACACTGGAGGAGTTTGTGAAACAAGTGGAACAAAAAACCGGGTACAGTTTCATATACGGAGAAGAAGTACGTCTGAATGGACGCATCACACTGGCCGTCCGAGACCTTACTATTAACGAAATTCTCCGGAAAGCTTTTGAAAACCAACCGATAGGTTTCGAAATCTCCGGAAAACATATTTTGCTAAACAAGCGGCCCGTGCCGCAGAAAACCGTAAGCCGTCGGTTCACTATCAGCGGATACGTGACAGACGGGGCGTCTTCCGAGACGCTGATTGGTGCCAATATCCTCGATAGTCGTCAGCGTGTGGGCACTGCCACCAATCCTTTCGGTTTCTATACTCTTACTTTGCCGGAAGGAGATGCGGAATTGATTTTTTCGTATTTAGGGTACGAAACCCGGCACAGTTCGTTCCCGCTAAACAAAGACACCGTGCTCAATATCCGCTTGGACAGCAATAATGAACTGGCGGAAGTGATTGTCCTTTCGGACAAGAAAGAAGCCGGCATCCAAGCCACCGCCATGGGAGCGTATGAAATTCCGATGGCACAAATTCAACATACTCCAGCTGTACTTGGAGAAGCTGATATATTGAAAACCATTCAGTTAATGCCAGGTGTACAAGCCGGAACGGAAGGCTTTTCCGGTTTATATGTACGCGGAGGAGGACCGGACCAGAACCTGATATTGCTAGACGGTATTCCGGTATATAATGCAGATCATCTTCTGGGGGTGTTCTCCGTATTTACTCCCGAAGCTATAAAAAACACTACACTCTACAAGAGTTCCTTTCCCGCCCGTTACGGCGGTCGGCTTTCCTCTATTGTCGATATACGCACCAACGACGGAGATATGCACCATTACCACGGTGCACTCAGTGTAGGTACACTTACCGACAAACTGCATTTTGAAGGACCTATCTGGAAAGGACACACTTCTTTCAGTCTTAGTGCACGTGCCACGCACACCGCCTTCTTCAAAAACCTCATAGTGGATAAAGATGATTATTACGCCGATAAATACAACTACTACTTTTACGACATCAATGCCAAGGTGAACCATAAATTCAATGACCGCAGCCGCCTCTTTGTCGGTTTCTATAAAGGAAAGGATCACTACCACTTTGACACCACCGACAGCAACAACTACTATCAGAACAACGACGACACTAAAGTCTATTATAAAGATGACAGCCACCTGAACTGGGGAAACACGATAGCCTATGGCCGCTGGAATTATGTATTCAATAGTAAGTTGTTCTGCAACACCACTATTTCCTACAATAACTATCTGATGAAATTGAATCAGGATGTGGAAGATACACGCACCTACCGGGGGCAAATATTAGATCGCTATAGCTATTTATCCCAATTCCGTTCGGGCATCAGTGACTGGAGTGCGCGCATGGACTTCGATTTTACACCCGCGCCGGAGCATCACATCAAGTTTGGAGCAGAATATATCCACCATACTTTCCGCCCGGGCATCTCCACTTCCAAGACTCAGGAAGTGGAAAACGGGGAGCAAGAGGAAGAAACAATTTATGCCGCCAGCAATAATCATGTACTACGAGGACAAGAGGTATCACTCTATGCTGAAGATAATTTCAACCTGAACAGTCATCTCAGCCTAAATGCCGGTATAAGGGCATCTCTGTTCTCTACACAAGGAAAGAACTACTGTTCGATTCAACCACGCCTCTCTACACGCTACAACTTCGGACAGGGATTCTCCGCCAAGGCATCCTATACATGCATGGCACAATATGTACACTTGCTTTCATCCACTCCCTTCTCTATGCCTACGGATCTTTGGGTACCAATTACCAAAAACATACGCCCCATGTATGCCAATCAATACTCTCTTGGAGGCTATTATACCGGTCTGGCTGGCTGGGAGTTCTCTATAGAGGGATATTATAAGCAGATGCGTCACATACTGGAATATCAGGATGGCGTTTCCTTTTTCGGCACTTCCACTAATTGGGAGGAAAAGGTAGAAATGGGTGAAGGACGTTCCTTGGGTCTGGAAATGATGGTACAAAAGACTTTGGGAAAGACTACCGGTTGGCTGGCATATACGCTGGCAAAGACCGATCACCGTTTCAAAGATGGTGCCATCAGCCAGGGTAAATGGTTTCCTTATAAATATGACCGCCGCCACACCATCAGTCTGTGTTTGAATCATAAATTCAGTGAACGTATCGATGTCGGAGCTTCGTGGATATTCAATACCGGGGGATGCATCACAGTACCTGAACGGGAGACCATTATCATCCGTCCCGAAGGCAATATAGAATCTGCTCCTTATATTTCCCGGCGCAACAACTACCGCCTGCCAGCCAGTCATCGCCTAAACCTGGGTATCAACTTCAACAAGAAAACCAAGCATGGCATGCGTACCTGGAACATCAGCCTTTATAATGCCTACAATGCTATGAACCCCAACCTGGTTTACAGCAAATGGGAACAAGGTTACAATCTGATTTACAATGACTTTTATAACAGCATATATCAAGGAAACGATAATCAATACAACTCAGAGAAAAAGTCGAAAACTGTTATCAAGAAACTGACGATACTACCCTGCATACCCTCTGTGACTTATACCTATAAATTTTAAAAGCCATACCAGATTATGAAAACAAGAATTAAATTACACCTTATTATATATATAGCTTTCGCCGGACTCTTTATGGCTTGTGAAAATGAAATCCCATATAATCCCGGACAACAAAATCCGCAGCTTATCATGAATGCCCTGCTCAACGCCGGACAAACAGAGAATCTCGTTTATCTGCATCTTAGTGAAGGAAACAGCATCGGCCGCATCAATGAAGCAACGCTTTCCCTCTACGTAAACGATAAGCAGGTTGAATCCCCTCAAGCCATATCTCCCGAAGAATACTATGGAAATATGCAAAATCAGCTTGACAAGGGGCAATATGAAGCATTACTAAAAAGTATGCGCTTCAAAATATTCCGTCTCACCGCCCGCTTACAACCCGGAGATAACATTCGCCTGGAAGCCACAGCGGAAGGCGGAAAGTATCATGTCAGTTCGCAAGTAACTGTTCCCCGTCCTCTACAAAGCCTGCAAGTGGACACCTGTACCGCCCTCATCCGCCAATGGGGTAGCATGAGAGCCCATCGTCAATACCGCATCACCTTAGAGGATCTCCCTAACGAAAAGAACTATTACCGTCTGGAGATAGTGAATAACAAAGACTTCCGCTGCGTTATCTACACGCCCAACGAAGACGAGAACGGAGACTATATAAAGGATGAAAATGGAGATTACATTTACACCATAACGAAAGACACAGTTGTCAACTATAGATATACCGAACTTATCAACCGTGAAGACGTGATCCTGACCGACGGACATGTCACCAGCTCGGATGATGATGAAAATACAATGTTTCCCACCAACATTGAAAACAAATACAGTATCTTCACAGATAATCGTTTCACCAATTCATCTGCCACGCTGAAAGTTTACACCCCACTTTACGATGACAACTATGATATTCTCCAATCACTGAATTATACCCGTTGCTACCTGAAACAAAATATCACCGTGCGCGTGCTCAGTTTGCCTGAAACATATTATCGCTACCTGAAAGCTTTAAACTGCATGGATGACGAAGATTATGACGAAGCCCTGATGGAACCTATCAGCCTGCCCAGCAATGTAGAAGGCGGATTGGGCTTTGTAGGTATTTCATCTGAAATTCAATACACCATAGATATGCCGGATAAAAAATGGGGATGGTGGTAAAATCCGGATAAATACTATCATTATGATCACCCGTGTTCGATAACTATATTACATTCATATTACAAATAAGGTCTTAAACAAGCAAAATAATACCATATAATTGATCTATATCAAGAAATGCTCCCTTAAACTGCACTTTCCTTCTTCTTTGCTTTTATGTTATAAAACATATTTCTATATTTGCATAGGTAAAAAGAAAAAGCTAAGCGCTTAGAGCTGTTTTCAATAGGTATTAGATTTTTAGAGTTAGAATTGTTTTTAGGTATAACAAATTAAAAGTAGGTATTATGAAACGTTTAGGATTAACATTAATAACAGCAGTCTGTCTGACTGCTACGACATTTGCAGCAGGAAATCAACCTACAACTGCAAAATGGGATGGTAACATCAACGTAACCAAGTTGAGTAAATATTTAAAATTGTCGGCTGGCCAGCATGAAGAAGTAGCAAACATCTGCGAATACTTCTCTACACAGATGGGACGTGCCACAACTGCAAAGAAGGACCAGGAAAAGAAACTCCACAATGCAGTGTACGGAAACTTGAAGTTGATGAAGAAAACGCTTACTGACAAGCAATACGCTGATTATGCGAAAGTATTGAATGTCACTTTGCAGAATAAAGGTATCGAAGTGAAATAATAAGAGAGGGCACTGAACATCACGTTTTGTGCCCTCTTTCCTTTATCAACACTATTCAAGTGTCGACTCCCTAACCAATATATATTTCATTTACAAACAATATCTGTCTTGTAGCTCCTTTTTATATTTCTTAGAGACCAGCAGCTCATCTACATTCTCAAATGGCGGATACAACACACATTTACCATCCTTGATAATCATCAGATAATCAATATTGATTATGAAAGACTGATGAATCTGCACAAAACAAGGAGCATATCTCACTATCTGATCGGCCGTGGTACTCTTCTTCAGAGGTAACGGAGTTTGTCCACTCAACACCGCCTCCCACTGTTTCCGTTCAGAGCAATACCGGAAATATCCAATTTCGGCAGGTCGTAATGCCCGCATGTCATTTGTCGGAGTAAACACCATAAATGTCTGACTAGTGTTTGCTAATGCCGCAGGAAAAAATGCAGCTTTCCGTTCTAATTCTATTCTTTCCATAAATCGGGAAATTATAAGTTCCAGATCTTTGTCCTCAAAAGGTTTCAACAAATAATCAAAAGCAGATTGACGAATGGCTGACATCATGTATTTATCGTATGCAGTATAAAAAACGACTTTCATGCCCCAAGTCAGAGATTCGCGAATACTGTCCAGCAAATCCATCCCCCTCATATCAGGTAGCTCTACATCTAAAAAGAGCAAATCGGGACGCACTTTAGCTATCAGTTTCTTCCCAGATACTCCATTGCGTGCAGTACCTTCTAAATGAAAGTTTTCAAATTTCTGTAACCCGAATACCAGATTATCCAAGGACAACTCATCGTCATCTACTATTGCAACCTTATACCTGTCCATACCTCTCTTGTTTCTGCGAAATTAAAGAACTGAAAGCAATTTAAAAAATCAGAATATGTCATTTTCAGGATATTCGATCAAAACAACGGATATCCAATCAAAATTGAGGATTATTCGAAAATCATTAAACTGAATAATCATAATTCAACGGTAAATGAAAACTTACTTCACATCCGGTCTCGCCATCCGGCAAAGGAATATTGTGTACCGTAGTTTCAATCATTTCCTTATTCTTAGCATTCAAAATCTGAATAGTTTGCATGATTACCTTCATTCCGGTCCCTGTCCCTCTGTTAGCACTGTTCAGTTTGAACCCGCCCCCGTTATCCGTAATCCGGACACAAATATAAGTACCGGAACGATGAACATCAATCCAAAGGCGCCGTTCACCTTCTTTACCCTGAAGAGCGTGCTTGATGGCATTCTCCACCGGTATCTGTATTAACATGGAAGGCAGAAGCAACTGATTGGTGTCTACATCTTCACCAACTTCAATAGTCACCTTAAATTCCGGTCCCAAAGAACGGCGTTGAAGATCAATGTAGGTTTGCACAAAACCTAATTCTTCTTTTAAGGTAACACACATTTGCTCAGCTAATTCCAAATTCCGTCGCATTAGTTTCACCAATGAGGAAAGCTCTTTTTTATTCTCCCCTTCCCGACTGCCCATTTCCTGGTTCAGCACATTAAAAATAAAATGCGGTGACATTCTGTTACGTATATTCTCCAAACGTAAAGAAGATATGGTACGCTGACTTTGCGCGAGCAGAAGAGCCCGTCTTTTCTTTTCATACAGATAGATGAAACAAGCAATAACCAATACCAAAACGCAAACTCCAATCCAGAAGAAACGTCCCTCGTGCAACTTTAACATCTCTACCTTCTGCTGCTCAATCAATATGTTCTTTGCCAACAGTGTAGAGTCCTGTTGATATCTCAATGACATATCGGCTGTACGCATTCTTACATGTTCATTACGGATAGAATCGTCCAGCCGGCTGTTTTCTTTCTGATAAAAGAAAGCATTTTTATAATCTGCCGTCTTCTCGTAAAACTCCTGCAAATACTTATTACGAATATGCAGCATGTCCGGCTCTATATGATTCGGATTGGTAGCCTTACTTAGCAGATTCCTTACGGTTGCCATATCATTTCGCTCCAGAGCCAGACCGATGCGTTGGGTATCAATATAATAAAGCGCTCCTGCTGCCCCTATTTTCCGAAAAAAGGGTTGGCATTCATTGATATATTTAGCCGCTGAATCAGGTTCATTCATTTGCAGATAGACATCCCCCAGATTCACCATGCACAGGTTTTTCTCAAAGCCCATATCGGGATGAGAAACCGCCAGCGAGAAACCTTTCTTGAAATATTTTAAAGCTTCCGGATAATCCTCACGATAATAATATGAATTACCACGATTATTCAAATAGATATATTTCTCGTAAGGAAGCATTTTATCATAAAACATCCCTGCCAGATTATAGTAATAGTCGCACTGATCAAAATCGTGTAAAGCCATATACACCTGAGCCAGCCCATAATAAACAGGATGACGACGCCCCTCCGATATTCCTAAAGAATCTCCGATTTGCAGCGCTTTACGATACCAAAATGCACTTACATCATATTTTCCCTGCCGGCTGCATGCATCAGCCAGATTGATAAGAATATCCGGAACTGATTCTGTCTTCATTCCCTGCAAACGTTGTTTGTAAGAATCTGTAAAGCAGACAATAGCCGAATCCATAGCGCCTACACGCACATAAATATTACCTTTTGTATTCAGATATTCCGAGCGTAAATCAGCAAGATAGGGTGAAGATTGTTCACGGGCACAAAAGTCTTCTATCCGTTTTATTAAATAGCGGGCTGAGTCCACATCCGAAGTGAACATATACGTTTTTAATACTATAGCAGAGTAATAATACCATTCCAGACTATCAGTCGACATCTCCATCTTTTGCTTTGCCAGCGCACGTATCTGTTGTGGATGAGTGGTCAAAGAGTCTGTAACCGAACGATAAAAAGAGTCGTATTTTTTTTCCCAAGAGGAATGTTGCTCAGACTGTTTACACGAAACAGCTAAGAATAGTAGTAAGAGAACCGGAAGAGAAGTTCTCCACAGAATTTTGCCATATATCGTGTTCATAGCTATTGACATTTATATAAAGAATAAAGATATCCTTCATGCATTGCTACAAATATAATAGTTTTTCCCATTTAGTACAATTTTAAGACCACTTATCCGCTAAGATATTTATTTATCCTGTTTTTACTTATTATATAATTTGGGTATCACAAATACTTATTTTAACTTTGCATAAACAAATTGAAGTAATCATTAACAGTAACCCACAAATTACGAGACACAATGAGAAAGCTTATACTTTTGGGGATTTGTATCTCCTTTCTTCTCCCCACCGCTATGCAGGCGCAATACTTGCGTTCATCCTATTTTATGGAAGGTAGCAGTACCCGCATTCAGTTAAATCCGGCGTTGCAACCCAAACGTGGTTATGTCAATCTCCCCGGCATCGGTTCCGTGAATGCCGAAGTAGCCACTAACTCACTTGGTATACAAGATGTCATCGACGTTTTCGATTCCGACGGTGAATTTTATAACAACGACAAGTTCTACAATCGCCTGAAAGGAATGAATGAAGTGAATATCAGTGCAAATACAGATGTTATATCTTTCGGATTCTATAAAGGAAAAGGTTTCTGGTCATTCAATGTAGGGGCACGGGCTGATGTGGACGCCACTATTCCTAAAACCATGTTCGACTACCTGCGCGCAACAGACGCTGATAATTTCAGCTGGAGCGGTGAGAGTTTTGATATCCGCAATGAAAAACTACGTTTGAACGCTTACATAGAAGTCGGAGCAGGATATTCACGTGCCATCAACGAGCGCTTAACCGTAGGCGGTAAAGCCAAATTACTATTAGGTGCAGGAAACATAAACCTGAATATCAACCAGCTCTACATGTATGGAAAGGATGCTGGCATCGACTCGGAATTCCAACTAAAAACGGATGCATATCTGGAAGCTTCTGCAAAAGGACTTGATCTGGAAGAAGAAAACGGATACATCACTGACCTGGATTACAATAGTTTTGGCATCAGTGGTTATGGAGCAGGTATCGATTTAGGAGCAAGCTATCAGGTGATGAAGAATCTGACTGTTTCTGCCGCCATTCTTGACTTGGGATTCATTTCCTGGGGCAAATCAAGTACTCAAATAGCTGAATCAGATAAGAATACTACTATTGATAAAAATAACTATAGCGAATCATCCGATGTGCTGGACTTTGATTTATTCGGTTTGAAGAAGAAGGAAAACAAATCGCGCACCACCTCCTTATCACCGACTATGGTTATCGGAGGGGAATACGGATTACTGAACAACAAACTGGGATTAGGGTTATTATCAACAACCCGTTTCGGCCAGTTAAAAACGTATTCTGAATTGACATTCTCCGCCAATTATCGTCCCAATACTTTGATTAATACTACGTTGAGCTATTCCATGTTACAAGGTGGCGAAACATTCGGTATTGCTTTCAAGATAGGTCCTTTGATGCTGGGTACTGACTATATGTATTTTGGAAATAACTCCAAACATGTGAATGCCTTTATCGGACTTTCTATTCCTTTGGGAAAGAAAATATAATAGCTAGGAGTTACAGGCTACAAGCTACGAGTGCTATGCAGAATAATAGCGCAGCAACTTGTAGCTTGTAGCTTTTGTAGCTTGTAACTATTTAATCGTTATCATCGTTGCCCCGAAACCATATTCCTGGAAAGAGGCATCCTGATGCCGGAAAGTAGGATATTTACGTTTCAGTTCATCCAGCAACGCTTTACGAAGTACACCGTCACCTTTTCCGTGGATAAAGACAATACGCTGTTCACGTTTATTCTTATACTGTTCCAGCACTTCACGGAATTTATCCAGCTGATAATTCAGTATCTCGCTGTTGCTCATTCCATGAGTATCATCCAGCAATTCACCAATATGAAGGTCTATCTCAATAATGCCACTTTGTCCGCCACGTTTCACAATCGGCTGAGATTTGGGTTTGTCTACCACTGTTTTCTTAAGCAAAGCTGATTGCAATTCTTCAGCAGAAACATACACTTGTTTAGTGGGAACATCATCCTTTACTATATCGTAAATCAATGCAGGCGTTTCAAAGAACTCCGACTCCTGGAATGTATGCAATTTATAGAACTTCACCGTATCAATACGGAGTTCCACGCTTACTGCCGGCTTCATAGCAAACGAACGCCCTTCCTTAAAAGCAATAAATTGCACAGCTACGTGTTCACGATCATTCAATTCTGCTTTTTCAAATTCTTCCAGCAAGAATTTTGTATTCGGCTCTACTACTCCATTGGAACGGACTTCCCATGCTTTTCCTTCGGCACAGAGATAGGTATAATACAAATAATAGTTACTGTCATTCACCAGATAAGCTTCAAAAGGAGTCGTGCTGACTGCTTTGATATCTTCCGGAACGAAAGCCAGAAAAACATTCAGCACATCCCCACCACGCATTTCCGGCTGACGAAAAGCAGAAACTTGAGGCTTAGACAAATGTCCCATTTCTTTTTCTTCATGTACAGGATGGGAAATAGAAGATCGCACCGGCTTCTCTTCTACTTTCTTCGGAGTAGCTTTCGGCACCGGTCTCGTCATATTATAATCATCCGTATCAATCACCACACACTCACGTATGGGCATCGGGATATCAAATCCATCGGCATCTTCTACCAACACAATATCCTTTCCCCGAAATCCCGTCACAATACCGCCCCCGATCTCATTCAGGAAGCGTACTTTATCACCTATTTTCATCTTCTTTCTATTTAAGTATTTGACGAATTAGAATTTACGATTGAAGTTCGAAAGCCCAATCGCTCTACAAAGATACGGCAACTCAATAAAAAAAGATAGAAAAAAGAGAATAAATATCCGTACCTTTGCAGCCCGTAAAGAAGTTTATCATGAAAGAAGATCCAAAACATATCCGTATCAGTGAATTTAACTATCCGTTACCGGATGAACGTATCGCAAAATTCCCTCTACCAGTGCGCGATCAGTCCAAACTCCTGGTCTACCGCCATGGTGAAGTATCCGAAGACCGCTTTACTTCACTTCCATCCTATCTCCCGACGGGAAGTCTGATGATATTCAATAATACAAAAGTGATACAGGCACGCCTGCACTTCCGTAAAGAAACCGGCGCTCTCATTGAAGTCTTTTGTCTGGAACCGATTGAGCCGAACGATTATGTGCTTAATTTCCAGCAAACCGAACATGCCGCCTGGCTTTGTATGATAGGTAATCTGAAGAAATGGAAAGAAGGTACGCTGAAACGGGAAATGACTGTAAAAGAGCAACCGATTACTTTGACTGCTACCCGTGGTGAATGCCACGGCACCAGCCATTGGGTAGATTTCCGTTGGGATAATCCGGAGATAACTTTTGCTGATATCCTTGAAGTATTCGGTGAACTTCCCATTCCGCCTTATCTGAATCGGGATACACAAGAAAGTGATAAGGAAACTTATCAGACTGTCTATTCTAAAATAAAAGGTTCAGTAGCCGCTCCGACCGCCGGGTTGCACTTTACTCCCCGTGTATTGAACGCATTAAAAGAAAAAGGAGTAGATTTGGAGGAATTGACATTGCACGTAGGCGCTGGAACTTTCAAACCTGTAAAGAGCGCAGAAATCGAAGGACATGAGATGCATACCGAATATATATCTGTTTCTCGCGGGACAATTGAAAATCTGATTGCCCACAACGGAAAAGCAATTGCCGTAGGTACTACCTCCGTACGAACACTGGAAAGTCTCTATCATATCGGTGTCACCCTTCTGAAAAATCCGAATGCAACAGAAGAAGAACTTCATGTTCATCAATGGCAGCCTTATGAGACAGCTGAAGAGACTGCAAGTATCACATCTGTAAAAGCGTTGCAGGCCATTCTCGATTACTTGAACCGCCATGATATGGAAGCGTTGCACACCAGTACGCAAATTATTATTGCACCGGGCTACGACTACAAGATTGTAAATACCATGGTCACTAATTTCCATCAACCACAAAGCACCTTACTATTACTCGTCTCCGCCTTTGTAAAAGGCAATTGGCGAAACATATATGACTTTGCATTAAACCATGATTTCCGTTTTCTAAGTTATGGGGATTCTTCATTATTAATACCGTAACCTGTATATACAAATTAAAATACCTAATCATGAACGACGAACTAATATTAATTGAAAATAAGATATACGAAGTGCGTGGCACCAAAGTCATGTTGGACTTTGACTTAGCAGAACTCTATGGAATAGAAACAAGAACATTAAAACAGGCAGTAAGACGAAATATTGAAAGATTTCCTGAGGATTTTATGTTTATGCTCACCAAAGAAGAAGCTAACAATCTGATACACATAGGGGTATCACAAAATGTGATATCCCCTGATTATAATGTTGGCTCTACAAACATATTTGCTTTTACAGAAAATGGTGTATCAATGCTTTCATCTGTTCTGCGTAGCCCGCTTGCCATTCAAATCAATATCAATATAATGCGAACATTTACGCGGATGCGCCAACTTGTTTTCGCATGCAAAGAAAGCAGTCTTTCCGTAAAGGATGAATTAGAACAAATAAAAGTACAACTATCCGAAATAGCCGAAGATTTGGACAGTAACGAACAAGATCATGAAAGCCTTTTCAATGCCATTGCAGAGATATCTCTCAAACTACAACTTAACCAATCCAATCCCGGACGTGTTACCGTGAAAGGATTCACCAAAAATGATTTATGATAATGAATAGCGATAATAACCAGGAAATGTTTCCTCTTGTCGATGAACAGGGAAATATTACAGGCGCCGCTACCCGTGGCGAATGTCACAATGGCAGCAAACTATTGCATCCGGTAATTCACCTTCATGTTTTCAATTCCAAAGGTGAATTGTATATGCAGAAACGTCCCGAATGGAAAGATATCCAACCGGGGAAGTGGGATACATCCGTAGGAGGACATGTGGATTTGGGCGAAAGCGTAGAGATGGCTCTGAAGCGCGAAGTGCGCGAAGAACTGGGCATCACGGACTTTACGCCTGAAACGGTTACGCATTATGTATTCGAGTCCGCACGCGAAAAAGAACTCGTCTTTGTGCACAAGACCATATACGATGGTGAGATAGTCCCCAGTGATGAGCTGGATGGCGGACGTTTCTGGACGATAGAAGAAATTAAAAAGAATTTAGGCAAAGGGATATTCACTCCAAACTTTGAAGGGGAAATTGACAAAGTACTCTCATTAAAATAAAAAGACCGCCCTTGCGGAAACGGATGATGTGCCTGGGGTAAACAGACCATCTGTTCCTGAAACACAAATGGGAGGCTTTGGCCTCCCATTTGTTGAATATTTAGAAATCTGCTCTTGACAGCTTTTACTTCGCCAGATCTTCAATTACCTTCATAATCTTCTGCCCGATTTCTTCTGCTTCTTCCGGTGTGGAAGCTTCGCTATACACGCGAATAATCGGTTCGGTGTTGCTCTTGCGCAAGTGTACCCACTTATCAGCAAAATCTATTTTCACTCCATCGATGTCATTGATTTCTTCATCCTTATAAAGCTCTTTCACTTTAGCCAGAATAGCATCCACATCCGTTTCAGGAGTCAGGTCTACGCGGTTCTTTGCCATGAAGTAAGACGGGTAAGTTGCACGAAGTTCACTCACTTTCTTACCCTCATGTGCCAGATGGCTCAGGAACAAAGCAATACCCACCAATGCATCGCGACCGTAATGACTTTCCGGATAAATAACTCCACCATTGCCTTCACCACCGATTACAGCGCCTACTTCCTTCATTTTAGTGGTTACATTCACTTCGCCCACAGCAGAAGCAAAGTATTCCTTACCATACTTACGGGTTACATCGCGCAACGCACGTGTAGAACTCAAGTTAGAAACCGTATTGCCCGGAGTATGCTTCAACACATAGTCAGCCACACTTACCAGCGTATATTCTTCACCATACATCTTTCCATCTTCGCAAATCATTGCCAGACGGTCCACGTCAGGGTCAACAACAAAAGCCACATCCGCTTTACCACCCTTCATCAGGTTCATTATGTCACCCAGGTTCTTTTCAAGCGGTTCAGGATTGTGTTGGAAGTCACCTGTCGGCTCACAGTAGAGCTTCTCTATATGCTGCACACCCAGTTGTTTCAACAATTCCGGCAGAATAATACCACCCACCGAGTTTACACAGTCAATAGCCACGCGGAAATTCGCTTTTCTGATAGCTTCTACATCTACCAGGTTGAGCGCCAGCACGCTATCTATATGTTTTTGATTATAAGTCAAATCCTTGCGATACGAGCCCAGATGGTCTACATCAGCAAATTCAAATTCTTCTGCCTCAGCAATACGAAGTACTTCATTGCCTTCGGCTGCATTCAGAAATTCGCCACGTTCATTCAGCAATTTCAGAGCGTTCCATTGTTTGGGGTTGTGCGATGCTGTCAGGATAATACCGCCACTGGCACCTTCCATGGTTACAGCCAATTCAGTAGTCGGAGTGGAAGCCAAATCAATGTCGATTACATCCCAGCCCATACCCATCAGAGTACCTACTACTACATTCTTCACCATTTCACCCGAAATACGGGCGTCGCGTCCTACTACAATTTTGTTGCTTTTTACCGTGCACGTTTTGCGAATAAGTGTGGCATACGCTGATGTGAATTTCACAATGTCAAGCGGATTCAAGCCCACACCCGCTCCTCCGCCAATGGTTCCGCGGATTCCAGAGATAGATTTGATTAGAGTCATTAGGTTAATGATTTAAAGATTGTTGGTTATACTATAATTATTTATAGATTTGATATTTCTGAATATAGTAATAATAAGGGTATACAGATTGCATAGCCGAGCTATGTCCCATTTTAGAAGGAACAATCAGTTTAACGCATGCGCCATCACGCACATACGCCAACGGCACCAACCAACCGGCAGGCACAGAAGTTCCATAATAAGAGAGCATAAATCCTTGTGTAAACTGACCGGCAATAGAAGAACTTGTTACTCTATAGTTAAATTCATCGACTACTTCTGCATAATCCAGATTGGACACAGTTACCACTTTATCCATAAGGCTATATTCCGAGAAGCGAACCAGAATCTGATCATTCGCCTTTACCGTATCGGCCAAATTAGTGGAACCCTTATTTATGATCTGCATATATACACCACTGGCAAGCTGTACATATTCATTCTTGTTCACATCCGTAGTCGAGTCGTTTCTGTAAAATTCAGTCTGAGATATAACAGTGATACTACTGTCCCGTATAAATGCCTTTATAGCATCTTTTTCGTCCTCCAGCATTTCTGCATAAGTCTTGGTATTATCACAAGCCTGGAAAGCCAATCCACATGCCAGCAAGGACAAAAAGAATAATGTAAGTTTCTTCATTATCTGTTATTTAGTAATTCCGTACAAAAGTATTCGATTTCGTTGAAAGTTGAAAGCTCTACGAGGAAAGTTCGTATCTTTTAACCTTTGTGCCCCTCTTTTTTTATCCTTTCGCATTCAGTAAAGGCTTAAACTTCTCTAAAGCACGCTCCAAAACTTTCTTTGCTTCATCTATTGTACCATAGAATTCACCGCCTGAAGCATTCAAGTGTCCACCTCCATTGAAGAATTCGGCAGCCAATTGATTACAGGGAAATGTGCCTACCGAACGCAACGAAACTTTAATCATTGGCTTCTCCGTATCTTCACGTAAGAAACAGGAAAATACCACATCCTTTATACTCAGAGGAATATTTACAAATCCTTCACTGTCACCCCGGATATAATCAAAGCGTCCCTGTTCGTTTCTGGTCAACGAAATCAAGGCTGCATGATAATCAGGATACACCTTCATTTGCGAAAGCACATATCCCATCAACCGCAAACGACTCTCAGAGTAAGTATTATAGACTTTCCTGTAAATATCATCTTTATCGATGCCCTTGGAAAGCAACTCGCTGATGATAAAATAGATTTCCCGGTTATTGGAATTATAGGTAAAGCCACCCGTATCGGTCATCATACCGGTATAAATACACTCTGCTCCCGCTTTGGTAATTTCATTGAAATAACCCATACGGCATATCAGACGGAACACCAGTTCGGAAGTGGAAGATATATTAGGATGTGAAATTGTAATATCACAAAATTCTTCGGGATACAGATGATGGTCTATCAATATTTTTTTCCCTTTTGCAGCCTTTACGGCATCTGCCATTGCATCAATACGACTCAAAGCGTTGAAATCCAGACAACAGATTATTTCGGCCTCAGATATCAGCTTATCGGCAAATTCTTTGTAGTGATCGTAAAGTAACACATCTTTGCTGCCCGGCATCCATCTCAGAAAATCGGGGAAGGCATTCGGCACAATGACATTTACCGTTTTATCTTGTGAATTCAGGAAGTGCCACAATCCCAATGAAGAGCCTATGGCATCGCCATCCGGCGCTACATGGGCTACAATTACTATTCTCTCCGCATGCCCCATCCACCTGGCAAAACGGTCTATCTTAGCTTGTTCGATTACTTTAGTCAACATACGCTTAATCTATGATTTACAAACAGACGGCTGGAGTGCCCCCATTCATCTATAACAATTTGAAGCGACAAAAGTACGAAAAAGTTCGAGAGTTGAGGGAAAGTAGTGCAGGTTTTATTTAGTCCTTGCCCACAGCCTTATTTCCCGGAGCTTTTTTCATGCTCTTCGTAACCGGCAAGATTGTATAGAACAGGGATAGTACTGTTTCCAACACGATAGATACCGAATTTAAAGTAATAACCTTCTTCGTCATTGCGCCCTATTAATATCTCTTCCTTATTTACAATATGCCTCTTAACTTCTTTTCCAGCCTGCTGATAGGACATGATCACATCCAGAAGACCGGGCTTCAGAATGGTTTCTTTCTCTTTCCCGTACAGAGTCCAGTCAATATCCACCCGGAAGGTTATCCAACAATCTTTCGGAAAGGAATCAAACGGCATTTTGTAGGCTATTGTCGAAGCTTTATAAGTGGAGGTTACGGGCTTCATAATCTCTGCCTTGTCCGGGTTTACATTACAACGGTCGGTTTTATCGGTCAGCCATTTGCGGTCCGAGTTAGCTTTAATATAGAAATAGCCTTGTGAAAAGCCGAAAGCAAGAGGTGGATAGCCACCTTGCTCAATCAGCCAGCCATTAGGTTTTCCGGCTTTATAGATTGTATCTCCTTTGGAATTGATTTTAGTTATTTTGTCATGGGCTATATTCTTCTTGAAAATCATCCTCTTTTCCAACTCAAGGAATTCTTCAACGCTAAGTCTCATCACTTTACCGTCAGGGTCGGAAACAAGTGTACGACTCGGCATACCATGCCATTGTGCAAAGATGGTAGACACTTCCTTATCCAAAGTCCGCGGAATGTAAACAGAGAATGTATAACTCATGGATGAGCCTTGCGGACAACTTCCTTTACCGTAATGGTATACAGTCTTCATTTTCTGTGCATTAAGGTATTCAGTTGCCGGATAGTTACGGAAATCATTGGCAACAGCATAACAATAACACAATTCGGCACGACCTTTGGTTTCTCCCTGGGCATAGCCTTCCAAAGTATTGTCTTCCTGTTTCAGCTCGAAGCGATAAGAAGGTTTGCCTTGGAAAGGACGGGAATAATCCAACTGAATGGTATGGGGTTTATTTGTACCGACGGCCACCCAACGCCCGTCAATAATCTGATTTGTACGGGCTGAATCAGCCTGCACATTTACGCGTTCTTTCAGGGGTGTTAAGTTATCTGACTGTGCACGGACCGGACTTACTGTTACCAAAGACAAAAGACAAAGGGGGATTAATACTGCGGTTCTCATTCTTTAATTGATATTTAATAATGTATACGAATCAAGAGTTAGATGGAGCTTATTTGAAGGAGTTATCAGCCTGCAAGCAGACTGATAACTCCTTCAACTCCTAATTAGGTAGAGGTACCATTGCCCTGCGGCCATAGTTTAATTTCAAACCTTTCTTGTAGGCTTCGGGGCCATGCAGATCTTTAATATCCATTTCACCCAGGTTTACAAGGATACCACGCGCCATAAGTCCGGCATCTTCATTTTCAAGACGCGGTAAATTTTCAGCGGCTTCTTTCAGTTCAGACAAAAACGGACGGATATAGTCGCGCATTTCAGGGTCTAAAGATAAACATTCCAAAGAGGAGTAACCTATTTTCCTGTCCTTTTCTTGAGCCGGAGTAATAAGGCGGGCAATACCTTCCTGTGCTTTACCCAGATAAACAACCGCATAAGCTGCCTCGGAAGCTATATAAGGATTCTCGTCTTGCAAGAGTGCCAATAATGCTTGCGGACAAGTATTAATTTGCTTCTCTCTGGCAAGATTTGCATATCCTACTACCCCCCAGAATCTCATCTCCGGCAGAGGGCTGGCAATAGCTTTCTCCAACATGGGAAGAGAAGCTACAGTTGCCGTTCCCGCAATTTCGACAAGCTCATAAAGCTCATCCAAGGGATATTTCTCTTTGCGTACTTTCTCATAAAGTATATGTCCGGTACGTGAATTTGGGAGGAAAAAGCCCAAATCATGGGTAGTACGAATGTGGTCGGATAATGCTTGACGCATTTTATATAAGGTTTCCGCATACTCAGGAATAGCGGATAAATCATGCAATTCATCCGGATCTTTTTCAAGGTCAAACAGCATTTCCGCCGGATGAGGTTCAAAAGTCTGCTTCCAGTCCGGATTGGTATTGTGACCTCCCAGCACCAGTTTGTCCCAAGCTTTATTGGATGGCATTCCCCATTGATAATAATTACGCAGAGCAAACTGACGGTAAGGAATATAACTACGGATATACTTGAAGCGACCATCCGTAACAGCGCGTACCGGCATGAAATGATGCAGTTGGTTGGCTGCCAATGCAAACTGTACTTCACGCTTTTCTTTACTGGCGAACTTGCCGTAAAGCGCCTTTCCTTGCATGTTCTTGGGAGGCTTTACACCTGCTAAACTAAGTACAGTAGGTCCCAGATCGGTGAAGTTCACCAAACCATTTTCTTTACCTTTTGCTCCATTTGCCAGGTGCCGCCATTTAGGAGGAAAGTAGGCTATCATAGGAACTTTCAGTCCGCTTTCGTACAGATAACCTTTACCACGCGCCACGCAACCGCCATGGTCACTGAAAAAGAAAATGATGGTATTGTCTTCCAATCCTCTAGTCTCTAAATCTTTCAGGAAGATTCCCAACCAAGTATCCACATCCTGTACCGCTTCCAGATGACCTGCATAATCCGACCGCACTTCCGGCAAATCGGGCACATAGGAAGGTAAAGTAAGTTGTTGTGGGAAAATACCCTCTTGAGTATAATCCCTGCGTCCATCAGTGTGGAAAGTACGAATACGTCCCATGTGTGAAGTTACTGTGTTATATACAGCGAAGAAAGGCTGATCCTTTCCACGTTTGGTACTATTGTAAGAAGCTTTATTGTTACATTCGTCCCAACAGCTTTTGTTATCTGTAGTAGAGTTATAATGTGTTTTGCTATTGTTTGTGCAGTAATACCCGGCTTCACGCAATCTTTGAGGAAAGAATATATCAGCCGGAGTATCATAAGGAACCGGGTGTATATCCATTCCGTAAGTTGATGAATAGCATCCGGTGATAAGAGATGAACGAGCTGCCGAACTTTGTGGTGCCACAGACCATGCATTCATAAATTGTATGCCACGAGCTGCCAAGCTGTCTGCATTAGGCGTATGTACATCGCCATTGCCATAGCAACCAAATTCATAAGCACTGGTATCTTCGAAGGTTAGCCAAAGGATATTGGGCCTTTCGTTTTTTTTGTCAGCTGCCTCGGTTTGTGAGGAATATAAACCACAAAAAGCAGTACACATAAATAAAGGTAAGTGTCTCATAAAATAGTATGTATTAAGGATAATAAATTCTTGAGGCTAAAGTAGGGCGTTTATGAATAACAAGCGTTTTCTTATGTCGAAAAGAGTGCTAATATTGTTTCAATAAGCTATATTTCGACAATATTAGCAGTGATTCAACAAAATTACGGTTAGTCATAGACGAATGTGGATAAGATATTATATAAAAGAGGTGAAAAGACTGGAGGCGAAACTTTACTTTTGAAATAATAATCTAATCAAAAAAAACATGAGAAGCTTAATCTTAGTACTATTACTGTTAAATGCATTATTCTTATCTGCCCAAGAGGCTACCAACAACAATCTGTCATTCGATAATTCTTTACGCACTGAATCAGAAAAGTTATTAACGGAGTGGATGGACACATTCCTGACTTATCAATGCGACAATTTACATCCGTCTCTCAATGGTGGTGTGCTGTGCCCTGCCTGTGCCCGCATGCATGGGCGCATCGGAGATGCCGTACTCCCCTTAATGTATCTGGCTGATAAAACACACAAAGAGAAATACCTTCTTGCTGCCAAACGCCTGATGGCCTGGATGGAAAACGTGCATCTTCCCAATGGCTCGTGGATGAACGATGTACATGTCTCCGACTGGAACGGTACAACAGTCTTCGCTTCCATAGCTCTTTATGAAGCATTACATTACCATGGGCATTTATTAGACGATTCTACCCGGAACCATTGGAAGCAAAGACTGATAGAAGCCGGTGAGTTCATGCTGGCAACTCCTTTTATATACAGCCGCAAACGGGAAGGTATGCGGAATATGAATGTGAATTATTCAGCCTCAGCCACCTATGCATTGTATGCCATTGGAGAGATGTGCAACCGGCCTGATTTTCAAAAAGAAGCCCGTCAGATAGCTGCCGATCTAAAAAACTTTTTCACTGAAAACGATACTTTTCTATATGGTGAAGGTCCCAATATAGGTTCAAAGACAAAAAACGGCTGTCTTCCGGTAGACCTGCTTTATAATGTAGAAGAATCCTTGCCAAATATGGTATATTACGCCCTTATGGCGAAAGACACTGATTTACTGACTCTCGTTGACCGTTCAATGGCTACTCACCTGGAGTTTATGTTACCCGATGGTGCCTGGGACAATAGTTGGGGAACCCGTAGTTTTAAATGGACTTATTGGGGCGGACGCACCAGTGATGGTTTTATGGGAGGCTATTATGCAATGGCTGCCCAACATCCGGAATATTTAGAAGCAATCCATCGTAATATACAATTACTGAAAAAGGCTACTTCCGAAGGTCTGCTTTATGGTGGCATGCATTATCGGGTTTCCGGGATTGCCCCATGCATTCACCATACATTCGGTCACGCCAAGGCAATCACTTCTTTTTTAGAACTTCCTCCCCTGAATATCACTTCTTCCCAAGAGCTTCCGCGTGATAAAATCTATGGTCTGAAATATTTCAAGGATATCCATACCTGGCTTATCTCTCAAGGCCCCTGGCGTGCTACATTCACCGGATATGATGCAGAATATAAAATTAAAGGTACTCATCCGATGGGAGGCGCACTCGCTATGCTATGGCATACACAGGCAGGACCTGTTTTTGCCGCTACAATGAACCAATACCAGTTGATTGAAGCGCCTAATATGCAGAGTAATAACCGTAAGTATATCATGGGAGGTACGCCACGGATCGAGTTTATGCAAAATGGGACCATATATAGCAATTTGGATGACCTGAATACAGATATCATCTGTGATACAGAAAAGAACGGCTATCGGTTTACCGTGAATACCCATTTGGTCGATATAAATCAAAACGCACCTGCCCAAGGAGAGATTCCTGTCACAATTTACTATACCTATACCCAGCAAGGTCTTGAAATAAACGTAGAAAACTGCTATGACGCTACATATCTGATGCTACCAGTCATCGCATCACCCGCAGAAGAGGTAAAAGTAACTCCCCAAAAAGCATCTATAAACAAGGATGGAGGCACTTTATCCATCACCTGTACAGCCGGACATATAGAAGTAGCGCCAACCGATCAAGATGGACGAATATTCAATCCGGTTCCTGGATTTTCTTTTGTACCTTTGCGAATAATTCCTAATAGTTCGGAAAAGAAAATTCGTATAAATATTCTTTTTCGCTAATCTATTTTGTTAATTTGCCTCGTAATTGGATACGACTATGAAAATAATACAAACTTTGTTAGTACTTTTAGGAGGGTTATTTCCATTTATACTGAATGCCGGAACAACGGAGGATATTTACTTCTCTCACATCGGTATGGAAGATGGATTATCACACAGTACCATATTCGCAATTAATCAGGATAAAGAAGGGAATTTATGGTTCGCCACGTACGACGGTGTGAATAAGTACGATGGTTACAATTTCACTGTATACCGCCATGAATATGCAAACCCCAATAGTATTGCCAGTGACATAACCCGGTGCATAGCCATCGATGATTCGGATCAGATATGGGTGGGTACCCGTGAAGGCCTATCCTTTTATAATCGTCGTAAAAACTCATTCTCCAATTACTACTATAAGAAGAATGGCATCAATGTCCCCATCAACAGCATTGCTCCCATTAAAGAGAACTGGCTGATGCTGGGTACGGCAGAAGGTATTTTACTTTTCGATATCAAGAAAGAATGCTTCATAAACGATACTTTACCTTCCCTGCATTTGTTGAAACCAACCGTTTTAGTACGCCAGGGCGAATACATTTATATAGGTGCCGAAGATGGAGTATATACTTACACATTATCGGGAGGTAAATTGGAAAGATTAGTAAGTATGCCCGCAGGGATACGCATACATGCCATTTTGTGTCAGATGTTCAGCCGAATATGGATGGCAACCGAAGGGGATGGACTATTTATGTACGATGCCAAAACCAAGGAGTTGAAAAACTATCGTTATGAAAGTGAGCAGTCCGGTTTAAATTCCAATTATGTACGCTCATTGGAGCTGGATACGGAAAATCGTTTATGGGTAGGGACTTATAGCGGACTGAATATCTATAAAGAAGCTACCGACAATTTCTCTTCTATAAAAAGTTCCGAGATACAGGAAGGAAGTCTGTCACAAAATTCTGTCAGAAGTATTTTTAAAGATTCTCAAGGCGGCATGTGGTTAGGAACTTATTGGGGCGGGTTGAACTATTACCATCCTCTTTGTAATCGCTTCCAGCGTATCAAGCATGTTCCTTTTCTGAATTCACTTAGTAATAATGTGGTCAGTTGTATTGTAGAAGACAGTGAACATAACCTGTGGATTGGAACAAGTGATGGCGGATTGAACTTCTATGATTCCACCTCAAAATTATACAAGAACTACCTGTTTAAATCAGGATCATTGGATGTACCTTTCAAGGATATTAAAACAGTGTATGTAGACGAGGAACATGATAAAGTATATGTGGGAGCCCATGCCGGAGGCATGATGGCCCTCCAGCGCAAATCGGGACGGGTAGAATACTTCAATCGCCAGAACAGTAACTTACCCAGTAATAATATCTATTCTATCATCTCCGATGAGAACGGAGGATTATGGATCGCTTCACTGGAACATCTCCTGCATTTCGATATAGACAAGCGCAATTTTACAATTGTAGACAAAGATCAGAATGGGCGTAAATTACAACAATATAACCGTTTGTTGTTTCGCGATTCCAGGAGACGTATATGGGTAGGAGGTGAAATGGGGGTATCTGTTTATAATCAGATAGGAACAGATTTCCTGGCCAATACAGATTTCCATATAGACCCGATACTACAGCAGGCATTTGTGAATTGCTTTTATGAATCTACATCGGGATATATCTGGATCGGGACACGTAGCGGACTTTTCGCTATGAAAGAAGGAAGTAAGGAGCTATTGCAATATACCACGGCAGATGGTTTGCCGAGTAATGTTATTTATGGCATCATGGAAGATGCTTACGCTCGTTTGTGGATAAGTACCAATCAAGGTTTGAGTTGCCTGAATCCGGAAAATGGAAAGTTCCGTAACTTTACTATATTGGACGGTTTACAGGGAAATCAGTTTAATGCCGGATCTTATTGTCGTCAAGATAACGGTTACATGTTGTTCGGGGGTGTCAACGGCATTACATTATTCCGTCCGGAAACACTGATTGACAATCCTTATGCTCCTAAACCGGTAATCAACAAGCTGTTTGTTTACAATAAAGAAGTCCTTCCCAACGACGAAACGGGAATATTGAGTGAAACGATTGAATATGCAGATCATATCACCTTATCCTCTTCTCAGAATTCATTCGCCATATCTTTTGTAGTGTCCAACTATATCGCCGGCAAACACAACACTTTTGCTTATAAACTGGAAGGGTATAATGACGAGTGGTACAGACAGAATGATACCAGTCCGGTTTCGTACTCTAATTTGCCGGCAGGTGACTATACTTTTTATATAAAAGCAGCGAACAATGACGGTAAATGGAATGAAGAACCGACTGTACTTCATATTCGCGTCCTGCCTGTTTGGTACTGTACCTGGTGGGCACTTTCATTGTTTGCTCTGTCTTTCATGTTGGTGGTATTTGGCATTGTCCGCTATTTCTGGTTGCGTAAAAGTATGCAGGCTGAAATTCTTATGGAAAGACTGGACAAGGAGAAACAGGAAGAAATCAGCCAGATGAAAATCCGTTTTTACGTTAATATATCACACGAATTACGTACTCCGCTCACCCTGATTGTAGCACCACTGCAAGAATTGCTAAGTCGCATATCCGGACATTGGGAACATGAACAGTTGCTGTATATACAAAGAAATACCAACCGCTTGCTGCATCTCGTCAATCAGTTAATGGATTACCGACGAGCAGAGTTGGGAATCTTTGAACTAAGACTGGTAAGTGCCAATGCCTACAAAAGAGTTTTGAATAGCTTCATGAACTATGAAAGTTTGTCGAAGAAAAAAGATATAGACTATAATTTCTATACGGAATTGCAGGATAAAGAACTGTTATTCGATGAAAACTATCTGGATCTTATTGTTAACAACTTACTGTCGAACGCTTTTAAATATACCGAAGAAGGTGAAAGTATTACGGTAAAACTGTATCAGGAAGCAGGTGATCTGGTACTGCAAATTACAGATACAGGTATCGGTATTCCCAAAGAAAAACAGGAGAAGATTTTTGAGCGGTTCTATCAAGTGGAAAGCGGACGTGAAGGAAGCGGCATTGGTCTTTCCCTAGTACAACGGCTGGTTGAATTGCACCATGGAAGAATTGAGTTGGAGAGTGAACCCGGAAAAGGTTCTACTTTCTCCATTTACCTTCCGCAAGATAAATCTGTATATAGCCGTGAAGAACTGCTTGGAGGAGAAGAGAACGCAGACAATCAACGGGTATACTCTACGAATGCGCACGATGTATATATTGGTGATGAAGAAGAAGCCGATACAGAAAGCGAAGAAGATGAGAATACAAATAAACGAGGAATACTCCTTGTGGTGGAAGACAATAAAGAATTAAGGCAATATCTGGTCAATGGATTGTCCGGCTTATTCAATATGTTGGAAGCTGAAAATGGGCAAAAGGCATTAGACATTCTGAAAGAGAAGGAAGTTGACCTGATTGTAACGGATGTCATGATGCCCGTAATGGATGGTGCCAAATTATGTAAGTTGGTAAAACAAAACTTACGCACCTGTCATATTCCAATATATATGCTGTCTGCCAAAGCAGATATTAAATATCAATTGGAAGGTTTACAGGTAGGAGCAGATGATTACATAGCCAAACCTTTCTCGATGGCAATATTGAAAGCAAAGATTATGAACATGCTGCGTACACGCCACCGCATCTTCGAACACTATTCCAATACCACCGAAATAGAACCGGAGAAACTTACCAATAACACGATGGATGAAGAACTGCTCAGAAAAGCGATTGCAGTGATTGAAAGGAATATGGACAATGTAGAATTTTCTACAGAGCAATTTGCGCGTGAGATGAATATGAGCCGTTCTAATCTACATCTGAAATTAAAAGCAATAACAGGAAAGTCAGCTATCGACTTTATCCACAAGATACGCTTTAACCGCGCATGTCAACTTTTGCAGGAAGGAAAATACAATGTTTCAGAAATCAGTTTTATGGTAGGCTACAATACTCCTTCTTATTTTGCAGCACGCTTCAAGAAGTATATAGGTTGTCTGCCTACCGAATATGGAAAGAAATAAGATATGAGAAAACATAAGATATGGACACTACTCATTGTTCTGTCCTTGTTAGCAGCATGTAAACAACCCCAATCATTAACCCCTTCTGTCAGTGAAGTCGCACAAATTAAGGCAAATGGTACATCCATCCGGCTTTTCTGTTTGACAAACAGGAATGGAATGACAATCAAAGTCACCAACTTTGCCGCCTCGCTAACGTCCGTTTCCGTACCCGACAAAAAGGGGAACTTCGAACAAGTAGTATTGGGCTTCGATAGTTTAGAAAGTTACCTGGGAAAGCATCCTAAATTTGGTGCCACTGTAGGCAGATTTGCCAATAGAATCAAGCATGGCGAGTTTTGCCTGGATAACCAGATCTTTCAACTTGAAAAGAACAGTAAAGGAAATTCTGTTCATGGCGGAAGCCGGGGATTCAATACTCAAGTATTCGAAACGGATACCTTTTATGTAGTGAAAGACACGGCAATAGTTGTCTTTTCTTATAAAAGCGCTCACCTTGAAGGAGGTTTTCCCGGCAATCTGAATCTGTCAATCGCTTATAAGCTGACTGATCGCAATGAAGTAATCCTGGATTATACGGCCACCACGGATCAGCCTACTGTTGTAAATTTTACCAATCACAGCTACTTCAATCTGACCGGCTGTAAAGAGCCTGTACTGAACCATCTTTATACATTGCATGCGGACTCAATTACCCCGGTAGATTCAACAGGAGTCCCTACCGGAGAGCTGAAGGCAGTTACAGGAACGGAGTATGACTTCAGAACTCCACGAACAGCCGAAAAACAAATCCGACGGATGATGGGAAAAACTTATGATATCAATTATAAACTAAATAAACACCCGGATTCTTTGGAATTAGTAGCTACAGTCACAGAACCTGTATCTGGAAGAATACTAAAAGCATACACCACTGAACCCGGGATGCAATTTTATATTCCAAGTTCCAACATGGATTATCTGAATGGGCATGGCAATAGAAAGTACGGTAAATACTATGGATTCTGCCTCGAAATGCAGCATTTCCCAGACTCCCCCAATAAGCCCCAATTTCCTTCTACAGTATTGCGACCTGGCGAAATCTACCGGCAGACAACAATCTATAAATTTGAAAATTCACCAGCAACGAAATGCCACCTCCGTATCAAGTCAGTACCTCCTCCGTACTGAGTCCGTATCTATGAGTATGGAGATACTACGGAGAAGATACGGAGATGGTACGGAGATACTACGGAGGAGGTACGGACATGATACGGAGATACCTCAATGGTCTTTCAGCAATCAATCCTGCATATTATTTCTTTATTGAATAAAGGCACCCCCCTTCCATAGGGCTCTGTGGCGCACATTTTACACAAAAACATTCTAAGGTGAACAATATTAGCATGCAAAAAGCATAAAATTGGGAGTATCAAAAACAATACTTTCCCACTTTTTTTTGCGCTTGCAGTAAGTTTGCCGTCACAAAAATGATCTCTAAAGTTAAACCTTAGATTTATTTATTATGTTCAAATTAAAAGAATCTATTTTATTGTTTTTCCTCGCTTTCGTCAGTACGATTGCATACGCGCAAAGTCTGACAGTTACTGGTAAGGTAGTCGATAGCGAAGGTTATGAAGTTATTGGAGGTAGCGTTATTATTAAGGGTGCTGCCGGTATTGGAACTGTTACTGACATAGATGGTCACTATTCGCTGAAAGTGAATGATGCATCTAAAGATGTATTAGTTTTTTCGTATGTGGGAATGACTCCCCAGGAAGTGAAAGTCAACAATCAGAGTGTTATTAATGTAACGTTGCAGGCAGATGCCGTACTGCTGGACGAAGTTGTAGCCATCGGTTATGCAACTGTAAAACGTAAAGACCTGACTGGTTCTGTTGCTTCGGTTAATAGCAAAGAACTTTCGAAAGTTCCTACCAGTGATATCACACAAGCCCTTGCCGGCCGCATGGCAGGTGTGCAGGTTATGCAGAGTGAAGGTGCTCCCGGAGCTTCCATTTCTGTTCGGGTTCGTGGTGGTATTTCCATTACTCAAAGTAACGAACCTTTGTATATCATCGACGGTTTCCCCAGCGAAGACGGTATGTCTACCCTTGACCCGGCGGAAATTGAAACAATCGACATCCTGAAAGATGCTTCTGCTACAGCTATCTACGGTGCCCGTGGTGCTAATGGTGTAGTCGTTATTACTACCAAGAGCGGTGGTAAAGACGGAAAAGCGACTGTTACATTTGACAGTTATGTAGGTTTCAAGAAAATAGCCAAGAAGCTGGATGTACTTTCTACTTATGAATTTACGATGTTGGATTATGAACGTCGCGTTTACGACGCTACCACTCCGGACGACTGGGAGAAAGACATCAAAAAGTTCACCGAAATCTACGGCAACTACAGTGACCTTGAAAAAAACTATGGCAATCGTAAAGGGTTGGACTGGCAAGATGAAACATTGGGACGCACGGCAATTACACAAAACTATCGTGTAGGCGTTTCCGGTGGTACTGATAAACTAAATTATAACCTGGCATATTCTTATTATGACGAAGAGGGTGCCATGGTATATAGCGGCAACAACAAGCACAACATTTCATTCAACATGAATCATAAAGTGAATGACCGCTTGGACATCACCGCCCGTATCAGCTACGACCAAATGAAAATTACCGGTATGGGTACTTCTGAAGGAGGCGACCGTTTCAATAAGATGCAGCACATTTTGCAGTACCGCCCCACAGTAGGTATCAACGGAACCGATGACCTGTTATTGGGAGATGAAGACCCTATCTTCCTGGATGATTCGGGTAACGTAATGCAGAACCCCTTACTTTCTGCGGCAGAAGAGACGAATGATCGTGAATATCGTACATTCCAGGCTAACGGTGGCTTTACTTTGAAACTTTTCAAAGGTCTCTCTTTCCGTAATACCACAGGTATGCGTTACCAGACACGACGCAATGATGTTTTCTACGGAGACAAGTCAATCACAGCAAAACGTTCAAGCATCAATGGTAGTATTCAAAATCTGGAGACCGGTAGTTTCCAGACTTCAAACGTATTGAACTATAACTGGTCGGGTAAAGGTCATGACGTGACTGCCATGGTAGGTCAGGAATATGTAGACCGTTGGAACCGTAATTTCAAAGCAGCAGCATCTAACTTCCCGAATGACGATATAGGTTTGGCTGACCTCTCACTGGGTCTTCCGACAGCAGTTCAGTCTGCCGAAAACTATGATGATAAATTGCTCTCTTTCTTCGCCCGTTTCAACTACGGCTTCAAAGATAAATACTTGTTTACCGCTTCGGTTCGTGCCGATGGTTCTTCCAAATTCGGTAAGAATAACAAATGGGGCTATTTCCCTGCATTTTCAGCAGCTTGGCGCCTGGGAGAAGAAGAGTTTATCAAGAACTTGAATATCTTCTCTGACTTAAAAGTTCGTTTGGGCTATGGTATGGCGGGTAACAACCGTATCGACAGTTACCTTAGTCTGGCTGTATTGGGATCTGTTACTTATCCCAATGGAGACTCCACCCAGCCCGGTTATGTTTCCAAGCAGATTCCTAACCCTGACTTGAAGTGGGAAGCTAACAAAACCTTCAACTTTGGTCTTGACTTCGGTTTCTTCAATCAGCGTTTAACCATTTCTCCTGAATTTTACATAAACCGCAGTAGCAATTTGTTGCTAAACGCCAAACTGCCTACTTCATCCGGTTACAACAGCATGGTTATCAATGCCGGTGAAACAGAAAACAAAGGTATTGACTTAACCATCAACTCAACCAATATCACGAATAAGAATTTTACCTGGAACACATCCATCACTCTGTCACACAATAAGAATTCTGTAAAGAAACTGACGGGAGAAGATGTGCAGTTGTGGGAGGCTAACTTCGGTTACAGCCAGAATACGCACATTATCGGTGTGAACCAACCTTTGGGACAGATGTACGGATACGTAACAGATGGTCTGTACCAAGTATCTGACTTTGATTACGATGCAGCAACTAAAACTTACACACTGAAAGACGGTGTTCCGTATGCAGGCGAAAAAGGTAATGTAAAACCGGGTATGTGGAAGTTTAAGAATATAGATGGCAGCAAAGACAATAAAATTACAGAAGCTGACAAAACAGTCATTGGTAACGCTTATCCGAAAATTTACGGTGGTATCAATAACACTTTCACTTACAAAGATTTCGATTTGAGTATATTCCTTACCTATAGCATCGGTAACGATGTATTCAATGCAACCAAACTGACCAATACCAAAACTGCTTTGCAGAACAAAAACGTTTTGGCAGTAGCTGACTCTAAGCACCGTTGGGTATTGGTTAATAAGGCAGGTGACTTGATTACAGATCCCCAGGAGATGGCAGACATCAACAAGGGCAAGACTGTAGCCGCCATTTATGATAACGAAGCAGGTGATACTTACATTCACTCTTGGGCTGTAGAAGACGGTTCTTTCCTAAAACTGAGTAACATTACTTTAGGTTACACATTCCCGAAGAAGATGATCAGAAAAGTCGGATTGAGCAAATTACGTCTTTATGCCACAGGTTCTAACCTGCTGACCTGGACCAAATATTCCGGCTTCGATCCTGAAGTTTCTACCATGGGAAATGGTCTGACACCGGGCGTTGACTTTGGTGCTTATCCCAGAAGCCGCTCGTTTGTTTTCGGTATTAATTTAGCTTTCTAATGAACTTCAAATGGAGAATACAATGAAAAAATATAAAGTGATTGCGCTAAGCGCACTGATTGCAGCAGGATTCACTTCTTGCGACCTGACAGAAAAACCTACTTCTTACTACGAGAAGGACACTTATTTTGAAACTATGGACCAGGCAAAAATGTCAGTAGTAGGTATTTACGATTGTCTGGCTATAGACAAGCATTACGGACAATTTGAAATGGCGATGCCTGCTTCGGACGATACCTATTATATTCAAGGAACAGGTACGGATAACACACGTCGTGATATTGCCCACTACATGGTGAAACCGACCAATACTTGGATTGCATCCATATGGGAATACAAATACCTGGGTATTGACCGCGCTAATTTTTCCATTGCCGGTATTGAGCAGATGACAGGTTACGAAGAAGATTCCAATTTAAAGGAGTTAGTGGCTCAGGCACGTTTCCTCCGCGCATTTCTGGCTTTCGATTTAATTAAATACTGGGGAGATGTTCCGTTCAAAACCACTTATACTGCCGGATATGAAGAATCTTTCAAAGGTCGTGTAAGTCGTGAAGAAATCTATGACCAGATTATAGTTGACCTGAATTTTGCTAAAGAGAACCTGCAAAAAGACAATGCTTCACTTTCACCGGAAGTTCCTTCACAAGGTGCTGCCCATGCATTGCTGATGCGTGTTTATCTGCAACGTGCCGGGTACAGCTTGCAGCAAGACGGTACATTGACCCGCCCGGACGAAACTAAAAGAAAAGAATACTTTAACGCTGTAATTGCCGAATGGACCGCCTTCCAGAACAAAGGCAACCATGGTTTTTATACAGGTGGTTTTGAACAGTTATTCAGAGGTTATTCAGAAGGCATCTTGAATTCCCAAGAGAGTTTGTGGGAAATTGCTTTCAATCCTACAGGAGCCGGCTACAAGGACAATGCAGGTACTTGGGCTACTTATAACGGACCAGCGGTAGAGGCACCGGGCAAAAATGCTCCAGCTGATGCATGGGGACGTGCCAATGCTTTCTTCCGTGTACTGCCGGCCTGGAAAAACTTCTTTGAAGAAGGCGATGAACGCAGAGATGTAATGGTATGTACCTATCAGTACAAATGGAATGCAAATGCCGGCAAACATGATAAGGTTGAAAACGCAAAACTGACTGACTGGTATCCCGGCAAATGGCGCAGAGAGTGGATGCCCGGAGGTTTTGTAGATCCCAACAACACAGGAGTGAACTATTGTCCGCTTCGCTTCGCCGACGTTGTATTGATGGCAGCCGAAGCTTATAATGAAACAGGCAACACCCCGGAAGCCTGGAAACTGCTGAATATGGTACGTGAACGCGCAAAAGCTACTCCGATAACCGATGCCAACTACAGCAGCCTGATGAAAGCTCCACAAGTTTATGATCTCCCATATATTCAGGATGGAGACGCTGCCGGCAAGTTCCGCACAGCTCTTTATTGGGAACGTGGTTTCGAGTTAGCTTTCGAAGGTCAGCGCAAATATGACCTGTTGCGTTGGGGTATCTTGGGCGACGCACTGAAGTTCTTCCAAGGGAATATGGACAAAACACTGAAAGGCAAGTATGTAGCCGGTGATAAATTCGTCAAAGGCCAGCATGAACTTTTCCCGATACCACTGGGAGAATTACAATCGAACCCGGCTTTGAATAACCAGAATAATCCGGGTTACGAATAAATCCGGGAAATATAAAATTGGCAATTGTGATGGAGAGAGAATCTGTTTCATGCTCTCTCCATCTGCTTTACTTATAAAATGTATTGTATGAAAAGATTTTTATTATTTTGTTGTGCGGTTGCTACATTACAAGGTTTCTCCAGCTGTTCATCCAGTCAGCCTAATACAGATTATGGCTGGTTGAAAAATGCAATAGACACCTCTGTACAGCAATTGGAAGAAACAGTGGCCGATGTAGGTGATTCAGTCTTATTACCCCGTTCCATCTGGACAGGATATGATATGGATTTTCTCTGTCGGCAATTGCAAAGAGATCCTGCAACCTTTAAGGATTCTTTGCGGATTAAGCCAGTGAAGGATGCCATAGGAACCCGTCGCTATTGCTCTTCCATCTATGATTGGACAAGTGGTTTTTTCCCCGGAAACTTGTGGTATGCGTATCAGCTGACCGGTATTGAAGGTTTAAAGAACGGTGCCGTGAAATTCACGAATTATTTGTATCCCGTAAAAGACTATAAAGGTACACACGACATCGGATTTATGATGAATTGCAGTTATGGCAATGCATATCGCTTGGCTCCCGCCGACAGCGTTCGTCAGGCATTGGTGCAAACATCTGATAACTTATGCAGCCGTTTTGATCCGACCATAGGTTCTATTCGTTCCTGGGATTTCGGAAAGTGGAATTTCCCTGTAATCATTGATAACATGATGAACCTGGACCTGCTGTTTTACGTAAGCCATCTTACCAATGATTCCAAGTATAAGGACATCGCATTGAAACATGCCGAGACAACATTGAAGAATCATTTCAGAACAGATCATTCATCCTATCATGTAGTCAGTTACAATAATGATGGCAGCGTAGAAATGAAATGTACCCATCAGGGAAAAAATGACGATTCGTCATGGGCACGCGGACAAGCCTGGGGAGTATATGGATATACCTCTTGCTACCGTGAATCCAAAGATACGGCCTTCTTGCAGCAAGCCAAAGATATTGCAACGTTGATTATGACCCGCGTAAAGACTGAGGATGCGATACCCTTGTGGGATTATGATGCACCGGATAGCCCGGAAACACCCCGTGATGCATCTGCCGCCTCTGTTACAGCTTCTGCTTTGATAGAACTCAGCACGTTGGTAGAAGACGGACAAGTATATTTTGATTATGCAGAAAAGCTACTAAAATCTCTTTCTTCCGATGCTTATTTGGCAAAGGTTGGTACGAATCAGGGATTTATCCTGATGCACTCTACAGGTTCGTTGCCCAATGGCTCCGAAATTGATACTCCTATCAATTATGCCGATTATTATTACCTGGAAGCATTGGCCCGGTATATGCAGGTAAAAGGACTCGATTATAAATCGCTTTAAACGAAATTAATATACCATGAAAATAGCAAAGTATTTTTTATGTCTGGCTCTTTTGCTGGTCGCCATAAGTGCGGAAGCGCAACAATTGCGGAAGGAAGCTTTTGATTTACTGAACCTGGATTATCCGGGTTTGGAGAAAGTAAAGGCCGCAGGCGCCCAACAACAATGGGATAAAGCGGCTCAGGCTTTATTGGACTATTACCGCCAACGCACCGGCATAGGACATCCTGATATTAATCTGAAGAATATCAAGATATCAAAGGAAGAACAAAAATGGGCGGATGATGCCTTGGAACATACATTTTTTGTGCACAAAGGATATCAGCCTTCCTATAATTACGGTAAAGACATCAACTGGCAATATTGGCCGGTACAGGACAATGAGTTGCGCTGGCAGTTGCATCGCCATAAATGGTTCACCCCGATGGGAAAAGCATATAGAATCTCAGGGGATGAGAAATATGCCAAAGAATGGGCATACCAATATATGGACTGGATTAAGAAGAATCCTCTGACAACCGTAGAGAAAGAAGAATACGAACTTGTCAGTGCAGGTGAAGTAAAAGGAAATGCTGAGAATGTACGCTTTGCATGGCGTCCGCTGGAAGTGAGTAACCGTTTGCAGGATCAGACACTGCAATTTCTATTGTTTATTCCCTCACAGGCTTTTACTCCGGAGTTCCTGACCGAGTTCCTCATTAATTACCATCGGCATGCCTTACACATTCTGGGCAATTACTCCGATCAAGGCAACCATCTGTTGTTCGAAGCACAGCGTATGGTGTATGCAGGCGCATTTTTCCCTGAATTTAAAGAGGCAACCGGATGGAGAGAGAGTGGGATAAGCATTTTGAACCGTGAAATAAAAAAACAGGTTTACCCGGACGGCGGTCAATATGAACTGGACCCGCACTATCATTTGGCGGCAATCAATATCTTCTGCAAGGCCCTGCGTATGGCAGACGTCAATGGTTTCCGTCAGGAATTTCCTGTCGAATACGTGAATACTGTGAAAAATATGATTGAGTTCTACTCTAATATCTGTTTCCCGGATTACAGTAATCCTTGTTTCAGTGATGCGAAACTTGGAGACCGCCCGGCAGAAGTCCGCAATTATCAAGACTGGCTCAAACTGTTTCCGGATTGCGACTGGATTCGTTATTATGCTACTGAAGGTCGTGAAGGTTCCCCCCTACCCAACCTTTCTCACGGAGCCTTGACTTCCGGTTTCTTTACTTTCAGAAATGGCTGGAAACAAGATGCTACTGTAATGGTAGTAAAGGCCGGTCCCAAAGGTGAGTGGCACTGTCAACCGGATAACGGAACTTTTGAACTTTGGTTCAATGGTCGGAATCTCTTTCCGGATAGCGGTTCATACGTCTATGCCGGTGATGATGAAGTGATGAAACTTCGCAACTGGTTCCGCCGGACAAGTTCACATAATACCCTGACACTGGATGAGAAAAACTTGCAAACCACACAATCTGTTACTAAACTTTGGCAACCCGAAGGTAATGAACAAATCCTGGTGACAGAGAATCCTCATTATGAGGGTTTGAAGCACAGACGTTCTGTCTTCTTTGTAGACCAATCTTATTTTGTCATTGTCGATGAGGCTGTGGGAGATGCAAAAGGAACAGTGAATCTGAACTATCATTTATGTGAAGGTACTGTGAATGTGGATGGAAAAAAACATATTCTGACCACCGCTTACGACGGACCAAGCAATATGAAGCTACAATGCTTTGCCGAAAAGAAAGCTTCGATAAGAGAAAAAGAAGGATGGCGTTCAACTGCTTATCGCGTACGTGTACCCCGTACTTCGGTTTCTTTTGATGTGGACAAAAAGGATTCGGAAGCTGTACGCTACATAACCATTATCTATCCTTCGAAAAATGCAGCTTCTTTTCCTGCATTCAAGGCTAAATTCCTGAATAAGAAGTTTGATGAGAATGGAGTGAAGATAGAAATATCTGTTGATGGAAAGAAACGTCAATTGGAGTATAAACTATAAGAAGACTTTTATTATGAATCGCTTATCATACTTATTTTTGCCTCTCACTGCCATCGGAGTCTCCGCTTGCAGCTCCAATAAGGCCAAAGAAGAGGTGAAACGTCCGAACATTATCTTTATGATGACAGACGACCATACTACGCAGGCTATGTCATGCTACGGTGGACGCCTCTTGCAAACTCCCAATATGGATCGGATTGCCAATGAAGGTATTCGTATGGACAATTGCTATGCGGTCAATGCTTTATCCGGTCCGTCAAGAGCTTGTATCTTGACGGGCAAATTCAGCCACATCAATGGATTCACTGATAATGCCAGTACTTTCGACAGCAACCAACAGACCTTTCCCAAATTATTACAGTCGGCAGGCTACCAAACTTCGATTATCGGTAAATGGCATCTGATTACTGAACCTCAGGGATTTGATTATTGGTGCATCTTGACCGGACAACATGAACAAGGGGATTATTATAATCCCGATTTCAATGAGAACGGAAAGCAGATTGTAGAACAGGGTTATGCTACCGATATTATCACGGATAAGGCCATTGAGTATCTGGAACACAGAGATAAAAGTAAGCCTTTCTGCATGATGTACCATCAGAAAGCTCCGCATCGTAACTGGATGCCTGCCCCCCGCCACTTGGGTATGTTCAATAATACCGTTTTTCCTGAACCGGCCACACTCTTCGATACGTATGAGGGAAGAGGTTCCGCTGCCAGGGAACAGGATATGTCTATTGAACATACATTGACCAATGATTGGGACCTGAAACTGCTGACTCGTGAAGAAATGTTGAAAGATACGACCAATCGCCTCTATCAGGTCTACAAACGTATGCCGGCTGATGTGCAGAATAAATGGGATTCAGTATATGCCCAGCGCATTGCCGAGTATCGCAGTGGTAAACTGGAAGGTAAAGAGTTGATCAGTTGGAAGTATCAGCAATATATGCGGGATTACCTGGCAACAATTGTTGCTGTGGATGAAAATATAGGGCGGTTACTCAGTTATCTGGAAAAAATCGGTGAGTTGGACAATACAATCATTATCTACACTTCGGATCAGGGTTTCTTCCTGGGCGAACATGGTTGGTTCGATAAACGCTTCATGTATGAGGAATGTCAGCGTATGCCACTGGTCATCCGCTACCCGAAGGCTATCAAGAGCGGAAGTGTTTCGAATGCCATTGCCATGAATGTGGATTTTGCTCCCACCTTGCTGGATTTTGCCGGAGTAGACATTCCCGCCGATATTCAAGGCCAGTCGCTCAAACCGATTCTGGACAATGAGGGAAAAGTACCGGCAGACTGGAGAAAAGCCGCCTATTACCACTATTATGAGTATCCGGCGGAACATTCGGTTAAAAGACATTATGGTATTCGTACAGCTGATTTTAAACTGATTCACTTCTATAATGATGTGGACGAATGGGAAATGTACGATTTGAAGAATGATCCGAATGAATTGAATAATGTGTTTGACAAACCAGAGTATGCCGACAAGCGGACAGAGCTGATGTCACTGCTGAAAGAAACCCAAAAGCAGTATAAGGATGATGATCCGGATGAAAAGGTAAATGAGCTGTTCAAAGGTGACAGACGATTGATGAAAAATAGATAATCTAAATGAATACCATGAATAGAAGAAGTTTTTTAAAAAATACAAGCTGGTCCTTCCTCGGATTAGCAGTTTCCGGTAGCTTATTGTCCGCATGCCAACGCGGAACTGCCGCAGGAAAGAAAATTATGCCCTCTGCCAGTAATCTGAAATATTTCTGGGGAGACTTGCATAACCACTGCAACATAACCTACGGTCATGGCGACATGCGTTCTGCGTTCGAAGCCGCCAAGGGGCAATTGGATTTTGTATCTGTCACTCCACATGCCATGTGGCCTGACATACCCGGGGCAGATGATCCTCGCCTGAAGTGGGTGATTGATTATCATACCGGTGCTTTCAAGCGTTTGCGCGAGGGAGGCTATGAGAAATACGTAGCCATGACCAATGAGTACAATAAGGAAGGAGAATTTCTTGCCTTTGTAGGTTATGAGGCACACAGCATGGAACATGGAGATCATGTGGCCCTGAACTATGACCTGGATGCGCCGTTGGTGGAATGTACCTCCATTGAAGACTGGAAACAAAAAGCCCGCGGACATAAAGTATTTATAACTCCGCATCACATGGGTTACCAGACGGGCTATCGCGGATATAACTGGAACTTCTTTACGGAAGGAGACCAGACTCCGTTCGTAGAGATGTATTCCCGCCACGGATTGGCTGAGAGCGATCAGGGTGATTATAATTATCTGCACGATATGGGACCTCGCCAATGGGAAGGTACAATTCAGTGTGGATTGGAGCAAGGCAAGAAATTCGGTATTATGGGCTCTACAGATCAGCACGCCGGATATCCGGGCAGTTATGGCGATGGGCGTATAGGTGTACTGGCAGAGTCATTGACCCGTGATAAGATCTGGGATGCAATGAAGAACCGTCACGTTTGTTGCGCTACCGGTGATAAGATCAATATAGATTTTCGTCTGAACGACGCTTTTCCGGGCGATGTGGTACGGGGTAACAGTCGCCGTATTTATTTGAATGTGGAAGGCGGCAGTTGCATCGATTACATAGACATTGTCAAGAATCGGAAATGCATAGCCCGTTTAAGTGGTCCGTTGTTGCCCGAAATGCCGGAAGGAGACATGGTACGTTGTAAGGTAAAGATTGATTTTGGATGGAACCGTGAAGAGCAGTATGTACATTGGCAAGGTAAACTATCTATCAGCAAAGGAACTATCAATGCTGTGGAACCTTGCTTCCGTGGCGCTGCCTTCACTTCTCCGCAACCGGGAGAACCCGAGTTTGAGACAAAGGTGAACCGTATTGTGTCTGTTACGGACAAAGATACGGAGTTGGACATGTACAGTTCCAAGAATCCGAATACCACCACTCCCGCCATGCAGGCCGTCATTCTGGATGTCACTATGCCTAAAGACGGTATGATTACGGCAGAGTTCAACGGCAAGAAGTTTGAACATTCACTGGGCGAACTTCTGGAAGGTTCCCGCTCCCATTTCATGATCGGATGGCTTAGTGAGGCTATCCTATTCAACCGTGCAATGCCGGAAAGTTGCTTTATGGTTGAACATTATATGGAAGACACTGAACCCGAAAGAGATACGGACTATTACTATATCAGAGTTCGCCAGCGTGACCAGCAATGGGCATGGAGCTCTCCTATATGGGTGGAAAGAACATAATGTTTCCTTATTTGATGTAATAAATTATGGAATACGCAATTGGCATTGATTTAGGTGGTACATCTATAAAATATGCTTTGGTAGATAAAGCGGGTAATTCTTTCTTTGAGGGAAAATTACCCTCTTTTGCTTCTGTCTCGGCTGCAAAAGTGATGGAACAGCTGATAAAGGCTGCCACCTTGCTGAAAGATGAAGCCGCAAAACAGAACTGGACCGTACTGGGCATAGGGCTCGGTACACCGGGAATTGTAGATGAAACAAATCGTATCGTACTGGGAGGTGCGGAAAATATTGTCGGCTGGGAAAACATAGATGTAGCCTCCCTTATGGAGAAACAGATGAGTTTACCGGTAGTTGTTGGAAATGATGCCAATCTGATGGGACTGGGAGAAACGAAATATGGTGCAGGAAGAGGTTGCACTCATGTGGTGTTTCTGACTGTAGGAACCGGTATCGGCGGAGCTGTCATCATTGATGGTAAATTGTTCAATGGATATGCTAACCGGGGTACGGAGTTGGGGCATGTACCGTTGATTGCCAACGGTGAACGTTGTGCTTGCGGGGCAATCGGTTGCCTGGAACATTATGCTTCGACTGCCGCCTTGACAAGACGTTTTAGCGCATTGGCGAAAGAGCAGAATTTAAGTTTTGATACGGAGATAAACGGGGAATTGGTTGTTCGCCTGTATCATGAAAATTTCCTGCTCGCTGTCGAGTGCATGAACGAACACTTTTACTATTTGGGCAGAGGAATTGCCGGCTTTGTCAATATCTTCAGTCCCCAACGGATTGTGATAGGAGGAGGTGTTGCAGAATCCGGCAGTTTCTATTTAGAGAAAATAAGGGCGGTAGTCAAAAAGCACGTAATAGCAGACTGTGCCCTGAATACCAAGATTGTAGCAGCCGAATTAGGCAATAAAGCCGGTCTTATCGGTGCAGCATCACTAATTCTATAAACAAACGAATTATTATGAAAAATAACAAGAAATGGGGTATGCTGGCATTGATCATGATGTTCTGGTTTACCATTTCATTCATTACAAACATTCTCGGACCGTTAATTCCTGACATTATCCATAACTTTGAGCTGAAGGATCTGGCAATGGCGGGATTTATCCCGACTTCCTTCTTCCTGGCTTATGCCATCATGTCGATACCGGCAGGCATATTGATAGATAAATATGGAGAAAAGCCGGTGCTGTTTACCGGTTTCCTTATGCCATTTATCGGAACCGTCTTGTTTGCATGTTTCCCATTCTATTTGATATTACTGGTGTCTTCCTTTATTATCGGCTTGGGAATGGCCATGTTACAGACCGTAATTAACCCTTTGCAGCGTGTTGTCGGTGGAGAAGAGAACTATGCATTCATAGCCGAATTGGCACAGTTTGTGTTTGGAGTAGCATCGTTTATCAGTCCTTTGGTTTATACTTGGTTAATACATGCGCTGGCACCAGGAGTCTATCAGCCGGGAAAGAATTTCCTGCTTGATATTTTGGCGGACATCACTCCGGTCACTCTTCCCTGGGTTTCCCTTTATTGGGTATTCACAGTGTTATTGCTGATTATGCTGCTCATTGTGTCGTTGGTCCACTTCCCGCGCATTGAACTGAAAGATGATGAACGCAGCGGTTCTTCAGCTTCCTACAAGAAATTGTTCCGTCAAAGATATGTATGGCTTTTCTTCCTGGGAATCTTTTGTTATGTCAGTACGGAACAGGGAGTTTCTATTTTTATGAGTACTTTTCTGGAGCAGTATCATGGCATTGATCCGAAGACCGTGGGTGCGCAAAGCATCAGTTATTTCTGGGGTTCAATGACTGTCGGATGTTTGTTTGGCATGTTCCTGCTGAAGTTGATAGACAGTAAGCGTTTGCTGCAAATATCGGGCATACTTTCCATGAGTTTGCTGTTAATTGCATTATTCGGCTCCGCGGAAATAGCGGTGTGGGCTTTTCCTGCAATAGGCTTTTGTATCTCCATGATGTACTCCATAGTGTTTTCACTTGCCCTGAATACAGTAACCCAGAATCACGGTTCTTTTGCAGGCATCCTTTGTTCCGGAATAGTGGGAGGTGCAGGTGGTCCGCTGCTCGTCAGCCTGGTATCCGACGCCACTTCGTTGCGAACAGGAATGTTGCTTATTCTGATTTTCATGGGATACATTACGTTTATCGGCTTCTGGGCACACCCTTTGGTTAATAATAAGACAGTTAGCTTGAAAGAGCTGGTTACCTTCAAAAAACAAAAATAAGATTCTGAGATGAAAAAGATAGTATTGGGCTTATCGGCCCTCTGCCTGTTAATGTCATGTGGCAGTTCCGAGCAACCTGCCGTGATAAAGGTTTCCGAAGAAACATTGATGCATGAAGTCCGCGCAACTCCCTCTCCTGCCGATGGCACATACGTCAAGGTGAATCCACCTCGTTTCATGTGGCCGGACAAATTCCCTCATTTAGGTCCGGTGCTGGATGGAGTTCCGGGACAAGTAGATGAAAAGCCAAAAGTAGTTTACCGGATTCGTATCTCTCAAGACAAGAATTTTCGGAAAGATGTCCTTACCGGTGAACGTGCCTGGGCTTTCTTCAATCCTTTCCAGTGTCTGGCACAAGGGAAATGGTATTGGCAACATGCTTATGTTACCCCCGAAGGTACTGAAGAATGGTCGCCGGTTTACCAATTCTATATAGATAAAGATACACCGGAATTCAATCCGCCGACTTTGGAAAAAGTCCTGGCAGAATATCCTTCCCATCACCCGCGTGTGTTGCTGGATGCAGCTGACTGGGAAAAGATTATAGCGAAAAATAAAAATAATCCGGAAGCCCGGGCTTATATGGACAAGGCTTCCCAATGCATTTCCCGTCCGTTGAAGCATCTTCAGGAAGAGATAGATACAACGAATGTAGTTACGTTGACCAACATTGTGCAACGTAAATCAGCCCTCATCCGCGAGAGCCGTAAGATTGTAGACAGAGAAGAGGCCAACGTGGAAGCATTGGTCCGTGCTTATTTGCTGACAAAAGACGAGAAGTATTATCGGGAAGGCATTAACCGCCTGAGTGAAATTCTTTCCTGGCAAAAAAGCAAATACTTTGCAGGCGACTTTAACCTGTCCACCCTATTATCGATGAGTACCTCCGCGTATGACGGATTTTACAATTTACTGTCACCGGAAGAGAAACAACTGCTGTTGGATAACATCCGCAAAATTGGAGACAAGTTCTATAATGAATACGTGAACCATCTGGAGAACCGTATTGCAGACAACCATGTGTGGCAGATGACTTTCCGTATCCTGACGATGGCGGCATTCGCTACGGTCAGTGAAATACCGGAAGCGTCCGTATGGACAGATTACTGTTATAATGAATGGATTTCACGCCTTCCGGGCCTGCATAAGGATGGTGGCTGGCACAATGGAGATGCCTATTTCCATGTAAATATACGTACCTTGATAGAAGTGCCGGCCTTTTTCTCACGCATATCCGGCTTCAACTTCTTTGCAGATCCGTGGTATAACAACAATGCCTTATATGTTATCTATCAGCAACCTCCCTTCTCCAAATCCGGAGGTCATGGCAACTCACATGAAGGACAACGCAGCCCGAACGGAGGGCGCGTAGGATATGCCGATGCCCTGGCACGCGAATGTAACAATCCGTGGGCAGCTGCTTATGTACACGAAATTATGCAGGAAGACCCTGACATCCTGTCGAGGGCTTTCGAAGCCAAACCGGCAGATTTGACCTGGTATCGCTGCACAACCCCGAAGGAAAGACCTGCTTATAGCAAACATCTGTCGGAACTACCGGAAGCCAAAGTCTTCAAACAAGCAGGCACTGCCCTGATGAATACCGATATAGGGCATCATGCCAACAATGCCATGCTTTCTTTCCGAAGCAGCCCTTATGGTTCCACATCCCATGCCCTGGCCAATCAAAATGCTTTCAACACCTTCTTTGGGGGTAAGGCTATCTTTTATAGCAGCGGGCATCGTACCGGATTTACAGATGATCATTGTATGTATGCCTACCGGAATACCCGTGCCCATAACTCCATATTAGTAAACGGTATGGGTCAGAAGATAGGGACAGAAGGCTATGGTTGGATTCCCCGCTACTATGAAGGTGAAGAAATCTCTTACGTTGTAGGCGATGCCTCCAACGCCTATGGGAAAGTAGTCTCTCCGTTGTGGCTGGAACGCGGACGTTTATCCGGCACTCAATTTACACCGGAGAAAGGTTGGGATGAAAATAAGCTGGAATTCTTCCGAAGACATATCGTTCAGCTCGGACGCTCGGGTTTGTTTGTTGTTTACGATGAACTGGCCGGTAAAGAACCGGTAGAATGGAACTATCTGCTACATACGGTGGAACTGCCTATGGAGGTGGGTAAGGAAGAAGGAGGATTGCGCATCCTGGGTAAGAATAAAGCGGATGGAATATCGATAGCTCATTTATATTCTTCACAGGAGATGACTTATGCACAAACGGATACATTCTTTGTAGCCGCCCTTGACTGGAAAAAGCGTCTTGGCAAGGCTCTTGCTAATCATTATCATTTTACGGCAACGACAACTCCTTGCAATAAAGTGTTTTTTCTCAATATAATCGATGTACATGGAAACAACCGTGCCGATGCCGTGATAAATCATCAGGGAAATCGCATTACAGTAGAAGGATGGGTTATTGAATGTAATCTGGATAGTGAAGGCAAAGCGTTCCTGCACATAGAGAATACGCAGAACGGTGCTTCACTGGACTTCAACTATAATTCGAATAAGGGTGCTACGACTATCGTCGATCAGGTAGGCGGAAAGAGAATAGAGAAAAGACTGGTTGATTCCTTACCGAAACCTGAAATATAAAACCGAATATTAAATCATGAAAGTTACTAATATGGTAAAACAAATTCCAATGAAGCATCTGGCATTTTTTTCTTTGCTATGCTCTTCTGCGGCTTCTGCGGCCGAACGTCCCAATATCATCTATATATTCACGGATCAACAGACAGCCAGCGCCATGAGTTGTGCCGGAAATCCGGACCTGCACACTCCCAATCTCGACCGATTGGCAGCCGCCGGTGTAATGTTCAATAATGCTTATTGCACCGCTCCGCTCAGCGGTCCTTCACGTGGAGCCATGTTTACGGGGCATTATCCGGATGCAGTAGGACTGTCAGTCAATGGTTCACCGATACCCGACTCGCTCAGGACACAGACATTAGGCACCTTGATAAAGAATGCCGGATATGATTGTGCTTATGGCGGTAAATGGCATCTTCCTCTTCTTGATGTCCCCGACAAAGAATACGGCTTCGACAACATTTACAAACATAGTGACGACGGACTGGCGGAAGCTTGCGCCGAATACCTCTCACGCAAACATAAAAAGCCTTTTTTCCTGGTAGCTTCTTATGACAATCCACACAATATCTGCGAATACGCACGGAGCCAAAACTTCCCTTATGGAAATATCGATACGCCTGATATACGGGACTGCCCGGGAGTACCTGCCAATTTCGCCAAGAATCCTTACGATGCCGATGTCATTGAAAGCGAAAGGGCAAACAATTATAATGTATATCCGACTGCCGGTTTTACTCCCGAAGACTGGCGTATGTACCGTTATACCTATTATCGTTTGGTAGAAAAAGTAGATAAGGAGATCGGAAAAATTATTGATGCCATTGATAAGAACGATCTTTGGAAGAATACAGTAGTGATCTTCTCCAGTGACCACGGAGATGGTATAGGGGCTCACCATTGGAACCAGAAATCTGCTTTATATGAAGAAGTTATCAACATTCCTCTTATCGTAACCCTGCCCGGCAAGAAGAATGCAGGCAAAGTATTGCCTCAACTTATCAGCAACGGTATAGATTTCTTCGCTTCCGTATGCGACTGGGCAGGTGCCAAGATGCCGGAAGGAGCAGCCGGAAAGTCTTTCCGGAAAGTTGTGGAAGAAGGTAATCCACAGGCCTTGCATCAGGAATACATCATCACCGAAACACGGTTTGACGGCAGCAAGACAAGAGGCTGGGTAGTACGCACTGAGCGCTACAAATATGTGCTTTATGATAAAGGAAAATATCGTGAGCAACTGTTTGATATGCAGAATGACAGAGGAGAAATGAGAAACCTGATCATGGAAAATGCCTATAGCCAGGAACTGCAAAAACTTCGTGATGTCCTTGAAAAGTGGATGAATACCTATAATATACGTCCAACCCGTCCGAAGCTGCACGATGTTCCCGGAAAGAAACTCAAAAGCACAACCCGATATCAGACAGCTTATAAATAGATTAAGAAATGATAGCCCACCTTATTATCTTTAAAGTGCGATAGGCGGCAATTAGTTTCCCGGCGTGAAACTGACAGTTTCATTACTTGAAACCAGTAGTTTCACACCGAGAAACTGACGGTTTCATCCCTTGAAACTAATAGTTCCTCCGCAGGAAACTTTTTCTTCCTTTATAGTACTAAGCAAGGTTTTAAAAATAACTTGGTACATAAATGATAATTTAGCGGCGAGGGAATGGGTACGCGGACTACGCGGATAAGGCGGACGAACGCGGACTTTAATCTTTTAGACGCGGATGACACGGATGACGCGGATTTTTAAAGCTGCGCTATACATACCGGCATATCACACCGAAGGAAAAAAGAATCCGCGTCATCCGTGTCATCCGTGTCTGAAAGATTACTTGCACGCCGAAGGAGAACCTTGCTCCAGCGCTACGCTGGTAAATTATCATTTATAAGCCGACTCGCTGCACTTGCTTATGTACCAAGTTATTTTTTAAGCATTACTAAAAGAGTGCAGTGTAGGATGATTTCACAAAAAATAAATATTAAGGCTAAAGCTGAATTCAACTTTTAAGTGCGACACGTCTTTTAGAGTATTTGCAAACCTCTTTCCTCTTCAAACTAAATACCGGCAGGAAGAAGAAAATGCCGATAATAGACATCACCAATCCGCCAATAGTACCCGCAGCCAACGGAAACCAGAAAGCTTCCTTATCCGTCCCCACCATAAACGGGATAAAACCCAGAATGGTGGAAACTACCGTAAGAAAAATAGGCAGTATCTTTGCATTCCACGCCTTTGTATATGCCCGGAGCATAGAAAGCCGGGGAAAGCGGCTACGGATACTGTTATACTCATTCAGAATATAGATGCTGGCATTTACCGTAATACCACAAAGCAGCACAAACGAAGCAAAGCCTCCCTGGTCGAAATTCAAGCGGAACCAATAGAATGTAAGGAACACTCCTATATAAGATACCGGAATAACAAAGATAATAGCCAAAGGCTGTTTCAGAGAATTAAACAGAATACTCGTTGTAAAGAAGATAATGGCAATCACAACCAGCAACAACAGGTATTGCTTGTTATCTTTCTTACCCCATGACCACGATTGCCTATCCGATTCAGCAGTATACCCCATCGGAAGCAATTTATTAAACTCTTCCAAATCCCGCTTCTGTATTTTATTGCCTTGCTCGTACGAACCGATATACTCATATTGCAGACAAAGACGATATTGCTGATTCTCTTTGGCTATCTGTTGCGGCATCTGCCCCTTCTCTACCGTAGCCAACTCGGAAAGTTTATAATGCTTTCCGCCATCCACCCCGTAAGGAAAAAACTGCATGGCCCATACATCATAGTCGTGAGACTGTCGGGAAGAAAGTCGAATACTTTCCGTACCGCTTTCCGTCACCACCGAACCCACCTGCATATTCTTGCCGAATATCGGCTGGATAGCGGAGAACAAATGCTGGGCATTAATCCCCTCCTGAGCCATACGCTCCTTATTCAGATTGAAGTAAAACTCTTGATAATCGTCTTTCCACCAGGAAAATTCCGACTTGATAAACACTTCCTTGATGCGACGGTGCGAAAGCAATACCTCCTTCAGCTTTTCGGCCCATGCATAGAGCTCGTCATAATTGTAGCCATACATCTTGATGCGATAAGAACCTGCGCTCTCACGAACATCATTACTGAAGCCTTGATCTTGCAAGCCATATACATCCCAGCTACCACCTCCTAACTCAGATACTTTACCAATCAGATTCGCCTTTAACGTATAAGGGAAACCGCTATGCTGATACTCTTTCTTGAAATAAATCTGAAGATTGGCCCTGCGTGCATTATAGACAGAAGCATGAAACTGCTTAATCTCCTTGAAGCCGCTAAGATAAGTTTCCACACGTTTCACCAGCGTATTCATCTGTTCCAGCGTACTTCCATTCGGTAAGTTCGCATTCGCATAGAGCACCACTTCTTCATTGCGACTAAAATAACTGCCTTCGTACACTTTCTGCACAAACAAACGAAGACTACCACCTAAAGCCTTATCCACCACGGGTTTCACTTTCTCTTTATAAGTAGAGGAGCCCAACGTCTTGTTATACCGTTCTATCCATTTGCCTTCACCCTCCAACTTCTCAGGAAGAAGGAAAACGGGCAACCCGAAACCAAGCAGGAGCAAAATGCACACCGCCACCCTCCAGCGCAGAAGAAAGCGGATGAGCAACTGATAGAAATGCGTGAAGTAAACAGTCAGCCTGCGAATACGTATATGACTCCGCACCCAGCGTTTCACGCTCTGCCTCTTGACAAGCTTTATTCTATCAATCATGGCCGGAACAAAAAAGAGAGCCACGAAAAGAGATACCGCCAGATTAATAATCACCACAGCTGCGAAGTCTTGCAGATTCAGCCGGATTTTCTCATCCAGAAAGAAGATAATAACCAAAGCCCCCATTGTGGTCAAGGTAGCCGCCAGTACGGACATAAAAGCTTTCAGATTACGCCTGTGCAAAATGTGGTCCGTCATCACAATGGTACTGTCTATCACAAGATTCAAGGACACAGTAATCCCTGCCAATGAATACAGTTGCATCTCCAGCCCGAAAAGATAATAGAAAATAACCGCCACGGAAATGTTGATAGCCAAGCTGGTAACGATCAGCAACAGATACTTCAGATTCAACGTAATAATCCAGACGAATACCAGCAGGATCAGTACTGTCAGCCCCGTACGGAAATAAATTTTATTCAGTTCCTCGCGAATATACTCCGTGGCATCATAGCTGGTATGCACCTCGTAGCCGGGCGGCAAAGTCAGACGTATTACTTCCATCTCCTGCATCACTTCATTGCTCAGTTGCAATTGGTTAGCAGTCTCTACGGCCGTGACAGACATATAAATGGAATTCAGACCATTGATACGGTAATAGCTTTGGGGGGCTTCTTCCATACGCGCTACAGTCACCAACTCGTCCAAGCGGATAATCTTACCGTCCGAAGCAGTCACCGTGATGTCCGAAGGAATAAATTGCCCGCTGACTCCATCCGGTATCAAGACCAGACGTATCCACTGCTTACCACCGGCCGTATCCATGTTGTGCGTTCCCAGAAACTCTTTATTATAATGTAACTGGATGGCCCGTTGAATATCAGAAATGCTGATTCCCAGCGTCCGCAATTGTTCACTGTCGTATTCCAACCGCCATTCCATCGGGGTAGCACCACTTAAATCTATCTTATAAATGCCTTGCAACTTAGCCAGACGCGGCTTGATATGTTCTTCTGCATACTGCTGTATCAGTATAGGCGTGGACGGTGCATTCAGTGTGAACGATAAGAACGGACGGGCTGTATTCGCATCGGGCACCTTCATGTCAATATACGGATAACTGACTCCGGAAGGCAGTTGCGACCATGTCTGCCGGATAATAGTAGAAGCCTCAAAACGTACCGCATCCACATCAGCGTGTTTATCCAGATCTACCGTAATGGAACCGTAGCCATTGCTTGAAGTAGAGTACATTCCCTTTACCCCTTTGATGCGGGCCAGCATGGACTCCAGTTTGCTTGTCGCCTCCATCTCTACCACCCGCGACGAAGTGCCCGGCATGCTAAAGCGCACCGTAAAGCCCGGCAATGTGCGCGACGGATTCAGCTTGACCGGAAGCATCGGAACCAAGGCCAAACCCACCAGTGCCAGACAGACAAAGGTGACGATGAGGGTAAAAGGGGAAAGGCGATTCATAGTGATTGACTATTAGTGATTAGTGACTATAATCGAATTTGTCAGAAAGAGAGAAGCCGCTGGCAAAATCGTGCAGGGTCAGCTTGCGGATTTTATAATAGTTCAGCCAATAGTTTTTCAGGGCTGAGATATAGTTGCGCTGGGCTTCTTGCTGACGGTTCAATGACAAGGTAAGGCTACTGATATCCGCCTTACCGATGATGAAGCGTTGGCGGGTTTCATTGTATGCCAGGATGGAAAGGTCGAGGGCTTCCTCGGCACTTGTCACCAAGTCTTGCTGGACATTGAAATCACTTACGGTCATAATGACTTCTTCTTCAATGCTGATTTCGTTCTGACGGGAAGAGGTCTTTACTACATTCAGATTGTTACGGGCCATATTATATTTTCCCTTACGCACTCCCCAGTCCACTAAAGGAATGGAGACACTGACAGATACCATTTCCTGCTGCATAGGGCGGTTGTAGGCTTCGCCAAATTTCTCCGCCACCTGGTTGAAACCGACACTGGCGTTGATACTGGCGTTGAAGCGGGATTCTTTCTTGGTTTTGTCTACATTCCGTTCTGCTTCCAATATGTCCTGGCGTAATCCAAGGAAGTTCGGGTTGTTGGAACGGGCGGCATCCAAGGCAGCATCTACAGGGATGTTTAGTTCTCCGGGACGGCTGGGGAGAAGAAGCCGTATCTCTGTATTCTTTTCCAGATTGAGGAAAGAAGCCAGCGAGAACATGGCACGTTTCAATGAACTTTCAGCATTCTGCAAAGTGTTACGGGCATTCACCACGTCCAGCTTCAGCGTCAGAAGATCGGCACGACTGATAGAGGCTATCTTCAGACGTTGCATACCAATACGATAAAGCGTATCGGAAGAAACGACATTCTCCTTTGCCAAGTCATACTCAGCCTGCGCCATGGCAAGTGCAAAGAAATAGGTAGTGGCCTGCTCGGATACCTGCTCAGCATTGTAGATATATTCTTTCTTTACTTTCTCGTATTTCAGCGGTTCAATCTTTCGTTCCCAGCGGAAAGGATTATAACCTACCAGACTTTGCGAATAACCTAAACGAACGGGAACACTGGTATACTGCGTGTAGGGATTGGAACCGAAACTACGCATATAGCCCAACTCAGTATCCAGATAAAAAGTACCACCCGTCAGGTCAAAGTTTTGCCTGACTGCCAGGTTGCCATAGGCATAGAAAGACTGTTGGCTACGGTAAATATCCAAATCCTGTTCGGAGTCATAACGCTTCGTAATGTCACGGTTATACTGTGCAGGAGTCATATTCAGCGTCAGGCTCGGCAAGCGATTTGCCTTATAGGTACGATATTCCCAATAGCCTGAAAGATACATATTTTTAGTACGGAAAGCTTCCAGCGAACTATCGTTCGCCATCTTAATCGTCTGCTGCAAGTCCAGCGTTACCTGCTGTTGCTGCGCGACGGACGGAAGCGCCTGAGAAAGTCCTAAAAGAATAATTAAACCAAATTTCTTCATTATATCAAGCTTTTTTATCCCGGTAAATAAACCAATATATCAACGGAATGATGAACAGACTGACCAATGTGCCGATGAACATCGCCCCAATCATGGCAATGGAAAGCGGCTTCTGCAATTCCGATCCCATATCGAAAGAGAACAATAACGGTACCATGGCAAAGATGGTGGTGAGTGAAGTCATGATGATGGGACGCAGCCTGCGCCGTCCCGCCTCATGGATAGCTTCCAGAAGCGGCATCCCCGTCTTACGTAATTCATTAATCGCATCCAGTTTCAGGATGGAGTCATTGATGATAATACCACACGTAACGATCAGACCGATGGCAGACATCAGATTCAGCGTATGTCCGCATATCCACAACAGTACCAAGGCAAATGCTACGTCTATCGGTATCTCCAACAACACTACAAGCGGTTGCACAAAACTCTCGAACTGTGCCGCCAGAATGAAGTACATCAACAGAATGGAAATAAACAGAATAACCACCAGTTCATCCAGCATCTTCCGGTTAGAGAAGAAACTTCCTGAAAAAGCGGTATCCCAATCACCGGTAGCATCCACCACTTCCTTCACTTGCTCCATAAGCGGTTCCGCCTCTTTTACTTCATAAAAACGGAACGGAACATATTCTCCGTTACGTCCTGCGGTAATCGCTTTCAGATCTTCCGCCGGCGCCACTGATACCAGCTCACGCAAAGGCAGATATTCAACACCATATTGATCCGCCCGTGTCGGAACGAGTGTTTCCTGTAAGATACTGTTTACCGTTTGTTCCTCTCCCACAATGCTGATAGGCAGATATTGCTGGTAAGAATGAAGAGTAGCTATGCTGTTTTCTTTGAAAGCCGTTTTCAGTATGCGATACAACTCGTCATACGAAACATTATAAAGTAGCAATTTTTCTTTATTGATACGAATATTCAGTTGATTTTCAAAGGCAATACCCGTGGGAGCATATCCTGTACGGGTAGCAAACTCAGCTTCCAGATTACGTAATTCATCCGCTGTCGGCACTTTTTCCTTGTTGCGGGAATAAAGTTCAGCCACAACATCGGCTTCTCCCGTCACAAACAGTTTCTCAAATACCGTCTCGGGTGGCGAAAAAGAAATCACGGCCAACGGATACTCCGTTTTGAGGGTACGGTAAACCTTTTCCTGCAAAGGGACTACCTCAGAAGGATTCTTTGTCTTGAAATAAAGTTCTGCTTCCGAAGAAGAAAGAGCCTGCTCCCGGTTCAGGAGATAGTCTTGTTGTCCGACGGCGGCAGTCTGTTCGATAGTCTCTGTCTTAAACAACTCAAATAAATCATCTACCCTGCGACGATTCTCGTCCACATGGATATTCTCATTCCATTCCACACGGGCTATCAGCTCGTTCTGATCTATTTCCGGCATACGCTCTTTTCCTATGAAATAGAACATGAATACACACAATGGCACGGAAACTATGCAGAAAAATACGCTTGCCGTTTTATGAGCAAATATAAAATCAATCCCGGCATCATAGAAACGATCAAGTGTATGATCCTTTATAGGATTATTGATTCGGATACGCGAGAACCATGATTTGCGCAGTCCCGTCCGGTAAACCAGCATATAGAGCACCGGCAGCAACATGATGCCCGTGAAGTAAGAAACCATCAATCCAACGGTTACCGAGAAAGCCTGATCGTAGAAAATGGCTCCGGCAATACCACTCATAAAGATCAGTGGTACAAACACCGCAATGGTAGTCAACGAGGAACTGAGCATCGGAGTAACCACCTCACTGGTACCCGTAATACAGGCACGTTTCAACGAGTATCCTCTTTCCCGATATTGAGAAATATTTTCAGTTACGATGATGGAACTGTCAATCATCATACCCAGTGCAAGAATCAATCCGGACAGGGATATGATGTTCAGTGACATCTTGAACAAATAGAAAAAGAGAAAACAGATCACAATGGAAACGACCATACTCAGTCCGATGATGAAAGGAGATTTGACATCCCCCAGAAAGAGTACGGCTACGATACAGATAAATAGAAAGCCCAACGAAAGGTTTTGTTGCAAGTTGGAGATAGTATAATCCAAAAGCTCTGTCTGGTTTCGGCTAACGCTGAATTCAATGTCAGGATATACACTCTGAAAATAATTCATGGTGCCGCCAATGGCTTGCTTCATGTCATCCATATTCTCGTCCGCCTGCTTGATAATGGCCAATGTCACTGCCCGTTTACCATTGCTCATGGATACGCCTTTTTCCCTGACGGGAACAATACCTATCCGGCAGAACTCTTCCAGACGGATGATGCGTCCGTTTTTGTTAATAAGAATATTCTTCACATCTTCTTCCGTACGCAACAGAGTGGAAAACTTGATATTGTATTCATAATATCCATCACGTACGGTCATACTTCCCGGTTCCACATTATTTTGGGTAAGAGCAGATTCTACATCCTGTATGGAAAGTCCCAGTACGGCAAGCTTATTTTCATCGGGAACAATCTGCAACTGGCGCTCCACCAATCCTGTGATATCCACCATGGCTACCTCTGTCAGCTGCTCGATACGCCGCTTGATAACGCTTTCGGCAAATTCACACAGATCGAGGAAAGCACGTTCGTCCGTTTGTCCGTAAGCGCTGTCATTCTTCAGGGTGAGGCTGAGATAGAATACCGGAATATCGGTAGCACTTGCTTTTACTACTTTAGGACGGTCTGTATCCTTAGGCAGGTAGTTCATGGCGGCGTCAATCTTCTCATTCACTTCGATAAAAGCAAGATCCGTATTGGTGCCGAAGTCGAAATTCAGCCGGATAAGACCTGCCCCATCATGCGCCTCGCTATCCATATCTTTCAGACGAGCCACCTGGATAAGTTGTTGGCGCAATGGTTTCACCACCGTATTCTCCAACTCACGCGCAGAAGTATTCTGTGCCGAGATTTGTACTGTAATCTCCGGGATGGCAATATCCGGCAGCAGAGATACCGGCAACGTGAAATACGTTACCATACCGACAATAAAACATGCGGTAAACGCCATCAATACGGCAATGGGCCGCTGTATCAAGAACTTAACCACCCCTTTTATTTTTTATTTTCAATAACTTTCACCGGTGCCTCATGAGCCAGGTTCACATTGCCTGTCACAATCACCACATCTCCTTCTTGCACTTCATCTTCCACAATCGTGTATTCATCGGAATTTTCCAGTACGGTCTGCACGTAGTTCCATTTCGCTTTATTATCTTTCAGTGTAAAAATCACCTGCTTACCGGAACGCAACACCACTGAACTCTTCGGAACAACCAACTGTTCACCTAGCGAACGATGTACATTAACCCGTATGTTCATGCCATTAAAGAGCTTGCCCTGTCCGTTGACAACGGCCTTCACTTTCACCATGCCTTTATCGTCCACCAGCGGATTGATTTCGGAGATACGTCCTTCGTATTTGGCAGAAGGATCTGCATAAGGGGTAACAACCACTTTATCGCCACCTTTAATAAGGGGGAGTTCACTCTCCAATACAGTAAAGTCAGCTTCCATGCCCTGTGAACCGATAATTGTACAGAAAGCATCTGAACTGCTGGGAGCATTATAGGGTTTGGAAAAGAGATTAGCCACCACCCCGTCAAAAGGAGCAATCAGAGTGGCATGTTCTTCTTCATATTTAGCCAGTTCATATTGAGAAAGGGTCTGATCATAGCCGCTTTTCACCCGTGCCAGTTGCATGATATCATCGGGTACATTGGCAGTATCATCCGCTGCATACCCCTGCCCTATCAATACATCCTGCAATTCCAACTTAGCTTTCTCCAAAGCATCTTTGGACTGTGCGGTCTTATTTTTTAAACGAAATTTATCCAGCTCTGCCAGTTTTTGTCCTTTGTGTACCCGGTCACCGTTCTTCACATAAATCTGCGCCACGATACCCGAACTTTCAAAACGCAAATCTGCCATTCCTCCGGCCACTATCTTGCCATTACTTACCAACTCGTGATTGAATATCTGCCGCTTCAAAGGCAACACGGTCACTTCATTCTTCTCATCCGGCAATACGGTAGCTACTCCTTCATCGGCGGCTTCTTCTTTTTTCGCACCGGAACATGCTGTCAACGCAAATAGTGCCAGACAGATCAAAAACCGGTAGTTCTGTGTCTTTATCATTCTATATTAGTTTTTCCGTTTATACTTAGTGTATGCAAAAATAGTCGTTTTCCCTTTACGAGCCGCCATATATATATGGACAAAACGAGACTGGATACAAACTGTTATTTTTCTAATTATCAAACAAGTATATTCTTGTCCATTCCCAAACAGGTGGACAAGAACATACCTCCTTCCTTATTTAGGGACTGTAATAATCACTACCGGATTAGAATCATCCGTCAATTCTTTCAGTGCCGAAAGTTTTTCATTTTCTGCCGCTTCAGGATTTTCTTCCAACCAGGTCATCACTTCTCCGGCATCAATAATCATTCCATATTCTCCCTGTGCACTGCATGCCTTGGGACGGAAAGCCATAAAGCCGGTCAGGTCATCTTTTATACCTTCCTTTTCGGCATACATCCGGGTAGTATTTGCCTTCCGGTCGTAGATTCCGTTAAACGTTTCCGGTTCATCTGTATAAAGTCCCCGGATACACTGAAAGAAAACAGTATGATCCGTCTCAAAAATACATCCCACCAACAAGCGTTTTTCGTTATCTTTGGATTCAGTACGTGCCTCGGCGCCCCAATGCCATTTACCGGTGGAAAATGCGATATAAGGTGTCAGCTCATTTCCACTCACTGTATAAATGGTATCATTGAAATTCTCTTTGTAACGTATCTTATTATCACTCTTCCACAGGAAAGGAATACCCGCTACACTTGCCGAGGCATCTCCACTTTTAAATGTAGTCAGAATAATACCTGCATTTCCCTGCTTTTTGACGCTGATACTGTTTATGTCATCTACTCCTCTATTAGGCAAAACCGGAAGTAGACTGGGCACCGTATCTATCAGTTCTCCCGCTTCATTAAATAACAGCAAAGCGCGCCCGTTATCACCTACAATATTACCGTAACGACCTATTATCACGGAATCCGTAAAACTGAAATCACTCGGTGAATCCGGAGGGGTAGGTATCGTTACACCACCACGGTAATTACCTTGCAAATCATATTTCTGTAACTTACCGGGTCTGCGCATAAAATAAAGCAGACCGTTTACGTCATTATAAGTAGGCGCCGCAGTTGAATAAGCTTCCGGATCATCGCCCAAATGTCCCACTTTGCTTAAAAACTTACCGCTCTCTTTATCAAAGATAAAACAAGTTTGACGTGAAAAGACAACAATCTCTTTATCCAGTAACAGAATATTCGGGCTTCCACCTACCAGACACGAATCGGTTGTTTCTAATGGAACATAGCGTACATCACTTCCTAATTCCGAAAGTTTCAATTCGGCAGGCTTTTCCATAGCTCCCGCCACATCAATAGAACATAGTTCATCGTCAGCCGACGATTGCGGAGTACCGGTACAAGCCGACACCAGGCAAACCAGACCTACTGCATACAACCATTCTTTTTTCATAACTTCTTGTGTGTTTTTAGATTTAATATTCATAACATCTCCGCAAATAAACTAATATTTTTAGTTTTAGAACTATATTTTATCGTTAAAGAAGTAAAAAGGGGTATTTAAAGACATATTTCTAAATAGACTTTCCTTTATATTATAGTCTCAAAAATTCCATTATAAATCAGAAGATGACTTAGCACTGACAACCACACAATACTACAATAAAATTTAGCACACACATTTATCTTCATCTTACAACATCTCACGTATACTTCACATTTTTAAAAACATTCTTTTCCATTCGATATTTTTTGTTTCTTTTCTTCTTGTAAACCAAACAAAAGCTACTTTTCCTACAATAAAGGATCTCGGTAAAACACCCCAATATCTAGAATCCACAGAAACCGGTAGATTATCTCCAGCAACGAAATAATAATCTTCCATAAAACAATAAGCATTGATTAAACTATCACCCAAATAAACCTTATTCAGCTTCAAATGCATTTTTTTCTTTTGTTCCCATTCAATTAATGCTTTATACACTATCCACGAAGCAGAATCAATTACCACAGTCATATTTTTGGCAGGAACCCATAAAGGACCGAACTCTCTTACACTCCAAAACTTATTTTCTGCCTGAAAAACAGATATTTGATTATTATTATACATCACCGTATCAATACCCTTAGACACCAATTTTTGCTGTTTCATATTCCCTAAAAGCCCCTTATAACCATGTACACGAAAGAAGCCACCCTTTATTTCAAACGTATCATTTGGTAAAGCGATACAACGTTTCACAAGATATTGGTCTGAACAAAACACAATACTATCAAACGGCTCCTTTAGAAAAGGCATATTAAATACTATAACATCATTGTGCACAATGTCTCCAGTAGTAAAGTTGGTCACCAATACTCTATCTCCAGGAAACAATGTCGGCTCCATTGAGGTCGTAGGAATCCTAAAAAAAGAGTAATTGTTAAAAAACAGTTCACCTAATACAATTACAAATATAATTATATATAACAAACGAATCCAAACACTATATCGCCATTTTACATTTGGTTTCATTAAAATATTTTTTTAATATCCAATGCATATATTGTTGCGTCAAAATTGGTGCTTCTTTTAGTGGTATATACATACTATTTATTCTACTAGTATATTCTGTTAATACAAAGAAATAAGGTAATCCCAAATCTGCAAATTCCAAATTAACTTCTTGAGTTAAATTATAAATGGGAAATTTTATTCGATTAGCTTTCTTAAATCTCTTCAAATACAAAATATTATCATACGTAGTAAAAAGCAAGATGTTATCTACTCCAATCGAATCGACATATAAATTCAGTATGTCAATTTGCTCTTCAATACATGTATTGCAATTTAACTCCGAATACCGCAAAACCAATTTATTTCCTCGTATCAAATCAGTCAAAAAGCACTTCTCTCCAGTTATACTTATTACCTTGCAACTGTCAGAATAATATTTTCCATTATATTCAATTTCATAATTCCTATTCTGATTAAAAGTTTCTAACCCGATTAATTTATATGAATTTTCTTTCAACTCATTTAATAAGTCATTTATAAAATTGTCCCGTTTATGAATCTCGTAATAGAAATAGATTCCACAACCAATTATGATTAGAGCATACAAGAATATGCTTAACTGTTTTTTCCTCATACATTCACTCTTATTTATTTTTCAAGGTAAAAATCCCAATGATAGGATTATCTTCTTCACTTGTTTGCTCATATATTTTCTGTAAGTCTTTCTTATCCTCACTGCGAATAAAAGTACGATTAGAATAACGTTCTTTCCACGACGAAAGAAAAGCACCACCAGAGTCTGCTACAATAAGCTTACCATCATCAGAGAAAGAGTATTCCCACATGTACAAATCGCCCCATTTACCTAATTTAAGCACATTAGCAACCGTATGCTCATCGGTTCGTTTGTCATACAGTATACTACGCATTATGTAGTCACCATATTGCGCTATAAAATATCCATCTAAATTCAATATAGAGCTAAGCCCTTTAATATAACGTTTCTCCATGGCAGTCATCATGATTGTTGTCCCATCTTTCTGACGTAAATCCTCGGGTAGCTCTCGCTTTGAAAAATGAACTGCATATTTTGCTGAAGTACCATCTTTAGTTGATTGATAAATAGTATCATTATTGGAACAGATAATCAACAAGCTATCTTTGTATTGACTGATATTAGAAAAAAGCCCCCAATGAGAGTGCTGTTTCGCCAAGTTTTCTGAAAAAGGGAGATAGCAATCCATCTCATTAGTCGCCATACCAAGCTTCAATAAATTATAACACCCGTATGAATAAGAAGAATTATTATTAGCTACTAAGTACAAGTTGTCTCCTTGCAAATAGAAATCATCATAAGAAAGATTCTCATCAATATCCATAAGCCTACCAACAGAACTTTTTAAGTCATAAACATAAAGTTTCCATGGTGAAGCATCATCCTTTATATAGAGATAGTTACCAACAACTTGGAATTTTCCTAAACGAACATATTCTCCAGGGCCTTGACCTTTAACTCCTATTTTCTTTAAAAAAGATCCACTGTCATTAAAGATATACACAGATTGAGATAATTCATCTGCAATATAAATTTTACCATCAACATAGCTTATTTGTTTCATCTCTGAAATCAGACAACTATCCGTCGTTTCCAATTTAATGAATTTCGCCTCATCGTTAAGAAAAAGTGAAAAGTCTAATTCATCAATGACATCATCTACATCAACATAAACATCTGTTACTTCACTATTAGCCCTTTCTTTTACTAAATTTGAAGTGCAACTATATATTAAAACCAAGAAGCACATAAAAAAAATAGATTTTACCATAACTTTTAAATTTAAATTAATCCCACTTGCGCTTCCATTCGCTATCAGGCAGATAACCTCCTATATTCAGTTCCACCGCGGCCTTCATCACCGCTTTCACACTATCCAGACGGTCATCTTCATAACCGCCATGCCCAGGCATATTTCTTATAAGAAAGCGGGCGGCTTCTAACTTCAAACTATCATTTTGGTAGTAGTTCAGCACTTTTTCCAGTTCTATCCTGTTTTTTCCGGCCTGTTCGAGTGCAAAATCCAAACGTTTATCTCCCGCACTTTCGCATGATACAAAAAATACAATTGACAGAGACCATATTATTGTCATCCGTACTCTATTCATAGTATTATAATTAAATTATTATAGTAGTTCTTCTCTTAATAATCTTTTTACTTGGAAACCTAATGCTACCATTAGACAGATGCAAATGTAGAGAGCTGAGGTTAATTAATAGCGGCATACAGACTTAATTGAGGATTAATAAACGGTTAATTCCATGTAAATACAAAATTCAAACTAATTTAACTGAAGTTTTACATGCAAAGTGATAAAGAATCCTCCTTCTTTCTTCATCCCCATCAGACAAGATAAGCCCGTGGCATACAACCATCCTTTTCTCATAATTCTTTGTATGTTTTCTGATTCAACATTTATAACATCTCCGCAAACTGTTATTTTTTTAGTTTTAAAAACTAAGGTTTATCGTTAAAGAAGTAAAAAGGCTTATTTAAAACGCGACTTTTCATACAATTCCTTCTTATTGATTATGAACAGTGATTGATTATTCTCTATATTTTCACAATCTTCCAACGCCATTATAACTTTATCCTTATCTACTTTGAGAAAAGAAGCTAAACGATATTTTCCTCCATTCACTTCTGCCGGTAGAATATGAGTAGTTGTATTATGAGTTTCCTTATTATACAGAGCCAACCTTACCGAGTCCTCACAAGAGAAAACAAAATAAAGATAGTTCTCTTCTTCATAAACATACCTGATAAGCGTTGCCAGCTTTTTGTTTTCAGGCTTATTTACATAATCAATTAAGTCATAAACATCTTTATTGAGGCGCTCCACTGCCGGAATAGCATATTCCCCGAAGTTTACGAGATATTTAGGCTGAACCATACTATCATTTACTACCGTATAGATTGTATCACTCAAAGCTTCCCAATAAGTGATGAAACCACCATTATCATCACAATTCATAAAATCAAATAGTAGAAATCCGGTGTGAAGCGAATGGCCCTCCAGTGTCTGAGTTATCGTATATTTTTCATCCAACAATGAAAGGGCCGGCGTCACATACCCTGGAGTTCCATTAAAGCTATTCTTTGCTATATATTTATTTTTCCCATAAGGACGGATAAGCTGAGGAACACATTCTACATCCGAATTTTTTACAGCCTTTTCCGTACGCAAATAACGACCGGAAGGAGCAAAAACCAATACTCGACCCTGATTAAAATCATAAATACATAATTCTTCATTCTTAATAAAGAAAGAAGATAAATTCACATACTCCTTATTACCTTGTCCTATTCCGGATATGTTATATAAGTAATTACCCTCCGTATCAAACGTCAATATTTTATTTCTGGACCGTATAAAGTATTTGTCCTTAACCTGATCTATCGACACGATGTCATACAACAAAGAAGAGTCCGATGTCTCAAGTGGGATTATTCTGCCTCGCTGTAAAGGCAGTTCTACACTCTGCTCTACATCAACAAATATTTCGTTACTAAAATCAGAAGATGATTTAGTAGCGGTACAACTATATAGCAATGCTGTTATGCATAAAGTTAACATAATATTTTTACTCATATCAAAACATGTTTATGAAATAAAATCATATATCGAAACTTCAGAATTCAAAATTCTGGCGTAAAATACCTTTCTTTGATTTGTTTCAAATAGGTATCTGTATATTTCCCATAATTCCTATCGGGTATGAACAAATGCTCTATTTTATTGTCAACAATTACAAAAAAGCAAACAAGGCTGGTATTATCTAAAGATATACCGAGCTTCTTTCTACCAATATTTATTGTGTTTTTCTCTTTAAATTTCTCATCTTTGGAATAATCAGATGCCAGATACAGTAGCGCTGAAGTTTCTTCATGTTTGGAAAAAATCTCTCTTATGCGTTCCTTTGCGTAGTTAAGGCATGCAGCACACGACTGAGAAGAATAATAGCACACAATTCGTGGTTGAACCGATTTAAGTTCATCGATATCAACAGGAGAATTGTCACAGAGTACTGAAGCTGTAAGATTATCTTGTACATACATTTCCTCAATAAAATGTTCATTCTCTCTATCTAAATCAGTCTGTTTTGACTCTGAATAAAAACAATAAAAAGTAATTGATGAAATCACCAAAATACAGCAAAGCAAAAAGAACTGTAATGAAATAATTATTTTCTTCATACTAGTTATTTAAAAACATATTTTATAATAATCGGATTATCATCATCTTTAATATTATCACATATTGCCTTGCTGGTATCATCTAAATCCTCAACATTTAGGACTAAATCAAGTTGCTGAGGCATATCTACAATATAATAGATTCCACTTTCATCAATCAACGATGGGATACAACGATGGCCTTCTATAAATGTATTAAAGACCATATGTTTTTTACTTTGTTTATCATATATCAATGTCCAGAATTTATTATCATAAGCAAATCTAGCAATATAATATCGTGAATTCTCAACATATGAAATAAAAGTATTAGCATATTTAGCACCGACAGTACGAGCATACTTATTATAATATTCATAGGATTCATCTTTCAAACCTGAAATATCAAAATTCTGTTTTCCAAAGTCCCAATGATATTTCAGCATCAACGAATTATGTTCAAAAGTAAATACATCTCCATTGTAAGATTGTACAAAATGCACTTTGTTTTCATATATATAAAATGGAGAATATGTATGATGATAAAAAGTTTTAAAAAACAAGAACCTAGGAAGATCATACATTTCCGAAATAATTTTCTTTTGGTCAATATCATAGACTACCATCTTATTTCCTTTTCTTGCCTCACAAAAAAACAGATAAGTGTTTTTGTTTAGTGCTATAAATCGGTGTGCAGCAGATACCTTCAACGGGAGAGATATGTTCCCTTTAAAGTCTTGTCCTAAACTATCATATCGAAAGATACCGCCCATAGGAGACAAAAGCTCCAAATCCCCTGTAAAAGGATTAAATCTAAAATCAGACAAGTCCGAATATTCTCCAGGTCCATTACCACGTTTGTTTATTATATTAAATAATTTACCTTCATTATCAAATATAAATATTTTTTCTGATCCCTATCAAATATATAAAGTTTCCCTGCATGATAAGTATATTCAGTGACATCTTTAATTAAGGATTCCTTTGATGATTCCAAAGGAGTAATCTCAATCTTTGAAAAATAGTCGTAGAAAGAAGGAGAATCAACTTTCTTCAAGTCAATTCTACATGTAGTATTATCGTGATTAGCGGTGTGTTGATTACAGGATATCATAAACAACGCACAGATAATTATAATAAATGTTCTCATTATATATTTATTTAATGACGGGGTAGCTAATTATATATCAACTCTCAGCCACCCCATCTAAATTTAATTATTATTTATTTACACAAAGCTCTAACACACCCATCCAAAATGAGCTACAGTAGTCTAAAGTCCCCCCTGTCCATTGACAGAAAAAGCGACAATAACCATTGCCTTTTACCTCTGTTCTCTTCGCATAACATTTTCCACTTCCACCGCTTTTGCTACACGTAATCTCCACATCTCCGATTTCTCCACCATCAATAGGATCATCTTCCCCACTGATAGCCTCAATCGTCGATGTATTCATATCGTAAGAGCGATCAGAACTCAATACAGTTCTCACATTCAATGCAGTAATAGCAATAACCACAACTGCAAACATTACAATTTTCACATAACATTTTGATTATCTTTACATTCTCCATGTCTTACCTTGTAAGTGGTTGATACTAATAGTAGTCAACCCAATACAGGGTAAGACAGCAAAAGAAAAACAGAAATATTATTTTTTTTCATTATCTATTATAAAAAACTAATCAAAGACCTCATCCAAATCCAAATAATACACATCATCAGACTTTGGCCTTGTTACATATAATCTATTTCTAACTGTATCCAAAAACATTTTATCAATATCATAATCAGTTTCTAACTTTTGCACCAACCTACCATACCAATCAAAAACATGAATAGTATTGACACACGGAATTTCATACATTCCCCATCTGTCTCTTCCCCAATATAATGCATATATATAATTATCGTCAGCCTGTACTTCTACATAATAGTTTTTAATATTCTTCTTTCCTTGAAAAACAGAAAAATCATCTCCCCCTTCCATACGATATCCCACTACTTGTCCGGTTTCAAAGTCCAGAATATTCAATTGTGGAAGATGCCCCATTACTTGCACTATTTTAGTTCCATCAGGCTTAAAAGCATCAGCTGATGCGAAAAAATCTTCTGGAATGATAGGCGCCTCTCTGTTTTTTATTGTTTGCTTATAAATCGCATAATTCTTTAGTGCTTTATTTGTGTCAAGTGTCCGCTTTTGATAAAACAACAAAGTTGCATCCGCATCATTTATTGGAAATGGATCTACTCTAGCAAGTAATATATTATTATTCTGAAGATACATTTCATTATAACATGCTCCCCCATTTTCGTTCCTCCAAGTATATGGAATAACTTTATCAATAATAGTACTTCCCTGAGTAATGGATTGAGTTATATTCCAAATAAACAATTTCCCTTCATGAGGAGCGAATAGTAAAGTTTTTAAGTCATTTCCTTTTTTAAAAAATTGAAAAATAGGACCAAAAGCGGCAGCCTCCTCAGGTCCTCCCCCTTTATTACAAAAAGTTCCTATTTCTTCTCCTGTATTTATGTTGAATATATTATAAGAGCGATCAGGAAGTTTAGAATTAAAAAAAAACATGAGTGAATCATAGACTGCTATATAACCAAAATTCGCCCCATTTAAAATAACATTCTTTAAAGAGACCTTCTTTACCGCTTTACTATTATCCTCAATTATCCGAATCTTTCCATTGAAATATGTACTATCATCGCACCCCTCATGACAGCTAATACAAACAATAGATAAGAATATAAAGCAAAATATATATTTAATTCTTTCCATTTTTAGTTCTTCAAATTTTATAAGTAACCATATGATACATAAACCATTTTTTCTTCATTTTAGATCCCCAAAGTAAGCATCACTTATTCCCTTAATAAAAAGCAATGCCCGCTTTTGGGAAAATTGCAATATAGGAATTAGCTATTTAGTACACCGATCTCTTGCAGATTCAGAATATAAACCTGATGTCTCCGAAGGGCATGGATAGATTTGACCATCGCTAGATTGTCGATCACAAAAAACTTTGTAACCACTACTTGTTCCTCCATAACCTTGTAGATAACAGTAACCAACGCTAGTTCCACTCTCACCGCTTCCATTTGCTATTAGGAGATAACCTCCTATATTCAGTTCCACCGCGGTCTTCATCATTGCTTTCACACTATCCAGACGGTCATCTTCATAACCGCCATGCCCAGGCATATTTCTTATAAGAAAGCGGGCGGCTTCTAACTTCAAACTATCATTTTGGTAGTAGTTCAGCACTTTTTCCAGTTCTATCCTGTTTTTTCCGGCCTGTTCGAGTGCAAAATCCAAACGTTTATCTCCCGCACTTTCGCATGATACAAAAAATACAATTGACAGAGACCATATTATTGTCATCCGTACTCTATTCATAGTATTATAATTAAATTATTATAGTAGTTCTTCTCTTAATAATCTTTTTACTTGGAAACCTAATGCTACCATTAGACAGATGCAAATGTAGAGAGCTGAGGTTAATTAATAGCGGCATACAGACTTAATTGAGGATTAATAAACGGTTAATTCCATGTAAATACAAAATTCAAACTAATTTAACTGAAGTTTTACATGCAAAGTGATAAAGAATCCTCCTTCTTTCTTCATCCTCCGTGTCTCCGTATTCAATCCTGTCATTTAAAAAAAGACTCTTACTCTTTCTTTTCAAAAGCATTGCCCTTTCTTTACTTTTACATAGCACTTTGGTTATATGCATATTCTTTATTTTGCTATAACCACAAATGTGAAGCACATACTTCACAATCGTGAAGCAGTAGTACCACAATTGTGGAGCACGTGATCAACAATTGTAGAAAGCACTATAACATTGGTTATCAACAGAATAAACATAGGACATCAACATAAAAAACATAGGCAATTAATATAAGCAAACCATACTCTGAGCATCATCGCAAGGCGGGAATTCTCCCATCGAAATGGTACGAACGATTGTTATCCGCTACATTCGACGTATTTATGATGAAAAAAAGTCGAAAAGCGGGGGGACTGAAACAGTTTATTCATGTACAAAAAACATGTAATAAACAGATTTACAACAGTATACCCCATTTTGTATTAGTGTAGGCAACTCTACCTACACGCTAATTCTACTTGCTTCCACCACTGCTTATTGCCGATGAATAGGGCGATACAGAGCATAAGTGCAAGCGTGTAGGTAAAAGTGATCATAAACTTTCAGTAAAACCTGAGCTTGAGCAGGAAGTTTATAGGTACATTTCCCTAATTTCTTTCTCCAAAGAAGTAAAAACATAAATTATTTTCCGTTTACCGTCTGATAAAAAGCAAAGGCAGACACCCAACAGCATAGCAAACAATATCCCACCATGAAAATGACGTACCCAATACTACCCTTGCCAGCGTACAATTTTGCAATCCCAATAAAGTAACCAATTGCAGATACTGTAACGTTTCAATACAACAAGCAAACAGGAATATCCATAGTGGCAGCCATCGCAATGGGCGGGTAATAAACATACGCACAAAGCAATATATGAGTATTACCACCAATACATCTCCCATATAGGGACGTATGAATGCGTCACGCACAAAAAGGGCTATTAATGTTTCGACCACAAACAACCCTGCAAAACAAATTGCATAAAACCAACGGCTACCAATAAATGTATCATTTCTATTATCCATAAATCGCTTTTATTACATATTTGGAAAATTAAAATCTATTATAAATGGGAAACTTCAAAATCTCAGCAACAACAATATCGGATTATCATCTTCTGATAAATTAATTAATGTCTCACGAGTTTCATTTCTTAAACTCATAATATATAATAATCGGATTTGAATCTTCCGTCAAGGTCTGCAATTTATCGGCCCCTTCTATACGAGGATTTATTCCGCCTTTCTTCATATTTTCTAAAAAGATATCCTTGGTGAAACCGTCATTCATGCCGATGCAATATACCCGGTTCTCATCAAATGAATAAAGATTGGGAATTAACAATGTACCTGCTTTATCCGTATAAAGCAAATCGTCAGTTATACCTGACATAACATAAGCTTTATTCTCTTCTTTCTTATAAAGAATGGAATAACCATAATGGCCTACATGATAGCCGAAATGAATATATTTAGCGGTTTCCCAATAATCAAATACATTATATATCTTACCGCTTTTCATCAATCTATCGTATATTTTTGACACTCTTGCAGATTTCGACATATCATTCTCTGCTATCAAAGTTTCCAAATATTCCTTTGTCACAAGCTTTTTACTTTGCAAAGTAATATACGGTTTTATTCCTTTGGGAGTTATTTCAAATATTGTATCCATGAAGATCTGCATAAATTTGGGATTTCCGGTAGGACCGGAGATAAAAGTATGTTGATTAGTGCTGAATAGTTCATTCCAACCTTTATTATACTGAGAAGCCTCAAATTGAAAAGAAATTCTTTTCCCATTAGTAACGTCTACTTTACTCAAAAGAAATCGTTTCCCGGATTTATCAAATGTATACAGATTCGTATACAACGCATTCTTAAAAGGTTGAATAAAAGTAGATCTTGTTCCTTTATTTTCCAATTTAAACGAACTTTCAAAAGTTCCATTACCACTATACTTCAATACATTCTGAGTTTGGGAGTCCAGTACATATATTTTTTTATTTTCCCTATCGATACTTATATCATCCGGATCAATGTATTCACCGGGTCCTTTCCCCTGACGCCCTATCATCTTTATAAATTTGCCTTGCTTATTAAACAGAAAAAGACCTCTGCCTTTTTCCAATACATACAAATTATTATCACAGACTTCTAACTTATCAACTTTTCCTAATAATGATTCATCCGTATCTTCCAATACAATGATTCCCGCCTTGCTGAATAAAGAAGAATAAGTCATCTTCTCCAACTTTTCAGCACGATCTAAATTAATCACATAGCCATTTTCCTTTGCTAAGCTGCTATTCTCTTCACCAGGAACAGTCAATAATCCCAGCATTAATGCCATTAACAGTGTCAGTGTGTTCATAGTATATTACATTTTCTTTCTCTTACATAACCAATTGCAAAAGTAATCATCAAAACAAGATTATGAAAGGAATAGTCACTATACTTAGTAAACTTCAATAATATATTTTCTACAGATGGATACAAAACGCTCCTCTCTCCTTCAAAGCTATACAAGGAATAGCTAAACGGTAACAATCATTTTTAAGGATATCGCTACGATAGTCTGAGAGAGAAACATCCAAAACAACGGTTCGGATGCGGAACAAAGAAGTCAATTCTTCAATACGACCATTGTAGCCTTTGGAAATGTATAAATAATCGATCTGTAAAGGGTGCTTTGAAATCTTATTTTTCCAGCGGGCATCATGGAGCAGGCAAACCCGCCTGCCCGCATAGGAAACAATGTGATTATGAAAAGCCAGACCGGAAGTAGAATAATCAGCAGGCAAAGCATTGGGAATAGAGAGATGATGACGATTCCAATAAGGTACGAGTGCACGGTGCAAACGGAAAGTATCCGGCACACTATCAGCATAAGCCAACCAGGATTCTCCACTATTAGCAACGCAATGGACGGCAGGACAGCCACGGACATTATAAAAAGCAATGCCGCGCTGAGGAGAAGACAGGCTGACGGAAATCGTATGATAAGTGATCAGCAACAACAGGCAGCAAAGCGGAAAGGATATGCTGCGAGCAGTTCGGATAGCCAAACTCCGAAACAGAAACAATAGAAAAAGATAAAACAGCATAATCTCCCAATGATCTATCCAAAGCCGATCTATAGAGGACATTGGCAGTTCTTCTATCCAGCAGAGAACTTTGTTCTGAGCACTTAGCAGAGCATCGACCCCTAAAGCACAGCCAGATTGAAGGAAAGAAAAAGGAGTCAGGACAAGCATAAGAACCGCAGAATACAAAATCAACGTCACCATAGGAATCACCCATAAATTTGTCAGCAGAAAATGAGTAGAGAAACGGGAGAAATAGAATATAACTAAAGGAGCCGTACCAATTTGCGCAGCAACGGAAACCGTCAGCAATCCCCAAACATAACGAGGAATGCAACGCCTGACAGAGAGCAGGCTGTAAAGTTTGGGCTGTATCAACAAAATAGAAACTACCGCTACAAAAGACAATTGAAACCCCACATCAAAAAGCCAAAGTGGATTATAAAGTAACATTAAAAAGGCAGTAGCCGCCAGTGTATTCAACGATAACAATTTCTCAGATTGTAAACGGGATACAACCAGCAGAGAGAACATGATTACGGATCGTACCACAGAAGAAGATAATCCCGTAAGAAAAGCGAATGCCCACAAAAAGAGAATAACCAGAAAAAATCCCAAGGGTTTAAAAGCCGCCCACCGCTTCCACAAAAAGGAGAAGAAAAACAAAAATAAAGTAGAAAGCAAGCCTATATGAAGTCCTGAAAGTGCCAGTACATGACTGGCGCCGGCAATTGAATAAGTTTCCCGCATATCCTCGCTCAAATTCTCCTTATCTCCCACCGTAAGAGCCGAAAGTACTGCAAGATTATCTCCCTGAAAACCTAAACGATGATATAGTTCCACCACTTTTTCCCGATAGTCCAAAGCTATTTGCCGAAGAGAACGAGAAGTATCATGACCTATTATCCGCCAATGTCCGGCAGAGATATACGCTGTGCCGGTACCAGCTTTACGAGTAAGATAACGTACATAATCAAATTCGTCAGGATTCCCATTATTGACAGGAGGGGTAATACGGGTATGTACCCATAATCTATCTCCCCTCTTTAATGCAACAGTAGCGGAATTTCTCGGAAAATAGAATAAAAATGTACGTCCATATTCACTTTTCTGCAAATCCTCATCATTCACTTTTCCCTCTAATTGGGCATGACATAACACGCTTCGTTCTTTCATTTCCGGTTTTTCCAGAAGAATCACCTGATAGACTGCCGCCTCATCGGAAAAAGGAAAATCCGTACGATGCAAATATTCTTCCGTCATACCGGCGCCTAATCCGAAACAACAGAGAAAGACGGAAACTCCATACAGCCAATGAATACGATATTTATCAGAAAGGAAATAAGTCAGAAACAGTAACATGAAACCTGCCAGACAAATCCAAACAGGAAAAAGATTGGAAACCGGACAAGATGTCTCTGCCGGAATATTTAAGGAAAGTTCCGCCCGCTGCCGGAAGAAATGTGCATCTCCACATACAATACCGCCTGCAAACGGCATCAGAAGTCGTAGAAACGGATGTCGTTGCAGGCTGTTAATTATCAATGGAGGAAGAATTAGAGATCCTTCAGCGAATGTATCATACCTTCAGGATCAGGAGCTGCAAACACAGCACTACCTGCAACCAATGCATCTGCACCGGCAGCTATCAGGCGGGCACCTGTCTCCAAATTCACACCACCATCCACTTCTATCAATGCTTTCGAACCGGTACTGTCTATCAAAGCACGCAATTCCCGTACTTTTTCAACTGTATGTTCGATAAATTTTTGTCCGCCAAAACCAGGATTCACACTCATCAGCAACACCATATATACATCCTGAATAATATCTTTCAACATTGCCACAGGGGTAGCCGGATTCAGTGTAACGGCGGGCTGCATACCCGCTTCACGTATTTGTTGAACCACCCGATGCAAATGCGGGCAAGCTTCGAAATGCACATTCATGGTGTGCGCACCCAATGCTTTCACCTCATTAATGAATTTCTCGGGTTGCACAATCATCAGATGTACATCCAAAGGCTTCTTTGACAGTTTTGCCACATACTTCAATACCGGGAAACCGAAAGATATATTAGGAACGAACACACCGTCCATAACGTCAATGTGGACCCAGTCGGCTTCACTGCGGTTCACCATTTCCAAGTCCTTTGCCAGATAAGCGAAATCTGCGGACAGGATAGAGGGAGCTATGATTGGTTTCATAATACACTACATTTTACAGGTTATATACAGATATAACGTACAAATGTAGACAAAAGATTTCATTCATCCTAATATTATACCCTGCAAGCCTTGCGGAAGCTGAGGCATTGTACGATAATTACGGGCAAGGTTACGAAGAAAATCCAAAGTTTTCCCAGAAGGCTGCGGATGTCCATCCGGCAATGCATTATCAGCACTTCTCGGTTTCACGGATGAAGAAGAAAAAGAAGGAGTAGTTTTTTTATCCATAGGCTTATTGAACTGAGAATTAATAATTAATTAGTTAAAGCTACGGGCTGCAAAAAAGAAGCAGGAGGTACTTTATATACTAAGAACGGAAGAAGAAGAGATATAGTATACAAGAAGTTATAAAAAGATGTAAATAAATCAGCCCAGGTTAGTGCCAACACACCATACCTGGGCCAACATCTGGTTGAGATGAAAATATTTATTTCGCTTTGGCTAAGTCAAATGAGAAAGTAGTCACGGGAAGTTCGAAAGGTTCATTATTCACTTTCACACCAGTTACCTGAAGCTTGAAAGCTAATTTATCACCAGCATAGGCAAAACTACCTGCTTCAGGTGCTGCAATTGTCACCTCCACTTTCAAGTCCGGGGTTTCACCTTCTCCTTCACCCTCACCTTCAGTAGGTTCTGTCGGGAAATTGATTTCAAGAATTAGTGGTTCAGGAGTGAACGCCATGCTAATGACTGTCTTATCGTCATTGAAAGTAGGTGTATACTTCACTTTATAACTTACATCACCTACGGCTTCAATAATTCCGGGAGCTGCCTCCCCCATAATGGCTGTAATCAAATCCGCTACCGGGAACTTTTCAAAAGACACATTTTCATTGGTTACTTCTGCGCTCACATCCGTACCTTGAGGTTCTTCACCCTCTTCTGCAAGAGGAGACACAGATGTAGTTTGCATTTTTCCGGCATAATTACCTACCACGTCAGTCAATGCGGGAACATTAGGTTTAGGTTCATCGTCATCATCACAAGATGTGAAAGTAGTTACCAGGCCCAAGGCCATAACAAGAAACACGAAACGCTTTAAACAATGTACTTTTTCCATTACTTTAATAAGTTTAGTCTAGTAAATAATAAAATCACATAATTAAGGTTGTACGTACATTAGGTTAAATGGCCTTATTTGTGAAATACTGCATTTGGAAAAAGAAAAATTTTATTAAAGGATGTATCATTTAGTCCATCGTCAGCACGATTCCATGCTTCTCCGCCATCCGGCGCAGGTTCAAAATAGCATAACGCATCCGTCCTAAAGAGGTATTGATGCTGACTCCTGTCATTTCTGCTATCTCCTTGAAACTGAGGTCTTGATAAAAGCGCATATGTACTACTTCCCGTTGTTCGTCCGGCAGATGTTTCATCAGGCGACGTACATCCGAAAGAATCTGGTGGTTCACTATTTCAGCTTCAACCGTTCCTTCAGACAGACGGATATTATTCAGTAAATTCCGTTCTTCTTCATCACAAGACACCAGGTTTTCCTGCTTTTCCTGACGGAAACAGTCGATTATAAGATTATGTGCGATACGAGTCAACCAAGCCGGGAACTTACCGTTTTCATTGTAGCGTCCCTGCTGAATGGTGACAATGGCTTTTGTGAAAGTCTCCTGAAAGATGTCTTCCGCCAGTTCTTCATTGCGCACCGTATAATAGATGTACGCATAAAGACGATCTTTATAACGGTTCAACAGAATATCGAATGCCTCGTTATTGCCTTGTGCATAAAGGGCCACCAACGTTTCGTCAGCAGCATTTGTTTGTACTTTCATTACGTGTGTTTTTAGATTTCAGCGTAATGTATTCCGATAGGCATTCTATATTTGGTAGTTAATAATATGCAAAGAAAAGAAATTTTCAGGAAAGAAACAATATTAGAAGCAATTATTAAGTTACAAGCTACAAGTTGCTACGCTATCACTCTGCATAGTACTTGTAGCTTGTAGCTCGTAACTATTTCACTCTGAATTCTTCCGTCAACCGGAATCCACGCAAAAGTTCATCTGTCTTCAAGCGTTTCTTACCGGGAAGTTGCAAAGCACGTATACCGATAATTCCATCAGCAGCGGCTACATGGATATAAGTCTTACCATCCGTCAGCAAAGTTCCGGGGGTCAACTGGTGAGATTGGATTATTTTTTCTGTCTCAAATATTTTCATAACTACCGTCTCTCCATCAGGTTGAACTAATTCCGACCAGGCAGCAGGATAAGGAGACAGACCGCGAATAAAATCATAAATACGTTTCACTGGCTGATTCCAATCGATACGACAGGTATCTTTAAAAATCTTCGGTGCAGGACGCAATTCGCCTACAACTGCCATTTCTTCCTGTGGAATAGGTTTCACTGCATCATTCAGGATCGCATCTACCGTTTCAGTCACCAGTTTTCCACCAAGCATCATCAGTTTATCATGCACAATACCCACATCATCCGTATCTGCGATAGGAATACGAACTTGCTGAATCACTTCCCCCGTATCGATTTCATGACGCAGGAAGAAAGTTGTGATACCTGTTTCCGTATCACCATTAATTACTGCCCAGTTAATAGGAGCGGCTCCCCGGTATTGAGGCAAAAGAGAAGCATGAAGATTGAAGGTTCCCAAACGTGGCATATTCCATACCACTTCGGGCAGCATACGAAAAGCAACTACTATCTGCAAATCGGCCTTCCACTCACGCAGAGCCTCAACAAAAGCCTCATCTTTCAACTTTTCCGGTTGCAACAAAGGAAGACTATGTTCCAGCGCATACTGTTTCACTGGAGAAAACTGAAGTTTATGTCCCCGCCCTGCCGGTTTATCAGGCATGGTGATGACACCTACTACATTATATCCACCTTCTACTAAACACCGCAAAGACTCCACAGCAAAATCCGGAGTCCCCATATAAACTATTCGCAAATCTTCTTTCTTCATCATATAACAACTTTATTAATCTTCAGAGAAATGCACCAGTACCTGACGGTATGAATTGAATATCTTCGACTTGGAAACAAATCCCAGATAGTGCCCTTCTTCATCTACCACAGGAAGGTTCCATGCTTTCGTATCATCAAACGTGCGCATCACCTGTTCCATACTATCCGTGTCATAGAGGCGTGCCGGAATAGCCGTCATCAGCTTGCCTACCGTAAAACGATGATACAACTCCTGCCGGAACATGATATTCCGGATATCGTCTAAGGTAACAATACCAATCAGTATTCCGCTCTTATCTGTCACCGGGAATATATTACGCCGTGAGGCTGAAATCGCTTTCACCAATTCACCCAAGTCCATCTCCGGATGAACCACTACAAAATCTTTCTCCACCACATTTTCCACCTTCATCAGAGTAAGTACTGCTTTATCTTTATGGTGAGTCAGCAATTCTCCCTTTTTAGCCAAACGCATGGAGTAAATACTATGAGGTTCGAAAACAATAATTGTCAGATAAGAGCTGGCTGCTACAATCATCAGCGGGAGGAAAAGGTCATATCCACCCGTCAGTTCGGCTATCAGAAAGACTCCGGTCAACGGGGCATGCATGACACCACTCATCACACCCGCCATCCCCATCAGGGCAAAATTCTTTTCGGGTAGGTAATAAGAGAAATCAAACTTATTACTAAAAAAAGCGAAGACAAAACCGGCTATACATCCCAAATACAAAGAAGGCGCAAAGATACCACCACAACCGCCACCACCATTTGTCGCGCTAGATGCGAATACCTTGAACAAGATAATGAGCATCAAATAGAGTAATAGCAAATTCCCATGTCCGTAGAAAAAAGAGTTGTTCATCACTGTATCCCAATCGGCATTGGAAGTACCGTTCAGCAACAGTTCAATAGTATCGTAGCCTTCACCGTAAAGCGGTGGAAAAAGAAATATCAAGATACTCAACATGACACCACCCAAAGCCAACTTCTGGTAAGGGCCTTTCAACTTGCCAAACAAACCTTCCACAGAGTTCATTGCACGGGTAAAATAAAGCGAAACTAGTCCGCAAAAAATACCCAGCATGATAACGTAAGGAATACGTTCCATCTCAAATGCCTGATCAAGGTGGAATTTAAACATTGCTTCTGTTCCGGTAGTAATATAGGACACTGTAGCAGCCGTCACTGCAGAAATCAACAACGGAAGCAGAGAAGTCATAGTCAGGTCTATCATCAGTACTTCCAGTGTGAACACCAGTCCTGCAATAGGCGCCTTGAAGATACCAGCAATAGCACCGGCAGCACCACAGCCTACTAAAAGCATCAGTGTGCGGTGCTCCATCTTAAAAACACTTCCCAGATTGGAACCAATAGCGGAACCTGTCAATACGATAGGCGCCTCTGCTCCTACCGAGCCACCGAAACCAATGGTTATGGAACTGGCAATCACAGACGACCATGTATTGTGCCGCTTAATCCGTCCTTGTCGGCGGGAAATCGCATAGAGAATTTTAGTAACCCCATGACTGATATCATCCTTCACCACATAGCGTACAAACAATCCAGCCAGAAAAATACCCACTACCGGATAAACCAGATAAAGGTAGTTGGCTTCCGTTGTATTGAAATTATTCGTCAGGAAATTCTGTATCCAGTGTATCAGCATCTTCAGTATCAAAGCCGTAATAGCCGTAAAGATACCTACCAGAAAGCTGAGTATCAAGATAAACTGTTTTTCCTTAATATTCTTTTCACGCCATAAAAGGAAACGCTGAAACAAACTTCTCTTCTCTTTTTCCATATACCTATATTTACCAATCTAAACGAAATAAAGAATTTACTCTCGTATCCATATAAATAAGAGAGAAAATCCTTCGACAAACTCAGGGCATACCCAAGCTTACAGAGATTAAAAATAACGATACCTTTTTTAGTCCGTTATTTTATTCCCGGATAATTTTTATAACACCACCCTTATCCAGTTTTATGATGCTGGATGGTTTCGGATGTCCCATTTCTTCCCGTCGATAGCCCACTACGTAATCGACCATGGACTTAAGTTCTTCTGTGATCTCACTGTAATTTGCCGGCGAAGGTTGCCCGCTGATATTGGCCGACGTAGAAACAATCGCCTTACGAAACTGTTGACAAAGCCGTTTTGAGAACCCTTCATTCGTTACCCGGATGCCCACGCTACCATCTTCGGCAATCAGGTTAGATGCCAGGTTTCGCGCACCGGAGTAGATGATTGTCAACGGTTTGTCCGCCACTTCAATCAAATCCCATGCCACTTCAGGCACATCCTGCACATAGAAGTCCACCTTTACAGGAGAATCTACCAACACAAGCATCGCCTTACTGTCCGAGCGCTGCTTAATCTCATACACACGCCGCACAGCTTCTTCGTTGGTGGCGTCACAACCTATTCCCCAAATGGTGTCGGTGGGGTACAGAATGACTCCGCCTTCGTTCATCACTTGACAGGCTTTTTTAATATCTTCTATCATTTCTTGGTGTATAAATACAGTGATTAACACGCAAAAGTACTATTTTTGCACGGATTAATAGAAAAGTTTAAGAGAAAACAATGGAAGAAATTCAATTTAACCACACCCTGCCCATACAACTACGATTTAATGATGTCGATAAGTTCGGCCACGTAAACAATACGGTTTATTTCTCTTTCTATGATTTGGGAAAAACCGAGTATTTTGCCTCCGTATGCCCGGACGTCGATTGGGAGAAAGACGGTATTGTCGTCGTACACATAGAAGCGAACTTCCTTGCACAGATTTATGGCTCGGATCATATCGCTGTACAAACCGCCGTTACTGAAATCGGTACCAAAAGTTTTCACCTCGCACAGCGGGTGATTGATACGGAAACACAGGAGATCAAGTGCATATGTACCTCTGTGATGGTAACTTTTGATTTAGAAAAACATGAATCTAAACCTCTGGAAGAAGAATGGATTCAAGCAATCTGTAAATACGAAGGAAGGGATTTGAGAAAGAAGAAATAAGTGATTTCCCTTCTATTTCACCCGGTGAATCTTTCGATATTCAGCGGGTGTATATTTTTTCCATAACTTAAACTGACGAGCTAAATTTTTATAATCGGACAACCCCACCGACATAGCTATATCTGCAATAGGCTCGCTACTTTCCAATAACAACTGTGAAAAGCGTTCCATGCGTAGATTAAAGATATACTGATAAATGGAACTTCCTGTAACCTGTTTAAAATGGATTTCTAATAACCTTCTGGATAAAGGAACCTGCCGGACAACATCTTCCACCGTTATTTTAGTTGCCAGATTCTGATGAATATACTTCAGTGCAACCAAAATATAAGGATCACCTGTAGAATAAATATCTGTTGAAAGCCGGTTTGTGATAGTCGTGGGATGTATGACAACATCCTCACAAGAGGCTTCTTTATCCCGCATTAACCTTTCTATTAATTGGGCTGCTTCATATCCTCCCTTCACAATATTCAGATTTACGCTGGATAAAGGCGGATCAGACAAGCTGCAAATAATTTCATCATTATCTACTCCAAGAACGGCAATTTCTTCAGGAATCTTGATCCCCAATACCCGGCAAACCTCCATTATTTTATTCCCTTGTGTATCATCGCAAGCCATTAATGCCAACGGGTGCGGCAATGACTTTATCCAACTGGCTAACGGTTCTGATTCATAATACCACAAATTCTCCAAAGGCTGTTTCTGGTATTCAAAGAAATTGTCCCCAAAGCCTTTCTCAATTATTCTATCCCGGAAGCCCATGCAGCGCTCCTCCGACCAAACAACATTCTCATAACCATAAAATGCAAAGTTTCGGAATCCTTTTTGCAAAAAGAAATCAGCTGCCATTTGTCCAGTCAACTTATATTCACTCGTAATGTTAGGGATAACCGAAAAACGCGATTTAAAGTCCTGAGCCAATGCTATTATTCCATTTTTCCGGAACAATTCGACTTCATCATCATCATCAAACTGAGCGATAATAGCATCTGCCTGCCATTTTTTAGCCCACTTCAGTACTCCAGGTATACCATGAGATTGTTTATAAGAAGGGGGCATCCGGCATACCACCCAAGGTTCCCGTTCCTTGGAATATTCCAAAATCCCCCTCAACAAATTGTGAGCAAAAGCTTCGGTAAAATCTGTTAAAAGAATTAGCCTTATCATAATAGCCGCAAGTTACTCACTTATTTCATGCCATCCAAAAAGAGCTTTATTTTTTTCTCAGGCACATTCCATCCAGAAACTGTCAAAGTCACAGATTCTACTTCAGCAACCTGTTGCGGTACAACGCATTTCAAAGTCCGTTTTTCTCCGGGTATCAAAGATAAATAATTATCTTCCCAAAATACCGGATAAAGTAATTCGTCTTTTTCATCTTTCAAAGACAAACGAATAAAAAAAGCTAATGCATTCGGATCATTCTCAAGTGCAACCTCTACTATTACATCATTTTCTTCTTGTTCAACTGTGGCACTCACCTCACAATTTACCTGAGATAAATTTGCTAAACCGGTAAAATCAGCCGACTTCTTAATCGGAGTGCGTACCCAATCAGTATTTGCCCAATCATTTACATCAGGAGCAGCAGCGAGCCAATAGAAATTATCGCCAACATAAGCTCCTTTTTCATCATTCAATTTCAAATATAAAAAGGTATTCTCTTTTACTGCCGGAACATCAAAGGCCTTTACCACTGTATAAGGAGCTATTTCCAATGTTGTGGTTTGTTGAGTCACAACTCTACTATTACAATCATACAAAGACATAACCCCTTGCATCTGAACCGTTCCTGCGCTCTCATTCACCGCATAAACTGCATTTTTACCGTAATGGTATATCAATTGTTGCGGCATATTAGATTTCTTCACAGAATAGTATGCAGCTGTCGGAATCAGATAATAGTCATACAACTGCCAATACAATGAAGGCCAGGCAGAATTAAGCATCCACTGTACAATACCTGTAGTACGAGGAATATTCACACGGAATGCCTCAAACATAGTACGTGTACCTTCATAATTCAACCAATCTGCTTTCCGCAGAAAATCATCCAAATCTTTAGCCTCGCCATAACGAGTTGCCATATTTTCTTTCAGAACTTCCAAAGAATTCATTGCCGCATCTGAAACAGTGCAATGATAATCCCATTCTTTACCCACCGGCCAAAGTTTATCAGCCGGAATCATTCTTCGTATGGACTCAATTACAGGTAATTGTGCACCAATTCCCGTCTCTGTATTAAATCCAAATGCTCCGCCCGGTGCTTTTTCCGAATACCAATAATTAGGAGCAACATAATCATACGGTCCTTCCATTTTCATACCCGTAGGTCCGGTTACTGTACTGGTGAGTTCCTTAGCAGCACCTATATAAGGGCGATCATCTATCTGAGAAAGATAAGCTTTATACCGTTTCTCCAGTTCAGGGCGGGGAATCATATCACTTCCTACAAACCATGCAATAATGGCCGGATGATTGCGCAACCAAAGTACCTGGTCGTTTAATGAACGAGCTATCAGATTCATATCTTTTTCAGACTTAATGCCTCCAAACTCATCACATGAAGAACCGAGATAATTATCCCACTCCCAATGACAGCTCCATCCCACTAATACCAATAACCCGTAGCGATCACACAAATCATACACATTCTGCGAAGTTCCCCAAATATTTTCAAATCGAATAGAGTTCAGATTCATATCACGCACATACTGTACCTGTATTTCATTTGAAGCAGGAGTATCCCGCAAGAAAATATCATCTGTCCAACCGGCACTTCTTACCAATACTTTCTTACCATTCAATAGGAAACCTCGATACCCCTCTTCCGTGAAATAATCCCTAACCTCACGTACACCGAAGTTTATAGTTTCTTTATCCGATACCTTACCATCAATCTCGAAAGCCAAGTCCATGCCGTACATTTCCGGTTTACCCATATTATGGCACCACCAAAGACGGGGATTCTTCAAATGCAATACATCAGCTTCCTTTGAAGTCACCCTTACTATTTTTGATTCTCCGGCAGCGAGTGATACCGGAATACTAAACGTCTTACCTTCCAGTGTCCCAATCAGCTGACCTTTCACCGCTTGTTCGGATTCATTTGTCAGTTGAGTTTCCACTGTCAGCCAAGCCTCATCCAAGGTCTCCGTATTTACTTTAGAATGAACAGCGGAATTTTCCATACTCACCTCATCATTCATCACCACACGTACTTCACGAAAGATCCCCATACTCTCATCAGCCGGGCGTGGATTCCAATCTACAAAACCAATATTCGGTTCACCGGGTTGAGCCCGAAAAACTTCGACAGCCAGTATGTTTTTTTCCCGGACGATCTTCGTTATATCCAATTTATGTCGACGAAAGGTACCATATACAGAATCACGAGTAGCTACCTTTTTTCCATTTAGCCAAATATTAGCAGCATAACTAATGCCGTCAAAAATTAAGGCAACATGCTGCCCTTTTGTCAAAGACGGCAATTCAAATTCCTTTCGATACCACCATGTAGTGTCGAAAAGTGATTTATCAATGTTCTCATAATTTGTTCCTTCCAATACATCCGTATATATTCCATTCCGGATTAATGTCCCCATCACAGTAGAAGGCACTACTGCATCATACCACTCTTTTTCTTCTATTTGAGAGTTCGAAACTTCTTCACCCGGTAAGGATATCTTAGCCGAAGATTGTACTTTCCAACTATCCGAAAGTAGTAAACCACCTGCAGATAATTCTTTTCTTTCACACGAAACTATTGTCATTGCAAGACAGCCGGACAATATTAACGATTTAATTAAATTATTTTTCATAAGCTCTTACTCTAAATTATTTTCAATGTTTTCCCACCAAAGCAGATGCTCCCAACAATGCTACATCTTCTATTTCTGTAACAAAAATTTTCACCCGCTTCACTGTTTCCGTATAAGGAAAAGCCTGCATAGCTTGATACATGGAATGCTTATAATAAGTAAATGCGGATGAGATTCCTCCACCTATCACAATCACCTCAGGATCATACGTAAACAACACAGCCTTCATCAATTCACCTATGTGAGACCCAAACACACTCCAAATTTCCATAGTCTTCGCATCTCCCGTCGCAGCTTTTTCTGCCGCTTCCTTCCCTGTCAGATTATAATATCTGACAAAAAATCCACTACTACAATAATGTTCAAAATCATGAGAAAGGTAAGGCAATGATCCTATTTCGCCTGCACCAGTATTCTGCCCACTGTAAAGTTCACCATTTATAATAATTCCCGTCCCAACACCTGTACCGATAGTCATACCCACCAAATTCCGGTATTTTCGTCCTTCACCAAAAAGTTTTACTCCCAATGCAAAGCAATTAGAGTCATTATTGATATAAACCGGCACTGAGAAACGTTCCTGCAATAATCTCTTTAACGGAACTTCCGTCCAAGAAGGAATATTCGCTACATTATATACGATACCTTCTTCCGAATCTACCACCGAAGGAACACCCACGCCTATGCCTGCTACTTCCGGACACATCACCCTATCTATCAAGCCCTCTAACCGACCTAATACTTCTTCATACGTTGCTTTAGAGGGACAAGTAACAACTTCTTTCCTAACTAAAGAACCATTTTCCACTAAACCAACACGTATATTGGTTCCACCTAAATCTATACCTATTTTCATTTCCGATAATTTATACTCAAGAAAGGCAGGCAGAGAACATCAAAGGGGGGGAGTTCCCTGCCTTTCACCTGTCTTACTGTGCGTGTTAAAGTTATTTTTTTCTAAGGCACCAGAAGGTGGCATCAGTCCATGCTTCAGCATCAGAAGGATTCCAACACAGTACCATTGTATCATCCGTCAATTCCAGAATTTCAAATGTAGTAATTATATTGGAATCATCATAAAAGGCATGTCCACTTAACACTGATACACCTGTCAACTTTAGCTGACCGATAGACCATTGTTCACCATTATCCGGATTATTCTTAACAGCCGACATATCAAAGGCAAACCGCCCTTTTTCCAGGATATTCCCATCTGCATCTATCTTAGTCAGATTCGGACCACCATTCAGATCGAAAATCAATTCACAGTCCAAATCCTCCAACTCCTCAACAGGTGTTACGTCCCAACTCGGTTCAAGTTCTGTCAACCAACCACCTGTACCATATACTGCATCGTAGTCTTCCAAATTCCAGACCCACGCTTTACCATTAGTTCCGGAACCGGCCAAAAGTCCCCATTCTTCAGCTACAGGATGGTCGATTTGTTTAATAGTCACTGTCCGGGTAGCAATCACTTGCCCTCCATCACAAAAGCCAATGAACTTAATAGTTTGTTCGCCCAGAAAGGGTAATGCCGCCGTAGCGGTCTGCTGAGTAGATATACCTGTAATATGATCCCAATAGCTACCTACACCAGGTGTATTATTGGTCATGATGATCTCATTTCCACCATCTGTAGTAGCATGCACATCCAGTTTCAATTCACTTTCACTAACAATACCTCCCATTTCCTTATTATCAACCACCGGATCGCATGCTGCCAGCAGCCATATCGATAAAATTCCTATCGCTATATTCTTCATATCCGAAAATTTTAAAATCATTAATTCATATTACTCTCATTTCCCCAGCCCGGATTTTGTTCCAATATACCGGCAGACAAGTCAATCTGTGTCTTAGGCAATGGCATCAATCCCTTGGTAGCTTGAAGTCTTTGTGCTATATCTCCCATATCCATACGGGTCTCGACCATATTATCCAGTACTTTCACTCCATTTTGCTGACTTAAAACTTCTGCCGCAATACCCCAACGAAGCAAATCATAATACCGTAAACCCTCAAAAGCAAGTTCCCAATGCCGTTCATCACGTAATGCTTCATCCGAATAGGTAACAGGATCTAATCCTACTCTCGCACGCACACGATTCATCGGAGCTGCATCCCGTTTCAGTTCAGCAGCCATCAACAATACATCAGCAAAACGGATAATTACCAAATCCTGCGTATTATTCAACTGATAATCCGAATCAATTTCCGGATAGAGAATACGGCTATAGTTTACACTCTCTCCATCTTCATTATAAGCATTGACAGCCATATACTTTTTCTGCCAATAACCGGTTTCATTCATCTGCTTATCACATCCCCAGCCATAGTCGGGCATTTCCTTTTCCACACTCAAAATAGATGCCTCACGACGAATATCCTTCGAAGGCCATGATTCCCATAATCTTGAGTTCACCGTTCCTATTCCCCAACCAATTCCAAAGGGAAAAATATCATCCAAATTTGCCGGCTCTCGGGGAGATGAATAAAGACAAACCTCATTGTTATACCAAGGGTTATCCCAAGTGGCCTTTGCTGAATAGCGAATAGCAAAAACAGTTTCCACATTGGCCCCATCTTCCCCTATCCAGTGCAAATCATTATCTTGTGCATATTTATAATCTTTCTTGGTATAAACATTGCTATAAGGCCACAAATTTCTGAAATCACCTATCAAGTCATGTCCACTGTTGTTAATGCAATCATCCAAATACGTGATGACATCGGTTCTGGATAAAGTACTGTTATCCGGCAATGGCATACTTTCCTGCTGATAATAACCTGTATAGAACAAATAAGCACGCGCCAGTAATGCTTCAGCCGCCCATTTGGTAGCCCGTCCCAACTCAGAATTATTGGCAGCACTATATTTAACAGAAGGTAATTTTTCTATAGCTGTTTTCAAATCAAATGCAATCTGTGCATACAACTCTTCCGCAGTAGCGCGAGGCACATTCTCAGGTTCAGAAGTTGTAAGTAAAGGAACAGTACCAAACAGCCGACATAAATCGAAGTAAAAATAAGCACGCAAAAAATGTGCTTGCCCCTCAATCTTATTACGGGTTTCCTGGCTCTCCCAACTAATACCATCTAATGAGTTCAATAACATATTACTACGATAAATAGCCCGATAATCTTGTTTCCAAACATCAGAAAACATGTTTTCATCAACTTTCTTCAACCGATCCACAGCATGCATGCGTCTGTCATCCGGACCACCACCACCGAAGCGATCGTCAGAAAGTAATTCAGCTGTCAGAAAGAAACCTTGTCCATCCTCACCCGGAGTCATTTCACGAAGTAATGCATATATACCTGTCAATGCAGTTTCTGCATCTCCCGAAGTTTTAGGAAAATTGGAGTTGTCCTTTTTGGTCAGATTCTCAGTATCAAGAAAACCCTCACAGCCCATAAAGAAAAGGGCTACTATCGAAAATATCCATATTTTTTTCATACTACTTCTCTTTTAAAATTTAATATTTGCCCCTACCATATAGGTTCGCGGACTGGGATAAAAGCCTAAGTCAATCCCAGACACCCAATTTTGATAACCACCATAGCCCACTTCAGGATCCATACCCGAGTAACCGGTTATAGTAAACAAGTTCTGTGCTGCCACATACAAACGAAGTTGTTTCAACGGCAGATTTTTAAATAATTTCTTGAAGTCATAACCTATTGTCAGATTCTGCATCCGGAAATAATCTCCATCTTCCATATAGAGATCCGAAACATACTGCCAGTTAGAATGAGTACCCGACGTCAGACGAGGTAATCTATTAGATGTACCTTCACCATGCCAACGGCCAAATATATCAGATGTATAGTTCTGGCGTGTGTAATCTACATAAGAACGATAAGATTTCATTATTTGATTTCCAAATACACCATTCATGGTCATACTTATATCAAAACCTTTATAGGATGCGGTCAAGCTCAATCCCAGATTATAATCAGGATTGGGATCGCCTATCATACCCTGATCCCCATCATCAATCACACCATTATGATCGCGGTCTACCCAGATTACATCCCCCGGTTTTGTCCCATCCAATTTAGCACCTTTATAGTTAGCAATCTGTTCTTCCGATTGGAACACTCCATCTGTAGAATAGCCATAGAAATATCCAATGGGATAGCCTACTTGCGCACGATACATTTCTGTAGTTTGGTTACTCAATACATCCGGGTCCCCATGAATAATACCTTCCGCATTGGCAATGCGCGTTACCTCATTTTTATTGTGTGCCAAATTAAGAGTAGCACTATATTCAAAGTCCGAAATATGATCATTCCAATTCAGTGATATTTCGTACCCCTGGTTGCGCACATCACCACCATTCACAAACGGGGCTCCTGTGCCAAAAGAATCCAGCATCGGTGCAACAAGTAGCCAGTCTTTCGTATCTTTAATATAATAATCAAAATTCAGTCCCAGACGATTATTCAGAAAACGCGCATCCAGCCCAAAGTCCAACTGCTCGGAAGTCTCCCAGGTAACATCCGGATTAGCCAAAATATCAGGATAGCCTCCGGGTGTCAGAATCGACTTATCCGGTCCGAAAGTATAATCCGCGCCCCCAAACGCAATCGTTGAAAGATATTGAAAGCCGTCAATCTCCTGATTACCATTCTGTCCCCAACTGGCACGTATTTTCAGAAAATCCATCCAAGACTTGGCAGACTCCATGAACGCCTCTTCCGAAATGGCCCAACCAGCAGATACGGACGGGAAATATCCCCACCGGTGTCCACGGGCAAACTTAGAAGATCCATCAATACGTAACACCGCAGTCGCCATATACTTGTTAGCATAATCATAATTCACTCTGCCAAAAAAAGAAGCCAGCGCTTCCTTGCCCCAGGGATATCCATAAAGGCTGGTACGATTAGTGATAGTGGGCGTATTACTCAGGTAGGCATGCTTGAAGTCGTCAAAGATAGAGTTGATGTTACTTCCACCCAACGTATCACCCAAGCCATGCTTTTCTATAGATTGACCTATCAATACACCGAAACTGTGATTATCCAACTTGAAATCATACGTTACCGTATTTTCCCACATAAGGTTGCCACCCATAGTCATCTCTTGGCTTACACTATTATTATCATTGAAAGTATTGCTTGCCAGCTTATAGACAGGGGTAAAATTACGACTGTTATCCGCATAAAACGTATAGCCAAAATTTGATTTAAGTTTTAATCCGGTTATCGGTTGAATAGTCAGAAAAATATTCCCTTGTAATGCGTGAGATTTGCTTATATTCTGCCCATTTGCATAATACATCTGTCCAATGGGATTAGCTTCACGTATTTCCCATGGAATGGCATAATGATAATTACCATTTTCATCCTTGTTCGGTAAAAAAGGATTAGCATGCAACATATTACGAATGTCATTACTCCAAGTATCATCAATGGCAATACCGTTTCTTTCAGAATACGAGTAGGTCAGATTTTCACCTACCTTAATGATATCCAGTTTTCCTTTACGATACAAGGTATGTTCGGAATTGATACGTGCTGTATATCGGGTATATTCAGGTTGTGACGGTGCTCCAAGAATACCTTCCTGATTAGTATATGCCAATCCGATAGAATAAACAGATTGTTCCGTACCTCCGGTAATATTCAGGGCATGATTCTGTATCGGTGCATTCTCATTCCGTGATTCATCCAACCAATTGGTCCCTTTCCAAGTTCCATTCTTTATAGCTTCCCAATCAGGAACCAGCGACGCATAATCATAATCAGGTAAGCCATCCATCATACGTGCCTCACTCATAATCATTGCAAATTCCTGTGCATTCAATACATCAGGCATACGATAGACATTCTGCACACCATAATATCCATCATAAGATATTTCCGCTTTACCGGTATGTCCTTGTTTCGTAGTCACCAGAATCACGCCATTGGCAGCACGTGAACCATAAATGGCAGCCGAAGCAGCATCTTTCAGCACATCAATAGATTCTATATCGGTAGGGTTCAGGTTATTAATATCTCCTCCCGGCATACCATCTATAATATAAAGAGGTGAAGCTGAACCTGTTGTTCCCAAACCACGGATAGTTACTTTAAAACCTTCACCGGGCATCCCCGAACTCTGCGTTATATTCACACCTGGAGTTTGGCTTTGAAGAGCCCCCAAAGCATTCACTGTGTTCAGTTTGGCTATATTATCACCTTTTACCTGAACAGTAGCTCCTGTCACTAATTTCTTTTTCTGTACTCCATAACCAACCACTACCACTTCATCCAGCATTTCACTGTCCTCCTCTAATGCAATTTTCAAAGGAGTCGTGGCAGAGCTTACTTTAACAGATTGCCCTAAATATCCCACATAAGTGATAGAGAGTTCACATGGCAAAGGAACAGATAGAGTAAAATTTCCATCTATATCCGTAACTATCCCGTTAGTCGTCCCCTTTTGAAGAACATTTACGCCGATCAGCGGCTCACTGTCTTTAGCAGCAACCACCGTACCTGAGATTTTGTAATTTGTTTGTGCCGTAACGCCCATACAAACCAAGAGCAACAAAAAACATACAGATAAAAAAGGTACCCGAACAGATACATTTTCCTGCAAATCAGATTGGTTCTTTTTCCATTGCATAAGATACAAATTTAGTGATTCATAATATTATTCCGGTTGGTTAGCCCGGAGACTTATATAAGTCTGATGTCTTTCACATTGACAAATGTAGGCAAGTACACACGATTTCTGTACTCCTTTTACGTAGGAAAGTCTTCATTTTGCGCAAACCTGTTTTTCTAAGTTAGATGATCGTTTAATTAAGGTTTGATTCCCTATTCTTTTTTAATTATGAAATAAAAAATACGGTTCACACAAATAAGTCATATACTTATTCATGCAAACCGCATCTTCTTCTTTTTACCTTTAATCAGTTACTTACTCAACTATATACCAGTATTATGCTCTCTTAATAGTAATCTTGAGTATGTGAATACTTACATATTCAACAGAACTATCTTATTGGCAGATTCTTCTTTCCCCAATTTTTATTAGGATTGGGTCCCATCCACAATTCCAATACCCCACCTTTAGCAAACACTTCATGTGAAAACCAAAATGTATCTAGTTTTTTTCCATTCAAGTGAGCCTTGTTTATATACATATTCTGATCTGAATTATTATATGTCCGAATTATAAACTTACCAGAGCTGCTATCAGGATAATAGCGTTTATCCAGATGAATAGTTATCTCATTGAAAACCGGTGAGGTAATCTCATAGATCGGTTCTGCAGCAGCAGTTCCACAAGCACTGAAAAGCCCTATAGACATCAATGCACTAACGCCTCCCATCTGTCCCTGGTCTTCATCATGTCCTCCATAACCTCGGTCAGGTGTAATTGCACCATAAGCCTGTTCATTGACCCTACGTACCCAGTATTGAGTAAGCCATGGTTTCCCACCCCAACTAAATGCATGTGCATTGGAACATCCAGGTTGATTAGCATAACTTACATATCCGGTTCCATAACCAAAAACAAAATCCTGTGGTGCGGCTTGTTCAAAAGCATGGTTAAGCTTATTACAGAATTCATTTTCTCCTCCCATCAAATCAGTAAGTTCCGGTAAAGCATGCGAGATTCCAAAAGTAGCCTGCCACGCATTTGCTTCAATATACCCATCTCCTTTTAACGGATCCTCATGAAGCCATTCACCTTTATCATTTTTTGGAAAAATCAATTTCTGCTCCGAGTGATATAACTTTTTCCATCCTTTAGAACGGGACCGAAAATATTCAGCCTCATTATTAAGCCCAAGACGAATAGCCATTTGCGATAAGGCCCAGTCTTGAAAGTTAGACTCTATCGTCATCCCTGCATTACCCGGTTGATAACCATTCTCAAGATAATAGTCTCCTATCCCCATCATACCACCTGGCATATGATTACGTTGCATAGTCTTGAAAGCATGCATAGGATCGCATTTAGTCATCAACCCTTTATTATATGTAGATACAATCAAAGGGGTAACCGGGCAGCCTGACATTATATAAGTATAGCCTCCGGCACAAGGTCCACGCGGAATAAGTCCTCCATTATCAGCATAACGGATAAGTGAAGCTGACATTTCATCCATCATCTCAGGCCATCCCAATCCCCACAATATATTGAGATTCCATTGAGTAAGCCAAAAAGCATCGGAATTATACATATGATGCAAAACTTTACCATCTTCACCACGTGGGAGTGTTCTTGTTTTCGGATGAATATTACGAGTATAAGAGTAGTAACGTTCCCCTTCGGTCAAATCAGGATATTCTCCATTGACATCATCTATTTTATGTCGTCCAAGCAGTACATGCCATAAATCCGTATAGAATTTGGTACGTTGTTTTTGCGAACCGCCTTTGACTTCGATTCGTCCCAACCATTTATTCCATTCATCCTGAGATGTTTTCTTTACTAAATCAAAATCCCAAGTAACGGCATCGTTCTCCAAATTTTCCCTCGCATTGTCCACGCTTACATATGATATAGCTGTACGGACACATATTTTGTCCCCTGTTTTTACTCTGTAGTGTGCCGAAACACCGGAAGTTGGTGAATCTAGATAACTCAACTCTTCTTTCGGGTGCCTTCTAGTTATAATGGACGATCCCTGAAGTGTGTCTATATCACTATAACGCTCTTTGTCTCGCCATCCATCCAATCTCTCAAAATCTTTATCAAAGCGTATCACAAAATGTACCTTCACATTCTCCGGACCTCCCCAATGCCGTCCGTATGTATCAAAACTACCTTCTATTTCATTGTTGGAGACTTTCTTCACATCAGCATTACGCATAGTGGTAGAAGCAATATAACCACCCAAGTTTACAAGAATATCCGCGTCCGAGTCCTGAGTAAATGTAAGCCGATACATACCAGTTCTGTCCGTCGCTGTTTGCTCTACCCAAATCCCGTAATCTTTAAGATACATTCTATGATATCCCGGTTGCGCAATTTCTTCTTCATGCATGAATGAGGACTTCCAGTTTTCTTCCCCGAGCGTAGGATCTACATTTCCTGTCGTAGGCATAAGCGTAAGCCCGGCAAGCACCCAACAATGAATTTGAGGGAACCCTAGAACTTCTGTGGAATTATAATTATATCCGCCGCCAAATTGATTGCGGTTGCGTGTCATTGGGGCTGCTCCGATCATACCAAAAGGCTGATTACCTGTTATAAAAAAGAAATATCGTCCTTTTGTAGTTTCGATAAACGGATCTACCTGTGAAACAAAGTCTTCGCATGCTTCCGCCGGTGGATAAACTTCAATTTCTGACAGGCCAATATAAGAGCCAACAGCATCATTGGCTACAAATTTCACCCAGCGAACCTTTTTCGGTTCAAACTCTACAACTTTCGGAGTACCATCATTAGGAATCCCCACCACTCCGATTCTGCTGCCGTCGCTAAAATACAAATCTCCTCCGGCTGTATGAGCATCTTTATTCGGACGATCATACAATATGATTCGTGAAATCGTAACTTCTTCTTCCCAATCAAGCTGTATCCATGGAAAAGGTAATTGCTGCCAGTGAGGCATGATTGCACCAGAAACCCATTCTCCTGCATTATCCAAATGTATAAATCCATCAATCGCCTTAGACGGGCCACTGTCCGAGTCTCGGGACGACGAAGCTGTTGCAGTCGCCCGAATGGCAATATTACCTGTACCTGCAAATACCGGTAATGCCATCCAAACGATACAAAGAATACTAATGATCTTTTTTTTCATATGTCATTTATTATAATATTATTTTTTAGCGTTTCGCATTCGAAGTTTTAAGGACCTTCAAAATACAAGGAAGTACAAGTTCTTTTTGCGCCGTAAGATTAGGATGAATGCCATCCGGCACATAATTACGGAATTCTTTCTCCCCTTTGCTGAGAAGTTTCATCCAATATCCATAATGATCTATCAAACTAATATTTAATTTTTTAGCTTCTTTCCGATACATATCATAATAAAGCTCAATATCCGGTCTTTGCGCCTTATGCTCTGCTATTGGCATATTCATCACTTGAATCAGAATCGAACATTCAGGATATAACTCCCGGATTCTGTACACCATATATTCAAGATTTAGTCTTGCAGCCTCTATGGAAGTGGTATACGGCAAATAGGCATCATTCATTGCAAATTCAATGATTACCATATCAGGCTTATATTCTAAAACCCTCTCACGCAGATTTTCGACTCCCCAAGTAGACCACATCGCAGCTTGTGCACTATTAATGACTTCAACAGTTCCGGGATAGAGCATATTCAAACTATCCTCTAACATTGCCGGCCATCCTTCCTTGGATGCAGAAAGGCTCGTACCATATATGACAATTCTCTGATTCTCGCCGTCTACAAGCTTTTTAATGACTTTGTCTTGAGCTGATAGTGGCAATGATGCCACTATCAAAACAATTATCACAGAAAGATACTTAATGTATTTTTTCATTTTCCTACCCACACCTCTTTCACATCAGTAAAATTATAACGTTTTATACTGCTAAACGATTTTGATGTACGGGCTCCGAAACGAAGGAAATAAGGCCGTTTGTAAGAACCGTCAATCTTTTGAGGATCTCCTGTTCCACCATTCCATCCATTAGGGTAACCGGTCCGAATTGTCAGGATATCTCCGAGAGTATAATTCCGCAAATCGGCCTGTGTTAAATTGGTAGATAATTTTGTACTATATGCCCCTGGAGCATTGCTCACATAATCTATCTGGCTAACAAACAACCATGCTTCCTCAAGAGGCTGCTGATAATCCGGATTATCAGTACCCCGGGTTATTTTCACCTGAACCTCAAAGGTTCCATCATCTTTCAATACAGGTTCTCCCACCCATTGTACCCGGAGCAGCGGTTCTACAAAATAATTCTTTTTCACCACTCCTTCAAGGTCTATGATTTCTTCGGGCAGTGGAACAAAAGGCCCCTCTGGAATGATCCCATAAGTCCCCTTGAAGATCTTAGTATTATTAAAAGTACCATCACGTTTCGCAAAAAAATCATAAGGAACAGGATTGTCACTCCAACTGTATTCCATAAGACGGATACGGATACCACCATGTTCTATAGCCGTACTTGCAGCTGTTTGAATTGGCTCATTTGTATCTTTATCTATAAATGCACCTTGAAAAGTTTCTGCCGGAGCGTCATAATTATCATTTCCACATGAAGTAAAAATGAAGATAGCTGCTAATGTCCAAAAATAATATATAATCTTTTTCATAATTCTGTTGTATTTAGTAGGATACCACAATCCAATTAATAACCCTGATTCTGTCTACAGTTAGAATTTCTCGTAATTTCAGCCGGATCAATTTTCTGATAATATTGTCGTGGTTCAAAAGAGAAAATATAGGGTTCCATCGTCACACCGTTTTGGCTTCTTGGCTCAGTATACTTCACATCAAGAAAATAGGCATCATCTTCCACCGAGAAGAAAGGACATAGGATGCGATACTTGCGGTCTTTTTGTTCAGCTTCCGTATCTATTATCCTCCATCTTTTCAGATCCCAATATGTCTTATTCTCAAAAGCTAATTCTTTGCGACGCTCTGTGCGAATTATATCACGACTTTTTTCATCGGCCAAAAGAGTCGAGGATAGTTCCGTTGCTCCAGCTCTTTTTCTTATGGAATTGATAGCTTCTGTTGCAATAGAGAGATAGCTTTCCCCCTTCGCATCAGCAACTTCTCCTAAAGAAACAAGTTCCCATGCCGCTTCTGCACGATTCAGAAGTACTTCCGCATAACGAATCTCTATCCATGGTTGAGATGAATAATTTCCTCCATTAAGAGCCTTGGGATCGGGATTCATATATTTTCTCAAATAGAAACCACTAAGGTTACCATAATCCCAATTGGAAACCGGTCCACTTGCGCCGGAACGTCTCATTTTTCCAGCGTATATATCTTTCTTATCCGGATATCTGTCAGCAAGGTCATTCCAATATTTCGAACCACTTTTCAACTGGACAAGATAAGAATCATCATTATTTTGGCTGAATGAATTGACTAATTTCACTGTGTTTTCATCAACTGCCACATTATAATTTGAAGAATAATTATCAGATTCTTTCAAGAGAGCCCCCATCGTGTTGACAGATTTACCTGTCAATATACCTCTCCGGAGTTCAATAGTTTCACCCTTGAATTCAGACATTGGAAGAATTACCGTCGCAGCCAAACGCGGCTCACAATTCTCAAAAGCATCTAACGGTGACTCATAAAGTTTATAGTGTCCATTATCATCAAAGTTCTCAAATTTCCCATTGATATCTTTATTGTCAAACTCAAACATTTCCACGAAATCCAAAGTTGGGCACACCTCTGAATTGTTATCTCCATTAGATGTCTGCATCGGTTGAGCAGAATTATCGAACTGATGCAAAAATTCAGGATCAATATAGTATCTTCCAAAGATAGTTTCATAAGTATCCTCCAGGAATATTGCTGTGAAATTATCTATTTGAGCTTGCCTGTTATTTCCGGACCATTTATCCATATATAGACGATATCCTCCCTCATCTACTATTTGAGATGCTTCATATGCTGCCTTGAAGTAACCGACTGCCTTCTCTTGAGGAATTCCGCATACACGTACTCCATTAACCGGAGCATAATTTACAGTATTATACTTAGCAATAGAACCGGCATGAAGCATTATGCGTGACTTAAGAGCTGCCGCTGCATATTTGTTGGCACGTCCTTTTTGATTGCTTTCCGGAAGTAATTCTATAGCTTTATCAAGATCTGCCCCAATAAAGTCCCAGGTATCCTCTTCAGAAGCTCTGAAAAGCTTTGTATCCTCAAACGATACTGACGCCGGATAATCTATGACTTTATCAACAACCGGTACACCACCATAGCGTTTCACAAGAGAATAATATACCATAGACCGTATGAAATAGGCCTCTCCAAGAAAACTGTTAGCCTGGGCTTCCGTATAGTTTGATGCATATTTAGGTAAAACCTCCAATAATAAGTTAGCTGCCCTTATATAAGAATAAGCCTGATTCCAATACCCCACAGCCTCGTATTCATTACCGGCAGCATCTCTGCCAATAGCCTCGCCTGTACGACATGAAGGCTGAGCATAAATCGTCCACGCATAATTAAAGGGTGGATTACCTTCGTAAGCATAACGGAAATCTTCTAATGGAAGATTCATGTACATACCGGAAATATAACTAAGCGTTCCTGCCTCATTGGCAAAAAGATCCTCCTCGTTCACAACATTCACAGGAGACATGTCCAAGTCCGTGCATGAAAACATGACACTGGCACACATTATTGATACTATTGTTTTCAGTTTCATATTAATTTTATTTAGAATTTAAAGTTAAGACCAAGCGTAAATGTTTTACTAATCGGGTAAGAATAAGCCGTATCTGCACTATATTCAGGATCCAAATATTTCAAGCTCGTAAATGTCAGCAGGTTATATCCACTGAAATATACTCTTATACCTTGTACATTTATATTTTGCAACCATTTCTTAGGCAGACTATAACCGATTTCAAGATTCTTCAGACGAATGTATGAGGCATTCTGAAGATGGAAATCAGAACTCTGATCAGGAAGCGTTCCTGTATATGCGTAATGCCCCTTAACCCAATTTGTTGAAGGATCATACGGATTTGCAAGAGGATCTTCCGGATGCCAGCGATCCATATATTGAGCAACAGCACCATCTCCCCAAAGAGGCTGATACAGAATACCTTGTGGAGAAACATACGTTTTACCTGCTCCTTGAAACAACATTGAAATATCGATTCCCTTCCATTGAGCAGAGAAAGTTAAACCAAAGTTAAGAAGCGGAACAGAACTTGAATTAACAAGAGGATGTTTATCCAGTTCAGAGAATACACCATCCCCATTCCAGTCAAGGTATTCGTAATCTCCCAATATAGAGCCCCTTGCTATAAAGATAGGATTATGCCAGATTTCATCCCAGCTTTCCAATCGTCCGGCTCCCTCTATACCCCAGGTTATATTATTATAACGATTGCTGGTATTATTTTTCCAGTTTTCATACGAGTTACCGGCACGGCTCGTTTCTACATGCGTATTTTTAGTTCTTGTATAAGCAATGTTTCCTTTAATTTGATAATAGAAATCGTTGACATGGTGTCTGTGAGTAAGTTCTATTTCAAAACCTTGGGTCAAGTCGCCATTAAGATTTTCCTGAGGAAGTGTTGCTCCAACAACACCCGGAAGAGAACCGGCACGTGTAGTCAAAAGTCCACTTCGTCTTCTATTAAAGTATTCTGCTGTTACGCCAAGAAGTCCATTCCAGGCCTCCGCATCTATTCCGACATTGAATGTTCTTGACTCATACCAAGTAATTGCTTTATTGGGAATGCCGGTGCTTGTGGAAGTACTGATATATTGCCCATCAAAAACCGAACCACCATCTGATGGATATTTATATCCGGTAATATGTTGATAACGAGCTGCGCTATCATCTCCCAGTACTCCCCATGAAGTTCTTATCTTGAAATTATTAATAAAACTAAGTGGAGATTCTTTCCAGAACTTTTCTTCAGAGATTCGATAACCAGCTGATACAGAAGGGAAAAATCCCCAACGGGTCTCCTTTGGGAAAAGAGAGGAAGCTTCATGGCGAAAAGCAAATTCAGCAATATACTTCCCGGCGTAATCATAATTCAAACGTCCTACCAAAGCTCTATTAGCATTGTCATAAAGAACGGACTGATCAGCATTTTGATTAAATTCCTGGTTGGTAGTAATACCTGCAAAAACTTTATCCATGTCCAAAGCAACCTGTCGACTTCCATAGAAATTATCGCCAACTTTGTGTTGATTCTCTATAAGGATCAATGCTCCCACATTGTGCTTGCCAAAATTATTGTCATAGCTGAGGCGCGCCTGCCATAAATTATTCTGTTTAGAATAGAAATAACGGGAAATCTTATTAGGAGCTGCCGTTTGTGCACCTTTCACAATGGCATTCCCTGATGTATCATAAAGATTATATGCTTTACGATATTCATCATCATTATTAGCAATATAGTCATAACTATACATTCCGCTAACAGAAAGTCCCTTAACCCATGGAATATCCCATGTAAGAGATGCATTAGACTGAAACCATTTACTCTGATAAGTACAATGTCCGGTCAGATCGGTATCCATCAAAGCAGCAGGATTGTAGCCTGCCGGATTAAAGCGACTTGCATACATACCTTTTTCCTCATCATACCATACCGGTTCAAGAGGTGATGACAGCCATCCTTCATAAATAATCGCACCTGAATTAGCTGGAGAAGATTCTCTCTCATCCATCATTCCTGAGATGTTAAGATCAAACTTCAAATTGTTAGTCACATTAGCAGAAATGTTACTTCTAAGATTGAATTTTTCATAGTTGATAGCATTGGAACGCAAGTAGCTCTCCTGATATTGATACCCGGCACTTGCAAAGTACGTCACTTTATCTCCCCCACCTGAAATATTTATACTGTGCTGAGTTTGCGGAGCTGAGTTTCTGAAAAGTTCATTTTTCCAATTCGTTCCCCGCTTGACACCATTGCGATAATCAGCTATCTCCTCAAGAGAATATGTCCTGTTGGCACTTTCATCCACATTGTGGATCACCTTCTCGTTGACAAGAGTCATAATATCAGCTGCTTCTACAAGATCAGGAAAGTTCGTCGGCACCTGCCATGTCATATTTCCGGAATAAGACACATTCGCATGTCCTTTAGTTCCTTTCTTTGTCGTTATAAGGATCACCCCATTAGCGGCTCGCACTCCATAAACAGCAGCAGAAGCATCCTTCAGCACTGAAATACTCTCAATATCTTCTGCATCTATTTTAGCCATATTATCTCTCGGCACGCCATCAATAATAACAAGAGGAGTTCCAAAACCACGAATATCCATCTTATTGGTGAATTGCCCGGGTTCAGAAGTATTTTGTACAATACGTAAACCAGGAATCTTACCGGTAAGCATATTCTGAAGATTCTCATTTTTCGTAGTTACTATTTCCTTATTCTGTATAGCAGATACCGCTCCGGTCATAGTCACTTTTTTCTGTACACCATAACCCACAACAACCACCTCTTCAAGCTCTACATTATCTTCTTGCAGCACAATTTTATACTTTTGAGGTTGGGCAAGTACAGTGAATTGATACTCCCGATAACCAATACTGGAAACCTTCAGTACTTTCCCCACAGCCGCTTGCATTGTAAAGTCTCCATCCACATTAGAAATACAACCATTTGATGTATTGGCAGGATCAATAACGACAGCACCGATTACAGGTATTCCGGCAGTATCAACAATAGTACCGGAAACCGTCATTGTAGTCCCATTTTGTGCATGAATCTCTATCGCTGATGCGATAAAAGCCACGCAAATAAAAACCTTTAAAAGGTTAGACAAATGTTTTTTAAGTTTCATAAATACGTTATTATAAGGTTAAACATCATTTTTAGTTAATAATAAATATCTAAACTCATTCAAATTCTTTCCATCCCGATAAATATTCATAAGAGTATCTACCGTTCTACACGAAATGTAGCAGACGATCTAATATCATCAGAAGCAGTACCTACAAGAATCTGAAATTTACCCGGCTCCACAACCCATTCATGGCGTTCAGGAGTATAGAAACTCAGTGCTTCTTTTCCAATTGTAAAATTCACTTTTACAGTTTCTCCCGGAGCAAGATTCACCTTTTTGAATCCCTTGAGTTCTTTAAGCGGACGAGGTAATGATGACTCCATATCCATAATATACAATTGCACAACTTCTGCCCCCTCTCTATTTCCCGAATTAGTTATCGGGATTGTGACAGTTATATTGTCAGTACTTTTTATAGTTTTTTTATCAAGTGCAATTTTGCCATAATCAAATGAAGTATAGCTGAGTCCATGCCCGAAAGCGAACAAGGGTTTAATTTTCTCTTTCTCAAACCACCTGTATCCCACGAATATACCTTCTTTATATTCCACAGTCTCACCATCACCCGGATATGCATTAAATGCATGAGCGGCATTATCTTCTATTTTCACGGGAAATGAGAAAGGCAATTTTCCGGACGGATTGACTTCACCGAACAAAACATCCGCTATTGCATTACCGGCTTCTGTACCTCCATACCACGCCTGAACTATAGCCGGGACTTTCTTATGCCAAGGCATAGCATAAGCATTTCCACAAACCATCACTGCCACTAAAGACGGATTTACTACACTCAGGTCGGCTATCAACGCATCCTGTTCATATGGAAGGTTATAAGATTCTCTATCCACTCCCTCACAATCCATATGCAGATTCTTGTTCATTCCACCTATATACAAAACAATATCTGCTCCTTTGGCCGCCTTCACCGCCTCTGTATGCAAACTATCGTTTACTGATTTTGAAGCAGTTGACGAATACCCCGGTTGATAGTCTACCTCGATCCTATCAGCAACATATTTGCGAATCCCTTCAAGAGGTACGACCTCATATTTTGATTTCGCTTCTGAAGATCCGCCATCCCGGCTCATCATTTTCACAGCATTCTCACCGACCACAAGTATCCTATTTAAAGATCCAATATTTACCGGTAGAATTTTATTGTTGTTTTTCAAAAGAACAATCCCCTCCTCAGCAATTTTGCGTGCAGCCATTGCATGTTCCTCCGAAGCAAGAGTTCCCCATGGACGTCCTTCCGACATATTAGTCCGATACATCATCCGTAAAACTCGTCTAACTTTTTCATTCAAGACCTTTTCACTTGTCTCATTTTGTTTCAGCAATTTTAAGTAGGGCTTGCCGAGGCGGTAATTCTGAAATGCCTCCAGCGAACCAAGATCCGTTCCGAACTCCATATCTAATCCATTATCTATAGCCTCCTGAGTATCATGAGTACCACCAAAATCTGAAACAACTACTCCATCGAATCCCCATTCCCCACGTAATACATCGTTTAGAAGATAAGAATTACCTTAGATTTGCATCCGAGGATTACAGATAAAATAGAAAGGATAAATTTGT